>Ga0210384_10000025_pt1 | contig 243641 bp, 231 predicted proteins | sample IncBWH2MmetaG_FD_160574 | JGI IMG/M metagenome (GOLD analysis project Ga0210384, IMG submission 160574) | Forest soil microbial communities from Barre Woods Harvard Forest LTER site, Petersham, Massachusetts, United States - Inc-BW-H-2-M | ecosystem: Environmental > Terrestrial > Soil >... | reverse complement strand
GCCGCAGCGAGTTCACGCGATCCGGAAAGATAGTCGGCGTGGATGTGCGTCTCGGTGACTGCGATGATGCGGAATTCTTCGCGCTCTGCCAGATCCAAGTACGGCTGCACGTCTCTGCGCGGATCGACGACAAGCGCCACGCCGGCGTGCGAATCGGCGATCAGATACGAAGCTTGCGCAAGACCTTCGTCGTAAAACTCTCTGAAGAACAACGCGAAACCTCGCTGACCGGCATAAAGAAGAGCGCCCGCTACAGGCAGCCGGTGGTCCGGGCGTTCGCCGCGAGCGCAGGCCAGTCCGCGCTTCGGCGCGAATCGTCCCGGTACCGCGAACATCTGACACTCACCAACGCCGTAGGAAGCAATCTCGTGGCGAAAATCGTCGACGAAAAGTCCGAAAAACCGTCCGCTCGCGCCAACGGAGCGAACTCGAAGGACTCGGCGTGGCGCAGCGCCTTTGAGGCCGGCAAGAAGCTGCCTGGCGCGAACGACCGCACGATCTCCAACCACCCGCTGAAGCCGCTATATGGTCCGGAAGACGTCGCCGACCTCGATGTCGAGAATGATCTCAGCTACCCTGGGCAATATCCGTTCACGCGCGGGTTGCACCCCACCGGCTACCGCGGCCGGTTGTGGACCATGCGTCAGTTCGCGGGTTTCGGCACGGCGAAGCAGACCAACGAGCGCTATAAGTTCTTGTTGGCGCAGGGGCAGACGGGCCTTTCTGTCGCCTTCGACATGCCCGCGCTGATGGGCTACGACTCCGATCATCCGCGCGCGCTCGGTGAAGTGGGCAAGTGCGGCGTCGCGATTTCGACGCTGCAAGACATGAAGGATTTGTTCGAGGGCATCGACCTCGGCAAGATCACGACGTCGATGACGATCAATTGTACTGCGCCCGTGGCGCTCGCGATGTACATTGCCGCCGCCGAAGAGAGCGGCGTTCCGCAAGACAAGCTTGGCGGCACACTGCAAGCGGATATGCTCAAGGAATACATCGCGCAGAAGGAATGGATCTACCCGCCAGAACCGTCGATGCGCATCATCATCGACATGATCGCGTATTGCTCGAAGCACGTGCCGAAGTGGAACACGATCTCGATCTCCGGCTATCATATCCGCGAGGCGGGCAGCACCGCAGCGCAAGAACTCGCGTTCACGCTGGCCGACGGCTTCGCGTACGTGGAAGCGGGGATCAAGAGCGGACTGAACGTGGACGATTTCGCGCCGCGACTTTCGTTCTTCTTCAACTCGCATTCTGATTTCTTCGAAGAGATCGCGAAGTTCCGCGCGGCCCGGCGCATCTGGGCGCGCCACATGCGCGAGAAGTATGGCGCGAAGAATCCGCGCTCGTGGGCCATGCGCTTCCACACGCAGACCGCAGGCTGTTCGGCGACGGCGCAGCAGCCCGACAACAACATCATGCGCACGGCGTTCCAAGCGCTGGCGGCGGTGCTCGGCGGCACGCAGTCGCTGCATACGAATTCGCTCGACGAAGTGCTCGCGCTGCCAACCGAGAAGAACGTGCAGATCGCGCTGCGCACGCAACAGGTCATCGCCTACGAGACCGGCGTCACAAACGTCATCGACCCGCTCGGCGGTTCGTACTTCCTCGAAAAACTCACCGACGACATCGAGCGTGCCGCCGAAGACTACTTCCAGCGGATCGATGAGTATGGCGGCGTCATCCCAGCGATCCACGCCGGTTTCTTCCAAAAGGAGATCGCGGACGCTGCGTACGTCTACCAGCGCGAGATCGAGAGCGGCGAGCGGATCATCGTCGGCGTCAACGAGTTTCTCACTGATGAAGAGCAGCCAATTTCACTGCTCAAGATCGACCGCGCGGTCGAACTCGAGCAGTGCCGGCGCGTAACGGAGTTCCGCGCGGGGCGCGACGGCACGAAGGTTGAGGAAGCGCTCGCGGCGTTCAAACGCGCCGCCGAAGGCACTGAGAACCTCATGCCGCACTATCTGAACTGCGTGCGCAGCCACGCCACGCTGGGCGAGATCTCCGAAGCGCTCGTGCCCGTGTTCGGGCGCTACCGCGAACCGGCGTTCGTGTAGATGACCGAACGGCCGATACGCATTCTCGTCGCCAAAGCCGGGCTCGACGGTCACGACCGCGGGGCCAAGGTGATCGCACGCGCGCTGCGCGATGCGGGCGTCGAAGTGATCTACACCGGTCTACATCAGACGCCGGAGCAGGTCGTCGAAGCCGCCATTCAAGAGGATGTCGACGGCATCGGCCTGTCCGTCTTGTCCGGCGCGCACATGACGCTCTTTCCGCGCATCAAAGAACTCCTGGACCGCGAAGGCGCGAGCGACATCGTGCTCTTCGGCGGCGGAACCATTCCGGACGAAGACGTGAAGCCGTTGCTCGAAGGGGGCGTCGCCGCGATCTTCACTCCGGGGACGCCGATCGCCACGACGATCGAATTCGTGCGCGACGCATGCGGGAAGCGCGCACGGGCCTGAGCGCGGCACCCTACGTCTATTCACGTTTGGGCAAGCGATGCTTGCCCTACTACGGGGACGGCGGACACGCGCGACGCGTGCGATCGAAATCATGACCGATAAAATCCGCGTGCGCTTTGCGCCAAGCCCAACCGGATATCTCCACGTCGGCGGAGCGCGCACCGCGCTGTTCAATTGGCTCTTCGCGCGCCACAACGGCGGCGAATTCGTCTTGCGCGTGGAGGACACCGATACCGCACGCAACCGCGATGAGTTCGAGCGCGGCATCTTTGACGGTTTGCGCTGGCTCGGCTTGACGTGGGACGAAGGACCGGATATCGGCGGCGCGTTCGGGCCATACCGTCAGAGCGAACGGCAGGCGCTCTATCGCGAAGCTGCTGAGAAGTTGCGAGCGTCCGGACACGTCTATGAGTGTTTCTGTACCGACACGGAACCGGACGTTCAATCGAGCGAGTCGGTACCCACAGATCGGACCGCTGCCGATCGCACTGCAGCATCTTGCCCGTGCCGCGCGCTCGAACCGGCAGTTCGGCTGGAACGGATGGCTGCCGGCGAGCCGGCCGCGCTGCGCATGGCCGTGGACCCGACGCTCGCGATCACCGTCGTCGATCTCATTCGCGGCGACGTCACGTTTCCGCCGGGCACCGTGCCGGACTTCATAGTCGTCAAGCGTGACGGCGGCGCGCTGTATAATTTCGCGGTTGTCTCCGATGACCATAGCATGCGCATCACGCACGTGATCCGGGGCGAAGAGCATCTCGCGAACACTCCCAAACAGCTCCTGATCTATGAAGCGCTCGGCTGGCAGCCGCCCGCGTTCGCGCACATCCCGATCATCCTCAACGAACAGCGCCGCAAACTTTCCAAGCGCGATGGCGCCACGTTCGTCAACGACTACGAGACGATGGGCTTCTTGCCGCAGGCGCTCGTGAATTTTCTCGCGCTCTTGGGCTGGTCGCCCGGCGACAACCGCGAGATACTGTCTATCGAAGAGATGATTCGCGATTTCACGCTTGCCGGCGTCGTCAAACATCCGGCGATCTTCGATCCGGCCAAACTCGCCTGGATGAACAAAGAGTATATGAAGCAAGTCGCGCCGGACGATTTAGCGCACATGGTGGCAACGCTGCTGCCGGTGCTGCGCCCCAATGCGGCGCGCAAAGATGCGCCTCATGTCGCGCGCGTCACGGCGCTGCTTGCAGAGCGCGTCCGGACGATTGCCGAGATCATCGAACACGGCGCGTATTTCTTCGACACCGATCCGCCGGAGCCGACTTCGGAAGCGTTGAGCAAACATTGCGCCGCGCCAGACACAGTCGGACGGCTCGCAGCGGTTCGTGACGCGTTAGTGAAAGCCGACGACTTCAGCGTAGCGGGCGTTGAGGCGGCGATACGCGGCCTTGCCGAAGCCAACGGCACGAAGGCCGCCACATACATCCATCCGCTGCGCGTGGCGCTCACAGGTCAGGCCGTGAGTCCGGGCATCTTCGAAGTCGCCTCCATTCTGGGTCGCGACGTCGCGCTCGCACGAATCGATGCGCTCTTGAATCGGCTCGCGCTCGCGCCGGCGCCGCGCTCGTGAGCATCGACGCGCGCGCGATCGTTCTCGCGGCTGGCAAAGGCACGCGCATGAAGAGCCGGACGCCGAAGGTCCTGCACGAGATCTGCGGCCGTTCGATGCTCGATCACGTTCTCGCGAACGCGCACGCGGCGGGCGCAAAGGAATTGACCGCCGTCGTCAACGCCGATCTGCTCGAGACGTGCAAAGAGCTAGGCCTCGCCTGCGTGCTGCAAGAGCCGCAGAACGGCACTGGCCACGCCGTGCAGATGGCGATGGCCGCCATTGCGGGCGATGAAAAACCCGTGCTTATCATCAGTGCCGACATGCCGCTCGTGCCGAGCAGCCTGCTCGAAGCCGTGGTCGCGGCGCGGCACGCAGCAATGGCCCAGCTCGCATTTGTCACCGCGCGTGTAACACTGCCGACGAATTTCGGTCGTATCATCCGCGAAGGTGGCAAAGTCAAAGGCATCGTGGAAAATACCGACTGCAGCGAAGAACAGCGCCGGGTCAACGAAGTGAACGCCGGCGTCTACTGCTTCGATTCTAAGACGCTGCGCGAACAACTCGCGCGCTTAAAGCCGAACAATGCGCAGGGCGAGCTCTACCTCACCGACTGCGTCGCCGGCATCGCGGCGGACGGCGGACGTATCGAAACCGTCGAATGCGAAGATCCACGCCTCGTGATGGGCGTGAACAATCGCGCGGAACTCGCTGCGGCTCGCGCGGTCATGCAGTCGCGCATCCTTGTGGAGCACATGCTCGCCGGGGTCACGATCGTCGATCCGGCGGCGACGTATGTCGATGTAGGAGTGAAGCTCGAACCCGACGTGACGATATTTCCGCAAACGCATGTGCTCGGCAGATCGTCGGTCGGCCGCGGCACGAAACTCGGCCCCGGCACGCAGTTGCGTAACACAGAGATCGGCGAAGGATGCACGGTGCGTTGGTCGGTGATCGAAGAGACGCGGTTGGGCCGCGGCGTGACGGTGGGTCCGTTCGCGCATCTTCGTTTGGGCGCCGACGTGCAAGACGGCGCGCACATCGGCAATTTCGTCGAACTCAAGAAGACGAAGATGGGCCGCGGTTCGAAAGCCGGTCATCTCTCGTATCTCGGTGACGCGACGATCGGGACTGGCGTCAATATCGGCGCGGGCACCATCACGTGCAATTGGGATGGAAAAGAGAAGCATCCCACGACGATCGGCGACGGCGCGTTTATCGGTTCGAATTCATCGCTTGTCGCGCCGATCGAGATCGGCAGCGGCGCGCTGACGGGCGCCGGCGCCGTGGTCACGCACGACGTGCCGGCCGGAGAACGCGTCGCAGGTAATCCGGCGAAAGCACTTCCCAAGAAACCGAAGTGAACCTCATCGCCGAGCTCGGCTGGATCGTCGCCGTCATCATCGCGGTGACCGGGGCCGTGCTCTGGTTTCGGCTTGCGCGGCGTCTACACGCGCTTGAACGACGTGCCAAACAAGCCGAACATCGCTTCTTTCTGCTCGAGGACGTCGCGCCGGCGTTGACGGACGTCGCGACCGAGTCCACCGCAGCCACCTGCGCGCGCATTTTGGATCGGCTCGACAAACTTGTACCGGCGGAAGTGCAGCTCTGCTTCTTCAACGAGGACGGCCGGCTCGTGCTCGGCGCAAAGACCGGCACGGGTTACGCCGGCTACTTGCGCGACGGCGAAGCATACGAAGGCGCGACCATCGTGCATTGGGTGCGCGATCATGCGCTCACGGCGATCGTGGGACCGGAACCGTCGTTCATCTCCAGCGTCGTGGACCTTTCGCGCGACTCTGCGGCGTCGAAGTCAGGCGTCGGCCCTGTGGCGGGAAGCCGCGACCGCGTGTGGGCGCTCGGGGTTCCGCTGACGCGCGATCGAGGTTCGGGCCGCCAACCGGAGATCGTCGGCGTGCTCTACGTCGAGCGCGCGAAGGATCAACCGCTTTCAGAAAGCGACGTTCGGACTGTCGAAACAGTCGGGCGCCTCGCATCCGACGCGCTGCAGCGCGCGCGATTCGCAGATAGCTTGCGGCACGCGTCGAATACCGATCCGCTCACCCGATTGCTGACACCGGCGGCATTTCGTCAACGCCTGCGTGACGAAGTCGACGGACGCCGATTCGCCGATCCGTTCGCAAGCCGCGATCTCGCGCTCTACTTTATCGACACCGACAACTTCAAACTATGGAACGATTCGTTCGGCCATGCGGCCGGCGACAAATTGCTCCGCGCGCTCGCGGACATCTTCAGCGAGACCGCAACGACGCATCACGGATTCGCCGGCCGCAACGGCGGCGACGAGTTCTGCATCGCGCTGCTCGACCGGCGCAAAGAAGAGGCGATCAAACTCGCGGAGGGCCTGCGCGCGCGCGTCGAGTTGACGAATTTCGCACGGCAGCTCGGCATCGCGGCGGCCGACGGCACGCGCGTAACGCTCTCCATCGGCGTGTCGCACTATCCCAACGACGTCGCGGTCGACGAATCGCAGGCTGCAGGGCGGCTGCTCGAAGCGGCGGATGCGCGCATGTACGAGGCCAAGCGCGGCGGCCGCAACCAGGTGGCGTTCAATCTCGGCCGCGCGCTCCCGCGCAGGCAGCCGCTGCCGGGCGAAGGACCGATTCCGCGAGTCTAAGAGGCTCTTACCTCGCGCTGCCTGAAGCGACGTGCGGGCCTGCATCTCGTGCAGACTCCGATTCTGCTTGAGGAGAGAACAGATGAAGCATTTCGCGTTCGCCATTGCGGCGGTAGCGCTGCTCGCCGGCGGCACGTCCGCGTTCGCCAGCTCGATGCTCAAACCAACGATCGTCACGCCGGCTGCTATCCATTGGATGCCCGGCACTGGTCAGATTCCGGCGACCGTTGGCGTGGCAGTGCTCGACGGCGACCCGTCAAAGCCCGGCCCGTTCACCATTCGGCTCAATATCCCAGACGGCACGAAGTTCCCGGCGCACTATCACGATGACACAGAACGCGTGACGGTCATCTCGGGAACGTTCATGGCGGGGATCGGCGGCAAGTTCGACGCGTCCAAACTCATGGCGCTTCCGGCCGGTTCGTTTGCGGTGATTCCAGCGAAACTCTGGCACTTCGCGATGGCGAAGGGCGACACGGTGGTGCAGATCAACGGCAACGGGCCGTTCGCGATGAAAATGGATCACTAGTGCCTGAAGGGGCCGACTTTATGTCGGCCCACGTTTTTGAACCTTGGGCCGACTAGCGTCGGCCCCTTCAAGACGGCGAGCGCGGGAACGGCGCTGATTGCCGCGGAATTAAGAACGCATGTTTTCGCAGTCTGTCGGCGAGCTCTTGATGAGCGTCGTCGAGATGGACGCATCCGATCTGCACCTCATCGTCGGCTGCCCGCCGATCGTGCGCCGCTTCGGCGAACTCGTGCCGCTCGAGATGGCGAAAGTCTCCGCCGACGACGCGCGCTCGCTGCTCGCGCCGATGTTCACCGCCGAACAATCCGAGATGCTCGAGCGGAATCGGCAGATCGATTTCGCCTGTGACTTTCTCGGAGTGGCACGCTTCCGCGTCCACGTCTCGTACGAACGCGACCGGCTCAACGCCGAATTCCGCGTGATTCCGTTCCAACCGCCGCGCCTTGAAGATCTCTTGCTGCCGCCGGTCGTCGCCGAAGTCGCCACGCGGCCGCACGGCCTCGTGCTCGTCACGGGTCCAACCGGCGCTGGCAAATCCACGACGCTCGCCGGCATCGTCGAATATCTGAACCGGACGCGCAGCCTGCGCATCGTGACGATCGAAGAGCCGATCGAGTTCGTGCACGAGAGCGCGAAGGCGTACATCACGCAGCGCGAGATCGGCAAAGACTGCAAGACGTACGCCGACGCGATCCGCGCAACGCTGCGCCAGGATCCCGACGTGATCCTCATCGGTGAGATGCGCGATCTCGAGTCGATCGCGCTGTCGCTCGGCGCAGCCGAGACAGGGCATCTCGTGCTCGCCACCCTGCACACGTTGTCCGCGTCGGATTCGGTCAACCGGATCGTTGACGTGTTTCCGTTCGAACAGCAGGATCAAGTCCGCGTGCAGCTCGCGAGTGTGATCGAAGCCGTTTTTTCACAAGCGCTCGTGATGCGCGCCGACGGCAGCGGGCGTGTTTGCGCGATGGAAGTGCTGCTCGGCACGCCGGCCGTACGCGCGATGATCCGCGAGAACAATACCGCGCAGCTCGCCGAGCTGCTGCAGACCGGAACGCCGGAGGGCATCCAGTCGCTCGACCGCCATCTCGCGCAACTCGTGCAGTCGGGAACGGTCGCGATGGAGACAGCGATGCTCAAAGCCACGCATGCCGACGAGCTGCAGCGCATGCTCGGCGCGGTGCCGCTAGGCGAGCGGCGATCGGCGATCACCCGCTAAGAAATCAACTGGGGCGCTTGCAAGCCTGAAAAGGCAGACGTTAGTCGGCCACGTTACGTTCGCCAGGGCCGACATAAAGTCGGCCCCTTCAGAGAAGTCGGCTCCCTCAGAGAGCCGCGATGATTTCTTGCGTCGTGCGCACCTGACCGATGCGCGCGAAGATGTTCTGCAAACTGTTGTTGTGCGTCGCTTCTTTGAAGTCGGTCATCGCGTCGCTCGCAAATGTCAGCTGATAGCCGTGTTCAAACGCCGCTCGTGCGGTGGATTCTACGCCGATGCTCGTGGCGATCCCGCACAGCACGATGCCGGTGACGCCGCGCCTTCGCAGCTGCAGATCCAGCTCCGTTCCGTAGAAGGCGCCCCATTGTCGCTTGGTGATCCGAATGTCGGACGGTTGTGCGCCGAGTTCGGCGATGAGCTCGGAGAAATCGGCAGGCAGAGCCATAGGCGGCTGCGGTGCGTCGGCACGGGGATTCAACCGGTCGGCGGAATCGGGCGAGAACGCCACGTTGACGAGAACGACCGGCAGCGACGCCTTCCGGAACGCGGCTGCGAGTTGGGCGGCGTTCGCCACGATTTCCGGCACCGGATGGAATAACGGCCGGCCCACGACGCCTTTTTGCAAGTCGATCACGACCAGCGCGGTCCGGGGGTCGAGTTCGAGTTCGGCCATCACGGTTTGACCTGCCCTAGATGCGCGCCGCCCAACGCCGCATTCAGTCCGCCGACGTCGTTCGTCATGAACGAGTGATACGATTGATCGGTCGAGAGGAACAGTTGGTGTAGAACCGACAGCTCCGACAACTGCGCAGCGGTCGGCGGCGCGAAGCTGATCAAACCCATGAGCGACTGCTGCCGTTCGCGCAAGCTGTCCGTGATGAAGTCGTTGTCCTGATCGCCTTGCGGATTCGAGCTCAACGATTTGCGCAGGTTGTCCAGCGACGTTCGAACCGTGTCGATGCGCGCGACAAGGCTGGCGTTTGCTGCCGCCGCCGCCCGGCGACCGGTGAGCTGCTTTTCAATCGAATCGAGACTGTTCAGATCGCTGTCGACGGCGGAAAAATCGTCGTAGAGCGCAACGGCAAACGCGCGGTTGGCCACCAGCTCTTGGTGCGTCCACGGCGCGCGCGGATCGGCCTTCACCACGACGGACTGCGAATACGTCTTTCCGCCGAGGGTCAGCCGCGCTTCGTACATGCCGGGCACGACATACGGACCTTGACCGGGTCCGCGATTCCACCTGGGCGCGCCGCTCCACCTTACCGGGGGGTCGGACGTGAGGTCCCACGCGATTCGATTCACACCCGCGGCATTGGGAACGTTCGGCACCTGCTTGCCGTCCGAATCGTGCGTTCCCGAGATCGTGCGCACCACGCGTCCGCCCGGTCCCATGATCTGTAAACTTGGCGCACCGCTCGAAGCGGTTGACTGATAGTACGTGAGCAGCGCCCCGTAGTCGGGATCGGTCCCCTGGAACGCGCTCGATCCGCCGCTCTCGGTCTGCCCGGCAAACGTGTAGAACATATAGGCGTCGCGCACGCGGAAGAACGTCGGTGCGCCGGCGGATTGCGCGGCCGTGAGGCCTTGCAGCGCGGCGAGATCGTCGAGAATCCAGAACGATCGGCCGTGCGTCGCGATGAGCAAATCGTCGAAATCCGGTTGGATCTGGATGTCGCGCACGGACGCGGTCGGCATGGAGAGCTGCAAGCTTTGCCAATGCGCGCCGCCATCCAACGAGACCCAGATGCTCTCTTCGAGACCCGCGTAAAGCACTTGGCCGTTGACCGGATCTTCGCGCACGACATGCGCGTACTCGTCGCTGGGAAGTCCGCTTGAGATCGAATGCCACGTCTTACCGAAATCCGACGTCGCAAACACGTACGGCCGTGGGTCGCCGGCGAAATGCCGATCCACAACCGCATACGCCGCGCCGCGCGAGAAGCGCGATGCGTCGAGCGAGTCGATCCGTCCCCACGGTCCGATCCCCGTTATGCTGACGTTCGACCAATTGCGCCCGCCGTCGCGCGTGATCTGCACGACACCGTCGTCGGTGCCGACCCAGATCAGGCCGGCCTGCAACGGCGACGGCGCGATCGACAGAATAGTATCGGAGAATTCGGCGCCGGTTACGTCGAGCGTGATCGGTCCGCCGGAGACTTGCTGGTGCGACTTCACGTTGAGCGTGAGATCCGGGCTTATAGGAGTCCAATGGAAGCCGCGGTCGGTGCTGCGCAGCAAGACGTTTCCGCCGACATATGCGACGTGCGGATCCTGCGGCGAGAACGCGATCGGCAACTCCCAGTTGAAACGATAGGGAAGCGAGGCGATCTCGCGCGCGTTGGTGTCGCGGTCGTACGGCGTGATATCCCAACTCTGATTCGAACGTGCGTCGAAAATCGAAAGCTCGCCCGCGCTATTGCCGCCGCCCGCGGCGTTCCAGATGATAGCCGGGTCGCTCGGATCCGGCCAGACAAACGTGCCGTCTCCGCCGCCAACGGCCAGCCAGTCGCGCGTTTCGATCGAACTGCCCCACGCGCCGACATTGGGCGCACACCACGAACCGTTGTCTTGCAGCCCGCCGCAGACCTGATACGGCACTTCGCGACTGTAGCCAACGTGATACGCTTGGCCGATCGCGAAATTATTGCGCCATTCCCACGTCACGCCGGCGTCCTGCGAGATGGCCACGCCGCCGTCGTTGCCGTTGACGATGCGTTCCCCGTCCGCCGCCCACCAGATGTCGTGATGATCGCCGTGCACCGCCTGCGGCACGACGGCCCACGTCTTACCGCCGTCTTTGCTTTCGACGAGGTCGACCGAGACCGAGAAGAGATGATCGGGATTTGTCGGGTCGACGTAGAGGTGTGTGTAGTAGAATGGCCGTTGGTTCGCTTCGGTGTCGGACGAGACGAGCGTCCACGTGTTGCCGCCGTCGGTCGAACGCCAGAGAATGCCTTGCTTTGATTGGATCAGCGCATAGACGCGCTGGGGATCGCTCGGTGCAATGGCCACGCCGACGCGGCCTTGCAGCCCGTCCGGCAGACCGTGCCCCTCTAGTTTCGTCCAGGTCAATCCACCATCTGTGGACTTGAAAAGTCCGTCGAGTGGTCCGCCGCTCTCAAGGTCCCATGAGACACGCGAATACTGCCACATGCCCGCATAGACGATGCTCGATGATTTCGGATCCATCGCTAGGTCCGACGCGCCGCTGCGCGGGCCAAGGTACAGCGTCTTCGACCACGTCTTGCCGCCATCGGACGTGCGGTAGACGCCGCGATCCGCACTGTCGTGGAATGGGTCGCCGAGCGCGGCGACGATCACGACGTTGACGTTGTGCGGATCGACGATGATCTTCGAGATCTGCGACGTGCCGTGCAGGTCTACGCGCTGCCACGTCTTGCCGCCGTCGAGCGAATGGTAAAGCCCGTCGCCGGCCGCGACGTCGTTGCGCGGATTCGCCTCGCCGGTGCCGACCCAGACTTCGTTTCCGTTGCCAGGTGCGATAGCGATCGCGCCAATCGACGCGACGTCCTGCGAATCGAACACCGATTGCCAATGCGCGCCGCCATCAATCGTCTTGTAGACGCCCCCGCCTGCGCTTCCGACGTAGTAGAGGAACGGATTCGTATCGCTGCCCACCACCGCCGCCACGCGGCCGCCCGAGATCGCCGGTCCGATCGATCGCCAGTTAAGCGAAGCGTACGGCAGCGGCGCCGCCGACGCGGATTGGGCCACGTTCGCAGTTGCGATTGCCGCCACGGCGAAAGCTACGAAGATCGGACCTAGACGCATGGGCGCACTCCATCATGCATGTGTGATGTGGCTGAGATTCCGTACAGATGCTTGCGGCGTCGGCGCGGAGATACCTTGTGGAATGTGGGGCGGACCTTTATTGTCCGCCAGGCATGCAACGCATGCCATGCATTTTTATAGGCCGCGCGAGCGATGCTTGCCGGGCGTTGGCGGCCGCGTGAGCTAGCCAATCGCCGATGAATCCTTACCTGAGCGGGGTTGTCGACGTATACCTGTTATGGTATAATAAGGAGCCCGAGTGGAATCCAAACGTCCGAATCCGGAACTGTGGAAGCCCGTTGAATGGATAGGCGGGTCGCGGAAGATTGTTCGTTCATTCCCAAAAGACGTGCGGCGTAGAATCGGCCAGGCACTCGTGTACGCGCAAGCCGGCGGGAAGCATCTCGACGCCAAGCGGATGAAAGGGAACCTTCGAGGCGCACACGAGTTATCCGTAAGTTCGACTGGTGACGCATTTCGGGTCGTCTACGTGGCCGATTTCGGCAACATTGTATACGTCATTCATGCCTTTACCAAGAAATCGACGGTGGGCTCAAAGACTCCGAAGCGTCACATCGAGACCATCGAACGTCGGATGAAGTTTGCGAGGGATCGGTATGAAAAAGCCCGTGAAAACTAGTCGGATTCGGGTGATCCGCGGAGGCAAGAACGTCTTCGCAGACTTAAATCTGCCCGACGCGGACGTCCTTTTGGCCAAAGCACGGCTCGTGCTCGCGCTTGCCGGCGCGATTAGCTCCCAAAATCTTACACAATTCGAAGCCGCAAAAATGATCGGACTGACCCAACCGAAGGTTTCGCGACTTCTCCGCGGCGATACTCAGGGATTCACGATGGACAAGATCGTACAGCTTCTCACCAGGCTGAAAAGAGACGTCGAGATCAAAGTGACCCGGGCTCCGGCAAAGACGACGGTCGGTCGCGTTATGATCACGATCCCGATGCCGCAAATGACGGGAACGACAAGGCGGTAGTGATGAAAGGGCAAGCGATGCTCGCCCTACTACAGAAGGCCGGATTCATGGTCACGTTTTCTCCCGATGTCGCGCGACTGGTCGACACCATCTATCCGCCGGCTCGCCAAGCCCTTGCGTACGAGATCGCTGCGATCGGCCGGCCGCTTTATTTCATCATCGCGGCCTTCGAACTTGTTCTGCTCGTCTGGTTCTGGCAATCCGGCGCGGCGTCGCGTCTTGCCGCGGCCTGCGACCGGCGCATCCGCTTGCCGTTTTTCTCCGCCGCCGCTCTTACGTTTCTCACCCTGCTCGGTTTCTCACTCGCGCTTTTGCCGTTTGCGTGGTTCGGCGGCTACGTACTCCCGCATCGATTCGGTCTGAGCGACGCGTCGTTCAGTGTGTGGATCTCGGATTGGGCGAAGGACCTCGCATTGACCACGGTGATCGGAGCCGCGATCGGCGCAGGCTTCGTGCGCCTTGTGGCGAGGCGCGAGAAGGCGTGGCCGGTCATCGCCGGCGTGGTCGCGGCGCCGCTCATACTGTTCGGCAATGCGATCTTCCCGGTATTCGTGACGCCGCTGTTCAACCACTACGCACCGCTGCCGGACTCGGCGCTCTCGCGCTCGATCCTTGCAATGGCCGCGCGCAATGGCATATCCGCCTCGGTCGTCTACGAATACGACATGAGCCGGCAAACCAACGAAGGCAACGCGTACGTCGCCGGTATCGGCTCGTTCGAGCGCATCGCGATCGGCGACACGATGCTGCGCGATCTCAAACCCGACGAGGTATTGTATGTCGTCGCGCACGAGATGGGCCACTACAAGCTGCATCACCTCTGGTGGGGCTCGCTCTACACGTGGCTCGGCAGTCTCGCCATCATCGCGCTCGTCGCGTTTATCTTGCCGTTAAAGTTGAGGCACGGTCCGCATGGAGCGACCGAGCTTTCCGATCCAGCGGCGCTGCCATTGCTCGGCGCATTTCTGATCGCTCTGTCGATCATCTCCGCGCCGGTCTCCAACGCGATTTCACGCGGCATCGAACATGCCGCGGACGTGTTCGCGGCCGAACATACCGCGCTCGGCGACGCCGGTGTCCGAGCATTCGCTCGCTTGGGAACGGAGAATCTCTCAAGCCTGCATCCGCCCGCGCTTGCCGTCTGGTATTTCTACGATCACCCGCCGCTCGACGAGCGCATCGAATATGCGGTCGAGCACGAACGGAGCGCCACGCAATCGGAGACCGGCCCTTGACAGCATTTCGCCATTAGTGCTACGATTTTTCCGCATCCTAAAAACGAACTTCCGGTGCGGAGCCGGCGTGACGCATGCGAAAGGCCTCCCAGGACGCGTCGGGCGATCCCATAAAACGCGAACGAACCGGCGTCCAATCGGTCGAGCGCACACTCGACATCCTCGAAGCGCTCGTCGAATTCGGTTCCGAAGTCGGCTTGGTCGAGATCAGCCAAGTCGTCGGGCTTCCGCTCGCCACGGTCCACCGGCTGCTCGGCACTCTCATCACGCGCGGCTACGTCAAGCAGAACCGGCAGAATAGAAAGTACTCGCTCGGTTTCCGCGCGCTGCAGATGGGCAACGACATGCGCCAGCGCTTCAGCCTGAGGCTAGAAGCGCGCCCATATCTGCAGCGCTTGATGCAGACGAGCGGCGAAAGCGCCAATCTCGCGGTGCTCGACGACGGCGAAGTAGTCTACATCGATCAAGCGCAATCGGCGCGGATACTGCGCATGTTCACGCAGATCGGCAATCGGCTGCCCGCACATTCGACCGGCAGCGGCAAGGCCATGTTGGCATTTTTGCCGCGCGAAGCCGTGGAAGGCATCCTGCGCCGGTACGGCATGGCCGCTCGCACGCCGAAGACGGTCACGGATTCGGATGAACTGTTCCGCGAGCTCGAGCAGGTCCGCGCACTCGGCTATGCGCGCGATGACGAAGAGCACGAAGAAGGCGTCCGCTGCATCGCGGTGCCCGTGCGCGACGCATCTGGACAGGTCGTGGCGAGCCTCAGCGTCTCCGGCCCTGCGGCGCGGTTGAGCGACACGCGCGTCGACGCGGTGCTACCCGAACTGCTCGACAGCGGCCATAAGCTCTCCGCTCGATTGGGCTTCGCGCCCGAACCCATCCAAGCGCGTTGACGATCGGCGTCCGCCACGCGCGCGCAGGCGATCGACGTTTTATCGAAGCGTTGGGAGCCGAAACGGCGCACATCGGCGTGTCCGCCATACGGCCGGCCGACGCCGACACGACCGCGCGCGCTTTTCACCGTCTGCTCGCGTTCTGCGACGAGCGCCCGAAAACGGTGACGCTCATAGCGGAGTCCGGCGGGATTCCCGTTGGTTTCTTGTTGCTCGTCACCGACATACCCGATGACGTCACGCAATCGCCACAGGCGTTCGTCGCGTACATGGCTGTCGAGCCTGCTGTGCGGCGGCGCGGCGCGGCGGCGAAACTCCTGGCGGCGGCGGAGGAAGAGGCGCGCAGCCTCGGCTTGCCGCATCTCAGCCTCATGGTCACGGCGGATAATGCGCCGGCGCGTTCGCTGTATCGGCGCTCCGGTTTCACGGACGAACGTCTCGTGCTGACCAAGCGCGTCGAGCCGACCGGTTCGTGAGTTCGGCCGCTTCCTCAGCATCGTCGCCGAACTGGCCGCGCGCGTGGCGCGCAGCGGGTGTCATCGCGTTGGCCGCACTCGTGCTGTATGCGCTGTCGCGCATCCCGCTGACGGTCGAAGTGTTCATCGTCGCCACGCTCATCGCGTACGGCATCAATCCGATCGTTAGGCGTCTGAGCACGCGCATCCCACGCGTTGCCGCCGTCGCCGTGGTCTACATCGTGTTGACGCTTGCGGTGCTCGCGCTCTTCTTTGTGGTCGTGCCGGACACGGTCGCGCAGTTGCAGACGTTTTTTGCAAGCAGCGGTGACTTGACCACGGCGCTGCAAGGCGCGGCTAACTCCGCTCAGACGTGGGTCGCCGCGCATCTCGGCAATCGGGCTCTTCCGGCGCAATTGCAGGGGATCGAGACCAATCTGCTCGCGCAACTCACGGCGGGCATCAACAATATCGTCTCGCGCGCCGGCAATGCTTTGTTGGGCCTTGCGAGCGGCATCGTCGTCGGCGTGACCGCGGTCGTGCTTTCGTTCTTCTTCTTAACGCACAGCGATGAGATACGGGAGTCGATCTATAGTCTGTTCCCAGGACGCCACAGAGCGTCAGCGGCGGACATCGCGCGCGAGATCTCGCGAGTGGTCGGCGGCTTCGTGTTCGGTCAGATCGTCTTGTGCCTATTCGTCGGCATCACGACGTGGATCGTCCTGACGATCGCAGGCTCGCAATATGCGCTTTTGCTCGGCGTGTTGACGGGCGTGCTCTATGCGCTGCCGTTCCTCGGTCTGATCGTGGCGATCGCGCTCGGCGTGATGCTCGGCTCGCTGCAAGGCTGGACGATGGCGATCATCACGGCGGCCACGATCGCGATCATATCGAAGATCGCGGACATCATCTTGGTCCCGAAGGTGATGGGCGAGAGCGTCGGCGTTTCGCCGATGGCCGTGATCTTCGCGATCTTCGCTGGCGGCGAACTGTTCGGCGTGTGGGGCCTCGTGCTAGCGATTCCGGCAGCCGCGCTGATCAAGATCGCGTGGAATCTGTGGATCCATCCCTGGATCACTGGCGTCCCCGAAACAACCGCCTGATTCTTTCGCCGCTCGCCTGAAGGGGCTGACCGAAGAGGCCGACTTTATGTCGGCCCACGTTTCGTTTGCCAGGGCCGACATAAAGTCGGCCCCTTCAGCCTGGCCCTTTGGTCCGCTCTGAAGCTCCACTTACATCTGGTCCGGCGCTGAAACTCCGAGCAATTTCAATGCGGATGCGATCGTCGTCTTCGCGACGATGCAGAGCGAGAGCCGCGCGCTCGTCGTTGTCGGGTTGTCGCTCAGCACGATGCAATCAGTGTAAAAAGCGTGGAAGCCTGTGGCGAGATCGCGCGCATATTCTGCTAGCCTGTGGGGCGCGCGCGCTTTCGCGGCGTCCACGACCGTGCGTTCGAAATCGGCGATACGCGAGATCAACGCAAATTCCGCGGGGTGATTCAGCCCCGCCAAATCCGCGCCGCGTCCGGCACGCTCAAACGCGCTGCGATGCTGATCGGAATCCGCCTTGCGCAGAATCGAAGCGATGCGCGCGTGGCCGTACTGCACGTAATAGACCGGATTCTTCGTGGACTGCTCCAGCGCAAGTTCGAGATCGAAGACGAGGTGCGATTCCGGCGCCCGGTTGATGAAGAAGAACCGAGCTGCGTCCACGCCGACTTCATCCATAACTTCGGCGAGCGTGACGAAGTTGCCGGCGCGCTTGCTCATCTTGACGACTTCGGCGCCGCGTTTGAGCGTGACATATTGCGCCAGGAGCACTTCAAGCGATCCCGGATAGCCCAGCGCCGCTACGAGCGCGTTGAGCCGTGCGATGTAGCCGTGATGGTCTGGCCCAAGCACGTTGATCAAACGGCGATTGCCGCGGCGCAGTTTGTCGCGGTGGTAGGCTGCGTCAGCCGCGAGATACGTCGGCCGACCGTCGCTGCGCCGAAGCACGCGATCTTTCTCGTCATTGAAGTCCGTGGTCCGCAGGAACAACGCGCCATCTTTTTCGTAGGCGTGACCGCTTGCCGTCAGTTCCTTGAGAACCGAATCGATCTCGCCGGCGTCGTGCAGCGCCGCCTCAGACGTCCAGTGGTCGAAGTGGACGCCGAAGCGCTCCATGTCCTGGCGTTGGCCTTCGACGATGATGTCGCGCGCGAACTTGCCGAGCACCTTGACCCTTTCGTCAAGATTTGCTCGCAGCCAACGGTCGCCGTCGCGCTGCTTGAGCGCGAGCGCGATATCGATGAGAAATTCGCCTTCGTAGCCTTCTTCCGGCAGCGGCGTGTCGACGCCGCAGAGCGTCGCGTAGCGGGCGTACAACGATTCTGCCAGAATGTCGAGTTGGTTGCCGGCATCGTTGACGTAGGTTTCAGATTCGGTCTTCGTGCCCGAGCGCCGGAAGAGCGCGACGAGCGTTGAGCCGAGTGATCCGGAGCGGCCTTGCACAACGTTGAGCGGACCGGTGGGATTTGCCGACGTGAATTCGATGAGCAGCGGACCGTAGTCTGCGAGCGCATCCGAAGCGCCGAAATCGTCGCCGCGCTCCAGCGCGTCGCGAACGATGTCGCGGAAGTAGTCGGGCGACATGCGCAGGTTGAGGAAACCGGGCTTCGCCGGCTCCAGGCGCTCGATATCGGGGAGATCTTTTGCCCCGTCGCGCGCGATCGCTTCAGCGATCTCCATCGGGTTGCGCTTCCACGCCTTGGCGGCGGCGAGCGCGACGGCGGTGGCGTAGTCGCCATGCGCCGGATCGCGCGTTGGGCCGAGCGAGACGGGCGGCAGCGGCGCGTGATCCGCGCCGAAGGCTGCGCCAACCGCGGCGACGCGCGCGGCAAGACCACGTTCGATGTCGGCGAGTTTCGCGAGATGGCGGCTGCGCATATACTGTAGTTGGCGTGCGATACCGCAAGCCCCTCGCTTCGGCTCTAGCGGTGGTAGGGCTCGCCGCGATTGATCTTCACGGCGCGGTATAACTGTTCGAGCACGACAAGTCGCGCCATCTCATGGAGCAAGGTCAATTGCGAGAGTGACCAGACGAAGTCGGCGCGCGCGATCACGGCTTGGTCGAGACCATCCGCCCCGCCGATGACGAGCGCAAAGCGGCGCGATCCCGATCTTTCGATCGATCGCAGGCGGCGCGCCACCGCTTCGGATTCGAGCTCGCGTCCGCCGCGATCGAGCGCCCAGATGACGGAATCCTGCGCGCACCGTTTCAGAAGCGCGGTGCCTTCCTCTGCTATCGTTGACGCCTTGACTTCGACAACGCGCACCGGAAGCAGCGGCGCGAGGCGCGTGACATAGAGTCCACAGCCTTCGCGCACGTATGATTCTCGGATCTTGCCGACTGCGATGACATCCAGGTTCATGTTTGTGCGCTGTTCTTCGGCCGGCGCCGGGTCACCGCTGAATACGTGCTCCCGGAGCGGCGCTCGATGTCGCCGCGAAGTTCGAGCAGCGTGAGCCGCGCCGCAAGCTCGGCCACGTGGAGACCCGTGACCTCGGCCAACTCGTCGACGTCGAACGGCCGCGTCTGCATGATCGCGACGAGTGCATCGGTCGGAGCCGCGTCGGCTTGAGTCTGTCTGCTCCATCCGAGAGCTTCCGCGACATCGGCCATGCTCGTCGCAGCCATCACGCCGTCTTTGATGAGCGCGTTGGTCCCCGCGCTCGTCGGCCGGTCGATGTCGCCGGGCACGGCGAAGACGCGTCGCCCGAACTCGTCGGCGAGCCGCGCAGTGATGAGCGCGCCACTGCGGCTCGCGGCTTCAGTGACGATCGTCGCATCGGCGAGTGCCGCCACGATTCGGTTGCGCATCGGGAAATGAAACGCGCGCGCTTTCATCTTTGGCGGGAACTCTGAGAACACGGCGCCGCCTGCCGCCACGATGTCATCGGCGAGCAACGAATGATACTCTGGATAGAGCGCGCTAATGCCGGAGCCGATGACGGCGATCGTCTTACCACCGCATTCGACCGCGCTCGTGTGAGCGGCCGCGTCCACGCCTCGAGCCAGACCCGAGATGATCGTGGCTCCGTAGCCGACGCCTTCGCGCGCGAATTGAGCGGCGACTGAGCGGCCGTATTGTGTTGCGGCGCGGCTTCCGACGATCGCGATGGCGCGCCCTTCGGCAGCTTTGGGATCGCCGAGACAATAGAGTACTAGTGGAGCGTCGCACATCTCGCGCAGGCGTGACGGATATGCCGCGTCATCGCGTGTGAGGATTTGCGCGCCGATCGCTCGCGCCGCTTCGAGCGCTGATTGCGCAGCTTCGTCGTCTAGAGCGGCAAGTCGACTTGTCGCTTCTCGCGGCAGCGGCTCGACGCCATCAGGAGCCGGCTCGCCAGACTTGACGTGCGCGATGATTGCGCAAGGGCTTCCGAGAGCCGCGATCCATGCGGCGATCGGTCGCGGTGCCCACACGGCAGCTCCCGCGACGGCGAGCAGCCAGCCGAGTTCGAAATCGTCGGTCATGACGAACGGTGTCACGCGACGACAAAAACCGGGCAAGCGATGCTTGCCCTACTACGGGAACGACGAAGGAACGAGGCGGGCCGACATAAAGTCGGCCCCTTCATTGGCGAGGCGGACCATGAAGATCCGCCCTACATGAGCTGCAGTAGGTCCGCGAGGGAGCGGACGCGGGGTGAGCGGGTGAAGGATTGGTGGCGGTCGTGACGATCGAGCAGCACGGCGTGCAGACCACTCGCGAGCGCGCCGTCCACATCGTGTTCGGGCGAGTCGCCGACATGCAATGCGTTGTGCGGTGCGCAACCCGCGCGGCGCAGCGCCTCCGCGAAAATGTCGGGATGCGGTTTTTCAAATCCGATGTGCGCAGAGTCGAGGACGAAATCGAAATGCTCGCGCAGCGCGACGCGATGCAAGACTTCGTCGAGGTCGCCGGTCCAATTCGAGATGACGCCGAGCATGAGTCCGCGCGTGCGCAGCGACCTCAACAAACCCCTAACGTCGTCGTAGACGCGCCAGTCCAAAGCCGCAGTGAACATTCTATAGACGTCTTCAGCTCGATCGGCGGCGCCGGGGTCGGACGCGCAACCGACGAGCAATTCGCGATGGTACGCGATCCAAAACGTGTCGACGGAATCTTGGGAAAACGGTACCGCCACTGCGTTTGCGGGTTTTGGCCCAAGCATTGTATTCGCGCGTTTGACGGCTGCCGTCAATCTGCTAATATCTATTGCTACATCGATCCGCTTACACGTCTGCAAAAACAACGTCTCCTGATCGGGCTCCATACAGAGGAGCGTGTAGCCCGCGTCGAAGAAGACTGCGCGCACGTCCCGTTTCTCCACGTCCCATTTGTTCGCAGCGGCGTGGGGTGGTCCCCTCATCAACGGGTCCGTAGCGCGTGCAAAGGAGCAACTCGATGCCCGAAGCGTACTGCGTGAAATGCAAAGCCAAAAAAGAGATCAAAAATCCCACGCAAGTCACGATGAAGAACGGCCGCCCGGCCGTCCAAGGATCGTGCCCCGACTGTTCCACCAAACTCTTCAAGATCGGCGCATCTTCGTAACCTCGACGACTGGCCGTGCTCGGCCCTCGGCCGCGCGCTAGTCCATGCTCTGCCCGCTATGCCGCGTCGGCGAGACGCGGGTCATCGACAGCCGCGACGACGAGAGCGCCATCCGACGGCGCCGAGAATGTCTTGCCTGCCGGCATCGTTTCACCACGTACGAGCGGATCGAAGCCGCCCGTCTTTTCATCGTCAAAAAAGATGGCCGGCGCGAACCATATAGCCGCGAAAAACTGCTCGCTGGTCTGCGCCGCGCGTGCGAAAAGCGTCCGGTGTCGGAGACGGCGATGCAAGAGACCGCCGAGAGCGTCCTGCGCGAACTGCATGCGCGCGGCGAGAACGAATATCCATCGTCGCTCGTGGGCAAATTGCTGATGGACGCTCTAAAGAAACTCGACAAAGTCGCGTACATCCGCTTCGCTTCGGTCTACCGATCGTTCGAAGACTTGAGTTCGTTCCAAGCCGAGATCGCCGAACTCTCATCGGGCGGCGAATGAGCGCGGGCGACGCGGCCGCGTCGGCGCGCATCCTCGTACTGCCCGAAGGCGAAGGCTTGCCGTTGCCGGCATACATGACGCCCGACGCCGCGGGCTGCGATATCTGCGCCGCAATCAAAGAACCGTTGCTGCTGCTGCCGGGCGATCGCGCGCTCGTACCCGCCGGATTCTCGATCGCATTGCCGCGAGGACTCGAAGCGCAAGTGCGGCCGCGCAGCGGTCTCGCGCTGCGCCACGGCGTGACTTGTCTGAATTCACCGGGCACGATCGACGCGGACTACCGCGGTCCTGTCGGCGTCATCCTTATCAACCACGGGCGCGCGCCGTACCTGGTGCGGCGCGGCGATCGCATCGCGCAGATGGTCATCGCCCGCGTTGAACGCGTCGCGTTCGACGTCGCGACCGAGCTCGACGAGACGTCGCGCGCACGCGGCGGCTTCGGCTCCACGGGGATGTAGCGGTCGGATGCGCTGCCTGATCGTCGGAGCCGGCGCAGTCGGTCAGTACTTCGCCGCACGGCTCGCGATGGCGGGTCACGAGCCGGTCTTGCTCGCGCGCGAAGCTGCGCGCGACGTCATCAACGAGCGCGGCGTCACGCTGCGAAGCGCGGGTGGCGAGTGGCCGACCGCGGTCCACGCGGCCGCCGCTCCGGACGATGCGCGGTTGCGCGACCCGTTCGAGCTGGTCATCGTCGCGGTCAAGGCGTATTCCACCGAGGGAGCGGCAGCTTCGATCGCCGCGATCGGCGCGTGCGATCAATCGACATTGCTCACCGTGCAAAACGGACTCGGCAATGAAGAGATCTTAGCATCGCGTTTCGGCGCCGATCGCGTGCTCGCTGGAGCGCTGACCGTGCCGGTTGAGCGCGTCGACCAGACGACGATCGAAGCTCCATCCAAAGGCGGCCTGTCGCTCGCACCGCTCGGCACAGCGGCGAACAACTGGGTGATCGCGGCATTTTCGAATTCGGGTCTGACCGTGCGCGTGGCCGACGACTGGCGCGCACTGAAGTGGTCGAAACTGCTTGTGAACCTTACGGCAAACGCGGTCTGCGCTGCGCTCGACATGACGCCAGCGCAAGTATACGCAGATGCGACGGCATTTTCCATCGAGCGCGAGTGCCTGCGCGAAGCGGTCGACGTCATGCAGGCAAGCGGCATCGAGCCGGTGCCGCTCGTCAACTTGCCGGTACCGCTCTTCGCCTGGGCGATACATTCTCTGCCGAGCGGTGCGTTGAAGATGCTCTTGGCGCGGTGCGTTTCAGGTGCACGAGCCGGGAAGCTGCCGTCGCTGCTCCTGGACGCGCGTTCGGGCCGGCAAAGCTCGGAAGTGGATTGGCTGAACGGCGCGGTCGCCGCACGCGCAGCGGCTGTCCGGCTGAAGGCGCCCGCCAACGCAGTGGTCACCCGGATCGTCGACGGCATCGCTGTCGGCATCGTCGATCGCGATGTGTACCGCGGGAAGCCGGAAAAACTGCGGGCGGACATCGAAGCGGCGCGCACTAACCCATAACGCTTATCGAAAGGGTATCTGCCATGCCGTTGACGCTCGGCACGATCGGCCACATCTGCATCGCCGTGAGCAATCCCAAACGCAGCGCGCAGTTCTGGACCAAGAAACTCAACCTCCGCAAAGAGTTCGAATTTCCCGGCGGCGTCTTAGTCGGCAACGACGCGGTCGCAATCGCGCTCCTGCGCGGCAAACCAAGTCCCAAGACCATCGACCACATCTCGTTCCATGTGCGTGGCAAAGCCGCGTTGCGCGCCGCGCTGGCTGAACTCAAGCGGAAGAAAGTCGACTTGGAAGATCCGGGCGATGAGATCGGACCAGAAGCGCCGGGTTCGCCGAACCTCGGTCTCTGGTTCCATGATCCAGACGGCTATCGCTGGGAGCTGTCTGCGCTCGCCCCCGCGCCGCGCAAGAAGCGGAAGTGAACACCGGAGTTTAACGGTCGGCCGCGGCTACCAGAGGGGAACCCGCGGCCATTTTTTTGCCAAAAGTGCGTCGACGCCCCACGTGCGTCCGGCGGCACCGATCACCAATGCCAGAGCAATCATGAAGTCCGCGCCGTCGTTGCTCGACGGATTCCACCACCAAAGTCCCTTGGTGAACATGTAGTTCGTGACGAGAAACATCGCCACGAGTCCGGCGAGGCGTGTCGCCGTGCCCGTGATCAGTGCGACGGCCACGCACGACTCTGCGATAACGACGAGAGTCGCGATGACGTCGATATGCGGCAGCAGCGAGTTCGTGATGATCGATTGATAGAACGGATGCGCGTTCTGCAGCCCGACGTTCGTCAGGAAGCCGCGCAGGATTCCCGCGAAGGCCGGACCGGCCATCAGTTTCGGCCGCACAGCGATCGCAAAGATGACTCCGAGAAAGACGCGGAGCACGACTAGTGCGCATCTCATGCCGCGTCGGTTATATACGCGTCCGATCATTCACTGCAGGTGGCACGTATCTGGCAGGCCGACGTCAATTCCCGTGGTAGGGCAAGCATCGCGTGCCCCGGCGGACCGTAAAGGTCCGCCCTACATCATGCCGCGTTTGCTTGGCCGTATGGGCAGCGGTCGGCGAGTTCGCAGGTGGCGCATTTGGGAAGCGGCCGGCACGGTCCGTGCGAGGCAAATAGCGCGAGACACGCTTCGATTTCGTACGGATCGCGGCCAGCAGATCGAGCAATAGCGCCCACGAAGCACTGCACGTCCGAATCAGAGGCGCCCTCCGCGATCATGCCGAGGCGCTCGAGCACGCGCCGGCTGCCTGGGTGTGCGAACGCGGTGAAGAATCCCCAACGTTTGAGCGCTTGGCGCGCAGCCGCTTCGCCGATGCGCGCAAACGACGAGCGCATCCGCTCTGCGAGCGCCGGCCAGCCGGCAACCGCATCGTCATCGGCGGCGACGACAGCGACGCTGCCGAGCAACGTACCGTGCTCGGCGGCGATCGCGATCCAGCGCGACGCGTTCTCGACACACGCACGTACCTTACTCTCGTTGCGGATGATCGGCGCGGCCATCACACGCGCGATGTCGCCGTCATCGAAGTGCGCGACCAAGGCGGCGTCGTAGCCTGCAAACGCTTCGCGCAGCGCATCGGACTTGGACTCGACGGCTTGGAAGCCGAGTCCCTGAGCGAAGATCACAGCGCAGAGTCGTCCGAATGCGACGCCGTCATCCGCCGGCGCATCGTGATCGCCCACATAGCGCCGGATGCGGCGCGCAGCTTCATCGGCGCCAAGACGCGCGTTGACCGCATCCTCGATAGACTTCAAAGTTGCTGCCGCGCGGCGAACCGCCGCGGCGCTTCCCGGTTTCACAGGTCGAATCGTCATCAGTGTACCTCGATCCGCTTCAGCACAGGTGCGGACAAATGCGGCTCGGGATGCGAGATCAGCGCGAGCGATCGATTCGATCAACGCGCTGGCGCGCCACCGGATCATGCCATGCGAACTTGCCGCAGCGCGCGCGCAGAACGCGCGCACGAGTTCGCGCACGCGCTCGCGCGTTTTCGCGATCACGATCGCTCGAATTCCGTGGGCGACCGTGCTCGCTGCAAAGACGGGAACAGCGCGCGCGTTGCACGCCCACTCAAATTCGCGAGCCGCGACCCGTCGCAGGTTGCCGCGCAGCAGCGGCCGCAAACGCTGCGTATCGATCGCTACAAACCAATGCCGAGCCACCTTGCACGGTCTGTGTCACGCGGCAGGGCCGGTCGGGCTAGGGGCGTAACGCCAGCGGCAACGTCGGCCGCGTCAATGGAGGACCATATGACTGAGCGCGCTTCTCTGCTTTCGCACCCCAAGGAAAACGTCGACGATCATCCGCTCGTGCGCGACGTCAACGCCGAGCATCAAGAGAACCTAAGCCCAGTCGAGAAATACTGCAAGAAGATCGCCGATGCCACCGGCGCGCCAGCCGCGCTTGCACTGGCGATCGTCTCGCAAATCATCTGGGTCGTCGTCGGCGTGGCGACGAAGTGGGATCCCTTCCCGTTCGTCTTCCTACTGACATGCTCGAACATCTTACAGTTGATATTGATCTTCGTCATCGCGGTGGCGCAGCGGCAATCCGGAGAACACGCGGAGCTGCGAGCGGAAGCGGATCACGAATCGATCGCGCGCCTGCTGCACCATCAAGAAGTGCAAGAAGAACTGTTGGTGCGGCTTGCGCAGCAGTCGCAGTGCGATATCACAGACATCAAAGCCGCGATCCAATCGCTGCTGCAGCCTGCGGCGTAGCGAAGGTTAGCGCGATTCGTTACGCGAGTTAACGCGCGTCGTCGCGCAGACGTCTGCTCAGGTCGCCGTAGGCGTCGATACGGCGATCGCGCAGAAACGGCCAATAGCGCCGCGTCGTTTCTATCTTCTGCGCAATGCACGTCGCAAGGACAGTTTCCTCGTCGCCTCCGCCGCGCGCCACGATCCTGCCGAACGGGTCGGCGACAAACGAGCGGCCCCAAAAATCAAGCCCGTCGCCTTCGATCACTTCGCGCCCGACGCGATTGACCGCGGCCACGTACACGCCGTTGGCAACGGCGTGTCCCCGCTGGATCGTCTCCCACGCGTCCACTTGCGCCGCGCCGTCGGAGGTTTTCTCGGACGGATGCCAGCCGATCGCGGTCGGATAGACGATCAGCGAAGCGCCGGCTAGAGCCGTGAGCCGCGCCGCCTCCGGAAACCATTGATCCCAGCAGATCAGCACGCCGATGCGCGCATACTTCGTGTCGAATGCGCGGAAGCCGAGATCTCCCGGCGTGAAATAGAATTTTTCGTAGTAGAGCGGATCGTCGGGGATGTGCATCTTGCGGTAGATCCCGGCGAGCGTGCCGTCCGCATCGATGACGACGGCGGTGTTGTGGTAGATGCCGGCTGCTCGGCGTTCGAACACCGAGACGATCAGCACCACGTCGAGTTCCGCCGCCAGCGCCGCCATGCGCGCGGTGATCGGGCCCGGCACCGGTTCAGCCAGATCGAAATTGCGCCGATCTTCGCGCTGACAGAAATACTGCGACGCGAAGAGCTCTTGCAGGCAGATGACTTGGACGCCACGCTCCGCAGCGTCGCGAATGCGTGCCTCAGCCTTGGCGAGATTGGCACGTACATCCGCGCCGCACGCCATCTGCACGAGACCCAGCGAGAATTCCGCTGGGAACATCTTTGCGTTCATCCTCTAACCAAGACCTGACTCGAACAATGCGGCCCGCCGTAGCCGCCGGTGAGCTGCGCGAAGTCGAGGATCTCCACCTCGACGCCTGCGGCGCGGAGCGTTTCGATCCACGCTTGACCGCTTTGCGCCGGACAGAGGTAGCGGCGCGGGCCTACCAGCAGACCGTTCGCGGCAAAGGCGTCGCGTTGCTCCGTCGAAAATCCGAGCACCCGCATGCGTTTGGATTCCAAGTACGCGCGCAGTGGCACCGTGCGGGTGAGTCGATATTCGAAATCGGCTCCGCCATGCGGCTCGTAGACGTCCACGAAAGGTTCGAGCGCACCGGTTCTGTCGTCGCAGAGCGCGCATAGGTCGCGATCGAAAACGGCCAGGTAGCAGTCGAGATGCATCTCGTCCATCTGCGCGCGCTCGTCTCGAACGATGCCTACCTCCACGCGGCCGTATGCTCGCGCCGCAAGGCACTGGGCAACGCCGTCGGCGTTGGTCAGCAGACCTTGACCCTGCAGCACGAAATCGCCGCAGGGGATGAAGTCGCCGCCTTCAAGGGTGCCAGGTTCCCGCACGCGACAGATCGGCTTGATGCCAAGACTCGACAGCGCCAGTTCGGCGATATCGTTCTCCGGTTGACGCACCGCAAGCCGAAGGCGCCCGATCGTGCAACCGGCGGCGGTCGTGATCAAGGGGTCGCGCATGTAGTACGCGTTGGTCGCCGCGTCCATGCCGTAGCGCGCGACGAGTGCCGTCGTCTCGTCGAGCGCGTCGAGATTGCGCTCGACGTGCACTGTCGGCCGGAGCAGCAACAATTCCGCGAGATGCTCGGGCGCCATGCCGTGAAGCGCGCTCGCTGCATCGCGACGGACGCGCTCGCGTCGGGATTCATCGATGTCATCTGTGAAATCGAAAGAAATATCTTTGAGGACCGCATCGCGTAGTGTCGCTTGCGTGGCAGGCGACTCGCGGCAGCCGAGCGTGAGAGCGTTGCGCAGGTCTACGACCGAGATACCATGGGCCACCAGGGCATCGCGAAAGCGCCGGTGCTCCGCCTGCGCTACCTCGAGACCAAACGGCCGCGGGAAATTTTGAGCGCTTGCGACCAAAAGGCCCAGCGCAGTTTCCAACCGGGGTTCGCAGAGCATGACGGTGCGAGCCGCCTGCCATTCCGCGGCTTGCCTCGCGTTAAGAATTTCCACAGCCGCCAGATTAGGGCGCGACCGCTACCCCGACCTTTTCTTGCCAATACTTGCCATCTGAATACGCGATAGGGTGTAAGGGGGCCGCAGCCAAATGCAGTCGGCATGGCTGCTGTAAAAATGATCTATTACTTGGACGTGATGTCGTCGTGGTGCACGTACGCCGAACCCGCGATCGCGGAAGTGCGCAAGCGATTCGGCGATGATCTCGACTACGAGTGGCGTATCGCGGCGGTTAAGGACGGACAACCCCCGGGATTCACGCAAGAAGGGATGGCGTGGTGGTACGAACGTTCCGGTTCCATGAGCGGCATAAAACTCACCGCGGCATGGATCCAGTCGCCCGAAGGTACGTGGTGGCCGAACATAGCGGCCGAGGCCGCACGATCACTCGGCAAGGTCGATGACACGGTCAGGCTGGCGCTTGCGCGAGCCGCGCTGTTCGATGGCCGCCCCATACAACAACGCGACATCGCCGAGGAAGTCGCGGCGCGCGCCGCTGGTTTGAGTGCAGATCGTCTTCGCGCTGCGATGGACGACCCGGCGGTCGCAACTCGGATGCGCGCTTCGACAGCGGAATTTCGGGCTATGCCATGCACCGTGGTGCCGACGTTCTTGATCACCAACGAGATCGGCGACGTGAATATGTTGTCGGGTGCATATCGGGCCGAACATCTTGCCGTGTGTATCGAACAACTGCGCGCCGACGTGCGCGGCTACGAAGCGTTCGGAAAAGCACACCCACCGCCGCCCGGCGTTTCATGAGGTGAACCTTTAGCGCCCGGGGTTGGTGAACACGCGAAGTGCCGGCTCCCAACGGAGCGGGCCAACGCGGACTGGCGCCAAGAAACTAGCGGCCCTTCAGGTGGCCCAGAGCGACCAGTCGAGCGAACGATAGCCGACGGCCTCAGCCAAATGCTCTGTCAACACGCGTTCGCTTGCCGCCAAATCGGCGATCGTGCGCGACACACGCAGAATGCGATCGTGCGCGCGCGCCGAGAGATGCAGCCGAGCGACCGCGCCGCCCAAGAGATGTCGGCACGCATCGTCGAGCTGGCACGCTTCCTTCAGCGACTTGACGGGCATGGCCGCGTTGCAGCCTTCACCACCCAGCCGAAGACGCTGCAATTCCCGCGCCGCTTCGACGCGCGCGCGAACCATAGAAGACCTCTCGGACGCAGCGCGATTCGCCATGTCTTCGTACGGCAGGCGCGGCACGTCGACGTGCAGATCGATGCGATCGAGCAGCGGCCCGGAAACTTTTGAAAGATACTTCCGAATTGCGTGCGGCGAGCACGTGCAGCCGCGCAGCCGGTCGCCGTTGTAGCCGCACGGACACGGATTCAAGCTCGCGACGAGCATGAACTTGGCGGGATACGTCACGGTGCCAGCCATGCGCGAGACCGTTACCGTTCCATCTTCGAGCGGCTGGCGCAACACTTCCAGAACGCCGCGCGGGAACTCGGGCAGTTCGTCGAGGAACAGCACGCCGCAATTCGCGAGCGAGACCTCGCCGGGGCGCGGCACCGATCCGCCGCCGATCAACGCATTCGCGGAGACCGTGTGGTGCGGCGATCGAAATGGCCGCGCGGTGACAAGCCGTGACGCATGCCGCAACAGACCGCTCACGCTGAAAAGTTTTGTGACCTCAAGCGCCTCCTCGCGCGTCAGCGAAGGCAAGATAGAAGGCATGCGGCGCGCGAGCATGGTCTTGCCGCTTCCGGGCGCGCCGACCATCAAGAGGTTATGACCGCCGGCGGCTGCGATTTCCATGGCGCGTTTTGCGCGAGCCTGTCCGCGCACGTCTTCGAAATCTTCCGCGTAAGGCAACGCCTCTTCGAGCGCCGTCGCGAACGATTGTTGACCACCGGAACTGACCGTCGGGCCCCCGCGGCCGAGCACGACGTCCACCGCCTGTTGCAGCGTGCGGACCGGATGCAATATCAATCCGTCCACCAGGGACGCCTCTGGCAGATTCTCTGCGGGCAGCATCAGACGGCGGTAGCCGGCATGTCTGACCCCAATCGCGGACGGCAGCACGCCGGGAACAGACTTCACAGAACCGTCGAGCGCGAGTTCGCCCAAGCAGACGATATCGATCAATCGCCGGGCGTCGATCTGCTGATCCATCGCAAGAATCGTGAGCGCAAGCGCGAGGTCGAACATCGCTCCCGCCTTGCGCAGATCGGCGGGCGCGAGGTTGGCCACGACCTTGTAAGTGGGAAATAGGAATCCTGACGTTCGTATCGCAGCGTTTACACGCTCTTTTGATTCTTGGATCGATCGATCCGCAAGTCCGACGATGTGGATGCCGGCGTCGGCGACGGGCACGCCGACGACTTCCACACGGACGACGATCGCATCGATGCCGCGCAATGCGGCCGCATGTCCGATGGCAAGCATACCGGATTTGATACCGCTAAAGCCGTCGTGGTCAAGAGACACAACGGGAAAGGCCGAAGCGCTCACAAAGGCGTAGTGGACGGCCGTTGAGGTGTCCGCCAAGGTCTAGACGACCGTGCGGTACGGCTTTAACCCAGGTTAACGCGGTAGCGACTCTTATCCACATATCCACATGCCGCGAGAATCACAATGTGGATAGGGAGCACAAATCAGGTCGCCGCGCATAGCGTGGCAAGGCTTCGTTCCGATGGGCAGTACGCACGTTCAGGCAAAAGGAGAACAAAGTGACTTGGTTCGGCCGGCTTGGGTCATTGCTAGCAATCGTCGCGCTGGCGTCGGCCGGCTGCACGAGCGGCGGAAATAGCAGCCAGAGCGGAAGCGGTCAGAGCGCTTCGCAAGGCGGAAGCGCGGGTCAGAAGACGATCGGCGTCTCCATTCAAGATCTGCAAGCGCAGTTCTACGAAGATATGGAAGTCGGGATGAAAGCCGAGGCCGCCAAGCTCGGCTACGCGATCACATTTGTGGACGCGAACCGCGATCAAGCAAAACAGACTTCGCAAGTCGAGGACTTCATCAGCAAGGGCGTCAGCGCGATCGTCTTGACTCCGGCCGATTCGAAAGCCGTCGGTGCGAGCATCGCCGAGGCGAATCAGGCGAACATCCCGGTCTTCACCGCCGATATCGCGAATTCGTCGGACAAAGGCGTCGTCATCGCGCACGTCGCGTCCGACAACATACAAGGCGGTAGGGTCGCAGCCGATCTTCTCGGCAAAGCGCTCGCTGGTCAGGGAACAGTCGTCATCATCGATCAGCCGGAAGTCACTTCAGTGCAAGATCGAGTCAAAGGCTTTAGAACCGAACTCAGCCTGAAGTACCCGAATATCAAAATCGTTTCCGACCAATCCGCCGGCGGCGACCAGACGCGCGCCGCGACCGTGATGGACAATCTCTTGCAGACGTATCCGTCGCTCACGGGCGTCTTCGGCATCAACGATAACTCTGCGCTCGGTGCGCTCTCGGCGGTAAAAGCGGCTGGCAAGGGCGGCAAGATCAAGATCGTGGGATACGATGCGAGCCCGATCGCGCAAAAAGCGATCGACGCAGGCGACATGGTCGGCGATCCGCAGCAACACCCGGATGTGATCGGCAAGCTCACGATCGACGCGATCAGCGACTACTTCGCCGGCAAGACGCCGAAGAAAGTCATCCCCGTTCCCGTGGGAGCCTACACCGGCAAGTCAAAGTAACGACGTGGACGCTGCGCCGTACCTCGCGATGCGCGGGATCTCAAAGACGTACCCCGGCGTGCACGCGCTCGACGGCGTGAGCTTCGACGTGCGTGCCGGCGAAGTGCACGCGCTTGTGGGCGAGAACGGCGCCGGCAAATCCACGCTGATGAAGATCCTCGCCGGTGCGACCCCTCCAGATGCCGGCACGATAGAGATCCGCGGTCAAGCCGTCAACATCCGGACGCCGCGCGATGCCGAGCGATTGGGCGTCGCGATCATCTACCAAGAGTTCAATCTCGTTCCGGGTCTTGATGTGGCCGCGAACATCGTCCTCGGACGAGAGCCCAATCGTGCCGGCGTCATCGATGCGCGCGCGCTCGACGAACAAGTACTATCGGTCTTGAAACGGCTCGGACTCGACCTGCCGCTACGCGCAGAGATCCGCACGCTTGCGGTCGCGCAACAGCAGCAGACCGAGATCGCGAAGGCGCTCTCCGTCAACGCACGCCTGATCGTAATGGACGAACCGTCCGCCGCGCTGACCCCGGACGAAGTGGACAAGCTCTTCGTGGTGATCCGCAAGCTCAGGAGCGACGGCGTGGGCATCGTCTACATCTCGCATCGCATCGACGAGATCTTCACGATCGCCGACCGGATCACGGTCTTACGCGATGGCAAACTGGTGGAAACAGGCGCAGCCTCGTCCTACAAGGCTGACGACGTCATCCGCCTCATGGTCGGCCGTCCGCTATCGGCGCATTTTCCGACGCTGCCTGCTCCAACGCAAACCACGCCGCGCTTCGCCGTACGCGAGCTGCGCGTGCCGCGCCGCGACTTCGGCGTGACCTTCGAAGTGCGGCCGGGCGAGATCTTCGGGCTTGCCGGACTCGTCGGTTCGGGGCGGACATCGCTCTTGCGTGCGGTTTGCGGCGCGGACGTGCCCGCGGGCGGCACGGTCGAACTGGACGGCGTCACGCTGCGCATCCGCGGTCCGAGCGACGCGATCTCCGCCGGCTTGGCGTTCGTCACTGAAGACCGCAAAGCGCAGGGGCTCGTGCTGGGCATGAGCGTGCGCGAGAACGTCACGTTGCCGCATCTCGCGCGCTTCGTGCGCTTGTTGATGGTGGACCGGCGAGAAGAGACAACCGCTGTCCAGAAACTCAGCGACGAACTGCGCATCCGTACGCCATCGCTCGAACAGCTCGCGCGCAATCTCTCCGGCGGCAACCAGCAGAAAGTCGTGCTCGCGAAGTGGCTGCTGGAAACTGCGAAGGTCATCTGCTTCGACGAACCGACGCGCGGCATCGATGTCGGCGCCAAAGCCGAGATCTACGAACTCATAGCGCGTCTGGCGGCGGGCGGCGTGGCGATCGTGATGGCGTCGTCCGAATTGCCGGAAGTGCTCGGCATGTCCACGCGCATCGGCGTCATGCGCGGCGGCCGCATCGTCAAGGTCTTCGATCGCGCTGAAGCCACGCAAGAAAACGTGATCCGCTATGCGACCGGCACGGTGGCCGCGTAGATGAATCTGACGCCTGCGGCACGCCAGACACTCTTGCGCGCCGGCGGATTCATCGTTGGACTCGTCGTGTTGCTCGTCGTGCTTAACGCCTGGACGCACGGCGATTTTCTGCGACCGTTCAACGTCAGCAACGTGCTCAAGCAGATCGCGGTCTATGCGGTGCTCGCGGTGGGCCAGACATTCGTCATCATCACGGCCGGCATCGATCTCTCGGTGGGGTCGCTCATCGCGCTCACCGGCGTGCTGATGGCCGGCGTCATGGTCGGAGAGCCGATCGCGGCTGTCGGCCTGCTCGTTGCGATCGGCGTCGGCGTGGGCGCCGGCGGCGTGGCGGGTGCGGTAAACGGTCTGCCCGTGGTGCGCTTCAATCTTCCTCCGTTCATCACGACGCTCGCGATGATGCTCATGGCGCGCGGTCTAGCTTTCATGTATTCTGGCGGCCGGCCGATCGAGATCGACAACGCCGCGTTCAACGCGATCGGCGGCGGCACGCTCTTCCCCGGACTCGGTCATCTGATCGGACTCCCGGGCATTCCCGCACCGGTGCTCGTGATGCTCGCCGTGGTCATCGCCGGTCATTTCGTCCTCACGCGCACGCGCTTCGGGCGGTACGTTTATGCGATCGGCGGCAACGAAGAAGCAGCGCGACTCTCCGGCATCAACGTCGCCGGCGTCAAGATGGGCGTCTACATCATCTCGGGCGCGCTCGCGGGTCTCGCGAGCCTGTTGCTCGCCGGTCGCTTGAGCACCGGAATTCCGCAATCGGGTTCCGGCTACGAGCTGCAGTCCATCGCGGCCGTCGTCGTCGGCGGCACCTCGCTCATGGGTGGACGAGGGTCGATCGTGGGGACTTTTGTCGGTGCGCTGTTGATCGGCGTCCTCAACAATTTGATGAATCTGCTCAACGTACAGTCGTACGCGCAGGAAGTCGTCCTCGGTGCGGTGATACTGATTGCGGTGCTGCTTGACGAACTGCGCAAACGATACTTCGCGTCAAGGTAAAGGAGCATGACGGACCAGATCTGGGAGCGGCTCGATCCGCTCATCGCCCGCTGGAAGAAGTTCGAACCTCACGAGGATGCCGATCGCTTGTCGGCGCTCGAACACGCGCCGACGTCGGAATTGCAGCGGCTCATGCGCGAGGTGGACGCGGCGAAAGCAGACATCGATTCGTACTGCTCGGCGCTCGAAGCGAAATACGGTTTGTACGACAACGGGGAGCTCGGCGCGACCACCGCAGCCGACGCGAAAGAAGCGAAGTGCTACGATGCGTTACGCGCGCTCAAAGCAGCGTACGATGAGGCGGCTGAAGAGATCGCGGATCGTGAATCGGCCGGAGAAGCCTAGGGCGGTCGGCGTCGATCAGATGTTCCAGGTTGAGTCGGGCAACTGCACGTTCACTTTCGTGTCCGAATAGATCATGTGATTGACGTTGACGTCGCCTTCGTACTGATCGTAGGCGGTCGGCAGCCCGTTACTCGCGAGAAACACCACGTCTTTGGTGATGCCGCCATCGGTGGTCGGATCGGCAACGATCGCCGTAAAGGTCGTCGTGTTGCCGACGGTCGTGGCATCGGTCGACGACATCTTCAAGCTTTTTATCATGTCGAGAACGCCGCCGAACGTGGCTTGCGCGATAGTGACGCCGCGCATGCTCACGGCTAGCGAATTCGTGAGTTTCAAGTGCAAATGGATGAAGCGCAAAAACCCACCCTGATGTCCATCGACGGTATCGCCGCCGCTCCACACGGCCTGTGATCCCTTGCCCGCGCCGCCGACTATGTCCATGCGCACGTGGCTCGGGGCCAAGTAATAGAGGTTATACACGCGATCCTGGACGTCGTTGCCTTTGACTTCGTGCGCGGTCATCGTGACGGTATACGAGCGGACTGCGGACCACGCGGTGGTCCACTTCGCAAGAGCCGCGTCGCCGGCTGGTGAGGCGACTGCCGCCGACCGCGTGCCGGCTACGACCAGCATCGAGCCGATCAGAGCGAGACACACGACCGGAACGCCGATCTTCATTTCTTTCCCCCGCGCGGCGCCGCCGTGTCCAGCGAGCCGAGCGCGAACATGCTTCCCGTCTCGGAGTTGGCCGAGACGCCGATCAGTACGTCGACGTGCGCATGCGTCGTGACGTATTCGATGAGGTGCGCGAGCGGTGCGCCCGCGTAGCGATGTTCGCGATACGTCCCCATAACGATGAGGTGAGCGTTTTCGTCGCGGGCCGCCTGGATGATAGCCGGACCGGCTTGCCGGTCGCGCACCGTGCGCGTCGTGATCTCGAGGCCGACTTTGCGCCCGATCTCGGCAGCGGCGTTGAGAACTTCGAGCGCCCGGCGCTCTTCTTTCGGCAGTTCGGCGCTGATCGGCAGTGTCAGTGGAACTTCGATCACGTAGATCGCCAAGAGTTTCGCGTGCGTCCGGCTGGCCATCTTGGCGGCAAGGGCCATGAGGACTTCCGAACTCACCGCGGCCGAGAAGGCTACGAGAATGTTGCCGGTGATTTGCGCGGCCGCCGAAGTGGCGTTCTCCGCGATTCGCAGCGTGCGGCTGGAGGGCGGGTGAAGCATCCAGTAAAGCGTCGCGCTGATCGCCGCAGCGAGAATGGCGGCGATAATGACGCCGATCGGATCGAAGGTCTGCGGGTTCATCAGGGACCTGCCATCGTGCGTACGGCGCGCAGATAGATCAAGCCGCGCCAGAAACTGGCGCCCGCGAGCACTAGGAAGATAGCGTAAACGAAAATCGCAGGCGTCGTCGCCGTCCCTAGCGCGGCGAAACGCGCGAGCGCGACAAGTGCCAGCACGGCTATTGCGAAGGACGTGAAGACCTTGTAGCGCAGGCGAGATTTGGATTGGATCATAGTCGATAGGCGATGTTCGCGAACGCGCACTAACGGTCCTCGAAAATTCGCTAATCCTGAAGTTTATCTAGTGGAGTGAATAGCGACAAACCTGCCCGTTCTGGTAATCGGCGGTATAGAGTAGGTTTCCGTCAACCGCGAGATCGGTTGTGTTCAAGGAGCCAAGAACTTGACCGATCACAGATGGGGCCGTGAATTGGTCGTGCAACCAAAGCTCGATAGCGTCACTATCACCCAAGACGTAAAGATCACCGTTTTTGTTCAGAGTGAACAGTCGATCCGACGTAGGCAACGAGATTTTTTCGGCCGGAGCGGCGTCGCCCGACTGCGCTCTAGAAAAGACAAGTATATATGCTTTACTGCTTTCCAGGAAGCTAAAGTTGGTTATGAAACTCGCGGCTACAATCTCTCCGAATCGATCGACCCGTAAGTTTGACGCGCCAGAGAGCATCGTATTTGGGCCCGCGATAATCCGAATCGGCGAACGGTTTCTAACGCCGTGCGAACTGTACTCCAAAATCTCGTTGTCTAGCGAATCTGGAGCTGATTCGATGACGTAAAGGTCGTCGCTGGAGTCCAGTTGGATAGCCCCCGGACCATCCAACCGCGTTTTGCTACCTGCGAGAAGGACCTCTGGCGATGCGTTCCCATTGGCGCCGGACGAAAATCGGACTATCGCATTTGAATGGTAATTCGAAACATAGATTCTATCCCTTGAATCTACGGCGACGCCGAGGGGATTCGAAAGCAGCGTCTTGTGGCCCTCGATGACTCGCGTCGGTCTGTCCATCCCGGGCGCAAATACAAGAACCGCATTTTCATAATCGCTTGTTGCTATCAAGTCGTGATGGCGGTCGATAGCGAGCGCAGCAGGGCGATAAACCGCGAGGCATATGTGGTCAAGGACTGGCAGATTTGTAAATTGGGGGCTCCGGATTTGCTGGCAACCGAGGAATGCAAGAAAGGAAAGCACGCAGATAAGACGGACCAAGTTCGTTCTCATTAGCTTCATGGTTCGCGAGGCGCTACATAACGACTCTATGGCCCGGGCCGGCATACGTCAGCCCCGTTGGGCCGATCTTTAAGGCCAATCGCTGATGTTAAGGTTAGGGAATCGATCGGGAATCGATGATGAGTTCTAGGAGATCGAGCGCAGAGCTGCTTCGGCTTCCTTCACATCGGTGAACATGCGCTTTTCGCGCAAGACGGGCAGCGCCTTGTTCAAGTATTCGCGCGCGGCGGCGATGTCGCTCGGCAACGCTGTTCCAGATGCTTTTGATTTTGCGACGTACAGCTGGCCGAGCCGCGCGTACGTCCGCGCGAGCTCGGACGGATGGTTGAGCGGCGTCAACATACCCACCGCAGAACCGTAATGATCCTCCGCCTCCGCCCACGCCTGCCGGCGTGCTGCGATCATGCCTTGCATGACGCGCGCGAGCGCGGCGGTGAACGTCTTGCTCGTGACGAGATCGCCTTTCAAATAGCCGCCCGATGGGTGATCTTTCTTGGCCGTCGCTTCCAGTTGCGCGCTCGGCATCGGCGCGCCGGGCATGGTCGGCGCCGGCACGGCGATCGGAGTCTGTGCCTGCGCTTCAACGGGAGCTGCCCCTGCTTGCGCGCTAGCGACCTCCGCCGCTTTCGTCGCGCTGCGCGCAAGAGCGTCTTGCACCGCTTTGAGATCGGTGATCAGCGACGCGGCGTCCGGATAGCGGCGCGCAGGATCCTTGTCGAGCAGGCGCATGATGATGCGGTCGAGCGAACTTGGGATGAGCGGATTGATCTGGCGCGGCGGCTTCGGCCGATCGTTGACGTGCGAGAACATGACGGCGACGAGGTCGTCCGACTCGTGCGAGAACGGAAGTTTGCCGCACAGCAATTCGTAGAGCAGCACGCCGACGGAATAGAGATCGCTCGTGCGATCGCCCGACTTCCCTAAAAAGCGTTCCGGGGGCAGATAGGCGATCGTGCCGACGATCTCGCCGCTCTGCGTAAGGTTCGAAACGTCGGACATGCGCCGCGCCAAGCCGAAATCCATCACCTTGAGCGAACCGTCGCCGGTCAGCATGATGTTGCCGGGCTTGATGTCGCGGTGGATGATGCCTTGGCCGTGCGCATATTGGAGCGCTTCGAGCAGCTGGATCGTGATGCTGAGCGCATCGTCGAACGAGATCTTCGTGCGGTCGATGTCGCGCATCGTCGTGCCGCGTACGTATTCAAGGATGATGTACGACATGTCGCGATCGACGCCGACGTCGTACACCGCCACGATGTTCGGGTGGTTCAGCCGCGCCATGCTCTGCGCTTCGAGCAAGAACCTGCGGCAGACCTCATCCGAGCGCTCCGTGAGGACTTTCACGGCGACATCGCGTTCGAGCACGTGGTCCATACCACGATAGACTTCGGCCATGCCGCCGCTGCCGATCTTATTGACGATGCGGTAGCGATTAGCGAGGACGCTGTCTGCGGCGATCTGCATCAGAAAAAGGGAACCTTACGGCTGCGAAAAGGCGGCTTTCATATGAGTAATATCGGTGGTTCGGGCGCTTTTCATGATGCAGATGACGTCAAATCGGATGCGAGCGAAGACGCGGCCGCAAAGGCTCAAGTACTGCTGTGCCGCTTTGCGGACTCGAGCCTGTTTGACCGCGGTCACGGCTTCCAGCGGCGATCCGCGCGATAGCGTGCGGCGCAGCTTGACTTCGACGAACACAAGTGTGCCGCCATCGAGAGCGATCAGATCGATCTCGCCGCCGCGACAGCGGAAGTTCCGCTCGAGAACATGATAGCCGCGGCCGGTGAGATAGTCGGCGGCCAACGCCTCGCCGACCGTGCCGACCGGCGGCTTCAACGTGGGCGGTTTCACGCGAGCAACTCGGCGAACAGCCACGTCTGCACGACCGGCGTGAACGAGCGCCGATGCGCCGGGCACGGCCCGAGTTTGTGCAGCGCAGCCACGTGCTCTTCCGTGCCGTAGCCGCGGTTGTGCGCGAATCCGTAACCCGGGTAGAGCGCATCGAGCTCTTCCATGTATTGGTCGCGCGCGACTTTCGCGACGATGCTCGCGGCCGCGATGGCGGCGGATTTCGCGTCGCCTCCGATAATCGCTGTCTGCGGAGCTTGACAAGCCGGGATGTGGATCGCGTCAACGAACACTTGCGCCGGCATGGCGCGCAATCCGGCTAGCGCCCGCCCCATCGCGATCCGCGTGGCGCCTAGGATGTTGTGTGCATCGATCTCTTCCGGATCCGCCCAGCCAAGCGAGACGTCCACAGCACAGCGCCGGATGTCCGACGCGAGCTCAACGCGGCGCAACGCCGTCACCACTTTGCTGTCGTTGAGATATTCCAGGATTAGCGGCTGCGCGATCACGACCGCGCATGCAGTCACAGGTCCGGCGAGCGGACCTCGGCCGACCTCATCGACGCCGCACACGGAGGCCGCACCGTTTTCCCAAGCGGCGCGTTCGTACCGGTGCAGGCGGCTCAACCGCCGCCGTTCGCCTGCGTCCATCTTCACCTAGAAAGGCGCGGATTAGTCGGATGGTTCGAATGTGACTCGCATGAACGCACCCGCGCGAAAACGGGAGATGAACTTGCGTGCCGCGTTAAGGCCGTCCAGTTCGCCGCCGCGGCGGATCATCCCATGCTGACGAGCGAACGAAGCGAGCGAAATCTCGCCCGACTTGTCCGGCCGATTGCGGCGTACCCACGCTTCGAAATGCGCCACGACCTCTTCGGGATCGTATGCCGTCTCTGGCAGGCAGCCGCATAGGGCCAGTTGCCAGGCCGAAGCTTCGTCCACGATGCGCGGCGGTAACACGCCCGGCGTATCCAGTATGTCCACGCCTTCGGCAAGCCGCAGCCAGCGGACGTGTCGCGTGATCCCCGCGCGGTCCTGCGCCGCCGCACGCTTGCGTCGGCCAAGCGCGTTGATGATCGATGACTTGCCCGTGTTGGGCGCGCCTACGACCGCGACTCGCAACCGGCCGTCGCGCGGCCGCTTCGAGAAGAGCGCGCTGCGCAACGATTTGAGCGAACCGGCGTGCGTACCGATCGTGGCGAACGCGTCGATCCCTTCGCGGCCGAGCGCGGCAAGCCAGCGGTCGGTCATCGCCGGGTCCGCCAGATCTTCGCGATTGAGCGCGATCAATCGGCGTTTGCGCGCAAGCGTCGGGTGCAAGCCCGTTGCAGCCGTAGCGCGCGGCAGTCTCGCGTCTCGTACTTCGACGACGGCATCGATGACCGCGGCATTTTCCATGACGGCGCGCAGTCCGGCCGCCATGTGGCCGGGAAACCACGACGCCGCTGCCTTCGCAGGCTTAGCGGAGCGCGCGGGCACGGGTGAGGGGCCAGAGCACGATCTTCGCTCGGCCGATGACGGCGGCGATGGGTATCGGGCCGAACGAGCGTGAGTCGACGGATTGCGCGCGATTATCGCCGAGCACGTACAGATCGCCCTTCGGCACGGTCAGCGGCGCGAGATTCGATCGATCGAGCGTCTCGTTCGAAGCCGCCGAGAACGGCACGCGGTTCACGGTGACCGCGCCGTTGTCGATCGCGATCGTATCGCCGGGCAGACCGGCGACGCGCTTGAGCAGAATGCGGCGCTCGTCGCCTGCGCCCATCTCAAACGCGACGAGGTCGCCGCGCGCGATCGGATGGAGGCCGAGTTCCACGAGCGGAAGGTCTGCGTTCGACGGGTTGGCGATGCGCAGATCGTAGGCAAGCGTGTCGATCAAGACGTGTTCGCCGTCCATCAATTGCGGTTCCATGCTCTTGCCGTCCACTTGCGGCATGCGGCAGAACAAGAGAAGGATGAGTCCGCACAGGACGGCGGCTTCGGCGATCAGGCTGACGACGTGGATGATGCGGCGGCGAAGCGCCAAACGGCGTCCGTCATCAGCGAGAACATCCTCGAACGACGGAGCACGCGTGATCGCGGATTCGTCCGTGTCGGTTAGGCGCGGGCTGTACGCGGACACGGACTCCTGTGTTCAGGAGATGGAAGCGGCCGACCTCCGTCAGCGGCGTCAGCGCAACAGTCGCGCGTCCGTGAACGGCCAGAAGACCAAGAACGCGTGACCGACGAATTGATCGCGCCGCAGAAATCCCCACAAGTGCGAGTCGTCGGAATTGTTGCGATTGTCGCCCATCATGAAGTACCAGCCGTTGGGGATGCGATCGGGCGCTTGCCAGTCTTTCTTTGGCGGGATCTGCGCGCGCGACGGATCGACCGGAATGCCGTCGACCCAGATATCGTAGCCCTTGATCTCGAGTTCGTAGTCCGGATGATTGGCAGCGGGCAGATACGGTTCGCTCACGGGCACGCCGTTACGGATGACGATGCCGTTGTGGATGCTAAGCTTATCGCCGGGCGCGCCCATGACGCGCTTGATGAAGTCGGTCGTACCGAGCTGCGGCGGCGGCTCGAAGACCGCGATCTGTCCGTCTTTCGGATCGGAGAACCGGTACTCGATCTCTGACGCCAAGAGCACGTCGTTGACTTTCAACGTCGGCTCCATCGAACCCGAAGGGATGTAAAACGTCCGGATGACGTAGTGCATCAAGAGCAGCGCGACGATGCCCGCGATGAGAAACGCGTCGAGATATTCGCGCGCGACGGCACGGCTTTTGTCGTCCGAGATCGCGTTTGGAGCGATCCAGAGGACTGCGCGTGCGACCGCAAGGACGCACAGAACGGCGATCAGGATGGACGGCGTCATGCCGCGAGCTTCAGCTCTTTCTCTCTTTTATGCGGGTAGCTTTGCTGCCGACTCGATCCTGCAGATAGAAAAGTTTTGCGCGGCGCACGAGGCCACGGCGTATCACTTCGACCTTTTCGACGCGCGGCGAGTGGACGAGAAACGAGCGCTCGACGCCCACACCGTGCGCGATGCGCCGAACGGTGAAGCTCTCCGAAAGGCCGCCATGCTTGCGCTCGATGACCACGCCTTCGAACACCTGGATGCGCTCTTTGTTGCCTTCGGTCACGCGCGAATGCACCTTGACGGAATCGCCAGGACCGAATTCCACCGTCTGCTTTTTCTTCTGCGCGTCGGTGATCACGCGTGTGATGTCCATGATCGTCGCTATCCCTCGGGCCGCTAAAAAAGCGTCGGCCGCCTCACGGGGCCCGACGCCGCTGCCGCGTCAATCGTCGCCGGCCGCCGGCCGGCGCCAAACAAAAAAATCGAACGCCGTTAAGTATAGCACACGGCGGTCAAATGCTTCAAGACCGGAGGTCTGGACGCCGCTTTGCGGTCCTTTCTCGCGCGCGATCCGCGCGCCACAGCGCTATCTTGCCATGGTCTCCCGACAACAATATTTCCGGGACACTGACGCCGCGGAAAGTTGCCGGGCGCGTATAGTGCGGCCAATCGAGGCCGTCGCCCGAGAAGGAGTCGTTGGCGGCGCTTTCGGCTGTGATAGCTCCGGGCAGGATGCGGACACACGCGTCCGCGATCGCAAGGGCGGGAATCTCGCCGCCGGTCAGCACGAAATCGCCGAGCGATACTTCGTCGGCGGCGACGAGGTCGAATATGCGTTCGTCGATGCCCTCATAGTGACCGCAAATGAGGATCAAGCGCTGCAGGCTTGAGAGTTCGCGCGCCATCGCTTGTGTGAAGACGCTGCCGGCTGGCGCCGGCACGACGACGCGCGTACCGTCGGGCACTGCTAGCGAACCTCCGAGAAGATCTTCAAGACACTCGACGAGCGGTGCCAAACGCATCACCATGCCCGCGCCGCCGCCATATGGCGAGTCGTCGGCTCGCTCGCCGTCGGCGACATAAAGACGGAGGTCCACGACCGCGATCTCGGCCAAACCCTTGGCTTGCGCGCGACCGAGTATGCTGCCGCGCGTCAATGGCCCGACGAGTTGCGGGAAAAGTGTGACGATATCGATGCGCATCGGTTCGCGCCGGAACTTCACGGATGACATTGCGCTCACCCTTCGCTGACGGATTGCGCGCATTCGAGCGCGGCCGATTCGATGAGGCGATGGCGCTCTTCACCGAAGCCGCGCTCGATCCGCGATATGCGGCGAGCGCGCTTTCGAAGCGCGGCGTTTGTAAAGTGCGGCTTGCGGATGCAGACGGTGCGCGCGCTGATTTTGAAGCCGCGCTTGCGCGCGATCCGCGATTTGCGCCCGCGCTCGCCAACCTCGGCAACATGGAGCAGGAAGAAGGCCGATTCGATGCGGCGCTGGAGCGATACAAAGCGGCCATCGCCGCTGATGCGAACTACGCGCCCGCGCACCACAATCTCGGCGTGCTCTACCGGAAGCTCGGTCGGGTCGAGGAGAGCGTGCGCGAACTGCGCGCAGCTGGCGTCCTCGAATCCCGCCCGCGTGCGCTGATCGAACGTTTGCGGTCGGCGTTTCGACGCGGCTAGCGCTTCTCGCCCACTTCGATCACGTCGGCCTGCGTGATCTCCTGGAGATACTCGAACAACTGCGGCAGCGTGATCTTCTCGAGCGCGTTGCGCTTTGGCGCACGGTCGTCGTCGCCTTCATCGCGGATGTAATAGCGGATGTCGAAGTCGGTCGCATCGCCCGCGTAGAACGCGACGGCGAAGCCCTTGCTCGGGTTGTCGTCGTAGATCCGCATAGCGTGCGGGTTGACGATCTCGACCGAGTGCGACGGATTGACGGCGTCGAAGAACGTCACGACGACTTCCGCGACGCCGGTGACTTCTACCGCGCCCACCGTGAAGGCGTTCTTCGCCGAATACAGCTCGTGCGAACGCCGGTGACGCGCGGACATCTCATAGAAAACGCGATGCCGGACGAACCGGCCGAGGATTTTCCGGAGTGTCGCGAGCGTGGCGACAGCCTCTTCGCGCTGGCTCTTTGTGTAGATGATCTTCAAGGAGCGCCTCGCGAGGACGAACGAAGCCGGTCTTGAAACGTTCGGCTCTTGATGGAAGGGAGCCCTCTCAGCGCGATGCTCCTGTGGCTAGGACCGACCGACATGGCAGCGATTTTCGTTGTCGCGCTGCTGCTTTTCGGACCTGAGCAGCTGCCGAAAGTCGCCCGCCAAGTCGGCGAAGTCATGCGCCACATGCAGAACACGACGCAGTCGTTCATGCTGGAGATGGATCGGGCCGCGCGCGAACACGATGTCGCGCCCGCCGCTATTGCGCCGAGCGCTGATGCCCTGAGCGCTGAGATGCCGAGCGGTGATGTGCCGAGCGTTGATGCGCCAAGCGTTGATGCGCCGAGCACGGCTGACCCGAGCGTTGCGCATCCGCCGCCGGAAATGTAGGGCGCGCCTTTGTGGCGCGCCGGCGTTCTCGTGGAAGGGCAAGTAACGCTTGCCGGGCGGATCGTAAAGGTCCGCCCACACGCAGATAACCGGCAGACCATAATGGGCAAGCGATGCTTGCCCTACTACGAACTACGTCGCGGACATGCCGGACAGCCGCCGCCACAGCACGATCACCTTCATCACATAGTGGACGGTCTCGTCGTATGGCGGGATGCCGCCGTACTCGTCCACGGCGCCGCTTCCGGCGTTGTAAGCTGCGATCGCGTAGAGGTACTGCCGCTGCTGGTCGTATCTCGCGTAGTGCCGCAGATCGCCGCCGAGCGTCATCACCGTGCCGCGGATGTTCTGATCGACGTCGTCTGCGTTGGAGACGCCATCGTCTGCGGCGGTGCCGGGCATCAGCTGACCGAGTCCCATCGCGCCGGACGAACTGCGTGCGGTGCGATCGAACGAACTCTCAGTCGCGACCACGGCCACGACCAACCGCGGGTCCACGCCTTGTGCCGGCGCTTCGCGCATGATGGCGGTGACGATCCGCTCGGCTTCGGGCTCGGCTATTCCGGGATTGAAGTAGCGGATCGCGTCGACGTACGCGCCCATCGCATCGGTCGGCAACGAGGAAGTAGAAGCCGCGCGCGACGCGCCGGCAGCGCTCGCCGAAGCGAGCGCCACAACGGCGCAGGCAATGAAAAGACATCGCATAAGTGACGTATCGGAATCCTAGCGCCGTCCATCAAGGGGTGGCGCTATTTGTCCCGCTAGAGCTTGAACTGCGCGCGCACTTCGCGCGTCTTCTCTTCGAGGAACTTCAGCACGGAATTGCGGACGGATTCCCGCTGCTCTTCTTCGAGCCGGCTATAGATGAGGAATCCGGCAGATGCGACGATGGCGCCGATGATCGCGGCAGCGATCGTCTGGCGAAAGATGGTCCCGTCATCTGTCTCGATGCGCGTCGCGCCGTTCACGCGTGTTGAGATCCGCGATTCAGTCGAACTCTCCATTGTCGAAACTCCTCATTCGTGGGGCCGAGGGCTTCGGCGGTGCCTGCTACTTTCCCGCACCCCTGACGGCCACGTGTTCTGGATGGCTTCGCGCGATGGCGCGCAGCCCAGCGATCGTGGTCTCTAGGACGGCCTGAGCTCGCGCGCCGCCGCCGCCAGGAACATCCAAGACGTAATCGCCGGCGGGATCGTCGCGCACTTCTGCGACGGCGCCGCAATAGGCCGACACGCCGTTCGCCGCCGTCTGCACGAGAGCGCTGACAGCAGAACACACGATGTCCTTGCCCGGTCGCGCGAATCCGGCGTGGCCGGTCACGGTGATGCGAACGATCGCGCCGCGCGATCGATCGCAGCGTATTCGAAGGAGGGGAGCCTTAGCCGAGCGAGATCTTTTCAATGCGCAGTTCGGTGATCGGCTGGCGATGCCCGTGCCGCGTCCGTACGCGCTTCTTCGGCTTGTAGCGGAAGGCCATGACTTTTGGAGCCAGTGACTGGCGCACGATTCTCGCGCTGACAGAAGCTCGGTCGACGAGCGGCGATCCGACGATGAGGTCTTTTCCGTCGTGGGCGAGCAGTACGCGGTCGAAGACGATTTCGGCGTCGGTTTCGCCCGCCACGCGGTCGAGACGCAGTATCTCGCCCTCCTTCACCTTGAGGTGTCTTCCGTTTGCTTCGATGACGGCGTACATGCAAAGGCCTTTCGAACTCAAATTCTTATGCGTTTTAGACGCATAATCGTACCATAACCGTGCTTTTAGCGTCAAACACGGCATGTTCCGCCCTCAATTGTGGCTAAAGTATTTACAAAGACGAACAAATGCCCTACTATTTGTTCTTGGCAACTGACAGTTACGACGAACAGTTGTCGCCGCCGGAGGTGGGGACTTCCCAAGTCACGGTTTTGTCGCATGGGGGCTGAATGGTTGAAAGCACTCGGAACGCACATCCTCGTCGAATTGTCTGAATGCGACCCTCGGATACTCAGCGACGTCGAGAAAGTCACGAACATCCTTGTGCAAGCCGCCAAGGAAGCAAACGCGGAAGTCCTACAGACAGCATTTCACCGGTTTAATCCGCAGGGTGTCAGCGGTGTCGTTGTCATCGCTGAGTCGCACCTCTCCATCCACACGTGGCCCGAATACGGCTACGCGGCGATGGACATCTACACGTGCGGTGACCACACGGATCCTTGGAAGGCATGCCGATTTGCCGCTGAAGCGTTCCAGGCCAAGCAGATGCTGACCACGGAAGTGCGCCGCGGCATGACGGACGACGCCGGCGTGTTCAGCCACACCGTCGGCAAGAAGTCGACAGGGACCGAGCCGATTGCCAAAAACCGAAAACTTTCAGTGGTACGTTGAGCAAGTCGCCGACGGCGAACTGCATAGCCACGCGCTGACGCGGACGCTGGCGCAAGGCACCTCCGCTTACCAGACCTACGCGATCGTCGAAAGCCCTCTATTCGGGAAGATGCTCGTCCTAGACGGCGACACGCAAAGCGCGTCGCTCGACGAGCATATCTACCACGAGTCGCTCGTGCATCCGGCCTGTGCGCACGTCGACCAGCCGGCGAGCGCGCTCGTGCTCGGCGGCGGCGAAGGTGCGACCGTGCGCGAGCTCCTGCGAGTTCCGACCATGCAGCGCGTCGTCATGGTGGACATCGACGGCGAAGTGGTCGCCGCGTGCCGCACGCATATGCCCGAGTGGGGCGCGGGTGCGTTTGAGGATCCACGCGTCGCGCTCATCGTCGGCGACGCGAAGGCGTTCGTCGAAGGCTCGCATGAGAAGTTCGATGTGATCATCAGCGATCTCACCGAACCGCTTGCTGATTCGCCGTCCTACGGTTTGCACACGGCTGGGTTCTACGGTCGCACTCGCGAGCTGTTGTCTGACGGTGGTGCATATGCCATTCAGACGTCTATGGCCGGCCCGCATAATTTCCAACTGCACGCGCAGATGATCTCGACGCTGCGTGCGGCGTGGCCTGCAGTAGCACCGTACACCGCGTATATCCCGGCATTCGATACGGAATGGGGCTTTGCGCTCTGCGCGACTGCGCTCGATGCGCGCGGCGCTGCTGCCATCGCTCGGGCCGACGCGCATGCGCGCGCATGCGGCGGTCTGCGCCACTACGACGGGCAGAGTCATGCACGGGCGTTCAACGTGCCGCGCTACTTGCGCGACGCGTACACCCGCGAAACCCGCGTCTTCAAATAGATCGTCGTACTGAAGGGGCCGACGCTAGTCGGCCCGAGCGAATATAACGTGGGCCGACACAAAATCGGCCCCTTCAACAGCCCATTCAGGGTAATCGCAGACGTTAGCGGACGAGGTTGTTCGAAATCGCGTGGATCGCGGCTTGCGTGCGCGCCGTGATCTTGAGTTTGCGGAAGATGTGCGAGATGTGATTCTTGATCGTCTTCTCGCTCAAGTCGAGTTTTTCCGCGATCTGCTTGTTCGTCAATCCAAGCGCGATCAAGCGGATGACATCTGTCTCGCGACTAGAAAGATCCGGCGCTTTCGGCGCGGGTCCGGCCGTCGGCGAACGGAGCAGCAGTCCGGCGATCTTCGGATCGATGAAGACCTGACCGCGCGCTACCGCTCGCACTGCACGGTGCAGTTCCTCAAGGGTGCAGTCTTTGAGCATGAAACCGCTGGCACCAAGACTCAAGCATTGTCGGACAGTGGCGGGGAGCGAGCGGAAGGCGAGCACGCAGACGCGCGCTTCCGGCGCGCAATTCATGAGGCGGCGCATGAGCTCGCGGTGGTTCTCGGGCTGGAAATCGAGATCCAACACGACGACGTCGACCGTCGCGTTGAAGCCTTCTTCCGGTACCGCGGGCATGCCAAACGGCTCGATATCGGTGTATTGCTCGAGCGCCGCTGAGAGCGACGACCGGAACACACCTTGAGGCACTATGACCGCGACCCTAAGCGCGTTTCCCAAATTCGCGTTACCAAAGATGTCGAACTCCACGCCGACATCCATCAATCTCGGTCGGAGGCCGTTCATGTCGTTGAACGCCGACTTTCGGACGATCCGCCCCCAAATGCGAGATGCACTCTCGCCGGAACGTCCCGGCGCGTTCATTTCAAGATAGCATGGTGGAGCGAGAACGTCGAGCCTCCCACAGCCTCATTTGCGCGGCGGACTCTCGACCCAACGGCCTTCGCAGCGACCGCACGTTCCGTCTAGGACCGCAGGGCATGAGCGATTTCAACGACCTTATGGGACTAGTCGGGGGGCCCATGCTTGGCTGTGGATGCGGAGGACGATGTGTAATCCGAAGGGGCCGACTTTATATCGGCCCGCATGACGTTTGCCTGTGCCGACATAAAGTTGGCCCTTCGTTCGGCCCGCTAAGGCCCAAAAAAAAGGGGGCCGACTAGCGCCGGCCCATCAGAAAAAAAGAAGGGGCCGACTTTATGTCGGCCCCTTCAGTAGGTCCCTTCGAGTTAGACGATTCCGCTTTTGATCGCGTGGATCGCGGCTTGCGTGCGCGCCGTGACGTTGAGCTTGCTGAAGATGCGGCTGATGTGGTTCTTCACCGTCTTCTCGCTCAAGAATAACTTCTCGGATATCTGCTTGTTCGAAAGCCCGAGCGCGATGAGGCGGATGACGTCGGTCTCACGCTCGGAGAGCTCCGTTGGATCGTTGCGATAACGCTTCGTGCTCAAGCGGCGGAGCATGTTGCCAGCAAGACGCGGATCAACGTAGACGTCGCCGCCGTGGATCATGAGCAGCGCGCGTGTGAGGTCGGATGGGTTGATGTCTTTGATGACATAGCCTTCGACGCCGAATATCAGGCTGCGCGAGAGCAGATCTTGCTGCGCGTGCATCGAGAGCAAGCAGATGCGGACGCCGGGATGTGCTTCACGAAGCGAGCGGATCGCGTCGACCGGATCGCCTTTGTGGAAGTCGACGTCGAGCAGGACGATGTCGGGTTTCGCCGCGGCGATGCGGGGCAGCTCGCACGATTCGATGCATTCTGTCACGATGCTGAAGCGTTCGTCTTTTGCGAGCAGTTGGCACAGCGACTTGCGGAACAGCGCCTGCTGTTCGATTACGGCTATCCGAACTCGGTCCATCGTGAGTATCCTCTTCTCGTGATCTATCGACCACTTACGCAACGGCAACCGTGAAGTAGCCACAGGGCTAGGGCACCAGGCCCGTCCCAAGACCAATCGGCGGCGCGGGTTAATCCTGCAGTCGTCTAGATTGGTGCTTTAGGTCCGTTATCTATCTCTTCCGGTCCTAGCGTTATACCATAATCCCTAACGGCTTAGCATCCCCGGGAATCGGGGCACGTCCCATATAATTACGTCGTGAGGTCTATAGGACCTAAGGGAATGTGCGTTTGCGCACGAGGGGTTCCGGATGCCAGATCGTCGCTTACCCAAATCGCCCGAGACGAAAACAGACCCGTCGTTACCGCTCGGGGCTGCTCGCAGCCGGCAGATGCCCGCGATCGTGCTCTTGGATTCCGACGATTCGGTCGTGCTCGCGAACGACCGGGCGCTTCGTTTGCTGCGCGACATGGTCGGCCGGGACGGCCGCAGTGACGGCAATCCGGCGCTTCCCACGGTGCTCCAGGCGCTTTTGCCCGAACTCCGGTCTCGGGTCCGCGACCGCCTCGACACTTCGACCGTCGCGCTGCTGACAGTCGATCTCTGCGTGCGAGCGTGCCACGTGGACGGCGGATCGGGCCGTCATCTGCTGCTCGTGTTCGAGCGCGTCGAGCGCAAAGACGCAGTCCAGCACAATCTCGAGCGCTATGCACTGACCCGTCGCGAGCGCGAAGTGGTGATGCTATTGCTGCACGGCCATCCGAATCGGCGTATCGCCGATCAGTTGTTCCTCACCGAGTACACGGTCGAAGACCACATGAAACGCATCTTCACGAAGCTGGGCGTCAGATCGCGCACGGCGCTGGCATCGAAGATCCTCGGCTGGCGCGAGGGTTGACGCGAGCGGCGCAGCGACCGTTGACACTTGCAGCGCGCCGTTCGCCGAGGACGCATCCGTGACGTGCTCGAACCACGGCCCGTGACCGTAGAAATCGGGGCGGCGAGAACGCCGCTGTACGACATCCACGTGGCCCTGGGCGCGAAAATGTCCCCATTCGGGGGCTTTCTTATGCCCATCTCCTATTCGAGCATCATCGACGAGCACCGCGCAGTGCGCACCGCGGTCGGTATGTTCGACTTATCGCACATGGGTCAGTTCGTCGTGCGCGGCGACTCTGCGCCAGAGTGGCTCGACAGCCTCGCGTGCAACGACGTCGCGACCATGCGCCCGCTACAAGCGCGCTACAACATCTTCACGAACGATAACGGCGGCGCGATGGACGACACGATCATCTACCGCTTCGCCGACTACTGGCTCGTCGTCGTCAACGCCTCGAATGCGCCGAAGATGTGGCGTGCACTCAACGCCGCGAAACGCGGCGACGTCACGCTGGACGATCGCACACAGCGTTCGGCCCTCATCGCGCTCCAGGGCCCGCGCTCGCTGGAATATCTTCAGCCGCTCACCGACGTGGATCTCTCTGGCGTGAAATACTATTACGCCACGACGGGGAGCGTCGCCGGGATGCCGGCTGAGATCGCGCGGACCGGCTATACAGGAGAAGATGGCTTCGAACTGTTCGTCGCGGCCGAACACGCTCCGGCGCTGTGGGAGCGGCTGATGCGCGATGCCGCTCGAGTCGGTCTCTTGCCCGCCGGGTTGGGCGCGCGCGACGTGCTCCGTCTCGAAGCCGGCATGCCGCTGTACGGTCACGAACTCGACGAAAATATCACGCCGCTGCAAGCCGGCCTAGACTGGGCGGTGAAACTCGGCAAGAAATTTAGAGGCCGCGAGGCGCTCGCGGCGCAAGCGCAGACCAAGGCATTCGACCGCATCGCAGGTTTCGTGATGGAGGGCAAGGCGCCAGCGCGGGCCGGCTATTCCGTTTACGCGGGAGAGAGACGCGTCGGCGACGTGCGCAGCGGATCGCCAAGCCCGAGCATGGGCGGCAAGAACATCGCAACCGTCCTCGTGCCGGCGCAGCACGCCGAGCCGGGCTCGCGTCTGAATGTGGAGATCCGCGGTACGCGTCACGGCGGCGTCGTCGTGCCATTGCCTTTCTACAAACGCAAGAAATAAGGAGAGATCCGTGCCCGAACCCAGCGACCGGCTCTACACCAAAGAACACGAATGGGTGCGAATCGAAGGCGCGAACGCGACCATCGGCATATCGCAGCATGCGCAATCCGCGCTCGGCGACATCGTCTACGTCGAGCTGCCGAAGCCCGGTGCGGTTTTGACAAAGGGCAAGCCCATCGGCGTCGTCGAGTCTGTGAAAGCCGTCTCCGATATCTACGCGCCGATCTCTGGCACCGTCACCGCTGTCAACGGCGCGGTGGAAGACGATCCAGCCAAAGTGAATGCCGATCCATACGGCGACGGTTGGCTCGCGAAGATCACAGTGGCAGATGCCGGCGAATCAGCGACGCTGCTCGATTCGAAAGCATACGACGAACTCCTAAAAGCGGAAGGTCACTAGAAGTCTCATGCACGCGCCGCACACCGAACGCGACGTCAAAGAGATGCTCGCCGTCATCGGAGCACCGTCGCTCGCTGCGCTGTCGGCGCCGCCCGCCGGTCTCGAGATCAAAGGCGATCTGCACATCGCGCCGGCGCTGCCTGAATCGCTGGCGTATGCGCATCTGCGCGATCTCGCTGCGTTAGACCGCACCGATCACGCGTGCTTCATCGGCGCCGGCGCGTATCGGCACTATCAGCCGCCCGCGGTCCCGTATCTGGCAACGCGATCCGAATTCATCACCGCGTACACGCCGTATCAAGCCGAGGCGAGTCAAGGAAGTCTCCAAGCGATCTTCGAGTGGCAGACCTACATCTGTCTCTTGACCGGTCTCGACGTCAGCAACGCGTCGCTCTACGATGGTTCCACCGCGCTCGTCGAAGGCGTCATCATGGCGTCGCAGGCGACCGGGCGGCGCAAAGTCGCGGTGAGCAAAGGCGTGCACCCAGGCTATCGCGCGGTGCTGCGGACGTACGCCGACGGCATGGCGTTCGACATCGACGAACTGCCGCTCTCAGCCGATGCACAACCGATCTCGCCGGCGTCGCGGCAGATGTCGGCGCCGTGATCGTGCAGAGCCCGAACTTCCTCGGCTGCATCGAAGATGTCGCCGCCGCATCGCGCGCCGCGAAGAACGTCGGCGCTCTTGCCGTGCAAGTCGTCGTCGAAGCGATGTCGCTCGGCGCGCTCAAGACGCCTGCGGAGTCCGGCGTTTCGATCGCGGTGGGAGAGGCGCAGTCGTTCGGCTTGCCGGTGGGCTACGGCGGACCGTACGTCGGCTTCGTCGCGTGCACGAAGGAACACGTCCGCCGGCTTCCCGGCCGGCTCGTGGGCGAGACGCACGACGTCGACGGCCGCCGCGCGTATGTCTTGACGCTGCAAGGGCGCGAACAGCATATCCGCCGCGAACTCGCATCCTCGAACATCTGCACCAATCAGGCGCTCTGCGCGCTCTTCGCGACCATCTATCTCGCGACCGTCGGCGCGCATGGTCTGCGCGCGATCGCCGCCGCGAACTTGAAGCGCGCGCGGCAATTGCGCTCCGTATTGTTGCAGCTGCCCAGCGTCAGCGCGCCATACGCGGCGCCGTTCTTCAACGAATTCGTGCTGCGCTTGCCGATCGCAGGCTGCGACGCGGTTCACATGCTGCGCCAGCGCGGCATCGTGACGCTCGCGCTCTCCGATCTCGAGCCCGGACACGACAACGATCTGCTCGTCTGCGCCACCGAGATGACGACCGATGCGGAGATCGATCGCTTCGCGCTCGCGCTCCAGGAAGGATTGACTCGTGCCGTCGCTGCTGTTTGAGCAAGGCGAGCCGGGGCGCGGCTCCGATTTCGTCGCACCGTCGGGCGCACCGTCAGACTATCTCGATAGCGCGCTGCTGCGCGGCGATCTGCCGCTGCCCGATCTGGCGGAATTCGAGGTGACGCGCCACTTCGTCGCGCTCTCGCACCGCAATTTCTCCGTCGACACGAACTTCTATCCGCTCGGCTCGTGCACGATGAAGTACAATCCGAAGCTCAACGAAGCAGCGGCATCGTTCCCCGGTTTCACCGATCTGCACCCGCTCGCACCGGATGCGTGCGCGCAAGGCGCGCTCAAACTCATGTGGACGCTCGAGCGCACGCTCGCGGCGCTTTTCGGCATGGAAGAGTTCTCGCTGATGCCGTGCGCCGGCGCGCATGGTGAGCTCACCGCCATGCTGATGGCCAAGGCATATCATCGCGATCGCGGCGACGACAAGCGCACCACGTGCATCGTGCCCGACACCGCGCACGGCACGAATCCCGCGAGCGCGGCGATGGTCGGCTACAAGGTCGTCGCGATACCGTCCACGCCGCGCGGGCGCACCGATCTCGCGAGCCTGCGCGCGGCGCTGGACGATACCGTCGCCGTCTGCATGATGACCAACCCGAACACGCTCGGCTTGTTCGAAGACGACATCATCGAGATGACGAAAGCGGTGCACGCCGCGGGCGGCCTCATGTATTACGACGGCGCGAACGCCAACGCGATCGTCGGTCTATGTCGCCCGGGTGACATGGGTTTCGATCTCATGCACCTCAACTTGCACAAGACGTTCTCGGTGCCGCACGGCGGCGGCGGCCCCGGCGCCGGTCCCGTCGGCGCATCCGCGAAGCTCGCGCCGTACTTGCCCGTGCCGCGCGTGGTGCGCGCGCAGCCGGCGGGGAATTCCGACCCGACGGAAACGTACGCGCTTTCGAGCGATTTTGCGAAATCGATCGGACCGGTGCGCGTGTTCTCGTCGCACTTCATCGCGCTGGTACGTGCGTATGCGTACATCATCGTGCATGGCGCCGAAGGTCTTCGCCGCAACAGCGAACTCGCCGTGTTGAACGCGAACTACATCCGCGCAAAACTCAAAGACGTGCTCACCGTGCCGTATGCGGACTACTGCAGACACGAGTTCGTCTGCTCCGCCGAAACGTTGAAACGCGAGACCGGAGCGCGGGCGCTTGATCTAGCGAAAGGTCTGCTGGACGCCGGCGTGCACGCGCCGACGATGTACTGGCCGCACGTGGTTCCCGAATGTCTGATGATCGAACCGACGGAGACGGAGACCAAAGAGACGCTCGACGCATTCGTGGAAACGCTCCGCGCGCTCGTCAAGCAGGCGCACGAAGCGCCTGAGACCATGGCCCAGCTTCCGCTACACACGCCGGTAAGGCGCGTGGATGAAGCACAAGTCGGGCGGCTTGCGAACAAAGGCATCGGCTTGCGTTGGAACGCCGAAAAGTAGCCGCCGGCGCACCGCCGCGCCGTCCGGGCAGGGTCAAACACGAGCGGTCGGCGGGCGGCCTCGTCTTGAAGCGCGAGGACGGCGTCTACTGCGGCTTGCTGATCGGGCGCAACGTGCCGCGCATCTGGTCGCTTCCGAAAGGCCACGTCGAAGCGGACGAGACGATCGAACAGGCGGCGGTCCGCGAAGTAAAAGAGGAGACGGCGATCCAAGCGGCCATCGTCGCAAAGCTCTCCGACATCCGCTACTGGTTCTACAGCCGCGACGTGAAGCACAGCAAGATCGTGCATTTCTTCCTCATGCGCTATGAGGGCGGCAAACACAAACCGCAAGAAGGCGAAGTGGACGAGACGGCGTGGCGCAAGCTCGATGAGATGGCCGGCGTCATGACGCATCGCAACGAGCGGCGCCTCGTGGATATCGCGCGCTCGATCGTCGAGACGCGCACGGCCGCCGAACTGGGATTCTAACGTGCCATTCTCGCGGGCTGCGTCGGCCGTCGCCGCCGCGATAGCGATAGCATTCGCGGCCGCTGGCTGCGCGCATCGACCGGAACCCGCGCCCACTCCGCAGCCGTCGCCCACGGCCACGCCGAAGCCGCTCGCCATCGATCCGCTGAACGGCGAACTGGTCGATCCAGCGGTTCTGCAACATCGCGTGGCGGCGGTGATGATCGACAACTATCCGTTCGACGCGCGGCCGCAGAGCGGTCTGCACGACGCCGAAGTCGTGTACGAAGTAGAAGCCGAGGGCGGCATCACCCGCTACATGGCGCTTTATCTCGCGGCTAGTCCTGAGAAGATCGGTCCGGTGCGATCCACGCGCACGTATTTCGTCGATCTTGCGCAACCCTACGAACCGCTCTTCGCGCACGCCGGCGAGAACGATAACGTCTGGGAGCCGCTTAAAGAATTGCGCGCCGGCGGATTCGCGGACATGGAAGAGATCGTGGGCACCCCAGAGGCGTTCTGGCGCGACGACACGCGCGACATGCCGCATAACCTCTACACATCCATCGCTCGGCTGCGCAAATCGGCCCCCGATCACGGCTGGCCGGATACGCCGTTCACGGCTACAGCGCTGCGATTCGACGACCCGCCGCAACCCGTCGCCACAACGACTCCCGTCGTGGAGACTGTCGCCACCGCAACCCCCAACACCGTGGATTCTTTCCGCCTCGGGTTCTGGCTCAACTACTCCGTCGAATTCCAACGTGAAGGCGACGCGTTCGAGCGGACAATCAAGGGGGTCGTACAGCACGATCGCGACGACCCTCGGCCATATCGCGTCGCAGACGTCATCGTCGTCTGGGTTCCAGCCCGCGTTCTCGACTCGCTCGGCGATCTGGCCATGGATGTCTACGGCGATTTTCCCGCCGCCGTCGTCCGGACGGACGGCGTGACGCAAGCGCGTTGGGAAGCACCCGGGCCAAAGGATCTGCCATATCTCTCCGATGCGTCCGGACAGTCGATCGCATTGATTCCCGGGCAGATCTACATCGAGTATCTGCCGCAGGGCGGTCGGCTCGACGTCGGGAAACTTCATATCAGCTACTAATTGCTATACAGGAGCGCACCGACATAGAGGCTCAGGCGTCCGAATCCGTCGCGCCCAAACAGCCTGCTTTACTGGTCAAACTCGACGTCTTCGACGGTCCGCTCGACCTCCTGCTCCAGCTCGTCCTCCAGCAAGACGTGGACATCACACACGTCAGCCTGGCTTCGGTCTGCGAGCAGTATCTCGCCTATCTCTCGCTCATGGACGCGCTCGACATCGAGATCGCGAGCGACTACTTGGTGATCGCGGCCACGCTGATCTTCATCAAGTCAAAGAAACTTCTGCCGCCGCCGCCGCCGCCGTTCGATCAAGACATGCCGGACGACGCCGCACTCGCAGAAGAAGAATTGCGCCGGCGCCTTATCGCGTACCGGCACTTCAAAGACGCCGCCACTGGTTTGCGCGAGCGCATGGAGATCGCCGCCGCGTATTATCCGCGGCCGGCCGAGAATTCCGACACAGACGGTCTCGTGCAGCGCTTCGCGCTCGATGCCGCCACCCTCGCGGCAGCCTTCAAACGCGCGCTCGAGAACGCCGAAGCGCGTCCGGCCGTGCTCAAGCGCGAGACTTTTTCAGTCGTCGTCAAGATGAACCACACGCTGCGGCTCATCCGCGAACGGGCGACCATGACCTTTTCCGAGTTGATCCGAGGCTGCAGCACGCTCGAGATCGTGGTCACGTTTCTTGCGGTGCTCGAATTGATCCGCGCGCGCAAGATCCGGTACGCACAGTCCGCGCTCTTCGACGATATCGTTTTCACGCCGCAACCCAAGGGGGCGATCGACGATCTTGCCCAATCTGCGTAGCCGGCTCGAAGCGCTGCTCTTCGTCGCCGCCGAACCGGCGACGCTCAAGGAGTTGTGCGCGGCCACCGGCGCCGATCCGGCCGCGGTGGAATCCGCGTTAAAGGCATTGGCATCGGACCTTCGCGACCGAGGCACGACGTTGCGCGAAGTCGGCGGCGGATGGCGGCTGACCGCCAACCCCAGTTTCCGCGAAGATGTCGAGCGCTTTTTGCTTCCGCCGAAGACGCACATATCGCCGGCGGCGCTCGAGACGCTTGCCATCGTCGCGTACCTCCAGCCGGTGACGCGCCCCGAGATCGAAAGTCTCCGCGGCGTCGTCTCGGACAGCGTGATCGACACGCTCGAGCAACGCGGCTTCATCGAGGAACTCGGTCGCAAAGACGTCGTCGGCCGGCCGATCCTCTACGGCACCACCGAATTGTTTCTCGAATCTTTCGATCTTAGATCGCTCGACGCTCTGCCGCCGCTGCCTGAAGGCGCGCCAGTCCGCGTCGACGGACAGGTGATCCAGTTGCCGCTGCCCGACGGACGCGAGAAGGCGCTCGAGCAGATCCACGATTCCGTCGAAGGCCACGAAGACGAGATAGTCGCGATCGGCGACGCGACGCTGCGCGACAACGTCGCGCTCGAACTGGAACGCGCGCTCTCCGAATCCGCTTGACCTTTAGCCGACCGAAGAAACCGGATTTTTCGACGCTTGCGAGCGCGTATGCGCGCTATCGCTCGTCCTACGGCGACGATCTCTTCGATCTGGTCGCCGAGCATGCGCGCCGGCACGCGCACAGCGCTCTGCGGGCCCTCGATCTGGGCTGCGGCACCGGCTTGAGCACGCGCGGATTTCTCGACCGCGGTTTTGCCGTGACCGGCGTGGACGTCGCGGTACCGATGCTCGACGAAGCGCGCGCGGCGCTCGGCGACCGCGCGTCGTTCTACGAAGCGAGCGCCGAGCGGCTCCCGTTTGCGGACGCAGCGTTCGGACTCGTGGTCTGTGGGCAAGCGTTCCATTGGTTCGTGCCGCAGCCGGCATTTGCCGAGATCGCCCGCGTGCTCGAACGTGGGGGCCTGATGGCGCTCTTCTGGAAGCACGAACTCAAGGACGATCCGTTCGAACGATGCGCCTTCGACTGCCTGCGCGAGCTTTCGGAGAAGGACGAGCCTGCCAACATCTCGCGCGCGCAGACCGGCCGGTTCGACGACTTCTGGGCTGCCAAGCGCGCGTTCTTCGAGCACGAGGAATGGCGCTTGCCAATACGCCTGCCGTTCACCGTCGACTCGTTCGTCGGATTCCATTCGTCGCGCGAGATCGCCCGGTTTCACTTGGGCACTAAGCGCGATCTCTTTCTCGCAAACCTCCGCGAACGGATCGGCGCGCTCGCCGGTCCGACCGGCAAGTTCACGGTCGACGGAATGCAGTACGTCTACGTAAGCCGAAGGCGCTGACATGAGATTTGGCGTTCACGTCGGCACTTCGAACAAATTCGCAGGCACGATCGACGAAGCTGTAGCAGCGGGCTGCGAGTGCATTCAGATATTCGCTGGAAATCCGCGCGCGTTCAAACTGGGCGACTACGATAAGGCCGCATGGGATGCGTTTGCGGCGGGCCGCCGCAAGGCGAACATCGAGCCGACCGTCATCCACACATCGTATCTCGTCAATCTCGCGACCAGCGATGCGTCGTTGCGAAAAAAAGGCGCTGACCTCGTGGCGCGGGATTTGGATGTGGCGGCGCGTGCCGGAATCGAATTCGTCAACACGCATCTCGGCAGTTACGGCACGGCGGATCGCAAAGCCGGATTCAAGCGGATCTGCAAAGAGATCGCGACGATCGTGCGCCGCGCGCGCCCTGGTCCAATGCTGCTCCTGGAGAATTCCGCCGGCGCCGGCGCGCACTGCGGCGGAACGATGGAAGAACTGGGCGAGATCCTCGATGCGGTCGACAGTCCGCGATTGGGCGTCTGCCTCGACACCGCGCACGCGTGGGCGTCGGGCTACGACATCTCCAATGCGGCCGGCGTGAAGAAATTCTTGACGCTCGTCGATGAGCACATCGGCTTCGGCCGAGTGCGGGCGCTTCATCTCAACGACACGGAAGTAGAGTTGGGCGGGCGGCGCGATCGGAACTGGCATGTGGGCAAAGGGCGCATCGGCGAAGCCGGGTTTGCGAGCCTGCTCCGCACGAAGGCGCTCGATCATGTCGCGGGCGTTTGCGAGACGCCGAAAACGCCCGAGCTCGACCGCGAGAACGTCGCGACCGTGAAGCGGCTGGCGGGCAGACCAAAGGCCGGGACGCGCAAGAAATAGAAGAAACCGAAACCAAAGGCCGCGCTTAACAGTAGACTAACGCAGCATGCAGCCGTCTCGCTTTTACCTCTTCGCGGGCATCTTCGCCGCCATCGCGCTTGCGCTGGCCGGCCCCACTGAGGCATTGGCGAGGGCAGGCGGCGGTCAAGGATTCGGCGGCGGCGGTGGGGGCGGCTTCGGCGGTGACGATTTCGGCGGCGGCCTGTGGAGTCTGTGGCCGCTCTTGTTCCTGGGTCACGGCAGCGGCTTTGGCGGACTCTTCTTTTTCCTCATCATATTGTGGGCGATCAGCCGCAGAAGCCGCGCGGCCAACATGGGCTTTCTAGCCGGCACGCCGGACCCGGGCTCGCAGTCGACTCTGCTGGCCACTCCCATTCCCACCAAGACCTTCGATCGCAGCTCGGTGGAAGAAGGTCTGGCGGCCATCAAGCAGCGCGATCCCAATTTCGACGAGCGCGCATTCCTCGACCGCTCGCAGACCGCGTTCTTCAAATTGCAGCAGGCCTGGAACGCGCGCGACCAGGATATCGCTCGTGACGTGATGAGCGATGCTCTCTACGAGCGCCACAAGATGCAGACCGATCAACTGATCGCCGCGCACCAGACCGACGTGCTCGAGAACATCGTGATCGGCAGCGCGCGGATCGTTGACGTGCGCGCCGGCATGCCGTTCGATTCCATTGTAGTGGCAATGACCGCGAGCATGACCGACTACACGATCGACGATCGCACCAAGCAGGTCGTCTCGGGCGACCGCTATCAGCAGACGTTCACCGAGTACTGGACGTTCATCCGGCGATCGGATGCGAAGAGCGTGGTCGGTTCTACGTCGCTTTCGTCCACGTGCCCGAACTGCGGCGCGCCGCTGCACCTCAACAACGGCAAGTGCGATTATTGCGGCGCGTACTCGCGCACGACGTCGGCCGACTGGGTCGTAGACACGATCGAGCAGACGCGGTGAGCTTCGAGGGTCAGAAGCCATCGGATCGGCGCGGCGCTCCGCGCTTCAATATTTCGATGCCGGTCACGTTCAGCATCCCGGCCACGCGGCGCATCTGCGCCGCCACCGTCGACAATATCTCGATGGGCGGGGTTCTCTTGCTGACAGACGAGCAGCTCGACAACGGAACCGAGATCGTCATCCACTTGCCGATCGATCTCGACGCGACCATAAATGTCCACGCCACGATCGTGCGTACAGCGGAGGTCGGCGAGTTCGGCGTTGCGTTTATCAAGCTGCATGATGATCAGATGGATCGCATCTCGACGTTCGTGGAGGCCCGCGCCGGCCGCTCGTAACTCTGAAGGGCAAACATTTCTGAAGGGGCCGACTTACTGAAGGGGCCGACCTACTGAAGGGGCCGACTTCATGTCGGCCCAGGCGAACATAACGTGGGCCGATATAAAATCGGCCCCTTCAATTCGCGGAGTTGGTCGCTATTTCTCGAGGATCAAGCGCAGGCCCGGATAGTCGATAAACACCGCGCCGAACTGCGATAGCGCGCCGGCACCGACGATGCCGTCCGACACAGTCGGCGCGAACGCGCCTGTCGCATGCAGCACGACTTGCGTGAACAGGTTTACGAGCGAAAAATCGCCGAGGCTTAGCTGCGAGACGGTCGTGATACGCACCGGGATCTCGCCGCCGCCCGCGCCACGTGCGCTTTGGATCGCGCGCTGGTTGTTAGCGAGATCTGGCGTGACCGGCCCCTGGTTGCTGCCGATCCCCAACTCGTTGTTTGCCACGGTATTCTGCGTCTCGAAGTCGTTGGGGTGCGCATCGGCGTACTCGCGATAGAGCACGAGCGCGGCATCGCTTCCAGTGTCGAGGGTGAGCGTGACCGGATCGCCGCGGCCGAGTTTGGCGCCGACGCGCGAAACGCGGTTGTCGATCGCGAGCGGCAGCACCACGCCGGTGCCACTATACGTGAACGCACTTGGCAGCATGAAGCGGACTTGGGAGTCGAAGTACGAGATCCGAGCGACGAGTTGGGCGAACACGTCGAAACCCGCGATGCCGTCGATGTGATCGTGCGCGAGCGACTCGGGCAATTGGAGCGGCACGGCTTCCATCACGAAGTCGTGAAAGACCGCGCCGCCTATCGCAAGCGTCGTGGCGCGTGTCACCGTTCCGGTCAGCTCTCCCGCGGCGTTGATGTGGGCGACGCCGCCGGTCGGCATGCCCAATCGCGTGGCGACTTGCGCGTCGATGACGCTCGTGGACGAACCGCTGTCGAGCAGCAAATGCACGTACGAGCCGTTGATCGCGCAGCCGATGATGATCAATCCGCGATCCGTGTCGAACGGAACGGTGACTTCGCCTTTGCCGGCCGGCATATCCGGTTCGCGCTGCGACGGCGCGGTGAACGTCGTGCTCGAGACCGGCGCCGCGAAGTGGACGTCGTCGACACTCGTCGTTGTCGTGCCCGTCGAGTCGGTGTCGACGCTGAGCGTCGGCACGGGCACGCCTTCGAACCGCCGGTACGCGCTGTATCGGATCGTCCTGTCGGCGAAGTCGCCGCCGTCGACGAGTGCGCTTGCGGCATCGACGTATAATGTCGCATCGACTTGTCCGACTCTCGTGTTCACGACGTACGCGCGTCGCCCATCGAGGTACGTGATGCCGGTGACCTTCGCGCCCGGCGTATCAAATTTGTAATCGTTAAGGCGGAGAAGCCGGCTGACCGCGTTGTGATGGTTGTCTGTGTCCGTGATGGTGACGTTGCCGTTTTCGTCCTGCTGCCAAAAGTGCGCCCCGTCATCGCCTTCTGCGTGGGTTGAAAGCGCCAGCGTGAAATCTTGCCGAAAGTGTCCCTTCGCGTCTGCGATCGTGTCGTATGTCGCCTGCGTGCCGCCCGACGTGACTGTGCCGGTCCATCGAATGCTACCGACTGGAAGCAGTCCGAATGCTTGCGAATGGCGTACGAACAGCGTGCCTACCGTCGGTAGGAAAACCGGCGGCGTCGGCAACGGAATGGGCGGCGCCGGAGCAGCGGTGGCGCTTGTCGCAACCGCGAGGGCAAGTGCGACGAGAGCTGCGATCATGTGCTAGAAGTTCGCGGCGCGCGGCAAGTTTGCCCTCGCGCCTTGCGCCAGGTAGCCTGCGTCGAGCTCGCTAAAGTCGGCGTTCTAATGAGAAGCCGCCCAACATCGCGTGCCCTGCCGCCGACCTGGCTCGTTGGGGCGAAAGTCCGGTTGCGGGCGATCGAGCCCGAGGATGTCCCGATGCTCCACCAGTGGATCAATCAATCGCCCGCGCGGGATTGGCTGATGACGAGGCTGCCGCTCTCGCGCGAAAATGAACGGGCGTGGGCCGCGAGCGCGGCGGTGAGTCCCGCAACTCCAACCTTCGTCGTCCAGACGCGAACGGGAAAGGACATCGGCGTTATCGGTCTCACGCTGCACGGCGCACGCGCGGAATTGGGAATCGCCTTGCACGAGCCTCGCTATTGGAGCGGCGGTTATGGAACGGACGCAGTGCAAACGTTGGTCGACGGCGCATTTCGCGCGCTCCCGTTGCTGCGCATCGAACTGATCGTCTTTCCCGACAACGTGCGAGCGATTCGCTGCTACGAGAAGGCCCGCTTCTCAAAAGAGGGTGTCCTGCGCGCGCGCGAATATCGCCGCGGCAAATATCAGGACGTCGTCATCATGAGCATCTTGCACGAAGAGTGGCGGCGTGGCCGTGGCAAGGATTGACCTAGGAAGCGTTTCGCGGCCCGCTGGCGTGCGCGTGGTCGCTCGCGCGCAATCGCATATCCCGGCCATCGCGGCGGCGTTCAACCGCGGCGATGTCGCGGAATCGACGCTGTACCACCTCCCTCGATCACACGTCGCGCTGTCGGCTGGTTACGAGGGCGGCCGTCGTCATCGGACGATCCGCAACTTCACAATTCTACGTCATAAGAGCGTCGTCGGCGTGTGTTCGTTGTTCGCCCCGGCGTTCGCCGGCGTGCAGTTAGCGATCGCAATATTCGATGCGGCATCACGTGGTCTTGGCGTCGGACGATTTGCCGTGAGCACACTGTGCGATGTCGCATTTGACGAGTTGCACGCCGGGCGCGTCGAACTTGGCACGTACCCCGACAATCACGCCGCGATCCGGTGTTATGAGGCGTGCGGATTTTCTCGCGAGGCGTTGCTGCGCAGCTCCATCTACCACAACGGCGCGTGGCGCGATTTGCTCTGGATGGCCCACGTTAGATGAAGGGGCAGATTTTGGCGGGAGAAGATAGGAATCGAACCTACCAGGCCCCTTGCGAAGCCCAACGCGGTTTTGAAGACCGGCAGCGGCACCAGCCGCATGCTTCTCCCGTACTGACGCCGCGCCTTATTTGACGGGCTTTCGTCGCCTTCCCGGTGGGCTTGACACGGCCTGCGTTGGGGTCTTTGCCAATCCGTTGCCAATCTCGCTTCGTTCAGGCGGCTCGCGCAGATGCATTGACGAAGCGATTCGCCTAGTGCGCGAGTGATTACCTATGGCGATCATGTATTGCGAGGCAAGTTCACATGCTGAAAACCGGCCTACTTGAATTCAGGGATCGCTGCCCACAAAATCGATACGATTTGCGAGTGCCAAAGGAATGCCAAGCCTGAGAGGTCGACGTTTCAACGGACGAACCTGAGGCACAATATAGTTGACGTGTAACAACGCCGAAAGGAGATTGTGCCCATGAATGTCTTCGAGATAATGTTGGCGCTAGCGATAGCACTCCATCATGCCAAATGGTTTATATACCCGAACGGCGGGAGCGACGGTCCCCCCTAGTCACACGAGACGTTTTCGGACAGTCCTACATAACGAGTTCAGCTTGACTGAACTCGTTATGTCACGACCAAAATCTAAGATAAGCACCCGACTCTCTCTCTCTAACGTCTTTCAATATTCAATTAGAAGCTCCGAAAGGGAGCGGCTCGCACTAAGCCCTGGTTTGCGTGCGCGTCTAAAAGCTCGCAACGGAGTTCGCTTCCGAAACCATGTCCGCTTGCTGCCCAGCCTTGTTCTCCTCGCTGTACTCATAGCCGTTCACGTTCCACGCCAAGACTGATGCGGTGCACCCGGCTCCTCCGCACGTTGCCGCTTGAAAGTATGCTGTGATGCCGTTTGCGAGCTGAACGGGAACGCCGGGTGGCGTGCCGCTTGAGATCTTACCAGCGTACCTACCGTATTGGCAAGCGTAGGCACCGTCACAATCCGTGGAGCGTTCGAGAATCACGCGAAATGCCGTCGACGTAGCGTTTCCAATCGACGCGTAGATTGGGAGATCGTTCTGCGGCATCACGGTAGGTAACAACAGCGGCACGGATGTTTTTGAGTGAAGCGTTGAAATAAGCGGCGCAAAAATTGGATTGGGAGTTGGGACGGCATTGGGCGTAGCTGAATGACCCGTCGCAACCTCGGCGGAGAGAAGCCCGAAACCAACGACGGCAAACACGGCCAGAAATGCCACGATTGGCGCGGTCGCCGAACTATCTTGCCGACTAATCATTGGCATGACCCCGTATCCTTATCAAACGCTCTGGTAAAATTTCGCGTCAACAGTTGTTGAACCGCTTGGCCCACCTCGGTTTCCATTAGCTGGTCGACCTCGTACCGGTCGTACGTGGGCGCACGCGGCGGACGTTACGATGCCATGTTCGGGCCGGCACGCTCTTGCGTCTATTCGAACGGAGTCAAGTACATTCGGCGAGACTACTTGGCGTCGGTTAGGCGGCCAAACGAAAAGACTTTCGGACCGATGACTGACCGCCGCATGGCTCAATTTTAGCGCACACCCACATTGGCCTCCACTCTATTCCCCGCGATCATCGTGCCCGCGTTGATTGCAGAAGCCTCGTTTTGCCTCTGGCTCATCGTGATGGGCGTGGACGTCCAAAAATGGAATGAGAGAGTGAGCCGGAAGCTGGTCCGATGATCGAAGAACCGTTGCTATCACGCTGAAGCTCCGGCAATGATTTAAAGAATCGAGCCGACGCAATCATAGAGGACTGTTTAAACGTCGATTGAACGCCCGGCCAGAAAGTCTCGCTTTGCGCACCTAGGGGTGGCGACTATGCGACGCTTGGTTCGCGATTTTTCCTGGTTTGCGGCTATTTCTTGCGCCGTTTCGATTTGTTTATCGCTCACAAGCTGCTCGACGTCACAAAAATCCGCTACTGCAAGCGGTGCTGAACCGTCGCGATCTGTTTCCGGCGGAGATTTCGCTAGTCCGTGGACCGGACGATCGCGCGAATATCCTCAAATTGCGGCTCTTCTCAAGACGATCGGTACCGACCCTGAAAAACAACTCGCATACGTAACTAACAACCTATCCTTTGAACCCTACGAAGGAGCGCTACGCGGACCGCTCGGGACGATTTGGGCCGCGGCCGGAAACTCAACTGACAAATCACTCCTGCTCGCCGCGCTTCGTAGAGCTTCGGACCAAAACGCTGTCGCGCGCTTTGCGTCGTGCACGATTTCACCTGCGCAGGCCGCTCAACTTGTCGAGCGCTGGCTGGGCAGCCGTACCGTGGTACCTACCCGCGTGCCGCAACTAGCACCGGTTCACCTCGATCAAACGCAACTCGCGCAAACGAAATACGCGCTCACCGCGTGGCGTGCGCTGATTCAATCGACGGATGACCAGGCCCAGGCGCTGGCGGCGCAGCTCCATAGTACGGGCCTCGGATCGCAAGCCGACGTGCGAGGCGCGCTGATCGCCGCCTCGACGACACACGTCTGGCTTCAACTTCAACAGAAGGGCAGTTGGGTTGACTTCGATCCTACGATTGGCGCAGCAGGAAAACAGCTCTGCGCTCCGGCGCAGACGATGGTCGACCTACCCGAGGAATGGTACCATCACGTCGCGATCAACGTAAGAGTGGAAACCCGTTCCGATGGTGCGCTCCAAAGTCGATATGCGATGCAAACCGGATGGCGCACGGCCGATCTTGTTGGATCGACAATCACGTTCACTTTCGCCGAACCATTTGGACTGAGCGACGTACCGTCGACCTCCGTCCCGTTGGGATATAAGGCATACACGCCTGTCGTCGCGATCGACCGCGAACTCGGCGTCGGTCAGCCGATCATCTTGCCCACTGCGTCGCTGGGCGCTCACCGCAGCATATCAGGCGAAACAGCGACTGGGTTCGGCGCGTTGGGAAACGCGCTCGATGCGATCGGCGCGACGGCGACTCCTACGCCTGCAGCAGCGGCAATCGCCAACAAGATCCCCGAGGTAACCGGGGTGTGGTTGAATCTTGAAATCGCCGGTCCAAATGGCTATCGCAAGACTGTCGAGGAACCGATTTTCGATCGCATCGGGTTCGCGCAACGCGCGATCGGACATGCCAACGACGCCCCGCTCGGTTCGCTGGTGGTCGACCGCGGGGAGTATGCCGCGCTGGCTCGATTTTGGAGCGTTACTTCGTGGGTCGGCGAACGATATGGCCCATTGGCCGGCTTGGACAATTCGAGCCAACCGTACGGGATTGCTGGAGCCTTTCAGTTGCTCGGCGTTACCGGCCGGGCATACTATGCGTTACGCCAGACCTTGGCAGAGGAATCGCAGCGTGACGGCACGCTCAAGGTTGCCACAACCGGCCCGAGCATCGGTGTTCTTACGTCGACGGACTCCGGCGCGGCTTTCGACCGAATCTATGATAGCGTGGCAGTAGTGAACGTCGGGGGCACTGCGAGTTCTGAGCAGGCGGGCGTTGTATGGGGCGTCGCGTCACTCGAAGCGGAGCGCTGCGTAATGCTTGCATCGGTGCAACTTGCTGCGGGTCAGGCTGATTTTTCTAGCACTATTGGACAAGACGTCTCAACCGTATTCAGTCTCGCCAAGGCTTCCGGCGTTTCGATCGCCGCTCTTCGTCCCAGCGACGCCGACAAAGTCCCTCCCGTCGACGCGTCCCCAGAAGCGCGGCTCCGACTGTTGGGTGAGCTCTTTAGCGGAAACTCCGTGTTGGCACCGGATCGAGCCGTATCAATCGATGGCGTGCCCACGTATGGTTGGTGGGTCGTGGCGCCGCAGACCGGAATCTTGCAAGACGAGATGGCGAATGGCGCTCATGATGCAGCAACCGAAGAGACTATTCTCGAGGGAAACAGCGTCGAGAATATTTCAGCGGCGACGCGGTTAAAGAATACGATCGGACGGATCTATTGTGAGCTGGGCCCGCTGTCGAAGATCGCCACACTTATCGGAACTGGCATGATGCTAAAGGACTACGTGAATTTCTTTCGCGGCAGGTACGATAATCCGAGCTTGACGGACGTTGCGGAGTTTATGGCGAGTGGCGCTATCGCTTCGAGCATGTTTGGCTGGATGGCGACGCATTTCACAACAGCTGTCTTTACAGGCATGTACTGCGAGGGAGGTCAACTTAAATCGGATCAACCACTGATCAAAGCATTCAAGCGCCAACCCGTAGGTCTGAAGCCAAAGCTGGCGGGCCCGAAGGGAAAGACCGTGTACACCCCGCGGACTGCGGGAAACGTAAAACCTGTACCCAAGGCCTTGTCACAGACTCAGAAGGCCTTGTCAAAGACCAAGATCGACCTTCCGTCACCCGCCGGGCCGACGGCAAATACTGTGGTGAACCCCGTCAATCTGCCCAAGCTGGACTTGCCGCCTTCGTTGACGCCTTCGCAGCTGCAGGCCGGCATTACCGAATCAATCACCGGGCCGTGGTCACCTCCGGTCCAGAGCTGGGGACCGGGAGGCCTTCGGCTACGGTTTTGAAGTTGATCCAAGGAGAAATAATGACACAGCACTCCCGTCGCACCGGCATCAACAGATCCGTGTTCTTGTGCTGCGTAGCGTCGCTTGCTACTGGTCTCATCGTAATGGCATCTGAACCTGCTGCTCGAGCAGTACCGCAATTCACCGTGTACAAAATACCGACGGCGAACTCTGCCAGTGCGGGTGGCGGTATCGTGCGTGGACCGGACGGCAACATATGGTTCGCGGAGGAGGGCGCTGACAAGATCGGGCGGATCACCACCAGTGGTACAATCACCGAATTTGAAGTACCGACGAAAAATGGTATTGGTTTTATCTCCTCTGGCCGACGCGACGAACTTTGGTTTTCCGAATTCGCGGTCGGAAATATCTGGCACACCACCGTCTCCGGTGCGCTGCAGAAGTATTCGGCGGTCAACGATGCGATCTACGGACTGGCCGTTAGTTCAGACGGCAACATTTGGTTCGGTGAAACCGGTCGAAATGCGATCGGGCGCATGACTCCGGATGGACACGTAACGGAGTTCCCGCTGCCAGGTCCTGGCCGTCACCCCACTGGGCTTACTCCCGCAAGCGATGGCAACATTTGGTTTGTCGAGGACTACGGCGAAAGTGGCGCGTTGGCGCGGATCACGACTGAGGGTCGGATCACAGAGTACCCCCGACATCTTCCCCATTCAAACGCTACCCCGCACCCAGCCTATCCGTCGATCGGGTATGTTGCGGTTGCAACCGACGGTAGCATTTGGTTTACCGACCCATTTCGCAATCAGATTTCGAGAAGGTCGGCCTCAGGCACGATCACCGAGCACGCCATTCCAACCCCGAAAAGCGGCTCGTTGGATATAGTGGCGGGAAGAAATGGTGACGTGTGGTTTTCGGAGACCGAAGGCAACAAGTTCGGTCACGTGAGCGTGCAGGGGACGATGACCGAGTACAAGCTGCCCACTCCGGCCAGTTTCCCCGAGGCGATTAGCATTGATTCCGACGGCAATATGTGGATCGGGTGCGACGGTACGAACTCTATCTTGAAGGTCTCAATGCCGCACTAGGATTTCGTGCGAGACAACGAACCGCTACTTGGCTTCAAGTGTGCCGATGTTGCCGTCAGCGACCAGCGGTTTTCCGCTTCGTAACAACGACTTGGCAACGCCGTCTCCCTTGAGGTACGCGTTCCAAAAGACGAGAGTCGCCTGAACGACGTATTCGTGGATTTGATTGATGTCGCGCGTTTGCCCGCGCGCGATGATTTGCGCCACCGCGCTCGACGCCGGCTCGTCTGCAAACGAGAAGTGATTTGCGCCGTCCACGACAAGGTTGTACTTATCGCCCGGGAGCATGCGTTCGAATGGATCGCGCCGCCAACTGGACGGCTGACCTTGCGCAGCCACATCGTTCGATCCGTACATCGTCATGGTCGGACGCGCGATGTGATCCCAGCGGTGAAGATCGTTTTGAGAATACATTCCCTGCGGCGAAACCGCGATAAACGCGTTGATGCGATCATCTGCAACTGACGTGGAAGTACCCGGTACCGTTGCGCCGTCGAGGACAAGGGCGGTCCCTGCGCCCATAGAGTGTCCTGCCATGCCGATGCGCGACAGATCCACCATGCCCGCGAGTTCGGGCGCCTGTTTGACAACTGTATCGAACGACGAAATGATCAGCGAGTCGTCGCGGGCGTTGTCGGTGAGCTGCGTTGCAGTGACCGCCTCGCCGCTGCGTATGGCGCCGGGGCCTAACGCACGCAAGGCGGATCGATCGCCGCCGTGATGCGTCGGCAAAACTACGACATAACCGGCCTTTGCCCAGCCCTCGGCGAGATATCGATAGCCATCTTTGTCAGCGCCAAACCCATGCGAAAATATGAGTAACGGCTCAGAGTGCTGGCCCACCGGATAGTAGATTTTCAATGGGACGTCACGATTGCGCGCCGTATCGTGCAGCGTGATGGAGTCGATCGTTTTGATCTCATAGCCAGTCGTGTCGGTCGCAGCCGCGGCTCTCGCGATCAGAACTATCGCAATCACCGCAGCGATCGGCCATCCTAAACCACAACGACTCATAGCTCACACGTTGGCGAGTCGTTCTGGAATCACCCCGAGACACTGGGAGAGGTAGCAGCGCGCCGGCGGAGCGTCATTTCGCAGATTCATCAACTTTTCACTAGAGTTGGGAAGAATCAACGGCATGAGCAACGCAAGCGCCCGCTGCTGGATTGCGGTGATCGCCGCCCTCTTCGTCCTCGCCATCATTTTCGTGGCAGTTCAGCTCCATTCGATGTCTTCCGATCTCAGTCAGATGTCGGTGCGTGTAGAAACGCTCGCCAGCATGGATCGCAAGCTGTCGGTCACGAATGAGCTGCTGCTGCAGACCAACGCGAGCTTGACGAAGATGTTGGCGCAGTCGGTCGACGCAAATCAAAACCTTATCCGCATGAAGTCCGACCTATCCGTCATGTCGCACAAACTCGCCGGTTCTTTTCTTTTCCGAGGTGTCAAATGACGTAAAGGAGACGGCGCCCTAAGTGCACGATTGGTTACCCTGTTGTCGTGAGAGAGAACAATGGAGGTAGATAGTGTCCAAGCTTCGCGTTCACGCCTTCGGAGTGTCCATAGACGGATACGGCGCTGGACCAAGGCAGAGCCTTGAGAATCCACTCGGGGTCGGCGGACTCGCGCTGCACGAGTGGGTTTTTAAGACGCGCACCTTCCGCGCCATGACGGGCGAAGGCGGCGGGGAAACGGGCGTCGATGACGACTTCATCGCGCGTGGTTTCGAAAACATCGGCGCGTGGATTCTCGGGCGAAATATGTTCGGACCGGTGCGGGGTCCTTGGCCGGCCGAAACGTGGAAAGGATGGTGGGGAGAAGAGCCTCCGTATCACACCTCCGTCTTCGTCCTTACTAATCAAGCACGCAGCTCGCTGGAAATGAAGGGCGGCACGACTTTTCACTTCGTCACCGATGGGATCGAGAAGGCGCTTGCTCGGGCTCGTGAGGCAGCCGGAGTCAAAGACATTCGACTCGGCGGCGGAGTCGCGACGATCCGACAATATTTACGCGTAGGACTCGTCGATGAGATGCATTTGGCCTATGAACCGGTACTGCTTGGCTCCGGTGAATCTCTCTTCAATGGGCTGGATATGCCGGCACTCGGATATCAGGTGATCTCGCACGTATCGACTGCCACATCGTTGCATGTCCTGATCGCGAAGAAGAATCCGTGAGCGCACCGCGTTTGCGCGCTTAAGGGGTCGCTAAGGTATCCGCGATTTTGAAGGGGTTGCCGAATCGCTAGCGTGAACGCTGCCTCGTTTGCGTGATCGGGCGGCTCGCCGGGAGACTCTGTTGATATGTTTCACCGTACCTTCACGAGAGCGGCATGGCTTGCTTCTCTGGGCGCGCTCATAGCAAGTCGAGCGTTGGCGAAGTCCGTGCCGACTGGTTTGACCGGCGATCAGATGCAGCACCTCGGGGCGGTCATGTGGCAGAAATGGCAGACCGAGCGCGGCATCGGCCAGACACCGCAAATCCTGCGCGTCGAACGCTACCTTCAAAGCATATGCGACAAGCTCGCGTCGCACTTGCCTCACGCGATGCAGTTTCACGCACACCTAGATTGCGACCCGGCCTTTAAGAGTGCCGTCGCCATGCCGGGTGGACAGGTCGTAGTCGGCGTTGGCATCCTCGCGCTTGTCGATTCCGAAGATGCACTCGCGATGGTCATCAGCCACGAGATGGCGCACATAGAAGACGGCGATATCGATGAGGACTTAGCCCAAATCGAAGCGACACAGCACATCGCGCCGAGCCGCTTAGCCGGACTCTCCGTCGACACGATCATGAAAGATCATACAAACGAACAAGAGCTGGCGGCGGATAGAAACGGTCTCATCTTCACTGTTGCGGCGGGCTACTCGCCTTTCGCCGCCATACGGCTCTTAGAGCTTTTCCAGTACATGGCTCGCGGCAAGACGTCTCGACCGGGCGCGCTTACGCTCGACCGCCGCATCGCGCAATTGCGCGACCTCATCGCGAGCAACCACTGGGACCACCTCAAGGATCTGATTCGTCCGCTGAACTTACCCGAGCCGGCGTAGTCGAAGCATTATTTGGAAATCCCCGACGCCAGTGTCCGCGCTCGACGGACTTCAGGAAGTCTTCGACCTGATCGTTGAACGCCGCCGGCTCTTCGAGATTGATCAGGTGCCCGGTGTTGGGGCAGATCCACAAACCCGCTTCGGGAATCGTGGCTTTTAACATAAGGTTGGTTTCGAGGCACGGCGCATCCTCATCGCCCACCGCGAGCAAGACAGGAATCCTCATCTTCGAGAATGGCTCTTGAAAATCGTAGAGCGAGGGACGCAGAATCTGAAAGCGGGTCATCGTGCTCGACATACCGTGAGCCGAGTGCTGACGAAGATGGTCCACGAAGTCATGCCAACGTCCTAGATTCTTTGCCTTGAGTTGGATGCGCGTCGGATTGTGCGCCATCTCGTTCGACATCGCGTCCATTCCGCGCTCGACAAAGCCACGCGCGAGCTCGGACATCTCCCTCAGCCAACCTTCGCGCTGGAAGGGCGCCGAGCCAGACCCGGTTCCGGCGGCGACGATCGCACTGACTTTTTCCGGATACTTCAGGCCAAACTGGAGCGCGGCATAGCCGCCCATACTCAGCCCTACGACGTGCGCGCGCTCGATCGCGAGGCCTCGCATAACGGCATCGATGTCGTTGACAGCGAGTTCCCAACCATAGAGATTGACGTCGTTGGGAACGTCGCTGGGCGGATATCCGCGCGCGTTGTAGGCGATGCAGCGATAGGCACCAGAGAAATGGCGGACCTGAGATTCCCATTCGCGGAGATCCGATCCGAATTCGTGAACGAAAACGATCGGATAACCCTTACCGGTCTCTTCGAAATAAAGTCTGGCTCCAAAGGCTGAAACGTGCGGCATGTCGCGCCTGATCCCCTAACGCCAAAATGTAAACGAGAGGGCCTTCGTACTAATCAAGACCCCGCCGGCGTTTCCGTCTGCGTCCACGGCAAAAATATACATCAGATACCCGTGCTCGAATCCAACACGATATCTATACGCCGTCCGACCGTGTCCTTCGTTGCTCACATACGATCGCTTATCCACGAATTGCATCGATTTCGGAACACCGTAAGGCTCAAGAATCTTTCGAGCTGCTTGCTCTATGCCATACCGAAGTACCGGATTCGCAGGCGCATCGTTTGGTCCGCCGCCGAACTGATTCCAGTCCCAATTGCCATTGATGCAACGATACAGCCATTCGGCCGCGCGGTTGGACACGCTGCCAGCTCGAAATTGTCTCTGCAACAAAGGCGTGATCGTGGAGGACGCTATTGGGGCAGCCGGCTCGGTCCGCTGATGGCTTGCACATCCGACTGCCACAAGCAATAATGGCAACAGAAGCAACCTGATGCGCATGTTCTTTCTCACAGTCACGAGCGGTCTTGCCTCCGAGATGCTAATCGCACCTGCTATCAACCATCACGTCGCTGATGATCAACTGAATGAGCGCGAGCGCGATACGAGTCGCTTCTAGCAAACCCAATCGCGACTGTGCTAGAATCTGGTCGAAGCCCTCTGGATATCGCGATCGCGCGGGAGCGATTACGAACTGAGGGCTAGCCGCGTAATATCGGCGGCTTCATCCGGCCGGCGTGCGGCCACCTCTCGCCTGCACTCTTCGAGAAGGGGTAAACCATGTTTGCTTATAGGTCGGTTACGCGCGTTGTCATAGTTGCAGCGACTCTTGCCATTGTCGCCGTTGCCGCGGTTGGGTCGACAGCGTCAAGCGTTTCACGCGGCACGACCATCGGCTCCGACGTCACCGTGAAGTGTTCGGGCGTGAATCCGTGTCAGACGTACGCGAATTCGAGCACCGGCATCGGAGTCAAAGGAACGTCGGTTGGCGGCGTCGGCGTTTCCGGTTCCTCGAAGAATTTTAGCGGCATCGTGGGTGTTGAGACCGCTGTGTACCCGAGCCCGCTCCCGAGCGGAATATTTTTCGGTCGGTCAGGAGTGGAAGGCGATGACAAGAGCGTAGACTTCAACGAACAGGGCGTATTGGGCACGTCCGTCAACGGCATAGGAACATCCGGGACCTCGACCACCTCGTTTGGCGTGTTTGGATATACGGCTAGCACGGGGTCGACCTTGACAAATTCGAGCGCCGGTGTGTTTGGATTGGAACAATCGACGTCTCAGCCCGACTTCAATTTCGGAACCGTCGGTTTTGCGTTGAACGGCGTCGGCGTCTTCGGGCGTACAAAATCCGAGGGCCCAGTGGCGGCAGATGCGGAAGCGGGCGTTATCGGTATCGACACCGCGCAAACTTCCACGTTCAACGATGGGGTGGCCGGGCTCACTACCAACGGCTCCGGAGCGTTCTTTGATTCGATAAACGGCACCGGAGCCATCGCTGTTTCCAAGAATGGGAACGGACTTGAGGTCCAGGCTCAGGGCACCGGTACTTCAACAGCTGTGCTGGGTTTGTTTAGCCCCAACGGGGTTCCGCTTATACTCGCCGACGGCCCGACCAAACCGGCGATGTCGCTGGACGCTTCTGGAAATATGATTCTGCGCGGAAAAATTACGACAAACGGCAATCCGCTCATCGTCCAACGTGGATCGACCGGCGCATCGTACGTCGGATACTCTCCGATCATCACGGAGGCTACGATTGAAGACGTTGGTGAAGCCGAGATGCAGAATGGGGCCGCGGACGTCCGGTTAGATCCGGCACTTGCGTCGACGATGGATCTTCGCAAAGGCTACATCGTGTTCGCCCAGCCTGAAGGCATGATCCAAGGCTCGCTCTGCGTTGTGTCGCGCACGATGGTAGGGTTTTCAGTTCGAGAAAGCGGCGGTGGACGCTCGTCGGTCGCATTTGCATACAGAATAGTCGGGCGGCCGTTCGGATCAGATGATCGACGCCTCCCGTTGGAAACCTCCGCGCAATCGCCGCTCGCCAGCCGCATGCCGGACTGGACGCAAACAGTGCGGGCCTTCCGGTTGAAGGCGGAGATGGTTGCACGCGCCCGGAGAGGTTTGCAGTAGGCACCAACCTGCCGTACCAGCTAGAGCTCGAGGAGGCGCCGATGGGCCCTCCTCTGATTCGCGGGCTAGTTTTGAGGGCAAGAACAAACCCAGCTTACGCTACCGTAGCAAAGCTCGCGCGACCTGTAACTGTTGAACTCCGTAGTTGTAAGCGCATGGAAGGCGAAATCGACGATATGCGGCCAATCACCAGACATGCCGGAATTGGTCCGTCCATCGTCCGAAGACGAGATGATCCTCGAGTTCGTGAAAGCCGAACTCCAATCGCCGATCTATCGCGACCGCTGCAAGATCCCAACCGGGTACACGCGCGCCGAGTTGGTCGACCACCCCGACCTGAAGAACGCCGAACATAACGCCGCCCGGCTCGGTATGCTCTCCTACCGAGGGTACGCCACCCGATCGTCGCAGTTCAGCGGATTTCCGCGCAAAGTCGCGTGGACTCTTTGCAGATTCACGCTGGCCGAAGTCGGCTCGTTCAGGTACGCAAAGGTGCCGCCGTGGTCGACCCTAGTCGATCAAGATCGGCTTGTCAGCGAAGGTGCTTTGGAGATCGAAAACGTTAGGGACCGCGCGCTCAGCCTCAAGGTTCCGGTTGCGGCGATACTGGACGTCCGCCGAAAGTTCGAGAGCGGCACAACGTTTGCCAGACTCATCGCCGCTTCTGTGGATGATTCGTATGTGATCGTCGAAGGCCACGCGCGCGCGACCGCGTTCATCGGTTCAGGCGTGGATCGTCCAGTGGAAGTCATCGTAGGTCACGCCGACGACTTCAAGGATTGGCCGTTGCGCTGATCGCGGGCTTGAGAGCAACTAGCATCAACGACTAGCGATGCGTCGGGGAAACAGTTAGGCCGCTGCAGAAGCAACTCCAATTCCTTGCTAGTTCGGATGGAGAAGACCACATGGCTGACCCAAAGAAATGCGAGCACGAGCACTGCAAATGCATGGCGACATCGGGCCGGTTCTGCAGCGGACATTGTGCGAAGCACACCGAGCACGCACAAGAACATAAATGCGAGTGTGGGCACCCCGCCTGCGCGTAGTCAGGTCGTGGCTGCCTTACGAAATAGAATTCCATAGGGTTGCTGCCGATGTTCCCGTTGCCGTTCGACAGGCGAACCGTGGTCCAAGGGCGAGGACAGGCCGCCTGTCTGCGGGGCAAATCGGTCAGCGCAATTGATACAGATCCGTCGACCGTGACGGTGGACTAGCGGCCCTGCCGCCCGGCACGTTTCGCAGGTGGGTCGCGAATCTCTGGACATCACGGGCGTTGCTCGCTGGGCGCATGCCGCTCGCATCAGTTTCGCCTTATCACATGCTCCGCAATACACGCGGCCATCGCCTAAGGCGTGATTCAGATTCATCTGATCGCATCCCGAGCATCTCACGCCATCACGACGATCGGGGCCTGATCGCGTTTGGCAGCGAGACAAGGCGGACAGATTCCGTGGCCGATTCGAAACAAGACCTCAGAGAATCGAGCGACGCACGGCTCGAAACTAGCGTGCGGATCGACGCTGTGCGTACCCGATCTGCAACCGTGGCAACTACAACGATTTGCGTTCTTCATAGCCTTCTTATACCCGCGTGAGCTGTCGCCAATGTCGTCCCAAAGCGACGCGCACGGCCACATTCCGGTCGAGATGTGACGTCTTTCGTGTTTAGGGACACCTATGGCCGAAGCGCGGTACGTGGGGCTGGTAGCGGCCGCTCGGAGGTTGGCTACGCGGGTCCCGTGGCGATCGCGGGCCCGTCGGGCAATCCCCACTCCGCCCACGAGCCGTCGTAGAGCGCAGAACCGCGCACACCGAGCCGATAGAGTGCAAGCGTTAGAACTGCCGCCGACACGCCGGAGCCGCACATGGTGACGATCGGGCGCTTCAAGTCCACGCCCGCTGCATCGAAAGCGCGACGAAGTTCCGAGGTCGACCTCATCGTGCCCGTCGCGGTATCGATCAAGTCGGCGTAGGGGACGTTGCGGCTGCCGGGTACGTGCCCCGAACGACGGCCCGGCCACGGCTCGGCGACCGAGCCTTCGAAGCGGTCGCGGGCACGGGCATCGACGACTTGTTCTGCGCGCGATGCGACATTCTCGAGCACATGCTGCTTATCGCGAACGTAGGCGGAATCTAGAGATGAACTGAGATGGCCTGATGTAGGTCTGAGGATTCCGGTTTCGGTCGGGCGGCTTTCGCGAATCCATTTCTTCAAGCCGCCGTCCAACACTTTCGCGTTGGCGTGGCCGAAACTCAAGAACATCCACCACGCGCGCGCCGCGCCGAGCCAACTCCCTGAATCGTACGCGACGACGAGGTCGTCATCGGAAATCCCAAGCGCCGAGACATCGCGCGCGAACTGCTCGGCAGCGGGATACATGTGCGGAAGCGAACTGGTGCGGTCCGCAACAGCGTCCACGTCGAAGAACGCAGCCCCAGGGATGTGCTTCTTTGCATACTCGTCGATCGGGCGCGGCACGGTCCCGGGCATAGCAAACGACGCATCGATGATCCGCACATGCGGATCATCGCGATTGGCCGCGAGCCAATCGGTTGAGACGAGCGGCTCGTCGGCCACAGATTACTATGCCTTGGCTGCCGCCACGCGCTCGTGATAGAAGTACGGATCGAGAACCGATACCTGCGTCACGGAATCGACCGGCAGACCCGTGCTCTGCGCAGCCGTGCGAATGGCGTCGGCGCTCGGCCCATCATAGATGCAAAATGTCTTCGTGTGATCGTCCGACACGTACGAATGGACCCATGTCACGCCTTCGTGCGCGTTCTTGCCGACGATCGTCAGACAGGACTCCGCGCCGGCGTCGTTCGTCGGCACCTCGAGGCCGCCTGGGAAAGAACGCTCGACCATGAATCGTGGCATGTCGTCTCCTCCTTACAAGTCTCTTACGCCCAAATAAATCGACGATTTCACCGTTCTGATAGCACGCCCTCGTGCGAGCGTACGCTACTATTCCGTTTGTCGAATTCCTCGCGCGAGATCATGATCTCGTTCAAGTGCGCGCGCGCCCACGTGCTAAGCGGTTCCACGGCTGTCCACAAGGCGCTGCCGAGTTCGGTTAATTTGTAGTCAACCCGCTGGGGCGTGGTTGGGAAGACCGTCCGCGTCACGAGGCCGTCGCGCTCCAGACCGCGCAGGGTGAATGTCAGCATCCGCTGCGAAATACTCCCCACCATCCGCTTTATCTCGTTGAAGCGCCGCGGACCATCCCCGAGCAAGACCACGATGAGGACGGTCCACTTGTCGCCGACGCGCGCCAAAATCGAGCTGAGGGCGCGGCAATCTGCGGTCGCGGGATCCGGAAGCTCGACGGTCATTTCGGTGTGCTCTGGTATCAGAGCTGTGCCTTCTTGCGCATCCAGGCATGAGTATATAGAGTAGGGCAAGTCGCATGTTTATACTGGTTTTCCCTTCTGCCGCGCGCAAGGAGCCCAACCAATGCCCGTCATCTCCGTCATCATCGGAAGCACGCGCGAGGGCCGCTTCTCGGAGAAGCCCGCGAAGTGGATATTACAACGTCTGAAAGGGCGCGCCGACGTCGACGCCCGCCTCCTCGACCTTCGCGATTTTCCAATGCCGTTCTTCGATCAGCAGGTGACGCCCGCCATGCCGGGCCGCCCGCCATACGAGCACGAAGCCGTGAAGCGTTGGACCGCCGCGATCGCGCAGTCCGACGGCTTCGTGTTCATCACGCCCGAGTACAACTTCGGTCCGCCGGCAGTGCTCAAGAATGCTCTCGACTGGGTGTACCCCGAGTGGAATCGCAAGGCGGCCGGCTTCGTGAGCTATGGCTCTGCGATGGGCGCGCGGAGCGTCCAGCAGCTTCGCGCGATGCTGATCGAGCTGCAGCTAGCTCCAGTCCGCACATCCGTTCTTATTCCAGTCGCCACCTTGATGGCTCATTTCCAAGGCGGCGATGTCGACGCCGGACTGGCCGGGTTGGAGTCAAACGCCGAGAAGATGATCGACGATCTACTGTGGTGGACCGCAGCGTTGAAGACGGCGCGTGCCAACGCGTCCTGACTTCGCTCAAGCTCTCGCGATCTACGGTTGTAAGCGCCGCGTCTGGATTTCGGGCAGCTCTACTTCGCCCGTCACTTCAAGATGATCGACGCGCAGCCGCCCAACGGTCAGCTCGCCGATGATCAGCGATCGAAGTCTTCCGTCGAGAACCGATGCGCGCTTGATCACGAGACGCCCGATCGCGATCGTGCCGATCGCCATGGCGCCGATCGCGAACGCGCCGACGGCGAATGCTCCGACCGCCATCGCGATCCTCGACTCTGGCTTTTTCATTGGATCACGCTTTTCGTAAATGTGTCTCTTGTTCTGCGATTTTAGACAACTAGAAGCCATTACGTTCGACGGCTAGTCCGCCCTCTCGCGCGACTCGCAGGGCGCAACGGACCACATTAAGAAATCGCCACCCGTCCAAGCGTGAAATCTCATCGCTCGCACTTTTCTATTGAGGATCCCCAATCAACAATGAGACATCTGGGAATCGCACTTGCAACGTTCGCCGCGGCGCTACTAGCGACCACGGCGGCGGCGCCCGCAAAAGCAGACACGAGCCGTCAGACATCCGACTATGCGACGTTCACGCAGCAAGCGCAATCGCAACCCGGACTCTTCACGGTCTGGCGCAAGGATGGCCGAGTCTATCTTGAGCTCAAGCCCGATCAGTTCGACCGTGACTACATCGAGACGATCGTGCCCGGCAACGGCGCCGGCGGCTGGTTCATCGTGTGGGGCAACACGGATCATCTTCCGGCGATGCTGGTCCGGTTTCAGCGGATCGGCGACAAGGTGGCGATCGTCTGGCCGAACACGAGTTTCGTCGCCACGCCCGGCACGCCGCCTGCACGCGCGATCGATCGCAACTTTCCGCAGTCGGTCGAGGGTATCGGCTCGATTGTAGCCACCGATCCCGTATCTGGAGACGTGATTTTCGACGCGTCACCGCTGCTCGACGATGAACTCGACTTGGCCGACATCATCAATCCCTCGTTGAATCTGCAACGCGGCGATCAATACAAACTTGACGACAGCCGGACTTTCTTCGGCCCGACGAAAGCGTTTCCGAAGAACGTGCTCATCGAGGCGGATCAGACGTGGGCGATCTCCACGCCGCACGTCATCGACACAGCGCCCGACGCTCGTAGCGTGCAGATGCGTGTCGAATATAATTTCGCTGAGTCGCTCGGCGACGCGGACTACGTGCCGCGCTACGCCGACGATCGGCTCGGGATCTACGACGACATCTATCTGCAGTTCGACCACGATCATCAAGTCGAGCGTCAGCTCCGCTACTTGATCCGCTGGAACATGCAGCCGTCGGATCCGTCGAAGTCGATCTCGCCGGCGAAGCATCCGATGATCATCTACATCAGCAACACGGTGCCCGAAAAATATCGACCGGCCATCCGCGGCGCAGTGCTGGAGTGGAACGCGGCGTTCGAGCGCATCGGCATCAGCGACGCTGTGCAAGTGCGCGATCAGCCCGATGATCCGTCGTGGGATGCAGATGACATCCGCTACAGCGTCATCCGTTGGGTGACGGAATGGCAGCCGTCTTTCGGCGCCGATTCGCAGACCTTGTACGATCCGCGCACGGGCCAAGAGTTCCGAACCGGCATCCTGCTCAGCGCCGACGCTGCCGGCCTGAATAGTTGGCGTTACTTCATCCAGCCCAACGACAACGGATCGCAAGGGGATCCTACCGTTTCGTCTGCTGAAGACGCATTCTACGCGCGGGATCGGATGTTCGGCGCGGTCGCGCTCGACCTGATGAACCCGCAGTGGGGCGATCGCCTGCCGGATTGGTATACCAATGACGCGATGCGCTCGACCGTGCTGCACGAGATGGGCCACAATATGGGGCTGCAGCACAACTTCATCGGGTCGGAGGCGTACACGGCCAAAGATCTGCAGAGCAAAACGTTCACGACGAAGTACGGCACCGTGTCGTCGGTCATGGAATACGATCCGATCAACATCTGGCCGAAGGGCACGAGTCAAGGCACCTATTTCATGGATACGCTTGGGCCGTACGACTACTATGCGATCAAGTGGGGATACGCGCGCATTCCCGGTGCGTCGACGCCCGACCAGGAATGGCCGACCCTCGAGCGCTGGGCGCAAGCGTGGTCCGATCCGCGATATCGCTACGGTTCGGACGAAGATGTCTCGTGGGGCGACGGCCACGCGGTGGATCCCCGCGTACAAACCGGCGATCTGACGAACGATAACCTCGCGTGGGCCGCGGTGCAGTTCGATCTCACGCGCGGGCTTATCCGCTCCCTCGATTCACGCGAGCCGCGGTTGGGCGAGCCGTACGAGTTCGAACGGAAAGCGTTCAGCGTACTGTTCAACAAGGAACAATCGCTTGCGCGCATCGGCGAGAATTATATCGGGGGCCAGTACTTGTCGCGCGCACATCGCGGCGATCCGGGCGCGCAGCCGCCGATCGTGCCCGTGCCGCGAACCGAACAAGAACGTGCCCTCGCGCTGCTCGACAAATACGTGTTCGCAAGCGATGCCTGGAACATCTCGCCGGCCACGCTGAGCCATCTCGGCTATTCGGAGTGGGCCGGCTACGGCTACGTGAGTTGGACCGGTTACGGCAACTTGCCGTTCTGGGCGTACAATCCGCCGGCGCAGCACGACTACTCGATCGTCGATGCGATCGGCGATTTCCAACAGCGAGCATTGGACGCGATGTTCAAGCCGGCGGTGCTCAATCGGCTCGTGCGCAATCCGCTGGAATCACCCGGCGGTCGGACCCTGACGGTTGACGACTTGTTCGATCACATGCAAGCGACGATCTTCGGCGACTTGAACGCGAGGGGTGCGCATGACATCCCGTTGCTCCAGCGCGAACTGCAGGCGCGATATGCACGTCTGCTGATCTCGATCGCCAACGCGCCGGCAGAGGGTACGCCGTTTACGGCGCAAGCCGCGGCACGCGTCAGGCTGGAGTCGCTGTCGTCTTCGGTTGCGACGGCGTTGCATTCGACGTCGCTCGGCAGCGACACGCGCGCGCACCTCGAATTGTTGCGCTCGATCGTCGCGACGGCGTTGAAGTAGCGCTCCGACCGCAACGGACCGAAGGGCTGTCTGAAGGGGCCGACTTTAGGTCGGCCCTAGCGAACGTAACGTGGGCCGACATAAAGTCGGCCCCTTCAGTAAAGTCGGCCCCTTCGGTTCGGATTACGATCGCGTAGTATCACGGTGGGGTGGTGGAGAAGCCGGTCGGGAGCGACTGAGGTACCGTGCGGCGCACGCTGAACTCTATGCGATCGTGCGCGCCACCCGCCGCTGCCACTAACGAGAAGTGCCCAGGATGCAAGCGCCAGATCGTGCTTGCGACGCCGTTCGACGTAAGCGGTGCGCCGTCCAAACGCCAACGAACGGTCGCTCCCTTTGTCGCCGCTGCTTGAAATTCGAGCGCCTGGGTTCCAGTCGTTTCGGTCGTGGAGTCCGCGACGTGCAATACAAACGTGTCGCCGTCGCGCGGAAAGACGATGTGCACGCCGGTGACGATCGGCGCTGAAGACGCCGAAGCGTTAGCGCGCCCGCCGGGCCCGCAACAACGAGAAGGACGCGACGCGTAGTACGCGGCGAGGTCCTGCGGATATAGGTATTCCAAAACGGTTGCGGGGCACGCGGGGCCGGCGATTCCTCCGGTCGTCGCGCAGATCGGCTCCCGGATGAGTCCAGCCGGAGGAACGAACGGCTCTGGATCGCGTCCCTCGTGCAGATGCAGCATGATCCGATTCCAGAGCGGTGCGGCACCGGTCACGCCCGAGACGTTGCGCATCGGCCTGCCGTCGAAATTTCCGACCCAGACGCCCACGGTGTACTCGGTCGTGTAGCCGACCGTCCACGTGTCGCGGTAGTCAGAGGAAGTACCCGTCTTCACAGCGGCCGGAAAGGGCGGAGCCAACATCGAGTCGACGCCGAACGACGCGGCGCGCGCGTGGGCGTCGGCCAACATGTCGGTGACGAGCGCCCAACTCGGCGTGTCGCCGACCGGGCGCTCTTCGGTTGGAGCCGCTGCCCCGTGATATATCGTCCGCAGCGAAATCGCAGCACCGCCGCGAGCAGCAGTGAGATATGCGTGCGTCAGCTCCCAGAGGCTCACTTCACCCGACCCGAGCGTCAGTCCGAGACCGTAGTACTCTGGAGGATGGGTGAGATGCGCAAAGCCGAGCGCGTGAAGGCGGTCGAGGAATGACGACACCCCTATAGATGAGAGCACGCGCACTGCCGGCACATTAAGCGAGTCGGCGAGCGCGACGCGCACGCGCACCGGGCCGAGATAATCGCCGGAATAATCGCTCGGACTGTACAGCTCGCCGCCGGGGATAGCGTAGTACGAGGGGACGTCCTCGAGGATCGTGTTCGGATGGATGGACCGCTCCTGCAAAGCGAACTGGTAAAGGAAGGGTTTTAGCGTCGAGCCCGGCTGGCGAAGACTTTGAACGCCGTCGTTGCTGCCGAGTGCCTTCGCGTCGAAATAATCCGCCGATCCGGCGTATGCGAGGACATCGCCTGTCCGGTTGTCAACGACCAGCGCGGCGGCTTGGTGGGCGTCGTGTCCGGCCAAGTACCCGACAGTTTGTCGCACTTGCGCTTCGACGAACTCTTGCAGCGGCCGGTCGAGCGTGGTCCGAATTCGCGACGTACCGGGCGGCAGCGATGAAGCTATATAGAAGAGGAAATGAGGCGCGGCGACGATCCCGCCGCCGCGCGGACGTAGCGAGATGTCCTCTGCTCGCGCCGAGGCCGCTTGCGATAGCGTGACGTATCCGTCGGCCACCATGCGTTCGAGCACGTACGACTGACGCGCGCGGAGCGCCGCGAACTTGTCGTACGGATCCAGCCCAGTCGGGTCGTTCGGCAACGACGCAAGGAGGCTGGCCTGCGCGAGGTCGAGCCGCCCGGCTGTCGTGCCGAAATAGATGCGCGAGGCGGCCTCGACGCCGTAGACGTTGCCTCCCATCGGCAGCCGGTTGACGTAGGCCTCCAGGATCTGGGCACGGTCCGACCCGGCAGCGATCCGCCACGCGCCCCAGATCTGCTCGACCTTGCCCACCATGCCTCCGCCGCTCGGGGCGACCATACGCGCGAGCTGCATCGTGATCGTCGACGCGCCGCTGATGACCTTGTGCTCTCGTAGCAATTGCCACGCGGCGCGAACAGCAGCCGCCGCGTCGAGCGGACCATGCTGCCAGAACCGGCCGTCTTCGGCGGCGACGATCGCATGGATGAAGTCAGGCGCGACCTGACTCAGCGGTACGTACGCCGTGTGCTCCTGATCGCGCGAGAGCACCGTGCCGAGCGGCAAGCCATTGCGATCGAAGATGTCCACGGCCGGCGTATCGGCCGTGAGCGTCGCCGCGCGGATCGGAGCGATGTACGGGATGAGCCGCAGAACAGCACACGCGAGAACGGCAAAGAACGCGATGCGGATGCCCGGGTGACGCGCCGTCGCGGAAAGATGAACGAGGAATGTGCGCACGTGCTCAAGCATCTCAAAGGTACGCGCGGATGTCGCGACGGCTTCGCATGGACGGACGGTTAGTCATGCAGACGATCGGCGTCGCTCAATTGCCCGGACGACGCCTTTGCACCGGCGTATTTGCTGCGCTTACCATCGCGTTTGCCGGATGTGCGCATCACGCGGTCCCCTTAGCGGCGGTTGCGCCGCTGCCGCCGCCATCGGTCGCGCCATGGATCGAGCAGATAAGCCCGCTCGGGCAAGCAGATCCGCTCTCGCAGATCCGCATCATCTTCAAATCGCCGATCGTCCCCGTCACGAGCATCGAAAGTCCGGCCACGCAGAACGTGCTCGCGAAGTTCTCGGTCGAACCCGCGCTAGCCGGTCACTTCCGATTGCTTACGCCGCGCATGGTCGGCTTCCAGGCGGACGCAGCGATACCGATGGCGACGCGCGTCAAAGTCACATTGGCCGCCGGGCTTGCGGATCTCTCGGGGCACACCCTGACATCCGACCTTTCGTGGACGCTCAACACGACGCCGGTCACGCTGACCAACCTTCCCGGAACCGCAGACGACGGCTCGCTGCAAGACGAGCCGACTCCCGGCGTGTTGAAGCCGGTGCTCACAGTGCGGGCGAACACCGAACTCGATCTCGACTCGCTGCGCAACCACACGACGCTGTCGTCAAAAGCTGGATCGTCCGTTGCGATCGACGTGGCGCGCGATACGTCAACGCCCGCGCCAGATTCCGGCGACGGCGGAGATTCGGGAAACGCGACGACTGCATTTGACGCATCGCAAAACTCGTGGATATATACGATCACGCCGCGTTCCGATCTCGATAAGGGCACGAACTACGCGCTGACGTTCTCGCCCGGCATCGCACCGGCGAACGGCAACCTGCCGAGCACCGACAAGTTCATCGGCCAAGTCGTCACCTATTCGCCGCTCGCGATGCAAAAGACCGAGATCACGGGCACGCCAAACGTGGATGGGCCTGCCGGCCGGTTCGTCAACGGGATCATCCAACTCGATTTCAACAATCCGCTCGATGCCGCATCGGCGGGTGCGAACGTCACGGTGCAGCCGGCGCCCTCGGACCCGAAAAGCCTTGTCTTCGCGTACGATGGCGACAATACGGTCGGGCTCAATCCAGCGGTGCTGAGCCCCGACACGAACTATGCGATCACGATTCATGCCGGTCTGAAGGATCAATATGGACAGACCCTGGGCAAGGATGTGACGGTTCGCTATCGTTCCGGCGATCTCGCCGGCGACATCTGGGCCGCACAGGATTTCCACATCTTCCCGATCGGCACAGGCTTGCGGCTGGACATCGCGACGGTGAATTTGCCGAACGGGTCGTTCCGGGCGGTATATAGCGCACTCAAGCCGTCCGATCTCGTCTGGTTCGACCCGTCGAGCAGCAACCCGGCGAGCATCGTGCAAGTCAATGGCGCTTGGACGCACTATCCAGCGACCGGACCGCGCAACCAACTTGTCACGACATCAGTTCCGATCGAAGCTCAATTGGGTGCGAAGAGCGGCGTGCTCGCGTATGGCATCGAGGCCGAGACGAATCAGTACTCGGGAACGAAGTGGCGGACGCGTCAGATGTTCGGCGTCGTCCAACTCACCGACCTCGGCGTGTTCGCTCAGTTCTTCCCGACGCAGGCGATGGTACGCGTCAACCATCTCTCCGACGGCGCTCCGGCCAGCGGCGCGTCGGTGCAGATCTACCGCTCGTATTCGTCGTACGACAGCGTGATCGGCGGCCTGACGAATCCGTGCGCGATTGGCTCGACCGATGCGACCGGCGCCGCGCAATTCGACAGCGCCGCGATCGCGCCGTGCATGAAAGGCTACGTCTCGACGAACACCGACACCGATCAAGCGCCCGATCTTCTGACCGTCGTGCGCACGAGCTCCGATTGGTCGTTCGTGCGTACGCTCTCGTACGACGGTGCGTGGCAGGACGGCATCGACGGGGATTGGGGCCAAGGTTACCCGCAATCGCGCGGCGCGATCTACACGGACCGTCAGCTCTATCAGCCGGGAGAGACCGTCAAGATCGCGACGGCGGCGTTCGCGCTCGCCGGCGGCGAGCTCAAACGAGAGAGCGGCGCGCAGTTCCGCGTGGCGCTTGACGATCCGAACGGCAATCATTCGCTCGTCGGTACCGCGACCGCCGACTCGTTCGGCAGCTTCAGCCAAATGCTTGCGCTCGCGCAGAACCAGGCGCTTGGATACTACGTGCTCACCGCCACCGGAGACGACGGCGTCAAGATCACTGGCGGCTTCCGCGTCGCTCGCTTCCGCGCGCCGAACTTCAAAGTGGCGCTGACGCTGGACAAGACGTACGCACAGGCCGGATCGACCGTAAACGCGTCGGGGATGAGTACTTATCTCTTCGGTGCGCCCGTGCAAGGTGGCAAGACCCAAGTGTTCGTCACGCGCGCGCAGACGCAGCCGGCGCCAAAAGGCTGGGATGATTACAGCTTCGGGCCGCAGTGGTTCTGGCCCGACCAGCCGCCGACCGTGACGAGCGACGTACTGCAGGCAACCGGTACGGTGGATCAAAGCGGTGCGAGCGCACAAGCGGTGAGCGTGGCCGCTGACCTTCCGTACCCGATGTCGTATCGCGTCGACCTGCAGACCACCGACATCTCCAATCTCTCGGTCGCAGATTCGCAGTCGTTCACCGCCCTGCCGTCGCTTTCGCTCATCGGATTGCGCAACGACTGGGTCGCGACGGCAGCCAAGCCGTTTTCGGTGCACGTGGTCGTCGTGGATCCGGATGGCAGGCCGATCGCGGGCAAGGCGGTGCATCTCGATCTGCAATCCATGAAATACATCTGGGCCGGTCAGATCGTCGAAGGCGGTGAAGCGCCGCAAGACCGCGTGATCTACTCGACTGTCGCTTCGACGGACGTGACGTCGGCCGACGCGGATCAGACCGTCTCGTTGACGGCGCCGGCATCGGGATCGTATCGCATTCGCGCCAATCTCGGCGGCGCGACGTCGGACGCGACCACCTCCGACAGCATCATCTACGTCGCAGGCGACGAGCCGTACGCGTGGGCCAATCAGAATCAGTCCGGCCTCGACGTCAAACTCGACAAGAAGACGTACAAGATCGGCGACACCGCGACCGCGCTCATCGAGTCGCCGTATCCCCGCGGGCAGCTCTATTTCGCGGTCGTGCGGCGCGACGTCATCACGTCGCAGATACTGCAAGTGACCGGGAGCGCGCCGCGCGTCTCGTTCCGCGTGACGCCGGATATGCTGCCGAACGCGGCGGTCGAGGCGGTTCTCATCCGCCAGGGCGCGCCGCTCTCGAGCTTGGCATCGGGAAGCCTCGACAGCCTTGCGCGCGCGGGCTTCGCGCCGTTCGAGACCGACGTGAGCGCGCATCATCTCAAACTAGGCATTCGTGTGGGCTCAGGCACCATTCAGCCTGGTCAGACGCAAAGCGTCGCTCTGACGCTGCTCGATGCAAATGGCAAACCGGCGAGCGGCGAACTCGCAGTCATGGTCGTGAACGAAGCGATCCTGCAGTTGACGGGCTACCGTCCGCCGGATCTGTTGAAGACCGTCTTCGCCGACCAACCGATCTCCACGCGCTTCTCGGACAACCGCACCGACGTCGTCTTGAGCAAACAGAAGCTTGCCGGAGAGAAAGGCTGGGGATATGGCGGCGGCTTGAGCGCCGGCGCAGCCGGCACGCGCGTGCGCACGAATTTCCAGCCGATCGCGTACTTCAATGGAGCCGTGCGCACCGACGCAGCCGGAAAAGCGAGCGTCTCGTTCACGCTGCCCGACGACCTCACGACGTGGCGCGTGATGGCTGTGGCGATCGGCGCGCCCAGATCGGGCGGCGCCGCGGATCCGCTGACGTTCGGATCGGGCGACACGACCTTCATAGCGAACAAGCCGCTCGTCACGAACGCTCTGCTGCCGCAGTTCGCGCGGCCGGGCGACGACTTCCAGGGCGGCGTGAGCATCACGAATTCCACGGGCGCGACCGCGCAAGCGACCACAACGCTCGCTTTGACCGGACCACTCGCGCTCGCCGGCTCGACCGCGACGCAGACCGTGAGTGTGCCGACTGGCACGAGCGCATTCCGATCGGAGATGCGCGTCACGGGCTTGGGAACATCTGCGGTGCGCTACGACACAAGGCTCGGCGCGCTGACCGATGCGTTCTCCGTTCCGCTCGACGTGATCGGGAATGCCGTGATGGAGTCGACCGCCGACACCGGCTCGACGCAGTCGCGGGCAACCGTGCCGATCGAAGTCGGCAATGACGTGGCGCGCGATGCCGGCGGACTGGACGTGACGCTCGCGAGCTCGCTCGTGCCACTGGTCGCGAGCACGGCCGCCGACGCGGGAGACTTCGACGATCAATTGCCGTTCGCCGAACCTGCGGCGAGCCGATTGCGCATCGTCGCCGACATCACGATCATCGAAAAGAAATTCGGCCAGTCGATTCAAGGTGTCGATGTGAATGCTGAAGCGACCAAAGCTGTCAGCGATCTCAAAGCGCTCCAACAGAGCAATGGCGGCATCGCGGAATGCCCCTGTGGAGGTAAAGCATGGCCCATCGTCAGCGCATATGCGGCGTCCGCGCTCGGGCGCGCGCGAGATGCCGGCTTTGCCGTGGATGCCACGCTTGTGCACGGTTTGGCCGGCTATCTGCAATTGAACCTCGCGAATCCGTACGACGACAACTGTAAGTCGGACGTGTGCGCGGCCGAACTGCGCTTCGCGGACCTGCAGGCGCTGGCGGCGCTGGGCGATCGGCGGACGGATTTTCTACCGATGATCTATGCCAACCGCGATCAGTTGAGCGATGCGACGCGCCTCGCGCTCGCGCGCTATCTCTCGCAGACGCCCGGCTGGGAATCGCAGGCCAAGGCGATGAGCGATGTGTTTGAGCGAAACGTCTACATCACTGCTCGCGGCGCTGCCATCGGACTCGCGCCCGAGTCGCAGTGGTACGATTCGCAGACATCGGTGCAAGCGCTGATGCTTCGATTGCTTGTCGCACGTTCCGCGTCGACCGATCTGCAAGACAACGCGCTGCGCAGTCTGTTGGGAATCCGGCGCAACGGTTCGTGGGGCGACACGTTCAACGATGCCGAGGCGCTGGACGCGGTCGTGGACTACGGCGCCGCGCAAGGTCCGGCACCCGCATTCACCGCCGCGGCTGCGCTCGGCGGCTCGAGCATCGCCAGCGAAACGTTCAATGGCTATGCCCGGCCGCTGCGCAACGCACATGTTCCGATGGCGTCGATGCCCTCGGGCAAGTCGGATCTCGTCCTGAGCATGACGGGCTCCGGAACGCTGCACTACACCATCGCTTATCAGTACCGGCCCAACGCGGGCCAACCCGGCGTCCTCGCCGGCTTGCGCGTGATCCGCGAAGTGCGCGCTGCCAACCAGGACCAAGTGCTCGCGTCGATCGGACTCAGCGTGCCTGCGCAACCGATCTCCCTACCGGCCGCCAGCGTCTACGACATCGGCCTACAGATCATCACCGACCACTTCGTGGATCACGTCGTGATCGAAGATCCGCTGCCCGCGGGGTTCGAAGCGGTCGACGCGGCGTTCGCCACTTCAACACCGTACTTCCAAGCGAAAGGCGATGCGTGGCAGATCGACTACCAGGTGATCGATCGCGACAAGATCCGCGCGTTCGCCACCACGCTGCCGCCGGGCATCTACGACATCCACTATCTCGTGCGATCCGTCACGCCGGGTACGTTCGTCTGGCCGGGTGCCCGCGCGTATCTGCTCTACGCGCCTGAGGAATTCGGACGAACGGCCTCGGCGCAGCTCGTCGTGACGGCGCAATGAAGAGTAGAGCGCAACGCTTTGTACTGCATTCTGTCGTTGCGATCGTTGCGGCGCTCGCGCTCTACGGAGCTGCCGGCCTGCAGAGTTCCGGCGCTGCCGGCTCGCAGACTTCTGGCGAGACCGGCGGTCCGCATCCGTATCCTGCGGTAGGCGCACTTCCGGCACCGTCATTGCCGCCGTGGATCGTGCAAGTGAGCCCGGTGCAGCAAGTGGATCCGCTCGCCCAGCTCCGCGTGCGCTTCAACGCTCCGGTGATTCCGCTCGAAGAGATCGAGAGCGCGCAGACACAAGAAGCGCTGAGTCACTTCACGATCGTACCGGCGTTGCCGGGCACATGGCGCTTCGTCACGCCGCGCATGGCGATCTTCGAAGCGAACCGCGCGCTGCCGCTCGCGACGCGCGTCCGGGTCACGCTGACCGCTGGGCTTTCGGACTTGGACGGCGATCGGCTCGCGCACGATCTGTCGTGGACGTTCAACACCGTGCCCATGTCTATCACCACGCCCGATCCCGGACCGTACGATCTGCACCCGACATTGTATCTCGGCACGAGTGCGCTTGCGGATGTCGCTTCTTTGCGCCGGCACACGCGTATGGTGGACGAGCGCAGCGGTGCGACGGTTCCGATCGTCGTCGATCCTCTGCCCTCCAGCACCCCGACTCTCCCGCGGCCATACCTCAGCCGCATCATCCAACCGCAAGAGCAATTCCAATCCACGGACGAAGCGGGATTGTATCAGGTCAAGCCGCAGCGAGGCCTGACCAAGAATTCCGGATATCGACTGATCATCGCGTCCGGCGTCGCGCCCGCGTACGGCAACCTCCCGACGCGGGATCGCTATGTCGCGGAATTGCGGACGTACAGCCCGCTCGCGCTGGAGTGGTCAGGTGAAACCGGCGGCGCCGACCAGCGCGATCGTGCGACCGAACGGTTCGCAGCCGGCACACCGTCGCTGCGCTTCAATAACACACTCGACGTAAGCTCGGCGCTGCGCGCGATTCGGATTTCGCCGACGCTGCCAAAACGGCGCGGTGCGCCCGAGGCGCTGCAGATCGACGGCGCATCGGTGACGCTCAATCCGTGGGCGCTCAATCCGTCGACGAAGTATACTGTCACCGTCGGCGCAAGCCTGAAAGACACCTGGGGTCAATCGCTCGGCAAGCGAATCGCACTACCGTTCACCACGAGCGACATCGCCACCGATTTCTCGACGCTCTCAGGGTGGCGCGTCTATCCGGCGACGCTCGGCTTCAAGCTTCCGGCGAACGTCATCGGTCTGCCGGGCGATGCGTATCAGGCGGCGTTCAGCCCGCTCGCGGCGACGACGCTCGTCTATTCGATGTACGACGGCATGCCAGTCTACAACTGGAACAATCCGGGAGTCTCTCCGCGCGGCCTCGCGGGGGTGCTGGCCTGGCCGAATCTCACCGTGCCAGGCACGCGCAATACGCAAACGGCAGTGGACCTGGGCCTGCTTCGTCACCTCGGCTCGCAATATGGCGTGCTCGCGTACGGCATGTCCGCAAAGATTCCAGGCACGCTCTACGACATGCCGGATTCGCTCGTGGTCAGCTATGGCCGGATCAACGTCACGAACCTCGGCTTGTTCGTCCAGATCACGCCCGTCGATGCAGTTGCGCTCGTTCATCGGTTGAGCGACGGCGCGGCCGTGCCGGGCGCGCGCGTCGATTTCTACATCCGGCGCACGAACATGCCGGCGACGCCATCGGCGCCGTGCGCAACGGTGATAACGGATGGCGACGGCGTTGGCCGCCTAAGCGCCCGCCTCATCCGGCGCTGCGCGCCGTGGCACGACAAGCAGACGGGTGACAGCGCCTCAGGTCCGGCGATGCTCGCGATCGCGCGCGCCGGCGCCGACTGGACCGTCGCCGATCTCGGAACGGGCGAGTACGGACCGGATCCATTCAATTTCGGCTGGGATTCGCAATCGATCCACTCGCTCGGGACTCTATTCTCGGATCGCGGCTTGTATCAACCTGGCGAGAAAGCGTCGTTCGAAGGCTACGCGTTTTATCTGCAGGACGGCGTATTGCATCGCGACGAGGGTTCGCGTTACGCGCTCACGCTGCAGTATCCGGACGGCACCACGCACGATCTCGGCAGCCGCACGACGGACGACTTCGGCATGTTCTCTTTGGACACGGTCGTGCCGGCGAACGCCGATGTCGGAAACTATACGCTGACCGCGGCCAGCGTCGCGGGTGTGACGTTCAGTTGCAATATCCAAGTCGCCGAATTCAAGGCGCCGAATTTCAAAGTTCAGTTGACGGTGGATAGGCCGATCGTCGTCGCGGGCGATAGCGTCACGGCCGAAGGACAGAGCGACTATCTCTTCGGTCAGCCGGTCGACGGTGCGCGGACGAGCGTCAACGTGAACCGTTCGCAGACGCAATTCGTGCCGCACGGCTGGGAGGACACTCCATATTCGTGGGGGCCGCAATATTACCCGATGCAGGCGCCAACTCCATCGTATGGAGTATTGAGCGCGACCGGCACGACGAACGCACACGGCGCGATGCTGCAGACGATCCGCGTCGCGAGCGACCTGCCGTTTCCGATGTCGTACAATGCGGAGCTGACGGTCAGCGACGCGTCGAATCTCGCGGTCGCCTCGTCTACATCGTTTGTCGCGCTGCCCACGCCGATCCAGATCGGATTGAACGCCGACTACCTCGTGCCGGCCGGGAAACCGATACACATCGCCGTCGTCGCGACGGATACTGCCGGCACCCAGGTCACGGGCCACAACATCCGCGTGACGCTATCAAAAATCGCCTGGGATAAGAACGAGCACCCGTATCTGGTTTCAGGGCCCGACACACGGATCACATCGCCCGCGAGCCAGCCTGCGCAGGCCCAGCTCATCCCCAAATCGCCGGGCTGGTATCGCATCTCCGCGAATTTCGACGGCGCGACGTCGCACGCCGGCGCGACGGATCGCGATGTCTGGGTGTATGGCCCCGGAGAAGTAGACTGGGGCAATCCCACGGATATTCGCGGCGTGCAGCTGCAGCTGGATCAAAAGGAATACGAACCTGGGGATCGCGCGACCGTGCTCGTCAAGTCGCCCTACGCTGAAGCCGATCTGTACCTTGCCGTCATCCGCCATGGAACGCTCTGGCGAACGTTCGCGCGCGTGAGCGGCAGCGCTCCGACGGTATCATTCATCGTCGACTCTGGGATGGTGCCCGGCGCGCAGATCGAAGCGGTCTTGGTCCGCCGCGGCAAACCGATCGAGTCGGAAAAGCCGGGCAGTGTGACGAGTGCCGTGCGGTTCGGCAGCGCGGCGCTCAACGTCAAATTGGATCGACGCTATCTCAAAGTTTCGATCAAGCCGCAGCTCGACCGGCTATTGCCTAACAGCATGCAGACGATCGATTTGCAATCGAACGATTTCTCTGGCAAGCCCGCGCCAGGCCGATTCACGGTTGTGGTGGCTGACGAATCGGTCATACAACTCACCGGTTACCGGCTTCCCGACCTCGTGCAGGCGGTGTACAGCGGGTGGCCGGCGAGTGCGGTCACGGGCGACAACCGGTTGGTGACGGATCTGGTCCAGCCGGAAGCGGCCAAACTCGATCAGGCCAATCCTCCGATTCGGCCGTACGCGTCCGGCGGCGTCACGAGCGATGAGTTTGCGCCGCCGATGGAAAAGGCGCTTGGGAGAGTCACGCCTGCGAACGCCGCTGGGACGCCCGGACCCGCAGCGCCCGTGCGCCTAAATTTCCAACAGCTCGCCTACTTCAACGGCGCCGTGCAGACCGATGCGAGCGGCCACGCGCAAGTCTCGTTCAAAGTTCCCGACAATCTCACGACGTGGCGCGTGCTTGTCGTGGCCGCCGCCGCGCCGCCGGAAGATGATCGACAGAACTTCCGCTTCGGAAATGGCGACGCTACATTCATCGTCACGAAGGCGCTGCTCGCCAACCCGCTGCTGCCGCAATTCGCGCGACCAGGTGACGTGTTCGCGGGCGGCATCGCCACGAACAATACGACCGGAACAGTCGGCACGATGGTCGTAAACGGAACGCTGACGGGCGATCTCTCGTTCCAGCAGAACGGCCAGACGACTCAAGTCGTCAGCGCGCAAATCCCGGCCGCCGCGGGTACGCAATCGGTGCGCTATCCGATGCTCGCGGGCGCGATCGGGTCGGCGACCGTAGAATTCCAGATCGCGCTTGGTCCTAACAACGATGCGTTCCGCGTGCCGTTCACCGTTCGGCCGCTCGACATCACAGAGTCGGTGGTCGAAACTGGTGTCACCGCGGCCGAGGCGGCGATCGGTCTCGACGTGGATCCGGCCGTCAATCCGGACGCAGGCGGCCTGCAGATCACGATGGCGAGCACGCTGCTCCCGGAGATCATCGTGCCGGCGAAGAGCACGTTCCTCTTCGAATATCTCCCATTCGCCGAACCGCTCTCCAGCAGGCTGATGGTGGCAGCCGACTTGCAGCTGCTCGGCAAGAAATACGGCCAGACCGCGGTCGGCATCGACCCGATCACAGAATCCGCCGCAGATCTGGTCGCGCTCCAGAAGCTGCAGCGCATGGATGGGGGATTTGCCTGGTGGCCGGGCGACGGCGAATCCGATCCTCTGCTGACCGGTTATGCTGCGCAGGCGCTCGGCCGGGCGCAGCAGGCTGGGATCGCGGTCGACGCGGGTATGGCGGCGAGCGCGCGCAGCTACCTCGAAGCGCGGCTCGATGATCCGGATCCGCGCGACTTCTGCGGCGGCGACGACGCCTGCCGAGAACGCATGCGCCTGGAGGCCATGCTCGGACTCGCGCAGTTGGGTGAGACGTCGGACAAACATCTCGATGGCGTTTATGCCGCACGCGATTCGTTCGATCTCGTGACGCAGATCGAACTCGCGCGCTACATGACCGCGCTGCCGGCGTGGAAACCGAAAGCGGACGCGATGGCCGCCAAGATCCAGGAACTCGTCTACGAGACGGGGCGGTACGCGGTGCTCAACGTTCCCGACGATATGTGGTGGTTCGACTCCATCACAAAGGGTCAGGCCGAGACGGTTCGCCTGTACGTCGCGGAGCGCTACGATCCCGCTATCATCGATCGCATGGTGCGTAGCCTCCTCGCGCTTCGTCGCAAGGGATCGTGGGCGAATACCTACGACGACGCGCAAGCGTTGAACGCGCTCATCGATTATGCCGCGCTTGAGCCAGAGCCGCCAGCGTTCTCAGCGACCGCGACGCTCGCCGACAAGCAAGTCGCGAACGCGTCGTTCCAAGGCTACATGAATTCGGTGCAGGACAGTTTTGTTCCGATCGATCAGATGCCGCGCGGTCCGAGCGTGCTGCTGCTGCATAAAGACGGCACCGGCACGCTGCACTACATCGTCTCGTATTCGTACCGGCTGAGCGGTGCGCAGCCGGGCATCGAGGAAGGTCTGCTCGTGACGCGCGACGTGCGCGCCGCGGGCAACAATTCAGTCGTGGCGCATATGGGTTTGATGAAGCCGGCGAACGCCCTATCGCTGCCGGCCGCGCATGTCTACGACATCGGCTTGACGATCGTCGCCGATCATCCCGTGAATCAAGTCGTGATCGTGGATCCGTTGCCCGCGGGCATGGAAGCCGTGGACACTTCATTTGTCACGACGCCGCAAGCCCAGACAGCGATGGCTTCGTCGTGGCAGATCGACTATCAGCAGATCCATGCGGATCGCGTGGTCGCGTTTGCCAACTATCTCGCGCCGGGCGTCTACACGATGCACTATCTCGCGCGAACGGTCACGCCAGGTTCATATGAATGGCCAGGGACTCAGGCCTTCTTAGAATATGCGCCTGACGAATTCGGGCGCTCGTCGTCGTCGTCGCTGACGGTCACGCCGTGAAAAATCTGAAGGCGCCGACGCGATCTGAATGGGCCGACGCAATCTGAAGGCGCCGACGCAATCTGAAGGGGCTGACGCGATCTGAAGGGGCCGACTTTAAGTCGGCCCTGGCGAACGTAACGTGGGCTGACTAGCGTCGGCCCCTTCAGTAAGTCCCGTCAGTAAGTCCCGTTAAGTAAGTCCCCTTCAGTCCGTCGGATTCGGGTACGTTGGTAGTAGGGCAAGCGGTGTTAGCCCGCGTAGCAGGTCAGCATGTCGACGAATGCGCCGTCGCGCGCTCGCAAATGGTGGTACGGGCTTCCGGGCGGCCGGGTGCTTCGCGCTGCGCTTCGCCAGCTGCGCATCGGCATACGCGACGGCGAGCTTCGCGACCGGCTGCCCGATGCCAGCATCGGCGAGGGTGTCGTCGTCCGCGGCATCGATCGCTTGACCGTCGGCAAAGGCCTCATCCTCGACCACCGCGCCTATATCAATTGTCGCGGCGGCGCATGGAACAAGCGCGGCGGTTACGTGACGATCGGCGACAACAGCGAGATCGGACCGTACTGTGCGCTCTGGGGCGCCGGCGGAATCACGATCGGCAATAACGTGCACCTCGGTTCGCACGTGAGCATCAGCGCGCACGAAGGCCGTCAGGTGAAACCCGAAGACGTCGACATCTGGAAGCCGCTCGATTTTGAATTCGCGCCGGTCGTGATCGAAGATCACGTGCTCGTCTGTTCGGGGACGTCGATCGCACCAGGCGTGCGGATCGGCCATCACTCGATCATCGGCTGCGGCTCAGCCGTGGTGAAAGATATTCCGCCCTATTCAGTCGCAGCAGGAGCGCCCGCGCGCGTGATACGCTCGAGCGTGGCCCCGGCGACGAGCGCGATTACGGCTTAGGGATAGCCGACCGGGAACAGATAGTTCGGCGGCGGGCCGGGCAGCGGCGTTCCGACTTCTATTGTGATCTGCATGAACGGCGCGAGTGCGATCTGCGAAGGATCGCCCGTGTACGTCTGCCCGTTCACGATGATCAGCTGCGGTCCGGTGAAGCCGGCGACGTTCGTCACGTTGAGCGGCTGACCCCAGATGTCGAACACGTTGCCCAGCGTGAACGATCCGTTGCCGACTTTCGGCTCCATGTGGATGAGGCCGGTCTCATCGTGCGTGTGCAAGAAGTACAGGCACGATTGATGATAGATGAAGTTGTTGTGGTCCGGGTTCTTCATGCCGATGCCGCGCGGGATCGCGATCTGCACGCCATTGTTGAAGAGGCTCAGATGAACGTGGTGATGACCCGGCCCGCCGACATGCAGCAGGCAATTGAAACCGTCGACCGCTTTTCCAGCTGAGTTCGCTTCGGGGAAAAACTCGGTGCCAATAGTGGTGCCGATCACAAGTTGGATCGGCGCCGGCGTCATGCTGGGCACGGGCGAAGGCGATCCGGCGTCGAGTGGATTGATCTCAGGGTCGACGATCGGCTGGGATCCGCCGGTACCGGGTACAAGCGATGAGCCTCCACCGCCACCGCCGCATGCGACTAAGCCGAGCGTGAGCGCAGCGGGGATTAGCAAAGCATAGGCGAGGGTGCGCTTCATCGTGGTTTCTTTAGCCTTTCGACGCGAGTTATGGCAATTCGTGTGCTGCGCAAAGCGGTAGCACGGAGATTGTACCGGACGGCGAGCCCGACGGCCTCGGTTCGAAAGTCCCAATTCGGCATGCGCCTTTGCCGGGTACGACGGGCCCGAGACATTGCCGATTGTCTGTAAAAGGATGATCTATCACTTCTACAACGGTTCATATGGCATACCGTTCCGGGCGCTCGCGACCGCCTATAGCGGCGCGCACGACGTAGCCATAGTCACCGTCAGGTCGACGAAGAAAACCGGCAAGCCGAACGGCATCGTGCACTTGCTGCGCTCGATGAGACGGGCGATAGACGGCGCTCCCACGCCTATGGCCAACGTCGATCGCATAGGCGCGCTGGAAGAGATCGCGGTAGCGGACGTCAACGCGCCCGCCTTTCTGGACAGGATCCAACTCGGCGACGCTGGGATCATCACCGGCTTTAACCAAATTTTCTCACCTGCCGCGATCGCCAAGTTTGGCTCGCTGGTGAATTTTCATGCATCGCTGTTGCCGTACTATCGCGGACCCACGCCCGCGCATTGGTGCTTGCAAAACGGCGAGCAAACCACCGGGTTCACCATTCACGATGTGTCGGAGCAGATCGACGCCGGGAATATCCTCTACCAAGAGACCGTTCCCGTTGACGGAATCGTCGAGCCGAAATTGCTGATGATGCGCATCGCCGAATCGGCAGGCCCTGCGTTCGTGCGCTATTTGGACCATCTGCGCACCGGCGAACCGTTTGCGACGCGCGTGATCGATGCCGCGTCTGTCTACAAAACGAAAGTCGACTACCGGACCTTCGCCGACCGCACTTAGTGCGGCAGCCAGGCCCCGGGCTTGGCCAGCATCCGTTTGATCGTGCTTGGAAGTTCGCCCGCGGCGATGTCCGCGATCGTCACCGCTTCGAGCACGTTGCGCAGCGCCGCTCGCACCGCGATCCACACATCGCGTAGCGGCTCTGCCTTCCCCTTGTAACCGATCGTCTCGGGACGCTCGCCGCGAACATTCGCCAGTGGTCCCTCGACGACGCGGATGACGTCTGCAAGAGTGATCTCAGCCGCAGGTTTGGCGAGGCCATAGCCTCCTTCGAACCCGCGCTGCGCACGTACCAAGCCGCCATACTTCAGATCGAGAAGTATATTCTCGAGCAGCTTCAACGGAATTGACTGCGACGTCGCGATGCGTGCGCCTTTCACGAGTTGCGGCGCTCCGACCGCGAGCTCGACCATGGCGCGCAAAGCGTAGTCGACCCGTGCTGTGACGTGCATTGCGCCTATGCTTGTCCGCGTGTGGGCCCGGTTCCCACTAGCCAGCATTGCCGAGCACCGCGTGTGACGGAAGATCAGAATGAAAGCGCGTCTCGCGGCTGGAGCGGACATAGACGATCTGCCCGAGCCGCAGTTCGAGTTGATCGACTTCATCGCGAGTCATTTGCGCCCAGGCGCCGCGACCGTCGGCGAGCATCAAGTCGACGCGCACTTCGAATCCCAGGTGTACGATGCGCTGAACCATCGCCTCAAGCGACGATTCTGCCGGAATGTTGCGCACGTCGATGTCGTGGGGCCGCACAAACGCGTCGCCCAATTGCGTGATCGGTCCGATGAACGACATCACGAACGGATTCGCCGGCCGCTCGTAGAGCTCGCGCGGCGTTCCCGTCTGCTCGACATGCCCGCGGTTGATCAAGACGATCCGATCCGCGATCTCCATGGCTTCGCCTTGGTCGTGCGTGACGAAGATCGTCGTGACGTGCACATCCCTGTGCAGCGCTCGCAGCCATGCGCGCAGCTCCGCGCGCACCGCAGCGTCGAGTGCGCCGAATGGCTCGTCCAGCAAAAGCACTTCGGGCTTGATCGCAAGCGCGCGCGCGAGCGCCATGCGCTGGCGTTGCCCGCCGGACAACTGGCTGGGATAGCGGCCGCCGAGACCCTCCAACTGCACCAGGTGCAGCAGGTGGTCGACGCGCTCGCGAATCGCATCGCGGCGCATTTTCCTTACGCGAAGCCCGAACGCCACGTTCTCCCAAACAGTCATGTGCTTGAACGCCGCGTAGTGCTGGAAGACGAAGCCGATACCGCGGTCCTGCACGGGCACGTCCACTGCTGTCTGTCCGTCGATCAGCACGTCGCCCGAATCCGGACGCTCCAGTCCGGCGATGACGCGAAGCAAAGTAGATTTCCCGCCGCCGCTTGGACCGACGAGTGCGGTGAGCGATCCGCTCTCGATGTCCACGCTGACGTCTTTCAGTGCGACGTGGCGGTCGAACCGCTTCGTGACGCCGCGAAGTGCGATGCTCATTGCGAGTCAAGCCTCCTTGCGCGCGAGCGCGTTCATGGAGAAGAGCGTGGCCAGCGCGAGGAGCGCCAGCACGACCGACGCGGCGTACGCCCCGGTGAGATCGAAACTTTCGAAGCGTTCGTCCACGTAAAGCGGGAGCGTCTGCGTTATGCCGGCGAGTCTTCCGGCGACGACGCTGACCGCGCCGTATTCGCCGAACGCTCGAGCCGCCGACAGTACGACGCCGTATGCGACGCCCCAGCGAATGGACGGCAGCGTGACTTTCCAGAACGTCTGCCATGGCGACGCGCCGAGCGTTGCAGCGGCCTGCTCCTGCTCGTCGCCGGTTTCGCGCATGACCGGGACCACTTCGCGCACGACGAACGGAAGCGAGACGAACATTGTCGCGAGCACCATACCCGGAAGCGCGAAGATCACGCGGATGCCGTGCGCTGCAAGCCACGGGCCGAACCAGCCTTGGTTGCCGTACAGCAGCACGAGTGCAAGACCGACGACCACAGGCGACACGGCGAACGGCAGATCCACGAGGAGCCCGAGAATGCGCTTCCAGCGCAGGTGCGACCGGACGAGCACGTGCGCGCAGATCACGCCGAAAACTGCATTGAGCGGTACCGCGATTCCCGCGATGAGCAGCGTGAGCCAGAGCGCATGGATCGCGTCGGGTTGCGCGACCGCTTGCCAAAACCCGATAACGCCGTGCTCGAAGGCGCGATAGAAGATGCTGGCAACGGGCAGCGCGAGCAAGGCCGCCAAGTAGCCGAAGGCCGCAAGCCGCAGCGCGATCTTAGCCATCGTAGCGGACGATCCGACGTCCAAGCGTTTCGAGTGCGACAAGCACTGCAGCGGAGAGGACGAGCAAGACGATCGAGACTGCCGCCGCGCCGCCCATGTCGCCGCTCTCGATCTGTCCGAAGATATGCACCGCGGCCAACTCCGTCTTGAACGGGATGTTGCCCGAGATGAGCACGACCGAACCGAACTCGCCGACGGATCGCGCAAAGCCGAGCGCGGTGCCGGATATCAGCGCGGGGAGGATCGACGGGAAGATGATGCGCGAATAGGTCTGCAGGATGCCAGCGCCGAGCGCCGCGGCGGCCTCTTCCATCTCACGGTCAAGTTCCGTGAGCACTGGCTGCACCGATCGCACGACGAACGGCAAAGTGACGAATAGAAGCGCGAGGATGACGCCGGATCGAGCATATGCGACGTTGATGCCGAACGGACTCCTCGGGCCATACAGTGAGATCAACGTCAGGCCGGCCACGATCGTCGGCAGCGCAAAAGGCAAATCGACCACCGCGTTGACGAGCGGCTTGCCCCGGAATTTGTCGCGGACGAGAACCCATGCGATCAGGGTGCCGGCGACCGCGTTGACCACTGCCACGGCTAGCGAGGCGACGAGACTGAACTCGAGGCTCGCCAGCGCGGCCGGCTGAAAGACCGCGGCCCAGAATGATCGGCCGGGCGACGCGTGCGCGACGATCGCGGCCAGCGGTAGCAGCACGACGACGCTGAGGAACGTCGTGACTATGCCGACAGGCAGAAACGACTCATGAGTGGTGCTGCGAAGATGCGACCGCACCTTCGTCGGAACTGTGGGCGCGACGGCGCTAATGGCCACCAGCGGCTCCCAACGAACTTTCGATCTGCGCAACGAGGCCGTTCTGCGGATCGAAGAAGCGCTTCTGCACCGCATCCCATCCGCCCAAAAACCCGATGTCGAACAGCGTGCGCGGCTGCGGAAAACGCGCAGCTGTCTGCGCGGCTTTCTCAACCGGCCGATAGCCATGTGCTGCGAAGATCACCTGCGCCTGCGGCGAGAGGAGAAACGAGACGAACGCGCGCGCCTGTTCCGGGTGCTGCGACGTCTTGACGACCGCCACCGGATTCTCGATCAAGATCGTCTGATCTGGAACGACGTAGTCCACATCCGCTCCGTTGCGCTGCGCCAGGATCGCTTCGTTTTCATACGCGAGCATCGCGTCGCCCTTTCCGGCGATAAACGTCTGCAGCGATTCGCGCCCACTCTTGTCCTGCACCGAGATGTGATCGAAGAGTTTGCTCAAGTAGGCGATCGCGTAGTTCGGGGAGGCGCCGCGTTTGAGCATCGCGCCGTAAGCCGCCATGATGTTCCAACGCGCGCCGCCGGAGGTGAATGGATTCGGCGTGATCACATCGACGCCGGGCTTGATGAGATCTGCCCACGCCCGGATGTTCTTCGGATTGCCTTTGCGGACGACGAACACGACGACCGAGTCGGTCACCATGCCGTGTGTGCGATTCGCATTCCAGTCAGGCGCGACGAGACCGGCTGCGACGAGCTTGCTGATGTCGGGCTCGAGCGAGAACGCGACCACGTCAGCCGGAAGGCCTGCGGCGACCGCGCGGCTCTGTTCCCCGGACGCGCCGTACGACTGCGCAAACGAGACGTCGCGGCCTGCCGGTGTCGCCTGAAAGGCTTTGATCAAGTCCTGATAGGCTTCGCGCGGCGTTGAATACGCGACGAGCGTGAGTTGCACCGAGCCATCGGCGATGGCTTTGGTCTGCTCGGCGCACAGCAAGAGGGCGAGGGCAACAGTGGCCGCGGGCAATGCCCGCAACGCGATTCTCATGAAAACACTCCCTAAGGCAAGTAAGTCTATTAACTTGGTATAGAATGCCGGAAAACGGCCGTCAGGTCAAGGTGCCCGAGCGGCCTAACTTTATTGGTTCTAAGGACTAAACGAGGGGTTGGGAAGCGCGCAAACGGCGCACATCGCCGTCGCGTAGGGTGAGACCGAGTCCGTCGAAATGTTCGACGAGCGGCAACGTGTAGCGCCGCGACGTTCCGAAGGCGTTCCGCACGAGCGCAAGCGTGGCCCCGCCGGTGGAGCGAAGCAGCTGCACGAGAATCTCTCGCGCTTCCTTTAGTTGTTCGCGCCGGTAGACGTCGTCGGCGATGCGGATCAGCTCGCCGCAAGCGAACAACCCGTCGACGGCGTCGGCAAGTCCTGGGACCTTCGACCTTGCGACAGCGGTGCGGAATCCCTCAAACGCGATCGGAACGAGCGGATTCGGATCAGCGGAGCGCAGCATCTCATCAAGCGCACCGCGCTGCTCGCGGCTCAGCGCCGGCTGATGATCCGGTACGTGCCAATATTTACCCGATCGCGCGAGCGACTCCGCGGCGTGCCACCGGGCGAGCAGGCGCGCGACGAGCGGGTCAGCTGATCCGAGAATTTTGGCGATCTCAGCGCTCGTGGAGCCGGCCATCCACGGAGCACGCTCGTGCTGAGCACGCAAGAATGCGTCGACGTGGGCGAGAGCTTCGGCTGCGGCATTCGTCGACAGATATTCGGTCGGTTTGCTCAGCGCGACTGCCTGTTCGCGCTCCACGAGCACGCGCAGCACCTCTTCCGCGTCATTCGCGCGTACGTTGAGCGAAGCGGCGATCGCGCCTGTATCGCGGGGCGTGAGACCGGAGCGCTCGAGCAGGTCGAGAATCGCGGCCGCGAGAGGCGCGGGCGCATCTAGGATTTCCGCGCGAGCGCCGTTCGTCGAGACACTCTGCTCGGCGACCGCGCCGCCAAGCAGATCCTTCGGCGACGTCCGCCGGAGCACGAGCCGGCTTCCGAGACAGACGGCGACCGGCGTCTGCAGCACGAGCCGCGCCCGCACGGCCTTCACATCTGCAGGCGGTTGCCCGTCGAACACGAGCGTTCCCGGTATTTCGGCGGAGCCGATGTGTGCGCGTACCGGCGTCCGCCTTCGCAGCAGCGGCAACGCGGATGCGAGCGGGGTGAATGTCAGCCCTACTTCTCGCGTAGGCGTGAATTCGCGCGGAGAGGTGAGCGTCTCACCGCGTTTCAGATCAGCCGCATCGACGCCGGCTAGATTGACGGCCACGCGCGATCCACCACGGACGTGCGGCGCGGCTTTTCCGAAAACGTGAAGTCCGCGGACGCGCGCGTCGATGCCCGACGGCTGCAGCCGCAGCGCGTCGCCGGTGGAGATAGTTCCCTGCATGAGCGTTCCGGTGACGATCGTGCCGTGACCAGCTAGCGAGAAGACACGGTCTATCGGGAGATACGCGGGAGAATCAGGCGCGCGCGGCGGCAGGTCGGCGAGCGCGTCATGAATTGCGGCGCGCAATTCCGGGATGCCCTCGCGCGTCAGGTTCGAGACGAAGTACGCCGGCGCTCCATCGGCGATAGTGCCCGCACACGCGTTGCGAGTGCGGGCGACCACCTCATCGCGCGCCGCGGCTTCCACGAGATCCGATTTCGTGAGCACGATCAGCGTCTTGCGCACGTTGAGGAAGCCCAGGATTTGCAGATGCTCGCGCGTCTGCTCGCGCGGGCCTTCGGTCACCGCGACGACCAAGAGCAGCAGTTCCATCCCCGCGGCGCCGGCCAACATATTGTGCAAGAACCGCTCGTGACCGGGCACGTCGACGATTCCGGCGCTGACGCCATCGTCGAAGTAGAGCGGCGCGAAGCCCAGATCGAGCGTCATGCCGCGGCGGCGTTCTTCGATCAGACGATCCGGATCGTGACCGGTGAGGGCGATGACGAGCGCGCTCTTGCCATGGTCGACGTGCCCTGCAGTGCCTATCGTATGCATGGAACGCTGTGCACGCGCGCCGCGAAGCGCGCGTCTTTCCTGCGGCTGCCGGTCAGCGCGGCGCGCGCAGTACGTGCGCGAACGCGCGGGTGAGGTCTGCGTCCTCGTCGTCGCGCACGGTGCGTAGATCGATGACGAGGCGCTCGCGCTCGATGCGCCCGACGACCGGCGGTTCGACGCGGCGCAGCTCGGCCGCCAATCCGTCCGGCGTTCGGTCGAGCGGTTCCACCGCGATGCCTGCCGAGGGCAGATCCACAAGCGGCAACGTACCGCCGCCGGCGGCCGCACTGGTGCGAACTGCGGTGAAGCGAGCGCTGCGCGGCGCACATGCCGCCTCGATCGATTCGCATAGGCGCGTCGCGCGCGCGAACAGTTCGTCTGCTGTCTGCGAAAGCATGGCGTAGAGCGGGATCTCACGCAGCCGTTCGGGTGTGGCGTAGAGAGAGAGTGTGGCCGCGAGCGCTGCGATGGTCGCCTTGTCGGTGCGAAGGGCGCGCAGCAGCGGATTGCGCCGCATCTGCGCGACGAGGTCGGCGCGCCCGCAGATGATGCCGCACTGCGGCCCTCCCAGCAATTTGTCGCCCGAGAACGCGACGAGATCCATCCCCGCCGCCAATTCTTCCGCCACCGTCGGTTCGCCGGGGGCCCCGAATTCACGCAGATCCAGGAGCGCACCCGAACCCAGATCCTCGAACGCCAGGACGTCGAGTTCTTTCGCAAGCGCGGCCAGCGATTTCGAATCGACGTCGGACGTGAAGCCTTCCACGCGGTAATTGCTCGGATGCGCGCGCATGAACATAGCGGTGTTCGCGCCCCACGCGTTACGGAAGTCGGCGGCATACGTCTTGTTCGTCGTGCCGACTTCGATGAGCTGCGCGCCGCTCTTGCGCAAGACATCGGGCAATCGGAAGCCGCCGCCGATCTCGATGAGCTGGCCGCGGCTGACGACGACTTCGCGGCCGCGCGCGAACGTGTCGAGCACGAGAAGCACCGCGGCCGCGCAGTTGTTGACCACAAGCGAAGCCTGCGCGCCGGTTAGATCGTGCAGCAGGTGCCCGACGCGTTCATAGCGATCGCCGCGCTCTCCATTTTCCAAGTCGAACTCAAGGTTCGTGTATCCGGCACCGAGGTGCGAGATCGCGTCGAGCGCAGCGCGCGCGAGCGGAGCACGGCCGAGATTCGTGTGCAAGATGACGCCGGTGCCGTTGATGACGCGGACGAGACCGGTGGCACGTTGCGCGGCCAAGAGCGCAAGCACGCGCGCCCTCAGCGAGGTTTCGTCGGGCGCGGGGCTTCCAGCGCGTATATCCGACCGCGCATCGTCAAGGATCCGTTGGATGCACGCGCGCACGCCGGCGCGCCCCAGCACGCCATGGAATGCGCTGATATCCGGATCGGTCGTGAACCGATGGACTGCCGGAATAACGTCCTTGAGCGAGCGATCCGGCATTGGATCAGGCGACGGGGCTTAAGTACTTCTCGACGGTGGCGAGGACTTGGCGCTCCGGAACGTAGCCGACGATGCGATCGACCGGCTCGCCGCCCTTGAAGATGATAAGGCTTGGAATGCTCGACACTTCGTACTTGCCCGCGATGCTCGGGGCTTCGTCGGTGTTGAGTTTGACGACTTTGAGCCGCCCTTTCATATCTTTTGCGATCTTGTCGACGATGGGAGCGACCATGCGGCACGGTCCGCACCACGGCGCCCAAAAATCCACGAGGACAGGCGTTTGAGATTGTAAGACTTGGGCGGCGAAGTCGGCTTCTCCGACATTCATGGCATCGCTCACGGGACTGCTCCTTCGAGAATGGGTTTCGCATCGTGCGAACTCCCCATATTCGAGGAGCTCCGCGCGCGCGCCTTTTGCCCGTCAGCTGCCGACGAGTTCGCCGATGCGGCCGGCGTATTCGCCCGCGAGCTGTGCGGCTGCTTCGTCGTCTCCGGCTTCTGCGACGACCGTGAACAAAGGATCCGACGGATCGGGCAGCACGAGCACCCAATCCGCGTCGCCGAAGATCTTGACGCCGTCGGAAAGATCGAGTTTGCGATGTCGCAGCTGCGAGATCAACTCGCGCATGATCACGCCTTTGCGCTCCCACGGACACGCGACCGTGCGCCGCACCATGTGCAGCGCGGGCACGCGTTCGACGAGTTCCGAAACTTTGCGGCCGCTTTGCGCGACGAGCTCAAGGATCTTCGCCGAAGCGTAGAGCGCGTCGAATGCCGGCGAGAATTCCGGGAAGATGAGCCCTTCGTGCGCTCCGCCGGCGAACGCCGGCGCGTCGCTGCCGGCGCACAGCTGCATCATAGAGCGCCTATCGGCTTTGGTGCGGATGATCTCGCCGCCGTGCTCGGCTGCGATCGCGTCGAGGCGCGACGACGCGGTGACGGGAACCGCGACGCGCGCACCGGGCGTGCGCTGGAAGACCAGTTCGGCGACGAGCGAGAGCAGCAGATCGAATTCGGCGATGCGGCCGCGATCGTCCACGATCGAGACATTTTCGGCGCCGGGTTCTACCATGATGCCGATATCCGCCTCGAGCGTGGGCACGATCGTGGAGAGCTGATGCAGATAGCGTTGCCGGTCGTCCGCGAAGTGCCGCACTTTGGTGTCGTCGAGGTACGCGTTGAGCGCGACCATTTCGATGTTCAATTTACCCAGTAGGTATGGAAGCGTCGTCGCGGCGTTGCCGTACGCATAGTCGACGACGACTTTGAAATGGCGCTCGCGGATGGGGCCGATCGAAAGCGACCTCAAGAAACCCGCGTTATAGCGTTCCAACGCGCGCTCTGGGAACGAGAGGTAGCCGACCTCGTCCATGGACGTGCGGCGGAAGTCGCCGCGGAAGAAGAGATTCTCGATCTTGCGCTCGCTGTGCTTGTCGATGTTGATGCCGCTCGAACCGAAGAGTTCGATCAGGAAGCAATTCGGGTCGTCGGGATGCACGCGGACATGGATGCCGCCGTCGCCTTCGCTGCGCGCTTCGTAGCGCGCGAGCGGAATGGGCGACGTGCGCAGATCGTGCACGTCGCAGCCGACGGACATGAGGCCCGAGATCAAGCAGCGATTGATCATCCGCGAGGCGTGATGCGTGTCGCGGCTCGTCATGACGACGCGGTGCGGATCGAAGAACGATCCGTACGCCTGTCCGAGCTTGAGCGCGAACTCCGGCGTGACCTCGATGTTCGCGATACCTTTGACGCCCTCGCCGCCGAAGAGCGAGCCAGGCCATTTCGTACCCCAGACGAGCGACATGGAGACGACGCTGCCGGCCGTGACGAACTTGTCTGGCCAAAGCTTGACGTGCGGTTTGACGTTCGCGCCGGCGTCGAGCGTGCACCGGCTTCCGATGACGGCGCCTTCACCGATCGTGACGTCATCTTTGATGATCGCGTGCTCGGCGACCGTGCACGCCGAGAGCCGGCTGCGCTTGCCGACGTAGACGTCGTTCCAGACGACAGCGTTCGCGAGCAGCGCCTGTCCATCGATGATGCAGCCGTCGCCGACGCACGTGTTCGCTTCGATGACCGCGCCGTCGCGGATGTCGGCGTTTTTTCCGATGACGACGGGTCCGCTGATATGCGCGGTGGGCGCTATTTGCGCACCGGCGCCCACGTGCACGCCGCGCTCGTGCGCGTGGCCAGGCAGTTCGAGACGGCAGCGGCCGGCTAGCGCGTCGTAGTTGGCTTCGCGATATTGCTGCAAGTTGCCGATGTCGGTCCAGTAGTCGCCGGTCACGACTCCTAAGATCGGCCGGCCCTGTTCGAGCAATCGCGGAAAGATGTCTTTGGAAAAATCGTACATCCGGCCTGCGTCCATCAATCCGAAGATCTCCGGCTCCAGCACGTAGATGCCCGTGTTGATCGTGTCGGAGAAGACCTCGGACCACGACGGCTTCTCGAGAAAGCGTCGCACGAATCCGTCGTCGTCCATGATGACGACGCCGAACTCTAACGGGTTCTCGACGCGTTTGAGGACGATCGTCGCAGCTGCGTGTTTCTCGCGATGTGCCGCGATGATCGCGGTGAGATCCACGTCGGTGAGCGCATCGCCGGAGATGACGACAAACGTGTCGCTGAGTTGGTCCTCCGCCATCTTGACCGCGCCGGCTGTTCCGAGCGGCGTGTCTTCCACGACGTACGACATCGAGACACCGAAATCTGCGCCGTCTCCGAAATATGCTTCGATCTCGTCGGCGAGATAGTGAACGGTGGCGACTATCGCGCTGACCCCATGCCGCTTGAGCAAGTCGACGATATGCTCCATGACCGGCTTGTTGGCCACGGGAGCGAGCGGCTTCGGTCGGCTCTGCGTGAGCGGGCGAAGGCGCGAGCCCTCGCCGCCGGCCATCACGACTGCCTTCATGCGTCAGGAATTTACATGGTCGTGCGTTTGCGCCTGCCGTATGATGTCTCGCCTGGCTGAAGACTCAGACCGATTGAAGGGGCCGACGCTAGTCGGCCCGCGTTATGTTAGCTTGGGCCGACTAGCGTCGGCCCCTTCAGTGAAGTCGAGCGATTAGTCGGTCGCGGGTTTGCGCCTGACGTACGCTATTCCGAACGCTGCGGCGACGACTAATACGGCGCCGCTCTCGATGAGCCAGGCGACGACCCACGGCGAGATGTGTGGCCGATACTTCGTGCAGACGACCCCGATGTGGTTGCAGTGCACGTCGATCGCGCTGAGTTGCGTGCAGTTCTCGGCTCTGGTCGCGACGCACTCGGGATAGGTCATCACGAATCTGAAGGGTACACCGCTTCCGACGAAGAGCGCGGCGATGGCGATCAAGACAAGACCGACGATGATAATGGGCCGAATTCTCATTCCGCCTCGACCTGAAGGGGCCGATTTTATATCGGCCCACTTTTTTGTTGGCTGGGCCGACATAAAGTCGGCCCCTTCAGTATGACGGATCGTTTCGTATAAACGAATCGATTCGTCTAAACGAGTTTTTCGGCGCTCTCTTCGTGTTTGCCGATGTTCGTGGCGGCGATGAGCTCCACGCCTTCGTCGAGACGTTTGACACGCACACCTTGTGCCGAGCGGCCCGTTTCGCGGATCTCAAACGCCCGCACGCGGATGACGACGCCCGAGCTGTCCACGCACATGATGTCGTCGTCCGGCTTGACGAGCATCTGCTCCACGATCTCGCCGTTCTTCTCGGTTTTGTTGAACGTCTTGATGCCCTTGCCGCCGCGGTTGGTCTTGCGATACATGTCGATGTCGGTGCGCTTGCCGTAGCCCTTGCTCGTGAGCACGAGAACTTCGCGCCGGTCTTTTGTGACCACGTCGAGCGCCTGCACTCGGTCGCGCGTGCCCAGCCGCACCGCGCGCACGCCGCGGCTTGCGCGGCCCATGGAGCGGACGCGCTTCTCGTCGAAACGCACCGCGTAGCCGCCGGTGGTGGCCAGAATGAGTTCCGCCTTGCCGTCGGTCTGGACGACGTGCAGCAGTTCATCGCCTTCCATGAGGTTGATCGCGATGAGCCCGTTGCGCCGCACGTTTTGGAAATCAGAGCGGAGCGATTTCTTGATGTAGCCCTTCTTCGTGGCCATCACCAAGTAACCGGCCATATCGCCGCGCTTCACCGGCAGCACAGCGGTGACGATCTCGCCCGGCGGCAGCGTGAGCAAATTGATGAGCGCTGTGCCGCGCGCCTGACGAGACGCGTCCGGAACGTGGTGCGCGGGCATCTGATACACGCGCCCGCGGTTGGTGAAGAACATGATGTGCTGATGCGTGGTAGCAGCGAAGAGATAGCGCGGCACGTCTTCCTTCTTGAGGTTGACGCCCGTGATCCCGCGGCCGCCGCGGTTCTGCGCGCGAAACGCGTCGACCGGCTGGCGCTTGATATAGCCGACATCGGTGACGGTGATGACGACTTCGGTGTCGGGGATGAGATCCTCGATCTCGAACTCGCCTTCGGCTTCCATGATCTGGGTGCGGCGCTTGTCGCCGTATTTCTTTTTGGCGGCGAGCGTCTCTTCTTTGACGATCGCGTAGACTCGCCGCTCGCTGCGCAGGATGTCTTCGAGGTTTGCGATCGTCTTGAGCAGCTCGACGTATTCGTCCTCGATCTTCTGGCGTTCAAGTGCTACGAGCCGTTGCAGGCGGAGGTCGAGGATCGCGTTGGCCTGGATCTCCGAGAGTTTAAATTTCTTCATCAAGCCGGCGCGCGCTTCGTCGGTGGTCTGCGATGCGCGGATGAGCTTGATGATCGCATCGATGTGATCGAGGGCGATGCGATAACCCTCGAGGATGTGCGCCCGCTCTTTAGCCTTGCGCAACTCGTATTGCGAACGCCGCGTGACGACGACTTTGCGGTGTTCGATGTACTCATCGAGCATCTGTCGCAGCGTGAGCGTGCGCGGCGCGCCATTCACGAGTGCGACGTTGTTCACGCCGAAGCTCGTCTGCAGCGGCGTGTGCTTGTAGAGCTGGTTCAGCAGAAGCTGCGGCTGCGCGTCGCGTTTGAGCTCGATGACGATGCGCATGCCTTTGCGGTCGCTCTCATCGCGAAGGTCGGAGACGCCCGCCACTTTCTTGTCGGTGACGAGCTGCGCCATGGTCTCGATGAGCCGCGCTTTATTGACCTGGAATGGGATCTCCGTGATGACGATGGCCTGTTTGCCGCCGCGCAATTCCTCGAATTCGTGCTTGCCGCGCATGATGATCGAGCCGCGGCCGGTGAGGTAGCTCTGACGGATGCCTTCGCGCCCTAAGATGAGGCCGGCAGTCGGGAAGTCGGGGCCGGTCACGATCTTCAGCAGCGCATCGTCGCTGAGATCGCGATCGTCGATCAGCGCGACGAGTGCGTCGCTGATCTCGGTCATGTTGTGCGGCGGGATGTTCGTGGCCATGCCCACGGCGATGCCGGAAGATCCGTTGACCAAGAGATTTGGAACGCGCGCCGGCAGCAACGACGGTTCACGCGTGGACGAATCGTAGTTGGGAACGAAATCGACCGTCTCTTTGTCGATGTCGGCGAGCATCTCGAGCGAGATCGATGCGAGCCGCGATTCCGTGTAGCGCATGGCCGCCGGCGGATCACCGTCGACCGAACCGAAGTTGCCGTGGCCGTCGATGAGCGGGTAGCGCAGGCTAAAATTCTGGGCCATGCGCACGAGGGCGTCGTAGACCGAGACGTCGCCGTGCGGATGGTAGTTCTTGAGCACCTCGCCGACGGTGCCGGCGCATTTGCGATGCGCTTTGTCCGGATTGAGCCCGAGCTGCGACATGGCGAACAGGATGCGGCGGTGGACGGGCTTCAGGCCGTCGCGCACGTCGGGCAGGGCCCGCGCGACGATGACGCTCATGGCGTAGTCGAGATACGACCGGCGCATCTCGTCTTCGACGTTGACGCCGATGACCCGATCCGAGGGGCTGGTGTGGCGGTATTCCTCGAAGCTTATCTCGGGTTTTTTCTTCTTGTCGCTGTCGCGTCCGTCGCGCGGACGATCGTCGTCTTTAGGCGTCAAATCTCGCGGTTTACCTCATGAACGTAGCGCGCCGAGCGAAGCTCGGCGAATGCGCTGCTGGTGTATCCAAAGGTTCGATTGCTGTCCATAGTATCCCCGCTTTTCGCGTCGCAGTCGAGGGTGCGCAGAAGGAACGCCGTGTCGGGTTTGGTAAGCGCGACGCGATGTTCGTGAGGCGCATAGCGACCGAAAAAGACATGCGCGCGTTCGGCGCGGAGCTCGCAAAAGTCTGTCCGCCTGGCGCCGTCGTGCTCTTGCGCGGACCGCTCGGCGCGGGCAAGACGACCTTCGCCGACGGCTTCATCGCCGCGCTCGGCGGCGGTCACGCGACGAGTCCGACGTTCACCATCGCTCACCGCCACGACGGCACTGGTCTGCTCATCTGGCACCTCGACCTCTTCCGACTCGACGGTGCATCGGAGGTCGAAGAACTCGACCTTGCGCAGTACCTGCCGGCCGACGGGATCGCGCTCGTGGAGTGGCCGGAACGCGCGGACGAAGCGGTCTGGCCCGCGGATCGCATCGAGGTGTCGATTTCGTTGGATGGCGATCAGCGCAGTGCCGCCGTAGAAACGTTCGGCCGGTGTGCCGGCGTACTCGCGTGACGAGTTTTGGAACGGTCGTCGGCCTGCACACGGGCGGCCGCGTTGAAGCCGCGGTCCGGCATGGCGACGCAATCGCTTCTGCGAGCACGGATCGGCAAGCGCTCGAAGGATTGTTGCCGCTCGTGCGCAGCTGTCTTGCGGATGTGCAGACGGATGTTGCGCGCATCGAAACGGTGGCCGTTTGCAGCGGACCCGGATCGTTCACCGGATTGCGGATCGGCGTCGCGTTCGCGAAAAGTCTTGCCCAGGCGCTCGGCGTACCCGCGATCGGCGTCTCTGCGTTTGACGTCGAATCATCGTTGCGCGAAACGATAGAAAGTTCGGCACCTAAGGTTGTCGCGGTGGAAGGGAAGCGCGATTTCTACTATGCGCGGATCTATAGCCGAGCGGAGCGCACTGACTTTCTCAGTGTCGCGGGCACGCGCGACGAAGTCGTCGCCGCAGCGCGCGAAGCGTTGGGCGATGATGAAGGTGAGGCCGAAGCGGCGCAAGCATTTCGTGGTTCGGCCAGCGCAGACGGAGCCCGCGCGCTCGCGGTCGCTGACCTTGGCACGGCGGCTATCGGGGCAGGCGCACCCGCCGATTGGCGCAGCCTTTCAATCGACTATGGTCAGCGGCCGAACGCGGTCGTGAATTGGGAGCGGCGACACGGCAGAACCTAAAGGGGTCGCGCTTTGCGTCCCGCGAATTGTGAGTTCACACATGAAATCGCCGCCGCGAAGTCTCGAAATCGAACCGATGCGCGTTGAGGACATACCGGTCGTCCTCGAGGTCGAATCGCTCTGCTTTCCCACGCCGTGGCCGCGCAACGCATTCCAGAACGAGCTGACCGATAATCGTCTCGCGCACTACTTCGTCGGCAGATGCGGCGACGAAGTCGTGGCATACGGCGGGCTCTGGGTAATCCTCGAAGACGCGCACATCACCACGATCGCCGTGCACCCGCGCCATCAGCGCAACCACTTCGGCGAACGGCTTCTCGTCGCGCTTCTGGAAGAATCAATCGAGCGCGGTGCGTGCTGGGTGACGCTCGAAGTGCGCGAGTCCAATATCGGCGCGCAGAACCTCTATAAGAAGTACGGATTCACGATCGTCAACACGCGCCGCGGATACTACTCCGACAACGACGAGAACGCGCTCGTGATGTGGGCCGGCAATCTCAAAGGCGAGATCTTCCGAAACCGGCTCGCGGTCATGAAAGCGGGCTTGGACTGAACCTTTCCTCGTTCGGCGCCGCCGACTTCCTTGAACTCTGCAAGGCCATGGGCTCTCGCCTTACGCGCGAGCGCTACCGGCATTGCGTCAGCGTTGCAAGGGCCGCAGAGAAACTTGCGGCGCATCACGGCGCTCCTCCGCTCAAGGCGCGCGTCGCCGGTCTGGTGCACGATGTCGCCCGGCAGTGGATACCCGCAGAATTGCTCGCGTACGCGGATAGCCACGGGCTGCCGGTGAGCGCGGCCGAACGAACGTATCCTGTCTTGCTGCACGCGGCCGTCGGCGCCGATATAGCGCGAATTGAGTTCGGCATCGACGATCAAGATATACTCGGTGCGATCGCGCGGCACACGGTTGCTGTTCCCGGCATGAGCCAGCTCGAAAAGGTCGTGTACGAAGCGGACACGTTCGAGCCGTGCCGAACATTTGCCGACCGCGAACGGCTCGAGATGCTCGCGTACACGTCGCTCGACGCAGGACTGCTCGCGTGCATCACGTCTTCCATCCAATACCTGAACGGACGGCAAATCCCGTTGGCCGCCGAAACACTCGCGCTCTACGATGAGTTGGTGAAATCGCATGACAGGACGGCCTAAGAAAAAGGTCGCGAAGGCACGGATCACGGCGAAACAGCGAGAGTCGCTGGCGCCGAAACGCGATGGGATCGCGTCGGTCAGTGCTACGGTGAAGACGCTCAGCGACGCCGAGGTCAGGCGACTCGCCGAGGATTGTCGCGCGGCGGCCATCGAGAAGAAGGCGGAAGCGGTCCTCGTGCTGGATATCCGGAAGAAAGCCGCGTTTGCGGACTATTTCGTCGTAGCGACCGGCCGCTCGATCATCCAGGCGCGCGCCGTGGCCGATGCGGTCGTGGAAGCGTCGGAGACAAAGTTCGGTTCTCCGGTCCGCGTCGAGGGTTATAAGGACGGAACGTGGATATTGGTGGACTACGGAGCGGTGATCGTGCACGTCTTCACACCGCAGGCGCGCGAATTCTACAATCTTGAACGGCTGTGGGGCAAACCCGCCGCCGCGAGGAGATAAGCCGAGTGCCGTTCTTAAGAAGCAAGAAACTCCGCGACAGAGTTAATCGTACCTTCACAATCTTTTTCTTGATCGTCTTCGTGTTGGCGATCGCCGGCGGATTCATCTTTATCCTTACGAAATCGCCGTCGACCCAGACGCCGATCACATCATCGACACCCTGACGGAACTTTTCGCAAACATTTTTGATATGAAGGATATGAGCGCGGATAGCGGGCCCGTCACCGGCATCCGCGCTCTATCTTCGATCGGCCACATTCTCGATTGACCATATTTTACTGAAGGGGCCGACGCTAGTCGGCCCACGTTACGTTTGCTCGGGCCGACTGGCGTCGGCCCCTTCAAAAGTGCGTGCGTTACTTGAGCAGTTCTTCCGCGATGATCATGCGCTGGATTTCGTTCGTGCCCTCGTAGATGGCGAGGATGCGCGCGTCGCGATACGCGCGCTCGATCCCAGTCTCTTTCATGAACCCCATGCCGCCGTGGATCTGCAACACGCGGTCGACGACGAAGATAGCCATGTCGGAGCAGTAGCGCTTGACCATCGCTGCCTCCAAAGAGAAACGCTCGCCTCGGTCCGCCTTCCACGCGCCGTGATAGACCATGTTGCGCGCCGCATGGATCTCCGTCGCGATGTCGGCGAGCATGAACTGAACAGCTTGCTGCTTCGCGATCGGTTTGCCGAACTGCACGCGTTCTTTGGCGTGGGCGATCGCTTTTTCCAAGAGTATCTGCGACCCACCGACGCAACCGGCGCCGAGCGAGAGCCTGCCCATGTCGAGGGTCTTCATCGCGGTGATGAAGCCCATGCCGACTTTGCCGATGACATGATCGACCGGAACTTTGGCGTCTTGGAAGATCAGTTCGCACGTATGGCTGCCGTACAATCCCATCTTCGCGTCGTTCTTGCCGCGCGTGACGCCTGGCTGATTGAGATCGACCCAGAACGCCGTGATCCCGCCGCGCGCGCCGAGGCTCTTGTCGGTCACCGCGAAGACCGTCGCGTAGTCCGCCAGATCGCCGCTCGTGATGAAATGCTTGACGCCGTTGAGCACATACGATTCGCCACCGAGCCGCGCAGCAGTCTGGATGTTTGCTGCGTCCGATCCGGCGGCCGGCTCCGAGAGAGCGAAGCAGCCGAGCTTTTCTCCCGTGCATAGAACGGGCATGTAGCGCTTCTTGAGCGCGTCGCCGCCGTCGAGGTAAAGCGCCATCACGCCGATGCTGCAATGCGCGCCGAGCACGTTGGAAAACGCAGAGTTTGCGCGACCAAGTTCTTCGAGCGCCACGCAGTAACCGAGCTCTCCGATTCCCGCGCCGCCGAATTCTTCGCTGAAGGGCAATCCGAAGAGTCCCATGGCCCTCATCTTATCGAGCGCGGACTTCGGGATCTCATCGTGCTGCTCGAGGTGATCGGTGAGCGGCCAGAGCTCTTTTTCCACGAACTCGCGGATCGACCGCTTGAGCAGTTTCAGGTCTTCGGGAAGCTCGAAGTTGAGTCCGTCGACTGGTGGCGCGAGCGCCATGCTTGTCTCCTTCAAAGAGGGTCGAGATTCAGGTGTTCGTGAGCGCTTTCTTGTGCCTTATTCTCCCGAAATCCGCGTTCCATTTTAGGGTATACAATACCGTTCGTTTAGGTCGTCGAGAGAATTTCGCGCTCACGCAGTTTGGGCGGCCTTCAGCGAGTCTTCATTCCTACGGGGCATAATACGGCAACCGGGAGGGCGCCGGGAATGGAGGCAAACCATGCGCACACTTGTATCAAAGACGATTGCAGCGGCGGTTTTGGCAGCGTTCCTTGTCTCGATGGTAACTGCGTGCGGCGGCGGATATGGCGGAGGCGGGGGCGGAGCTTACCCCAAACCCTCACCGCGACACTCAATGTAGTCACTTTCGCCCTACGCGTCGGCGGAGAGTCTTGAACGAGTTGATTACTTCAAAAAATCCAATCCCACTGGTTCTCGTGATCATCATCCTCTCCGCCCTGACGATGGCGGCTGGCCAAGCATCGGATAAGCACGTGCATGCCATCGATGTCGCACATTCTAAAATGACGGTCTCGGTGTATAAGGAAGGCATCTTCGCTTTCGCGGCGGACAACCACGAAGTCAACGCGCCGATAGTTTCCGGCTGGTTCAACGACGAGTCGAAGGCCGTCGACGTGAGGGTCGATGCTACCAAGATGCAGGTGCTCGATCCGAAAATGCCGTCGGGCCGGCGCGCACAAGTTCAGGCCAACATGATCGGTCCGCAAGTGCTCGACGCAGTGCACTACACGCTGATCGAGTTCCGGTCGACGGCGATTGCGACGACAGATGGAAACAACTGGAAAGTAACGGGCGAGCTGACGCTGCACGGCCAGACGCATCCGATCACGTTTGCCGTGACGCGCGTCGACGCGACGCATTTCCACGGCACCACGATGGTTCGACAGTCCGCGTTCGGCATTTCGCCGATTCGCATTGCGGGCGGAACCGTCCGGGTCAAAGACGACGTCAAGGTGGAGTTCGAGATCGCGTTGTGAGTGCCGTCTGAGTCTCGCGAAGGATTTGAGCGTTCCCGAAGAATACAGTGGCCGCTCGACCGATGAAGGAGACTCATAGATGGCGCTAACGATTGGCAGCACGGCACCCGACTTCGAAGCCGATACGACGGAAGGCAAGATCCGCTTTCACGAATGGATCGGCGACGGATGGGCGGTGCTGTTCTCGCATCCAAAAGATTTCACACCCGTCTGCACGACCGAGCTCGGCTACATGGCGAAGATCAAACCCGAGTTCGATAAACGCAACACCAAAATCATCGGCTTGAGTGTCGATCCCGTGACGGATCACGCGCGCTGGGCCAACGACATCAAAGAGACGCAAGGCCACGCCCCCAACTACCCGATGATCGGCGACACCGATCTCAAGATCGCGAAGGCGTGGGGGATGCTCCCCGCGGACGTTGAGGGTGACGCGTCAGGGCGCACTGCCGCGGACAACTCCACGGTTCGCAACGTCTTCATCGTCGGGCCGGATAAGAAGATCAAACTGATCCTCGTCTATCCGATGACGACGGGCCGCAACTTCGACGAAGTGTTGCGCGTGCTTGATTCGTTGCAATTGACGGCCAAGCATAAGGTCGCGACGCCGGTCAACTGGAAGAACGGCGAAAAGGTCATCATCGCCGGCTCCGTTTCCAATGAGGAAGCGAAACAAACGTATCCGAACGGTTGGGAGTCTCCGAAACCGTACATCCGAATCGTGCCGCAACCCGGAAAGTCGTAGCCGCGGTCTCGTGGCGCGCGCCGGCGCTCTCATCGCGTCCACGCTGATCGCTTGCGCAGCCATCGCCGGATGTACTGAAACCTCGCCGCGATCACCGCTTCCGTCGCCTGTCGAAGCAAAGCTCATTGCGCTTGCGCCGGTGATCGAGAAATCATCCTTCGGCCCACGCGTTAAGGTGAGCACTCTACGTCAGCCTTGGCTGTTCAGCGAGGCGCGTATCGTCGACGAAACTCTTTATGTGACGTACTACCCGCAGAATTCCGATCGTCAGCAAATCGCGGTTCTCTCCAGGGGCGTGCTACACCCGATCGTACTTGGTCAAGATTCTTGGGCTCTATCGTTCAGAAACGACAATCGCGTGATTGCCGCAGGCAATTCCGGCACGATAATCGACTGGTACCTTATCCGAGGCGATCGAGCCATCGCGATCTCAAGACCGGCTTCGCCGATGTATGGGATTCCACACCACGTGCTCGCCGATGGCGACACGTGCGCCGCCGGCGTGGCGGGAAGCGGCAGTGCGCTCGACGACATCCGCCTGCACCGTCGGGTCAGCATCCTGTCGGAAGCGGCGATGTCACGCGCGACCGACGGTGCGCTCTCACAGGCCGTCGAGGTCTCTTGCGATCACTTCAATGGCAAGAACTACGCGACGATGGATGTCCCGGGCGTCATCTTTCGGCTTGACGGAGATAGTGCGTCGCTCGTCTCGAGAGGTTGGATAGAAGCGGCGAGCGATCGTCACATGTTGATCGAATCCGACAAGGTGTTCATCGAAGCCGAGGTCCTAGCTCCACGCTGAAACCGCGGCCGTTGTATCAGCGACGATGACACTCGTCGCGCGTGCCTAACGGCGCCCCACGGCGGATGCACGCGCCGACCGATGATAAGGAGCTTCGAACAGGGTTTCTCTCAGGCCATTCTCACCAATTCCCATTGACGTATAAGGTGCGAGCGGTACAGTCAACCTTAGTATAAGGGTTTTCGTTATACGACATGGACAACATGGAGAGGAAGAACAAGGCGTGAAACGGTCATGGATAGTCGGTCTGGCGATCGTGGCGGTAGCCGTCATCGCGTGGATCATCATCGGAGCGGTCAACAATCGGGCGGCCGCCCCGCGCTATCTGACCGCGCCGGTCAAGTACGCGGACATCAATGCAACGATCGAAGAGACCGGCACGGTTATCCCGGTCGATGAGGTAGACGTCGGTACCCAGGTCTCGGGAACAATCGCAACGCTGAGCGTGGACTACAATTCGATCGTCCACAAAGGAGAGACGCTCGCCACACTTGACCCCACGAGTTTTGAAGCTGCCACCACACAGGCCAACGCGGGTCTGAACGCAGCCGACGCCACCGCCGGAGCAGCGGCCGCCAGCGCCGACCAGACGGCAGCGTCCATACGAAGCGCCGATGCAACAGCGATGCAAGCTCAAGCAAACGCCAACGCCGCCGTCGCGGCTGTCGGGAAAGCGCAGGCACAGGTGGCGCTTTCCCACGCGACCATCGTGCGCGATCAAGATCTGATCTCGAAGGGCTACATCTCGCAAAGCCAGATGGATACCGACACCGCCGCCAACAGCGCGAATATCGCCGACTTGCGTTCGGCAAACGCCTCGCTAGCGGCCGCGCGAGCGCAAGCCGTCGCCGCCGCCGCCCAAAGAGACGCCACAGTCGAACAACACAATGCCTCCACATTCCAAGCCAGCGCCGCAACCGCGCAATCGCAGGCCGCACAAGGACAGGCCCAACAGGCAGAATACAATCTATCGAAAACCACGATAACGAGTCCCATCGATGGCATCGTCGTCTCGCGCGCCGTCAGCGTCGGACAGACGGTCGCTGCATCGTTCTCGACGCCCACGCTCTTCGTGATCGCGTCGTCGCTCAAGGATATGGAAGTCGATGTCTCCGTGAGCGAGGCCGACGTCGGCCAACTCAAGGCGGGTGCAACGGCATCCATCAGCGTGCCGGCGTATCCCAATGTCACTTTTCACGGCACCGTCACTCAAGTGCGCGTCAATCCGAACACCGTGCAAAACGTGGTCACGTACGATGCGATCGTAGCGGTCCACGACGCTTCCGCGCGGTTGAAACCCGGCATGACTGCCGACGTCCAGATCGCGATCTCCGCGCGCAAACACGTCCTCGTCGTGCCCACTGCCGCGTTGCTGTTCAAGCCGGCCGGACAGGGCCCGAGCAGCGCCGGCGGCGGCGCCCAATCAAATCCAGGCGGCGGCCCCGCCAATGCCAGCACCTCGGCGCCCGCCATCGCCGGCGCTCCCGGGAGCACCGTGACGGTCTGGACGTATGTCGGCGGACGTCCGCATCCGGTGCAGGTCGTCATCGGCTTGACCGACGGCCGTAACTTCGAGATCACAAGCGGCGACTTGAGCGAAGGCGACAAGGTGATCATCGGCCAGCTGCAGGCGCATCACTTCAGCGGCGGCACCACGCCGGTTGGCGGCGGCGGCGGCAGGTTCGGCGGATGACGGACTACACAGCAGGCGGCGCTCCGGCCACCGTTCCCGCAATCGAAGTCCGAGCGCTCCACAAGGTCTATGCGATGGGTGGCGTGCAGGTCGCGGCGCTGGCGGGTGTGGATCTGCGTGTAGACGCCGGCGAATTTTTGGCAGTGATGGGGCCGTCCGGTTCGGGAAAGTCCACGTTCATGAACATCATCGGCTGTCTTGATACGCCAACATCCGGTACCTATCTCTTCGAAGGTGAAGACGTCTCGCGGCTCTCGCGCGATCAGCTCGCGGTCATCCGGAGCAAGCGTTTGGGTTTCGTATTCCAAGGTTTCAATCTACTCGCGCGCAGCTCGGCGCTCGAAAATGTCGAGCTGCCGCTGACCTACGCGGGCATCGAAGCGCAAGAGCGGCATACCCGCGCGCGCGCCGCACTCGAGGCCGTGGGGCTTGTCAACCGGCTGGACCATCTTCCCACCGAACTCTCGGGCGGTCAGCAGCAGCGCGTCGCGATCGCGCGCGCGTTGGTGAACGATCCGGCTATGATCTTGGCGGACGAGCCGACAGGCAATCTCGACAGCCACAGCAGCGAAGAGATCATGGCGATCTTCCGCTCGCTGAACGAATCGCGCCATATCACGATCGTGCTCGTCACCCATGAGCCGGACATCGCCACATGGGCTCGGCGCGTCGTCGTCTTTCGTGACGGTCTCATCGTGGATGATCGCGCGTCGTTGCCAGCGGGTAGCGTCCTATGAATACCGCCGGACTATTCCGAGTCGCATGGCAGTCGCTTGTCCGCAATGCGTTTCGATCGCTCTTGACGATGCTCGGCATAATCATCGGTGTCGGTGCGGTCATCACGTCCATGGCCATCGGCAGCGGCGCGCAAGCCGCCGTCGCGGCGCAACTCGCCCGGCTCGGCAGCAACCTGATCGTCGTCGTGCCCGGCAGCGTGATCACGGGCGGGGTGCAGCTCGGCGCGGGCGCGCGCCAATCGCTCAAATCCGGCGACGCGGACGCGATCACGGCGGATATCCCGACCGTGGCCGGCGTCGCACCGCAGTCAAGCACTAACGCACAAGCCGTTTCGGGTGGAAATAACTGGGCCACGTCTATCCTCGGTACGACGCCCGGTTGGGCGGTTGTGGAGAATTGGGGCACGACAAGCGGGCGATTCATCAGCGCGGACGACGTACGCTCGGGTGCGAAGGTGGCAGTGCTTGGCCAGACTGTCGTGCAGAATCTCTTCCCTTCGGGCGCGGCGCTAGGTCAGACCGTTATCATCAAAGGCGTTCCGTTCTTAGTCGTCGGCGTGCTCGAATCAAAGGGTCAAAGCGGCTTCGGCCGCGACCAGGACGATCAGATCATCGTTCCGATCACAGCCATGCAGCTGCGCCTCAACGGCCAGAACTGGCTATCTTCCATCCTCGTCTCCGCCTCAAGCCCCGACGCGGTAGACGGTGCGGTCTCGTCGATCGAAGCGCTGTTGCGCTTGCGGCATCGCCTCACGCCGAAACAACCCGACGACTTCTCGGTGCGCAACATCGCTAGTGTTCAACAGGCGGCCACCGCCACGGCGAACGTCCAGTCCCAGCTTCTAGCCGGCATCGCCGCCGTTTCGCTGATCGTCGGCGGCATCGGCATCATGAACATCATGCTCGTCTCGGTGACCGAGCGCACGCGTGAGATCGGCATCCGCATGGCGGTGGGCGCGCGCGAACGCGACATTCTGCTGCAATTTTTGGTGGAAGCGGTCGCGCTGTCGTGCATCGGCGGTGCGATCGGGGTGATGGCGGGTATCGGAGCCGCGGTCGCCACGGCAAACGGCGCCGGCTGGCCGATCGTCATCGTGCCGACATCCGTGATGATCTCGTTCGGGTTCGCCGGCCTCGTCGGTGTCGTGTTCGGGTTCTATCCGGCTCGCCGCGCGTCGCTGCTGAACCCGATCGAAGCGCTGCGGCACGAGTAGCGGCTATCTATTCTCGTCAAGCCGGCAACGCGGACAACGCCGCGTTCGCCGGCTGCAGCAGTATCGCGAGATCTTTCACCTGCTGCCGTAGTTCGGGTACGGCGGTTGATTCGAAGAGATCAGGCCGGCGCAATCCACCGAGAGCGAAGAGCCAGTGCGACGCGTGACCGTTCGAATCCACAACCGCGCCCCGGTCGTCGGTATCGAGGCCGAGACCCAGCGCATCCGGCCGGACGATGCCACGTCCGATCAGATTACGCCAAAGCGCGGACGGTGATCGGCGCAGATCCGTCGCGGGCCCGGAGCAGTTCACGACGCAATCGGATTCGAGCTTCGCGAGCCGGCCGTCACCGCGCTGGTATGAAACAACGGCCTGCCCAGAGCGCGCCGTCGAATCGATGAGTCTTCCGGAACGTACGCAGAGCGACCCCGAGGACAACATGCCGCGAATGGATCCGTCGACGGACGGTGCGATACGATGCCTGTGGATCTCCCACAGCGATCGCGCGTGACGGAGAAACCGACGTCGAGAAACGGGATCCATGCCGCGCCAGATCCCGTGCGTATGGGGCCGAAGTGCGTCGATCACGCATCGCCAATCGGCTCCGTCTTCGGCCGCCGCGTCGATTGAGGCGCGAAGGCTGCGGCTTGCTTCTACGATCGAACGCGCGCCGAGAAGCTTCGAGAGGTCGACGGTGCGCGGTTCGATCGCCACGTGCGGCCGCGGGAGCCGGCCATGGCGCGAGATCATGTGAATTGCGGCCTCAGGGTTCGCGCTCTTCAAGGTCAACGCGACATCGATCGCAGTCAGTCCGGATCCGATCAGCAATATCGAGCGCGCTTTGCTCGCTCTTTTGGCGAGGTCTGTGCGCCACGGGTCAGCGCAATAGACGGTTGAACGCTTAAGCTCCGCGCTGATGCCCGGGACGTCGAGCGGCGCCTCATTGCCGGTCGCGAGTACGCACGCGGTTGCGCGCACATGCGATCCGTCTTCGAACCAGACCGTCGTGCCGTGCTCGTCGACGGTCAAGTCAGACGCGGTCCGTACGACGGATGCGATTCCCTCGCCGTCCAGCGGCGCGCTCTCGAGCAGCGCGCGGATGTAAGCGCCGTACGTCGTACGCGGCACGAAGTCTGACGCTTGGACGTCATCACCGGCGAGTCGTCCGAGCGCGCGGCGATTGGTCCGCAACCACGTCAGGAAATGATCGGGCATCTCGGGGAACGCGCTCATTTTGCCCGCTGGAACGTTGAGGAGATGTTCAGAGTGCGTCGTCGCGTACGCAGCCCCAGCGCCGAAGCGTCCGGTTCCGTCGATCAGCGCAATCGAGCGCACGTCGGAACGGTTGATAAGGCGCAGCGCAAGCATCGAACCGCAAAAGCCGGCGCCGATGATAGCGACGTCCACGTCGTTGAGATGGACTCGAAATCGCATGCGTGTCGGGGTCATTCCAGCTATCTCCCTTAAGTCTACTAACTTAGTGAAGTTATGCATAATTCGCGCCGTCCTGTGTTTCCTGCAAACGATTTCCGGGAGACCGAGAATTGCGACGGAATACCTACGATCGGGCCGGACCTATCGGCATCAAACGCCAAACGCGCTCGTAGAAGCATCCATGCTGCGGTTCCGTGCGTATACGCCAGGGAGGGACTATGCAGAAGAAACGGATGACGCACGTCATCATGCGCCACCCGCTGCTCGTGCGCATCACGCACTGGGTCATCGCCCTGTCGTTATTCGTGTTGGCGATGAGCGGCATGCAGATCTTCAATGCGCATCCCGCGCTCTACGCATCGGATGCGTCGAATTTCGGCAGCCCGATCCTCTCGATCTCAGGCGAAACGGATGCGCAAGGCAATCCGCACGGCTGGGTGCAGATCGGCCGCGTGCGCATTCCCACGACGCACGTGCTCGGGTGGGGCGACAACGGCCAAGGCAGCGAGGGCGCGCGGGCGTTTCCCGGCTGGGCGACGATACCGTCCGAACAAGACTTGGCGGATGGACGCCGTTGGCATATCTTCTTCGCGTGGATTTTCGTGTTATGTGCGGCTGTCTATGCCCGCTTCGCTGTCAAACTCATCCCGACGAAAGCGGATTTCAAAGCGCTGCCGCACACGCTCAAAGAGCATCTCAAGCCCTGGAAGATCCCGCCCACTGCAGAGCTCAATCCCATGCAGAAGCTGGCGTATTTCGGCGTTGTCTGGTTCGTCTCGCCGTTGGTCATCATCTCAGGTCTCGCGCTTTCGCCGAGCGTCGACGCGTGGGCGCCTTGGCTGCCTTGGATCCTCGGCGGCCGGCAGTTCGCGCGCGTCTGGCATTTCGCGGCGTGGATCGCGCTGACGGGCTTCTTCGTCGGGCACATCGCGATGGTTGTGCTCACAGGGTTCATCAATAACATGCGCTCGATGATCACCGGGCGCTTCGCCGTTAAAGGAGCGAAGTGAGATGCGCCGCGCTCGATTCCTCGCACTGACAGGCGCGACGGCACTCGCCGGCTGCTCCGGTATCGCCGACAAGCTCGGGCAGACCGACCTCGTCCGAAACGCACTCGCGCTTCCCGAACACCTCAACTTCGCGATCTTGGGCACGGGTCAGCCGTTGGCGCGCGAGTACCGCGAACGAGATATCTCGCCGGTCTTTCGGCCGAACGGCTTCATGCCGCCCTCTAGCCCGCAATACGCGCAATGGGCCGCCGACGGCTGGCGCGGATACCGCTTGTCCGTGAGCGGTCTCGTGGCGAAGCCGGCGTCCTATAGTCTCGCGGAACTGCGCGGTCGATTCAACCGAGTGGCGCAGATCACGCGCCACGATTGCGTCGAGGGATGGAGTGTGATCGGGAAGTGGACAGGCGTGCGACTCGGGGATCTCTTAGCCGTTGCGCAGCCGACTTCAGCGGGCCGCTACGTCGTATTTCATTGCATGGACGACGATGGTTCCGGCACACTGTATTACGAATCGCTAACGTTGCGCCAGGCTGCGCACCCGCAAGCGCTGCTGGCATACGAGCTGAACGACAAACCTGTGCCGGTTGAAAACGGTGCACCGATTCGATTGAAAGTGCCGACGCAACTAGGCTACAAGAGTGCGAAATACGTGCAAGGCATCGAAGTGGTCGCGATGCTGCCCGGCGCCGGCGGATACTGGGAAGATCAGGGCTACGAATGGTTCGCAGGGATCTGACCCTAGATGAACGGTCTCGCGTGACCGCCTCAAAAGCTACGTGCGTACTCCTCGCCACCGCCGCTATAGCAGCCTGCTCGGCAAATAGTCCGCGTGCCGTTCTTAGCGCTTTTGAAGATAGATTTCGCTACTACGAGTGTGTGCCACTCGGCTGGGCACCGGTCGCCCGCGGCGACGGATATTACAATGGATACTCCGCGGAAGTCGACGAGACCAGCTGGTGGCTGCCGCCGACGTGGTCCGCACGAATGAGTGCACGGAGTCTGCGTACTCCCGATGCTCGCGTGACGTATACACTACTAAACCATCTAGCAGCGGCCGGAATGATCGAAAGGGTCGCGACCGGCTACGGTTTCGCGTATCACTTGACATTGAGTGCCCTGCCATACTACTTTGACGAAGATGACTATGGGAACAACCCCGAACATTACTCATATTTGTGCTATTCGAGGATTGTTCCGGATCACGTCCTGTGGATTCAACCGATTCACCGTGAGCGAATCGGCCAAGTCTCTATCGAGTCGCAGGTGTTTCGAGCCGCCATACAATGGTCTCCGGGTCCGATTGCCTCATGGGCTAGCGACGGCTTTATCCGCTCTCACAGCGTTATTCTTCCCCCACAAAACATTCCGATAGTCATGACGTTCGTGAACGATAACGGCGTTTGGGATGTCAACTATCCGTTTGATCGGCTTCTTCCGCATCTTCGCTTTGCAGACGCCGCGGCATGGCCGACCGATAGCGATGAATCAGATGTTCGCTCCCAGACTTTATCTCGCCCGCGCTAAAGCGGCAGGCGCTCAACGTTCGGCGATTAGCGATGCGACGAGTGAATCCAACTCGTTGTCGTATCCTTCGCCGACGAATGTCTGACGGAGCACACCTTTGCGATCGAAGACCATCTGCGTGGGCCACGCCGTCACACCATACGCATTCCAGACTTTGAAATCGTTGTCGACGACGACCGGCCACGCGATGCCCTGATCGGCGAGAGACGCGATGAGGTTCGCTCGATCGCGTTCGTAGCTCGTCTCCGGTGAGTGCACGCCAATGATGACGAGATCTTTCCGTGGGTTGTTCGCGTAGAGCGAGCGCAAATTCGGCTCGGTGTGCTTGCAATTGATGCAGTCGAACGTGTAGAAATCCACCAAGACAACTTTGCCCTGAAGCTGTACGGCGGTGACGTTGCCATGGATCCAGTCGGCCGCGCCGGTGACGGAACCGAGAGAAGGTCCAACGGCGGCGATGAAGATTGCGGAGACCAAAGCGGCGAGCGACGTCATGAGGTATCTCCCGATCTATTCGGATGGTTTATGTGGGGAGATACGTGTACCGGTCAGATCCGGATGAACGGTTCCATCTTCGCGAATTTGCTCGGGCCGATGCCGGCGACGTTTTGCATGTCGTCCGGCGTCTGGAACGGGCCGTTTGATTGGCGATATTCGACGATGCGCGCGGCCAGGCTTGGCCCGACGCCAGGCAACTGCGTGAGCTCGGACTCTGTCGCCGTGTTGACATCGATCGTCTGACCGTCGTGCAGTTTGTGGGAGCCGCTACGCGAGGAATGATGGCGTCCGCCGCGCCGCGGCGCCGAGCCCACAGCGGTAGATGCCAGTGCGGAGCTCACGGAGTCAGCGCCCTCTTGTGCGATGACTTGCCCTTTCACCGGAACGTCGATCTTCATACCGTCGCCGAGCGGTTGGGCAAGATTGAGCTGTTCGAGGTCGGCATTTGGCGCCGCGCCGCCGGCTTTGGCGATCGCGTCGACTTCGCGCGCCCCAGTGTCGAGCGTATAGACACCGGCCTTTCGCACAGCACCGCAAACGTATACTGCCACCGAAGCGGACGCGGACGCAGCCGGAAGCGGGGTGTCGACCGCGGACGCGGCGGTGAGTTGCGGCGGCACTGTTGCCTGATCGGCAACCGAAAGCGGCGGCGTCTGCGATTGCAGGCGCGGAACGAACATGCCGGCGGCGAACAGCGCGGCAGCCGCTGCCGAACCAAAGAGCAGTTTGACGATAGTAGTGCGATCCATGGCGCGTCTTCACCGCCACGCAAACGAGGGTCAAGGTTCCAGGCGACCGCGCATGGTACAATAGCGCGTATGCCGCACGCCGACATTCCGAGCTATGATCCGCAGGCCGTCGAGACGAAGTGGCAGCGTCTTTGGGCGGAGCGCCGGCAGAACGAAGTTCACGAAGATCCAAAAAGGCCGAAGTACTATCTGCTCGAGATGCTTCCATATCCTAGCGGCGATCTTCACGTCGGTCACGCGCGCAACTACACGCTAGGCGACGTCGTCGCGCGTTACGAGCGCATGCGCGGCCGCAACGTCATGCACCCGATGGGCTGGGACGCGTTCGGCTTGCCGGCCGAAAACGCCGCGATCTCCCGCGGCGTCCATCCGCGCATCTGGACGACCGAGAACATCGCCAACATGCGGCGCCAGCTGCAGCGGCTCGGCGTCGCCTATGACTGGACGCGCGAGATCGACACGTCATCTCCCGAATACTACCGCTGGACGCAGTGGCTCTTCCTACTGATGTTCCGACGCGGCCTCGCATACAAGAAAGAGGCGCCGGTCAACTGGTGTCCGCGCGACAAGACGGTGCTCGCAAACGAGCAAGTGGAAAACGGCGTCTGCTGGCGCTGCGGCACCAAAGTCGAGCGGCGTCTTCTCAACCAGTGGTTCTTGAAGATCACGGCCTACGCCGATGCGCTCTTGAAAGGCTTGGATTCGCTCGCATGGCCCGAGCGGATCAAGACCATGCAGCGCAACTGGATCGGCCGAAGCGAGGGCTTTTCGTTCTCGTTCGCGATCGAAAACGTGCCGGGTGCGCGAATCGAAGTATTCACGACCCGCCTTGACACGCTCTTCGGTGCGACGTTCCTCGCGCTTGCTCCCGAACATCCTGCGGTTGAGAAGTTGTCGGCGAACACGCCTCAGAGTGCAGCAGTCAAGACGTTTGCCGCCGAGATGCGCGATATATCAGAATTGGACCGCGCGCAACTCATGGAGAAGCGCGGCGTGTTCTCAGGCGGATACGTCATCCATCCCCTCACCGGCGGCCGCATCCCGGTGTGGGTGACCAACTACGTGCTCGCGACCTACGGCAGCGGCGCGGTGATGGGAGTACCGGCACACGACCAACGCGACTTGGAGTTCGCGCGCCAGCATGGATTGGAGATCGAGCGGGTCGTGATTCCGCAGGCCGGCGCGGACGCAGTGGCCGGCCAGCAAGCCTTTGAAGACGACGGCGTGCTCGTCAACAGCGACGGCTTCGATGGTCTGACGAGCTCTAGCGCGCGCGAGCGTATCGGCGAGGCGCTCGCCGGCGCCGGAAACGGCCGCAAAGCGGTTCTCTACAAGCTCCGTGATTGGCTGATCTCGCGCCAGCGCTACTGGGGCGCGCCGATCCCATTCGTCGATTGCGCAAAAGAAGGCTTGGTGCCCGTTCCAGAAGATCAACTTCCCGTGTTATTGCCAGACGACGTACCGTTCGCACCCGAGTCGGGCAGCCCGCTCGAAAACGCGAAGGGGTGGCGCGAAGTCCGGTGCCCGCGCTGCGGCGGTCCGGCGTTGCGCGAAGCGGAGACGATGGACACCTTCATGTGCTCGTCGTGGTATTACATGCGCTACCTCAGTCCGCACGATGCGGTCGCGCCGTGGTCGGTCGACGCAGCGAAGTACTGGGCACCGGTGGACCGCTACATCGGCGGTGCGGAGCACGCCGTGTTGCACCTCATGTACGCGCGCTTCTTCTATAAGGTACTGCAAGAAGAAGAGCTCGTTCCCGGCGACGAGCCGTTCTTACGCCTGTTCAACCAAGGGCTCGTGCTCGGCTCAAACAACGAGCGCATGAGCAAGTCGCACGGCAACACGGTGGGCATCGATGAGACGGTCGACCGCTATGGCGCTGACGCGCTCCGGCTCTTCGAAATGTTCGCCGGCCCGCCCGAGAGCGATTATCCTTGGTCGACGGCTGGCATAACCGGCGCAACGCGAACTTTGGCGCGGATCTGGCGGCTCGTGTTGGGCCATCCTGGCTGTTGTTCCGACACGCCGGGCGAAGCACTGCAGAACGGCGCGGAAGATCGTGATATTCGCTATTCGATTCATTCCAAGATCAGGCAGATAACCGAAGAACTCGGCGATCGCATGCATCTCAACACGTGCGTGGCCGCCTTGATGACACTCCTCAACGATCTCGAAGCAGCCACCGGCAAGACGGCCGATGTTGCGGCGCTGCACGCCGGCTCGCGCGCGCTCGTCCTCATGCTCGCGCCGTTCGCGCCGCACATCGCGGAAGAGTTGTGGGAACGATCGGGCGGCGCCGGCAGCGTGCATTTGCAGCCCTGGCCGAGATATGACGAAGCGGCGCTGCGCCGCGATCTGATCCCGATCGTCGTGCAAGTGAACGGCAAGCGCCGGGCAGCTATCTCGGCAGAGCCCGGCTGCAGCGAAGAAGACGCCATGGCGCTCGCGATCCGCGAATCCACCGTCAGCGCCCAGCTCGATGGGAAGAGGATCGTCAAGCGCGTGTTCGTGCCGGACCGGCTGCTGAATATCGTCACCGGCTAACGGGCATCGGTAAAAACCCTACCCCGAGGGACGCCGTTTGGGGGTGAGGGCTGCGCCCCGTTCGAACGATTCAGCGTACGATGATCGGTCGACCAGTACGGTGCCGCGCCTTCATCGGGCGGCGTACCGAGTTGGCGACGCTCCACGAAGCGCGGAAATCGCTCGTCAAGAGCGCCGGCTCTTTCGTATTGGTTTCCGGTGAAGCCGGCATCGGCAAAACGCGGCTCTTGGCAGAGTTCCTCGACAACGCCCGCAATCGCCGAGAGATCACGATCGTCAAAACCGAGTGCCTGCCTGGCGCTCAGGCGCCGCTAGGACCGGTGCGCGCACTGCTGCGCGAGCTCATCGGAATCGTCGCGGTTGCCGAACTGCCGCGCAAGATCTGGCACGCGCTCGCACAGGTCATACCTGATCGTCTACCGCGCGATTCCGTCGCCACCAACGCCGACGTCGTCCTCGAAAAGGATCAACTCTTCGCGACGCTCCTGGCATTCCTGCGCATCGTCTGCTCCAAACGCGCGACCGTCATCTCCGTGGAAGACGTGCATTGGTCGGATGAATCGACGGTGCAGTTCCTCGGCTATGTCGCCCAGCGCCAAGAGCAGATGCGGTTGCTCGTCGCCGCGACGTTCCGCAACGATGAGATAGAGAGCAACGCAGCGCTGCTCTCTTCGATGGCGCCGCTGCTCCGCGCGCCGAGCTCGATTCGAGTCTCGCTCGAACCGTTCGGGCCCGGCGATGTTCGCGCGATGATCGATGGAACGCTCGATGGCCGTCGCGCTATTCCCGAAACGGTCGCACGCGACATCGAGCGAAGAAGCGAGGGCAACCCGTTTTTCGTCGAGGAATTGGTCAAGGATTTCATAGAGCGAGATATCGCGGGCCGTTCAACGTCGCAGCTGCCGGTTTCGATCCGGTCGACGATCTCGCATCGCCTCGCCGAACTCACGTCGGCAACGAGGAGCGTGCTCGACAGGGCTGCAGTGCTCGGCCAACGTTTTGATCCGGAGGTTCTGGCACTCGTCATGGAATGCGACGCGGCCGCGATCGCGCCGGCACTGCGCGAGGCCCGAGACCACAATCTTTTGATCGATTCAGGTCCCGGCCGATTGAGCTGCCGCTTTCGCCACGCGCTCACACGTCAGACGATATACGACGGCGTGCCAGCCTTCGAAGCGCGCATCCTGCACGAACGCATATTGCAAACGCTCGAAGAGACCGACCCAAGCGCCCATGTCGAAGAACTGGCTTACCACGCGTGGGAGGCGGGCGATATTCAGCGGATCGTCCGCTATAATGAGCGCGCGGGCGACAACGCGTTTTCCATGCGCGCGCTGCCAGAGGCGCTTATCTATTTCGAACGCGCCCTCGAAAAAGCCGACGCGCCGGCTGACCGGGCAAGGCTCTTCGAGCGGATCGGCGCGCTCGAGCGCTTGCAAGGTCATTATCACCGGGCTCGCGACAGCTTTGAGTCGGCCGTAGCGATCAGGCTCGAATTGGGGGACTACGACGCGGCGGCGACGCTCGCCGCCAGCGTCGCGGGCCAGCGCTACAACGTCGGCGACCAGAACGCGCGCGAGTACGCAGAGCGATTTCTTGCGACGCACGGCGCGAATATAGGCCCGGTCGCGCGCGACTTCTTGCTCGTCGTGATGGCGCGCCTTGCGAGCGCATTCTGCGATTTCGAATCCGCGGAGCGTCTCGTCGACGCGGTCTCAGACCCCGACGCGCTCGCGCCCACCGCGCGCCAGAACTATCTCATCGTCCGGCTGATGCGGTCGACCTACGCCGACGATGTGAAAGCGTGGAAACGAAACGCCGAGCAGGTTGATCAACTCTTGCCGCACCTCGCACCGGAGGCTCTCGTGAGCATCGAGAGCGCGCTCGCGCTCACCGGCATTTTCTTGGGTGCCAACGAGCACATCGAGCGCGCGCTGGCTCGCGCCGACAGCGTCGAGCGCGAATGGGGTTTTCGTGCGCATCGGCTATACGCGACTGCGACCCGAGCTTCGTACGCCTACCAGCGCGGCCGGCTTGCAGAAGCCAGCGCGTGCGTGGAAGAGGTCGCAGCGAATCTGGACGTATTCCCACCGCGGCGCATCGCCGGAGCAGTCGCGGCACATCTCGCCATCGCATTCGGGGACGACGCGCTTTGGAAACGCTTCGATGCGAAGATCCTGCATGACGCGCGCGAGCGCCTCGAAGATCCCGACTGCGTCTATATCCTCGGCGCGCACGCCGCGATCGCCGCGAACGATGGCACAACCGCCGAGGCCCAAACCGATCTCCGGGCCTCGCTGCGAACGCTCGTGTCTTACTCATCGCCTGAGGCGACGCACGTACTGCTGAACGCCGCGCGATATCTGCCGCTCGACGAGCTCGCCGGCGTCGAGTCGATCGCACAGACGTCAGCGCGATCGGAAGGTGAGACCTCGCGCGCAAACCTGGCGTTCGTGCGGGCGACGATCGCCGCTCGCAATGCTGACGGTTCTGCGGCAGCCGCGCACGGCGAGACCGCCGCGCACCTGTACGCGTCGCTCGGCTGGCCGCTGCTGGAGGCCGAGGCTCTCGTGCACGCGCAGCGGGTCGAAGAGGCGCTGACGATCTACGAACGGTGCGGCGCGGTCGGCATGCTGCGGCGCCTGCGGTCTGCAGCGCCGGCGCCGGCCTTGAGCAAGCTCTCGGCGCGCGAACGCGAAGTCGCCGATCTAGTCGCGCGCGGATTGCGCAACGCCGATATCGCCAAGCGACTTGAAATCCGTCTGAAGACGGTCGAGAAACATATCGCCTCTATATTCGAAAAACTCGACCTGCACTCGCGTGCCAAGCTCGCTGCGCTCGTGGTGTCCGCGGACGTCTCGTAGTGCGGCCGGCCCGCGGTGGTCGCCGCGGGCCGGCCGTCGAGCCTTGCCCTCGGCCGTGAGTCGCTTCTCGGCCAAAGGCTAAGGCCGTCTTTCGCCAGCCCAAATCGAAACATGGCCACGATCTGGGTGACCCGCGGTCAATACTAGAGCATTCCGAGCAAGAGCGGTATGGGCGGAAACCCCACCACATCACCGAGTTTGAACAAGCGCCGTGAGCTAGGTCGAGCGGAAGTGTTCCACCGTCGCATTGATCCCTGACGAAAGCGACGTCAGCGGTTCCCATCCGAGTTCGCGGTTGGCCGCTTCGACCGCGAAGACGCACGTCCGCACGTCGCCGGCTCTTTTCGGGGCGTGCACGACTTCGACGTCGCGCCCGACCGCCGCCGCGATAGCGCTATGCAGCGCGTTGACCGACGTGCCAACTCCGGTGCCGACGTTCAAACACGTGCCGTTACCTCTGTCGAGCGCCATCAAGCCGGCACGCGCCACGTCGCCGACGTAGACGAAATCCTTTTGCTGCTCGCCATCCCAATCGACGCGGATCGGTTCGCCCGCGATGATGCGACCCGCGAAGATCGCGATGACGCCGGCTTCCCCGTTCGGATCCTGGCGGGGTCCGTAGACGTTTCCGTAGCGCAGGGCGGTGTACTCCAGGCCTTTCGCCGCGCGGAAGTAGCGCAGATAATGTTCGGCGACCATTTTGGTGATGCCGTACGGTGACTCGGGCAGCTGGGGATGTTTTTCGTCGATCGGCAGGTACTGCGGAGTTCCGTACGTGGCGGCTGAGGACGCGAACGTGATCTTCCGCGTGCCGTATCTCGCGGCGAGTCGCAAGACGTTGATCAGGCCCTTCACGTTGACGTCCGCGTCGAATTGCGGATCTTCGGTCGAGATAGCGACGCTGTGCTGGGCGGCATGATGCGAGACCGCTTCCGGCTTGAATTCCGCGAAGACGCGGTCGAGTTCCTGATCTCGAATGTCACAGCGATAGAGCGTGGATTGTGGATTCACATTGGCGCGCCGGCCGCCGCCGCGCTCCCAGAAATTGTCGACGATCGCGGTTTCGTGGCCGGCCGCTACCAACGCGTCGACAAGGTGCGAACCGATGAAGCCAGCACCGCCGGTGACGAGAACGCGCATGCGATACCTAATTCGACGAGCCGCCGCGTGCGTGCGGCCGGATGTGGAGGTTGAGGGTTAGAGCGCTCGATCTAGAGGTGCAGATGCCCCGTGACAGCCAGCAAGATCAGCACCAAGAGGACGATGACCAGGGTGTCCAAGCAGCGCGTCTCCTTTGATTGACGTGAGTATTGGAATTTCTTCTTCCCGCTCGGCTCCAAGCGTTCCTCGCGAGGCACGACACGAAGAGTGAGTGGACGCACATCCCGGCGGCCGTGATGCGCCGGCATGGCACGCTGGATCCTCGACGCGCGACTCGGACACGCGCTCGCTTTTGCGTTCGCGGCTTATGCGATTGGCGTGATCGCGAGTGCATACTCGCTCGGTTGGCCGGCGGCGTTCTGTTTCGTCGCACTGCTTTCGTCGGCAGCGGTTGTGCGACGCACGGATGCGGTGAAGCGCGCGGCCGTCGAACTCACCATCATCGTCGCTATAGCAGGCGTCGCGGGCTTCTGCCTCGGCGCGCGCGCCGGCTGGGCGCGCTTGCATCCGCCATTTGCAGCACTTCAGGAGCGACACGTCGCTGTCGAAGCCGTAGCGTTAGAGCGGCCAAAGCCCACATCATCAGGCGTTTCATTCAGGATCCGGATCAAATCTATCGATGCGCCGCGCGGCGCGCCCGCGGATTCCCTCGTCGGGCGCGTGGCGCTGCTTGAAGCCCCGTCGCTGCAAAACGGATCAGCGATCGCGGGTCGCTCCATGATCGTGAAGGGGCGCGTCGAGCTCCCCGGCGGCCCGCGCAACGACGGCGAGCCGGCCCAGCGCGACGTGCTCGCAGAGCAGGGTGTGGAGCTCGTCGTCGCTGTACCGGCGGCGCGCGATCTACGCCTCGAAGGCCCGGCATCCGGAGTCGAGGCGTGGCTAGCCCGGCTGCGCGCGCGATTTGCAGACGCGATCGAGGGGCGCCTGCCCGCGCTCGACGCGACGGTGCTCGAAGGCGTGCTCTGGGGCGATCGCAGCGATCTTCCCGCAGCGCTACGCCAAGAATTCTCCGATACCGGAACCGTTCACGTCTTGACCACGGCGGGTCTGCACCTCGGCATCATGACGGCACTGCTCATGCGACTGTTGGCGACGGTGCCGCTGCCGCGCGTCGCGCGCATGGCGCTAGTCATCTGCGCCGCGTGGTCCTACGCCGCGCTTGCCGGTCTGCATTTGCCCACGATCCGAGCCGCCGCGATGCTCACAGCGGGCATCGCCGCGTACGAGAGCGGTCGCGGGAGATCGCCGTCGCCCGTTCTCGCGGCCGCCGCGTTTGCGGTGGCATTGCCGCAACCGCTCGCCGTGCTCTCGCCTTCGTTCTCGCTTTCGTTCGCGTGCGTCGCCGGCATCGCGCTTCTGAGTCCAGCGCTTGAACGTCTCGGCATGCGCGCGGAATCGGGCATCGAACGCCACGTTTGCGAATTGGCGCGCACGAGTCTCGTGGTACAGATCGCGCTCTGGCCCTTGCAAGCGCTCTACTTCAACGTCTTCACGCCGTACGCTGTGGTCGCGAACCTGCTCGTCGTTCCGATCATCGGCGTCATCATGGCGTGCGGCGCAACATTCGTCGCACTGGCGCTGGTCGCGCCGTGGGCAAGCACGCCGTTTGCCAATCTAGCCTGGTGGGGCGTGTCCGCGGTGACGGCGATCGTCGATCGCACTTCATCGCTGCCTGGCGCGCACGTGGATGTGCCGCCCCCGAGCCAGACATTTCTCGTGCTCTATTGGATAGCACTTGCGGCGTTTGCGCTCGCAGTGAAGTTCGGGATCGAAAAACGGCGTCTCGTCTGCGGGGCGATCGCCGCAGGAGCTGTCCTCGCTATCGTCTATTGTGCGCCGGGGTTTGCGGCCGCACTCGATCCTCGGATGCATCTCGACGCGATCGACGTCGGACAAGCGGATTGTCTGCTCGTGCGCGCACCTGGCATGCATGCGATGCTGGTGGACGGCGGCGGCAAACTCGAGCGCGCGGGCGTTTCCGGTCAGATCGTCGCGCAGCCGATCGGCGACGTGATCGCCACGAAGACCGTCATGCCGTTTCTGCTGCGGCATTGGATCACGCACCTCGACGTCGTCGTGCTCACGCATCCGCACGGCGATCACGCCGGAGGACTTCCGGTGATATTAGCGAGAGAACGCGTCGGCGCCGTCTACGATTCAGCGCAGCTCTACGGTGGTCAGGCCTATCGCCGCGCTCTTGCCGTGACGCGCGAACGCCACATTCCGTGGCGGCGCGCGGTGCGGGGTGTCGCGTTCAATCTTGGCCCCACCACTCATGTGCGAGTGCTCGGGCCCGAACTGCCGCTGTTGACCGGAACAGCCTCGGACATCAACAACAACTCCGTCGTACTGCGCGTGGAGTTCGGTCGTACATCCATATTGATGACCGGCGATGCGCAATCGGAGGCCGAGGCGCGTTTGCTATCGCACGGCGAAGCCGACCTGAGCGCCGACATCCTCAAAGTAGGCCATCATGGCAGCGCGTACTCTTCCACGCCCGCCTTTCTCGCGGCTGTGCGCCCGAAGATCGCCATCATCTCGTGCGGATTGCACAACGTCTTCGGCCACCCGAGCCCTCGCACGCTGGCTGCGCTACGGGCCGCTGGGGCGATCGTCTATCGGACCGACTTGGACGGCGGCATCACCGTCGAAGCCGGTGGTGCTGAAATCACGACGAAGTTAGCACTACACGGATGAGGGTTCGGTTGCGCTGCGTTTGCCGAGATACTCAGCGACGATCCATGCAGACCCAGCGATCCCCAGAGTCTCGGCAGTCTCTGTCCAGCTAAAGAATTGATGGGGATCGGCATAGAGCGCCGGCAGCCATACCAGCAGCCCGAAGCCTACGAGCATCGCTGTGGTCAATTGAGCCGCGAGCCGGGCCATCAACCCGGTGATCAGAGCGATGGCGGCGAGAATGAATGCAGCAGTGGTCGTGATAGCCCAGAACATCTGTCCGGGCGGAATCCATTTCGGAACAAGACTCGCTGTTGGATCGAGATAGAAAAGCTGTTCCAATCCGAACGAGAGAACGCACAGGCCAAACGAGTAGTATCCGAACTGCCCCAGCCTCGCACCACGAGTTGCGGCGAGCGGACCGGTAGTCGCGTAGAGGAGCATGGCCCCCGCGAAGAATGAGAACTCCTCGAAGAAGTTGCCATAACTATTGTAGACGAGCGGCTGCTTGACGATAAATGGTAGCGTCAGCAAGGCGAAGATGAGGTACAGTGCACCTAGCACTATGGCACCGGCTCGGGCCGTTCTGGGCCACAAAACCGCCGCGCCTCCGAGGATTTCGATGGCAGCCACGATGGAGGTGAGGATCGCGCTGTGAGAAACGCCTGCAAGAGCCTTAAGCTGCAGCCAGTTGCTTATGTCATGCCACACAAGTGCGCAGATGCCAAAACCGATCGCCGCGGCTCCATAAATGTATCGCCCTAGAGAAGGTTTCATCGCCCCGGTTTAGCGGGACTTATCGCGGATTCCTTATACTTCTCTTGAGCGCTCCCGTCGACGACCAGCACGAACGGTTTAATTCAAGCACATATCGCTGTGGGTAACGGTGCTATGCGTCTGCGCGTCGGCGACTATCGCGTGATATATGAGATTCGCGACGCCGTACTATTAGTGCTCGTGTTGAGAATCGGCCATCGGCGCGAAGTTTACCGGCACTGAAAGCTCGAAAGGCAGACTATGGACATCAATCGGGTTGGCTCGCAGCCTTCAACAAAGGGACCGGCGGAGTACTTCACGGGCACGGTCCGCATCGATCCCCTCTTCGACCGAACCGAACCGGCACGCGTGGTCGGCGCAAGCGTCACGTTCGAGCCGGGCGCTCGGACAGCGTGGCACAATCATCCGCTAGGTCAGACGCTCGTCGTGGTGAGCGGCTGCGGCCGCGCGCAGCGTTGGGGCGGGCCCATCGAGGAGATCCGTCCGGGCGACGTCGTGGTGATAGGGCCCGGCGAGAAGCACTGGCATGGTGCCGCTCCCAACACCGCGCTGACGCATATCGCGATCCAGGAGAAACTCGACGGAAAAGCCGCCGACTGGATGGAGCATGTCAGCGAAGCGCAGTATCAGGCGACATCCAACTAGTCGAAACGGATAGCGACGCGCGGAGGCCAAGCCCCGCGCGCCGCTCCGATGATCTACATTTGGGGTTCCAACACCCCGAAGACCGCGCCCTGGGGATCCCTTAATACGGCGAACTTGAGCATTTCTGGAACATGCGTGGTTGCCATGACGACTTTGCCGCCGAGACGTTTCGCTTTTGCGACGCTCTTCGCGCAGTCGGCCACTTGGAAGTACGTGATCCAAGACGGTGGAAGCTTTTTGATCGGAGTCGGCCACATGCCGCACTCACGCATCTTGCCGAGCACGAACATGGAGTACTTCATGCCTCCGGCTTCCATGGTCGTCGTCTTCCAACCGAACGTTTTCAAGTAGAACTTCGAGGAGACCGCGGGCTTCGGGGTGTTCAGGTCTTGCCAGCAGACGGTGCCTGGTTTGCCCTCGATTCCGGCCCCTTGAGTATCTCCGGCCTGCCACAATGCGAACGCAGCGCCAGTCGGATCCAGGAGGACGGCCATGCGTCCCAAGTGACCCATCGCCATCGGAGGGGAGACGACTGTGCCGCCTGCCGCTTTCGCCTTTTTGATGGTCGCGGTGAGGTTTTTGACGCTGACGTAAGGCACCCACATCGGCGGAGCCTTCATTTTCTTCTGCTCATCCGACATGGGATAAAATCCGCACACATCTTTGCCGCCAACGGTCGCAAGCGTGTATTTCCCGCCCGTCGGCATCGGATTGTCGGTCAATTTCCAACCTAGCAGACCCTTGTAAAATTTCTTCGCGCCGGCGGTGTTCGTCGTTCCCATATCCGTCCAGCAAATCTCTCCGGCTTTATACTTCTTGGTCGCAGCCATTCAAAATTCTCCTTTAACAATCGTTTGCAACGCTCGATGCACTTGACTCACTCTAGCGCACAATCCCTCCAGGGGCGCGGCACGCTGGGCCGAATGGCCGCGGTGGAAAGGAACATTAACGTGCACCGAACGGTATCGCCCGCCGACGCGCTGCAGCGGCTCATCGACGGCAACCGAAGCTATGCGGCAGACGTGGCGCCGGAAGCGATGCACGCGCACGCGGTGAAGCGGCGGCACTTGATCGCCGAACAGCGGCCGTTCGCGACGGTGCTCGGGTGTTCGGATTCGCGCGTGCCGATCGAGATCGTGTTCAATCAGAGTCTCGGCGATCTCTTCGTCATCCGCGTCGCGGGCAACATCCTGAACGATCACGTCGTCGGCTCGGTCGAATACGCGATCGAGACATTCGGATGCTCGCTGGTCATGGTGTTGGGTCACTCGAACTGCGGCGCGGTTACCGCCGCAGTGGATGCGGTCGTGAATCGGCGGACGGCCGCATCGCGCATCGCGACGATCATCGATGCTATCCGTCCGAATGTCGAACGCGTGCAAGGCCGTGATGATCTGCTCGAAGCGGCCATCGAGGAGAACGTGCGCAGCGTGACGGCCGCTTTGCAGCAGGCGCAGCCGATCGTCACCGCGGCGAGGGCTGAAGGCAGACTTGCGGTGGTCGGCGCTGAGTACCATCTCTCCACCGGCATCGTCTCCACGCTGTGCGGAGATCTCGTCGACTAGCCGGTGACGCCTTCTTCGCGATCCTGGCGATCGAGGTTCTCGATATATTCCGCCAAGAGCCAAGAATTCGCGGCATCGCGCTTGGTTTCAGGAATCGTCGCCAGCGCCCACGCGAGGACGGCAGTGTCGTCGGCGTTGGCGCTGAGCATCGCGTCGAATTGCGCGGGCTTCACACCCCACTGCGCCATCATGCCACGATCGATCGGACACGGGTAGTAGTAGTCGTGGAGCGTACCCGCGGCCGAGGCGCGACCTTTGTCAGCCAGACGAGCTAGCCACCAGAAGCCGCCGAGCGGCGTTCGTCCTCGGCGCGGATATGTTCGGCCGTCGCGAAAATCGGTGGGCACGATTCCGGTCTCCTTATTGAAAGAGCGCGTTCATCTCGGCGTAGGTCACGCCGCCGGGGTGAGCGAGGTCTTCATCGCGCGACTCGCCGCGCATGAAGGCGCGCGCAGCGGTGCGCGCCGCGCTCAACGCGACTTCGGCAAGGCGGCCGCCTGCGCTCAGCCGGCGCACGCCGAGCCCGTACAGTTTGTCGAGCGGCGCCAACCCCGGCCACACCAACACGTTCAGCGGCAACGGGACCGCGGCGGTGATCCGCTCGATCGCGCCATTTTCGGTCAGCGCGGGGACGAAGAATCCATCGGCGCCGGCGTCTATGAATCGCTTGCCCCGTTCGATCGTCTCGCGAATAGCATCGTCTCCAGTGGCAAGCTCGCGCAGGTAGACATCCGTGCGCGCGTTGATGAAGATGTCGCCGTGATTCGCGCCGGCGCGCTTGATCGCCGCGATCTTTTTGACTGTCAGTTCCGGCGGATCCGCGCCGTCTTCGAGGTTGATGCCGACGACGCCGATCTCGCGCAGTTTCGCGACGGCCTCAGCGACCTCGCGTGGATCGCTCGAGTAGCCGCTTTCGAAATCCACGGACACGGGTGTGCCGTGCGTCACGCGGCAGATCGCGCTCACGGCAAACACCAGCGCGCCTTGCGGCAGCACGTCACCGTCCGGGTAACCACAGGACCATGCAAGACCGCAGCTTGTCGTAGCGAGCGCCTGGGCGCCCGCGTTCTTGAACACGGCCGCTGAAGCAGCATCCCACACGTTTGGGATGACAAGAATGCGGTCTTGGGCATGCAGCGAGCGAAAGGTCGCGACGGCGTCGGTCGAAGTCATGATAGATAGCTCTCCACGGGTTAAGCGTCGGCGTCTCGGGTTGCGGCGCGGCCGCCGGCGGACCTTCCGCAGCCGGCTCCAATCCGGCCTTCATCCCAATTCCCGCGTGGTTGGAGTATAATATCGACCATGAATGCTCGACTGATCGCACCCATCACCCTTGCCGTAGCCTTAGCCGTTGCTCAAGGAGGCGCCGCGCTCGCACCGGCGTCTTCGGCATCGGCGGCGACCGACGCAAGCGGGATCCAAAAGATCCGGCACATCATCATCATCATGCAAGAGAACCGTTCGTTCGACAGCTACTTCGGGACGTATCCCGGCGTCAACGGCATCCCGATGCGCAACGGCGTGCCGACCGTCTGCGTCACCGATCCAGCCAGCGGCAAGTGCGTCGCGCCGTATCACGATCCGGCGGACGTCAACTACGGCGGTCCGCATGGTCAAAAAGACGCCGTGGCCGACGTCGACGGCGGACGGATGGACGGTTTCATCGACCGATCGGAACACGGCGACATCAAATGCCAGGGCTTCAACCACGACCCGCGCTGCCAAGGCTCGACCATTCCGGACGTCATGGGATACCACGATCGCCGCGAGCTGCCTAACTATTGGACCTACGCCGACAACTTCGTCTTACAAGATGCGATGTTTGAACCGAACGCGTCGTGGAGCTTGCCGGAACACTTGTTCATGGTCTCCGAATGGTCGGCGCACTGCTCGGTGCCCGACGATCCGTCGTCGTGCGCAAACGCACTGCAGAGTCCGGGCATGCCGCCCGATTTCGGTCCGAAGCGCCTGCGTACGAACGTTCCTCCGAATTATGCGTGGACCGATCTCACCTATCTGCTCCACGCGCACGGCGTGAGTTGGGCGTACTATATATTCGCTGGATCCGAGCCGGACACCGAAGACGGTTCGCTTACTGGCCGCCAAGGCCGGCTCGGCGCACGCACGCCCGGCATCTGGAATCCGCTGCCGTATTTCACGACCGTTCATCGGGACGGGCAGTTGAGCAATATCGAGAGCATCGACGATTTCTACGCCGCCGCCAAGAACGGAACTCTGCCGTCCGTCGTATGGATCTGTCCGAACAGCCGCGTGAGCGAGCATCCGCCGGCTGCCGTCAGCAGCGGGCAAGCCTACGTCACGGGCGTCATCAACGCGGTGATGCAGAGTCCGGATTGGAATTCGAGCGCGATATTTCTGGGCTGGGATGATTGGGGCGGATTTTACGATCACGTCAAACCGCCGACCGTGGATCAGAACGGCTACGGACTGCGCGTGCCTGGGCTCGTGATCAGTCCATACGCGCGAAGCGGGTACGTCGATCATCAGACGCTATCATTCGATGCGTACGCCAAATTCATCGAAGACGACTTCCTCGGCAGCCAGCGCATCGACCCGAAGACAGACGGCCGCCCGGATCCGCGGCCGGACGTGCGCGAGAATCAGGCGATCCTGGGCGACCTGCGCAACGACTTCGACTTCAGCCAGAAGCCGCGCGCTCCGCTCATCCTCGATCCGTCCAAGGCCATGGTGAACGCGGGCGGCTGAGACGCGCAAGAGCGATTGGTTTGGCGGCTAGCGCAAGAGCGATTCGCCGGCCGCGCGCGGAAGCCACCGCGCCATGGCCGGACGATTGGTGCTCTGCCCGACGCCGCTCGGCAATCTGGAAGACATCACGCTGCGCGTTCTGCGGATGCTGCGCGAATGCGACGTCATCTTCGCAGAAGACACGCGCGTCAGCGCAGTGCTGCTGCGCGCGCACGGCATCGACAAACCGCTGCAATCGTTTCACGAACGCGTCGCGGCGCGCCGGCTCGACGTGCTGCGCAAACTGCTGGCCGCAGGCAAAACGGTGGCTATGGTCAGCGACGCAGGCATGCCCGGCATCTCGGACCCCGGCGTCGAGATGGTCCGCGCCGCGCGCGCGGCAGGCGCCGCGATCGAGGTGCTGCCCGGTCCGAGCGCAGTTCCTAGCGCGGTCGTTCTCTCGGGCTTTGATTCTGCGCATTTCCGATTCGACGGTTTCCCGCCGCGCAAGCCCGGAGCGCGCGCCGCGTATCTAGCCGGGCTCGTGCATGAGGCGGCGTGCACTGTGCTGTACGAGGCGCCAGTCAGGATGCGCGCGCTGCTCGAAGACATCGAGAGCGTGCTCGGCGACCGGCGGATCTTCGTCCTGCGCGAATATACGAAGAAGTTCGAACAACAGGTGCTTGGAAACGCAGCCGAAGCGCTCGCTGCGATCGCCTGGCCGGCGCGCGGCGAGTTCACGGTCGTGATCGAGGGCGCGCCGGACGAAGCGCCCTCTACGGAGATCCCGCCAGCGATCACGTCGGCGGTGCGCGCGCTTCTCGCCGGCGGTGCGAGCGTCAGCGCTGTCGCTCGTGCGCTCCACGGCATCACGAGCGTATCCAAACGAGCCTTGTACGAACTCGCGCAAGACGAAGCCGACCGCGACTAACCTGGGCCGACTAGCGTCGACCCTTCAGTGCGCGTGCGAAAGTGCGTCCGGCAGGGCTTTTGGCTTCACCGAACGCACATGAGCGTATATGCCTAAGGATACGTTTTACCTCACGACGCCGCTCTACTACACGAACAGCACGCCGCACATCGGCCACGCGTATAGCACGATCGCCGCGGACGTTCTGGCGCGTTACCATCGCGTGGCCGGAAAGGGCAAATCGCACTTTTTGACCGGCACGGACGAGCACGGCCAGCGCATCGCCGACGTCGCAGCCGCGGCCGGCATGACGCCCAAAGAGTTCTGCGATCAGATCGTCGAGCGCTGGAAGCAGCAATGGCGGGATATCAACATCTCGTACGATCAGTTCATCCGCACGACCGATCCAGATCACGAGGCGGCCGTCCAGCGCATTTTCACGACGCTGCGTGAGAAGGGCGATATCGTGCCCGGGCGCTACGAGGGCTGGTATTGCCGCAACGACGAGACGTTCTGGCCCGAGAGCAAGCTCATCGACGGCCGTTGCCCGAATCCCGAGTGCCGGCGCGAGGTGGAGTGGTTATCAGAAGACGCGCTCTTCTTCAAGCTCTCCGCGTATCGCGAGCGCTTGATCGCGCATTTCCTCGCCAACCCGGCGTGGGTGCGGCCGCAAAGCGCGTACAACGAGATGTTCTCTTTGCTCGAAGGCGGTTTGGAAGATCTCTGCGTTTCTCGCGCGACGGTCGGCTGGGGCGTGCCGTTGCCGGGCGGCGGCGGAACGATCTACGTCTGGGTGGATGCGATCTGCAACTACATCACGGCTGCCGGCTATCCGTTGGACCTCGATCGATTCTCGCATCTCTGGCCGGCCGACGTGCATCTCATCGGCAAGGAAATCCTTCGCTTCCACACGATCATCTGGCCGGCGCTGCTCATGGCGCTCGACCTTCCGCTGCCCGCGCTGGTCTTCGCCAACGGCTGGATCACGATGGAAGGCGAGAAGATGAGCAAGAGCAAGGGCACCGTGGTTCGGCCGGCCGAACTGACCGCGCAATTCGGGGTCGACGCCATGCGCTACGTCCTCCTCGCGCAGGCGGCGTTCGGTTCCGATTTCGGATTCAGTGAAGAGCAGATGCTGCGCCGCTACAACGCTGATCTCGCTAACGACCTTGGCAATCTCGTGCAGCGTACGCTCTCGATGCTCGCGCGGTATCGCGACGGCATCGTGCCGGAGTCGCACGTCAACGACGCGTTGTCCGCCGGCTTCGACGACGCGCGCGCGGCATACGAAGACGCGCTCGCCAACATCGATTTTCGCGGTGCGCTGACGAGCGCTTGGGAGCGCGTGCGCGCTCTCAACCTGTATGTCGAACAGACCAAGCCATGGGAGTTGGCGAAGAAACCCGATCGAGCCGAACTCGACCGCGTGCTGTACGATCTGTGCGAGGGCTTGCGCTGGATCGCGGCGTTCGTCTATCCGTTCATGCCCACGACCGGTGAGGCCATGTGGTCATCGCTTGGTCTTTCGGGCGTTCCCGGGGCGCCGTGGAGCGACGCGCTCCGCTGGGGCGCGCTTGCGACCGGCTCTCGCACCACGGTACCGCCCGCGCTTTTCCCACGCATCGAAGCGGCCGCCGCCGCGTCGTGACGCTCGACCTGGTCGACACGCACGCGCACCTCGACGGCGACGCGTACATGGCCGACCTGGACGCCGTGCTCGAGCGCGCAGCACAAGCGGGAGTGGGGCGCATAGTCTCAGCCGGCCAGGACGCGGCGACGAGCGCCGCGACGCTAGCTCTCGCCGCGGGTCATTCTGCTATCGCGCCGGCGGTCGGAGTACACCCGCACGAAGCCAAGAGCGCCGGCGATCTCGCGTGGCTCGAATTGGCGGCGCAAAATCCAAATGTGGTCGCCTTGGGTGAGATGGGTCTTGACTACCACTACGATTTCTCCGAGCGCACCATCCAACGCGACGTGTTCGCGCGACAGCTCGATCTCGCAGCGCGCCTCGACCTGCCGGCTATCATCCATTGTCGCGAAGCTGAGGACGATCTCGCCTCGCTCTTGCGCGCACATTTCGACCGCAGCCGCCGGGCCGTGATCCACTGCTGGACCGGCGACTGGACGAGTGCCAAAGCGTTCATCGACGAATTCGACGTGTATCTCGGCATCGGCGGCGCCGCCACGTTCAAGAACGCGCTGCAGCTTCACGATACTGTCGCACACGCGCCGCTCGACCGCCTCGTACTCGAAACCGATTGTCCGTACATGACGCCGACGCCGTATCGCGGCAAACGCAACGAGCCGGCGTATCTCGCTCTGACTTGCAAGCGGGTGGCTGAATTGCGCGGCTCGAGCGAACCCGAGATCGCGGTAGCGACGACCGCGAACGCGATGCGCCTCTTCCCCCGTCTACAAATCTGAAGGGGCCGACGACCTGAAGGGGCCGACTTTATGTCGGCCCACATTCCTAGTGCATCCCGAGGTAAGCGCCCGTAAGAGTCGCCGGACGGTGGCTCACGTTCACGTCCCAGAGCGACTTGACATCGGCGATTGTCTCTCGCAACTCGTAACTTGCCATCAAACCATCGTCGTACGCACCCCAGTCCGGCGTTCCTACACCGACAGCATCAATGCCGAGCGAGGAGCAATCGTAAACCGCGCGCGGCAGATGATAGCGCTGCGTAACAAGTATCGCAGAAGTGACACCGAATATGGCGTGTGCGCGATAGCAGCTGTCGTACGTGTCAAATCCCGCATAGTCGAGCGTGATCGCAGATCGCGGGACCCCGTGGTCAACCGCGTACTTGAACATCGCGCCGACTTCATTATATTCCGGCCTGCTGTTGTCACCCGAAAACAGCAGCTCGACAACTTTTCCCGTGCGATAGAGATCCAGCGCCGCGTCGACCCGATCCGCCAGCATCGGCGACGGTGAACCATCGGGAAGCAATCCGGCGCCGAAGACGAGAGCGACATGGCGTGCGGGCACTGTTGCAATGACGACGTATCGGCGCTGCCACGTATCCGCCGTCACATAGAGACGCGCACACAGCGGCGCGATGCAAGCGAAAAATGCAAAGGCTGCGAGAACCAAAATCAGACGCGTATTACGAATTGTGCGAACACGCCGTTTTATCTGCATGCCGGCGCACGCTTCCACCTCGCGTGCTGGCGCACCCGCGAAATACTCTGTCGTCGCCTCGGACGAAAAAAGGGGCCGACTGGCGTCGGCCCCTTCAACCAAATCCGGCGGCCCCGAAACGCGGGCCGACATAAAGTCGGCCCCTTCAAACGATATCGTCAGACCGGAGACGAAGAGGACCAGAGCTCGTCGAAGTGCGCGCGCAATTCGGCGGCGCCGATTCCGAAATCGCAAGCAGGAGCTACCAGTCCGATCTCTCGGCCTTCGTCGAGCCCGTTGCGCGTGAGGTTGGCGGAGCCGACATAGATGCGATCGCCATCGTCCACATACTTCTCGTGCATGTAGGCGTCGACCGGCGCGCGTACAGCGACGCCGGCGCCATTGAGCCGGCAGACGGTTCGCTGCTGTTCCCGGCTGAGCGTCCCCTTGTCGTTGATGAGCACGCGGTCATTGTGACCCGCCGCGTGCCGCGCGATCAACGCTTCAACGACGCGCTCGTCGGACAGATCTTCCGATGCGATGCGCAAGTCGGAGGGCGAAATAAGCATTGCCGCTACGGAATCGCGCAGTGCTGTGCCTGGACCCGCGACGATTCTTTCGTGGGAACACGTCGGGTCTGTTTGGCCGGCGATTGCCGCGGAGAGCGCGCGAACGTCGTCGGGTCGATCGTCGACGACGCACACTTCTCCCGGCGAGCCGAAACCCGAGCGCGTGACATTGGCCGTGGTGACGATCGCCGTGCGTTGGTCGATCACAGCGGCTTTTGCGTGCAGAACGGCATGGGAATCAAACGCGTGGCGGTGGTGCTCGGTGCGGACATCGACGACAACGCCGCGCGCTTGCGCACGCGCGAGCGCGGCTCTAACTGCGCCATCCTTGAGATCGTAGAATTCCGCGCTGATCGATTTTGTAGCGCCGTCGAACGCGTGGCAGATGGCGGCGCGTGCGGCGGGTCCGAAGCAGACGGCAAGATCGCTCATGCCGCATCCTCACCGCCGGCGCGGTGCGAGTCTAGTTGACCGGCGCCAAGCCTTTCCCAGGAATCGATTTCCGGCCATCCGAAGCGCGCGAAAGACATGGACAAAGGCGGCGTCGTGCGCGAGATGTTCGATCGCATCGCGCGCCGATACGATCTCACCAACTCCGTGATGACAGCGGGTATCGATGCATCGTGGCGCCGCAAGGCGATCGATGTGCTCGATCCCGCAGTTGACGCGCGCCTTCTCGACCTCTGTTGCGGCACGGGTGTGATGACGCGCGACCTCGCATCACGCACACCGAACGGCCACGTCATCGGCGTGGACTTCAGCCCGGTCATGCTTGAAGTCGCTCGAGCCAAGAACTCAAAAAGCAACATCGAGTTCGTCCAAGCGGACGCATTGCATCTGCCATTCGAGAACGAGAGTTTCGACGGCGCGACGATGGGCTTCTCCATGCGCAATCTCGTCGACGTCGCCGAAGGCTTGCGCGAAATCCGGCGCGTCCTCCGACCCGGCGCGTCGTTCGTCAACCTCGAGATCTCGAAACCGCCGAACTTGGTCTGGCGGAAGATGTTCTATTTGCACTTTTATGGAGTCGTGCCGCTGCTCGGCCGCATCGTCGGCGGCGACGCGGCCGCGTATCGCTATCTCCCGCAGTCACTCGTCAACTTTCCTGACGCCGACCGCCTCGCCGGCATGTTCGCAGCCGCCGGGTTCGAACACGCCCGCTATATCCGGCTGCTCGGCGGCATTGTCACTATCCACTCAGGAATGCGGCCGGCGTCCGTGGCGGTCGCAGACAGCGGCCGGCTCGAGCAGGCGGGTGTGGCGTGATCACGAGCTCACCGCAATCGGCGATTCAGTCCGTCGTCGAAGAATTCGTGCGCGAAGAACTGTCTGCAGAGAATGCGCACATCGCGGGCGCGGTTTGGAACATGCTGGACGCCGGCGGGAAACGTCTGCGTCCACGCATCACGATGCTCGCCGCGCGTGCGTGCGCAACCTCCGCGTCCGAAGACCCGGTCCTCGCGTCGTACATGGAGCTCATCCACGTTGCCACGCTGATCCACGACGACGTGCTGGATAACGCCGACATCCGCCGCGGCCGCGAGTCCACGAACCACGCGCTCGGCAATCGCTTCTCGGTCCTCGCGGGCGACTATCTCTTCTCATGGGTCTTCAAGAAAGTGACCCAAGGCTATCAGAACCCGGTGCCGACGATCCTCGCGGCTATGCTCGCCGAGATCTGCAACGGCGAAGTGAAGCAGCTGCGGGCCGCCGGCAACGCGCGCCTCGCGCCCGACGGCTATTTCGATATCATAGGAAAGAAGACGGCGGAACTTTTTGCGGCATGCGCTGAGTGCGGCGCCATAGCGGCGTTGCTTCAAACAGGCTCGTCCGCCGGTCCGCAATTGCGAGAACAGCCCGCTGTGCGTGCGCTCCGCGAATTCGGCCGATCGTTCGGCATGGCGTTCCAGGTCCGCGACGACATCTTGGACTACACCGCAACTGAAGCGGAGCTCGGCAAACCCGCGGGCTCCGACCTTCGCGAAAAAAAGATGACGCTACCGCTGATCTACGCGCTCGACGGCGGCGATCGAACGCTGCACCAGTCGGTCGCAGAACTTTTCGCGTTGGAAGATCCCGACGCAGCCGATGCGACCGCTCAGCGCGCGCGCACGATAGAGTTCGTGCGCAATAGCGGCGGCATCGAGCGGGCAGCCGTCAAAGCCGCCGACTTCGCGGCCGACGCCGAGGCCGCTCTTGACCGCCTGCCGGCCTCGCCTGAGCGCGACGAACTGCAGCGCATCACGCGCGGTTTTAGGGAATTTTCATCCCCTTAAAGCAGGGCGCGAGCGGCGTTGCCGCAATAGGTAGAGAGATTTCATGCGGCCGCCGGCGGCCGGATAAGGAGCCAACGCTCGATGACACCGGTTTTCGCCATCCTCGACATGCCGATCATCATCGCGATCGGCGCCGTCATCGTGCTGCTCTTCGGCGCGGACCGTCTCCCGAAGCTTGCGCGCTCGATGGGTCTTGCGAAGAAGGAATTCGATACGGCGCTCCACCCCACGATGAGCTCGGTCGAACCACAGCCGCCGGCCGAACCGCCGCCGCCGCAACCGCCCACCACCCCGCCTCAGAACCCGCCTCCCGGCCAGACATAAAGCGGGTCAGTTGCCCGACGACGTACGCGACGACGATGTAGAGATGACGTTCACGCAGCACCTCGCGGAGCTGCGTAACCGTCTGCTGATCTCGATCGCGGCCGTGGTCGTCGTCTCCGGCGTCGCGTTTCCGTTGATGCCGCGGCTGTTGGCGTGGGTGCAGATCCATTTCCTCAATGGGATCCAGCTGCACGTCTTCTCGCCAGCCGAAGTGATCACCGTCGAGATCAAACTTTCGCTGCTGAGCGGCATCGTCATCGGCATGCCCATCATCCTCTATCAGGCATATGCGTTCGTCGCGCCGGCGCTGGACAAACGCGTGCGCAGAAAAATCGGCTGGTACGTGATCCCATCGTTTGTGATGTCCGCGCTGGGCATCGCGTTCTGCGGATTTATCATCCTGCCGTTCGTGCTGCGCGCGTTATTCGGTCTGACGCAGTCGGCGGGTCTCGTCGGAACATACCAGCTCGATCCGACCATCGGCTTCGTGGCAATATTGCTGGCGATCTTCGCCGTGATGTTCCAATTGCCGATCGTGCTGTCGATCCTCGCAAGCGTGGGCCTGGTGAACGCGAAGATGCTGGCGGATAAATGGCGGCACGCGACCGTGGTCATCTGCGTGCTGGCCGGCGTGGCGGCGCCCGATGGCAACCCGCTGACGATGGCGCTGCTCGCGCTGCCGCTGGTCGGCCTCTACCTCGCGAGCATCGTCGTCGTGCGCTTCACTCAGCCGAAAATCGCAGCGGCGTGAACGCGCGCTCTAGGTATGCGCGAAAACGCGCAAGAAGCGCGAACATGAAGACATGAGCACGGCAGTCCGCGGCCGCCCCCCGAAACCGATCGTCGAAGAGATCCTCGACGTCTTGAGCAACGTGCTCTTCCCGGTCGGCGTGTTCTGCGTCTGGGCCGCCGCGACGACGGTCGGCACGCTCATAGACCAGAACCAAACTCCCGACCACTATTACGCCGAATACCCCGCGCCGGTCGCCAATCTCGTCGTGCGCCTTCACCTAGACGGCGTCTTCCACTCGGTTCCGTACATCGCGCTCGTCGTGCTGCTGCTCGTCTCGATGACCGTCTGCACGTTTCGCCGCGTCATCCCGAAGCGATTCCCGCCGGATCGCGCTGTGCCGATCGATCATTTCGCGCTCCACGCGAGCGTCTCCACACCAAAGTCGCAGGACGAAGCGGCGCGCGCGTCCGATTTGTATCTGCGCAAGCGCGGTTTCATCATCCGCACGCAAGAGATCGACGGCGCGCACTGGACGTTCGCGCACAGCAGGAAATGGGCGCGCTACGGCGTCTTGATCGCGCACCTCGGCTTTGTCATTCTCTGCCTCGGCGTGTTCTTGGGTTGGCGATACGGATATCGCGGCGCGCTCCAGGTCTTCGAAGGACAGACAGTCGCGATCGAGCACACGCCATTGCAGCTCACGCTTGACAAATTCACCGCGGAGTTTGAGCCTATCCGGACGCCGACCGGCGTCTTCTATCAAGCGTCGAAATTCGAATCCGACGTGACGGTGGCCGGCCCCGACGACCATGCCGCGCCGAACATCCTCGTGAATCATCCATACCAGACCAGTGCGGGCGTCTACATCTACCAGGCGTCGTACGGCTTCGCCGGCAGAATGGCTGTGACGCGAAACGGGAAACCGGTCGCTTTAGACGGCGCACAGCGCCTGATGCCGCTGGACGAACTTCTTTTTCCGGGCACGAGCCGCGGCTTTCAATACATGACGATGGCAGGGCCGAGCGATCCCTCGCAGGTGCCGCCCGGCGTGGCGCTGCCCGCGCATGACGAATACGTCTTCTGGGCATTCCACGACAACATCCCCACAACCGACAAACCGATTTTCTTGCCGGTGGGCAAGAGCGTTGACGTCGGTGACGGCTACCGTCTAACGGCCCTCTCGCCGATCGCGTGGTCCGGGCTCACCTACCGAAGCGATCCTGGAGAATCATTTGTCGGAGCGGGCGTCGCGATCCTCATCGCAGGGTTCGTGATCTCGCTGTTCTTTCTGCCGGTAAAGCTGTATGCGCGCATCCGCGACGGCGCGCCCGGCGCGCGAGCGGACGTCGCCGTCACCACCACGAAAGGGAACGCGATGTACGAAGATGAGTTCGCCGATCTCGTCGCGGGTTGGCGCTCCGCCCTTTCGACGGAGATGTCAAAGCAAACCGCCCCCGCGCCGCCCAGCGCGGGCACGGTGAACGCCCATGCCTGACGGCGGCGCATACTCCCAGTACAATTCCAACGCCGCGGCCGCGATGAGCGCGCACTCGCTGCAGTACATGGAATGGTACCTGGCGGCCGTGATCATCTACGTCTTCGCCTTCGCGGTCTTCGTCGGCTGGCTGTTCTTCCGCAATCGCGCCGTGCTCATCGGCGGCGTCGCGCTCGCGAGCGCGGGCGTCATCTGCCAGGTCGCAAGCCTCGGACTGCGCTGGTTCTACAGCGGCCACGTGCCGTGGAACGATCTGTATGGATCGCTCTCCGTCGTGGTGCTCTGGACGGTCGTGCTCTTCTTGATCTTCGGCGCGCGATTTTCGATTTGGTATGCCGGACCGATCGTGTTCGCCGTCGCCGATGCGCTGCTCGCATATGCGAGCGGTTGGAACAAGGGCCTCGAGCCGCTCGTCCCTTCGCTCAAGTCGTATTGGATCGTCTATCACGTCCCCATCGTGCTCGCCGCATATGCCGCATTCTTGATCTCGTTTGCGACGAGCGTCCTCTACTTGTACAAGCGGCGCGCAGAACTCGCCGGCACCACGCCGCGTTGGCTTGCAGATGTTCCGCCGTCGTCCAAGTTGGACGTCGTCACGTATCGTGTGGTGGCGGTCGGGGAGATTTTGCTCACGATCGGCATCGTGCTCGGCGCGCTCTGGGCTCACGACGCGTGGGGCTCCTACTGGCAATGGGACCCGAAAGAGACCGCGGCGCTCGCGTCGTGGCTCGTCTACGCGGCGTACCTGCACATGCACACGCGGCCGTCGTGGCAGGGCTTCAACTCTGCCGTCACGTCGATCGTGGGTTTTGCCAGCATCCTATTCTGCTATTTCGGCGTCAACATCTGGATCAGCGGCCTGCATTCGTACAAGTGATCGGCGTCCGGCATTCGTAGAACCGATCAGCGAAGCGCATCCACCGCGGACGCGAGATGGTTCCATATCGCGGCCGCCGGATCGTTGTTATCGGTGCGGTTGGTCAGCACGGTGATCGTCAAGCGACGCGAGAAATCATAGAACGTCTCGGTCGTGAAACCCGAATAGAATCCGTCGTGGCCTTGCCATGTGTGTCCGTTGAAGCGCAGCCGCAGCGTGCCGAGTCCATAGGATCCGTCGGGACCGGGCCGCAGCATCTGCGCGAGCGTTGCGGGGCGTAAGATCCTGCCACCGTACAGCGCATCGGTGAACCGGGCCACGCCGGCGCCGCTCGCCACGATGCCGCCGTCCGTCCACACCGGACCCCAATCACCCGTGGGGACGCCGAGATCGTGGGCGCCGATGAACGTGTCGACCAGCTTGCTGTTCTCGACGTCGTAGCCGTGCGCGATGCGCGGAGCGTAGCCGGCGAGCCGCGCAAAATCCAACTCGCTTTCTAGATTGAGCGGATCTGCGATCAGCTGATTGAAGAGCCCGTCGACCGTAACGCCGCTCGCGCGTTCGAGCACTGCGCCCAGCATGACATAGTTCGTGTTGGAGTATTCGAACTTGGAACCGGGTTTGAAGTGCACCGGCTTGACGCGGCGCAACACGATGTCTCGGGTCCAATGGAAGTTCGGGTCGTTGAGCCATCGGATGATTTCCGGGTAGCCCTCGACGTCGTCATAGCCGCTCGTATGGCCGAGCAGTTCGCGGATCGTCACCTTGTCCGTGCTCGGGATGTACGAAGGCACGTAGGCTTTGATCGGGTCGTCAAGACCGATTTCACCTTTTTCATAGAGCCGGAGGACCATCGTCGAGACGAACATCTTCGTCACGCTCGCGAGCGAATAGAGCGTCCCCGCGACGACCGGCTGACGCAAGTCTGAGTCGGCGTACCCGCTCTGGCCTTCCCAGACGAGCCGGCCGTCGACCATCACGGCCGCGCTCAAGCCCGGCGTGCCGGTCGTGCGCCGGGCGTCGTTGAGCACGTCCTGCAGCTTTTTCGCCGCGGCTTGATCGATAGTCGGAACGGACGCGGCGCTGGCAGGCGCCAGTGCGTGCAACGCACCCACGGCCGCACAAGCGACCGCGAGAAACCATCGACGCGGCGGAACATGGCGAGTTATCATAGCACTGTTCCCTTCATCGTCGCGCGGCGACCAACAACATCTTAGGATCGCGCGCGAGCAGTGTGAGTCGTATACCGGCGCGCTGCAGAACGTCGTAACGCGTCGGTGCGATGACGCATAGAGCGCGTCGGCCGCCCGCGAAGTATTGTGCCGGGGGTACGTCGGTCGGATTTGTTCCGACGGAGGTTACCGGTCCAGCCTCAGTATAGAAGAGCAGCGAAAAGCCGCCGCCCACTCCGTCGAAACAGACGCTTTCATCGTCGCGCCGAGCCGCCATGAGCTGCGCGGCCATGCCTTTCATCGGTTTGAGAGTATCGATCTGAGGCAACACGAAGAGAGCGAGCGCGACGATAAAGCCCGTCATCGTCGCGACAAGTCCGGCTGGAGCATACCATGCGCGAGGCGAGATGGCTGCCAGCAGCGCAGTTATCACGCAGGGCGCGATCGAGAAAACGGCTAGCAGTTCGAGCGATGGTGAGAGCGCGAGCAGATCGCCGCTCAAATGCCGGCGTCCGTAGACCGCCACAGCCGCGACGACGATCCAGAGCGCGGCCAACGTTGCGACAAGCGGCGTACGCATCGGCCGATCATCATTCGATTGGATCGCAGGCGCCAGCGCGCGGCCGACGAGAACGCCCAGGGCCGGGAACATGATCGCGATGTAGTTAGGCAGCTTCGTCTGGGCCAACGAGAAGAAGATAAACGGCAGCAGCGCGAACAGAAGCAAGAGCCGTTCGTCGTCGCCGCGCTCGCGCCACGCGGCGCGCAACGCCTGCGGCACAAAGGCGATGAAGGGGAAGAATCCCACGATCAGCACGGGCACGTAATACCAGATCGGGCCGGGTTGGTTTTCGAACGGATGCAAGAAACGCCCGACGTTAGACGCGCCGAAGTAATCTTGGAGGAACGCGGGGCCGAACTTCACGGTCGCGACTGCGAACCACGATCCGGCCACGACGATGTACGCGATCGTCGCGCCGACGAGCGGCAAGTCCGCCAGCCTGCGCCAGCGCCGCGACCACGCAAGCCACGCGATGACGATGAGCAGCGGAAGCACGAGCGCGATCGGCCCTTTGGTCAACGTGCCGAACGCGGCTGCGCCGGCGGCGATCCACAACGCACGGCGATCTCCGTCGCGCAGCGCGAAGTATCCCCAAAACGTCGCCACTGTCATGAAGAAGATCAGCATCGTCTCCATCATCGCCAAGCGCGAAAGGACGATCATCTCCAGGCTGATGCCGCTTGCGAGCGCCGCCACCAATCCGGCCCCCTCGCCGTACAGTCGCTTCCCAGCGCGATAGGTCGCGTACGCCGTCGCCAAGCCGAAGATCGCGCTCGGCAGCCGAAGCGCGAACTCGTTGAGCCCGAGTACAGAGACGAACGCGCCGGCCGTCCAGAACCAGAGCGGCGGATGCGTATCCCAGGGCGCGAAGTTCAAATGCAGCGTCAGCCAGTCGGCTGTGCGGAATAGCTCTTTGACGATCTCGCCGTATGTCGGCTCGCTGTTGTCCCAAAGAGAACCCGCGCCGATGCGAAGGAGATAGAGCACGGCGAGCAGCGCGAAACTCGAATATTTCAATGTGGGCGAGACGGACGCCCCGCGCGAGACGAAGGAGCCGTTCACGCGGACGGGGTTGCGAACGTCGCAGCGCATACCCTCTTACGCTTGTGTCTCGTGGGAGCCGGCCGCATCGCGGGCGAACAGCGACGCGATATGGCGGCAACGTGTACAGCAGAGCTTCGCATCGCGACACGCGCGAGCAGACTCGCGCTCGTTCAGGCCGGAATCGTCGCGGAAGCGCTCAGGCGCAGTTCGGGTGTTTCACCTTCGATCGTTGAAATCAGCACGAAAGGTGACGCGGCACGCGACCGGTCGATCGCGGCGATCGGCGGCGACGGCGTCTTCGTCAAGGAACTGGAAGCGGCACTGCTCGAGGGCCGCGCCGACATCGCCGTGCACTCGCTGAAGGATCTCCCCACGGAGCGCACGCCGGGCGTCGACGCAGGCGTCACTCTCGAGCGCGCGGACGCGCGCGATGTGCTCATCTCGCGCGACAACCGCTTCGCGAGCATAGCGGATCTGCCGGTCGGCGCGGTCGTCGGAACGAGTTCGCTGCGCAGGCGCGCGCAGCTCGCCAACGTTCGGCCCGACCTCGACTTCCGCGACATCCGCGGCAACGTCGATACGCGAGTCCGCAAGGTGCTCGACGGAGAGTACGACGCCGCGGTGCTCGCATTCGCCGGCATGGAGCGCATCGGTCTTCTCGGCCTCGTCGGTGGCGGCTCGCCGCTCGCGCTCGATGTCTTCGTGCCGGCGGCCGGCCAAGGCGCACTATTCGTCCAACGACGGACGAACGACGAACGCTGCACCGACCTGATCGCGCCGCTCGATCACGCGCCTACAACCGCAGCGACGTCGGTGGAGCGGATATTCTTGCGCGCCGTCGGCGGCGGCTGTCTCGCGCCGGTCGGCGTGCATGCCGCGGCTCACGCGGACGGCTCGCATCCAGCATCTCATCCGGACGGCGCGCTCATGACGATCCAAGCGTTCATCGGCTCGCCCAACGGCGACGTCGCGATCCGCCTGTCGTCTACTGTCGCAGCGAACGATGCAGAGGCTCGCGCCGCAACGATGGCGGATGAGATGCTCGCAGCGGGCGGTCGCGAGATCATCGCGCGCCACAGAGAAATCGGAGCGTAGCGCGATGGATCTATCGCAACGGCCGCGCCGTTTGCGCGTGAATCCCGCGATGCGGGCTCTCGTAGCCGAACATGCTGTGCGCGTGCAGAATCTCATCGAGCCGCTGTTCGTCGTGCCCGGCTCCGGCGTGCGCGAAGAGATCGCGTCAATGCCGAGCGTGTGCCGGCTTTCAGTGGATCAGCTTGCTGAAGACGCGAAGAAGATCGCGGCACTCGGCATTCCCGCGATATTGCTCTTCGGCATCCCGCCGGAAAAAGACGACGCTGCGTCGTGGCTTGCGCGTGACGACGGCCCCGTGCAGCGGGCGATCGCCGCCGTCAAACAAGCGGTGCCCGAGATGCTCGTCGTGACCGACCTATGCGCTTGCGAGTACACGTCGCACGGCCACTGCGGCGTCGTGCGCAAGGACGGAACGATCGACAACGACCGCACCGTCGATCTGCTCGTGAGCGGCGCGCTGTCATACGCGCGCTGCGGCGCGGACATCATCGCTCCGTCTGATATGATGGACGGCCGGGTGGGCGCGATCCGCGCAGCTTTGGACGCAAAAGACTTCATCGACACGGCGATCATGTCGTACGCCGCCAAGTATGCATCCGCGTTTTACGGACCGTTTCGCCACGCAGCCGGCTCCACGCCGGCGTTCGGTGATCGGCGGACGCATCAGATGGATCCGCCCAACGCGCGCGAGGCGGTCAAAGAAGCACGGCTCGATGCGGCTGAGGGCGCCGACATCATCATGGTCAAGCCGGCGCTCGCGTACTTGGACATCGTGCGTGCGGTTCGTGAAGCCGTCGATCTGCCGATCGCGGTCTTCAACGTCAGCGGTGAGTACGCGATGCTGAAAGCCGCGGCACGCGAAGGCTGGATCGATGAAGAGCGCGCGGTCGACGAGATGCTCGTCTCGTGCAAGCGTGCCGGCGCGGACATCATCATCACGTATTTCGCCCGCTCGTATGCCGCCCGTCTCGCCAAGCGCTGAGCCGCGCGTCACCGTGGTCATCGTCGCAGGCGGCGAGGCGAGCCGGCTGCCGCGCAAGCTCGAGTTACCCGTTCTCGGAATCCCAATGATCGTCCGCGTGCGGCGGTCTCTCGCATCGATCGGCGCGTGCATCGTGGCGGCGCGCATACCGTTCGCGCAATCGATCGCAGACGCGCTGGATGCGCGCGTCGTGCTCGACGACCGGCCGGGCGAAGGTCCGCTCGCTGCGCTCGCGGCCGCCGCTTCATTCGTCGAAACGCAGTACTTCTTCGCAGCCGCCGGCGACATGCCCGGGCTAGACGCGTCGTTCGCCTCCCGCATCATAGACGCGGCGGCTGATGCGGCATGGCCTGACGCCGTCGTGCCGACGTGGCCGGACGGCACGATGGAACCGCTTGCCGCGCTCTATGCGACGGCGCCGTGGTCGGCTGCGGCGGCGGATGCACTGCGCGCAGGCCGCCGCAATGTCACTGCCGCGCTCTCGGGTCTGCGCCTCGCGCGCTATCCGCTTGACACGGGAGACGAGGCGACGCTCGCCAACGTCAATACTCCGGAGGACTACCGTCGCGCGCTCGCCCGCGTTGCGCCGGACGCGCGATGAACACGCATCCACGGTCTGCGGCGCTTTTCGACGCGGCCAACAAAGTGATACCCGGCGGCGTGAACTCGCCCGTCCGCGCATTTCGCGCGGTCGGCGGCACGCCGCTGTTCATCGCGCGCGGGCAAGGCTCGCACGTCTTTGACGAAGACGGCCGCGAGTATATCGACTATGTGGGTTCGTGGGGCCCGCTGATCTTAGGGCACGCACACGAAGCGGTGGTCCAAGCGATCGAGAACGCCGCGCGACTGGGAACGTCGTTCGGCGCACCGACCGCGGCTGAAACGACGCTTGCCGAACTCGTGCGGCTCGCGCTGCCGTCCATCGAACGGGTTCGTTTCGTCAACTCGGGAACCGAGGCGTGCATGAGCGCACTGCGGCTCGCGCGCGCACATACGGCCCGCGAGAAGATCGTCAAGTGCGCCGGCTGCTATCACGGCCATGCCGACGGACTGCTCGTCGCAGCGGGGTCGGGCGCGCTGACGCTCGGCATTCCGAACTCGCCCGGCGTGACAAAAGCCCAAGCGGCCGACACGATCGTCGTGCCGTACAACGATGTCGCCGCTCTCCGCGAAGCGTTCGCGCGCTATCCGGAACAGATCGCCGCCGTCATCGTCGAGCCGGTCGCCGGCAACATGGGTCTCGTCCTTCCGGCGTCAGGCTATCTGCAGAGCGTGCGCGATCTTTGCACGCTCTCCGGCGCACTCTTGATCTTCGATGAAGTCATGACCGGATTTCGCGTCGCGTATGGAGGCGCTCAGACCACGTTTGGGATCACGCCGGACCTCACGGTCCTCGGTAAGATCATCGGCGCCGGTCTGCCTGTCGGCGCCTTTGGCGGCAAGGCCGCGATCATGGACCGCCTCGCTCCGGTGGGCGATGTCTACCAAGCGGGAACGCTCTCGGGGAACCCGCTTGCCATGGCCGCGGGCATCGCGCAACTTCGCGAACTCACCCGGCTCGGCGTCTACGAGACGTTGGAGGCGATGACGGAAACGCTCGTCAGCGGCTTGCGCACGGCGTTCGCGCAAGCAGGTGTGCCGGCGCAGTTCGCGCGCGCGGGCTCGATGTGGGGTTTGTTCTTCAGCGCCGCGCCGGTCACGGATCTCGCATCGGCGCAAGCCGCCGACACCAAAGCATACGCGGCGTTTTTCCATTCCATGCTCGACCGCGGCGTGTACCTCGCGCCCTCGCAGTTCGAGGCGGCGTTCGTCTCAAGCGCGCACAGCCCAGACGACATACGATCCACGATCGAAAGCGCGCGTGCGGCGCTCGCATGAAGAGCGCGCGAAAGCCAGCGGCGGCTAAGCCCTCCCGTCGCGTCCTCAGGCCGGAAGGGGCCGCGGTGATCAACTTGCCGCGCTTGTTCCTCTATCATCGGGGTCTCGAAGACAGTGTGCGGGAAGGCATCACGCTGCTCACGTCGGAGGAACTCGCAGGCCGAGTCGGCCGCGGCATATCGTCGGCACAAGTGCGCAAGGATTTGTCGCGGCTTGGGCCGCTCGGCCGTCGCGGTCAGGGCTATAACGTCGTCGGGCTCATGCGGAAGCTCGGCCGTCTGCTCGGGCTCGATCGCGACTGGCGCATCGCGATCGTCGGGTTCGGCTATCTCGGTCATGCGCTCGCGGGATTTCTGGAATATCGAGAAGAGAAATTCCATATCGGCGGCATCTTCGACAGCGATCCGTCACTCGTGGGCACGCGATGGCATGGCGTGCGCATCAGTCACGTAGACGACATGGAGAAAGTTCTGCCGGCGCTCGAATGCTCCATGGGCGTCGTGACCGTGCCGCCGGACGCCGCGCAGTCGGTCGCCGAAAGGCTCACCGCGTGCGGCATCGGCGCGCTGCTCAACTTCGCGCCGACAAAACTGAAATTGCCGGCGAGAGTCGCCGTGCGCACGATCGATCTTGCTTCCGAGCTCTCGATACTGACGCATCACCTTCGACGCGGGCTGCGCGATTAGTCAAACTGTCCCGCTCCATCTTGCGAGGGTTGACTCCGTAGCGCGAGAACGCTCCACGCACTGTGCCCATCGTCATGCTTGGTCTGAGTCATCGCACGGCCCCGCCGCACATCCGCGACCGGCATTCGTTTCCGCCTGAACGGGTGGTCGAAGCGCTCGGTGCGCTTCACGATTATCCGGAGATACGAGAAGCGGCGATCGTCGCCACGTGTAATCGGCTCGAGATCTACGCAGAAGTCGACGAGCTCGAGCGCGGCGTTCTGCAGATAAAAGAGTATCTGACCACGTATCGTTCGATGCGCGTCGAAGACTTCGACAAGTATCTCTATACGATGCTCGGCGCCGAAGCGGTCGAGCAACTGTTCCGCGTCTCGTGCGGACTCGATTCGATGCTCGTGGGCGAGGCAGAGATTCTCGCCCAAGTCAAGGCGGCATTGCGCGCCGCGCAACATGCCGGCACCGCTGGAAGCATCTTGGAGCGCTTGTTCCGCAAAGGGCTTGAGACGGGCAAGCGAGCTCGCACCGAGACGGGCATCGGCGGAGATGCGGTCTCGCTCGGCTCCGCCGCGGTCGAGCTTGCGGCGCGTCACATCGAACTGCGTGCGGCGCGCGCGCTTGTGGTGGGCGCGGGCAAGATGGCGTCGATCGTCGCGCGGCACCTTCGGGCTCGCAATGTCGCGGAACTGGTGATAGCAAATCGCACGCTCTCGAGGGCCAAGCAACTCGCGCACGAATTTGCGGGGCGCGCCGCCGACTTGTCGGACGTTCCGGCGCTGCTTGCGGAAGCGGACCTCGTGATCTGTGCGATTGGCGCCGGCACGACGCAGATCTCGAGTCGTCTTCTTGCGGACCAGATGCAGGCCCGCAAGAATAGGTCGCTGCTCATCATCGATGTCGCTACGCCGCGCGACGTCGAGCCGGAAGCAGGCCAGATCGACGGCGTCTCGCTGTACGAACTTTCCGACCTGCGCACCGTCGTCGAGACCCATCTCGAAAGACGGCGCGCACACATGCCCGCGACAGAAGCCATCGTCGCCGAAAACGTTCACGCGTACATGCGCTGGTATCGCTCGCGGGCGGCAGCGCCGCTGATCGCCGACTTGCGCAGGCGTGCGGAATCCGTCCGCGCCGCAGAGATCCAAAAACTCTTCGAGCGCCTGCCTGAGCTGCACGAGCGGGAGCGCGAGCTTATCGAATCGACCAGTCTCGCGATCGTCAACCGCTTGCTGCACGCGCCGGTCACGAAACTGCGCGAAAGCATCGCGGATCGCGCCGAAGAGCAGACCGAGGCGGCTACGCTGCAGGCACTGCTCGACTTGGATGGACTGCACCGCAGTCTTGAGCGCGGTTTGCGCGAGACTCTCGCGCCGCCGCGTGAGCCGTCTGACGCCTGACGCATCCCCGCTGCGTGGAATGCGCGTGCTGTTGACGCGCGCCGCCGCCGCCGACGATAGCACCGAATCTGAACTTCGCTCGCTCGGTGCGACGGTCATGACGATGCCGATCGTGCGCATCGTGCCTCCGGCGGATGGCAGTGCGCTCGCGAGCGCCGTTGAACACGCCGGCTCGTATGACTGGATCGCGTTCACGAGCGTCAACGGAGTCGAAGCATTTTCGCGCGCACGCGGGGCGGCCGAAACGTTACGCGCTGGCGTAACGGCAGAACCGTTGCGAGCGCGTGTCGCCGCTGTCGGAGATGCGACCGCACGCTCGGTGCTGAGGTTCCTTGGCCGGGAAGCCGATCTCGTGCCAAACGTGTTCACCGCGGCGGCGCTTGGCGCGGCGCTCGCCGAACGAGTTCGTGATGGCGAATCGGTTTTGATCGTCCAAGCCGCGGATGCGCGGCCGGATCTTGCTCGCGCGCTTTCCCACGTCGCACCCCCACCCCATGTCGTCACTGCTTACGCGACGGTGTCGATCGCTCCACCCGAGATCGGGGCTGCGGTCGCAGATGCAGACGTCGTCATACTCGCGTCCGGCAGCGCCGCTCGCGGTCTCGCCGAAGCGCTTGCGCCAACGCCTGCCGATACGCTACGCGATAAAGTCGTCGCGTGCATCGGACCCGTGACGGCGGACGAGGCGCAGCGCAACGGAATCCCGGTGACGATCGTCGCACGCGAATCCACCATGCCTGGCATAATCGCCGCGCTCGTCGAGCACACGGCCCGATCGTGATCGTGATCGGCCTCGTCGATGCCGGTGCGGCCGGCATTCTCGCGCGCGCCGCTCTCGGGTTTGTCGTCGCGACGCTTATCGCGTTTGCAGGCTTGCGGACGCGCGCGCTCACAAAGTCGGGCGCAGTCGCCGCCGTATTCGTCGGTATCGCGGTATACGCCGGCGCCGGACTTGCGTGCGCGCTGGCGCTGATCGTGTTCTTCGCTACCGGCAGCGCGCTCTCACATAGTGGCGACGGCGCAGCGGGCAGCGGGGCGAAGCGCGACGCGCGTCAGGTCTTGGCGAACGGAGGCGTTGCTGCTTTATGCGCACTCGCGAGCGCCGCATTCCGCTGGCTCGGACTGCCGTTCGCCGCGGACGGGCTTGCGTTTGCCGCGATCGTCTCGATCGCCGCCTCGGCCGGAGACACGTGGGCGTCGGAGGTCGGTTCACGAGCCGGCGGGCGCCCGCGGCTGATCACGACGTTCGCCGAGGTGCCGCCGCGAACGGACGGTGCCGTTTCTTGGCTCGGAACCGCCGCGGCGGTCGTCGGCGGTGCGCTCGTCGGCCTTGCCGCTGGATTCTTCGGTTTTGGCGGCGTCGTCTGGTGGGGCGCCGTGATCGGGGCCATATCCGGACTTGTTGGTTCGACGATCGATTCGCTGCTCGGCGCGACCGTTCAATCGATCTGGTACTGTCGCGCGTGTGATGAGACGAGCGACGCGCGGTCGCATTCCTGCGGTGCGACTGCGGCCCACGTGCGCGGCATCATCGGCGTGGACAACGACGCGGTGAACGCGTTGACGTCAGCGTGCCTTGCCGGCCTCGCCGCCTCGGTTTTCCTGTTCAATCGTTGAAGAGATCGACTTTGAATGTCGACCCCGGCGAACGTAACGTGGGCCGACATGAAGTCGGCCCCTTCAGAGCGACTAGTGGACGATCAGCGGATTCGGGTACTCCGACGTCGAGTACGTCAACGCGCTGTTCTTGTACTGATAGAAATAAATATCGGCTCCGAGCGCATCCCCGTTCGGTTGGAATGAATACGGGCCGAGAACCGTTTGGAACGTGCCGATCGAAAGTGCGCGATCCAGCATCCGCCGCTCCGTGGTGTGCGCCGCGCGTGCGGCTCCGATCTCGATCTGCGCTGCGACGTATCCGAAGAGCGAGAACGACGAGAGACGACCGAATCGCTGCTGGTAGCGCGTGACGAAACTGGTGGCGGTCGGCATGAACTGCACCGGCGGCACGCACGAACTGATCGTCATACCGTCTGCGTTTGCGGCTAACGTCTTCAGCAGACTATCGCTGTAGAATCCTTGGGTTGCAAGGAACGGCGCGGTGACGCCAGCGGCGCGGATCGCCGGGATGACCTTCTGCATTTCATTTCCCGCGCCGCTCAGGAAGATGAGATCTGGTGCCCAGTCTTTCAGGGCTGCGACTTGCGCTTTAAGGGTCTTGAAATCCACGTCGAGCGGAAAGTCTTTCTCTGTCATCTTCGTCGCCGCGGTGTAGTTCACAAATCCTTGGCCGGCGTCCGCGCCGTAGTCGTTCTCTTCATAGACGACCGCCACGCGTTTCGATCCCATCGTGCGATCGGCGTAGCGCGCGTCGGCGCGACCTTCGGCGACGTCGGTCGGACACAGACGGAAGACGTTGTCGTATCCGGTTTGTGTGAGCGCCGCATACGGCGAGGTCGGGATGATTATCGGCACTTCGTTCTGATGATAAACGGGAAGCGCCAACGCGGTCTCCTGACCGCCGATGTGTCCGATGATGAACGTCGTGGCCGGATCGACGAGCGCGAACTGCGCCTGTTGCTGCGCGATCCCAGGATCGCTCTGGTCGTCAAAGCTGTGCATGACCCAACCGTAGTCGGCGATGCCGCGGGCATCGTTGGCCTCGTCGACGGCCTCTTGTACGCCGTTGGAGAGGTCGATGCCGAATTGCTTCTGGTCGCCGGAGAGCGGCGCGACCACCACGATCGATACGACTTTGGCGTATGGCGGAAAATCCGCAAGCGCAAGGCCGCTCGAGCGGACGAAGAGTGCGGTGGCGCATATCGCCGCGGTGAACGCTATTCTATGGATACGAGAAGGCATGCGAAGTTTCTCCGGCGGCGATCGAGGCCAGCGTCGTGCAGAGGAAGATGACCGAGAAGAGCATGTTCGCGTTGAAGACAGCGGCGTTGAGCGAGAAGACGTCGCGTCCGGACCGGATCAGGGACCATTCGAAGATACACAGCAAGAGCGCAGCCCCGACTCCGGCCCAGTACCATCCGGTGGCGCCCACGGCTACCCCGAGCAGGGCCAGCAACGCTGCGACTCCGAGATGCAAGAGTTGCGGCACGACGCGTCCACTCCCTTCGCCGAAGCGGGCGGGAATCGACGCGATTCGTTCGCGCAGATCGAAATCGCGATCCATGAGAGCATAGAGGATGTCGAATCCGGCCACCCACAGCGTCACAGCTGCGAACAGCAGCCATGCGCCGGTCTCGAATCGGCCGGAGATCGCGATCCAAGCGCCGAGCGGCGCAAGCGCGTCGACCGCGCCGAGGAAGAAGTGCACCGCCCAGCCGACGCGCTTCACATATGGATAGATCACAACGCCGGCGGCGGCGATCGGAACAAGCGCAAGGCAGAGCGGGTTGAGTTCGAACGCGGCGACGACCAAAGCGATGAGACCGAGCAGGATCGCCCAAACCATGACCGACGGCTCGAGTTTGCCGGAAGCCACCGCGCGGCCGGCCGTCCGCGGATTCTTCGCATCCATCCGCGCGTCGATGAGGCGATTCGCCGCCATCGCCGCGGTGCGCGCGCCGGCGACCGCGATCGTGATCCACGCAAGTGCGCTCCACGAAGGAAATCCGCCGCGCGCGAGCAGCGCGCCGACGTACGCAAAAGGCAGCGCGAACAGCGTGTGCTCGATCTTGATCTCATCGAGGAACAGCCGGAGTTTTGCGATCATGATCCGCCGGAGGGCGGGAATCCGAATTCGACCCAGCGCCTGTCCACTTCATCTTTGACCGCGGCGGACATGACGATATCCGGCGGCCACTCGCGGTCGTAACCTTCCTGCGCCGACTTGCGCGTGGCGTCGATGCCGAGTTTGGTGCCGAGCAGCGGCAGCGGACCGGCGTGATCGAGCACATCCACCGGGCCAGGCGCGAAGACGAGGTCGCGGCCGGCATCCACGTTGTTCAACGCGAACCACGCGACATCGCGCGGATTGTGGACGTCGACGTCGTGGTCGACGACGAGGATCGTGCGCGTGAGCATCATCATGTGGCCGAGGCCCCAGAGCGCGTACATGACCTTTTTCGCCTGACCGGGATAGCGTTTCTTGATCGACACGATGGCAAGATTGTGGAAGCCGCCTTCGACTGGAAGATCGTAGTCGACGATCTCGGGCACGATCTGCTGCAAGAGCGGAAGGAAGAATCGCTCCGTCGCTTTTCCGAGCCAGCCGTCTTCCATCGGCGGCTTGCCGACGATCGTGGTCCAGTAGATCGGATCGCGCTTGCGCGTGACGCACGTGACGTGAAAGACCGGATAGTCGTCGGCGAGTGAGTAGACGCCTGTGTGATCGCCGAACGGTCCCTCGCGCCGCAGCTCGGAATTATCCACGTAGCCTTCAAGCACGAACTCGGCATCGGCGGGCACCTTGAGATCCACGGTCCGGCATTGGACCATGCGCACGCCTTGACCGCGCAAGAATCCGGCGAGGACCATCTCGTCGACGCCCGCGGGCAGCGGCGCGGATGCGGAGTATACCACCGCAGGATCTGCGCCGATCACTGCCGCCACCGGCATGCGAGCGGTCGGGCCAGCCGCATCTTGATGTTCGCGGCCGTGTTTGTGCCGCTGCCAATGCATGCCGGTCGTGTTGCGGTCGTAGATCTGCATGCGGTAGATGCCGATGTTCTGCGCGCCGGTCGCCGGGTTTTTTGTGAAGACGAGCGGGAGCGTGATGAACGGGCCGGCGTCGAGCGGCCAACACGTGATGACGGGAATCTCTGAAAGATCGACGTCGGGCCCTTCCGCGACTACTTCCTGACACGCGCCCGAACGCACCGTCTTTGGAAAGATCGCAGCAAGATCTTTGAGTCCGAGAAGCAGTCCAAGTTTGTCGTCAAGTGCGCCGGGCTGCGCGAACTTGAGCAGGCCGCTGACTTTGCCGGCAAGCTCGTCGAGCGCTTGCACGCCGAGCGCGAGCGCCATGCGCCGCTCGCTTGCGAATGCGTTGATCAGCACCGGATAGCGCGAGCCGGCGACGTTCGTGAACAAGAGCGCGGGTCCGCCGCCCGCGCTTTTCACGCATCTGTCGGCGATCTCTGTGATCTCGTAGCGCGGATCGACTCGCGCGGAGATCTCGCGTAGTTCACCATCGCGCCGCAAGCGGTCGACGAATTCTCCGACGTTATTGTACACCGCATCGCTCGTTCTCATCGCAAACGAGGAAAGCCTCGCGCTGCGTGATGGCGCGAGGATTCGGGATGTTGGAACTTTCGCGAAAGTGGGTACGTTATAGTATCGTCTCAAAGCAGAACGCTGCGACGCCGCAGCGCTCAGAGGAGTATCATGAACAAGAAGACCATCGCTGCCGCACTCGTGATCACCGCGATCGCAACCGCGCCGCTCGCGATGTCGGCACGCGCGGACAACTTGCTCAACAGCGTGTTGAAGGGCGCCGCGGGCGTGTTCGCCGTGAAGGCGGTCGCCGTTCCGCTCGACCATTTCATCAACAGCATCATGTTGGCGAACAACGTCGCGAACCAAGAGAAGACGAAGGTCGTGCCCATCATCGAGACAGGATCCGCGACGTATGTCGGCGCCGCGCAAGTCAGCGGTCCGCAGTCGGCGATCGACCAGGTCCAAGCTGTTGGCGCATTCGCCGCGCAATGGAATAACGGCGTATGGCAGGTGAGAGCCCTCATCCCCATCGACAACCTGAATGTCCTTAAGGGGTTCAAGCGAGTCTACGGTGTCGGCGTGGACGCCGTGATCAACGCCCGCCTGTAAGACGGCGGCGGGGCCGGCTGCGCCGGCCAATCGAGAACCCCCGCATAGACAACCGCCCAAGGCGGTTGTCTTGCTATTTCCGGGACAGAACAGAAAACACCGAACTGTTAAGAAGGAGATGATAAATCGGTTAATAATCTACGACGTAATAATTAACCAACACACCATTTGCGACAAGTCTCGCGAATCGGAGAAAAAAATGGGCATCGATATCGCAGTCGCCAAGAACTTTTCACTCGACCTTGACCCCGACGAAGTCCTCGTAACGGTCGACGGAGACCTGAGCGGCGTTTCAGGTCGAGAGATCCGGCGCAAACTCGCGAGCGTCTTGAAAGAAGACGCAGCATCAAGGGTCGCGCTCGATCTCGGCGGCGTCAGCGGGCTCGATTCGTCCGGTTTGGCTGCGCTGATCGGGATTTTGCGGCTCGTGCGCGAGCGCGGCGGCGATGTACGCGTTATCGCAGCGAACGCCCCGGTACGCCGGATATTCGAGATAACCGCTCTGGCGCGGGTATTCAAGTATCGTCCGGCGCAGTTGGCCAACGCGTCGGCCGCATGAAGGCGGGCCACGCCTGCGCAATCGCGTGAAAGGTCAAGACTACGTGAACGTACGTCGACTTGTCGCCGCAGCTGTTATCGCGGCTGCGGCGCTGTTGATCGCCGGCTTCGCGCGGGCTGAAGCCGCACCGGCCGAAATCGCCACTGCTCCGGATATGACCAGGCCCACTCCGGCCGGTACTTCGCCTGCTCCGTCGGCGACAGCCGCGGCCCCAAACGCGAGCGCGGCGCCGCAGATGAAGCTGACACTCGCCGACGCTTTGCAGATCGCCCAAGCGAACAATCTCTCGTATCAAGCAGCGGCACAGGACGTCCAGGCAGCCGCGGCTCGTGTCATTCAGGCCGGCGCCGGTCGCGTGCCCGCGCTCTCCGCCGGTTACTCGTACGTCCACACGCAAAATGCGGCGTTCTTCATTTTCCAATCGCCCGGACCGGGCGGAAAGCTTGTCTCGAAAAAACTCTTCTTCTCCGCGACCGATCTCAACAACGTCAACGCGACGCTGAGCTATGCGATCTTCAGCGGAGGTGCGGTGCAGGCCGCGGTGGGCCGGGCAGCCGCCGGACTGTCGTCGGCCGAGAGTTCGCTGGACGCAGAGCATGCCAACGTGATCCGCGACGTGACCAACGCATATTTCGCGCTGATCGAATCGCGCCAGTCCGCCGTGATCGCGCATCAGACCGTTTCGGTTGCACAAGAGAATCTCGGGATCGCCTCAGACGGCTACAAAGCCGGCACGCTAGACAAGGCGGATGTGTTGCGCGAGCAAGTCGTGCTTTCAAACGCCCAAGTGCGCGAGATCCAGGCCGACGCCTCAGCGGCGCTCGACAACGCAACACTCGCAAATCTTTTGAACGTCGACCTCAACAGCATCATCGAACCGACCGAATCCTTAGGCGCGGCCACGCCAACATTCACACTGGATGGAGTGACCGCGGAAGCGCAATCGCGGCGCCCCGAACTCGGGGCCGCACGCGCGGCTGTTGCGCTCGCGGACGAATCGGTCAAAGCTGCTCGCGCGGGCACGCTTCCTAGTATCGGGCTCGAGATCTCCGATGCGAGCAGCAAACCCAACTTCGAGAACGTTCCGCAGCCGCAGCTCTCGGAGACGCTGGCGGTGACTTGGAAGCTCTTCGACGGTGGCCTGACGCACGGCAAGGTCGCCGAAGCCGCAGCAGATGTTGCGAAGGCCAAGATCAACCTGAAGCAGCTCGGCAATTCCGTCGATTTAGAGGCGCGCCAGGCATATTTCAACTATTCGGCCGCGCAAGCCGAAGTCGGCGCGGCGAAATCGGCGCAAGATTCAGCGGATGAAAGCCTGCGGGTCAGCCAGTTGCGGTTCCGCTCCGGCGTCGGCACCTCGCTCGAACTTTCGGACGCGCTTCTCGCCGACGAACAAGCGCAAACGCAGTACGTGAGCGCGCAAGCCGACTTGCGCATCGCACTGACCGCGCTTCAACGCGCCGCCGGACTACTTTAATATTTGAAGGGGCCGGCATTATGTCGGCCCTCGTTTTTCGTTTGGGCAGGCGATGCTTGCCCTACTACAGATTTGTCCGACTAGCGGCTATCTCCATGCGATCGCACTCGCGCGCCGGGTTCGGGCTGTAACAGTCCACAAGTACAAGACCGTGGCTTCCTTTGTAGATCCGGTCTTGATACTTCGAACCGATGACTTTCATGCCTGAGTCTTTCGCGTCGGGCGGAAGATACGGGGTTATCAGCGCGTACGCAGTCGCCGGATCCTTGCCTTCATAGAAATCAAGCGATAGAGATCGCGCGATCGCGGGTGCTTTGCGATCGTATGTCACGGTGAGATAGCCGTGCTCAGTCGTGTAGATCGCGGCGCCCGGCGGCGGCGAGGGCAGCGGGTGATACTTCGAACTTTGCGGCGGAGAAGGCGAGCCGAGAACCATTTCGACCTGGGTCCGCGTGTAGCCGAGCGTCGCGCAGCACGCTGGGGGCGCCTTGCTTGCGCAGGCCGCAAGACCCAGAACCGTGCTCGATGCAATCACGGCCGCTGTGACCGAGCGGAGCGTGCGTCGAAAGGTTGCCACGGACAAGATGTACGCGCATTCTTGCGAGAGTCATTCAAAAAAAGGGGGCCGACTAGCGTCGGCCCCTTCAGTCAATTACGGGTTTAGAGTTATTTCGAGTGCGAGTTCTCGCCCGTCAGCACGCGTGAGAGATTTACGCGGCCTTGGCTGTCGATCTCGCGAACCTTGACGGTCAGCGTATCGCCCAGATTGACCTCGTCCTCGACGCGGTTGACGCGATGTTCCGCCAACTGCGAGATGTGCACGAGGCCTTCTTTGCCCGGGAGGATCTGCACGAAGGCTCCGAAGTTCATGATGCGCTTCACCACGCCCGTATAGACCGCACCGACCTCGACGTCGCGGACGAGATCCTCGACGATCTTCTTAGCCTTCTCGCCGCTCTCGCCATCCGGCGCCGCGATGAACACGCGGCCGTCGTTCTCGATATCGATCTTGACGCCGGTATCGGCGACGATCTTGTTGATGACTTTGCCGCCTGGCCCGATGACGTCTTTGATCTTCTCTGGGTTGATCTCAAGGACGTACATGCGCGGTGCGAACGCGGACAAGCCGCGCCGCGGCTGTGCGATCGTCTCGCGCAGCTTGCCGATGATGAAGAGCCTGCCGTCGCGCGCCTGCTCCATGGCGCGGCGCATGATGTCGATCGTGATGCCCTGCACCTTGATGTCCATCTGCACTGCGGTGATGCCGTCGACCGTGCCGGCGACTTTGAAGTCCATCTCGCCGAGCGCGTCTTCGAGCCCTTGGATATCCGAGAGAATACCGGGGCGGCCATCCTTGAGGATGAGACCCATCGCGATGCCGCCGACGTGTTTCGGCAGCGGCACGCCGGCATCCATGAGTGCAAGCGTGCTCGCGCACACCGAGCCCATAGACGACGAACCGTTGGATTCAAACGTCTCCGACACGAGCCGGAGCGTGTACGGGAACTGATCCGCCGGCGGAAGGAGCGGCACGAGTGCGCGCTCGGCAAGGTGGCCGTGACCGATCTCGCGGCGGCCTGGTCCGCGCATGGGGCGCGTCTCGCCGACCGAGTATGGCGGGAAATTGTAGTGGTGCATGTAGCGCTTGAACGTCTGCGGGCCCAACCCGTCGATGCGCTGTTCGTCCGAAATAGAGCCGAGCGTCGCAGCCGTGAAGATCTGCGTCTCGCCGCGCGTGAAGAGCCCCGAGCCGTGCGTGCGCGGCACGATCGTGGTGCGGCACGTGATCGGCCGGATCTCGTTCAAGCGGCGGCCGTCCGGCCGAATGCCCTCGTCCACGACCATGACGCGAAGCTCATCTTCTTCGCGCGCCTTGACGCACTTGTCGAATTCCTGATTCTTCGGGTCTTCGAGCAACGGCCGCAATTCGTGTTCGAGCGGATGGCCGACGATGCGGCGCTTTGCTTCGTCGCGCGTGATCAAGTCGAACGCGCGCTGGCGGTCGGCTTTGCCGGTGACGCGCATCGCGCGGGAGATCTCCGCCCCGAACATTTCATCGACGAATCGACGCAGCGAAGGCGACGGCAAGAACAGCTTGAACGCGCGCTTCGGTTTACCGGCGCGGCGGGCGAGCTCGTTGATGACCCGGATGATCTCTTTGATGCGTTCGTGCCCGAACGCGACGGCGCCGAGGAATTGGTCCTCCGAGATCTCTTTCGCGCCGCCCTCGACCATCATCACCGCATCGGACGTGCCGGCCATGATCATGTCGAGCGTGCTCGCGTCCATCTGCGACTTCGCGGGATTCACCACGTATTCGCCGTCGACGATGCCGACGCGCACCGCAGCGACGTTGAAGTCAAACGGAATGTCGGAGACGGCAAGCGCCGCGCCCGCGCCGATCATCGCGACGACGTCGGGGTCGACTTCCGGATCGACCGAAAGCACAGTGCAGATGATGTGGACGTCGTTGCGGAAGCCGTCCGGGAAGAGCGGTCGGATCGGCCGATCGATCAGGCGTGCTGTGAGCGTCGCCTTTTCGGACGGTCGACCTTCGCGCTTGATGAAGCCGCCCGGTATCTTACCGGCGGCGTACATCCGCTCTTCGTAGTCGCACGTGAGAGGAAAGAAATCGATGCCTTCGCGGGGGTTTGCGCTTGCAGTGGCGGCGGCTAGGATGCAGGTGTCGCCGTAGCGCACGAATGCGGAGCCGCTGGCTTGGCGCGCGAGTTCACCGGTTTCAATGGTGAGTGTGCGGCCGCCCAGCTCCAGGCTGACGGACTCTGGCAAAAGGGGTTCCTCCTAGATTCTTATCAATAAACTTCTATATTCGACGGTGGTTTGTTCTCAAGGCCCCAGGTGTATACCTGGATATGCAAAGCGCGCCACGCCCGATGTTTCGAGGGGAGACGCGCGCGAATCATACGTATCAGATACTAATGGCGCAGTCCGAGTTTGGCGACGATCGCCCTGTACCGCTCGAGATCGCTTCGCTCGAGATAGCGGAGCAGGCTGCGCCGCTTACCGACTTTGATGAGCAATCCGCGCCGGCTCGCGTGATCTTTTTTGTGGGTCTTGAAGTGATCGGTCAGCTCGTTGATCGACTCGGTGAGAAGCGCGATCTGCACTTCCGGTGAACCCGTGTCTTCTTTTTTTCGCTGATGCTTATCTATGACCGCAGTTTTGCGATCTTTGCTGAGTGCCACGGTGTGATAGGCTCCTTCCGAATTCGCGTACGGCCGCAGCACCGCATCGATTGCGGGCCGCAACGCCGTCGTAACAAGGCACCGTAACAGGATACCATGCGCGACGATTTGCGGTCAAACGGAAGGAGCGATGAAAGCGCTATCTGGGGATGAGGAGGACTTGTCCGGCGTGGAGCTTGCTCTTCGGGCTGAGGTGATTGATCTGCGCGACTCGATATGCGGATTCTGCGACGTCGCTGCCGGGCGCGGCGGATCGCGCCACGAGACCCCAGACGGTGTCACCGGGGGCAACTTTGACGTGAGCGTAGCTGACCTGCGTGGACGTGTAGACGCGAGCTCCCCAGACGACGGGGAGAGCGAAAACCACGACGAGGGAGAGAAACTGGATGAGCGGAATCAGGGTCGTCCGCGACGAGCTGTGGCGTTGAAACATGGAAGCCGTTCCCTCCGGCGAGGCCGATACGAACATACGTTTGTTGGCCTAATCTTATCGCCGGGCGGGGAAGCTGTCAAGAAATATTCGAACAAATGTTTGCAAAAACTGACCCTGTATGGTACGATGCTCTGTGCGCGACGGTCGGCCTAGCGACCGCCGTACAATATCGTCACCCTCTGTCCCGATTGGCGACAAGGTGAGAAGGCGGTAGATATCCGTGGATCGCAAGACGACGCCGCGTCAACAAGCCATCCTAGATACCATTCGTGATTTTCGCCGCGAGCATGGCTATCCGCCGTCAGTCCGTGAGATCGGTGAGCGCGTCGGCCTCTCGTCCAGCAGCACCGTGCAATGCCACCTCCGCACGCTAGAGAAGAAAGGTCTGATCAAGCGCGATCCGACCAAGCCCCGCGCCCTTGTCTCTGGAAATGAATCGCGCGAGGAGACCCTCTCGCTTCCGGTTGTCGGCCGCGTCGCCGCGGGCTGGAACTACGAAGCCATCCAAAATGTCGACGAGCGCATCAGCGTGCCGGCGCATTTCGCAAAGAATTCTGGATCGTTCATGCTCCGCGTCAAGGGCGACTCCATGGTCGACGCGGCGATCCTCGACGGTGATCTCGTCGTCGTCAACCCGCAGCCGGTGGCCGAAAACGGCGACATCGTCGTGGCATATCCCGATGACACGCAAGGCGGCGACTGGGAAGCTACCATCAAAACCTTTTACCTGGAAAACGGCAGAGTGCGTCTGCAGCCCGAGAACAAATTCATGGAGCCCGTCTACACCACGAAGGCCAAGATCGTCGGCAAAGTGACGGCGCTCATCCGCAAATTATAGAAAAAAAGGCGGACCATTAAGGTCCGCCCTACAACTTCTCCATCGATGAAACCGTCAATCGCTATCACCGTCGGGGTCCAAGAGGCCGCGGCGCGCGACCATTGGGCCACCTACCGTCATGCCGTCGAGCAGGCGGGCGGCGAGCCGACCCTCGTTTATGGAAATTTCACGCCAGAACAAGTCGCGGCGATCATCTCCGAATACGATGGCCTGCTGCTCCCGGGCGGCGGCGACGTTTCGCCGGACGAATACGCCGGTCGCCCACACCCGTCGATCGATACCTCGTCCGCCGATCGAGATGCATTGGAACTGGAAGCGGCGCGCGTGGCAAAGCGCGCAGGGATTCCGACGCTTGCGATCTGCCGCGGCTGTCAAGTGGTCAACGTCGCGCTCGGCGGCACGCTGTTCGAGGATATCGAAGATCTCTACGATTCCTCGGACGGCCACGCGATCGAACATCAGCAGACGCCCGGTCACTCGCGCCAGGAGCCGACGCATCCGGTCGATATCCAGACGAACTCCGCGCTCGCGCAGGCCGTCGACGCCGTCTGCATCGAGACGAACACGATGCACCATCAAGCGGTGCGCCGCGTGGCGTACGGATTGCGAGTCGTAGCCATGACGCGCGACGGCACGATCGAGGGCATCGAGGCGGACGACGGACATCCGTTCTACATCGGCGTTCAGTGGCATCCTGAAGAACTCGTCGGACGAGATGAGCCGAGCCGGCGCTTGTTCCGCGCGTTGGTCGAGCACGCGGCTGCGCGCGCGCACCGTCGCGCCAAGCCGTCGACTGCCGGATCCGCGTAGGATAGTCGCGCATTGAGCGTCGGCCGGATCGGCCGATTCGAGCACGCAGTCGCCGCATTAGAGCAGCGGCTTTTTCCGGTGCTTCGCCGCGCCGCCGACGAACCGCACATGGCAGCCGTGCGCGAAGCGATCGGCCCGTCCTTCGCGGCACTCGTCGCGGTCACCGCGGTCGCGTGGGGCGTCGGGCACGGACCCGACCTTACGACGTCGTTCTTCGCGGCTTACCGAGCGGGCTTCGGCGCGATGGGCGTCGCACTTGCGGCCTTTCTCGCCGAACGCCTTGCGCGGACCTTCGGCTACGATCGCGCGCTCGCCGTCGTCTTGAGTCTCGGCGCGTTTTACATCTCGTTGCCGGTCGATTCGCGTCTTCATCCGTGGACTGCGATCGTGCAGATCGCGTCGACGAGCATATTCCTGGCGCTCATCGTCGCGCTCGTGACCGCTCAATGTCTGCGCGTGGCATACGCGCTGCTGCCGCGTTTCGAAGCGGCCGCGGCCGCGACCACAGCGTCTGCTCTGTTGTTCGTCGTGCCGGCCGCAGCCGGCGTCAGCCTCGCAGATCTGCTGTTGCCGATCATCAAACCGCTTGTCGCTGTCGGCGACACGCTGCCGGGGCTGCTCGTGGTCGTGCTCTTGCAGACGCTGCTCTGGTGCGCGGGCGTTCATGGGCCCGCGTTCCTCTCGGCGATCATCACGCCGGTGTATCTGCACGCGCTCGATCAGAACAGCCAAGCATACCTAAACCACCAGACGCCGCCGCATATCGTCACGATCGCTTTGGCGGTCTTCTATTTCCCGGGCGGATCCGGCGCCACGCTTTCGCTGGCGTTGCTCATGTTTCGATCGCGCGTCGCGCGGCTGCGAAAGCTCGCGCTCGCATCGCTCGTACCGTCGCTCGCCAACATCAATGAGCCGCTCATTTTCGGCATACCGCTCGTCATGAATCCGACATTGGCATTGCCGTTCGTGGGCGTTCCGCTCATCCTCGCGACGCTGACGTATGCAGCGATGGCGCTCGGATTGGTCGACAAGACCGTGTTCTGGATCCCGCCGGTCAATCTGCTGCCTGCATTTGTCAGCGCGTGGCTCCTGACCGGTCGCGACTGGCGCGCCGTGGTCTTGGTCGCGGTGAACGTCATAATGGGCGCGATCGCATACGCTCCTTTCCTACGCTCGTTCGAATCGTCCATCAGCCGCGAACCGGAACAAGCGGAAGAACTCGTGCGCTCGGCGACCGCCATTCGCGAGCACGAGCTGGAGGTGGAGCGGCATCCGGAGCGCCTGCTCGGCGAGACCCACGATGATCGATAGGCTGCGCGCCGCTGTCGCCGATCTCGAGATCAGCAAACGGGTGTTTAAAGCTGCCGAAGCCGCCATCGAGCGCGCGCTTCCGGCTTGGCGTGCTCGCGACGAACAAGGGTTCAGCGTGTTTGCAAAAGTGCGACGCGCTTTTACCAAAGCAGATCTGCACGACGGCCATCTGGCTGGGACCACCGGCTACGGTTATCACGATCGCGGCCGAGAAGCGTACGAAGGCCTCGTCGCGGACTGCATGGACGCAGAATCGGCGCTTGCGCGCATCCAACTCGCGAGCGGCACGCAGGCGATCGTCGCCACTCTCGCCGCGCTGCTGGAGCCGGGCATGCGGCTCCTCTCCGCGACCGGCAGCCCGTACGATACACTGCGGATGTCGCTCGTGGATCATCCGCGCGGTCTTTGCAGCCGGGGAATCGATTACGACGAGGTCCCGTGGATGTCGGGAGCGCGGCCCGCTTCGGCCGATCTCGTCGCCGCTCTCGATCGCGCGCCCGACGTCGTATTCGTCCAGCGATCTCGCGGCTACGCGGTCCGCCCGTCGCTCGACATCGCGTCGATCGAGTGGCTAGTGAATACGATCCGCGACCGTGCGCCGAACGCTTTGGTCGTCGTCGACAATTGTTATGGCGAACTCGTGGAAGAGCGCGAACCATGCGCCGTGGGCGCCGACGCCGTGGTCGGGTCGCTCATCAAGAATCCGGGCGGTGGGCTCGCCGAATCCGGCGCGTACGTGGCCGGCAAGAAAGATATCGTCGACTGTGTCGCCGAGCGCGTATTCGCGCCGGGATTGGGTTCCGCCGTGGGGCCAACGCTGGGTGCGATCCGCTCGCTGCTCGCCGGATTGCACCGCGCTCCGCGCGCGGTCGTTGAAAGTTTGAAGATCATGGATTTCACGGCCGCGCTTTTCGCCGAACTCGGCTACGTCGTGGATCCCGAGTGCGGCGCAGCGCGCACGGATACGATCCAAGCGTTGCGGCTCGGTTCACCCAAAAAACTGATGGCGTTCGCTCGCGGCCTGCAGCGCATGCTGCCGGTCAACGCGCGCGCAATGCCCGTGCCCGGCGCGGTGCCTGGTTACGCCGATCCGGTGCTGATGGCCGATGGCGCGTTCATATCGGGTTCAACGATGGAACTGTCTTGCGATGCGCCCGTGCGCGAGCCGTTCGAGGTGTACGTGCAAGGCGGATTGGATTCGAGCCACGGCGTGCTGGCTGCGATCAACGCTGCCAATGAAGTTGAAACGACCAGTTAGAGTTCCGGCCGCCGCGCAGATACGTCGAAGGGCTGCATGATGCGGCCGCGAGGAGGACCCTCGCATGGCGGTGCCTTCGGTTCCGTGCCGCCCCCGCCGAGGCTCCGAAACTCGCGTTGCAGTTGGTCGATCTCGGTCTGCTGTTCGCCAAGTTGCTTTTGGAGCGCAGCTATTTCCGAGTCGCCTTGATCGCCAAAGCAGTAGTTCGAGTTCGGCGCTTGGAGTGCGACCGGCTGCGTTTCCTCATCGCCGAGCGGCCAGCCGGACGACTGCGATTCGAACGAATCGTCCGCCTCAAGCGAGCCATAGCCCGAGTAGCCCGAAGTGCCATCGATCGCCGTTGCGAAGTCCATCATGGTGATGCAGTCACTCCCGTTTGTTCAGTTCTGATCGCTCGCAGGCGCTATCACCGGCGTGTTCGCGCTCGGCAAGTGGCGCTCCGAACGGCAGGCGCTCGTGACCTTCGCGAGAATACTATGCCGCATGAACGGTGAGCTGAGCAGGCGCCAATACGTCCGCGTGGCCGTCTCATTGCCGGTCGAATTTTCACTTGAGGGAGAGCCGCAGCCGCACGACGGTTCGGTTTTCGACCTCGGCGCAGGCGGCATGCGTCTCGTGGCTTCATACGACCTGCCTCCGCGAGCAGCGGTCGGCCTCAAATTCCACCTCCCCGGAACCGAGCGCACGGTGCAGGCCAAGGGCCGTGTGGTGTTGAGTTTCTTCGCGCGCAACGAGCAGAAGTTCCATCACGGCATCGCGTTCACGTCCATCGACCCAGGCGACCGGAGCGCGATCGCCGGGTTCGTCGAAACTCAGGACGCGCAGCGCCGAGCGTAGTCCCCAGCGCCGCGAACGTGGGCCGACTAGCGTCGGCCCCTTCAATAAAATAGGGCCGACATAAAGTCGGCCCCTTCATTTATAACAAGCTTGGTCAGTCGCCGCGCGATTCACCCATGAAGCCGTAGAAATAATATTCGCAGCCGTCGGTCATCGTGACGACGACGCGCGTCTCTTCGTACGATGCGCGCACGACCTGTTTGCCGGCCATCGTGTCGAGGATGCCCTGCGCAAAAACGCGCTCAGCTTCCCGAAGCGCTTCCGGATCGATTTCGAGTATATCGGACTCGTGAATTTGGCTCACGCTCGGGTCATCCACAGCAATATACAACTCCGGCGCCTCAGGTCGTCGCCTTCTCTATAGAGTTTCGGCCGCTACGGACGATAAACTTAGGTTAGTCGCGGAATAAGACGCCCGCGGGAGGCAGCCTGCGACCCACCGAAATCGCGGTTCCACATGTATGAGCTTGAAGCCATGAACGGCCCTCTAGACGGCAAACGGTGGTCGTTTTCCCGGGACATAACCATCGGTCGCGACGGTGAGGGCGCGGCGTTGCCCACGGATCGAGCGGCATCTCGGTCTCATGCTCGCGTCAGTATTGTAGATGAGAATCTCGTCTTGGCCGATCTCGGCAGCCGCAACGGCACGATCGTGGACGGCGTCGCGATCGAGACCGCCACGCGCGTCGAACTGGGTCAGCCCTTCATCGTCGGCCGAACGATGCTGTGCATCCGCAAGTCATCCGAAGATCTGAAAGCGTAAAATCCACATGCCCGTCACCGTCAACACGTTTTTTGAGAAGAAGAAGCGCCGTGAGAAGATCGCCGTGCTCACCGCGTACGATGCGCTCGTCGCGGCGATGGTGCACGCAGCCGGTGCAGACGCGATCCTCGTCGGCGATTCCGCCGGCATGGTATTCGGCGGACATGACACGACGCTGCCCGTGACGATGGACGAGATGCTCTACCACACTCGTTCGGTCGTTCGTGGAGCCCGGGGTGCGTTCGTCATCGCGGACATGCCGTTTCTCTCCTATCAGTGCGGCCACGACGAGGCGGTGCACAACGCCGGCACGTTCCTCAAAGAGGCCGGCGCGCACGCCGTCAAGATCGAGGGCGGCCACGACCCCGCTTTGGTCGCGCGCCTCGTAGCGACAGGTATCCCCGTGATGGGGCACCTCGGTCTCACGCCGCAGTCCGTCCACGCGCTCGGGGGGTTCCGCGCCCAGGCCAAGACCACCACGGCCGCCGCTGCGCTCGTGGAGCAAGCGCGCGCACTCGCCGATGCGGGATGTTTTTCTATCGTCTTGGAGTGCGTGCCGAGCGCGGTAGCTGAGAGCGTGACCGAGGCGATCGCATGTCCGACGATCGGCATCGGCGCCGGCGCCGGCTGCGACGGCCAAGTGAGCGTGATCAACGATCTCCTCGGGCTGTCGACGGGTTATCTGCCAAAGCATGCCAAGCGCTACGCGCATTTCTACGACGACGGTCTTATCGCGCTGCGCCAGTATATCGCTGACGTACGCAGCCTCGCATTCCCCGGGCCAGAAAACGAAGTGGATACGACGCAGCAGCGGGCGCAGAAGACAAAAAGTGCGTCTGTGGATCCCTCGACGCCGTAACGCGTGAAGGTCGTTCGATCCGTCGCGCAAGCGCGCGCCGAGCGCGCTGCTTTGCCGGCGCCCGTCGGCTTCGTCCCGACGATGGGTGCGCTGCACGCAGGACACGCTTCGCTCGTTGATCGCGCGCGCTCCGAGTGCGCGTCGGTCGTCGTCTCGCTTTACGTGAACCCATTGCAATTCGCGCCCGGCGAAGACTTCGCTCGCTATCCGCGCACGTTCGAGCGCGACGCCGCCTTGCTGGAATCCGGTGGTGTCGATCTACTGTTCGCGCCATCCGATGATGAACTCGTCGGCGCGGACGCGCAGACGGCAGTAGAGGTCGGCGCGGTCGCCGCGCGTCTAGAAGGCGAACGGCGGCCCGGACATTTTCGCGGCGTCGCGACGATCGTGCACAAACTCTTCAACATCGTCGCGCCGCAGCGCGCGTACTTCGGACAGAAAGACGCACAGCAGCTCGCCGTCGTGCAACGCATGACGGCTGATATGGACGTGCCGGTCGACATCGTCGCGTGCCCGATCGTGCGCGACGTCGACGGGGTCGCGCTCTCATCGCGCAACGCGTATCTGAGCGCTGAAGAAAGGCGCGATGCTGTGCGGCTTTCGCGCGTTCTTCGTATGATCGCAGACGGACTGGGCGCCGGACGTCGCGACATAGACGCGCTGATCCGCGAATCACTGCCAACGCTGCTGCCGCTACGAAACGACTACGTCGCGGTTGTCGATCCGCGCGCGTTCGAACCGCTCGATTTCGCACCCGCCGGCGTCGATCTGCTGGTCGTCGGCGCCGCATATTGCGGTGCGACGCGGCTCATAGATAACGTGCCTGCGCACACGGCGTAGGAGGGCCGCTCGGATGGGCCGACTAAGCAACCGCACCCATCTATGAGCACCCCCGAAAACTCCAGCCTCGCGGGCCGGACCGTCCTCGTCGGCGTCTGCGGCGGTATCGCCGCTTATAAATGCGCGGGGGTCGTCAGCAAATTGCGTCAGGCGGGCGCCGACGTGCACGTCATCATGACGGACGCCGCGCGCAAGTTCGTCTCACCGCTCACGTTTGCGGCCGTCTCGGGCAACGACGTCCACATGGAGATGTTCGACGCGGGGACGGCATGGCAGGTCGCGCACATCACGCTCGTGCGCAAGTCCGAACTTTTCCTCATCCTGAACGCGACGGCGAACACGTTGGCCAAACTCGCGCACGGCATCGCCGACAATCTGCTCACGACGTGCGTTCTCGCGACGCGCAACCCGATTCTGGTCGCGCACGCCATGAACACGGCGATGCTCGAAGCGGAACCCACGCAACAGAATCTCTCGACGCTGGCTGCGCGCGGCGTGGAGTTCGTCATGCCTGCAGCCGGATTCTTGGCGTGCGGAGAATTCGGCGACGGTCGCCTTGCGGACGAGGAAGACATCGTCCGCGCCGCAACTCGCATCCTCGAGCGCGGGGCAAGTATGACGGACGAACGCGTGCTGATCACCGCCGGTCCGACGCGCGAGTTCCTGGATCCGGCGCGTTTTCTCTCGAACCCGTCCACCGGCAGAATGGGTTATGCGCTTGCCGATGAGGCGCGCCGCCGCGGCGCAGCCGTCACGCTCGTCAGCGGACCGACGGAGATCCGCACCCCATCCGACGTCCGGTTCGTGCGCGTCGTGTCGGCGCGCGAGATGCACGCGGCGGTACTCGAACACTTGCCCGAGTCGTCGCTGTTCATCGGCGCCGCGGCAGTGGCCGACTTCCGTCCGGCGGTCGAAGCGACGGCAAAGGCGAAAAAACGCGACGCCGATCTGCACGTCGATCTCGCGCCGAATCCGGATGTCATCGCCGATGTCGCGCAGCGCCGCCCGCCTGGCTGTCTCGTCGTCGGATTCGCGGCCGAGACCGACGATCTCGAAACAAATGCGCGCGAAAAGCTCGCTCGCAAGAAGTTGGACTGCATCGTCGTGAACCGCATCGGGCGCAACGGCGGTGCGTTTGCGTCGACGGAAAACGAAGTAAGAATGTTCTGGCCCGGCGGCGAGCAGGACGTGCCGCGCGCGTCAAAGGCCGACGTCGCGGCGACGATCCTCGACCGCATCGCCGCTCTGCGGCGCAACGGCTGACCGTGCTGCTCGCGCTCGACATCGGCAACTCGAACATCAAGTTCGGCCTCTTCGAGAGTGACGGCAAGAGCGCCGGCACCCTCGCGCACACGTGGCGCTCGGTCACCGATCCGCGTCAGACCGGCGATGAACTTGCGGCGCTCGTCTACGGCATGCTCGCGGTGCGAGGTGTTTTGCCATCTGTGGTCAAGCGGGTCGTCGTCGCAAGCGTGGTGCCCGAGCTGTATCGCGCGGTCACCGGTGTTGCGCAAAGTTACTTCAACTGTCGCGCGGAGTTCATCTCGGCGGCGCGCCAGACGATCGTGCCGGTTCGCACCCAGCGGCCTGCGGAGCTCGGCGCCGATCTCATCGCCAATGCGATCGCCGCGCTGCGCAAGTACGGCGCACCGCACATCGTCGTCGGCTTCGGCACTGCCACCACGTTCTCGGCGGTCGATTCGATCGGCGCCTTCGCGGGAGCCGCGATCGCGCCCGGCATCGAGATCTCGGTCGACGCGCTCGTCGCACGCGCGGCTAAGTTGATGAGCGTTCCGCTCGTGCGGCCGGCCAAGGCGCTCGGCACGGACACGTCGTCCGCACTACAGTCGGGCATCATCTTCGGATTTGTCGGGCAGACCGAATTCCTCGTCGCGAAGATCGCCGCCGAGCTCGGCGGCAAGCCGACAGTGATCGCGACCGGCGGCCTCGCCGAACTCGTCGCGACCAATACGAAATGCATTCACCACGTGGACGAGAGCCTAAGCCTTCACGGCCTTTACATCTGGGCTACCGCCGGATCGTCTGAACAATCGACTGAAGGGGCCGAGAGGATCCCTGAAGGGGCTGACGCCAGTCGGCCCAACACCGCAAAACTCAAACGATAGGAAGTATCGAATTGGTCGTACGTAAGATCTCGATCGCCGCGTTCGCTGGATCGCTGCGCAAGAAATCATTCAATCGCGGCTTGCTGCGTGCGGTTGTCGCTCTCGCGCCGCCAGACGTCGAAATTCGCGTCGTCGACATCGACGATCTGCCGCTTTTCAACGCGGATCTTGAGAGCGAGACGAATCCGCTGCCGCCGGTGAAGCGCTTGTGCGACGCGATCAAGGGCGCTGACGCGCTCCTGATCGTGACGCCGGAATACAACTATTCGATCCCGGCGGTGACGAAAAACGCTTTGGATTGGGCGTCGCGGACGGACGGCGTGCTCGATGACAAACCCACCGCGCTCATGGGCGCGTCGCCCGGCCGATTCGGCACGGTGCGCAGCCAACTTCACCTGCGACAAGCCGCGATCGAAAACAACATGCACGTACTCAATGATCCCGAGCTCTATGTGACGCAAGCCCGAACGAAGTTCGACGAGAACGGCGACCTGACGGACGACGAAACGAAGAAGCGCGTCGTCGAGCTGCTCGAAGCGCTGGCAGCCTTCGCGCGCCGCTTGAATCAAGGCCCCGAACAAAGCGTCCGTCCGTGATTCCGGTTCTCATCGGCTCCAAGTGGGAACGCCCGCCGCGCGAGACGCTGCCGGTCTTCAATCCCGCGACGGCCGAGGAAATCGAGCGCGTGCCTTTGAGCACGGCCGCCGACGTGAATTGCGCGGTCACTGCAGCCGCTGTGGCATTCGAAGATTGGAGCCGCACGACGGTCATGGACCGCCAACGGCTCATGTTCGCCTACAAAGCGCTGCTCGAACAGCATGTGGACGAACTTGCCGCCATCATCACGCGGCACCATGGCAAGACGCTCTCCGAAGCGCGCGGCGAAGTGCGGCGCGGCATCGAGGTCGTTGATTTCGCGTGCGCGGCGACCACGATTCTGCAGGGCCGCACGTTGCGCGAAGTGGGCGCCGGCGTTGATCAGGATTGTTATCGTTATCCGGTCGGCGTCGTTGCGGGAATAACGCCATTTAATTTCCCGGTGATGATACCGCTGTGGATGTTTCCGCTCGCCGTCGTGTGTGGCAACACGTTCGTGCTCAAGCCCTCGGAACGGACGCCGCTTGGCGCGGTACGGCTCGCCGAGTTGTTCGTGCAGGCGGGTTTTCCGGACGGCGTTCTCAATGTCGTGCACGGCACCACGGAGTGCGTCAACGCGCTGATCACGCACAGCAGAGTCGCGGCGGTCTCGTTCGTCGGATCGGAAGCGGTCGCAGCCCACGTCTACCGTGAAGCGGCGCGAACGGGCAAACGCGTGCAGTCTGCTGGCGGCGCGAAAAACCACATCTTCGTCATGCCCGACGCGGATATCGCCACTGCTATCCCGTCCATCTTGAACTCTGCGTTTGGCAACGCCGGAGAGCGATGTCTGGCCGGCAGCGTCGCCGTGGCCGTCGGCTCGTCCGCTAAGCCGCTGCTGGCGGCGCTCACGGAGAGCGCGGAAAAGCTTGTCGTCGGGCCTGGTGATCGCGACGGCGTGGACATTGGGCCGCTCATCCGCGACGAGCACCGCACACGCGTGCTGGAACATATCGCGCGCGGCGTCGCCGACGGTGCGCGCATTCCTGTGGATGGCCGCGGCTACGTCCAGCAGCCGGGCTACTTTGTTGGGCCGACGGTTCTTGACGGCGTCACCCACGATATGGCCGCCGGTCGCGACGAGATCTTCGGGCCAGTTCTTTCAATAGCGTACGCGAATTCACTTGACGAAGCGATCGCGCTCGCCAATCGGTCGGCGTACGGCAACATGTCGGCGATCTTCACCTCAAGCGGCGCGTCGGCGCGGCGCTTTCGCGACACCGTCCAAGCCGGTATGGTCGGCATCAACGTCGGCACGGCGCAGCCGTTCGGATTCTATCCGTTCTCAGGGTGGAAAGGCTCGTTCTACGGAGACCTGCACATGCAAGGTCAAGACGCGGTGGAATTCTACACGCGCAAGAAGATGGTCATCTCACGCTGGTGACCATGCAGCACGGAACTTTACGGTTCGCTCGCACGATCATAGCAGCCACCACTACTGTGTACAAATGACGGAGGTTTGTTCAGCTGCCATCCGCCCGAGATCAAGAAGATAAGTTCGCATCGACTGCGTGTAGCCGACGACGTAGCGACCCATAAAACGAAAAACCGGGTTATAAATCTGGCCATCCTCCGTAATCGTCAACACCGTCAGGTTGTAACGTCTGTGCCCAGCCATTAAACCGCCGGGCAAAAACATGTACGTCCATGTTCCCGCAAAAGCCGAGCCAGGTTCAAAATCGATTTGCCGCACCAACTTTGACTTGCCGTCATCAGCCAGCGTACGAAAGGTTAGTGTCTTGCCGTAGGCGTCGGTTTCGCGCCAGACTGCCGACGGCCCGCGGCCAGAGAGTAGCACTGCGCTCTTTATGGAGGACCGCCAATTCACGGACGTGTCATCGGCTTCCACAGCGGCGAATAGGAACGGAACCGAGCGCCTATACGCGGCCGTACACCAAGCGTGATGGTCAACCGGCAAAGTTGTTCCGATGCCCGCGATAGTCAAGAAGATAAAGACGAGCGCAAAGAATATGGTGCCGGTCCAACGCCAGAACGTCTTCACTCAGGCTTGATTTGCGGGGCATCCAAGGCGATCGCGGTCATCATGCGCACGCCGGCTTCCAGGCAACGTTCGTCGATCGCGAACCGCGCGTTGTGATGCGGAACCGCCGTCTCGGGACCGCTCTGCGAGCCGAGGAAGAAGAAGCAGCCCGGACGCTGCTCGAGCATGAACGAGAAGTCTTCAGCGCCCATCGTCGGTTCGAACTGCACCGATCTCGATTCACCGAGCGTGCGTGCCGCAAGCCCGCGGATGTATGCGGCTTCCGTCGCGTCGTTGACGGTGACCGGATAACGCCACAGATACTCGTACTCGTACGTCGCTCCGGCGCCTTCGCAGCAGCCCTTGAGCACGGTTTCGATTTTCGGTTTCATCTGCGCGCGCACATCTGCGTCGAATGCCCGCACCGTTCCAAGCAACTTAACGTTATCCGGGATGACGTTGTGGATCGTGCCGCCATTGATCGCGCCGATCGTCACCACCGCAGGTTGGATCGGGTCCACGCCGCGGCTGACCACAGACTGAACGCTCGTCACGAATTGTGCCGCGGTCAGGATCGGATCGACCGTCTGGTGCGGCGCGGCGCCATGACCCCCGCGCCCGTGAATGGTGATCTCGATCGAATCGCTCGACGCCATCGCCGGACCAGGTTTGACTGCGACAACTCCCACCGGATATAAGGAAGCAAGATGTAAACCGTAGACGCGCTCGATGTGCGGATCGGCGAGCACGCCGTCTTCGATCATCGCCTTGGCTCCGCCGCGGCCTTCTTCGGCCGGCTGGAAGCAGAGCACGATCGTGCCGCACAATAAGTCGCGGCGTTCCATGATCATCTCCGCTGCACCCAGCAATATCGCCACGTGTCCGTCGTGACCGCACGCGTGCATGGTGCCGCGATTGACGGACGCGAAGCCCACGTCGCTTCGCTCTTCCACGGGCAGACCGTCCATGTCCGCGCGCAGCAGAATCGTGCGACCCGGTTTGCGCGTGCGCAAGATTCCGACAACGCCGGTCTGACCGATGCCGGTCCGGACTTCATAACCTAGCGCTTTAAGCCGCTCGGCGACGATGCCCGCCGTTCGAACCTCTTCGAAACCCAGCTCAGGGTGCATATGGAGATCGCGGCGTACCGAGACGACGTCATCGATGAGACGCGCGGGCACGTCGAGCACGTTGCTCGGCATCGTGGTTATCCTTTCGCTGGCTTCAAGGAGTCGCCACTTCGCAGTCCTCCGCCGCGCATCATGCCAGGCGGCCCGATGGCTAAAGCCGAAAACGGAGAATATCATGAAACCCGCTTCGCCGTTGCGCATCGCCGGCATCGAGATCACGCCGCCGATCGCGCTTGCTCCGATGGCGGGCGTCACCAACGCGCTCTTCCGCAAGCTGTTCAAACCGTTCGGTTTTGGACTGACGGTGAGCGAGTTCGTCTCGGCGCAATCGCTCGTACGCATGAACAAGCGCACGCTCGAGATGATCGACGTCTATCCGGACGAACGTCCCACGTCCGTTCAGCTGCACGGCAACGACCCCGCGGTGATGGCGCAAGCGGCGGCCTTCGTCGAAGAGTGCGGCGCCGATATCGTGGACATCAATTTCGGCTGCCCCGCGCCCAAGATCGTCAAAGGCGGCGACGGCGCCGCGATCCTTCGCGATCCCGATCTTGCGGTCGCGATCTGTGCGGCAGTTCGCAAGGCCGTCAAGCGCGTTCCCGTCACGGTGAAAATGCGCTTGGGCTGGGAGCGCGACAACTACACGTATCTCGAAATCGCGAAGCGCGCAGAGGCGGTCGGAATCGACGCGTTCACGTTGCACGGGCGCTACGGCAAACAGTTCTACAAACCATCGGCGGACTGGTCGTACATCGCGCGGCTAAAAGAAGCGGTCAAAGTGCCGGTGATCGGCAACGGCGACATCGCGAGCGCTGCGGACGCGTTGCGCTGTTACGAAGAATCCGGCGTCGATGCGGTGATGATCGGGCGCGCTGCCCTTGGCAATCCATGGCTCATCCGCGGCGTCGCCGCTGCGATGGCGGGAGAACCGCAGCCAGGTCCGCCGTCCGTTGAAGAGCGGATCGACTTCGCGCGCGCGCATCTCGATGCCATGGTGGAACGGTACGGCGAAAAATCCGGGGTGTTCCAGATGCGCAAGCACGTAGCGTGGTACATCCGCGGCATCGCGGGAGCATCGGCGCTGCGTGAACAGATCAATCACACACCCGACGCCGAGTCCGTCCGCGAACTGCTCGCAACCGCGCGGACGAGGCCGGCCGTAATCGTTGGTCCAGAGGAAGCGATGGAGGTCGCAGTCTAGTCGGTGCGGTAGGCAGTCGTCCCGCCGGCGAGCGGCGGATGTAACAAGCGGGTCCGAATCTCGATATACCCTTCTGACCGCGCGAAGCAAGCTGGTACCAGCGACAGGAGCACAAAAAGTCGATCATGGATATCAAACCGACTCCATTGACCTCGGGTTCGCCCACCGTCTCGGCCGCATCGCCAACCGCCACGTCATCGGCCGGAGGGCCACTCGGCCATCCAGCGACGATCGGCGAAGCGCTCAACAATCTCGCGATGCACATACCGGGCTTTGCTGGATATAAAGCTGTAGAAGATCGGCGCATAGCCGACAAACAGATGCGCGCAGTCATCGGTGAGCATATCAGCGCCGTCAAAGACCGGCTTGACCGTGTTGTGGATTCGCTCTCGCGTTCGGGCAATATGGATAGCCTAGCGCTCATCGACCAGAGCGGCCGCAAGCTCGAACGTCTCGCGGATCAAATGCGGTTTGCCGACTATGGATACAATGCGGTGTTCGACCATGCGCAGATCGGCGACGCGCAACTCATCCAGATCTACCAGTACGACGCCACGATCATGTCCGAAGTCTCGCAATTCGACGGCGCCACGACGGCCGTGGAGGCGGCTGGCACCGACTCCGATCGACTACGTGCCGCATTGACGTCGCTTGATGCGCTCACCGCTGACTTCGACCGGCGCTTCCGGGGCCGCAAGCACCTCTTCGACGGCCTCCCCACGCCGTAGCCGACCGAACTATTTGTCTGAAGGGGCCGACCAGCGTCGGCCTCTTCATTGGGGCGTGGCGTGACGCATCTGGTAGAATGACCGGACGCCGAAAATAACACCGGCGATGATCAAAGCCACAAAAAACAAAGAACCGAATCGTATGTTCGCCAGCATCGCATCAGGGTGAGCGGTAGTCTCGAATGTGTCGCCATCGAGGCTGGTCACGCTGATGATGTCGCCATGAAATAGTCGGATCGTCACTCTCTGGCCGGCTCGAAAACGTTCGGTCTGCCCGTTGTCACTGAGCTCGACGCCCTGTTCCTCGCTCGCACCGAATCCGATGGACAAATGGTGGACGGCAACCGACCCTCCGCGCCCGCCAGATCTATACGTGTCGTACAGGCCAAGAATAGTAGCCGGTCTGTCAACGCAACAGCTCTTATCGGCGTCAAACAGAGCCGCTGCAGAAGATTGCGCAGGGTACGAATTCCAAACCGGAATTCCGCCAACAACGCCTATGATCATGAGCAAGATGGCGATGGGAAAGACCGCTTCGGGAGGCGGGCTTCGACGCATCATGCTTGTTTAGATTAGTTTGCTTCGGAGCGCCAACCTCCGGCGCAAGATAGCGACCGGCCCCTCAAGAACGAGCGCGGCATGACCGCACTCGCGATGATCTCGTCGCTCACAGGCGATCAGCGCAAGACGTTCACGGCGAGCTTCCTCGGGTGGACGCTCGACGCATTCGATTTCTTCCTTGTAACCTTCGTCGTCGCGCGCATCGCCGGCGACTTCGGCCGATCGATCCCCGAGATCGCTTTCGCAATCACGATCACGCTGATGCTGCGGCCGCTCGGCGCGCTCATCTTCGGCTGGTTCGCGGATCGCTACGGCAGACGCATGCCTCTGATGATCGACATCGGCCTGTATTCGCTGCTCGAACTTCTGACCGCCTTCGCGCCGAACTACTGGGCGTTCATCGGATTGCGCGCGCTCTACGGCATCGCGATGGGCGGCGAATGGGGCGTCGGCGCCGCGCTTGCGATGGAAGCGTTGCCCGCGAAATCGCGCGGCTTCTTCTCAGGCATCTTGCAGCAGGGTTACGCGACGGGATACCTCATCGCTGCCGTCGTCTTCTATTTTGTCTTCCCGCATTTCGGCTGGCGCGGGATGTTCATCGCGGGGACACTGCCGGCGCTTCTTATCTTCTACATCCGCGCGCACGTGCCGGAATCGGCGGTGTGGAAAGAGAGCGCGGCGCGCGTCGGACAGACGGCTGGGTTATGGCGGAGCGCCGCCGCCAACGCGCCGCTTTTTCTCTATGCGATCGTCTTGATGGCGGCGTTCAACTTCATGTCGCACGGCACACAGGATCTTTACCCGACATTCCTCGAGAAGCAGCGCGGCTTCAGCGTTGGACAGGTCTCGCTGCTCACGATCGTCATGAACGTCGGCGCGATCTTGGGCGGCACGCTCTTCGGCGGACTGTCGCAGCGGTTGGGTCGGCGCTTCTCGATCGTCATCGCAGTCGCTCTGGGGGCATGCGTGATCCCGCTTTGGGCGTTTGCTCCGAGCGCGGCGCTGCTCGGTGTGGGCGGATTCTGCATGCAGTTCATGGTGCAAGGCGCGTGGGGCGTCGTGCCCGCGCACCTCAACGAACTTTCGCCTCCGGCGGTGCGCGGCACGTTTCCTGGATTCACGTACCAAATGGGAAATCTGATCTCAGCCGGCGCGGCGCAGTGGCAGGCGATCCTCGCTGCTCGCTTCCCATCACCTGGCGGCGGCGCCGACTATGCGCGCGTGCTCGCCATCGTCGCGCTAGTCGTCTTCGTCGCGGTCGGCGTACTCGCCGCGGTTGGACCCGAGGCAAAAGAACGCGAGTTCGCCGCTGTGCGTTGAATCAAAGCGCCGCGGCGGAGACGGACGTAGTACACTGCGAGCGGGACACGGCTGCAAGCTGCTTGAAACTCTTGCCGACGCTATAAGTATCCAATCGCGGGAAGTTTGACTAGCGCTTCGCGCGCATGAGGGAAGAAGAAACATGGCACTCGGTCTGTCCGTCATCGAGTTCTTCGACAACACCGGGCAGCAGATGGTGCATCGCTGGCCCGAGACCGGTTCCACCGATATCAAGTGGGGCAGTCAGCTCATCGTGCAAGAGAGCCAGGCCGCGGTGTTCTTCCGCGACGGCAAAGCGCTCGATACGTTCACGCCCGGCCGCTTTACGCTGTCGACGCAGAACCTGCCGCTCGTGACCGGTCTGCTGTCGATCCCATTCGGCGGCACCTCTCCGTTCCAAGCCGAAGTCTACTTCGTCGGCATGCAGGTCTTCACGAACCTGCACTGGGGCACGGCCGAGCCGATTCTCTTCCGCGACGCCGAATTCTCGATGGTGCGGCTGCGCGCATACGGCGCGTTCAGCGTGCGCGTCAACGATGCGCAGCTCTTCGTCAACAAGATCGTGGGCACGCAGAACGTCTACACGTCCGAGGCGCTGCAGAATTTCTTCCGCAACATGATTCTCGCACGTTTGAACAATCTGCTGGGCGAGACGGTCAAGAGTCTGCTCGACCTTCCGCAACAGTACGACGCGCTCTCCGCCGCCACTAAAGCGCGCATCAAAGACGACTTCGGTCAGTATGGCGTCGAGATCGTCGACTTCCTGATCAACGCGATCACGCCGCCCGATGATGTGCAGAAGGTCATCGACGAGCGCACCGGCATGGGCGTGGTCGGCAACATGAACCAGTACATGCAATACAAAGCCGCGCGCTCCGTTGAAGACGCGGCGCAGAACCAAGGCGGGTCTGCCGGCGCGATGGCCGGACTCGGCGTGGGCGCTGGTCTCGGATTTGCGATGCCGGGGATGATCAATCAAGCACTGCAAGCAGGCGCGGCGCAGACCGGCGGCACAACGCCGGCAGCCACGACACCCCCTGCAGCGGCGACGATCGCCTGCCCGAAATGCGGCGCGAAGAACGCGCCCGGCGCGAAATTCTGCAGCGACTGCGGTGCAGCGATGGTGCAGACGATCACGTGCCCGTCGTGCAAGGCGCAAAATCCAGCCGGTGCGAAGTTCTGCACGGAATGCGGCACGAAACTCGGGAGCTGATCGCTAACAGATCTGAAGGGGCCGACGCTAGTCGGCCCAAGCGAACGTAACGTGGGCCGACATAAAGTCGGCCCCTTCAAAAAGCCTCGTTCAGCATCCGTTTATCGATCGCGCGTTAGACCGGGCGAGCTTTTACCACTTTTTCCCACGACTTGCGCCATTCGGCTCGGCGGCGCGCATCCACTCGCCCTTCGGCTTCCAGCAGAGCCGGCGCCACCTGCGAGGCGCGCGTCCGAGCGGCGACGCGCCTGACGTAGGCCGCGGCGACCGCAGCGTCGTGCTGTTCGCCGAGGATGTCCTGAAGCCGCGCGAGGCGGCGCGCGAACCGCGCCATGTCGGCTCCGAGCACGTGAGCAGCCGCATCCGCGACGTAGCGGCAGCGACGCACGCGGATGCGCAAGCGGTGTAGTTCGGCGTCGGTCGGGCGGCGCTTCGCTTTTTTCACCGCCGTCTTGAGATCGCGCCACGGCTTCGCGATGAGTTCTGGCACAGCGACGCGCGCCGCCACGGTGCCATCGCGCACCAATCGCGGATGCGCGGCAGCCGCGACCAGGCGCTCGAGCAGACGCGCATAGCGCGGCGCCTTCAGCGCGCGGCGCACGCCCTTGTACTTCGCGTCCGACCCCTCATGCAGTGCGGCGATCAGACGTGCCCGCTGGGGCGCCAACGGACCGTCCAGATTCGAGGCACGCGCGCGCAGCCGCTGCACAAGGACGTCTGCATCGCGCGCCGCGCCCAGAATGTTGCCGAGCCATTCGAGGTCGGCACGCAATCTGGCCGCCCACCCGCGATCGATCAGCGGGAGAAAGACACGAAGCGCCGAGCGGATCCTTCGCGCTGCAACGCGAGCAAGGTGCAGCGGTTCCGGCCCGAGTCCAAGACGAATACCCGCGTCGTTTGCGACGAGCGTTCCGGTCTGCACCGTCAGCTCGGCGCGCAAGAGATCGGCCACGCTGCTGTGCGCGCTCAAGTGCGGGCTGCGCAATTCGGGGGTGAGGGGACCGGCTGCGCCGAGGACGCGATGGATCTTGGACTCGAAGACTTGCGGGCCGGCACCGAGCGCCTGCAACCGGCGTACGACATCGAAGAGCACCGCAGACGAACCGTGCGGCGCGAGCTCGACTTCGAGTTCGCGAAAATCCATCGCGGCGCCGGTGGAGAGTTCCGCCGCCACACGATCATCGGCGACTTCGGCGAGCGCCGCGCCGCCGGCGCTCGCAAGCGTCACGCTCCGCCGTTCAGTGCGCAACGTCGCGACGGCTCGCAACCTGCGCGTGCGCGCATACGCGGTCGCAAGATCGACGAGGGCCGCGGGCGGCGTCCGCGGTCCGGCGATGACCGTGTGTTCGGCGCGCGCGAATTCGCCGCGCTCAGAAACGTCGGGAAGTTTGAGGGTCCAGCGGTCGCCGGTGCGATAGCGCAGCGAGCAGCCGGCGCGCGCCAGCCGGCGATCGGTGGTGTCGAAATAGCGCGAGTCGAATACGGCGGTGATGATCTTCGACACGCGGTAACCGCCGCCTAATCGCGCGATCGTCTCCAGACGGAAAGCGGGCGACGCTTCAAGCTTGACTTCGCGTTCGAGCATCAGCGTTGCGTCAAGAAGTCGGTGAGCAGCGTGTCGAACGCCGCCGGGTTTTCCATCTGCGGCAGGTGGCCGGCGCCCGGCACGACCGCGACGGGCCCACATTTTGGGATGCGCTCCGCCAGTTCGTCGCTCAACGGGCGCGGCGTGACCGTATCGAATTCGCCCCAGACGACGAGCGTATCGACATCGATGCGCGGCAGGAGCGCGCGATAGTCGCCGCTCCATGTCGCATTGGTCGACGCTTTGTAGATCGCGAGCGGAATCGACAGCATATCCGTCAGCGCGCGGGCGATAAGCGATTCCGGTGCGCCCGGAACGAATAGGCGAGGTGCGCGTGTGGTCGCGAATTGTTCGATGCCTAACTCGTCGAGCGTGCTCAGTCGGTCGGGAATGCTTTCCGCGCCGCCGGGGTAGTAGGCGAACGAATCGACCAGCACGAGTTTTCGGACGCGCTCCGGGATCGTGCGGTAGACTTCGAGCGCCACGACACCACCCAACGAATTGCCGCAGAGCACGGCGCTCTCGATGCTGGCGGCGTCCATGACCGAAGCGACGTCGCGCGCGTACGCCTCGCGCGAAATCGCGCTCGGCTCAGGAACATCAGACTTGCCGTACCCTCGATAGTCGAGCGCGACGCAGCGAAACGCGCCCGACAGCGACTCCAGCTGTTCCGACCAGCACGCGCTCGTCGCGCCGACGCCGTGCAGGAAGATCACCGGGAGGCCGCTCCCGCGATCTGAATAGGCGATGTTCAAGCCGTCGCTCGCTGCGGTGTTCGCCATGGCGTGTGCGCAGTTCGCGCGGCGTGCGAACGGCCCTTTCCGCCATAACGTAAGAGGTCAACGACGAAGTGCGCACGGAAAGAATCCGTATGGCCGAACCCACCGATCACGAACAACCCTCGCTCTTCGACCGCGTCTACGCGGACTACAAAGAGCACATCAATCCGCCGCTCGCGCGCTTCATGAAGATCGCCGGAGCGCCCGTCGAAAAGCGCGCCTTGGGTTGCCGCGTTTGGGATACAGACGGCCGCTCGTACTTGGATTTTTGTGGCGGGTACGGCGTATTCACCCTCGGGCACAGCCATCCGGTCGTTGTCGCAGCGGTCAAAGCGCAACTCGACCGCATGTCGCTTTCCACGCGCGTGTTCTTCAACGAGCAGATGGCATCGCTTGCGCGCGAACTCGCCGCCGTCGCGCCCGGCGATCTCGAGATCAGTTTTTTCTCGAACAGCGGCACCGAAGCGGTGGAAGCCGCGCTGAAGATGGCGCGCTTGTCCACAAAGCGCGTGCACATCGTCTCGACGCAGAACGCGTACCACGGCAAAACGATGGGGAGCCTCACGGCGACCGGTCGCGACGTCTTCAAGGATTCGTTCCAACCGCTCGTGCCGGAATTCGAGCACGTGCAGTACGGAGATCTCGCCGCGCTGGATCGCGCGCTGCCCGGCGCCGCCGCATTTATCGTCGAGCCGATCCAATGCGAAGGCGGCGTGATGATCCCGCCCGACCGCTATCTGCGCGGCGTGCGCGATCTGTGCGACAAGCACGGCGCGCTCTTCATCGCAGACGAAGTGCAGACAGGTTTAGGACGCACCGGCTATCTCTGGGGCGTCGATCACGAGGGCGTCGTGCCCGACATCATGACGATCGCAAAGGGGTTGTCCGGCGGTGTCGTGCCGATCGGCGCGACGATTTCGCGGCGCGACGTCTGGATGAATGCATTCGGTAAATCGCCGCTCATGCATACGTCCACGTTCGGCGGCAATCCGCTTGCCTGCACAGCCGGCCTTGCGGCATTGCGCGTATTGCGCGACGAGCGATTGGTCGAACGGTCGCGCGAGATGGGCGAGTACTTGCTAGCAAAGGCGATGGAATTGCGCGCTCGGATGCCCGACGTGATCGCGGACGTGCGCGGCCGCGGGCTCGTCGTGGGCGTGGAGTTGGTGAGCGAAGGCTACGCCGGTGTGATCATCCCCGAATGTCTGCGACTCGGCATGACGGCGGCATACACGCTGAACCAGCAGCGCGTCATCCGGCTCGAACCGCCGCTGATCGTGTCGCGAGCGGAGATCGACGAGGGGATGGCGATCTTCGCACAGGGAACGGCGCTGGCTAAGGAAAAACTCGGAAAACTGGCTAGCTAGCGGGTTCCGTTCGGATGGCCATACCGGTCGAGTTTACCTCGGCCGCCTTGTTTCTTGTGCCGGGGGAGCGCCGTGCTCCGCTGGAACGAAAGGCGAAGTGACTGCGCGCGATGCCCTACGTCCAGACCGAGATCGACATCGCCGCGCCGCGCAAGGTCATCTACGAGCTAGCGAAAGACATGGAGCGCTACTCGGAATTCATGCCCGATGTCGAGTACGTCAAAATCCTGCGCCGCGACGGCAATAAGACCGTGACGCGCTGGAAGACATTGGTCGAAGATGCGCCGATCGAATGGACCGAAGAAGACATCTTCGACGACGAGCGCACGCGCATCGACTACCGGCTCACCGAGGGCGATTTGGACAGATTCGAAGGCGCCTGGACTTTTGAAGAGCGCGACGGCATGACCCACGTCGTGCTCGGCGTGGACTACGATTTCGGCGTGCCGACGTTGGCCGAGCTCATCGGACCGATACTCCAGAAGAAGGTCGAGGAGAATTCGCTCATGATGCTGCGCGCGCTGAAAGCCAAGAGCGAAGGGCCGGGGCGTTCGGCTGGGTAATTCTCCCGACAGGCTCGTTAGAGGGTGACACGCCCATTGCGCAAGTTCGGTTTTCTCATTCATCCGCTCTCCTATGACGACGTCCTTCGCTACGAGCCGAAGGCCGTCGGCAAAGGCATGCCGCTCATCAAGAAGATCCTTGAGTGGATGCCGGCCTACAAGGTCTCGCACATCACCGGCGTCCGCAGTCTGACGGGCGAGGAGATCGAAGGCTTTTTCATCGGCACGCCGCTTTTGCCGGAACAATGGCTCGAGTTGCCGCGCGAAGCGGCGATGGCGCGTGTCGTCGCTGGAGCGAAGTTGGCGGCGCAACTCGGCTGCGACATCGTCGGTCTCGGCGGCTTCACAGCGGTGGTCGGTGACGGCGGCGTCACCGTGGCGGAGAATTGCCCCATCGCGGTGACGACCGGCAACTCGTACACGATCGCGTCGGCGATCCAAAGTCTACTTCGCGGCGCGCGCGAGATGGACATCGATCTCGAAAACGCCCACGCCGCCGTGATCGGTGCGACCGGCTCCATCGGATCGGCGTGCGCGCAGATCATCGGCAACAAAGTCGCTCGCCTCACGCTTGTGGCGCGCAACGCGACGCGTTTGAAGAATCTGCGCAACGCGATGCAGCCGCACGTCAGCGCCGTGCTGGACTGCACGATCGACGTGACGGCCGCCGTGCGCAGTGCCGACATCGTGCTGACGGCCACCGCGGCGACGTCAACCATCGTAGAACCGGAAGATCTGCGCCCCGGCGCGGTCGTCTGCGAAGTCTCGCTGCCGCACGATGTTTCAAGGCGCGTGGCGACGGAGCGGCCCGATGTTCTTGTCACCGAGGGCGGCAACATCCGCGTTCCCGGCGATCCGAACTTCAACTTCGACTTCGGACTTCCCGATGCGGTCGCGCTCGCGTGCATGTCGGAGACGATGATCCTCGCTCTAGAAAACCGCATCGAGAACTACTCGCTCGGTCGCGGCATCAATATCGCGAAGGTCTTGGAGATCCAACGACTCGCCGACAAGCACGGCTTCGAACTTGCTGGCATGCGCGCGTTCGATAAGCCCGTGACGCAAGCGAAGATCGATGCCACCCGCGAGCTTGCGCGCGCGGCGAAGAGCACCGGCATGTCCAACGGTCATGCGCGCGTGGCGCCCCCGCCGGCGGCCGAAACAGCAGCCCAATGAAGCAGGTGGTCTCGGTGAGCCTGGGATCGTCGACGCGCGATCACCGGGTTGATGTCGAGTGGCTCGGCGAGCGTTTCGATATCCGGCGCGAGGGCTTCGACGGTTCACTTGAGCGTGCGATCGCCGCGCTGCATGAGCTTGACGGCAAGGTCGATGCGATCGGACTCGGTGGAATCGACGTCTACCTGTTCGCCGGAGCAAAGCGCTATGCGCTGCGCGACGGTTTGCGCATGCTCGACGCCGTGAAGAAGACGCCAGTGGCGGATGGCAGCGGCCTCAAGAACACGCTCGAGCGCGAGACGGTTCGCTATCTGCAAGAGCACGGCATAGTGGACTTCCTCGGCACGCCGGTGCTGATGGTCAGCGCGCTCGATCGCTTCGGCATGGCGCAAGCGCTCTGCGACGCGGGCGCGCGCGTGACGTTCGGCGATTTCATCTTCGCGCTTGGCCTGGACAAGCCGGTCACGTCGCTTGCCGAATTCGAAGCGCTGGCAGAGAAATATCTCCCCGACGCGTGCAAGCTGCCGTTTCAGTTCTTCTATCCGACCGGGAAAAAACAGGAGCGTCCGCCGACGCCGAAGTTCCCGCAGTATTTCGAACAGGCGAAAGTGATCGCGGGCGATTTCCATTTCATCCGTCAATTCATGCCGGACGATCTCGCTGGTAAGATCGTGCTCACCAACACGATCACGCCGGCTAATGTCGAGGAGCTGCGCGTGCGCGGCGTGCGCACGCTCGTCACGAGCACGCCGTCGCTCGGCGGCCGCTCGTTCGGCACGAATGTCATGGAAGCGGCGCTGCTCGCGCTACTCGGCAAGCCGTGGAAGGAAGTCAGCGCAGAAGACTACATGGACGTGCTGCGGCGGCTGAATTTCAAACCGCGCATCGAACACCTCGACGCCGTCAAGGCAACGCGCAGCTAGTTTCGTTTGTCAATTACCGTCAAATAGAGATCGGTACGGAAAATCTGACGGTAGGTCGAGCGTTTGCTTCTTCTTCGCATCCGTCACTAGCTTTTCGAGGTCGTAGAATAGTTCCAGCGTTTTGGCGTCTTTGCCGTTTGAGTACATCATGACACGAGTTACGACGCCGCAGTGGCGGACGGTCAGCACCGTTTCCCTGATATCGGTGATATAAGCATCGCCAGGGCCGAGAAGATAGAAATCGTCCTTGCGAAGAACATCTATCGCTTGCGAAATCGTCGCGTCGATGTGGTAGGTCCCGAAATCGACGCGCTTGCTGGATTGGCTGTAAGTCCCGCCAGGTTCATCGTTTCCAAAAAAGACCCAGTAGTGCGAACAATCTATCGAGGGATTCTGGCCGAGTTCGGGCGGACGCATTTCGCCGCAGCCTCGGCGTTCAAACATGATCGCGCTAATATCATTGTAAGTCGCTGGCGTTCCTGATACGCACGCCGCCAACGACGCGCTTGAACCGGCGACGACCAAAATCGCAATGAGAACGAACACGATGCTTCGAGTCATGTGCATAGCCTCGCCCCCGTATCCCCACTTGGCGGCTGGCTGCCGCTCTCCTCAGTCGTCGAAGGCCCGGCCGTCGACAATTGACAACAGCGGAGGCATTCTCGAAAAGAAATCCGACCCCCGTTGCGAATGAGGTGGGACAACGATGACATGAGCATTGGCCAGTAACACCTTTCGCCGGCTCGAGACCGGCGACGACCTGGAGAGAAGATGAACGAGAAAGAGACCCTGCTCACCGAAGAAGGTCTGCGCAAGCTCGAGGCCGAGCTCGATGACCTGAAGACCGTCCACCGCAAGGAAGTCAACGACCGCATCCGCCAGGCCAAAGAGTTCGGCGACATCTCCGAAAACGCGGAGTACGAAGACGCCAAGCAAGAGCAGGCGTTCGTCGAAGGGCGCATCCTCAAACTCGAGACCATGATCCGCAACGCCCGCATCATCCAAGAGACCGAAGGCCTTGGCGACGAAGTCCATCTGGGCAGCACGGTCAAGATCAAGAACATGACGAGTGGTCTGGACCTCGACTACACGATCGTCGGATCCACCGAGAGCGATCCCCTCAACGCGAAGATCTCAAACGAGTCGCCGATCGGCCAAGCGCTCATCGGCGCGAAACCGGGTCAGACGGTGAGCGCCACCACGCCCAGCGGCGAGATCCAGCTGAAGATTATCTCGATCCGCGGCAACCGCAAGACCGGCGCTAAAGCGAAGGCTACGTGAGTCGAGAGCCCGAGGTCGGCGCGACCGAAGCCGACCTTATCGCGGCTCGTCGCGCAAAACTCGAACGGCTCAGGGCATCCGGTCACGATCCGTTCGCGCACACGAAGTACGAACGCTCGCATACGGCTGCTGCAGTGCGCGAGCAGTACGACTCGCTAGAAGTCGCCGCGCACTCCGGCGCGAGCGTGCGCATCGCGGGCCGCCTGGGTAGCTTGCGGCGCATGGGCAAGAAAGTCGCGTTCGCGGATTTCGACGACATCTCGGGCCGCATCCAAGCCTTTTTCAGCCAAGCGGATCTCGGTGAAGCGTTCGAACTCGTCGACGATCTCGACCGCGGCGACATCGTCGGCATCGTCGGCGAGCCGTTCCGGACCAAGACCGGCGAGTTGACCGTCGGCGCGCGCGAGCTCATCGTGCTCTCCAAAGCACTGCGGCCGCTCCCCGAAAAATTCCATGGGCTCACGGATCCCGAGGCGCGCTACCGGCGGCGCTACGTGGATATGATCGTCAACCGCCCAGTCCTCGACACGATGCTGCTGCGCAGCCGCATCATCGCTGCGGCGCGGCGCTTTCTCGACGAGCGCGGTTACTTCGAAGTCGAGACGCCCACGCTGCTCACCGTGGCCGGAGGCGCTAACGCCAGGCCATTTCTGACGCATTCAAACGCACTCGGTTTGCCGCTGCAGTTGCGTATCGCCACCGAACTCAACTTGAAGCGCTGCATCGTGGGCGGCATGGAAAAAGTCTACGAAGTCGGGCGAACGTTTCGCAACGAGGGCATCGATCGGACGCACAATCCGGAGTTCACGATGCTCGAATTGTACGAAGCGTACACCGACGTCGAAGGCATGCTCAAACTCACAGAAGATCTCATTCTTCATATGGCCGAAGCCGCGGGCATCCGCGGTGAGCACGAATTCGCGGACGGCAAGATCCAACTGCGCAGGCCGTTCGGGCGCATCGCCTACCTCGATGCGCTCCAGCGTTATGGGAACATCGGCAGCGATGACATCCTCGAGGTCGACCGGGCGCGGGCCCTCGCGCGCAAGCTTTCACTCGAGGTTAGCGAAAAAGACAGCCACGCGCACATTATCGACAAGGTCTTCGAAAAGGTCGTAGAGCCGCACCTCAACGATCCGACCTTCGTTTTGGATCAACCAGTCGTGCTCTCGCCGCTCGCGAAGCGAAAGAAAGACGACCCGGAACTGGTCGAGCGATTCGAACTCTTCATCGCGCACATGGAAGTGGCCAACGCATTTTCGGAATTGAACGACCCCGACGACCAGCGCCGGCGCTTTGAGTCGCAAGTCGCCGATCGCGCGGCCGGCGACGCGGAGGCGCCGGAACCCGACTGGGATTACGTCCATGCGCTCGAATACGGTCTGCCGCCCACCGGCGGCATCGGGTACGGCATCGACCGGCTCGTCATGCTCTTGACCGGTCAGACGTCGATCCGCGACGTCTTGTTGTTCCCGCTTCAACGACCCGAGTGACGCAGGCCGGCTCACGCACCTTTGCCCTCGTGGTCGAGTACGACGGCGCGTTTACGCACGGCATGCAGCGCCAATCCGGATTGCCGACCGTAGCGGGTGCGCTCGACCTCGCATTGAGCACGCTGCTCGGCCAGGACATTCAGGTGGTCGTCGCCGGCCGGACCGATGCCGGCGTTCACGCGCGCGGACAGGTCGTCTCTTTCAGGACGGCCGCGCTGATCGATCTGCGGCGCATGCCGGTCGCGTTGAGCGGGATGTTGCGCGAGTCGCACATCGCCGTGCTGCGGGCCGTCGAACGCGATGCGGATTTCTCGGCGCGGCGGAGCGCGCTCGCGCGTACGTATCGATATCGGATCTTGAATCGGCTTGCGCCGTCACCGCTCGAGCGCGGCCGAGTCTTTCATGTCGGGGCGCGGCTCGACGTGGAAGCGATGAAGGCCGGTGCGGCGATGCTCGTGGGCGAACACGATTTCGCCGCTTTCTGCGCGAGCGTGCCGGCCGGTGTCGTCACGCGGCGTACCATGACGTCGCTCGCCGTCGAACGCGACGGCGACATGATCGATATCTGGCTGACCGCCGACTCGTTCCTTCATCATATGGTGCGCATCATCGTTGGGACGTTGGTCGAGATCGGACGCGGCAGACGAGAGGCGGGCGATATCGCGCGTCTGCTCGTGCCGGCGACGCGATCGGATGCGGGCTTCACGGCGCCGGCCCACGCGCTCTACCTCGAACGCGTCCATTACGCAGAGCCGCTGTGATGTTGCCCGCGACTATCTTGAAGGGGAATTCTGAAGGGGCCGACTTTATGTCGGCCCACGTTATGTTCGCCGGCCGACATAAAGTCGGCCCCTTCAACGATCGACATGGGACCGATAGCGCGCGTCACCGAATGTGGACGTTGTCATGAGTCCAGCTGATCAGAGCGGTGGGTTGCCGCCCGAATTGCTTCCGCCCGGCTATCGGATCGTCACGGTCGCGCAACCTGTGCCGCACCCGATTGGCGACGGAACACAGCCGGCACGCGACGATACTTCGCGCGGCAGAGCGGCTGGAGCCGGGGCCGTCGGCTTCATGGCGACGCTACTCGCGCTCGCGGCGAAATTCAAAGGCGCGCTGCTTCTACTGCTCAATCTTAAATGGATATTGATCGCCGGCAAGCTGCTGCTGTCGAGCGGCTCGCTGATCTTGAGCATCTGGCTCTGGTCCACGATCTTCGGCTGGCCGTTTGCGACCGGCTTCGTACTGCTGATCTTCGTGCACGAGATGGGGCACGTTATCGCACTATACGTGCGCGGCATCAAAGCGAGCGTTCCGATCTTCATCCCGTTTTTTGGCGCGTTAGTGGCGCTGCGGGAGATGCCGCCGAACGCGCGCATCGAAGCGGAGATCGCGATCGCGGGCCCGCTGCTCGGCACGGCAGGCGCAGCGGTATGCCACATCATCGGCTTACGAGGTGGCGGACAGATCTGGTATGCGCTCGCTTCTGCCGGCTACTTCATCAACTTGTTCAATCTGCTGCCCGTGATACCGCTCGATGGCGGCCGCGTCGTGGCCGCGCTTTCGCCGAAGCTTTGGGTCGTCGGACTGGTCGGCGCGCTGGCGTTTGCATTGCTGCGGCCCGGCCCAGGCATCGCGTTCATCGCCGTGATGATTGCGCTCTCGTGGCAGCGCATCGCGGCGGCATTCCATCCAGCTACTGCCACGGATCCGTATTATCAGGTGCCGAGCCGCGAGCGAGTCGTGATCGCAGTGGCCTACTTCGGACTCGCGGCGCTCGCTGCCGTTGGTTGGCATGCGGCCGCGGTAGCCGCGGGTTCGCAATAGAGCAAACATCGAACCGGCCGAAGGGGCAAGCGATGCTTGCCCTACTACGAGATGGCGGACCGTAAAGGTCCGCCCTACATCGAAGTGGGACAGTCGCGAACTTGACTTGAACAGCAGGCGTCACGTATGATAGCAAGGTTCGCCTAGCGTTCGCTACGGCTTCCATCTTCTGATGTTCAAGGTCCGCTAACACCAAATATGCGCACTCCTTTGCTCGCGAAAAACGGCGTTGAACGTACCTGGTACGTCGTCGATGCCAAAGGCAAGACCCTCGGACGCCTGGCCACTCGGATTGCCGTCGTCCTGCAGGGCAAACATAAACCCGATTACACACCGCACGCCGACACCGGCGATTTCGTCGTCGTCGTCAACGCCGAGCACGTCCATCTCACCGGCAAGAAGTGGACGGACAAAGTGTATTACAAGCACTCGCAGTACCCAGGCGGTCTGACCGAACGTACTGCGGGCGAGATCCGCGCGACGCACCCTACGCGCATCATCGAAGGTGCAGTGCGCGGCATGCTGCCAGGTAACAAATTGCGCGCTCTGCGGCTCAAGCGTCTGCGAGTCTTCGCAGGCCCCGAACACGAGCACGCAGCGCAGGCTCCGAAAGAGTTGAAAACGGTCTGATGGCACATACAGTCGGCGATGTCCATGGCGGCACGGGCCGCCGCAAACGCGCGGTCGCGCGCGTCCGCGTCACCCTCGGCAAAGGCGAGATCAACGTCAACGAACGTCCGGCCAACGAATACTTCGGCCGCGACTCGCTCATGCAGATCGTGCGGCAGCCGCTTGAGGCCACGAACAGCCTCGAGCGATTCAAAGTCGAAGTGACCGCACACGGCGGCGGGCTGACCGGTCAAGCCGGCGCGATCCGCCACGGCGTCGCTCGCGCGCTCGTGCAGATGGACGAGAGCCTTCGGCCGGTGCTGCGCAAAGCCGGATTGCTGACCCGCGATCCGCGCGAGAAAGAGTCGAAGAAATACGGGCGCAAGCGCGCTCGCAAACGCTTCCAGTTCAGCAAGCGCTAGAGACGCGCGACTCCGAAAAGAAGAAGGCCGGCATCCGCCGGCCTTTTGTTTGGGTCAGCGAGCCGTGAAACCGGCCGGCGTTGCGCCGTGACGTTTCTTATCGGCGTACATGCCCTTGTCGGCGCGCGTCACAAGTTCGGCGGCATCGTTGCCGTCGCGCGGATAGACCGCGATACCCGCCGACATCTCGATCGGGATCGGCGGGAAGCCGGCATCGCGGCGTTCGATCTTGTTGTGTAGCCGGCTGAGAAGAAGACGGGCGCCGCCTTCGTCGGCCTGCGGCAAAATCACGAGGAACTCATCGCCGCCGTAGCGCCCAGCGATATCCGTGGTGCGTAGACACGATGTAAGCCCGGTCGCGACGAATCGAAGGACTTCATCGCCAGCCTGATGGCCGAAGTTATCGTTGAAGCTCTTGAAATTGTTGAGATCGAAGAGCACGATGGCGAGCGACTGCGATCCGCGCTCTGCGCGCGCCAGCTCATTTTCGAGCCGTTCTTGCAGGTATCGGTGATTGAAGAGCCCGGTGAGCGAATCTTCGTTGGCTCGCTCCTTCGCACGCCCGTACAGCCGCGCGTTGCGGATCCCGACTGCGATCTGATTGGCCGCGGTCTCAAGCACGCCGAGCTCGTCGGCGGTGAGGAGCCGCGCCGCCGTGGTCGCGTTGACGGAGAGCGTTCCGATCACGCGGCTTTCCACGATCAGCGGCAAGATCGCACCGGAGATGAGGTGACGCTCGTTGACCCAGTCGCGGCAATCGCGCATGATCGGGTCGTTTTGCAAATCGTCAGCCGACACGACCCGACGTTCGAAGATCACTTCGGCTAGCGCCGAGCGACGTCGGACCGGCAATTTCGCCCCGACCGTCACGGGAACGTTATCACTGCGGTACTCGGCCGCGATCTCTAGATGCGATTGGTCGTCGGAAAGTATGCCGACGGCGACGCGCTCCATTCGCAGGCCTTTGGCGATGCTGCGCACCGCCGTCTGCAGAAGACGTTCGAGATCGAGCGTACCGCTCACCGCGGCCGAGACCGCGTTGATGAGCTTCAACTCGCTCTGCCGGCGCTCGAGATGCTGCGCGTGCCGCTCGAGTTCCGCGCGCGCGAGATCGAGCGCGGCCAGTCGATCCGTCGCGGTCGCGTACTGCCGCGCATTCGAAAGCGCGATCGCGCAGCGGTCGGCGAAGGCGGAGATTATGCGGCGCTCGCGGCTCGAGAATCCGTCGACGATCGGGCTCTCTATGCTGATCACGCCAAGGACCTGTCCGCCGAATGAAAGCGGGTATGCGACCATCGACTGGATTTCGACCGCACCCGCGACGTAGCGCGAATCGGCCGTGACGTCCGGCACGTAGCTCGCCTCGTTTGCCTGTGCGACCGCTCCGACGATGCCGTCGCCGACTGCGTGAGGCGCCAGACGCAAGGCATCGAGCGCGTAGCCGAGCGACGCTCCCAATATGAGCGACGGCGGATCGCCTTCCAAAGTGAATATCGAAAGGTACCGGTAACCGAAGTGGTCGCGCAGCATCGAAAGCACGCCGGCGCTGTCCACCTCGAGCCGCGACGTCAACGTGTGGCCGACTCGCGCGAGAAACGCCTCGTCTTCAACGCGTTCGTGCAGGTTGCGTGCGGCGCGAGCGCGCTCGAGAGCTGCACTCGCCTGATCCGCGAAGAGTTGCGCAAGGCGCGACTCACCGGCGCTCAGCCTCACGCTTCGCTGCCGTCCGTAAAATGCGAGGCAGCCGACTAGCCGGCTGCGGTAGACAAGCGGCGCGAGTGAGACAGATGCGATGCCTTCGGTTGCAAGGAGATCCGCCTGGCCAACCGCGTCAAAGCGTTCGGCGCTGAAGAACCGATCCGTTGGCGGATCGCCGAACAGAAGGCGAAGCGCGTCGCCGTCGATGATGCGCCGGCGGCGGAAATCTTCCGAAAGTCCATGATCGGCGACCGCGACGAAGACTCCGCTCTCGTCTTCGAGGGCGATGCTCGCCGCATCGGCGTGGAACACGGCGGCCGCCTCGGCGACGATCGCAGCCATGACGCGGTCGAGATCGTCCTCGGAGGACGTCAAAGTGGCGAGCCGGTGCAAGACGGTCAGCTCTTCCGTCCGTCGGCGCTCTTCACGGAATATACCGGCATTTTGGATCGCAGTCGATGCATGCTCAGCGACTTCGATCAGCAGTTCGACGTGTTCGGGAGCGTACGCGCTGCGCCGCGGAGACTGTACGCACATGACGCCTATGACCCGGTCGCGCAGCTGCATCGGCACGAGCAAGGCGGACTCTTTTCGCAGTTCGATAGTCTCATGCTCGGTCGGCGTGCCCTGCCGTGGAAACTGTGAATTCTCGAGCACAAGCGGTTTGCCCGATGCGAAGACTTCGGCCGCGATGCTGTCGATCTGGCGCGGCGAGTCAGGATGCAGCCGCTGACCGCAGTCGACCGCGTACTCGGTCTGCAGCACGCCCGTGTCAGTCGATGCGACGGCGACATAGAACGCAGGCGCGTCCATGAGCCGCTGGATCTGGACATGTATGGAAGCGAAAAGCGATTCGAGATCGAGTTCGCCGGCGAATGCGGCCGCGCTGTCCAGCAGCGTCGCAAGTCGATCGGCGCGGTCAAGTGCGTCAGACGTCCGCCGCGCGAAGTCGAGACTTGCCGCAGAGACGCGCGCGAATCCGGCGACCTGGCGCCGATCGTCCGCGCCGAACGACCGCGGATCTGCATAGACGCAAATCGCGAGCCCGAGTGCGCGGCGGCCTCGGTCGAGCCGCACGATCAATGCAGACGCCGCGCCCAGGCGAGCGAGCGCGTCGCCGAGCGGACCGGCTACCGCCGACTGGTCCTCGACGGCAAGCAAGACGGTGCCGAACGGCAGAGAGCGGGAGACATCTTCCGAAGCGATGCGGTGTGAAGCCGGCGGCCCATCGCCCGCCGACGTGCTGCTGGCCGGAACATACATGGACGTAGCATCGTCGAGCAGATGAACCTCGACGGCGCTGCACCCGAGCAATGCCATCGCAGACCACGCAACGTCGCTCGCAGCCTGACGGCTCGCTTCTTCTAATAATCTATGCTGGTTCGCCGCAGCCGGGTTCGAATCGCTCAGATGCTTCAACTCCTAGGTGTCGCCTGTTACGCATGAAGCTCGTAGACGGAGATCGGAGCCGCTTTTCCTTTGATGCGCGCCATGCGCCTGGTCGAGGTGAGGAGTCCGCGCACCTTGCGGTACGTCGCCTCATCGGCAAGGATCTGGTTCGGCGCGGCGATCGCCTGCAGCCGGCTTGCGAGATTGACGGCGTCGCCGATGACAGTATACTCGAGCCGTCTCTCGGATCCGATGTGCCCCGCCACCACTTCACCCGTCGCGAGTCCCACGCTGACCGAGAGCGGCCATGGGGCACCGGGCTGCGAGTTGAGAACGTGCACTTGTTCGAGGATCTCGCGCGCTGCTGTGACGGCGCGGCGCGCATCGTCTTCAGCTTGTCGGGGTGCGCCGAAGACCGCCATGATGCCGTCGCCGTAGAATTTGTCGAGCAAGCCGTTGTTCGAGAAGATCACGTTCACCACCGGCCCGAGATAGCGGTTGAGAAGTTCGACGACTTCTTCAGGCATTAGACGCTCCGACAATTCCGTGAACCCGCGGATATCGGCGAAGAGCATCGTCGCCGTCGCGCGCGTTCCGCCGAGCACGACGGCATCGGGATCTTTCATAAGATCACCGACCACGTGCGGGGCGAGATAGCGCGAGAACGAACGGGCTATGCGCTTGCTTTTCTCGGCCTGCATCTGGTTTTCGGCTTCGAGCGCGCGGCTGTCCGTCAAGTCGTTGAGTACGACGGCGGTCCCCGTGCCGCCGTTGCCTAAGTCACGAATCCTGAAAAATGTGATCTGGAGCACAATCGGGCCGCGGATGAAGTGGTTTCCGTCGATTTCCGTCTGGAAATGAGCGTCTGTCCCGGAGCGATACTGCTCGAGCAGCGACGTGAATCCCGGTAACCACGTGTTCAGCAAGCGCGCGTGGCGCCCGACGATCGTCGTGGCGGAAAGGCCGAACGTCATCTCGGCCGCGCGGTTGAACTGTCCGATCACGTCCTGGCTGTCGAGCACGACGACGCCGGAGGCTATCGATTCGAGGATCTCGTCGTTCTGCGATTTCGTGGCTGAAAGGCGGCCAAAACTCGCGCTCAGATCTTCGTACAGACGCGCGTTGTCGATCGCGACGGCGGCCTGGTCTGCGATCGTGGCGAGAAGCTCCGGATCGTGCCGTTCGAGCGCGTCGGTCCGGATGCGCGCGTCCACGTAAAGCACGCCGATCACTCCGTCTTTGCTCTTGATCGGCACGCAGACTATCGAACGTATGTGCAATGAGCGGATGCTGGGCGTTCCGCCGATCTCTGGATCATTCTGGGCGTCGGTGGTTGCGATCGGCTCGCCTGTCACGAGGACGCGGTCGACGATCGAGCGGCTGACGGAGAACTCCGGCCGGCCGATGAGCGCCGCGTCGAGGTTTGTGGCGGCACTGAATTCACGCCGCCCGCCTGCGGGATCCGGTACGACGACGATGCCGCGTTCCGCGCCGACCGCGTCGACGGCAAGGTCGATGATCAACTGCAGCAGGGCGGGCAATTCGCGAACCGCGTTGATCGCTTTGCCGATCCGGACGAGCGTGTCTGCGCGCCGGCGCTGCTGATCGAGTTCCAGCTCGAGGCGATGGGCCCGTGTCGCCGCGACTTTGCCCTCGAGTTCGCGTGCGCGGACCTCGCGGCGAGCATCGGCCACGAGGTCAAGGAGCTTTGCCGCGCTGCTCGAGCCGATTGTGGAGGGTTCGTCCACGAGGTGCCGCGCGCCGTCCAATGCCTCGTCGAGCCTGGAGGAGATACGCTCCCAGGGATTGTCGCGCCGCTCGTGATCCATATTACTATAATCATCGGCATAGCGGCAGATCGAAGCCAGGGTCTTGCTGCCTAATAGGACCGCTCATTAGAGTGGCGGGACGCGTTTGCGGACACGCGTTTGCCTCATCGGGGACGCAAGACCGGCGTACCGTCAGAGTACCACAAACCGTCACTGATCGGAGGCCACGGATGGCCGATTCGGCCTTTGCAAAAGTTGAAGCCGGGCTCGCGTTTGGGCGCGATCGCGCGGTCGTTCTCGCCATGGACGCGGCAAATGCGCGCCGTCCGGACTTCGTCGCGGTTGATCTCCAGCCGGGAGCGAGCGGTTTCGGTCGATTCGTCGCGCGCGCGCTCGGGCCGGGCACGTCGGCGACGATTGAGAACGCGATGGCAGCTTCCGCGCAAAATTCCGTCCGTTATCGCGCGCTTGCCGACCAAGAGCGTGCCATGCTGCGCGAGTTTCGCAACGCGGCCGACGACGCACGCCGATGAGCGACGAAGCATTCAACATCGCCGCGAGCGGCATGGAAGCGCAGCGCGTTGCGATGGATGAGGTCGCGCGGCAGATCGCGGGGACGGGCGCGGCCGTGTCGACCGCGTCGCAGCGAAGCTTCGAGTTCGTGCCGGCATCTTTCTCAGGCGCGCTCGACACGGCGCTTGCGATCGGCGGACCGGATGACGTCGGCGGGCTACCTGGCGACGACGGATCTGCCGGCGACGAGGGATTTGCCAACGACAACGGATTGGCGATGGTGCAGGCAGACGAGTGGGCGACGGGCGTGAACCAGCGCCCGTGGTCCGGCACTACTGAGCGTGCCGGCGCCACTTCGAGCGATGATCAGATAGGCGCCATGATCTCACTCATCTCGGCCGGCCGCGCGTACGATGCGAACGTCGCGTCGCTTCAAGCGGCGAAGCAGATGGATGTCGAGGCGTCCGACATCGACAAGTACTAAGGAGGCAATCTCGTGATCGCGATGTCGAACGCGCTTGCACCTGCATCGATTCCAGCGTCCATCGATGCGATGGTTTCGCGCACCGGCGCCGCGCCGGCGCCGCAGGGCGCGAGTTTCGCCGCCGAACTCAGTGCGCTGACCGACGGCGCGGCCGGCGCAGTGACTGCCGCCGATTCCGCCGCTGCTGCCCTGGCCGCGGGCGGAGGCGACATCGCCGCAGCGGCCATCGCCCGCGCGAAAGCCGACGTCGCGCTTGCAGTCGCCTCTGCAGCGGCTACGCGCGTTTCGCAAGCCGTGAATTCGCTGCTGCAGACACAGGCGTAAAGATCGCATGCTCGCGCGGCTGCCCGAGGGAGTGCCCGTCATCATCGGCCGAACCGCCGCATGGATGGAGCGTCGGCGGACGCCGGTGGTCGCGATCGCGTTGACCGTCGTCGTTCTTGCGATCGCAACAGTATTCGCTCTGCGCTCAACTTCGGATGTCAGTCTTTTCGACGCGCCGCTGCACGCCGATCAGGTCACCGAGGTCGCAAGCGCGCTCACGCTCTGGGGCGAGCCGCACTCCGCCGCACCAGGGAGCGATCAGATCTTCGTGCCTGCCGCTCGCCGTGAAACCTTGCTCTTGCGGCTCACGCTAGCCGGCCTTCCGCACGCACACGTTCCCACGTCCGCTGACGAACTCGCCGAACCGATCAGCCCCCTTGCTCCCAGCGCGCTCGTCGACGATCGTAGGCGGCTCGGATTGGAAGGCGATCTCGTCGCCGCTTTGCGCCGCATCGCGGGCGTTGAGGACGCGAGCGTGTTCATCACGCCCGCCGGAACCGATATCTCCGCGCTAGGTGACCCGCCGCAGACGAGTGCCGCCGTGCAGATCGTCGCGCATCCAGGGGCGAGTTTGGCGCCCGCCGCGGTGGACGGCATCCGCAATCTCGTCGCCGCTGCGGTTCCCGGGCTCAGCCCCGATCGGGTCGCTGTTACCGATGAAGACGGAGCTCTGCTGAAAGACGCACCGCAACAGGATCGCACGCTCGCGCGCGAATCGCGCTTACAGTCGTCCGTGCAATCGGCGCTTGATGCGGTGTTCGGCCCGGGCGCCGCCGTGGTGCGCGTGCGCGTCACGACCGAAGGAACGGCTGTTTCGTTGCAATCCACTCGCGTCACGCCGCACGGGCTTCTCGACGCGGACGCCGGACGCGAACACGGCGCCGACGGTGGGAGAGCCTACGACAAGGAACGCCACGTCCAGCATTATGCCTACGACACGGTCGTCGAGCACCGGTCATCGCCAGCGGATGTCATCCGCCGCATCTCGGTCGCGGTGTTCCTCGACGCACGCAGGGTTGACACTGGCAGGCGCGACGATGTCGCAGCACTCGTCCGTGCTGCCGCAGGCGCAGACTTGCGATCCGGCGACGACGTCGTCGTAGGCGTATTGCCGTTCGCCGCTCGCACGGTCGCGGTGGCCGCGCCGGCGGCAGCCGCGCCTCGCAGCAGACTTGCCATCACGGCGGTCACTGCGCTCGCGGCGCTCGTGCTGACCGCCGCCGGCGCTTTTTGGCCGCGCATTCGCGCGCGCATCGATGCGCCGGCCGCGCCCCAAACGGATCCCGCGGCGGCGATAGGCGGAGCGATCGGCGCTGAAGCACCGCGCACGGCCGCGTACGTGCTCAACGGCATCCCCGCTGCCATCCGCTCGCGGGTGCTCGCCGGATTCGACGACGACCGCCGTCTATCTATAGAAGAATGTCTCGCGGCTTGGCGCGATGACGGATAGCCGTTTTGCGGCGTTTGAGCCGCGCTGTCGCCGACGGTCGGTCGGCGCTTCGTCAGAGCTTCGCGCTGCGGAAGTCGCGCCCGAGATAGTGCAATCGTTGGAAGCCAGCGCAGAAGAAGCTGCGTGCGAATCGGCCGAGCCAGTCCCAGATGCCCCAATCCCTGCGTGCGAGCGCTGCGCGGCGCGCGCGTTCAACGACGACGGGATCGATCCGAGACTGATTCGCGCCGCTGCTATCCCTCTCGCGGCGGCGGCCTGCGCGCGCGCTCTGCGCTACGCGATCGACCGCAATCCTCGGCTGATGGTCCGTTTCGTCGACGACGCGTTGGCTGCAGCCGGAGTCGCCGCCCGGCGAGCTACGATCAGGGTCATGCCGGATTATGTCGGAGCGTTCGGTCCCGAGCGCGCACACGCCGTCGCCGCCGACGAAGACCTCGGACCAGGCGACGCCTTCATCGACACGCCGGCGGGTTCGATCGGCGCTCTCTTGGACGAACGCGCCGATCTCTTAGTGCGATCGGCCGCGCGATGACTCACCTGCCGAAGTTGTATATCGCCGCCGACGGCTGGCTTCGCCGCGGCACCGTCATCTCGGCGCAGCGAACGTTCGTGAACGTTCGAATACCCGCGTGCCGGCCTGGTTGGCTGGTCAAGATCCAATCGCGCGGAGGCGCGGCGTTTGCGCGCGTTCGGTCGTCGAGCGCCATGAGCGCCACGTGCGCTCTGATCGACGAGCGCGCGGGCGTCGGCCCCGGCGATGTCGTCGAGTGTGACGGAGCAGAGGCTGGCGCATACGTCGGCCGTGCGCTCTGCGGCGCGGAGTCTAACGCGTGGGGAGATTGCGCCGACCTCGCTGGGCGCGGGCGCTTCGTCGTCTCGTCCACGCCGCCGGCGCAATCTAGTTCGGATCGGGTCGCGATCGAGCGCACGCTGTGCACTGGCGTCGCGGCGATCGATCTGTTCGCCACGCTCGGCTACGGTCAGCGCATCGCGTTGTTTGCGGGAGCCGGAGTCGGCAAGACGTCACTCCTGCGGCGCATCGTCTCGTGCGCGCGCGTCGACGCGCGAGTCGTCGCGCTCGTCGGCGAACGCGGCAGAGAGGTTCGCGAGACCGTGGACGCTTTGCGAACGACGCGCGCGTGGCCTACGACCACGGTCGTCTGCGCGCCCGCCGGATCGCCCGCCCAGGAACGCGTCGCAGCGCTGCACACCGCGACCGCGCAGGCTGAGTGGCTGCGCGCGCAAGGCCTAGACGTGTTGCTCGTCGTCGATTCGCTGACCCGCACAGCGCATGCGTTGCGCGAACTAGCGCTCGCCGGCGGGGAGCCACCGGCACAGCGCGGTTACCCGCCGTCCGTCGCCGCAGACTTGAGTGCCGCCGTCGAACGCGCCGGCGCGCGACGCGACGGAACCATCACGGCGATCTACGCGGTACTCGTAGACGGCGATGATCGAACCGAGCCGGTGAGCGACGCGATTCGCGGCATGCTCGACGGGCACGTCGTCCTCGACCGCGCGGTCGCCGACGCCGGACGATTTCCGGCGATCGATGTGCTGCGCTCGCTGAGCCGCCTAATGCCGGCGCTTGCCGCGCCGCAGCATCGTCGCGACGCCGCGCTGGCCCGCCGTGCGTTTGACGCGCTCGAACGTGCGCGCGATCTGTTCGCCCTCGGTGCGTACCAACCGGGCGGCGACGTGTGGTTGGACGCCGCGGTATCGATACGCGACGAACTCGACTCGCTCGTCTACAGCGGCGACGCCGACGGCGGCGAAGACGCATTCTCGCGGTTGCGCGCGATCGCATCGGCCCTAGAAGCGGCGGCGTGAAATTCAATTGAAATGCCGGAAAGAGTGAAGCTATGAGCATCGACCAAGTGGGGTTCTCTCATTCGACGCCTGCGCCACCGGCGACGTTCGCCACATATGGCGACGCAGGGGAGACCGCGCTAGCCCCAAGCGACCAGAGGCAGCAGCCCGTGCCCGACGTCTTCGCCGAACTCGAAGGACGCTTTAGTTCCATGATCGCGAGCGTGAGCAAGCAGCTCGCGGCGCTGGAGCAAAAAATCACCGGCGCGCTTCGAGAATTGGTCGCACAGTGCCGCGCGGCGGCTCGCACGACATCCGCGTCGGCCTCGACTTCGATATCTGGGTCTGCACCGACGTCGACATCGCGATCGTCGACCGCGTTCGACGGCGTCATCGACCGCGCCGCGCAGCGCCACGAACTCGATCCTGCGTTGTTGTCCGCAGTGGTCGAGCGGGAATCAAACTACGACCCCCACGCGGTATCGAAGGCCGGAGCTATGGGGTTGATGCAGTTGATGCCCGACACCGCCCGCGGTCTCGGCGTGCGCGACCCGTTCGATCCGGCGCAGAACGTGGAAGGTGGAGCGACGTATCTGCGCGGGCTCATCGACCGCTATCACGGTCGTCTGGATTTCGCGCTCGCCGCCTACAATGCAGGCCCGGGGGCCGTCGACCACTATGGCGGCGTGCCGCCGTACGCCGAGACGCGCGCGTACGTCCAGGGCATACTCGGCGCATACCGCAGATCGGCGCTCTCGGGATAAAGCGCGCCGAACTGGGTGCCCGCTTGACAACCACCACGGCTATGGCCTATTCTTATCGAGAATGATTCTCGATAAAGCGCTCAATATCTGTCTCGTCGGGCTGTGCCTCATCGGCCTCGCAGCATGCGGTCAGAAGACCGAGCGGCTCGCAGCCGGCACGCCCGTTGCGCATCTCGTGCACGCTGCGCCCCTCACAACCCCGAAGCTCCAAGTCATAGCGACGTTCTCCACGCTCGGCGCTATCGTTTCCGACGTCGGCGGCGATCGCATCGCTGTCACTTCACTCGTGCCGATCGGCGCCGCGCCCGAGACCTACGAGCCGGCACCATCCGACATCGTCACGCTCGAACACGCCGATCTCGTCTTCGAAAACGGCGCCGGACTCGAGACGTGGATGGATCACCTGTTGCGCTCGGTGAACCCGGGGCAGAAGCTGGTCGTCCTAGCGCCGCAGTCAGCAGCCGGATCCGACGGACGCGTCAACCCGCACTACTGGCTCGTTCCGACGTACGCGGAACTCTACGCGAACGAGATCGCCGCCGCGCTCGAACGCACGGACCCGTCCGGCACCGCCGTCTATCGTCGCAATCTCGCGGCGACACGAGCGAAGTACGCCGCGCTCGATCACTGGATAGCGTCGCGCGTGGCCACGCTGCCGCCGCGCCGCCGCGCGATGATCTGCTTTCACGATGCGTGGTTTCATTTCGACGCGCGCTACGGCATACGGGATGTCGGCGCAGTCGAACCCGTACCCGGCGAAGAGCCGTCGGCTGGTGCGTTCGCGCAGCTCATCGCAGACGCGCGGCGCTACCAGGTCCACGCCGTATTCGCCGAACCGCAGTTCTCGCCGAAGCTCGCGCAGCAGCTCGCTTCGGGAGCGGGGATCGCGACCGTCACCGATCTCTACGACGACACATTAGGAGGCACTCCCGCACTTTCCACGTATGTCGGGCTGATGCGTTACGATGTGAATCGAATCGTCCAGGCGCTCCAAAGTTGAGACCGCGCGAGACGCACGACCACACACACCTCTCGCCCGAGCGCGTCGCCTCGCCGCGCGACCACGCGCATGCGATCGCGCCCGTCGTACCCCACTTACATGTCCATAGCGGTCACCCGCACGGACAGGCGCCGTCTCCCGTTCGATCGGCCGTGAGCTTGCGCGATGTCTGCGCGGGTTACTACGGCCGCGACGTTTTGGATGAGGTCAGTTTCGACGTCGAGCAGGGTGATTTCGTCGGGATCATCGGCCCGAACGGCTCCGGAAAATCCACGCTGCTCAAGGTGATCGCGGGCCTGCACCCGGCGCAATGCGGTGCGGTGAACGTCTTCGGCGGTCCGCCTGATCCGCGCCGTCGGATCGTGGGTTATGTGCCGCAGGCGGAGTCGGTGAATTGGGCGTTTCCGGTCACCGCTCTCGATGTCGTCCTCATGGGTCGCTACTCGAAGCTCGGCTTCTTCAGGGGCACGGGCAAGAAGGACGTGGATGCAGCGCGCGCTGCACTTGAGGAGGTCGGCATGGCCGATCGCGCGTCATCGCAGATAGGCGAGCTCTCGGGCGGCCAGCAGCAGCGCGTCTTCGTGGCGCGCGCACTCACCTCGGAACCAGAACTGATGTTGCTGGACGAGCCGATCGCCGGCGTGGACGCCGCCAGCCAGCACGCGATCTTCACCCTGCTCGAAGACCGGCAGCGCCGCGGCATGACGATCGTGGCGAGCACGCACGACCTTTCGTGTGTGGCCACGTGGTTCGACCGGCTGCTCTGTCTGAACCATCGCGTCATCGCGTATGGTCCGCCGTCCGAAGTCCTCAACGATGAGATCCTCTCGAAGACGTACGGCAGCCACGTACTGCTCATTCCCGCCGTCGCCGACTAGCGGATGCATTGGCTCGTCGATCCTCTGCAGAACGCCTTCATGGTTCGCGCGCTGATCGCTTCGGCGCTGATCGGGCTGACGTGTTCGATCGTCGGCGTCTACGTCGTGCTGCGCAATCTCGCGTTCATCGGTGACGGCCTCGCGCACGCGTCCTTCGCGGGCATCGTGATCGCGTATATGTTGAAGATAAATCTCTACGTCGGCGGGCTGATCTTCGCGATCATCACCGCGCTTGGCATCGGCGTCGTGAGCAGGCGTTCGAACGTCTCCTTCGACACATCGATCGGCGTGCTATTCACCGCGGCCTTCGCGCTCGGCGTGCTGCTGATGTCGCGCGCGCGTACGTACACCGTCGATCTGCAGGACTTCCTATTCGGCAACGTGCTCGGTGTCGATGCGATGGACATCATCCTGGTCGCGGCGCTCGCCCTGGCCGTGCTGGCGCTCGTCGCACTGCTCTATAAAGAACTGCTGTTCGCGTCGTTCGATCCGGTCAGCGCGCAGGCCAGCGGCCTGCCCACGGCGTTGCTCGATGCGATCCTGCTCGTCGCCCTTGCGGTGACCATCATCGTCTCGCTGCAAGCGGCGGGCATCGTGCTGGTCGCCGCGCTTCTCGTCACTCCCGCGGCCACCGCGTTTCAGCTCACCAACAGATTCGGCCGCATGATGGGCTATGCCGCCGTGTTCGGATTGCTGTCGTCGGTGGTGGGCCTCTACGCTTCGTATTACCTCGACGCCGCCTCGGGCTCCACGATCGTGCTCTGCGCGACGGCGTTCTTCTTCATCGCGGTCATCTTTTCGCCAAAACGTCGCTCGCTTCTGACTGCCGTCATGGAGGCGCGCGGGAACGCGCTGCAAGCGCGGTGACGGTTTCGGCTCGTTCGGCGAATCTCGACGGCATGCTGGCGCGCATGACCGCGCGCGGCTTTCGCTCGACAAAACCGCGGCGCGCGGTTATCGACGCCTTTGTCCGGTCGCGCCGGTATTTGACCGCGCGAGAGCTCCACGAAAAACTTGCCGCAACGCGTGGAACCAACGGTTCTCCCGCCATCGGCTTGGCGACCGTCTATCGCACGCTCGAAGTGATGCGCGAGATCGGCGCCGCGACCGAACAGGTGCAGGCTCACGGCGAGATCGCCTACCTCTATTGTCCGATCGAACACCACCACCACGCGGTCTGCACGAAGTGTCACCGCGTGGAGGATGTGCCGTGCGCCTCGATCGCGCGCTTCGAGAACACGCTCGCGCACGAGCTGCGGTTCACGCTCACGCAACATCGCATGGAGTTCTTCGGGATCTGCCGGTCGTGCGCGCGCCGCTGATCGCGGTGCTCTCGGCGCTCACCGGCCTTATCGCGAGCGCAAACGGCGGCGCGGCGAACGCCGGACCTGCGGCGCTCCACCCCGGCGACAGCGTGACACTTGCCGATCTCTACGGTTTCTTGTCGCCCTTGCCGCAACCGGGCGATTGGATCACCGTCCGCAGCACGGGCGGCGGCGTTGCGAGCGTCGTCACGACCGGTTTCGGCGTGGAAACCGTCGCCGGAAAACAGACGCTGTGGATCGAGACGCGGGTGGATTCGCAGCCGGTGTCGGGCCTCGGTTCGATGCAGGCAGGCGACATCGCACAGCCGATCGTCTTGAAGACATATGTGGGAGGCGATGCGTTCGGAGCGTTCGGCGCGCAGTACGATGTCGTCGCTTCGGTCGCAGGTATCGGCGACCGATCGTTCAGGCTCAGCGACAGGACGGCGGGTTATCCGACGCTGTCTTCCGGAGCGGCCCCGGCGCCGACGTATTCGCTGGCCGACGGAATGCCGTTCGCGCTATCAACGGGTACCGTCATGGCGGTTGAGCCGAAAGATCTCGTCATCGGCGGCACGACCGTGCACGCGACGCACATCGTGGTCTCATTCCAAGGCGTCAGCGTGGCCGAAGGAGCAACCGTACCGCCGAGCATCGTGGAAGTTTGGCAATCACCCGACGTGCCGCTCGGCACAGTCGCATCGCGGGCACGATATCTCGGCATAGACAGGCAGACCGCACTCGTCGCGTTCGGCCGCGGTGACTATCGCAGCGAGATCACGACGTCGCTAGACGCACTGCGCTCCCAATCCGTCGGGCAATAAAATGAAGGGGCCGACTTTATGTCGGCCCACGTTACGTTTGGTCGGGCCGACATGAAGTCGGCCCCTTCAGGCGAGCGGCAAGGGCCCGCCCCACATTGTCAGATCTTGAAGTCCACGTTGATCGCCGCTTGGAACGGGATCTTCGTGCCCACAAAGCCCGTGTTGTTGTTGTTGAGCCACATCCCATACGGATACTTCAGTTGGATGGGTCCAGCGGCCGCCTGCGCGAGTGTGCCTCCGGTCGGCGGCAAGAAGCTCGACGGCAGATTCGAGTACTGGCAGATGTTCGCATAGTCCCACGCGTAGCCGCGCTGCGAGCACTGATCGATCAGGTTCGTGAGCAGAAGCGTGGCCTTCGTGTTCTTCGTAAACGCATACGAGAACTGTGTGTTGAGCGTGAGCCGCGAGGGCTGTTTGAACACACCGAACCCGTCGAACTTGCCGGTGTACGGATCCGGGATCATAAACGATGGACCGTAGTTCGGCTCGTTCGGATTTGGAATGCTTCCGCCCCAGACCAGCGGAGAGCCGTACGTGGACCCGGAGCTGTAAACAAGACTCGGCGAGACAGCCCACTTTCCGCTCTTGTAGTTCAGGATCAGGTTCGCGACGTCCGGCACTTCATAGCCGTTGCCAGCTGCGTAGGGCTGCGGAATGAGATCGTATGGCGTGTACGAGCCGCCGCGGTCAAACAGCGGTTGGGCTGCGAGATTGAAATACGGGTTGACGGTCGTGCCAAACATCGCTTGCGCGTTGGAAGCGCCGAAGACGCCGCAGCGCGATGTCGGAATCGACGATGGCGCCGCTGCGGCGCACGCGCTCGTGAACGAGTTGTACCACTGGACGTACGCGTTCATGTTGTCGATCACGTTTAACCCGTTCGCGAATGTATTGAAACGGATGCGGCTATTCGTGTGCGTGTACGCGAGCTGGAAAGCGAATCCGTCTTGCGAGAAGCTCCCATCGTGCAGGGCGAACTCCACGCCTGACGAGGTCTGCTTGCCGGTGTTGAAGCTGCCGAACAACCCCGTCAGCGCGCTGATGATCATCTGCTGCACTTGGTCCTGCGTGCTCCGATAGAACGGCGTCACCTTGAACGAGACGTTGGTGTTGGCGAAATGGTGCTCCCACGACAGATCGAAATTCGTGGAGCGGTCGGGGCGGACATCGTGGTTGGGCGTGTACTGACCGTACGCCGCGAAGTTCGTGCCGAGGAACGAGGCGAGGTCCTCCTGCGCCGTGTTCCACGACGCTTCGCGCGTGCTCGCTGGTCTTGAATAAATGCCGGCCGACCCGCGGAATACGTCGTTCGGGCCCGTTTCAAACGTCACGCCGAATCGCGGCTGCGCCTCGACGTGCGAGAAATTGGCCGGATTCTGGTTGACGAAATGCACGGCGGTCGTCAGCGGGAAGTCCGCCGAACACGTGTCGGCGGGGTTGAACTTCAGGATCGGGTTGAAGTAGCCGGGGCCGAAACAATACTCCCGGTTATAGTTCGCAAACCAGAATGCGCGCGAAGCGTAGCCGTTGACGGTGTTGTCGGTGAGTCTATTGGTGTACTGTTCGATGCGCGCACCGACGTTGAAAGTCACTCGTTGACTCGGCTTCCAGTTGTCGTTTATCGAAAACGCGCTGAACACCGGGTTGAGCTTGTTGAAGTTCGCGTGGTAGCCGTTTTCCGTCATCATCCACGATGTGCCGGGCGCGGCGCAGAACGGCTCGCCGGCGTCTTGCGGACACGCTCCGGGGACGACTCCAGCCAGCAGTTTGTTGAGTGAAGACCGATTGGGATTGCCGTTGCCGAAGCACGAGACGATAGCGCCGGTGCCGTCCACGCACTGTCCGCTCGCGTTGACGTCGTTGGTCACGGCGTAGTTCGGCGATGAGCCCGGGAACCCGCCGTTGGTCGTGTAGCGCTGGATGCGCGTCGTCGAATAATAGGCCGAGAGCGTCAATAAATTCTGGTCGTTGATCTGGTTCGTGTAGCTCGCCACCGTGCCGTACGTGTGCGACGGCAGCTCGTAGTCGGCGATCTCCCCGCCGAACGGCAAGAACGCCGAGACGGGGCCGTGGATGAACCAGTTGGAGTAGAGCTGGTAACCGAAGATGCGGAAGTACGACGTGCTCGAGATGTTGCGCTGATACTGCAGCTTCATCACGCTGACGTTGTTCGAGTTCGACTCGCGCAGGTCGGCCGGGATCTGCTGCTGTCCGGTCAGCTGGCGCGTGACCGGATTCCAGAGCAGAGCGTGCGGCGTGCTCGGATATTTGTATGGCACGATGTCCAACGAGTTCGGCGCCGCCATCAGCGTACCGTTGTACACGAGGCCGTCCTGGAACGTCGGGGCCCCGAATACGAGCGGATCGACGAGCGCTGGTCCGCCGAGATCGTTCACCGAGCTGTAGTACTGGTTGTACAAATAACTCGTGAGATAGAGAAGCTGCACGTCATCGGTGTTCGCGTCGTTCTTGTGCATGATCTGATAGTGGAAGTTCGCGATGTTCTCGCGATCGACGGTACTGGAGATGCCGTAGAGGTATCCCGGGCCAAACGCATTGGCTGGTCCGCCGAACGACGTGGTGTTGATCGGATAGAAGAAGCCGCCCGATCCGACGCCGTTGTTCTGATTGATGTAGCGGTAGTTCTGGTTGACCGCGGACGTGCCGATGTAGTACGAAAACCGCTGGTCGGGGGTGGCGCTGCCGAATTCGATCGATCCCTTATTGTAAAATGTCGGACCGCCCATGCCCAAGCTCAAGCTTGCGAAGCCCGGATAGCTACCCTTTTTCACCACCTGGTTGACGTACCCGGCGATGCCCGATGCATCCGCGTTCGCGGACGTGCCGCCGGTGTAGACCTGCAGCTCCTGTTGGCCGAGATTCGACAAAAATGTCTGCGGCGCGTTGTCATACGTGCGGTTGACCGGGATGCCGTCGAACTCCCAACCCACTTGATCGAGGTCGCCGCCGCGGATATAGATCGGCTGGTACCAGCCTTGCTGGCCCTGCACGGCGGTCACGCCGGGTACCGACGCCATCGCGCTGTAAGCCTGATTGAGATTTCCGGCGCCGGCGAGCGTTGCAGCCGCCTGCTGCCCCGCCGCGTTTATCGAGTAGACATCGCTCGTCGTTCCTGGACGGATGAGATCCGTCGTCGCGCGCACGTTGACTTTGCCGAGAACCGCGATGGTTTTGACGAGCGCGAGCGTGACCGTCTGCGTCTGATCGGCTTGGACGGTGACGCCGTTCAGCGTGGAGACATCGTAGCCGGTCGCTTGCGCCGTCACTGCATACGTGTCCGGTTCAAGCGATACGAACGAGAACACGCCCGTCGCGTTGGTGACAGCCGAGGCTGACTGCGAGGCCGAAATCGCGGTCACCTTGACGCCCGCTAGTGGCGAGCCTAGCGCGCTATCGACGACGTGACCGTACAGCGTGCCCGTCGTGCCGGCGAACGCCGTGTTGCCGCTCGCGACGATGGCGACTGCCGCGCAAGCGGCGATGCAGATTCGGTTGAACATATCGTTACCGTCTCCAATCAAAAAGCCGAAGCGCGGACGGCTCGTGCAAGCGATCGAGCGATCGCCGCCGGCCTCCCGTGAATCGAGCGCTCGCTTCGGACGTGCCTCCGGTGTCTCCTGGCCGTTTGTACTACAGCGGCCGGTCTACAAAATCGCTATGGAGAGCGCTGCGCGCAGCACGCCGATGTCGACGCGCGCAGCGGAGGTCAATTCACCATCTACGTGCATCGCGAGCTCGCGATCGAAGTCTGCGTGAAGCGACGAAGTCTTGAAACCCGTCACGACCGGATGCGACGGGTGCGTTCCGCGCCGTACCCGCTCCATGAGCGCAAGTCGTCGCATCGGACTTTTGAGATCGGCGAACGCGTAGCAGTCGAGCTCCCCGTCGTCGAGCGACGCGCCGGGGGCGCCATGATAGCCGCCGCCATACCATGCGCCGTTGCCGACCGTCAACATAAGCAGGTCGTCTATGCGCATCTCGCCGGTCGCAGTCGTGAGTACAGCGCGAACGGAGCGGACGCGCCACAATCCTAGGAGTGCCGCGCAGTAGTACGACATGCCGCGCGCGAGTCCGCGGCGGCGAATGGCGGCGGCCGTGCGTGCGATTTCGCCATCGAGACCCATCCCGATGCAATTGATGAAGCGACGGCCGTTGCACGTGCCGAGATCGACATCCGCCGCGCGCGCGCCGGCGGCGGCCTCGAGCGCTTGATCGAGCGACCGGATCCCGAGCGCGACACCGAAATCATTTCCGGATCCGGCCGGCACGATCGCGAGCCGGACAGCGCGGGGATCCGCAAGTGCGTTCACGATGATCGAGAGCGTGCCGTCGCCGCCCACCGATATCACCGTGACCGGATTCGCCGCAGTTCGGACCGCAGCCGCAAGCCGCTCTGCGAACGACGGCGCGAGAGACGTCTCGATCGCTGTGTCGGGTTCGATGTGCAATTTTGCGCAGACGGCGCGCACCATCGATGCGGCGCGTCCGACACCGGCATGTGGATTGACGACCAGCACGTAGTCGCCCGCCATTCGCGCGCGGTTCTGCAACCGCGCGCCGGGTTCATCCCCGCGCGCAACGCCAGGCGGACTAAGTCCGTGACGCGAAGTGCGCCGCATGGCAAAGCAAAAGACGTCGAATGCATCTCAGACGCAGAGGCCCCCGTCGCGACCGATCGTTCCGATCATCGCGGTGGTGGTGTTCATCTGCGCGGCGGGGGCCTACTTGATATTCGGGCGCGGCGCCTCGCAAAGCGGGGCCGCGGCTCCAAGCGGAGCTGCGGCATCGGGCGGTGCGCCCATCTCTACGGCCTCGGGTGCCGGATCCACACCGACTCCCGTTCCCTTCTACGGCACCTTCTATCCGTCGCAGGGTCATGCGCATCTCGATCCAGGCACGCCCGACGATTTCAAATACAACTCAAATCCGCCCACATCGGGCCCGCACCGAGAACAGTTCACCGATTCGTTTCTCAGCCCGACGCCGCTTCCGTCATATGTCCAGGTGCATTTGCTCGAGCACGGCAATGTCTTACTACAGTATAGCTGTAAGTGCGACGACGTGGCAGCCGCCCTCGGCGCGATCGCCATGGACTATGACAGCCGCCTAATTCCAGCGGCAGACTTGCAGCCGACTGCACAAGACGTGCAAAATGCGGAAGAACAAGGCGAAGCCGTCATCGTCGCGCCGTATCCGTCGATGCATCAGAAGATCGCGCTGACTGCGTGGACGCGGGTCGCCTCACTCGATCACGTCGATCACGCGAAGGTCAACTCGTTCATCAATTCGTATCTGTCGAACCGCACGAACGCGTCTCAATAACCCGACCATCCTGAAGGGGCCGACTTTACGTCGGCCCACGTTATGTTTGCCAAGGCCGACATAAAGTCGGCCCCTTCAGCCGGCCCCTTCAGAAAATTAATGCACGCCGGCGTTTGCGAGACCCTTCAACAGCGTCGGCGCGTCCTGATCGCCTTGGCCTTCGTAGCGGATGACGCCGTTTTTGTCCACGATGTAGATCGTGGGGAATCCGACCATGCCCCACAGCCGTGCGACGGTCAGATTCGCATCGTACAGCGCGACCCACGTCACGCCGTATTCCTTGTCGAACGCGTCGACATCGGCTTGCGATTCAGGAACATTTGTGCCAGCCGTGGATGCGGCGCCGAACGGCGACCCGGATACCGACAGCATCATCAGTTTGGACGGCGGGATCTTCGTGCGGATCACCCGCAGGATTTGGGTCTCGCGCTGGCAGTGCGGGCACCACGTCGCGAAGATCTCTAAGAGGTAAGGCTTCCCGGCGAACGACGTTGAAACGAACGGCCCGGCCGGTGTGTCGACCTCGAACGGGACCGCATGCGACCCGATCTTCGAGGGCGGCGGCATCGTCGGCAGCGTCTGCACGGCCGCGCTCGAAACGCCATGTCCTCGGACCCACGCGTAGATCGCGATTCCGATGATCGCAGCGGCAGCGACGGCGAGGCCGATCCAGCCGCCGGCACCAGCTCCAGAAGGTTCAAGATTTTGCCGTTCTTTTCTGCGGCGTTCGGCCCGCGAGCCCATGTCGTACCCCTCATCGCGCGACTATTTCTCGCCGCGCTGTTCATCATCGCAGGAGCGCTGAAGGTCGGTCATCCGGACGATCTTGCGGCCACGATCACGGGTTTCGCGCTCGGTATACCCGGGCTCGTGGTCGCCGTGCTCGCCGTTGCGCTTCCGTTGCTGGAAGTCTTGCTTGGAATCTATTTGGCGGGCGGCTGGTTCTTGCCCGCCACGTCGTCGGCGGCGAGCGTGATTTTGATCGGCTTTATCGCCATGCTAGCTTCGGTTGTCGCGCGCGGCATCCACACGTCGTGCGGCTGTTTCGGGCCTGCGGATTCTTCGTTCGCCACGTGGTGGACGGTCGGCAGAGACGCACTGTTCGCGCTGCCGGCCGTCTACCTCACGTGGTGGTCAAGAGCGCGCCTTTATCTTGTAGAGGCGCCGACCATCATCGATTCCTAGTGAGCATGCCCAGCATGGTTGGCTGCGGCCACAGGGATGCGCGCAACGCGAACAGCATCGGCGAGTAACGTTGTGGTGTCGGCGAGACCACCCGCTCCGCTCGCCGTCCAGCGCGCGCGGACGCTTGCGTTGCGATCGAGCATGAGCTCTGTCTCACCGCCATCCGTGCCGGACCTAAACAGACCGAGCGCGGCCCGAACATCGTCTGAGACGTCCGCGATCAAGGGCGCTTTGTTGGCTGGCGTCGCGAGCCCGATCGCAACGACGTTTAACCCCGCGGCAGTGAGCCGCGGCCCCAACGTGGCCAATTGCTCGAGACGCGCACGGGGTGCGGGGGTCGCGAACAAAACAAGGAGGACAGGTCCGTTCTTGAGCGTTTGACTCAAGGTATTCTGTGCGCCATTCTGCTGGAAGGCGAAATCTGGAAGCGGCGGCGCGGCCGTGGTGCTGACTTGTGAGCTTGTCTTGGCCGTTAGGACGCCGGCCGTACGCGCCAACACAAAGTTGATGAGATCCCACCGTTGGTCGGGACTCAGTTTATTCGCGAAGCCCGGCATCACCCGATTGTCGCTGCCATTGCTCACCCACCAGAAAATGTCGCCGATTTTATGCGCGAACAGATGCGGCTCGGTCAAATCAGCGGGGCGCACTGGAAGTTTGGTTGCCATCGGGCCGTCGCCGCGGCCTCCGGCTCCGTGACAGACCGCGCAATTCTCAGAAAATAGCGGCGCGCCCCGAGCAACCGACGGCGCCGAATATGGCTGCGTCGACGCATAGTACGTCGTAGGGTACGCGCGCACGATCGCCGGCCGAAGAGCAACCAAGCCAATGGCGCTAAAAAAGATAAGTCCCACGATAGAAGCGGCCAATGTTCGTCGGCGCCTTGTCTGAGCGGCGAATGCCATGGCCGCAAGGCACAGGACGATTGCGACAGCGATGACGTCGAGCGCGGTTTGAATGCGCGTCGCAACTTCGCCGAGATCGACCTGGAACGGGAGCGGCCATTGCGGCTCAGTGTGCGACCCCGGGGGTAGAATGCCCATGATGCCGACGATCGCGAGCACGAAGATTCCGATGCTCGCCTCGATGGAAACGTTGCTTCTCAGTTGCCGAACCGCACGCAATCTGATGGCAGCATCGCTCGCGATGGCTGTGAGTGCCGGTATGAACCGACGCCGATTAAGGCTCGCGACCGAGATCATCACAGCGAAGAGAAGCACTTTCACGAGCAAAAGCTGACCGTACAGCGTACCGAGCAACGCCGGAATGGTGCCGGACAAAAACCAGGTATTCACGATACCCGTCACAAGCAGAGTTCCGACGCTCGTGAGTGCGATCGCCGAGAACCGCAACGTAGCGGTCCGCGCGACTGCCACCTCTTCCGGGCTGCCATCGCGACCCACCACCGAGAGCATTAAGGCTAGCGGCAAGAGCGCGCCGAGCCAAGCACCAGAAGCCAGCAAATGCAGAATATCGGCCGGCAGATGTAAGCCGTCAAACGGCACCTGCTCGGCCGCCGCTCCGTGTCCGGCCCACGCCAAAGACGCGATGAACGCACCGGACGCAAGCAATCCGATCCAGGCTGACACATGCCTCCAGTTGTGCCGCATCGCCAGACAGCCTGCTAACACGACGAGGAGTGCAGCGCGTATCAGCCACGCCTCACCGAATCGCGTCTGCGTCAAGACGATCTTGACGACACCGCTCTGCACCACCCCACTGAGCGGCATCCCGCTCATTTGCGATCCGACGATGACGAGCCAGGCAGCGCCGGTCACGACTGCAACGAGCAGACTCGACCGCGCAAGTGCAAGCAATCGTCGGTCGAGCCGCGTTTTCATCCCTTGCACGGCCCCAGCGTTCTGAAACGCTGGCCCCGACACTAGTGCCCAGAAGACGAACGTGCCTTCGAGCAAGGCCGTCGCGGCATAGTGCAGTACGCGGGTCGCGATCAGGACCGTATCGATCGCTTACCCCTTTCCGATCTGGAAGGTGAAGTCGCCCTCCGTCGTGTGCGTGTCGACCGAGAGAACGTGCCATTTCACCGTATATGTCCCCGGATCCAACGGTTTTAGCTTGACGATGAGTTTCGTCTGGTCGTTTGGATCGACCGCTGCAGATCCGTCGTTCACGGTTGCTCCAGATTTATCGGTCACCGTCACCCAGCTAAAAGCCGGCTCGAGCTCTTGCGTGAACCACAAGTTCAGAGCCGCAGGCGCTGCCGGTACTGTGCTGCCGACAGCGGGATCAGAATGGTCGAGGAACGCGTGCGCCCAGATCGGTGCGGGAGCGAAGAATAGTGCGGCAAGCGCAAGTGCCGCCGCAATCGAGCGTGTGGTTTTCATTGCGAAGGATTCCTTTTGATGAGAGGTTTGCCGAACCAGCTCTTATAGAACGAGTCGAGAAACACGTGATACTGAATCAGGATACCGGTGTGTTGCGCTTGGCGCGTGGCATGGGCTGAGGGTATGATGGCCTCGGCACCAAGTTGCCACGTGTTGGCGTCGTAGAGAATTCCGGGCGAGATCGTCGTGCTTGGTGAACCGCTGTCCGGACTGTTCATCGCGACCTCGACGATAGGCGTCATTCGTGTGAAGAACTGCGGCACGTGCAACGCCTTCACGTGCTGCTGCAGATACGGCATGGAATATTGTAACGACGCCGCGTAACTCCATGCGTTTGGGTTCAGGCTCGGTTTATCGGACAACACGCGGCTCGCTTCAAAGGTGAGCGCAAGGGGACGCAGATAGCCTGCCTTCAACTCACCCAAACCCTTGCCGAGGTAGAACGTGGGCGCTGTACTTCCAACGTTTGCGATTGCACCCGCGTTGCGCAATTGCGTCGAGCCAGTTCCCGGGAATAGGCGGACGACGCCCACCGACCAGGCGACCTCCTCGTGCTGATATCGTTCCTTGCACGGATGTTGATCCTTGACTGTCACCGTCAGATTGTCCCAGCCGCTCAAATTCTCTGCCGGGCCGCGCTGTGTGAGGTAGTCACCGTTAAAGGCCAAATCCAGATTGTCGGTGATCGTCTTATCCCATTCGTACGCGTAGACGTTGCTTTCACCCGACGGCGTCGGCGTAAGCACGATAGTCGGCAGCGACAGCTCGTCGCTCACTCCAGGATCGTCCATCGTGAGCGTTGTGGGAAATACCCGGTCTCCGCAAACGACGTGCGCGTCAGCGGCGGAATGCACCACCCAAAACGTTGTGAGCAGTGCGGCCGCGGCCGCGATCAATCGGATTCTCATAACGATATCTCCACAAAGCGATGCGCACAAAGACGGCCGCGGCATGAGCCGGCAGACCGTAAGGACGGACCGCGACGACGCGTTTACGCGCGCGCGGCGGCTATCGCAGGTGGAGGCCGGTTGGCGAGGCGGAAGGCGAGTGGATGATCAACGGGGTGCTCGGCTCGCGCGAAGACCGACGCGACAAGTGCCGCGCGCGGCGCCTGTGGCCGTGCGACGACAAATATCTTTGCGATCGCACGCGCGGCGCGGAATAGGTCGTCTGCGTGCTCGCATGACATGCGCGCGAGCGAAGCGAGAGCAAGTGCGGCGAGAGCCGTCATCGCCAATTGGATGATCGGTGCCGTCAAGTGGCCCGCGCCGAAGATCGCCGCCAGGCCGGGATGCGCGAATCCGGATAGGCGCTGTTCGCACAGCTCAGTGGCGATCAACGCGGGGATCTGCATGCCCGCGATCAGCAGCGCGACCCTTGATCCACCCAAGCGGCGCAGCGCGACGAAGTCAGGCACGATCGAGAGGGAGGTCGCCCGATGAGTGCCGAGGCTGCGTGCGACGGAAACAACAAGCGCGACGAGCGCGACTAACGCCAAGCCGAGCATGAACAACCCTGCCGGTCCTTGTGCCATGTGGCTATACGCCGCTCGACCATCGCCGAACAAACCCGCGTTTTCCAGAGCGAGTTCGAGCGCGTGGCCAGAGACCATCGCGGCGAGCGCGAATGCTGTGACCAGGGGCCAGTACGCGGTGCGCCGCAGAAGCAGGTGCATGACGGTTAGACGTACACCAGTGGCGGGCTGTTACCCTCGCCGGAGCGGTGTGCACGAGGCATGATGAAAATATCGGTAATGGGCACGAATAGCCAGAGCCGTTCTAGTCGGCGAGAGCCGTCGTCGTATGGAATCGCGCGCGATAACGGCTGGGATTGACGCCGAAGCGCCGCTCGAACGAACGCCGAAATGCATCTTCGCTAGCGAAGCCGACGGAACGTGCGACGTGATCGAGTCCCCGCGCGCCGTCCATCATTCTTTTCCTCGCCTCGTCCAGCCGCAATCGCTCGACGAAGCGCGCCGGCGTCGTACCGAACGCCGACTTGAATCGCCGGTTGAAATGACGAGTGCTCAAGTGCACGCGCTCCGACAGCACCTCGGCCGAGAGATCCTCGTCGAGGTGGCCGATCATCCAGGTCGCGACGTCACGGAATCGATCGGTCGCGCGCGCTTGGAATTGCAACGGTTCCGAATACTGCAGCTGGCCGCCGGGGCGCTTGAGGTAGACGACAAGTGATCGCGCCACCGCGAGCGCCGCATCGCTTCCCAAATCGTCCTCGACAAATTTGAGAGACAGATCGATGCCGGCGGAGATTCCGGCGGACGTGAATATGCGGCCGTCCTCCACGAAGATGAGGTCGGCATCCATCTTGATGGCAGGAAACTTGCGCGCGACGTCGTCCGCCCAGCGCCAATGCGTGGTCGCTCGGCGACCGTCAAGAAGTCCGCTTTGCGCGAGGGCGTAGATTCCAGTGCAGACCGACGCGATGCGGCGCGTGTTCTTCGCGGGGCCACGCAGAAAGGCGGCGACCTTATCGCACGGTCCCTGTTTTCGAATTCCCGCGCCGCCCGGAATGATCAGCGTGTCGAGCCGAGGCGCTTCGCCGAGGAGGCACTGCGGCCGAAACGAGAGGCCGGATTCCGTCTTAGACGGGCCGGCCTCGATGCCGATCACGATCAGCTCGTATGCCGGTGCGTTCATGCCTGAGACCGAGTTCGCGGACGAGAAGACATCCATCGGTCCGACGAGGTCGAGCGCCTGAACTCTATCGTACGCGACGAGCCCGATCTTCTTCGTCGCATGTTTCATGTCCGAACTATATCACGACACAGCGATGTCCGCTATGCCATAAATCCGACAATTCGGGACTCCCCGATTTATAGAGAATGATTCTCAATATGATTCAGCCAACCGAGCTGATTGTGACAACGGTCAGCGCGCCGTTCTCCGAAAAGAATCGGGACAAGGGCTTGCTCTCGCCGGTCAAACAGACGATAACATTACATAGCATGCGCTCGAAGCTCGTCCATCCGGACCTGAAACCGTTCTACTTCGTCCTCGTCGCCGCAGGCGCGATCGTGGCTCACCTTGCAGCTGAGTTCGCCGCCATGGGGTCTGACGCGGACGAAGTGCTCTTCAGCGCACGCCACTGGTATCTCGGGCTTACGGCGCTTGCGTGCATCGCCGCATTTTACTTCGGATGGTGGGCGCTGCGCGCGCAGTCGTCGAGCGCGCGAGATCTCAAACGCATGATACACGTCGGTCTCGCGACGCTGCCGTTCAGCGGCAGCGGCATCCGCTTTCTCGGTCTCACGGCTGCACTGCAGCTCGGGATCGGCATGCTGACCCAGATCGGCGAAGGTTGTCCGTTCTGCGGTCACGACGTCGCCGGCGGTGTCGCCGGTGCGCTGCTCACCGTCATCATCCTGGCGCTCGCCACTCGTGCGGCCGCCGCGCGCATGCCGTCGATCGTGGACGCACTCGTCGTCGTGCTGCAGGCCGCACGTCCTGCGAGCGAACAGCTCGCGCTCGCGATCGAACGAATTGCCACAGCGCTGCCGCTGCCGATCTGGACGGCGCCGCTCTTCAATCGGCCTCCGCCCTCGCTCCGTCTCGCAACCACATCACTGTAACTTGATGTTCGTCCGCGCGTGAATCGCGCAGGGCGAGTTGACGAACGGAGCATCCATGTACCGATATCTTCAGGCGCTATGCGCCCTCGCGGCCGTGCGCGTTGCTCTCACCGCAGCGATTCTCATCTTATCTTTCGCATTCGCGGCGCCTTCGTACGCCGGCAACGCGAGCGCCTTCCTGACCGGAACTGTGACCAGCAACGGCGCGCCAGTCGTGCATGTCCTCGTTACCGCCGCCGGAAACAATCTCATCGCGAAGGCGACGACCGACGACAGAGGACAGTTCACATTTCCGCCTCTCGCGCTCGGCACGTACGAAGTGTCGGCGGTGCACGGCGATCTACGCGGCGACGCCCGCGTCGATCTCGGCAGCGGAGGAGCCAGCATTGAACTGGCGCTGCAGCCGCTGAAGGCGCTGGGCCACGTCGTCGTGACCGGCTCGCCGCCGATTCACGGGAGCGGCAGCGACGTCGTGCTGAACAGCACGGCGCTGACACGCCTCCCAGTCAACAACAGCTTCACTGAAATGCAGATCCAGCTTCCTGGCGCCGTGCGCGGTGCGAACGGCGTCGTGCACATGAACGGCGATCACGGCGTCATCAATTACCTGCTGGACGGTGTCGCTCTCCCGCAGGAGCTCAATCGCGATATCGGCGGCGAGATCAACCTGAACGACCTTTCGTTCGTCGACCTGCTCGAGGGCGCGTATCCCGCGCAGTACGGTCTGAAATTCGGCTCCGTGTTCAACATGGCGACGCGCGCTGGAACCGGCGTGCCAGGTGTCGACTACGACGCGTCCGTCGGGTCCTTCACGACGCTGCACTCGACGTTCGGTTTTCACTCGCCGATCGCGGGCGGCGGCGGCTACGACGTGGCGATCGGCGGTCAGCAGACCACGCGCGGCCTCGATCCGCCGAACTTGAACTCGCCGCACGACAACTCAAGCTCGGCCAATCAGTTCGTCCGCTTCACGTTGCCCGGCGGCACGAATGATTTCACGAACATAACGCTCGTCCACAGCCGCAGCACGTTTCAGATCCCGAACGACGTGAACAACGGCGAACCGGCTTCGACGGACGACAACGAATGGCAAGACGACACGTTTCTCGCGCTGCAGATCCATCGCGCGATCGGCAGCACGGGCTCGCTGACGTTCGGCCCGGCGTTCAAGACTTCGACCATCCAAGACTTCGGCGATCCGACCAACGACTTCATCTACGGCGAAGCCCTCAACGTCGAGGCGCCGCCATACGGCAACGGCGGCACGTCGATCGATTGCGCAAACGCGCTCAACCCCGGCGCCGTGTTTCTACCGACGACGTGCGCCTTTTCGCTATCCGATCAGCGGACAGCCGTCGACGAGATCGTGCAGGTTGATTACGCGCAGGGCGTCGGTCACCACAATGTGGCGGCCGGAGTTTCGTACGACCTCGCGCACATCTTCAAGAACTACGCGGTCACCTTGCAACCGAACAACTTCATCTCGGCGGCACCGGCGACAGTCGTCGACAACAATCCGAACCTGGGCAACACGTATCAGTCGTACATCCAAGACAGCTGGCGCATGAGTGACGCATTCCAGATGGACTACGGCCTGCGCTACGACTTCTTCACGATCAAGTCGACGCAATTCTCACAGGGCTTCGGATCGTTCAGCCCGCGGCTGAAGCTGACGCGTTACATCGGCCAGCGTTCGAGCGTCTACGCCTACGTAGGACGGTTCTTCGAGCCGTTCTCGTTCGAAAACGTAAGCCCGACCGCGGCGCAACGGCTCAATCTCCCGCTTCAGCCGGCGCTGACGCAGTTCGACCTGAAGCCGGAACGCGATACGCAGCTCGAACTCGGCGGACACATGCCGCTGGGCCACGGCGACCTAGGCTTCCGGGTCTGGCAGAAGAACGCGAACGACCTTATCGATGACACCCAGGTGGGCGTCACGCTCCTCCATCAAGACATCAACTACAAGCTCGGCCGCCTATCGCAAGAGGCGCTGAATTTCGTCCAGCCGACGCAAGCGGGTCGCGTATATTTCTCGATCGCACACGTCGTGTCGCTCAACAAGGGCTGCGAAACGCAGCTTCTCGCACCATGCTTCGGATCTCCCACGATCTACACGCCGGCAGACCACGAACAACGCTACAGCATCGCGACCGGCCTGTTGCGCAACGACGATCGCGGCGGCTGGTTCTCGGCGGACGGTGAGTACGGGAGCGGTTTATCCTCTGCCAGTTGTCCGCCCGGAACGCCCAGCTACTGCAAGCGCACGCCACACACGACCTTCAACGTGGAAAAGGGAGTGGCGATCGCACCGCACACGGCGCTGACGTTCGGCATTCAGAACGTGCTCAACGATCGCTACTTTGTGACGTACTTGAACGCGCAAGGAAATCACTACGCGCCGCCGCGGACGTTCACGACGGGGATCAAGGTCTCGATGTAACTTTCCGTGCCTGAAGGGGCCGACGCCAGTCGGCCCCCATTTCTTGAACTAACGCGCTTTCCTATGAGGCGCTTCGCTCGGCTGCGAGCAGCGCGCGCTTGCGCTGCGCTCCCCAGCGATAGCCGCCCATCGCGCCATCCGCGCGCACGACGCGATGACAAGGCACCGCAAGTGCGACCGGATTGGTCGCGCATGCTTGCGCCACCGCACGCGCCGCCGTCGGCCGGCCGATGGCGCGTGCCACCTCGCCGTACGAGCGAGTTTCGCCGTAGGGGATGCGCTGCAGCGCTTGCCAGACACGGCGCTGGAACGCGGTGGCGCGCACGTCGAGCGGCAGATCAAGATCGGGTTGGCGTCCTTCGATATGCCGCACTATTCGCGTGAGAAACGTATGCAAGCGCCTATCCGCCGGAGCGAGACGCGCGCTAGGAAATTCGTCGCGGACCGCAGATACGAGCGCGCGTTCTTCTGCGCCGAGTCGCACGGAGCAGACACCCTTCGGCGTGGCCGCCACCAGCACGCAACCAAGCGGGCAGCGCGCGACAGCGTAGCCGATCTCGGCGCCGTCTCCGCCGCGTCCATACGCGGCCGGCGACATACCGAAGTGCTTGGCCGCGCGCTCGTAGAGCCGGCTGCTCGATCCGAAGCCCGCGTCATGCAGAGCGTGCGTCACAGGTTTGCCGTCGCGCAGCGTCGTGCGCACGCGGTCCAAGCGGCGCGCTTCTTGATACTGGCGAGGCGAGACACCGAGCGCCTTGCTAAACACACGCTGCAAGTGCGCCGGGCTCAAACCGACTTCGCGGCCGAGCGTGCGCAAGGTCACCGGAGCGTCGAGATTCGCGTCGATGTGGGCGCAGGCGCGCCGCACGGATTCAGATGTTTTCACAAGAACAATGATAGCGCGCCCGGCGGCGCGCCCGCTATCCGAATCATGCGCTGGCCGCCACTTTCACGGCCCGAGGTAGCGCGCGAACCACTTCGCGCTCATGCGCAGCCGCTCGACTCTATGGATAGGTTCGCCGGTGCGCGAGAGATCGTGATTTTCCCGCGGAAACGCGACGTACATGACCGGCCGGCCCAGGATCTTGAGCGCGGAGTATTCCTGCAGCGTCTGATCGATCGGCGTGCGGATATCCTGATCGCCGTGGATCAGCATCAACGGCGTTGTCACGTTGGCGACATATGCGGCCGGCGACTGCTTCCAGTAGACTGCCGGATGATCCCATGGGTTCCCCCAGCTGTGCTCGGTGCTCTGACCGCTCGCGAAATCGCTCGCGAGGATCAGCGTCTCCAAGTTGCTCGCCACCCGTTCTGCGATCGCGCACTTGAAGCGATGCGTGTGCCCGATGATCCAGAGCGTCGAGTAGCCGCCGTAGCTGCCGCCCGAGACGCAGAGTCGCGACGCATCGACGTCCGGCCTGCGCAGCGCCGCGTCCACGACGGCCATCTCGTCTTGGAACATCGGATCGCCCCAATTCCCGTTGAGTTCGGCTTCGTATTTGTAGCCGAAGCCGACGCTGCCGCGCGGGTCGGCGTAGACGACATTGTAGCCGAGGCCCGCGAGATACTGGAATTCGTGGAAGAAAGAATTGCCGAACTCCGTCTCCGGGCCGCCGTGGATGTTGAGAATCGTGGGGTAGCGTCTGCCAGGAACTGCGTTCGGCGGGCGCATGATCCACGCGGGCACCGTCTCACCGGCGCTGTTGCGCACCGAGATCGCCTCGGGCTCGGAAAGCGCGACCGACGCGAGATAGTCGCGATTCATCTGCGTCAGTTGACGCTGCCCGCCGCCGGACGAGTCGGCGACGAAGACTTCGCCGGGATGTGTCGCATCGGAGGAGACGTACGCCACGCGCGATCCGTCGTCGCTCATCGAGCATTCGGAGACCTCAGAGTCGTTGCCGATGACGGTCTGAGCCTGTCCGGTCTGCGTGTCGAAGCGCATCAACACCGCGGCCCCGGGCGCGCTGACGTTCGCGATGAACCAGCGATCGCCGGGGCCGAAGAGTGGACCGCAGCCGGCGCCGCCTTCTTTCGTGTCGGTGAGGACCGCGTCGCCGAACGCGTACGAGTTTTCGGGAACCAAGAGATGGCTCGAAGAGCCGTCGAGCGTCGAGCGCATGACGGACGGATATCCCGCCGGGTCGGACGATTTGGATGCGAAGTACCAGAGCGACGCCCCATCGTGCGACCACGTCGGGCCGTTGAGCGAACCGGGTGCGAACGGCAGCTTGTGCATGTCTCCGCCGCCGGATGGGATGACATAGATGTCGCTGCGGAAGAGCATGGGATCGAATCCGCGATACGTGACGAACGCGATCTGCTTATCGTCGGGTGACCACGCCGCTTGCCCTTCGGAGTAGGTCGTGCCGCTCGTCAGCGCGCGCGCACTCGTTCCATCTTCGTTCACGGTCCACAGGTGCGTCGTCTTCGACCACGTCTCGCCCTGACCGTTGTCTTCGAAGTGTAGAACGTCAATGGTGCGGACGTCGCTCGTCGCCTGATCGCCGGTGGGTGTAAAGCCAGCGGCCTGCCAGTCGACATCGGCCTTCGGTTTGGGTGCGACGGCGACGGATTGGAAGAGGATGCGTGAGCCCGAATGCGACCATTGCGGGCCGAACGCACCGCCGGCTGCGGTCGTCAGCCGCTGCGCCTCACCTCCGTCAAGCGCGATCTTGTACAGCTGCTGCTTGTCCCCGCGTCCGCTGTCAAACGCGATCCACTTGTCGTCCGGCGACCACGTGGGATCGGCGTCGCTATCGCCGCGCGTGAGCTGCCACACCTTGCCGCTCGCGACGTCCGCCACCCAGATGTTGCTCAGATATGTGTTCTTCGGGCCGTCGAGCTTGGTGACGACAAACGCCACGCGCGAACCATCGTGCGAGATCTGGTCCGATCCGACGAACGAGATCTTGAAGAGATCTTCCGCCATAACGTGGCGCGGCGCCGCCGCAGCCGGCGCGGTCAGCGCCCCGGCGCATAGCATGGCGATAGAGAATCGAATGATTGCACGAGTGGACTGCATTTCGCTTTCGTCCCCCAAAGGAATGGCGGCCGAGCACTGGTCGCCGATGTGGTCTGGCACGCGCATTTCCTGGATTTCTCTTTGTTGACCTTGCGCGTCATAGCGTCGCCGACGAGGGGCGCGCGCGTGCAAGCCGAACGCGGCGGCATGGCGGACGTGCGCGCGTATCGACGCGGGGAACAGGTCGCGATATTCGTTCCCTGCTTTGTCGACGTCTTCGCGCCGCAAGCCGCGATCGCGACCGTGACGTTGCTCGAGCGGCTGGGCGTGCACGTCTCGTATCCGGCCGACCAAACATGCTGCGGTCAACCCGCGCACAACGCCGGATTCAGACCGCAAGCGCGTGCGTTAGCCGATCGCTTTGCGCGGACGTTCGCAGGTTTTGACTGGATCGTCACGATGTCAGGATCGTGCGCAGCGATGGCGCGTGCCGGCTTCGCAGAAGCCGGCGCCTCGGAGTCGGCAGTCGCGATCGGCGCGAAAGTGTTCGACTTGGCTTCGTTTTTGATAGACGCGGTCGGCGTCACGGATGTGGGAGCGCGCTTTCCGCACGCCGTTACGTACCACGAAGGATGTCACGCGCGGCGGATCCTCGAGTCCGGCGATGCGCCGCTGCGTCTTCTTCGCGCCGTGCGTGAGCTTACGCTCGTCGAGCTGCCCGCGGCCGAGGAATGTTGCGGCTTCGGCGGAGGATTCAGCGTGGAATTCGACCGCATCTCCGCGTCGATGGGCGAAGCGAAGTGCGCGAACGCGCTCGCTACAGGCGCGCAGTATCTCGTCTCAGGCGATTCGAGCTGCTTGCTTCACCTCGACGGCCTCGTGCGTCAGAGCGGCGCCGCGCTGACGACGCTGCATCTCGCAGAAGTGCTGGCCGCCACGTGAGAACGCAGTTCGACCGGTGTGCGGCGTGACGACGCACTTCGACCGGGCGCGTGTCGCCCGCGACTTGCGGTCGCCGCATGCCGCTTCCGTAGTCACGACATCTATGCAGCGTTCGCTGGAACACAAGCGAGCGGCACAGGCGCAGGTCCCCTGGGCGGCGTTGCGCGCGCAAGCGCACGCGCTGAAGAAAGACGCGATCGAGCATCTCGGTTCGCTCTTGGCCGAATTCGAGCGCAATTTCATCGCGCGCGGCGGAACGGTGATATGGGCGCGAACCGCGGACGAGGCTGCCGAGCGATTCATCCGGATCTGTCGCGACGCAGGAGCCGAGTCTGTCGTCAAGGGCAAGTCCATGCTCTCTGAGGAGCTCGAACTCAACGAGCGCTTGCGCGTTGCAGGCATCGCCGCCGTGGAGACGGACCTTGGTGAATTTATCGTCCAGCTCGCCGGTCAGAAGCCGACGCACGTCATAGCGCCGGCGGCGCATCTCTCCCGCCAGGACGTCGGCCGGATCTTCGAGCGCGAGCTGAAGATGCCGTATTGCGATGATCCTCAGAAGCTTTCGCTCGCAGCGCGCACGCTGTTGCGAGAGCGCTATCTCAAGGCCGGCGTCGGCATGACGGGCGTGAACTTCGCGATCGCCGAGAGCGGCACGCTCGTCGTCGTCGAGAACGAAGGCAACGGTGGTCTGTCCGCCAGCGTGCCGCCCGTGCACATCGCGATCATGGGAATCGAAAAGGTCATCCGGCGCGTGGCCGACCTCGACGTGTTTCTTCCATTACTTGCGCGCGCCGGCACCGGTCAGAAGATCACGACCTATACGCACCACTTTCTCGGACCGGAGCCCGGCAAGAGACAGTATTGCATCATCGTCGACGCCGGTCGGACCAATCTGCTCGCCGACCCGGTCCTGCGTGAGTCGCTCTATTGCATACGCTGCGGCGCGTGCATGAACGTCTGTCCGGTCTATCGTCGCGTGGGCGGCGGGGCGTACGGATGGGTCTATCCCGGGCCGATCGGCGCAGTGGTCACCGGCGCGATGTTGGGTACACAAGAGGCGTCGGATCTGCCGTACGCGTCCACGCTTTGCGGCGCGTGCAAAGAAGAATGCCCCGTCGCGATCGACCTGCCGCGCCAACTGCTTTATCTGCGCGCTTCAGCCGTCGAAAGCGGCGCGAAAGGCGGCGCGTTGGAGCGCAGCGCGATCCGCAGGTTTGCTGCGGCGATGTCCGACGCGAAAGCGTACCAGCGCGCCGTTTCGCTCTTGCGGACCGCGCTTGCGATTGGAGCGGCACTGCCGATCCGCTTCGGTGCGCTTGGGCGATGGATGCGCGCCCGCGCAATTCCCAAGCCCGCGCGCCAATCGTTTCGAGAATGGTGGGCGCGAAGGTCATGACGCAAGACGCGCGCGCGGAGATAATCGCTCGCATCCGGTCCGCGCTGGCGGATATAGGCGAATCTGTTGTGGGCCGACTAGCGTCGGCCCCTTCAGCGGGTTCCGACATAGGCCGACCAGCGTCGACCCCATCGGGGAGGTCGCCGGAGCAGTCGCTTTTCGATCGGTTCGCTGCCGAACTCGCGGCAGTCGGTGGCCGAGCGCTTTTTGTCTCCGATGTAGCGTCCGCGGTCGCGGATCTCGTCGCAAGCAACGGCGGAGTCGTCGCCGTGCAGACCGCTGCAATGGTGCACGCAGCTTCTTCAACAGTCGCGCAGGATCGCAAATTTGAAGCCGCGAGCGCGACGATCGAAGAGATCGAACGGGCGGCGTTTTCGATCCTGGAGGCCGAATCGCTCATCGCCGAAACGGGATCGGCGATCGTCCACGTCGCGACTCGTGGCGAACGACTGCTTCCGTATCTCCCACCGTCGTGCATCATCATCGAGCGAGCGGCGGACTTGTGCCAACGCCTCGACGGCGCGGCGCTTATGGGAGATACCTCGCAACGCGGCGAGCGAGTGATCATCAGCGGACCGAGCAGGACGGCCGACATCGAGAAGACGATCGTCTTAGGCGCGCACGGCCCGGCAAACGTCACTGTCGTGGTTTTCGACGGGTGAAGGACGAAGCAACCAAGGAATGAACGCATGTAGATGCACACGCGCCTCGACAACTACTCGGGCGCGTCGGCGACGATGTAAGGCCGGGTCGTGATGAAGTCCGTCTCGAGATTGATCCTTACGGGTATAGCGGTGTGGATGCTTTTTGGTTGCGCAAAAACCGCACAGGCGCCGGCGTCCGTTCCATCGCCGCAAAACTCGCCGACCGCTGAAGAAAGCGCGACGGCGCCTCTTGTGCTTTCGTCCGCGGTCCCAAGCGGCGCCGCCGAATCAACCCAGCCGGAATCCCCGGCGAGTTCAGCCACCCCACCCAATCTCGCCTCATTTGCGAACGGCACGATCGTTCGCTCGTGGCCGGCGTCGCCGATGGGCTCGTCGCCCGGATATATGTTCGCCAACGAGGCGTGGAAGGCGAACGACGGCTCGCACGGCCCGTACCAGTTCATACTCGAGTTGCCCGGTGCCGCGACGATCCAGCAAATCTCACTCGGCGTCGGCACCAACGAAGAAAGTCAAGCGGCGCCGGATCAAACTGTCCACGTCGCGATCTCATCAGAGAGCGCAACAGCCGGATACGCTGATATCGGGACGTATCAGCTGAGCGGCGCCGATATGAAGGCGTTTCCGTTGTCGCCGCCGGCGCACGGCCGCTGGATAAAACTGACGATTGACGGAAACGTGCAAGGCACGCAACTGCAACCACTGCAGATCACCGGAACGTTCGATCCGCGACCGGCGCCAAGCGTCGCAGGCGTTTGGCTGTACTACGCAGCCGGAACGAATCCGAATCCCCTCATTCCAGGTGAAGAGGCTGGGTCGTTTCCGACGCCACCGCCGAAGATCGTGACCGCAGAATTGGAGCAGCGGCTGCTCGACATCCATCAATCCGGCGGCCAGCTGACCGCGGCGCTCTGCCTGCACGACGCCATCGGCGCGGTCTTGGGCGACCAAGCTGGTCCCGTCGTCAACTTGAACGGCGCAGACGGTCCGTTCGGTGTCGCGACCGAGAACGCAGAGGGGACGATGATCGCGGGGGACGGCGGTTGGTTCGCGCTGCGCGTCCGCAACGCGCCCTCATGCGATTCGATCTTCGTCGCAAGGCAGCCGCAAGGCCACGGCACTCCCGTTCTGTTGCTCTACGATGCGATGAACTACGATGCGGGGCCTGATCGCTATGACCCATATAACCCGCACGCGACGCTCGCGCCGGGCATTGTCACGCCGTACCCTGGGTATCGGCTCGTGCCGCAGACGGTCGCGCAGTTCCAACCGCAGATGCTCGGCGGCTATCAAACTGTCGTGCTCTCGTCGATATGCAACGCCAACGCGGTCTTGACGAAGACGCAGACGAGGGCGCTGACCGACTTTGTGTACGGCGGCGGAAAGATGATCATCCACGACGCCGACGTTTGCACAAACACCGACTATAGTTTTTTGCCGTATTCGTTCGCGACGTCAAACCCTGGCCGGCACGGCGCGGGTGGCGCCAAGCTCATCCTTGTCGAATCGGACGCATTAGGCAGCGATGTCACAGACAAAGCGCACTACGTCGACCTGAGGAAGTACGTCGACACGGCGCGGCAGCAACTCGGCGATGCGAATACCGTCATCACCCAGGACAGTCATTGGTGCGGTCATCTCTTCGGCGCCAACTTGCTCGGCCAGAGCGGGTTCTTTCAGATGTACGCGCCGTTCGGAGAAGGCTTGATCATCTACGATGGTCTCGATGACGACGACGCGTACATACCGGAATACGACAGGCTGGCCTTCTTCGAGCTGAAGCTGCCTGCCAATGCCGCGCTGCCGTGCGATGCGCGGGTGGCGTCCTCTTTTACGATAGCTCAGACCGGCGGTCCCGACACATTCAAACCAGGTACGTCGCAGACCGTGACTTTTCCGATATCGGTTTTTGCGAACGGCGTGTTCGCCGGTACGGTCGGTCTCACGGTGCATGCGGCGCCAGACATCGCGTGGCCGGCCTCGTTGTCGCACGATCAGGTCGCGCTCAACGGCGATAGCGCGCAATCCGACCTTATGCTCAGCATACCCGCCGACGCCAAGCCGGGCGCGTACTCATTCGATGTGACGGGCACGGATGCGGCAGGACAGACGTCGAGCGCGACCGTGACCATCGAATCAGCCGGTGCTGTGCCGACGCCGGCGCCCACGCGTCGCGCCGCGCCGCGACTGCCAACGCCGAAAATCGCCAAAGCGCTCGCGACTGCCAAGCGGGTCGCGGTCTATGGGATCTACTTCGACTTCGCGAGCGCGACGCTCAAGCCGGAATCCGCGCCGGTGCTTTTGGAGATCGCCGACGCGCTGAAGGCGAATCCGTCGTGGAAGCTGACGATCGAAGGCCATACCGATAACGTCGGCGGCGCCGGCTACAATCTCGATCTTTCGAGACGTCGGGCTGAATCGGTCAAAAGCGCGCTCGTGTCGGGATATCACATCGAGGCAAGTCGGCTGAGCACAGTCGGCTATGGATTCTCACGTCCGGTCGCCGGCAACGACACGCCGCAAGGCCGCGCCCGCAACCGCCGCGTCGAGCTCGTGCGACATTGAGATCGTCGAACAGATCGTTGCTGCGTAAAACGCTTCAGAACTTCCAAAGACACAAAGGGCAATGGCTGGCGGCCGCGATCGCATACTACATGCTGTTCGCGATCGCGCCGTTGATCATCGTCACCGTCCACATCGCCGGTTTTCTGCTCGGCCACCACAAAGCGGTGCTCGACGAGATCTTCGGCTACATCCAACTCACGGCGGGCCAGCAGACCGCGAACGCGCTGCGCACGGTGGTCTCTGCGACCTTCAACAAAGAGCGAGCGAGCTTGCTGACGCAACTGATCGGCTGGGCCATATTCCTCGTGGCCACGGTCGGTCTGTTCGCCGCGCTCCAAGACGCGCTGAATATCGTCTGGGATGTGCCGCCGACAAAGCGCGGCGCCTTCCATCACATCCGCAGTCGCGGGCTCGCCTTCGGGACCATCGTGCTGTTGGCGATACTGCTGACGATCTCGCTCGCTTTCAACGGGGCGCTCACGATGGCGGGGGTTTCAACGTCGCACATCGTTCTAGAACTTCCAGTGCTGACAAAGATCGCCGACTTCGTAGGTTCGTTCATCGTCATGTCTTGCCTCTTGGGCTTCGCGTTTCGCTTCTTGCCGGATTGTCACGTGGAGTGGCGCGATGTTTGGGTGGGAAGCGCCGTCACGTCGTTGCTCTTCGTGATCGGACAGTTCCTGATGGGCGTCTACCTCGGTTACGTGGGGATCGGCTCGACGTTCGGAGCGTTCACGTCGATCATCGTTTTCTTATTGTGGACGAACTATTCGGCGCAGATCATCCTCTTCGGCGCGGAGTTCACGCACGTGCGGGCGCAGCTCCGTGCCGCGCAAGAAGAATAAAATCTAGAGAGAGGAATCACCGGCACATGGCGCCCTGCAAAAACCTTACCGCTATCTCTCTCGCAATCGCTATCACCGCGATCGCTGACGGAGCCGCACGCGCTGCCACCCCGCCGCAGCTGGGCTTGCATCTGACCCCGTGCACGCAAGGCCAGTCAAAAGCGCCGGCCGATTGTGGCACCTACGGAGTTTACGAGAACCGCGCGACGCGAACCGGGCGCGTCATCGACCTTGCCGTCATAGTATTGCGCGCGAAACATGAAACGCACCAGGCTGTCGCTGTGATAGCCGGCGGTCCCGGCGAGAGTGCAACGCCGTTTGCCGGGTACATTCTCGACGGCTATTTCGGAAAGGAATTGATGGCGCTTCGTGATCGCTACGATCTGCTTTTCGTGGACGATCGCGGCATGGGCGCATCGAATCCGTTCTCGTGCGATTTCGCGCCCGCCGGCGATCCAAAATCCTACTTCCTCAAACTCTGGCCGGACCAGCTCTTGTCGGGATGTCGCGCGAAGATCGCCGCGACGCACGACCCGAGCTTTTACAACACGAACAATACCGTGGATGATCTCAACGATGTGCGGGCCGCGCTGGGCTATCCAAGAATAGTGCTCGACGGCGGTTCGTACGGGACGTTCTTCTCGCTCGTCTACATGCGGCGCCATCCGAGCAGCGTGGAGAGCGTGATTCTCGACGGGGTCTCGGCGCCTCACTTCCAACCGCTTCCCGGCTCTCCGGACGGCGCGCAGCAAGCGATGGACGAGTTGATCGCGGCGTGCAAGCACGACGCGACGTGTCACGCGAATT
>Ga0210384_10000024_pt1 | contig 244880 bp, 212 predicted proteins | sample IncBWH2MmetaG_FD_160574 | JGI IMG/M metagenome (GOLD analysis project Ga0210384, IMG submission 160574) | Forest soil microbial communities from Barre Woods Harvard Forest LTER site, Petersham, Massachusetts, United States - Inc-BW-H-2-M | ecosystem: Environmental > Terrestrial > Soil >... | reverse complement strand
ACGTAAACTTCCGCCTTGAACTTGGTGTGCGGCTTGATCGAACCCGGCTTGCACAGCACCATGCCGCGCTCCACGTCTTCCTTCGCCGTGCCGCGCAGCAGCAAGCCCGCGTTGTCGCCCGCCATGCCTTCATCCAACTGCTTCTTGAACATCTCCACGCCCGTCACTACCGTCTTCTGCGTGTCCCGGAAGCCCACAATCTCTACTTCCTCGCTGACTTTCACCTTGCCGCGCTCGATTCGTCCGGTGACTACCGTGCCGCGCCCCTGGATCGAGAAGATATCTTCAATCGGCATCAGGAACGGCTTGTCCACATCCCTGGCCGGCAGTGGAACGCTCTTGTCGACTGCTTCCATCAGCTCGTCAATCGACTTCTCCCACTTGGCTTCGCCGTTCAGCGCGCCCAAAGCCGATCCGCGCACGATGGGCAGCGTGTCTCCGGGAAACTGGTACTTGGTCAGCAACTCCCTGACTTCCATCTCCACCAGGTCCACCAGCTCGGCATCTTCCACCGCATCCACCTTGTTCAGGAACACCACGATGTACGGCACTCCCACCTGCCGGGCCAGCAGCACGTGCTCCTTGGTCTGCGGCATCGGACCGTCGGTCGCCGCCACCACCAGGATGGCCCCATCCATCTGCGCCGCTCCCGTGATCATGTTCTTGATGTAGTCGGCGTGACCCGGGCAATCCACGTGCGCGTAGTGCCGGTTGGCGGTCTCATACTCCACGTGCGCCGTCGCAATCGTGATGCCGCGCTCGCGCTCTTCCGGCGCGTTATCGATCGAATCGAACGAGCGAAACTGGATCTTGGGGTTGTGCTTCGACAACACCTTGGTGATCGCCGCCGTCAGGGTCGTCTTCCCGTGATCGATGTGCCCGATCGTCCCTACGTTCACGTGCGGCTTGCTGCGGTCAAATTTTTCTTTCGCCATTTTCCTTCTCTTAGCTCCCTGGCTGTTTAGCTCTTAGCCTTTGGCTCTTAGCTCTACTTTTCCGGCACTCTATGCCGGAACAATATCTGCTTCATCGGGCCCGGACTCATTCACGTAGTACGCGCCCAAAAAAGTTTCTTTTTCCAGCAATCCTTCGCTGGCCACCAGTTGAGCGAACCGCTCGCAATCAACCTGATGTCTCTCGCGAAACCATTCAAACTCCCAGTGCGAGGTCCAGGAATCGAAAGCCCGGTAACGTCTTTGCGCTTTCGACTTACAAATCAGTTCTGAACCCAGATACCCTGCTGCTTTCCCGAGCAGCTCACTCCAGATTCCCACCGGCCCGAAGACCCGCTCAATATCGCATTCCCGGCCTTCGCTGGCTACCAATTCACGGATGACCAGGAACCGGGAGCTTCGTCCTAGTCACTTACTCGCCGTGCTCTTGCCCTGCGCCTTGGCGATAATTTCTTCCGCCACCGAGCGCGGAGCCTCTTCATAGCGCGCAAAGTGCATCGAGTATTCGGCGCGCCCCTGCGTGCTCGAGCGCATGTGCGTGGCGTAGCCGAACATCTCGGCCAGCGGCACGATGGCTTTGATCACCTGCGAACCGGCGCGGTGCTCCATGCCTTCAATGCGGCCGCGGCGCGAGCTCAGGTCACCCATGATGGTTCCGGCATAATCTTCCGGCGTGACCACTTCCACTGCCATTACCGGCTCCAGCAGCACCGGGGAAGCCCTGCGCGCAGCTTCTTTGAACGCCATCGAACCGGCGATCTTAAAGGCCATTTCGTTAGAGTCCACTTCGTGGTAGCTGCCATCGTAAAGCTCGACCTTGATATCGACCATAGGATACCCGGCCAGCACTCCGCCTTCGAGCGCCTCCTGAATTCCCTGGTCGATGGGCTTGATATATTCCTTGGGCACCGAGCCGCCGGTAATTTCGTTAAGGAACTCGTAGCCTTTGCCGGCCTCGTTGGGCTCGATGCGGATCTTGGCGTGACCATACTGCCCGCGGCCGCCGGTCTGGCGAATGTATTTGCCTTCGGCTTCCGCTTTCTTGCGGATGGTCTCGCGATACGCCACCTGCGGCTTGCCCACATTGGCCTCGACCTTGTACTCGCGCATCATGCGGTCGACGATGATTTCCAGGTGCAACTCGCCCATGCCGCTGATGATGGTCTGTCCGCTGTCGGGATCGGTATGGACCTTAAAGGTCGGGTCTTCCTGCGACAGCTTGCTCAGCGCCAGCGACATTTTTTCCTGATCGGCTTTGGTTTTGGGTTCGACGGCAACGGAGATGACGGGAACGGCAAATGTGATGGATTCCAGCAGGATGGGATGTTTTTCGTCGCTAATGGTATCGCCAGTGGTGACGTTCTTCAGTCCGACCACGGCGCAGATATCGCCCGCCAGGATTTCAGTGATGTCTTCGCGCTTGTTGGCATGCATCTTAAGCAGGCGGCCAATGCGCTCGGTCCTGCCTTTGCCGGAGCTCAGCACGTTCTGCCCCGACTGCAACTGCCCAGAATACACCCGGATAAACGTAAGCTGCCCCACGAACGGGTCAGCCATGATCTTGAATGCCAGCGCGCTGAAGGGCTCTTTGTCATCCACTTTGCGCGTTATCTTTTCCCCGTTGTCCGGATTGAGGCCGGTAATCACCGGGATATCCAGCGGCGAGGGCAGATAATCCACCACCGCATCCAACAGCGGCTGTACACCCTTATTTTTAAACGACGTTCCCACCAGCACCGGGAAGACTTTCAATTCAATCGTGCTCTTGCGCAGAGATTTCTTCAGCTCCGCCGGGGTGATGGTCTCCCCTTCCAGGAACTTATGCAGGATTTCGTCGTCGTTTTCGGCGATGGTTTCAACCAATTGCGCGTGGAAGGCTTCGGCTTTCTTCTTCAGCTCGGCGGGAATTTCTTCGATAACGTACTCGGCGCCCAGAGTCTCATCTTTCCAGATGATGGCGCGCATTTCAATCAGGTCAACAACGCCTTTAAATTTATCTTCCTGCCCGATGGGAATCTGGATGGCGACCGGCTTGGCATTGAGGCGCTTGCGGATGGTATCGACGGCATGTTCAAAATCGGCGCCCATCTTGTCGATCTTGTTGATAAAGCAAATGCGCGGGACGCCGTACTTATCGGCCTGGCGCCACACTTTTTCCGACTGCGGCTGCACACCATGCACCGCGTCGAACAGCGCGACCGCGCCGTCGAGCACGCGCAGGGAGCGCTCGACTTCGGCGGTGAAATCCACGTGGCCGGGGGTATCAATAATGTTGATGCGGACGTCGCGCCAGGAGCATGTGGTGGCGGCGCTGGTGATGGTAATGCCGCGCTCCTGCTCCTGTTCCATCCAATCCATGGTCGCAGTGCCCTCGTGCACTTCGCCGAGGCGATGCAGGCGCCCTGTATAAAAAAGGATGCGCTCGGTCGTAGTAGTCTTGCCGGCATCGATGTGGGCCATGATGCCGATGTTTCTGCAACGCTCTAATGGAACTGTACGAGGCACTTTTTATTCTCTGTTTCTTTTCTTGTAGAGACGTGGCTTGCTACGTCTCGGATCTCTCATGCTTAGACGTAGCAAGCTACGTCTCTACTCTTAATTCTTGCCTAGCTAAAAGCTTAAGAGCTAACAGCTAAAGGCTTCTTTCACCACCGATAATGCGCGAACGCCTTATTGGCTTCAGCCATACGATGGACATCTTCTTTCTTCTTGATCGCGGCGCCTTTGCCGTTGGAAGCATCGAGCAACTCATTGGCCAGCTTGTCGATCATGCCCTTTTCGCCCCTGTCGCGGCTATAGGCCAGGATCCAGCGGATGGCCAGCGACGTACGCCGGTCGGCGGCAACCTCCACCGGCACCTGGTAGTTGGCTCCGCCCACGCGGCGGGTCTTCACTTCCAGCAGCGGTTTGGTGTTTTCCACCGCCTTTTTGAACAGCTTCAGGGGCTCATCGCCGCCCTTTTTCTCGAGCTGCTTCATGGCGTTGTAAAAAATCGACTCCGACGTGGACTTCTTGCCATCCCACATCATCGAATTCACGAACTTGGTGACCAGCGTGGAGTTGTACACCGCATCCGGTTCAACTTCGCGCTTCGCTATATGTCCTTTTCTCGGCATCGTTACTCTCTATAAAAACCGCTCGCTGATTTGCGGTCACAAAATTTCATCTCAAAACCTGAAACTCGAAACTTTCTACGCCTTCGGCCGCTTGGCTCCGTACTTCGACCGCCCTTGCTTGCGGTTAGCTACGCCGGTGGTATCCAGCGTGCCGCGCACTACGTGATAGCGCACACCCGGCAGGTCTTTCACGCGGCCGCCGCGGATCAGCACAATGGAGTGCTCCTGCAGGTTATGGCCGACGCCGGGAATATAGGTGGTGACTTCAATGCCATTGGTCAGGCGGACGCGCGCCACCTTGCGCAGCGCCGAGTTGGGCTTCTTGGGCGTCTGTGTATACACGCGCGTGCAAACCCCGCGCCGCTGCGGACACTCCTGCAACGCCGGACTGGCCGTCTTGAATTTCGGCGCCGTCCTTCCCTTGCGGACCAATTGATTAAAAGTAGGCAAAGTCTCTTTTCTCCTAAAGCTCCGCCGCATTTTGCGGCAGGCCCCGCGTGGCGTATGTTGCCGCACGCATGCCAAACCATACTTTCCCGCACACGCTCTTCCTCATCAGCGCGGGAATGCTTACTGGTTTCCAGAATTTTGATTTAGCTTCCGACGGTGGCATCGAGCCAGGTTGCCCAGGAGATGCTCCGTTTCGTCAGCTTCGACCTGCATACCCTTACCACGGGTGGGAAGGAAGCGCAGGTCATGTTTCAGCGAGATATATGTGGTGTTTGCAGCGCGCCAACCGCCGCTCAACTACTACATGGAAACTAACCAGACCGTTCTGGGGTTCACCCCCACACAGCCGTTACAGCCTTGCTCGCAGAACCTATTAAATATAACAACCTTGTTCCGGCTTCGTCAACCCTATTGAGCAGAACCGGGGCCGCAAACGTGCCTTTGCTGTCAATAATCTCCGCAAGATGGACCAAACGTCGCCCGGTCGGAAGCTTCAAATCATGCATTTGCAAGAGAAATACCTTCCTGCGTTCCAGTTACAGATTGGGGGGCACATGCAAAAATTTCTTTTAGTTTTCCTGTTAGTTCCGGCGTTTGCCTTCACCCAAAACGGCTCAAAAACAAACTCTCGCGTAACTGCTCCGCCAGCCTGTAAACCCGTCACATACTTTGGGGTCAGCGGGTGCGAGTTGCTACCCATCGACAGATGCCCTGCTGGATATCACAAAGAGGTCGTTGGCCCTTCCAATCCCATGATAAAAGCCCCTGATCGTTTGTTATGTATTAAGAATAACAGGCACGCTGCGTCCGATTTACATCTTAAGCGACAGCATCCTTGATGGAATCACTCTGCCGCTTCGCCGAAGCCTTGCTTGCGCAAGTTTTTGATGGCGGAGACCAGCAGCTTCTGATCGTCATCGCCTAAGGCCACAAAGCGGAAAGGTTGTTCAAGGGCGCTGGCATCGTTCTTGGCCAGCATCTCCACCACCGCCTGCACGGTTCCGGAGTTGGTGTGCAACCTGATCTCGGCAATCGCGCCTGGGGCACACACCTGCGCCATCTGGACTGCTCCGCCGGTCAGCGAAAGCTTGTGCAGCACGCCCTCAACCGGCTGGTTATCCACCATAAACAGAACTTTCGGCCCCTGTGGCACCCGCACCCGCGGGGACCGCACTCTTCGGTCCGTCTGAGGAAAGTACGCCATGATGAGAGCATGCCACCTCTGCCCTCGCTAAGGTAGATTACTGAAGTACCATCCGCACCTAACCTGGAATGGGACGTCCGCCTGGCCTAAATTTTCGTGAGCGCCCGAGTTCGGCCATTGAAATAAAGCTCTACTCGCGCCGAAGTTCGAGGTTGGGCGTTCCCCGTCATTTACTGGCCCTAGGAAGCTCTCCCCAAAAGCTGCTACACTGTTTGTTTTCAGCCATTCAGGCGTAATTTCATGACCACCTGCGGTTCCGGGGTGGGGAGGATCAATGCAATATTTGCGGTCAGCGGTTGTGGGCTTCATCCTTATTATTCTTACAATGATTATCTTCCTGGCTGGCTGTGGTGGCGGCCACTCCAACACGATCGGTCCTATTACGACTATTACTTTGACCCCCAACCCCACCGTTTCGCTCAACGCAGGCGACGTTATCCAGATGACAGCTAGTGCCACCGACGCCAAGGGCAATGCTGTCACGAATCAGACGTTTACGTTTAACTCTAACAACTCCTCGATTGTCCAGATGTCAAGCACCAGTACGAATATTGCTTTGCTCTGCGCTGGTGGAGAATGGGAGGATAATCAACACAATGCGTCGCTAACCAACCCGATCATTTGTGCTCCTCACCCGGCAACACCACCGGCACAGCCTGCATTTAATTTCGGTCAGGCGAATATCACGGTCACAGCCCAGGGCGCTACCAGTAACAGCGTTGCAGTTTCAGTGCATCCCAACGTGGCCAGAGTAGTGGTTACGCAGGCGCCTCTGCCGCCCCCGCTTACAGATTGCGTTCCGCAAGGCCAGGGCATCACTTATTCGGCATCGGCTTTTGATTCGGCGGGCACAAACATAACTTCCCAAGTCGGGAGTTTCACCTGGAGCGTTGCTGACAGCACCATTGGCAACATGCCGGTTACCAGCACGCCGCCCGATAGCTCGGGGGCAACCTCAACGAACAGCGCCTTTGCCCTTATGCCCGGACTGACCACGATTACCGTCACGGCAAACAGCACCAATCCGGTGAACAGCGTGGCCATGCCTTTCCAGGAATGTCCGGTCACAAGCATCGCTATATCGCCCAATCCGGTCTTTAGTCCGTCACCGGCGGCAGTAAGCATGACCCAACAGCTGTCGTTCACGGTTGTTGACAGCAGCGGCAATCAAGTCAACAACCCGGTTCCAACTCTCACTTGGAACACCACCCAGCCCGTCGTGGCAACCGTCAGCTCGGGCCTGGTGACTGCGGTCGCGCCCGGGACCTCTACGATTACGGCCTCGTGCGCATTGAATACTACCTGCAACAAAAACCAGAATGCTTTAGTGACCAGCAATCCCGTCATTGCCAGCGTTGCCGGGTCTTCGTCACCAACTGTTTACGCCACCAGTTCCCAAAATGGGAACACTTCTCTGGTGCCCATTGATAGTACGAACACTCCAGGGACCGCAATCAGCCTCTCATTCACCCCGAATTCCCTGGTCTTCGATGCCCAGGGAGCCAACGCCTACCTGGGATCGAGCGGCGGACTCATGGTCATCAACGCCACCAACAACTCCTTCACCAAAACGGTCTCAAGCGCTCCCGGAACTGTGCTGGCGGTTTCGCCTAATGGAACATTCGTTCTGGTCGGCGGTTCGGGCAATCCTACCGTGCTGTTCAATACCACCGCGAGCACGGTGACCCCCTTGAACATCAGCAATGCGGTGGCTGCCGACTTCTCTCCCGACAGCTCAGAAGTCGTGGTAGCTGACGCCACAGGAGTGCGCGTGGTGCAAGGCACTACAGTCAGAACGGTTTCTAATACAGTGACGGCAAACAGCGTCAGCTTCCTGGCCACTGGGGCCCTGGCGTATCTTGCGGCTTCCAGTACGCCTTCCGTCGTCATCTGCAACAGCACCCTTCATACCCCAGGGTCAACCGGAGCAGTCGCTACTCAGTTGGTGAAAACTCTTCCCGATGGGAGCAAGATGCTCGGAGCCGAACTGCCGAACCTCGCAGTTATTCAGCCAACGGTAAACGCGACTGCTTGTCCAACAACGGCCCCGACCGTAACCGAAACTTTGAATACACTTGCTTTTGCCACCATTGATGCTACCCCACAACAAATCATTGTTACCCCTGATGGCAGCCATGCCTACATCACTACTAACAACGTAGCCGGAAATGTAGCCGGAAAACTGCTCAGCTATGACGGCACTGCCACCGGCGCGGTCACTCTCGCCGGTACTGCACCTTTCACCACCAGCGGCGGCGCCACGCTCGACAGCGCATCGGTTTATGTTGGAGTCAATGACGGCGGCTCCGGCAGTGTGCACCAGATTAATGTAAGCGCCGGCACAGACACAGCCCAGATTCCGCTGAGCTTCGTTCCCGATCTGGTCGCGGTCAGACCGCACTAACAGCTCTTAAGCTTTTAGCTGTTGGCTTTTAGCTTTTATCTCCAAACAGGCGAAAGGCTCTTTGTTTGGCAATCTAAGTTCCCATTGCTATTCCCTCTTGGCTGAGTGCTGACGGCTTTGGACAATTGAGACTATAATTTCTCGCATATGCAGAAGATCGCTCTCCCAATCTGCATGCTGCTTCTCTGCGCCTCATCCCTGGCGCAAGCCGGACGTCAAGCCGCACTCAAGGTGCAGGCTTGCGACAAGTGGCTGCCTGATTCGACAAATGATGTAACCGTGGTCAACTTTACCTTTCGCCACGCTACAAAGCTCTCGCTAGGCGATAAGAAGAAGATCACTCAAGAGATCAAAAGGAACAAAGATCCTTGCGGAAACTTGAAGGAGGATGTGGACGAGATTGCCGAGCGCGTGCGCCAGACCTATATGGAGCGCGGGTATTTCAAGGCACTGGTTAGCGATCCGGAGATCACGGTCCTGGGGCAAAATACAAAACAGAGTCTGATCAACGTTATCATTTCGGTTGAAGAAGGCCGGCAGTATCGGTTACAAGATATATCGTTCACCGGCGTGACCGCCTTTCCTGTTGCTGACTTGCGGACCCAGTTCCCCATCGACGCTGGTGACATCTTCAATACCGATAAAGTCCGCATGGGCCTTGAGAACCTACGCAGGGTCTATGGCGCCAGCGGATTTATCAACTCTATTCCAGTGCCAGACACAAAGATTGACGAAGCCACCGGTCTGATCTCATTGGTAATCGCTGTAGATGAAGGTGGACTATTTCATTACGGCAAGCTGATCGTAAATGGCGTGGAATCACAACCGGGTGCCCGGGAGAAATTGTTGAAAGCATGGCAGGCTTATCAGGGAACGCCTACAATGGCGAGGCTCTCGAAGAATTCCTGCGCGACATCCACGCCCGCCCCAATGTGAAACCGGAGGAAATCTTTGAAACTTCAATGGATTGTAGATCTAAGCTGGTGAATGTAAAGCTTACCCTACTCAATCCCCCAAAAGAGGTGAAGGTGCTATTAAACCGACCGCGAGTGCCTGCCGACAGTCATTGAGTTCTTGCTAAGAGCGCACGATTAAAGCAAAAAAGCCGCCTGGGTTTAGGCAGTTTTAACTAAAGGCCAAGAGCTAATGGCTAACGGCTATTTCTTCGCGGCCACATCGATCCGCGTTTGCGCCCGCTTCAAGGCATCTTCTTCGTGGGCATAATCCAAATCAGCTCCGCCCTGTTTGAGCCGCGACTCGGCGCGCTGTCTGGCTTCTTGCGCGCGGGCAACGTCAATTTCGGCGGCGCGCTCGGCGGTTTCCGCGAGAATCGTGACCTTTTCGGGCAGCACCTCGGCAAAGCCCCAGGCCACGGCGACATGTTTCGTTTCACTTCCCTTGCGGTAAGTGATTTCACCGACCGCAATCTCGGTGATCAGGGGAGCGTGCCCCGGCAGGATTCCCAAGTATCCGCTCCTGCCCGGAATCTGGACCTCTTCTGCCCTGTCGCTCACAATCATGCGGTCAGGAGTAACGATTTCGAGTTTGATTGTGTCTGCCATGATCTAGTTGCCAGTCGCCAGTTCCCAGTAGTTTCGAGTTTCAGGTTTCGAGTTTCGAGTTGGGAAACTCGAAATTTGAAACTAACAACTTGAAACTAAGCGGCTGCTTTCATCTTCTGCGCATCTTCGAGCACTTCGTCGATCGAACCTTTCATGTAAAACGCCTGCTCGGGAATATCGTCATGCTTGCCTTCGATGATCTCGCGGAAGCTGCGCACCGTATCTGCAATCTTTACGTAGCGGCCCTCGCGTCCGGTGAATTGCGCCGCCACATTGAACGGCTGTGACAGGAATTTCTGTACTTTTCTGGCGCGGGCGACGGTGATTTTGTCGTCTTCGCTCAGTTCATCGAGGCCAAGGATCGCAATGATGTCCTGCAGGTCTTTATAGCGCTGCAACAACTTCTTCACGCCTTGCGCCACGTCGTAGTGTTCTTTCCCCACGATGCGCGGATCGAGAATGCGCGAGGTAGAAGCCAGCGGGTCCACCGCCGGATAAATTCCAATTTCGGTCAGCGGTCTGGAAAGCACCGTGGTCGCATCAAGATGTGCGAATGTAGTTGCAGGCGCCGGATCGGTCAAGTCATCGGCAGGCACATAAATCGCCTGCACCGAGGTCACCGATCCCTTCTTGGTGGATGTGATGCGCTCCTGCAGCTCACCCATCTCCGTCGCCAGGTTGGGCTGGTAGCCCACGGCGCTGGGCATGCGCCCCAGCAGCGCCGAAACTTCAGAACCGGCCTGTGTGAAGCGGAAGATGTTGTCAATAAACAGCAGCGTGTCTGCGCCCTCGACGTCGCGAAAATATTCGGCAACCGTAAGCCCGGTGAGGGCCACGCGCAGACGCGCGCCGGGAGGTTCGGTCATCTGTCCGTAGACAAGCGCGGCCTTCGATTTGGAAGCATCGCCAGGCTTGATCACGCCTGACTCGCTCATCTCCAGCCACAGATCGTTGCCTTCGCGCGTACGCTCGCCCACGCCGGCGAAGACGGAATATCCGCCGTGCTGTTTGGCGACGTTGTTGATCAGCTCCATAATGACAACGGTTTTGCCCACGCCCGCGCCACCAAACAAACCGATCTTGCCACCCTTGAGGAATGGCTGGATCAGGTCAATCACTTTGACCCCGGTTTCGAACATCTCTGCCGTCGTGGCCTGCTCTTCAAACGAAGGCGCCTGGCGATGGATAGGGAGCCGCTGTTTCGCATTGATAGGACCCAGCTGGTCCACCGGCTCGCCAATCACGTTCATCACGCGGCCCAGGGTTTCGCGGCCCACAGGCACCGTGATCGGCCCGCCCAGGTCAATGGCCTTCATGCCACGCACCATGCCCTCGGTGGCCTCCATGGCTATGGCGCGCACGCGCCCTTCGCCCAGGTGCTGCTGCACTTCGAGGATCACGTTGATAGGCTGTGGGACATTGAATCCGTCGCTGGTCACCCGCACAGCGGTGTAGATAGGCGGAAGATGGCCCTCAGCAAACTGCACATCTACGGCAGGGCCGGCGATCTGTATGACTTTTCCTATGTTTTCCATATAAATTCAGTTCTCAGTTGTCGGTTCTCAGTTCTCAGTAGTTTCAAGTTTCGAGTTTCGAGCAGAGATATTAGCTTGAAACTGGAAACTCCAAACTGTTTTTAAAGCGCTGCTGCGCCGCTTACAATCTCAATGATCTCTTTCGTAATCTTCGCCTGCCGGACCCGGTTCATGGCCAGCGTCAGGTCGTCAATCATGTCTGAGGCGTTGTTGGTAGCCGACTCCATCGCTGTCATGCGGGCAGCATGTTCGGCTGCCACTGACTCCAGCAGCGCGCGATAAATCTGGATGGCCACGTACTTGGGCAGCAGGTCACGGAACAGCTCCTGTGGCGGCTGCTCATAAATGTAATCCACCTGCGCTGTTGCAAACGCGGCAGCTTTCTTGTCGGCTTCGGTGGTGTCTGCCTCTCGCAGGCTCACGCCGGAGTGGGCAGCCGCTTCCGCAGCACGACGGCGCGCTTCTTCTGACAATTCTTCTGTCTGCTGGATATCATGCGCTCCAATCTCGCCGATGGGCAATACCGTATCGACAACCACGCGCTGCGAGATCACCGACTTGAACTCATTAAAGATAATGTAAACCGAATCGGCCTCGCCTCGGGTGTAGCGGTCGATGATCGTATCAGCCAGTTCGCGCGCATGGTCGAATGCAACCTTGTTCAGAACGCCAACCAGTTCGCCTACAATCTGGATCTCTGCCGCGCGGCTGCTGGTTTCAGCGCCTTGACCATCAGCTTCATTCTCGCTCCTGGCCGCTGGCTGCACTACCTTGTAACGCCGGCGAAAATAATCGCGCCCCTTGCGGCCCACGGCCTCAATATCGATATTTTTCCCGCGTTTGCTTTCAATAAACTTAGATGCGGCCTTCACGATGTTGGCGTTAAAAGCACCCGCCAACCCTTTATCGCCGCTCACTATGATGAGGGTCACGTTCTTTTCTGGCCTGCGCACCAGCAGGGGATGGAGCGGCTCTCCCGTTTCAGGATTGTAAATTTCGGCCCGTTGCACCAGCGACTTGAGCACATTGGTCAACATCTGCGCGTAAGGACGCCCCGCCAGCGCGCGCTCTTGCGCGCGGCGAAGCTTGGCCGCCGAGACCATTTTCATGGCCTTGGTAATCTGCCGCGTGTTCTTCACGCTGCGTATGCGCCGCCGTATATCGAGTATGTTAGCCATTTTGAATCAGTTTCGAGTTTCTAGTTTCAAGTTTCGAGTTCCCAACTTGAAACTCGAAACTAGAAACTTCCTACGCCGTCACCGCCTGCCTGTCGGCCACAAACTTCTGCTTGAACTCTCCAAGCACACGCGTGAGATCTGCCTTGATGCCATCATCGAGGACCTTCTTCTCAGCAATCGCCTTGAAGATGCCCGGGTTCATAGTCTCAACATATTTGTAGAACTCGGCTTCAAAGTCACGGATCTGCTCTACCGGTAAATCGTCGATCACGCCTGAAGTCCCGGCAAAGATGATGGCGATCTGCTTTTCAAAGGGCAGCGGCTGGTATTGTGGTTGCTTCAGGATCTCTACCAGCCTGGCGCCGCGGTTCAACTGCGCCTGCGTTGCCTTGTCGAGATCGGAGCCAAATTGGGAAAATGCCGCCAATTCGCGATACTGTGCCAGCTCGAGTTTGAGCGTTCCTGCCACCTGGCGCATGGCCTTGATCTGCGCGGCGCCGCCCACGCGGCTGACGGAAAGTCCCACGTTTACCGCCGGACGGATGCCGGAGTTGAACAGGTCTGTCTCCAGGTAAATCTGGCCGTCGGTAATGGAGATGACGTTGGTCGGGATGTATGCCGAAACGTCACCCGCCTGCGTCTCGATGATGGGCAGCGCGGTCAGCGAGCCACCGCCTAATTTGTCGGACATTTTGGCGGCGCGCTCCAGCAGACGCGAGTGAAGGTAGAAAACGTCTCCCGGATAAGCTTCCCGGCCCGGCGGCCGGCGCAGCAGCAGCGAAATTTCCCGGTATGAGGCGGCGTGCTTGGAAAGATCGTCGTAAATCACCAGCGCGTGCTTGCCGTTATCTCGGAAATATTCCCCGATGGCGCACGCCGCATAGGGAGCGATGTATTGCATCGGCGCCGGCTCCGAGGCTGAAGCCGCTACCACGATGGTGTAATCCATTGCGCCGAAGTCGGTGAGCGTCTTCACAACTTGCGCGATGGAAGAACGCTTCTGCCCGATGGCGCAATAAATACAAATCAGGTTGTTGCCCCGGCTGTTGATGATGGTGTCGAGCGCGACCGCGGTTTTGCCTGTCTGCCGGTCGCCGATGATCAGCTCGCGCTGGCCGCGGCCAATCGGAATCATGCTGTCAATCGCCTTGAGCCCGGTGGCCATGGGCTCGCGTACCGGCTGGCGGTCAATCACGCCGGGAGCAATGCGCTCGACCGAAATAAACTGCTTGGTGTTGATAGGGCCTCGATCGTCAATCGCCTGGCCGAGCGCGTTCACTACGCGCCCCACCATGGCATCGCCCACCGGGACGCTCATGATGCGCCCCGTACGCTTCACCTCATCGCCTTCTTTGATCTCGGTGTAATCGCCCAGCAGCACCGAGCCCACCTGGTCTTCTTCCAGGTTCATAGCAATGCCGGCCACGCCATGTGGGAAAGTTATCAACTCGCCGGCCATGACCTTGTCGAGTCCGTGGACGCGCGCAATGCCGTCGCCCAGGGAGATGACCGTACCGATCTCGTCCACTGAAATCTTGGACTCGTAGTTCTCAATCTGCTCGCGCAGTATCTTGGTTATTTCGTCAGCTTTAATTCCAGCCATGGATGACTCCGAACTTGTACAGCTCTAAATTTTTATTGCTGAGCCTCTAGCTACTAGCTTCTAGCTGTTATTGGGCGTGAATGCCGTATGTAGCCTTACACTTTCAGAAACAGCTAGTGGCTAGAAGCTTTCTTTTCGAGCTAAGCACTCAGCGCTTCTTTCAACTTCTGCAACTGCCCCCGCACCGAGCCGTCATAAATCGTGCTGCCTACGCGGATCACCGCGCCGCCCAGCACATTGGCATCTGTGATGTAGCGCGCCTTGATGGTTTTGCCCACCACCTCGGCCACTTTCTTTTCAAGCCGCTTACGCTCACTGGCTGCCAACTCACGCGCCGAGGTAATCTCGGCTTCGGCCAGACCCAGGCGATCGTTGATCTCAGCTTCGAACTCATTTGCCATTTCCGCCAACTGCTCGATGCGACGATGATCAATCAGCACCGCCATAAAATTACGCAGCACCTTGGGCAGTTTGGTTTTTGCGGCAATAGCATCGAGCACGGCGCGTTTCTGCTCGGGCGAAACCGACGGATTCTCCCACACCACCCGTAACTCTGTGCTGGAAACCAGCAGCGCCTCAAGATCGCGCAGAGCGGCGGCGATTTTGAGCGCATCCAGCTTCTGGCCGAAGACGGCATCGGCCAAAGCACGCGCATAACGGCGTGTGACTACGCTCACTGGCTGCCGTTCCTTCCCAGTTGATCGACAAAGTCGCGGACCAGTTCCTTGTCGGTGGTCACATCAACTTTAATGCGTTTTTCTGCCAGGCTCACCGCCAGTTCGGCGGAGTAGGCTTTCAACTCTCGCCGCGCGGCATTGGCGGCAGCTCCGATTTCCTGCTCGGCATTCTGTATAATCCGGCGCTGCTCTTCTTCCGAGGCGGCTTTCAGCCTCGCCGCCTCTTCATCGGCTTGTGCGGAAGCGGTGGCCTGCAGTTGCGCGATCTCCGCATCCAGCCGGGCCAGCTTGTCTTCAATTTCGCGCAGGCGGCGGTTGGCGTCTTCGCTGGCACGCCGCGCCTCTTCCATTCCTCTTTGGATCGCCTGCGTCCGCTGCCGAAAAATTCCCGGCAGCCATTTTTTCATGCCATACCCAACCAGCGCGGCAACAATCACAAAGTTCAGCACAACGCAGAGCCAGTAAGCCAGATCGACCGTGATTCCCAGATGTCGCGCTATCCATTTCACTGAAAACGACTGCTTGAACTGCGCGTTTTCGTCTTCGGATTTGTTGGGTTCGCGCTCGGCGGCATCATTGGCGGCGTCGGCCAACTGTGCCGCGGGTGTCTGCGTATCCTGGGTTGACTCAGATACTGGTTGCGCTTGCTGCGCCGCTGCCGGCTGTTTTTCCGCAGAGCTTTTTCCAGCAGAACCTTGCTGTGCGCCGGCTACGACCGCAAGCGCCAACAACATGGTCGCCAGATAAGGCATGTGGCCAAACTGCCACCACAGCCGGCGGGACACCGGCGCTACCGATGATCGCATCACGTTCATGAGCGCCCACCCACAGGAGCCGCCGCGACCGGCTTCAAAATTGTGCGGATCACCTCTGCCGCCAGCGCCTCCGCATCCTGGTGCAGCCGCTTTCTTGCCTCAGCCGCTTCGGCCTCCAGCGTGCCGCGGGCTTCTTGCACCATCTGCTGCGCGCGCGTGCGGGTCTCTTTCAAAGCGGCCTCGCGGGCTTGAGCGAGCGACTGGCGGCGTGCCTCTTGCACTTTGAAGATGGCCTGGCGGGCTTCGCGCAAACGCAATTCGTATTCTGAAGTTTTAGCTGCGGCTGCCGCGATATCGGCCTGCGCTTTGGCTACGGCTCCTTCGGTGCGCTCATAGCGCTCGCGTAGGATTTTCTGCAGCGGGGTGTGGACCAGAGAACGATAGGCAACATATAAAAAAACAATAAAGATTATGGTCGGAATAGCTCCGATGAGAAATCCTTCGAGCGCTTGGAGAAGGGCCTGGTCCATGTACAGTCGCTATGATTCTTCCTGACTTTGCTTTTAAAATTAGCGGTTGCAACCACACTTTTTCCCTGTCTGCTGTGCTCTGCGGACAAGCTTCACCCACGAAGAATTTTATATCCAACCGAACAAGTCCCGCTGCGGGGAGGCTTCTGTGGGATGGGAAAAGGGGCTCTAAAACTCTCTAAATTACCATCCAGCCAAGCCGGTGTCAACGTATCTGGCGTTGGATTGCACCGGGATTAGTGCAGCAGGTACTCTGGAGTTTACTTGACAAAGGCTGAAGTGGGACTACCATAGAGGTATCACCTCCGATCCAATTCAGGATCGAATGGGCCGTTCGCCAAGGAAATCGTCACCGCTTCTTGGCAATCGGCCCATTTAATTTTTGCTCCGGGAGCGCCCTTTTTCCGTGGGCCGGATTTCATATTTTTCCAGCTTGTCCAGCACCGACTGCGCCGCCTGGATATCCAATTCCACGCTGCCATCGCGATATTTGCGCCCAAAAATCCTGGTTCGCGCCTCGACCATCGCCAGCGCCTTGCCTTCGCGCTGCGGCACCCGCAGCCGGACACGCCGGAGAGGGTCGGCCGTCAGGTATTCGTCCATGCGTTCGAGCAGCCGGTCAATACCCGCCCCGGTCTTAGAGGAGACGTGCACTGTTCCAGCATCATCGCGCAAGCCTTCGCGAATCGTCGCCGGCAGCAGGTCTGTCTTATTTAAAACGCGGATCTGTGGTTTGTTCCCGGCTTCGAGCTCTTCCAGAACACGTTCCACCTGGGCCTCCTGGCTGCGCGCGTGTGGCTGGGTCACGTCGGAAACATGCAGCAGCAGCGATGCTCGCTGCACTTCTTCCAGGGTGGCGCGGAATGAGGTCACCAGCGTATGGGGCAGGTTGCGGATAAACCCTACCGTATCTGACAGCAGAATTTTCCGCTTCGAGGGCAGCGTGACCGCCCGGATGGTGGGGTCGAGCGTGGCAAACAGTTTGGATGATTCCAGCACACCCGCCTTGGTGAGCGCATTGAATAATGTGGATTTGCCGGCGTTGGTATAGCCCACCAGCGCGATGGTCGCCACCGGGACCGACTCGCGCCGCTGCCGCTGCTGCGCCCGCGTGCGGCGCACGTTTTCCAATTGCTGCTGTACAGTGCGGATGCGGCGATGGATCTTGCGCCGGTCGGTCTCAAGCTGGGTTTCACCCGGACCCCTGGTGCCGATGCCGCCGCCAAGCTGCGACATCTGCAGCCCGCGTCCGGTCAGGCGGGGCAGCAGGTATTCCAGCTGTGCCAGCTCCACCTGCAACTGGCCCTCACGCGTGCGCGCGTGCCGGGCAAAAATGTCGAGGATGAGTTGCGTGCGGTCAATCACGCGCGCCTGGACCGCGTCTTCTATATTGCGCTGCTGCGAGGGCGTAAGCTCGTGATCGAAGATAATCAACCCTGCGCCGGCGGATTGCGCCGTAGCCGAGAGCTCCTCCAGCTTGCCGCGACCGATGAGGGTCGCGGGATCGGCCTTGTCGCGCACCTGCAGGAACTCGCCTGCTACTTCCGCGCCTGCGCTCAGGCTCAGCTCGCGTAGCTCGGCCATGGAATCCTGCGCGCTGAAGCTGGGCTCCTTCTTGCCGGCCCTGGCCTCGGAAGCTGGTTCGGATGAATTTGCGGCTTCTAGTGGATCTTTAATATCCAGAATATCCAGCGAATCTGGTTTGCTGGATTGGCTTGTGCTATCAAGAGAGGCGGCAGCTGCATCTTTGGCCTTCTGGGGCTCTTTGCGGCGGCGCTGCCGCAGATCGATGCCAACCAGAAATGTGATCTCTTTGGATTGGGATGTGGTGGGCTGTGCGCTTCCGCGCAGGCCGGCGCGGTCACTGAGACGAGAGCTGCGATTTTCGTTTGACACCAGAGAAGGCCAGTTTTGTGTGGCACAGCCGGGATGGCTGTGCGTTGCTGAAGCGCCGGGATCTCGCCGGCTGTTTTTATTTGCCTGGGGCTGAGAGCCGGCAACAGGCTCACACTTCATTGCTGTTTCCAGGGCCCGACGCTGCCGCCGCCGGTGGGGTCGAAGCCGCGCTGCTTCCGCTGCTGCTGGCGTGCGCCATGCGGTCATGCGCCTGCACCGCCTTGCTGGTCACTACGGTAGAGATGGCGTGCTTGAAGATGAGCTGCTCCTGGTTGTTGCTGGTCTCAAGCACCACCGAATACTTGTCGAACGAACGGATCCGCCCCGTCAGCTTGACCCCGCTAAGCAGATAGATCGTAATGGGGGATTTGTCCCTGCGCGCATTGTTCAGGAACGAATCCTGGATGTTTTGTGCCGGCTTGGTTTCCATAGATTGGTACGATACGGCGACTGACGGGATTTTTCAACCCATAAGCACACTTACAGGTGAGTTAGATGCAAGTTGGTGGCTGGAAGGAAGGTAATAATTCCGGTGGGGTTTGAGTTCTCGGTTCTCAGTTCTCGGTTCTCAGTGAATGCCAGTTCCTTGCGGAACTGAAAACCAGCTCCAAGCTACAGGCTATAAGGTTTGCCCAGCTAAATGTCTTCAAAGAACTCCGAAGCGGTTCGGCAGCCAGTTCCATGGAGCTGCGAGTTGGAGACTACTCCTTGATCATGCCCCCCTCCCCATTACTCTTAAGTAGTTCGCAGATTGTAAGTCGCTGGGGTTCAATGACATACGCCGAGTGCAAGACGGCTTGGGAGTAATGGTGGCAACTGGGTGAAGTAGTCGGCGACGTTGATGCAAAACACGTCAAGGGCTGGGGCATTCGGCAACCGACAAAACCTTGTAGCTCGGAGCCTCCAGCTTGGAGCTGCTTTTGAGGGGGTGGAGGGGTTACTAAGTAACCTAATTTTGCGGAACGTGAAGAGGGAAAGCCGCGCGACCGTGGTGTTGGCCCGGAATCAACCAATTACTGCTGTTGTTGTTTTCAAAGAGCTCGAACACTTCGCAATCTCAATGCGATTGCAAACCATGATGTCCTATTGTCGTGCGGGGACCAAGGGTTTGATACCAGAGCTCGGATTCTCTTGGTTAGCTGCTACCTCAAACACGTTGCCATCGCCGTCTGCATTGATTTCGATATACATTAACTTGTGCTTCCCCCCCAGCCTTCGCAAAAACGCGAAAGGCTGGGCCACTCGCCACCCGGCGTCCTTTCATCTTCATCATCATCATCGATGGTGACTAAAAAAAGCTATGACTAAGACCCATATAGCCCCGGCACTATAAAACAAGAGACTATTCGTTAATCTAGCTGCTGATTCTAGAGCGACGTGCAACGCAGAACTTTCAACTACTGTAATCTTTTCTTCCCGACAAAGTTCCCGGATTCTTTCGTGGTACCGACGGGCGACAGACCATTGAATCCAGATTGAAATTGCAACAAAGAAGAGGAGGAAGGTGCTTGCCGATGACAACTGCTGCCAATGCGTACACGCAATAAACAAAGCATAGAAAATGCACCCAGCACAGACGGCCGTAGCGACAAGAAAGTAGCCAGAACGAAAGGGCGACCTTGCGAAAACATTTTCTTTCTCAGCACCCTTTGGCTCAGATACTACGTCAGGTTCCTTCATAACACCTCCGTGGCAACTCTTAATCGCACGCCCCGGATAAGAATGCTACAACGCCCGTCGCGCCCGCCCCGTACGCTATCCATTGAATGGCTCTTGGAAGTGTCGACTCTGGCACGACAACAAGCGATGTCACTGACGCAAGTCCAAGATATTGACAGCCAGTGATGGGGTGCGTACCCATCCACGCAATTTGATCTGAGAGCTGAAAGATATTGAAGTCGTTTCTTGTTGCATTAGGATTTGCCTTCATGTAGTTAACGTATGCTCTAGCATCGTACAGTGCTTGCGGATACTGCTGGAGTCGACTGTCCAGTTCGGTGTATGTAACCCACTCTGGCGCGAAGGATTCGAAAAACGAGCTATGAGGGGTAACATTACCATCTACTGTTCCTTGACCACTTACGCTTCCTCCGGGTAGCCAGACTCCACCTGGCATGCTGAAATGTGAAGCTGGAACATTAAGGTCAGGCCCATTAGGGCACGAATCCGGATTACTCCCACAATCCACTTGCCGCTGATAAATTACTTCGGCCGCTTCTTCAGGAGTGGTCCAAGTAAAGCTACCAGCGAAGGGGTTCCCGGTATACCCGTGCTGACTCGCATCTTGGAGCCAGAAATCCGGGCTTATAAAGATCCCCGCCCCTACCCACGAACTAAAATCGTCTCCAGGCCACTCTGAGCCATTGGCATGTCCTCCCTGGTCACAATGTGTCTGTGCATTGCACTCATGGGCCGCCAATCCCAATGGATCGGTTGCGGCGAGTAGACTGTTCGACACGTACGCATAACGGTTCCAGCTTTGCGGATTGGTCATGTCAACTGCGTCCAACCCCGCCGGGTCGGGGGAAATCCAGCGGCCCTGGGTTGGGTTTTGTTCGCGAAACATGAAATCGTAGAGGCCAGGAACTGTGTCCTGGTTCTGGCCGGTGAAGGAGCGGTCGGTGGTTCCGGTTTCATTATAGTTTTCACCGAAGGGCGCATAGGCGCCGTCGTAGTAGACGGTTCGCGCGGTGGTCGAGGCCAACCGCGAGCTGCCCAACCAATCGGCATGGCGATAGTACTGCAAGCCTGATCCGTTATAAACCGCCGTCGCCCCACCGGGCAATGCGATGAAGGCCTTGTTAAGATTCTGTCCATTCATCAATGCCAGCTTGGCTCCGCCTATTCCGTACAGAATCTGCTGATAGGTATTTCCAGGCGCCGAGCACGTTCCACCGTTAGCCTGCTCCACCATGCGGCCCATGGCGTCGTAGATCAGCACCACGCCATCGATCCGGGCCGAATTTCGTCAAGGCTGACAAACGAGAATTCACCACAGAGGCGCAGAAAAAAGAAAACCATTCAATAAAAAAAGGGGAGCGTTTCCGCTCCCCGAAGGACTTACAAATTTGTTTGTTTGCTTATGTTAGAAATTCAACCGCAGAGCAAACTGGATAAAGCGGCGCTCGTTGGCCGTAATGCCATTTGGGTTCACTCCGCGCTTCCCGATAACCGCGAACGGCGCGGTATTGGGCCCGTTCCCGAGATCCTGCGTGCCGCCGCTCTGCACGTAGTAGTTGGAGTGGTTCAGCAGGTTGTAGGCCTCGCTGCTGAACTGCAGGCCGTAGCGCTCGGTAATCTGGAACGACTTCCGGACTGCGAAGTTGACGAAATAAGCTCCCGGCCCACGGAAGGCGTTGCGGTGAACCATGTTTGCCGGCCAACGGCAGTTCTGACCGGTTGAGACCAGATCGCCGGCAGAGTTAGTGACCATGTTGCAGGTCGGAAATTCCCCAGAGCCGGTCAGCGGTTCAGCATAAGTCGCCGACGGCTGCAGGGTCAGGTAGGTAAAGGTGTTCGGGCTGGTGGCCGGAGTGCTGGTGCTGCCAGTGAAAGGTATGGTCGTGCCGGTTGGAATAAAGTAGCGAGCAAAAGCGGTATCGCCACCAACTCCGGCGGAGCTATCAAACACGGTGAAAGGATTGCCGGTGTGGGCGATGAAGATGGGATCCATCTGCCAACCATCGAGCACTTGCTTCACCCAACCGTGTGTCTCTTTGGCGTACGGCAAGTCCCACACTGCACTGATGGCAATGCGGTGCCGGGCATCGTAATCGGCATCGCCTTTATCCAAGGCAGGCTGGAATGGATCGAGCAATCCCAGGTTCTCGGTCTGCGGAGTTTCGCTGAAGGTCGAGCTCAGGTTGTCAATGGTGTGCGACCAGGTGTAGTTAATGCTCATATTCAGCCCCTGGTGAAAGAGGTTGTTGGAGTTAAAGCGCGTGTTCAAGGAGTTGTAATAGGAGAACCCATCGGCGCCGCGGGTGTTCATGTTTCCGTATTGCAGGTTCAGGCGCTCCAACGGATTGCCCGTGGCGGTGACATCTGCCCCGCCATAAACAACGCCCGCCCCCTGCTGATTCAAGTTCTCAATCGAATACAGGTGAATGCCGCGCTGGCCGGAATACTCCAGGGCAAAGAGCGAATTGTGCAGGACCTGCCGTTCGACGGAGAGGTTCCAGCTCTCGGTATATGCGGTAGGAATATCCTGACGCACGTAACGCAGGCTGGGGTTGGGAAGGGGTTTGGTGCCGGTTCCGGCAAATGGCCCGAGGTTGTTCAAGCCGGCAAGCGGGATGAAGGGCGCTGCCACTGTGCCAGTACCTTGAAAAATGGAGTTGAATTGCGCCGGCGGGTTCTGGATGACGTTAAAGGTAACGTTGCCAAAGTTGCGCTCATAAGCCATACCGTATCCTCCACGTAGGCTGGTCTTGCCATCGCCAAAGACATCCCAGGCAAAGCCGACGCGGGGAGCAAAGTTACGGGGAGAAGCGTTCCACAGGCCGCCCACCGGACTGGCTGGGCTGTTGGGCGTGGCCGCAACCGTGAACACCTGGCCGGTTTGAATCTTCTGAACCAGGCTGTTTCCCGGGCCGAAGACGAAGTTCGAATCCAGGTTCTGGTGGTTGTTGTGTTGCGTCCCATAGTACTCCCAGCGCAGGCCCAGGTTCAGAGTCAGGCGGGGAAGAACCTTCCAGGAATCCTGCCCGTACAATGAGAATTCATTGTAACGGTTGCTGCGCGAGAAGCTGGGCTGCGCGACCGGCAGGTTGACGCTGCACCCCGGGGTCACGATGGTGGCTCCCGTAGGATCTTTGAAGCAGGGGAACTTGCCCTGAGGATTAATCACTACCTGGAACCACCCTGCCTGGGCATTCATCAGGTCATCAAGACCTTGAGAAAGGCCGCCCTTAGTGCCACCCGATTCCAACCCTTCTACGGCGTTCTCATAGGCGCCAAAGGTGCGGTTATCCTGCGCGTACAGATAATCGCCGCCAAAGCGCAGATCATGGTTGCCCTTGTTGATGCTGATGGATTGGGCGATCTGGGCGATGTGCTGCGGGCCGCCAAAGGGGATGGAATTGCCTGGCGTGGTGCAGGAATAGCCCGGCAGACAGGTATTGTTGCCGTTGATTGTGGCCTCGCTTTGGATATTAAAGTACAAACTAGGCTGTATTGGCTGTGAGGCCAGAGGCTGCAATAGCTTAATGCGGCTGTAATTGATCTTGGTATCGGTGACAATCCTGGGACTCCAGATGTGGGTCAGCGAATAGAGGAAGTTCTGGTTCAACTCGTTTTGCCCGGTGTCGAAGCCGGTGTAGGGGCTGTTAACGACGATACCGGCAAATTCGTTCTCATTGAACACTGAGTAGCGGCCATACATCGTGGTCTTGTCCGACAAGTTGAAATCCACTTTGTTGGATGAATACCAGGTGTTCTGCGGAGCGCCGCCGCCGGAATCGCTCGGGGTTTGGTAGTTGACAATATCCATCACCGGCCCGCCCAGTCCAGTGGCGCCAGCATAGGCAGTATATGCAGCACTACTGGTACCGGTGGGCACAGCGTTTGATTTTAAAGCATTAAGCCTCTGCACTACTGTCAGACCCGGGCGCAGAGTAAAGCCATTGAAATACGCCTTGGTTGCCGCCGAGGTCGCCGCCAAAAATGCAGGATCGGGAATTGCGTCGATGACGTTTGCCGCGCTGCGAACCCGCAGCCACTCGGTGCTGCTGAAGAAGAACAGCTTGTCTTTCTTAATAGGCCCACCCACCGAATATCCGAACTGGTTGCGGGTGTATTTGGCCTTGGGAACCCCGTTGGCGTTGCTGTCAAAGTCGTTGGAGGTATAGGCCGATAGACGGTTGAACTCATAAAGACTGCCGTGAAGATTGTTGCTGCCACCCTTGGTGACCACATTGACCACGCCGCCTGAAGCCCGGCCATACTCCGCCGAGAAGTTGCTGGTGGTAACGCTGAACTCCTGCACTGAATCGAGGGGCACGGTCTGCCCCACCTTGGTGGTATACAGGTCCACGTTTTCCACGCCATCGAGCAGGATGTTGGTGCTGGCAGAGCGCGCGCCGTTGATAGAAACGCCGGTGCCGCGGGTAACCTCATCAGTTCCGCCCGTACCTGACGCCGAATCCTGGTTCACATTGCCCAGGGTCTGAACGAAGTCATAGGGATTGCGGGTGAGGCTGGGAAGTTCGGCGACACGCGTCTGATCCACAATCTGGTTCAGGGATGAAGTTTGAGTGTCAACCTGTGTTTCGCTGGTACCGATAACTTCGACAGTTTCTCCCGTGGCCTGCGCCGACAGGGTTACGTTCACCGAGGTCTTCACGCCCGGGGATACAGTAAACCTCTGCTTGTAGTCGCCGAAGCCGGTGTGGGAAACCTTAACTTCATATAAGCCGGGCGCCAGGCTCGGGATCACATAATTGCCCAAATTGTCTGTGGTCGCTGACCGCGAGACTCCGGTTTGCGATGTCGCGGTAACCGCAGCGCCGGTAATGACCGCTTTCTGCGAGTCGGTCACCGAACCGCTAATTGCGCCGGTTTCAAATTGCGCGAATGCGCTGACGGAAAACGCCATCAGCGCCAGCATTGCGAGTAGAATTTTTGTGGAATTTTTCCAAAATGCGGATATCCTCATTTGCCCCTCCAAGGAAACTTAAGTTTTAGAACTTACAGAGGACCACCTATATAAGGTCTCTGTGGTGAATGATTAGGAATTGCGTTTAGAGAAACTCGCGTCCGAGTCGCTCTGGGATCGACTAAAGGTTTTAAGGGTGCAACTCACAGTCCAAAGCGATGATTCATGTAACCGCTTGTAAACATTATGAATATCAGTTCATATGTGGGAAATATTGATGGTTTTTTCTACAAATTAATGGAACTCACGTTGGCGGGATTCCAAAATCTGTAGATTTTTGGCCAATTTCTCACCACGGAGACACGGTGGCACGGAGAGTTGGGGGTATTCAGAGCAACCGTGGTCGCTCCTGAAAGCACACTTGTCACCCCTGAAACTGGTCGCGAACAGAACTGTGCGAGGGTCAGAAGTCTGAGTGTCTTCGTGGTGAGAATTCAGGGTTTAGCGCCAATTTAAGGAAGTCCAGTCGCATATACACTCCAGCAGCCGTGCCACAAACTGCGATAGAATTTGCCAAGCTGACAAGGCATAGCTGAAGTTGCGCACGACATCCACCAAACCGGAACGCAAACTGATGCAGGTTCCCCTGCTGGACCTGCGGCGGCAATACGCGCAGGTGCGGGAGGAGATCGTGCGCGCGCTGGAGCGGGTTTGCGATTCGCAGCAGTTCATTTTGGGGCCGGAGGCCGCGCAATTCGAAAAAGAGGTCTCTGCCTACATTGGCGTGCACGACACCGTAGGCTGCGCTTCCGGGACAGACGCATTATGGCTTGCCCTGGTGGCTGCCGGTGTACAGCCGGGCGATTCGGTGATTACCACCCCGTTCAGTTTTTTCGCCAGCGCAAGCGCTATTGTGCGGGCGGGGGCGCGTCCGGTATTCGCGGATGTTGACGGGCGCACACTGAATTTGAGTCCTGAGCAGACCATTGGCCGCATTAAGAGCACGCCCAACCTGCGCGCCATCCTGCCGGTACACCTTTACGGGCAATGCGCCGATATGGACGCCTTTCTCAGCATCGCCGGCGAAAGCAGACTTGCGCTCATTGAAGATGCGGCGCAGGCCTTCGGCGCCGGGTGGCGCGGCAAGCGCGCCGGGTCGTTGGGGAAGGCCGCGGCGTTCAGTTTTTATCCTACAAAGAATCTCAGCGCGGCCGGCGAGGCAGGCTGCGTCACCACGCAAGATGCCGGCGTGGCCGAACGCATGCGCAGCCTGCGGAACCATGGCAGTCGCGAGCGTTATTTTCACGACGAGATAGGCTGGAACAGCCGCCTGGACGGCATGCAGGCCGCTGTGCTCCGCATCAAGATGAAATACCTGGAAGAGTGGAACCGCCAGCGGCGCGCGCGGGCCGCCACATACGACTCACTGTTCACTCGGGCTGGGCTTCGCCAGAGCAACGGCAACGATCCGCAATCGCCGGTGCAGTTCCTGGACTGCCTGCCGCAGGCGCAGCACATTTATCATCAATATGTAATCCGTGCGCAGCGGCGGGATGAGCTCAAAAAATTTCTGGGCGAAGCCGGCATTGGCGCTGAAGTTTATTATCCGCTTCCGCTTCACCAGCAAAGATGCTTTGCCTACCTGGGATACCGCGAAGATGACCTGCCCGAGGCCGAACGGGCGGCGCGCGAAGTGCTGGCGCTGCCGATGTTTCCTGAGCTGAGCGAAGAAGAGCAAAACTACGTGGTGGAGACGGTTGCAGAGTTTTACTCTTAAGATTTGTTTGGTTTTTTTCTCTACGCAAAGAACAGCATCGCCCAGACAAGAAAACGCAATTCCTTCGACAAGCTCTCCAGAAGCTAAATGCGGAAGTGGTTTATTTCTTCCGGTGCAAAGGGGAATCAAGAAAGATCTTCGAGAGAAAGCCTGATAAGCGGCCTGGGTGATGAAACATTCTCTGGGTTCCTTCGGCTTCGCTCAGGACAAACTCTTCGCGCCAAAAAAACGGCGCTCAGGATGACAGTGCAAAGGGGAACGATGAACCAAGAGCGTGGTCACAGTTCAGCGGCCTAGCTTCTGACGCTACGGACGGTTCGAAAAAACGGTCCGCGGCTCAGGATGGCAAGATGCAAACGGAGTGGCGAACGGACGTACAGTAATAGCTAAAACAGCGTAGCCGGCAATGTGACTGCGGTTTCTTGAGTTGCGGCAAATCCATTCCGGTTCAAATGAAAGCAGGCAGCTTCACGATAAAAGCCAAAAGCCCGCCGCAGCCGGCCCTCTTCATCGCTTCCCTGCATTGCTTCGAAGGCCATCTGGGTATATCCCATACGAAACAACGAATAGGCCAATAGATAATGATCGAGCCTGGAGCGTGGGTTGTCGCCGCTCAGGCGGCGATAGGCGTGAATAAAAAAATCTGCCGCCACGGGCGATAGCTGCCATTCGATGATGACGCCGGCCAGGTCCCAGGCAATATCGCACGGTCCGGGGAAGAAATGGTCGTCGCCGTGGCCGGCGCCGTCGGTTTTCATCAGGGCGCCGGATGGGGTGCGTATCCACTCGTGCGGCATCATGCGCGCGTCGGCGATTACGGGCCGCTCGCAGGGCAGGAATTCGCCTGCGGTATGCATGTCACTCCCGAACTCCTCGCTTGCGTTCACGTAGCACATCTCCTGCAAACTGACCTCGTCGGACGAAGCCTGGGGCGAATCGCAGGCAAGCTCGCGGGCGCGCCAGGCGCAGTAGCGGGCGAGATTTCGCAGCACATCTTCTCCCGTTTCGCCGCTCGACGATGAATTCCCATAAAAGGAAGACCCGTCAAGACATTCGTAATAAGCGTATCCCTGCGAGTCGAGTGCGTGCAGCAGGCGAGGGCCGAAGCAGGCTTCAGCCAATTGCCGCGAGCGGCTGACAACTTCTTTTCCATAGCGGCCCAGGCCTTCAAACTTGCAAAATGCCGAGCCGCCGCGCGCGAGATATTTGGAGCGCTCGACGTGCGTCCATGAAGCCGGCCATTCCACTTCAGGAGGATCTGGCGCCGGCAGAAGATGCGCTCGCCAAAGGCCCGCTCCGAGCCATTGATCGGCATCTGCCGGCTTTCGCGTTCCGAAAGGAATGCCCTCGCTGTGAAAACTTTTCCAGCGCCGCGCGGCATCGCGCGCCCGCAAACGTTCGGGATCAGGCTGATGGCTGCAGAACAGGGTAATTCTCGCCGATGGAACCCCCGCCGCAACCAGGGCTTCAGCGACCGACAAGAGCGATGAGCCGCTGAGACCCGGCCCTTCATCTACGACAAAAAAATGAGCATCGGCGTAAAGATAAGAGCGAAGCCACTGCACCTGTTCATCGCTGAAACGGCATTGACGATCAAAAGGATGTCCCTGGGGACGGGTGGTGATGCGCTCGGTGAGTATGCCGCGGCGGCGCAAAGCCGACGTCACCACCGCACTCAAAGTTGTACCGATACTACGAAGACCGATGACCGCAGCGTTATGGATACCATGGCAAAAAGAGTTTGCCAGAAGCGCATAGTCGAGAGGATGCAAAGCGTAATAGGCAAATCCTTCGGGCTTGGAAACGCAAAGGGTTTGCGGAGGCCGCAACTGCGCAACCCTTTCCAGCAGATGGCGACCAGGTTCGGAGGGCTTTAACAGGCAATCGGCGAGAGCATCGGTGATGGAACAGATCAGGGTGAGCTGATCGGCATCAGTCTGCGTATCGGCGAGAGCGCACTCCAATTCACCCGCGCGGAGGAGCGCATCCAACACTTCATCGAGCGCTCCGGCTTGAGAGGCGCGCGACAATGCATTGCGCAATCCGCCAAGCAAGTCCTCCCCCGGCGCCACACGGCGTTCACTGCGAAAGACGTACATGGGAGTGGGTGAGAATGCTCAGGCAGCTTTCTTGCCCCTGGAGGCGCGGGGTGAGCGCGCGATATCGCCATCTTTATCGATGAAATAAAGATAGTTGTTGTCGCGCTCAACAGCATGCTCCACCAGGGTTTGGGCCTCGCCTTCGCCCGTCTTGGACTTAGCTCGCACGTTACCGGCCCCGTCAATAAAATACAGGTACTTCTTGTAGTCCCGTTCCAGGTTCAAGCGCTTCACTTTTTCTGCCATGGAGCCTCCTCTCGCAAATGATTGGATTCGGGGGAAAGGCGGGGGGTTCGCTGGAAAAAAACAGCATTCAGCACTCAGCATTCAGCATTCAGCCAGGACAGGGGAAGTTGGAGGTACGAAGTAAGAAGTAAGAAGTAGGAAGTAAGAAGTGAAAAAGAAAGTAGATCTCACATTCCTGCTTCGTACTTCCTACTTCGTACTTCTGACTTTGTGGCGGCCGAGTTTGGCGGGTTCTTCTCCCGGAGCCAGGACTCGTTTTACCATGACGCCTTTGAGCCGGTATTTCCGCTCCGTGATGTTGCCGGAATCGTCGCGCACGTGGATGGTGAAAATCGGCAGCGTGCCCTCAGCGCCAAGATTTTCCTGGCCAGCCTCGGCCGGCAACAGGCCATTCAGGTTGCGCTCGCGGTAGGCAGTTTCATAATGATGGGGGCGTTTGTTCCAGGTGAAGACGCGTATCTGGTCGAAATCTACCGGGCTGCCTTCTTTCGATTCATTGAGTAATAGAAGATACTGTGGCACCTGCTTGCCGTTGTCATCCACCTGATTGAGAACGAAGTCGGCGATGATGCGTTGGCCTTCGGCGTACTGGGCGACGTCAACGGGTATGTCGATATCCACCATGCGGGCCAGTATCCAGCCATAATGTTTTTGCGAGTTGCGGACGAGCCACCAGTCTTCCACCACCGGCGGTGGCAGGGGAGCGGCGTTGCTATCCGTAACCGGCTTGGCGGCGCCTTTCACCGCTTTTTCCGCAGTGGCGCGCTTGAGCAGATCAAGCTTTTCTCCTTCTTTGAGCAGATACAGATGTTCGCTGTCGCGGCCGGGGGTGGCGTGCATATTCAAATCAGCGCGCGTGATCGCACGGGCCTGAACGGGAGTATTGCCATACTGCTGTCCGAGACTCTGGAAGCGGTCAAAAACTTTCTGGTCGGCAAGATAGCGCTGCTCCACCCAGCCTTCTTCTCCGTGCGCGGAGCGGACGCGCACAAAGCGCCCGTTCTTGGTGCGCTCCAGGATGCTGACTTTCTCGCCGTTATCCACGATGCCGGTTTTATTGAAGACGGCCGCCACACGGTCGCGCAGCGTCACCTGCGCGGCGGCAACATAGGCCACTTCGCCCGGCTTGACCGAATCGCGATTGCACCCGGCAATGAGGATCATGCACGGCAGGAGCGCAGAGAAGGCGGCTATTCGTAGCCAATATTTGTGAAGAAAAGAGAACATGGTCAAACAGAACAATATAGCATTTCGGTACGCGGTACTCAGTACTCGGTTCTCAGCCGTTGTCAGTTGCCGGTTCTCAGTTCTTAGTTCTTAGTTCTCAAACGTTGAGCACGGCGAAGACCGGAAGATCGTTATTGTTCTCAGAATTCTCGACCTGTCAGAAGGCCACAGCGGGTAACACGCGGGAGCCGACACTGGCCTTGGCCAAAGGCAGCACAGAATATCGACGACGGGCACAGTCTTCCCCCTCAGCCTGCCATCATGCATAGTTCGGCAAATCAGGGGTGAGCGGGACCGGATTGTCTGGAGACTTCCGATCCCTGCCCCCCTTTAATTCTCACTGGGTGCGTTGCGCAGCGTAACGCGGACATTGCGCGCGGCGTTCAACCGGGTGGTTGCACCCCAGTCGATATTTCTCAGCGCCACGATGGCTTTGTCTCCCTCATACTCGTACCAGAGGTCGCCCTGGTTGCGCCAATATTGTTCGACGGGAAAGACCATTCCGTTGGTCAAGACAAAGAGCGTTAAATTGACCGTCCACGCGCGGGTAGGATTTGACCCAGCCGGCATTTGGGATGCTGTGCTCAGCACTGGCGAAGCTGGCAGCAGACGTGGCCCATCCTGGTCGACCATCTGCATGCTGACCTCTTTCGGTTTCGCCGACGAGTCTTGTGGTTGCAAGGACGAACTGGATTCTCCGCCAAACCGATGCCCTTCCGATGTCTGGAGCTGCGGCACCTGCAGGTCTTCCATGACACGCAAGGTAACGCTGGTTTCGCCCTTGAGCGTCGGTCGCGGACCGCGCGCCGGCACAGTCATTACTTTCCACGGCCACAGTGGCGGAAACATCCATTCCACCGCATCGCGCGTGGCATGGCCATGACCGATGATCTTGCCTTGGCGATCTACGGTGAAATCGCCCGCAGCTACGACTTTCGCCGTGAGAGGCACATCGCCCGAGGGAAGGCCAATTCTGTCGAACACCAGTTTCAGGTAACCCTTGCCGACAAAATGACCGGGGTCTTTGTCCGCCTCGAGATGTCCAACGATGTATGTGCCACGTGGGAATACGGTCTGCCCAAATTGCTGCAGGCTGCGCGGATAACAGAGAAACGGGTCGCCCACGGCCACGGTGGCTGAGGAGAATTTAAGTTCATTCAGTGAACAGGTCATCAGTGTTCCCGCCGGCACCACAATGGTGCGGACTTCAGCGTTGGAACACATGTCAAAGCAGAGCAACGCAACTGCCAAAGTGAAGCAAAGCGATGTGAATTTCATGGTGGTACATCCTTCCCAGCGATCAGAACCTCCCGCAAGCGGAGTTCAGCCCGCCAGGTTTGATGCTGAAGGAGAGTTGCTAGTTTCAGAGTTGCTGGTTGTTTTTAATCAATTTACATTCGACCATCAGCCTGGGTGATAGAACTCCGGCTTCCCTAGGTCTAGTTCAAAAACTTAACAGTTAGTGGAGGCATCCATGACTCGGACTCCTCGCATTCTGCCTTTGTTTGTGTTTTCACTTATCGCGATTGCCGGTACTTCAGCGCAGCAACCGCAACCGGCGCAGATGGCAAGCCTGCGGCCCAATCCGGAGTTGCGCTGGCAGCGCACTTCGCCCACGCCACAAGAGCCGGAGGGACCGGTGCTCTATCAGCTTCTGTTCAATGCCAGCGGGACGCCGGGCGCGGTGCCGGCCTTCGACACCGATCCTTGTCATCCTCACCAACTCGATAACGGTGAAAACGGTTAAGGGCAAGAAGGGCGGCCTTGGGGCCGCCCTTCTTGCCTTTGACATGAATTTACACTGTTGAAAAATTGCTAATGATATAATCCCCGCCTCTCTAAAGTCAGCCCAAAAAATTTGCACGTAATGGAGGCTTCATGGTCCGGCCCCTTCGTATCCTATTCCTGTTTACTTTTTCGTTAACAGCTATCGCTAACATTCATGCCCAGCAAGCACAGCCGGTGGAAATGGCCAGCCTGCGCGCCAATCAGCAACTGCGCTGGCAGCGCACTTCGCCCACGGCGCAGCAGCCCGATGGCCCGGTCTTATATCAGCTTAACTTCACACCGGGGACGCAGGGTACGGTTGCGAAGTTCGACACCAATACCCGGCATCTGGTCAATTCCGATATTACGGACGTTGGCAGCATCGTGGCCATTGGCAGCAGCGGATTCATGATTAACGCCACTACCGGGATCGTCACGTTCGTTAATGCGCAGACGTTTCCCGGGACGGTAACATCAGTAAGTAACACCGATGGATTGATTTCCATCACCTCGCCCACCACGACTCCGGCCATCAACCTGAATACCACCAACACCGATGCGCGCTATGTTAGAAAGTCGGGCGACACGATGACGGGCGCTCTCAATTTGCCAACGAACGGTCTGGTGGCCGGCAGCAACCAGCTTGTTCTTTCCGGTGGGAAGGTGGGCATCGGCACGAACGGCCCAAACGCAGAGTTACAGGTGATAGGCGCTGCCGGCGTGTCCTCCGTTGGCGGTGGAGCGGGAACCGCTGGTGATCCAGGATTGAATGTACAAGGTGGCGCCGGAGGGGCGGTGATCGCTGGCGTTGGACCCAGCGGGCCAGGAGGCAGTCCCACCATCGCTGGCGGCGCCGGAGGAACAACGTTCAACGGACCTGGGGGCGGCGGAGGCAGCGTCACAATGACTGGCGGTGCGGGTGGTTCAATAACCGCAACCGCAGGCGGCTTCACTGCCGGCGCCGGAGGCAGTATCACCCTGGCGGCGGGCGCGGGGGGGACGGCGGGAGCGGGTAATAATCCCGGCGCGGGAGGAAATGTATTGATCGAGCCCGGCTCGGGCACTCCATCGGGAAATGTGCTCATCGCTGATGTCGGCGGTAATGTGGGTGTTGGAACTACATCTCCCAGCCAAAAACTCGAGGTCGCTGGCAATATTGCGCTAAGCGGACGTATCAGCCTGGGAATTTATGTCAAGACCGATACACCAAGCACCGCTGTATGGGACGAGGCCTGTTCCAACGCCAACGATGTTGCCATCTCTGGCGGAGGATTCGGAGTCGGTGGAACTGTGCTCCGGGAGTCGCGTCCAACCGTCACATTATCCCCAGGACAGACGGGTAATCCTTCCAATTCATGGCGCGTAACCTGCTCTAACGGCGGTTCCGACGCAATCTGCAGCCAAGCGTACGTCATGTGCCTTAGCCATGCCTCGCCGTAGAGCGGGACGCAAGCGGGAAACTTGAGCAGGTGTAAAGCGTTCTGCGAAATCCACCATACTCTCGATTCCATCAGCGCGAGGGAAAATGCAAGCGAAAGTCCAATTTCAGCCGTGGGTGGCGCCCAGCGCCATCGGAGGTCCTTCTCCCGCTTCGCGGGATCAGGATGACAGTGCATGAAGAGATATAGTCTTTGACGGCGGCTTGCCGCGCTGTGCCACACAAACTGGAAAATGCCCAAACAACCAAAAGTAAAGGCGGCTTTGGGCCGCCTTTGTTGTCTTGCAAAACTTGAAAACGTTTAGAGAGCCTGAACGTTCTCTGCCTGCCAGCCTTTGGGTCCCTTGATGACGTTAAACTGCACGGCTTGGCCTTCCTTCAGACTGCGGAAGCCTTCGTTTTGAATGGCGGAGTAGTGTACGAATACATCCTCGCCATTCTGACGGCTGATAAAACCATACCCCTTGGCATCATTGAACCACTTTACTGTTCCTTGTTCCATTGTGTTGCATTTCCTTCTTGTTGATTTAGGCTGGATGAAGCAAAGGCTAGTGCAGGCAGGTGCGCTGAAAAGCGGTACTTCCATGTACTAAAACTTCGTTCCAAAGCAGCAACCTAGTATACATAACCGGGTACGGAAGGCAAACAGGAAATGATCGTCGGGACAGGGGTGGATATTACGGAGGTCCGGCGCGTGGCCGAGGCCCTGGAACGCTTTGGGGAGCGCTTTCTGCGCCGGGTTTTTACTCCGCTGGAGATCGAATATTGCAGCTCGAAGCGAAACAAAGTCGAACGCCTGGCAGCCCGTTTTGCCGCCAAAGAAGCCGCTCTCAAAGCCCTGGGCACCGGATTGAGCCACGGGATCACCTGGCAGCAGGTTGAGGTCACCCGCCAGCCGGGGGGACGCCCGACGATCGCCTTTTCAGGCGTGGCCGCCCGGTATGCCGCCCGTCTGGCGGTCAAACACATCTCTCTTTCCATGTCGCATACGGCCGAGCAGGCGATTGCCATGGTGATCCTTGAGGATTGAGTCATTGATTCATTGGGTCATTGGGTCATTGAAGAATTGTGTAATTGGAGAATTTAGGTCAGTATTTACGGATGATGTTGATAGAATTGGTGGTTTCGGCGATGGCATTCGCATAACCGATAGCCACAATTACCGAATTAGGCAATTACACAATTACCCGATCACTCAATTACCCAATTATTCATGGCCCAATCACAATTGCTTGAACCGCCCATCCAGACCTCTACGTCCAACACCTCAAGACCGGCGCTCGTGGCTGCCATTGGCACCGTCAGTTTTGCCACCCTGCTGCTGGAGTTGTCCCTGACCCGGCTGTTTTCCGTGGTGCTGTTTTATCATTTTGCTTTTTTGGCCATCTCGGTGGCCCTGCTGGGGCTAGGCGCAGGCGGGGTTTTTGCCTATATCCGCTGCGAACAGCTCAAGCGCCATACGACCGAATCCCTGGCGCCGCGCATCGTGATGGCCAGCGCGCTCATGATCATGGTGCTGTTGGAGGTGGTGCTGCGCGTTCCGGTCACGCTGCGCCTGGACTGGACCAATTTCTTTCGGCTTACGATCATCTACCTGGTGGCGGCGGTTCCCTTCTTCTTCACCGGACTGCTGTTTTCGCTGGTCTTCGCGCGCGAGCGGCAGCGCATCTCGCAGCTTTACGGCGCCGACCTGATCGGCGGGGCGCTGGCCTGCCTGGCAGTGGTCCTGCTGTTGAGCTGGATTGGCGGCCCCAATGCGATTTTATTTGCTGCCATGGCCATGGCGGCGGCAGGGGCATTGTGGTCCCCGGCAAACAGGAAGAAGCCGCTGCTGCTGGCGTGCCTTCCCTTACTCCTGATCATTATCAACATGGCGACCCACGGACGGGTGGCCGACATTGTGTATGCCAAGGGCATGCGCCGGTCGCGGGCTTGGACGGAATACTCCAAATGGAACGCCATCTCGCGCGTGGAAGTGGACCATGCCGGCGATGCCCGGACCATTGTGATTGATGCCGATGCTTCCACTTCGCTCATGCACGCCGACCCAGCTCTGTGGCACGATCTTGAATGGCAAAAAGACCTGATGTCGGCGGCGCCCTCGGCAGTCAATGCGCTGCGTCCGCATGGGGATTACGCCATCATCGGCCCCGGCGGGGGCGTGGACGTGTTGCGCGCGCTGGTGGGCGGCAGCCCCAGCGTGACCGCGATTGAAATCAACCCTATTATCGCCAACAACATCATGCGCGGCCGCTATGCCGATTACGCCTATCACCTGTATGAACGGCCGGAAGTACATTTGCACGTCAACGATGGCCGCTCGTTCATCCGCAACTCTCAGGACCAATATGATGTTTTGCAGATGACGCTGGTGGATACCTGGGCCTCGACCGCCGCGGGCACTTTTGCGCTGAGCGAAAACAATCTCTACACTGTGGAGGCTTTCCGCGAATACTTCGATCACCTCAAGCCCGATGGCATGATCGCCATTACCCGCTGGGAGTTTAGAGAACCTCGCGAGGCGCTGCGCGTGGTTTCACAGGCGATAGAAACCCTGCGCCAGATGGGGGTCGAGGACCCGAGAAACCACTTCATCGTGGTGGCTGATGGAGAGTTAAATACCGACGGAAGGCCAGTCACCGTACTGGTCAAAAAAGCTCCGTTTACGCCCCAGGAAGTGCAGACTGTGCTGGCGCATATCAATGAGACAGGGAATCTGCACCTGGTTCATGCTGCCCATCTTTTTGGGCCAGTGCTGAATAAGGATACATGCCGCAAAAGCCTGGCGTTGACCTCCTGTTACTCCGGCGAAGAGGCGCTCGGCCCGGTTTCATATGCTGCCAAAGAAGCGCGCCAACCGTTTGACGAGCTTATTGATGCCGATCCTGATGTCACCATGACAACCCCTAAAGACCCGCCGGCAGTCTCATGGAGTGCGCGTGATGCCTTCATTGCGCAATATCCTTACAACATCAAGCCGGTCTCGGACAATGCTCCCTTTTTCTTTTTCACCTTCAAGACGGGCAGGCTGCTTCAGGGATTCCTTAATCCCCGCTCACATTTCGGCATTGACTGGAAGGTCAACCTGGGAGTGGCTGTACTGTTCATGTTGCTGGGCATATCGGCGTTGGCCGTGTTGGCGTTCCTGGTTTTGCCCCTCGCCTTCCACACAAGCGCGCGGGTAGCGGGGGTACGGCCGCTGCTGTACTTTATTGCCGTAGGATTGGGCTACATCCTGGTGGAAATCACCATGATTCAGCGCTTTGTCCTGTTCCTCGGCCATCCTACGTATGCGCTGACAGTGGTGGTTTTCCTTATGATGCTGACCAGCGGCGCCGGCAGCCTGGCAGCCCGGCACTGGATCGCCGACTGGCGCAGGGTCCGCTTCCCGCTCCTCATCATTGCGGCTGCGCTGACAGCCTACATTTTTCTGCTGCCCAAAGTTCTGGTGGCATGGGTGGGCTGGCCGCTGGGTCTAAAGCTGCTGGTGAGCGCGGTTATGCTGGCTCCCGTAGGATTTCTAATGGGCATGCCCTTCCCCACGGGGTTGCGCGCGCTGGAGAACACCGAAGCCGGAGCGATTGAGTGGGCCTGGGCCATGAACGCAGCCGCCTCGGTGCTGGGATCGGTGCTGGCCATGGTGATTGCCGTGCATTTTGGCATGGCCGCCACTCTGGCATGCGGCGCGATTGCCTATCTGGCGGCAATGATGCTGGTCAGGGCGCTGCAGAGCAGGGCGCCGGCTTATTAACGTAGGTTCGCAGCCGTGACTCTGTTAGCATAGTTCATCAGCCATCATTGAGAGTAAGCGCCTCGGATAAGCTGCGGCTGCAATTTGCCGCTTGATCGCACCCGCTCAGAATGGCCTAAGTAGAATTGATGCAATATGTTATCATTCGCCCTTTCCCGTTGATTTCAGCAAAAAAGCAGTGGGTTTCGAACTTTGGAAGATTGAACGAGAATTATGCCTAGCCAAGCACAACTGCAATGGTCACGTTTACGGGTAGGGATTACCGTAGTTGTGGCCATGATCACTCTGGTCATTGTGATCTTTCTGATTTCTTCCAGCACTGGCCTCTTCACGCACCAGATCTACCTGAAGACATATTTCGACAACGCCGAAGGGCTGCGGCGGGGCGCTCCCGTGCGCCTGCAAGGGGTGGATATTGGGAACGTAACGCGCATTTCCGTAGACCCCAGCAAGCCCCTGACCCCCGTCGAAGTGACCATGAAGGTGAACACTCGCTTCCGCGATTTTTTGAGGAAGGATTCAACCGCCGAACTGAGCACAGCCGGGGTGCTGGGCGAAACCTACATTGACATCAACAGCTCTCAGGCAACGGGACCATTGCTTGGGGACGGAGACGTGTTGCCGGCGGTAAACCGTCCCGACCTTCAGGACGTGATCCGCTCCAGCCAGTCCTCACTGCAAAATGTGGACGTGTTGGTGCGGAGGCTTGACCGTATTGTGGCGGCGGTAGAGGAAGGCAAGGGCTCGATTGGAAAACTCATCTACGATCCCAGCCTGTTCAACCGCCTGAATATCACCCTGAATGAGATGCAGCAGATGGTGGGCGAAATCCACTCCGGCAAGGGCAGCATCGGCAAGTTAATCGAAAGTGAAGAGCTCTATGACAAAGCCAATGCCTCAGTGGATAAATTGAACAGCATCATTGACGAAATCAACCAGGGACAGGGCACAGTCGGCAAGCTGCTGAAAGACGATACCCTGTACAAGAACCTCAATCAAACAGTCGCTAAAACGAATGCCCTGATGGATGAAGTTGACCAGGGTAAAGGCGCCCTGGGCATGCTGGCCAAGAATGAAGAATTTGCCCGCAAACTTGACCGGACCATGACCAACCTTAATACGCTCACCACCAACCTCAATGATGGCAAGGGAACCATGGGCAAATTGTTCGTGGACCCCTCGCTCTATAACAATTCCGACAAGATGCTGGTGGAAACGCGCAGCCTGGTGCAGGCCATCCGGGAAAACCCCAAGAAATATTTGACCATTCATTTCAAGATTTTCTGAAGGACGCGGTGTCGTGCAACAAAAAAAGATGCAACATGGAATACACGAACGCTTTGTATTTGGATAAAAGCGGACGCCGTCCCTACGGGACTTGAATCATCTTGGCATCCCTACCCAGCGCTGGAAGCGCTGGGCTATAATACGCCGCCCCCTTGGGGCTGATGTGTCGTTTCATCATCGCTCTCGTACACTTATCAATAATCCAGGTAGGCTCGTGCCCTGATACTTTGTCTCGAATCCGCCGTCCATATGATGTAACAGCTCTGGTGTGAAGGGCAGGAGAGAGCCTAACTATCTGGACTCGAAGTTAGAACTCCTGTACCTTGTAGCACGTGAGCCATCCTTGTCACCAGTGCGGCGCCGAAGTTGGAGAAGGTAACCCGTTTTGCCGGCAATGCGGCGCTCCACAGATTCGAGTAGGCCAGAGTGGCGAAGAGCCGCCAGCCGGTGAACCAGCGGGGACCAGGGGGCCAACCACCGGTCCAATCTCAACCCTGCCATCTTATAATTCCGAAAAAATCGTTATTAATCGGGGGGTTGCACGCAAACAGGCTGCACTGGCGGGGATGCTTGTCGCTGTTCTACTTACCCTGTCGTATTTTAGGGCTCCGTTCTTCCTCTTGATCCCCATCGCGGGGTTTTTCGCGGTATGGCGGTATCTGCGGGAAATACCGGGGCAAAGACTATCGCCCGGAGCTGGGGCGGGCATCGGGCTGTTGACGGGCTTTCTGGGATTCCTTTTCTGCGGCATACCGTATATTTCAACCATTTCATGGTGCTTGGCCAATCATTCTGATTGTCTGCCTGTTCGTAGTTTGCGGGCACAGATTTCTCTTGCCTTAGAAGCCAATCCCAACCCCCAAGTGCAGCAAGTGGCCCAAAGCTTGCTTGCCCCTAGCGGGGTATTTTTCTTTGCCGTGGCTCTCTGTCTTCTGACGCTCGTTTTGACCCTGCTCCTGAGCGCCATTGGCGGGGCCATTGGGGCAAACCTCTCCAAACGCCGCTAGGGCGCGAATTGGGTTTTTGTTTCTGCGGTAAATTCATTTATGATTTCGGCGGCATGAAATCTCAAGGAACCGAACCCCGGCTGCGTGAAAAAGCGCAGCTTATGTCCGCCTCGGAAATTGAACGCACCCTGGTCCGGCTGGCGCACGAGATCATGGAAAAGAACAATGGCGGGCGAAACCTGGCCCTGGTAGGCGTCCGCAGGCGGGGCGTTCCCCTGGCGGAGCGCCTGGCAAAACACATCCGGCAGATCGAGAAATGCGACTTGCTGGTGGGCGCGCTGGACATCAGCTTCTATCGCGACGACCTTTCCACCGTGGCGCAGCGCCCGGTGGTGCAGCCCAGCGACATCGGATTCGATGTCAACGGGAAAAACATCATCCTGGTGGACGATGTGCTTTATACCGGCCGCACCACGCGGGCCGCGCTGGACGCGCTGTTTGACCGGGGCCGCCCGCAAAAGATACAGCTTTGCGTGCTGATTGACCGCGGACATCGCGAGCTGCCCATCGAAGCCGCCTTCATCGGACGCATGGTACAGACCCGGAGCAACGAGGTCATCGAGGTCAAGCTGGAGGAGACCGATAAGATCGAGAAGGTCTTGCTGATGGAGAAGCCGGAGCCGGATACGCAGGGATGACCGCATCTGCTCCCACTCGACGGACCAGCATCAGCCGCTCACTCCTTGATATTGAACACCTACCCACCGAACGCATCATGGCGCTGCTCAAGCTGGCGCAGCGCATGCGGCCGGCAAAGCCCAATTCACTTTTGCGCGGCAAGACCGTTGCCCTGCTTTTCTACGAGACCAGCACGCGCACCCGGGTTTCCTTTGAATTGGCCGCCAAAAAGCTGGGCGCAACCACGACGGTGATTACCGCCGCAGAATCCAGTATCCAAAAAGGCGAATCGCTGGTGGATACGGTCAGAACTTTGCGTGCAGCCGGGGCCGACGCGATTGTGATCCGGCATCCGTCTTCCGGCGCTCCCAACCTGGCAGCACGAAACCTGGACATTCCCGTCATCAATGCCGGCGATGGAATGCACGAGCACCCTTCGCAGGCCCTGCTGGATGTCTTCACGATCTTGCAGCACAGAAAAAAGCTAGGGGGATTACAGGTGGCCCTGATTGGCGACATCCTGCACAGCCGGGTAGCGCGTTCCAACATACATCTGCTCAGCCGCATGGGAGCGCAGGTCACGCTGTGCGGTCCTGCGGAGCTGGCGCCGGAAATTTGCGCCACCCTGGCCCCGGGGGTTACGGTGATCCGGCATATTGAGCCGGCCATCCGTGGCGCGGATGTAATCATGATGCTGCGCGTGCAAAAAGAACGGCTCGCCGGTTTGCAGCTCAACGCGGAGGACTATGTCGCGCGCTATCAACTGAACGGTGAACGGCTGCGCATGGCGAAGCGGGATACGCTGGTGATGCATCCGGGACCGGCGATCCTCGGCATGGAGCTGACCAGCGATGTCGCCGATGGCCCGCAGTCGGTCATCCTGGAGCAGGTGGCCAACGGCATACCCATGCGCATGGCGATTCTGGCGCAGGCGCTGACCGGCAAATAAAAATAAGCATCGGGAAAGGATATTATTTCGACTTTGAAAACGCAGCGCAGCAAATCGCTTCTGATCCGCGGCGGCCGGGTGGTTGACCCGGCGCAGAAGCTCGACGCCAATTACGATCTTCTGCTGCGCGACGGCAAGGTGGCGGAAATCGCTCTCTCGGGAAAAATTCGAGGCGGGGCAGACAAGACATTCGACGCGCGCGGGCTGATCGTAGCCCCCGGATTTATAGATTTGCACGTACATCTGCGCGAACCCGGGCAATCGCACAAGGAGACTATTGCCGCCGGAACGGCCGCGGCTGCGGCAGGCGGTTTCACATCTATCTGCGCCATGCCGAACACATCTCCGGTCAATGATTCGGTGGACATCACGCAGTGGATGCAGGCGGAAGAACGCGGCGCCGTGGTCAACGTCTTTCCCATTGCGGCGGCTACGGTGGGCAGCCAGGGCCAACAACTCACCGACTTCAAGGCGTTAAAACGAGCAGGCGCTGTGGCCGTGACCGATGATGGCAAGCCCATTCTCGATGACGCGATCATGCGCGCGGCACTGCATGCCGCGGCCGGGCTGAGTATGCCGGTGATCCAGCATGCGGAAGATACCCGCCAGACCCAGGGCTGCGTGATGAATGCCGGAGCAGCCGCCGTGCGGCTCGGCCTGCGCGGAATGTTGGCGGAGGCGGAAGCCGGCGTGGTGGAGCGCGATATCCGGCTGGCGGGGCAAACCAAGGCCCACTTGCACGTTGCCCACATTTCCACACTCGCGGCATTGAAGGCTGTGCGCCGGGGGAAGCGTGAGCGCGTGCGCGTGACCTGCGAGATTACACCGCACCATTTTGTTCTTACCGATGAAGATGTAGGCGACTACAACACCAATGCAAAGATGAATCCGCCGCTGCGCAGCCAAGCCGACCGCGAAGCCATGCTGGCGGCGCTGGCCGACGGCGGCATTGATTGCATTGCCACAGATCATGCTCCCCACGCCGCCCACGAAAAAAATGTGGAGTTCGACCGCGCGCCCTTCGGCATCACCGGCCTGGAAACAGCGTTAGGCCTGGCCATCACTAAACTGCATGTTGATAACAAAATTCCGCTGCCCAGGATTGTCGAATTGCTCTCCAGCAATCCCGCAAGAATCATGGGCCTGACGGGACGCGGCGCGCTTGCCAAAGGGTCGGTGGCGGATGTCACGATTTTCGATCCGAAGAAGCGCTGGACATTCGAGGCTGCGAAATCGCTTTCGAAATCCAAGAACACACCCTTCAACGGATGGCAGCTCACCGGCAAAGTGGTTGCTACGATTGTGAACGGCGAGTTTCAACTCCGGAGCTAAGCGGCGAGTAAAATCGCGGATTTCTTAACTTAACTCCTCAGCAGATTCGACGTATAATTGCAGCCGGTTTAACTCTTTCACTTCCCCAAAGCAAGAGAGGCGGTAGGGTTCCCCCTGCCACGCCCTCCGAATACATCTGTCAAATACATTTGTAAGGAGATCCTCACATGAAACTAGCCGCTCAAGGCCTGCTGCTGTTTTGGCTCGCGTCAACAACCGTCGTCCACGCGCAAATCTCGAAGTTTCAACACGTGGTCGTAATTTTTCAGGAAAACCGTACGCCCGATAACCTTTTCCAGGGCTTGTGCGTCCCGCCCTATGGGAAAAGCAGTTCATGCAGTACGACCCCGAGTTCCACGCAATACAACATTCAGACGAGCAACTGGCTCGACAACAAATCTCCCGGCGGCACGATTCAACCTGCAACCGTGCCGCTGGCCGGTCCTTATGATCTGGGCCACTCGCACTCCGATTGGGTCGGCATGTGCGATCTGTCGGCAGGCGACTGCAAGATGGATGGGGCCTCGCTTGTAAAGTGCGGCCCGGCTAAAGCCTGCCCTTCAAACCCGCAGTTCAGGTACGTGGATAATTCGCAAGGCATTGTGAATCCCTACCTCGAAATGGCCACACAATACGGTTGGGCCAACTATATGTTCCAGACCAACCAGGGACCGAGTTTCCCCGCGCATCAATTCATTTTTGGAGGAACTTCGGCGCCGACTGCGCTGGACGACTCAAAAGCTATTTTCGCCTCAGAGAATATGCAGAACTCCGGCATCGGAGGACTGAAGGCAGTGGCTGGATGTACGGCTTTAGATGGATCGGGAGGAACCAGCTCGACGACGGTTGCGCTGATCCAACCGCCGGGGACCGAGACCAAGAGCGTCTACCCCTGCTTCGAGCACGAGACCATGGCCGATTTGTTTCCCCCAAAAGTCACGTGGAAATACTACGCGCCCAGCGCCGGCTCCATTTGGACCGCTCCCAATGCAATCCAGCATATTTGCATGTCGAGCGGGCCGGGCGGTAAATGCACCGGGCCGGAGTGGACCAATAACGTGGACCTCACACCGGCAGACGTATTAGAGGACATTGCCAACTGCAACCTTCGTTCCGTCAATTGGGTGATTCCCACGGGGCAGAATTCGGACCACGCGAATGATAACGACGGAGGTGGGCCCTCCTGGGTAGCGGCGGTTGTCAACGCAATCGGGAACAACACGACCTGCGAGACGACAGGATACTGGAAGAACACCGCCATCTTCATCACGTGGGATGACTGGGGAGGATGGTATGATCACGAGCCTCCCACGATCTTAACGGGCAACCAGGGCGACTATCAGTTTGGCTTCCGTGTCCCGCTGATCGTCGTCTCCGCTTATACCCCCAAGGGTCATATCAACAACGCCCGCCATAACTTTGGCAGCATACTCAGGTTTATCCAGCACAACTTCGGAATCGAGGAAGGTGCGCTTAATTTTGTCGATGAAAGAACCACAACCGATCTCACGGGGTTTTTCGAGCTGAAGACGCCGCCGCGCGCCTTCCTAGAGATTTCTGCACCTAAGAAAGCGGAATTCTTCCTGAAGGACAAACGTCCGGCGACGGAACCGGACAACGACGTAGAACCTTAAGAGATAATTCCCATCGTCTTGCCCACACGCTGCAATGTCTCCAGCGCTTTTTCGAGTTGCTGGTGGGTGTGCGTGGCGGTCATGATGGTGCGGATGCGGGCTTTGCCTTCGGGCACCGTGGGAAAAGCAATCCCGGTGCCCAGCACGCCCTCTTTGAATAGCTCGCGGCTGAACTCCATGGTCAGGCGGCCCTCGCCCACGATAATTGGGGTGATGGGGGTCTCACTGGCGGGGGTATTTACGCCGCCGATGTTGAAGCCCAGACGGCCCAGTTCCTTTTTGAAAAAGCGCGTGTTCTCCCAGAGTTTCTCAATGCGCTCAGGTTCCTGTTCCAAAACCTCGAAAGCCGCAATGCAGGTTGCTGCCACCGACGGCGGATGCGAGGTCGAGAACAGAAATGGCCGGGCGCGATGATAGAGAAATTCGATCAGGTCGCGCGAGCCGCAAACATATCCGCCGAGCGCGCCGATGGCCTTGGAGAGCGTGCCTACCTGCACATCCACGCGGCCGTGGACGTTGAAGTGGTCAATGGTGCCGCGACCGTTGCGGCCCAGGACGCCGGAGGCATGGGCGTCATCCACCATCATGATGGCGCCGTATTTTTCAGCCAGATCGCAGAGCGCGGGCAGCGGGCCGATATCGCCATCCATGGAAAAGACGCCGTCGGTGATGAGCAGCTTGCGTCCGGGCTGGTCTTTCACGGAAGCCAGTTGTTCCTCGGCATGGGCTGTGTCTTTGTGACGGAATACAAGAATCTTTGCCCGCGAGAGCCGCGCCCCATCAATGATGCTGGCGTGATTAAGCTCGTCGGAGATGACGAAATCTTCTTTGCCCAGAATGGCCGAGACTGTGCCGGCATTCGCGGCGAAGCCTGATTGAAAGACCACGCAAGCTTCGACGTTTTTGAAGCGGGCGATTTTCTCTTCCAGTTCCATGTGGATCTTCATGGTGCCGGCAATGGTGCGCACGGCGCCCGAGCCGACGCCATATTTGCGCGTGGCATCGAGCGCGGCTTCGCGCAGCTTGGGATGCGTGGTCAACCCCAGATAATTATTGGACGCAAGATTGATGACCTTCTTGCCGTCGAAGGTGCACACCGGCTCCTGCTCGTCTTCGAGCACGCGCAGCTTGAAATAGGTTCCTTTGTTTTTCAGTTCCTTGAGCTGGTCGGAAAGATAGGAGAGTTGAGGGCGGGTCGAGGTAATGGCCATACAAATCCTTCAATTGATAATTTTACATTCCGTTTACGGCATTCCTTTCGAATACTTTCCCGGCGATTGGGTTTTATATTCTTCCGATTTGCCGCGCGGAATGCTCAGCGACTTCCAATCTGCGCCGCGAATATGTTTGGCCAGAAAAATAATCTGTCCGATATGCTGGGCGTAATGCAGGAGCGCCCGGTTGAGCGCCTGTAAAACCGTATGCTCTTCTCCGCGAATGGTAACGCTCCGCCCCAGGTCTTCGGGCTGGAGCGCTTCGATAGTGGCGAAGAGGCGTTGCCACTCGCTCTCCCAGGTGTTCATCAGCTCTTCGCTGGTCAGGCGATCCTGAACAAATTCCTGATCGCGATGGCGGCCGAGCTTTTCGCCGTCGCTGGTCAGAAAATCGGTAAAGCGCGAGCGCATGTTGCCGCTGATGTGCTTCATGATGATGGCAACACTGTTGGCTTCGGGATCAATCTGCCGAAAGAGCTCTTCCCGGCTGAGCTGGGCGATTGCGCCTTCGGCCATGCGTTTGTATCCGCGCAGCCCGCGGCGGACCTCATTAAGATATTCGGCATTGAAATTCATACAATTCTTCCTGGGCTATTTGCGTTTTTCTTCCGAGGCTGCCCACGAGCCGCCCCCGGGCGACTCGATGCGAATGCGTTCGCCCCGGCGCAGCCTGCGGCTCATTTTTCCCGGCAACTGTTCCTGCGAACCGTCACGTCGAACAAGAGATGTTTTCCCGGGTTCGCCATCGGGAGCGCCTCCCAATCCATAGGGGCCGCGCTTGCGCCGGTCGGCGAGCACGGTGACATCGGCATCGGCAAGCAACTCGATTTCGCGGACAATTCCTTTTCCTCCGCTATATGCATTCCCCAACGAGTGCGATGAGCGTTCGGCATGGTGAGCCGGGCGGCGAATGGAATATTCCGTCACGCGGAAAGGATACGCATATTCCAACGCTTCGATGGGCGTGTTCAGGGAATTGGTCATGTGCGTATGCACCGCCGAAACGCCATCTTTTCCCGGACGCGCCCCCGCGCCCCCGGCAATCGTCTCGTAGTAAGCGAAAGGACGGCCGCTCCGAGGATTGATGCCGCCGATGGTGAGATTGTTCATCGTGCCGGAAGAGGCGGCAGGAATGCGGCCGGGGATGGCTTGCGCTAACGCGCGTAGAAGCACATCGACGATGCGCTGCGAAGTTTCCACATTGCCTCCCGCAACCGCAGCCGGCGGACGCGCATTGACCACGGTTCCCGCGGGCGCAACTACCTGGACCGGACGCATCAGGCCGGCGGTGGCCGGCACATCTTCCGCCAGCAGGCAGCGGAAGACATAAAAACATGCCGAGTAAGTAATGGCCTCCACGGCATTGATGCTGCCTTCAACCTGCGCATCGCTTCCACTGAAATCAACCGTGACCACGGGGTTGCGTTTCCCGGAAGACGCCCGGCCCGCGCTCCCGGACACTTGAATCGCAACCTGAATCTTCACCGGTTTCTCGCTGACGCCGTCGTCATCGAGAAAATCTTCGGCGCGGTAAACTCCGCGCGGGACCAGCGCCAGAAAGGCGCGCATCATGTTTTCCGAATAGTCCAGCAATCCAGCAGCGGCGCGCTGTACCCGGGGCAGCGAATAGCGGCTGCATAATTGGCGCAGGCGCTCGGCCCCGGTGTGGCAGGCCGCGAGCTGCGCGTTGAGGTCGCCTTCGCGCTCCTCGGGCGTGCGCACGTTGTTGAGCAGCAGCGCCAGCACATCGCGTTGCGGCTCTCCACGCTTCACAATGTGCACGGGTGGAATGCGAAATCCTTCCTGGTAAATTTCGCGGCACGGGCCCATGGAGCCGGCATAGGCGCCGCCCACATCGGCGTGGTGGGCGCGCGAGGCCACAAAAAAATCGGGCCGCAGATCAAGGAGACCAGGACGATCTCCGCCCGCTCGCGCGCGTGATGCGGCTCGCGAATGCCTTGCTGGATTTTGCTTTATGAAAACAGGAGCCACCAGCGTGATGTCAGGCAGGTGCGTGCCGCCGCAAAATGGATCGTTCAGCATGGCGACATCGCCCGGCAGCAGCGCGAGCGCATCAATAGCGGCGCGCACCGACATGGGCATCGAGCCCAGGTGCACCGGCATATGATCGCCCATGGCGATGGCCTCGCCCGCGGCGTCAAAGACAGCGCAGGAATAATCGCGCCGTTCTTTGATGTTGGGCGAAAACGCGGTGCGCGCCAGCGCCGCTCCCATTTCTTCGGCGATGGAATGAAAAAGGCTTTTGAAAATCTCGAGTTCGATGGGGTCAGCACTCAGCATTGTTCAGCACTCGATATTTCAGCATTCAGCAGTCAGCACTCAGCATTCAGCCAACCAACAGATTATCAGGCGTTGAAAAGAAAAACTCTGAAATGCCGTTTGCCTCGTTTCATTCTGGCAATGTTGAAGTGAGATTTTTTGGTCATTGAGTTTGGTTTGGAGACTCTTCACGTGATTTGCGTCTCAATTCTCCGCAGTGTTGGGCGAAATGTTTTCTGGCTGAGTGCTGAGCGCTGACTGCTGAATGCTTTTTTTTATTGACTTTTCACTCAAGAAGCCGCAATATCTTGTGCCAAGCGATGTGAACACACATTTTGTTGCGTTCGCGTTGCAAAAGGGCCCCCATTCAAGGGAAATAATGTTCCAGGAGGAACTCAGATGCCAGCGAAGAAAAAAGCAAAAAAGAAAAAGAGATAATGCAAGGCGAGGCTCATAAGCCTCGCCAGTTCTCCAACGAACGAAATTTACCAATAAGCGAAAAATTAAAGGGCCTTCACTTCGGTGAAGGCCCTGATTTTTTGCGGCCGGGAATTACGGATGCCCTTCCAAGGTTTGATCGTCGCAGGGCGAAGTTCCCTTGGCGCAAACCGGCTGCGCGGGCAGCGGCGGCGGATTGATGAGGGAAGGCGCGCTGAAGTCAAAGAACTCAAGCATGTTGTCCTGCGCGGCGTCCCGCTTGGTCAAGGGCGGCAGATTGAAACGGGTTTCGATGAATTTGAGAATTGCGGTGGCGTCGCGCGGCACATGCGAAACGAAATGCGGCTTGACCCACGGCGAAATCACGATCAGCGGAATGCGGAATCCGCTGAAGTTGAAGTCTCCGGGGACATCGCCGGGGCCCAGCATGGGCTTAATGCCATCAGGACTGACCTCGCCAAACGGCGGCACGTGATCATAAAGCCCGCCGCCCTCATCGTAAGTAAAGATCATCACAGAGGATTGCCAGGCCTTGCTCTTCAGGAGGGCTTCAATTACAGGTACAGCCGCTCCAGCGCCAATGGTGACGTTGTTCTCCGGGTGCTCGTCTAAACCACTGACAGAACCACGCTCGATAAAGACGACGGGCGGCAAAAGGGTATCGGCATTGGGATCGTTGAGAATGGAGTACCACTCGTTGATGCTGCGCACATTGCCCTGGTCCTGTCCGTTATTTTTGAACCAGGTATTCCACTGCGCCAAAAAGACGCTCGAATCAAGGTAATAATACTTCCAGGGGATATTGGCGTTATCGAGCGAATCGAAGATCGTAGGCTGCGGCCATCCATTGGAAGGCTGAGGGTCGTGATTGTCAATGTGACCAAAAGAAGTGCCCGCGAAAAAATACATGCGGTTGGGAACGGTCTGTGTCATCACGGGTGAAAACCAGCGGTCGCTGGTGGCGAACTGCGTTGCCAGTTCGTAGTACACCGGCAGGTCGGTCTGGTCATAGTAGCCGACAGCCCGATCGCCGTTGGCATCGAACTGGTGCGGCACAGAGATCGAAGCTTCCGCAAAGCCATCCATGTTGAAATGACCGGGAGGATTTTCGTCTATGTCATGGTGGCTCTCGTTCCAGAAGGGGCTGAGATTTTCGGTTCTTTGCGTGCGCTCGTGGAACGGAGAGACGTTCCTGCCGGCCGCTCCCGGGATAGAAACGTTAGGATCAAAACCATCCACGTCATTGGCGAAACCTTTGCCGGCCTTGTAAGCCCCCAACTTTCCAAAGTACATGTCGAAGGAGCGGTTCTCCTGCACGAAGAAGATAATGTGTTTGATCTTCGATAAATCGCCGGGCCCTAACACGGTGACGATTACGGTAGAGCTTGCCTGTTTTCCATTTACGTCGGTTGCCGTTGCCGTATAGGCCGTGGTAGCAGCGGGGCTGACGTTTACGGTTCCGGCAGGCGTTTGTTTGCCTACTCCGGGTTCAATATCCACGCTCACCGCATTTTGCGATTGCCACGTCAAAGCCGAATTCTGTCCCGCAACAATCTGCATGGGATTGGCGGTAATGGAAACCGCGAGCGTCCCCGGCGGCGGCACCGTGACGGTGGCCTGGGCTGTTTGGGTTCCGCCAGGGCCACTGGCCGTGGCGGTGTAGGTTGTTGTAACCACCGGCTGCACGGTGACGGATCCGTTCAGTGGTTGCGGGCCAATACCCTGATCAATCTGGAAGCTGGTGGCATTGGTCGTAGTCCACGTCAACGTGGATTTCTGTCCGGCAAGGATCTGGGGGGGATTCGATGCGAAGCTCAGGGTTGGCGGCACCTGGTTCACGGTGACGGTCACCGCAGCTGTGGCCGTGGCGCCACTCTGGCTGGTGGCGGTCGCAGTGTAGGTAGTGGTCTGCGCCGGACTGACGGTAGCGTTTCCTTCGAGAGGCAGCGCTCCCGGTTCGCCTTCGCTTACATCCGGATTAAAGGTGATGGAAACGGCATTGGAGGTTGTCCAGTTTATCGTGCTGATCTGGCCAGCATTGATCGTAGCAGGAACCGCCTGCACCTGCAGCGTTGGTATGGTGCTTGGCGGCGTGACCGTAACCGTAACCGTACTGGTCGATTGGCTGCTGGCTCCTGTGGCAGTGAGGGTATAAGTCGTTGTGCTGGTGGGCGACACACTCACCGTGTCATTGGGATGAAACGTTCCCGGCACATTACTGATTGTTACCTGCGTGGCATTCGTGGTAGTCCAGCTAAGAAGCGAAGGCGATCCTGAGGTAATCGTGGAAGGCGTTGCCGTAAAAGAAGTTACTGTTGTGCCGCCAGTACCGGGCGGCGGATTATTAGTTTTGGGGGAAGACCCCAAACCCCGACAGCCGCTCATCGCCAAAAGACAAACCAGAATAGTTCCAGCCAGCAAACATCTCAAACCCCACTTTACAACCATGTTTTCACAACTCCCCGGGAACTTTTACAACCAGCTACTTGCAAATTTCGCGAAAATTTATCCAATAGCTTAAGAAGGAATAGTTGAAGCGCGAGTTGCTTCTGAATTTTTCCGGGTGAGGCAACGCTGCCGGCTTTTCAAGCTTCGGGGACTTTCTGACAGCAACGGCACTTTAGCCCTTGACCTGCGTGCTCACATTCTCTTAACATCCGCCTTACGCCGCTTCTTTCAATCCAGAGAAGAATTGAGAGATTCTATTGAGTGTCAAAGCCGCCAGCGCAACGAGTCCACGGGTGCAGCGAAAGAACGCAGCCGCTCGCTCCCGCCCAGAGGAAGTTTTAATCCCCGATAAGCTGTACTTCCGCATCGGGGAGGTCGCCCGGCTCTGCCGGCTGCCTGCCTACGTGCTGCGTTTTTGGGAGACGGAATTCACCCAGCTCAAGCCTGTCAAAAGCAATACCGGCCAGCGGATGTACCGGCGGAATGACGTGGAAACCGCTCTGCAAATCAAGCGCCTGCTCTATCACGAAGGCCTGACCATTCCCGGCGCGCGCCAGCATCTGCTGGCGGAACGCAAGGCCGCCCGCAACCAGAGCGCGCTGCCCTTCGCGAGCCCGCGCGATCAGGAAGGCTTGCGGCGGGTGCGCAGCGGGCTGAAAGAACTGCTGGCGCTTTTATCGAAACCCAGACGATAAGCGCGGAATGCTAGAATAGTTCTACCCCAGCTTCGCAGCAGCGAAGCTTCTTCCTTCTCGTCGGGACGTGGCTCAGCCTGGTAGAGCACTCGCTTGGGGTGCGAGGGGTCGGCAGTTCAAATCTGCCCGTCCCGACCAAATATATTCAGGTTATCGAGTAACCCATTCCCCGACTACGCCCTGTAGCAGCCGCCATCATGAGGCAGCGGAACTCAGCCTCGTCGTGGCCTGCTGCTACTTCTTCGATCAGCGATAGCGCATAAATGTACAGATTATCTGCGAATTCCTTCCGGCGCAGTTCGCGTTGCTGCCAAGATTCGGGGGTATTATGCATTTTCCGTGAGCTCCAAATCCCGAAAGAGATCGGGGGAGCAGCCATTGATAGCCCGCTCCCCCAGGGCCTTCATGCGCAGATGGCGTGTTTTGACAGCCTACGGCGCTTCACGTGGAAGCTTCCTTCCAAGTGTGTCCCATCGTTGAGGGTGACGCTATAGGTGCCGGTAGCCTCTTTTGCGCCAAAGCTATCGAATGTGACCTCGGTCGTCGGCCAAGGCTTATCTTCCTGCTGGTTAGGCGTAGCGTAGACCTTGCCCACGAACTCGACCTTTTGGTGCAGCGGAGGCGACCAAGTGTCAGGTTGGTAGTCGGTGCCATAGTGAATCAGGTAGGCCCGTGCGCCATTGGACATATCGGCAAGCCTGAGCACGAACTCCCATCCGATCACACAATCTGCCCCAACGGTTCCGGTAGCGGGTTGAGCGCCAACGTCAGCCCTTGTCGGCAGAGACGGCAACAGCAGCATGGATAGAACCAGTGTTCGCAGCATTTTGCTTTTCTTCCTTTCATGGTTTCGGAGCGCAGCCTACAGTCTCCATCTTTGCCCCGATGTCGGATGTATCATTCCCACCAAGTTTAATCCCCAACAGCTTGCGCAGATCGTCGTCATCGAGACGGGTCAAATTGTGCAGAGCCTCATGAAGAATCGTAGAAGGGTCGATGTAGTTCTTGCCGTATCGGTTGTAGTAACTATCGGTCGCGGGGAGCTGTACCTGAGACTCAGCTACGATAACGCGGTTGATGTCGCTGAGCATCATATTGCTAGGGTTTCTCATGTGACAGCTGATGTATTCGTCACTCAACAGCGCCTTTGCCCTTGTTGCTCCAAGTGCATCTTCCCACATTCCCGCATCGTACATCGAGATAACGGAATCTGCGCCGTCATACTGTACCTGCCTTCCCACAGCGACTTGAAGTTGACTGTTGGGATAGTATTGGGCTCGTGCCGGGTCGCTGTTGAAATAAGCAGAACAGGCAGGGGAATTCATCAGGTTACTAAGCAGCAGCTTGTCTTTGCTGGAGCTAAGCCGATTAGCCAGAGGAGTGCCAGTTAGAGGCAACACCTTAGGCGGAAGCTGGTTGCCTTGTGCGTCTGGCTTGGGCTTTGAGCAATCGTCACTCGGAATAAAGCCGATGAACTTAGGTGCTGCCAGCATATGCCCCCATACAGGCACGTCTTCAAGGCGCGAGATATCTACCACCACATCCACCTCTGCAGCCATGCAGCTCTGCCAGCCTGCATTGCAGCCTCGACATGTTGGCGTGTTATTGGGAAGCCATGATCAGTTGCGATTTGTTCGACTGCGGCCATGAACGCTTCTGGTTCACGGATGCTACGGAGCTGTGCCTGGATCTCGTGATGATCAAAAATCCACTGGCGAAAATTTTCAAAATCGTTTGCAAGCATGTGACGCGTAGCTTCTCCCAACTGAGTACATATATGTGGAGATATTTTATCTACCCAGGCCTAAATAGCAGTTACGTTTACAAATCGAAAGGGCATACGCAATATGACGCTGGACGCCTGGATATAATAACTCATGGGACTTGGGTTATGCTGCCGAGGCTTGTAGCTGAACAAAACAGAAAATATCCACAGTTCTCAAATCGTCCACTAGCCCCGACCAATTCTGATTTTCTTTTAATCCAATAGCTTAGCTGGTGATTCATTCTTCAATTTTTATGAAACAAAATTCGCAAGTCATTTGATTTCTGTCAATAATCGCAGTTCAAATATTCAAAAAATAATCGGTGGCTATAATTGCAGCTCTATGCGGAAGGGCAAGCGTTGTAATTTCGTCCGATAATCCCCGCCAGGCAATTCCCCTTTTAAAATAAATCCCATTTTGGAACAAATAGAACGGGGCGCGGTATTTCTGTAAAAATATTTTTACCAAGAAATATCTTGTTCAACAGCGACGTTTGGACTAAAATCGCGGGCCGTACAAACAAAATGCGCTGAAACCGATCAGCGACAAAATCTCTCAGGTAATTGGAGCGGGCAATCAGAATCCATCTTTTGGGCCTGCTTCTCAGGCGAAAGTACCTTAGCTTTCGAAAAAAAGAAACTCTGTTCTCTAACGCCGTAGGCGGCACTTGCTTCAGCACAGTTTTAAGGAAGGCAAGTTGGCGACTTTTTCAAAGAACGTAGCTTTGAGGCTGGTCTGGATCTTGTTGTTTTTTTTGGTATCGCTTTTCCTGACAGCTCTAGGCTTCTACTTCAGTTGGAGCCAGGTGCATTCGCCAGATTGGACTGGGGGAGTTGGCGTGCTACTGCTGCTCCCCTACGCGGCCGTGAACGTGATCTTCCACTGGTTTACCGGCCCTCGACCACTTTCAACTCCGGTTTACCAGGCATCGTTTGTTCTAGGAACCATCTTACAACTGCTCTACTACTATGTCCTGTTTCGTCTTTTCAGACGCCTGCTTTCGGCAGCATGGACATGGGCTCTGGGGAGCTCAGCCCAAAAAGGAGAAAGTAAATGATTCGATTCCACAAGCTGTCCGTTGCCATGATGATGCTTCTGTTGGTTGTCATACCTGTGCTCGCATTCAAGGTGCCGATTCACCTGGAGATAACCAAGACCGTACTCAAATCCATTTCCAAAACCGTGGGGAGCAATACTTACCAGTTCACTGATAAGGCCATTGAAGAAGTGATGAAGGCGAATCAGGGTGTTGACGAGTGTGTATCATGTCAATTCCATTCCGAATTCCATTTTGACGGTGAGAATTTTTCCGGCGGCTCAAAGCGCCTGGTTGATCTGAAGAGCCAGATTCTCAAAGATCTCTCCGGATCTTCGCCCAACGGCGCTAAGGCACGTGAACACCTCGGCCAGGCATTGCATACGTTGCAGGACTTCTACGCGCACAGTAACCGCGTGGAAGCAGGCCTTAGCACGTTCGATGCTCAGCTTGGCGTGAGCACTTTTACCGGGGAGGCCCTGACGGATAAGGCATGTCCCAACGATCCGGCCGTGCTCGGCGACAAAGGACTGACGATCGCTACTTCCGGTTACTTCCCGCTGCCCAGCCCGTGTAACGGGAAGATTCCTGCCAACAAATGCCGCCATGGGAACGACGAAACGTTTCACGTCTTCGACACCTGCGATGGCATCAACAAGGACTCTCCAACAAGCAGCTCTCATGGCAGGCAGTTTTTCCAGCAAGCGCATGACCTGGCGGTAACGGCTACGACGCGTTTCGTCAACGATCTAATTCTGAACGACCCTTCGATTACCAACAACGCCAAGGCCGTGAAGGCCCTGATGGGTGTCTCTACGACTCTGGGCATGGTAGTTGATACCACGGGCAGCATGGGCGACGTCATCGGTTCGGTGCAGTCGAATATCGGCAGCATTGTGAACAGTGTGGTCGGAACGCCGGATGAGCCCGACCAATATCTGTTGGAACCATTCAATGACCCTACCTTCGGCCCTCCCACCACAACTTCTGACGCACCCACTTTTCTCGCCCAGGTAAACAGCCTTTTTGCTTCCGGCGGCGGTGACTGCCCTGAACTCGCCATGCACGGACTGCAGGAGGCGGTGAATACCGCGGACGAACAATCTACGCTCTTCCTGTTTACCGACGCCAGCGCCAAGGACTCAGGACTATTTCCCAACGTAGACGCGACGGCCACGAAGAAGAAAATCACTGTCAACTTTGCCTTGTTCGGATCATGCTCGCCGATCGACCCGGCGTTCATCAACACGGCCTCCGCCACCGGAGGGCAGGTGTTCTTCTTCAACCGCTTCACCGAGAAAGGAGCGATCTTTCCATTGATGCAATCACAGATCGGCGGCCCGCAGGTGAACATTCTCCACGATGCCGCCACGATCTCCACGAGCCGTGATATCCCCTTCCCCGTAGACTCGATGATTACGTCTCTTTCTGTTTCCACCAGTCTGGATTCCGTGAGCGCCATTACCCTCACCCGCCCGGATGGAACTGTAGTGTCTGCTGCAGATGCCGGTGTAATTCTTACCCGGGTCGGAACGGGGGCGATCTTCGTGATCGCTTCGCCTCCACAGGGGAACTGGAACCTGCACGTCGAGGGCAGCGGCGCGCTTTCCGTTGACGTTCGCGGCAAATCTTCCCGTGCCCTGCTCCGCCAAGTTCCCAACTTAAGCTCTTTCAACTTCGTCATCCTCACGGGACGCATTGGGCACTCAGGATATTTCCCCATTCCCGGCCAGCCCGTGGTGGGCGATACACAGACGGTGGTGGCCCGCCTCAACGGAGTTGTCACGAATGCTGCTTTCAGCCTGGTCACCGAAGCTGGTGGTCCACTGCAATCGCTGACCCTCAATCAGGGAGATCCGAATGCCATTCCTGACGACTTCGTCGGAACGATTTCCCTTCCTACGCAGCCGTTCCGCGTGGTGGCTATTGGCAAGGACGCGAATGGCGCGCCGTTTCAACGCACGATCCCTGCGTTGTTCCGGCCTGAGACGGTCCGCGTGACTCCAACCACCTTCCTTGAAGACGGATTGCCACAAGGCCAAACTGTCTCGCTGGTCTACGAGGTGCAAAACAGCGGCGCTGCAGACACGTTCAACCTGGCCGCTACTGACGGTCAATCTTTTGTGACCTCAACCTCGCCATCGTCCCTCACGCTTGCGAGCGGCGCCACCGGGACAGTCACCGTGAACCTGTCGGTGCCGGTGTCGGCTGCATTAGGCACAGACGATTCCATTACCGTGGTTGCCACCAGCGCCACAAACGCAGGCATCAGCAACAGCGCGGTGCAGACGTTTGAGGTGGCCGGCGGTGATACCACGCCGCCAACCATCACCGTTGCCGCAGACCCAGCTTCCTTGTGGCCTCCGAACAACAAGCTCGTCACCGTGACTGTTTCCGGGACGATGACCGATACCCAGTCCGGCGTGAATCCCAATAGCGGAACCTTCACCGTCACGGACGAGTACGGAACGGTCCAGCCTTCCGGGACTTTTACCATCAACGCTGATGGCAGCTACGCCTTCACTGTGCAATTGGAAGCCTCGCGACAAGGCGACGACTTAGACGGCCGCTTGTACACCATCACCGTGCAGGGTAGTGACAATGCAGGCAATGCAGGCTCGGCAACCACGACCGTGGTTGTCCCGCACGACCAGGGCCACTAATGTAGTTTTTAACTCTAAGGGCAAAGCACTGGGCAAAGCACTGCATCCAAGCGCTTTGCCCTTTTTTCTTGTGCTTCAAGAATGCGCATTCAAAAGGCGTTCTCGCATCATTCGTCGCTCGCGAGAGTCCTCGCCACTTCCAAATCCACAAAATACCTTGACAAACGTTGTAAACAGGACTAATTAATCCCTGCTATTTTTGCATGATGTTTTGAGCCACGACTATGCACGCTCAACGAACTGGCGTCCTGGTTCGACATTTTGGACTCGTATCCTCGCTGAAGGTTGGTGCAACATGCCGAATAAGCGCGTATTGGTAATCGCTTTGACCCTGTTCTTATCTCTCGGCTTGCAAACGGCCACTGCTCCCACAGCTTCCGGCCAGCAACCCGCGCCGAACCCCGACAGCGAAGCTGCCGCTTCCCGAGCATCGGTGGTAACAACCATGCGGCAAATGGCCGACTGGCAGATTGGCGCACTCGGCGGCAGCCAAAACGAATCCTGGACTACGGCGACGTTCTTTGACGGGTTGATGGCTCTCTATCAGACCACCGGCGATAGCACATACCTTAACCGGGCAGTCAGTTGGGGTACGGCAAACAACTGGACGCCGGCCAGCGATCAGTTCAATCCAGACAATCAGAATGCCGGCCAATCTTTTCTTGAGATGTACCTGCTACAACCCTCGGCCAACCGGCTGACACCGACACAAAAGGTGATGGACGGAGTGATCGCCCGGGGCGGCCCGGGGCGGCAGGTATGGTGGTGGGCCGACTCCCTCTTCATGGCTCCGCCTACGTTTGCGCGCCTTGGCGGGGTCACGGGGAGCGGCCATTACTTCGATTTCATGAGCAATTGGTATTGGGATGCAAGCAATCATCTGCTGGATCCCAATGCGGAACTGTTCTGGCGCGACGCCAGCTTCTTCGGGAAAACGTGCCCCAATGGACAGAAGATGTTTTGGTCGCGCGGCAACGCCTGGGTGATGGGTGGAATCGTCCGGGTGCTGGAAGTTCTTCCGGCGAATCATCCGAGCCGTCCCCAATTTATCGCGCTCTTGCGGAATATGTCTGCCGCAGTGGCCCGGCTGCAGCGAGCCGATGGATATTGGTCTTCCTGCCTGACCGACGCAAAGGACTACCCGGAACCGGAAACCAGCGGCACGGCAGGATTTGTTTACGCAATGGCGTGGGGCGTGAATAACGGCGTGCTGGATGCGGCCACGTATACGCCGGTCGTGCAAAATGGCTGGAATGCCCTGGTGAACGCCGTCCAACAGCCCAGTGGCGCGCTAGGCTGGGTGCAGCCGACCGGAACTCAGCCGGCACATTCGAGCGCCGGCGATCATGGCACCTATGGCACGGGCCTGGCGCTTCTGGCCGGAAGTGAAGTAGCCAAGATGAATTTAGGGCCAAGCTTCGTGCTGTCGGCGGCGCCGAATTCGCAAACGATCAATACGGGGGCAGGCACGAGCTACACGATTACGGTAACGCCCTCCGGAGGTTTTAGCGGGAACGTCGGCTTCAGCGTCAGCGGCTTGCCCAGCGGCGCGACCGGGTCTTTCAATCCCCCATCGGTCAGCGGCTCTGGTTCATCCGCCCTCAACATTTCGACCTCGGCTGCCACGCCCGCAGGCAGCCACTCATTGACCATTACCGGGACAAGCACCAGCCCAAGTCTGACGAACACGGCAGTGGTGACGCTGGCGATCAACGGTCCAGGCGAATGCCAGACGGCTACGTCAAGCGGGGCATTTCAGAATAGTTCGTTCGCGTCGCAGACGGACGCATTCACGGCGCAGTTCGATGCCACACCTTCCGTATCGCCGATCAATACAACCATGGGCCTCTCGAGGGGAGTGGCGGGCGCGTATACAGACCTTGCCGCCATCGTGCGATTTAATCCCAATGGGAACATTGATGCGCGAAATGGCGGCGCATTCGCCGCCGCAGCGACGATTCCGTATCAGGCCGGAGTGACGTATCACTTCCGTTTGACCGTAAATATTCCCGCACACACATACTCGGCCTTCGTCACGCCAGCGGGCGGAATGGAACAAACCGTGGGATCGAACTTCGCGTTCCGCACCGAACAGAACGCCGTCAAAACTCTAAGCAATTTGGGATTCCGTTTGGGCACTACGCCGGCGGGTTCAACGACGGTGTGCAACATCTCCGTCTTTTAGCAGGTTGCTGAAGAGTTTGAGCTTCTTTGTTACAACGGCCGATGTCTTCCTGCGTGATTTTAAATTCAGCCAATATCTGCTCGCGAGGGATTCCCCGGATTGTGTTTCAGCCGCTCGCGGGATGCCTCAAGGGCCGCAGCAGTTTCGGAGGTGCAATTGGCCGGCACTGTGTCAAGGAATGCCACATTCCCCCAACGCATCCATTCATTTGGCATCACTTATGACTGCCGACGAGATTTGTGCACACCAGACCAGGGCAAATACCAGCGTCGCTTCAGCCGGGCCTGCTCTTCGACTGCGCGCCTTGCTTCCTCAGCCGCGTATTTTGCGACGGTTTCCTTCAGCTGACGCACTTCGCCTTCGAGAGATTGTATCTTGACATCGCGTCCGTAAATGCCAAGCAGGATGGGATCGAGCAGCAGCAGGAACTGCGCCGCCTGTTCCAGATCGGTCTTTGTCGGCCGGGGCGGAATCGTCGGTGTTTCTGCCAGGACTTCCTGGTAGAGCTTGATCCATTGCTCGACCATCAGACCGGCCGAGAGCTCGGTGCGCGCCAGGGTGCGGACCTGGGCAGCATCGCCGGCGTTGTAACGTCCGATCTGTGCAATCAGATTCTCCATCGTGACCGGATCGGTGAGCGTATGGCGGCCAAAGTTGTAACGGCGAAGATAATCGAAACCCATCGCTGTGACCATCCGCCCGCAACCCTCAGGACCGCAGAGCACCACCGCGGCGCCGACCGCCATCGCTTCCATGGCGCAGCGCGCTTTGCCGAAGACCAGGTCGTAGTTGCCGAGAACGTCCTCGGGACGGTCGCAGGAGTTGTTGACGCCCGCGCCGCGCACGTCCAGCTCAATTCCCGCAAAGCTGCACGCATCGGTCACCGCCTGCAGGTGAGTATGTTTGTTGGCGTAATTGCTGAACAGCAGGGCACGCTGCGGCTTGGCAGGGAGCGGCCCGCGAGGGTGAAAACGTTCCAGGTCAACCGAGTTGCCGATCACGCTGACGATTTCCCGCGGCAGCGCATGTTCGACCACCAGGCGCCCGTAGACCAGGTAATCGACCGCGACATAACGGCGAATGGCAGGGAAACGCGGCGGCGCATCGTGCCAAGCCAGCTTGTCGTGGCAAAGGAAAACCGCAGGAACTCCCGGAAAATGAAGGATGGCGGTCATCGCGGTGATGTTGTGATGTCCGTGGATAAGGTCGGGCGGGTGGCTGAGCTTTTCCAGATTGTCTACAACCTCAACGCCCGCGGCCTCCATCTCGCGGGCGATGGCGCCGAGTCTAGGACTGTAAAGTATGGGCTTATGCCCGCGTTGCAACAGTCCGAGCGCCAGATCGCGAGCGTGGGTTTCAGTTCCACTACGGCTCCACATCGCCAGGTTGGTGATGAGAATGCGCAGCGGCTTCATGCTGTGGCCAGCGCCTCCTCCCACAAAGCTTCGGCGATGGGTTGCATGTGGTTGGAAAAGCGGATCACCTCGGAATAAAAGCCCTCGCGAACGCGAGCTTCTCCGTGGCGTTCATAGAAAGGCTGCGCGGCAGGTCGATCGCAGACACCCAGATGGTTGGCTACCGGACGGAGGCACTCTCTGCGGAAAGCGTCAAGGCCGTGGAGCCGAAGCGCCGTATCGATTTCGCCTGCCAGCCCCGGATATCCGCGCGACGCGGCCAGCTTTCGTTGCAATGCAGACTCGTCGAGCGAAAGGCACAAGGCGCGGTTACGAGAGTCGGGCGGGCAAGCATCAGGGGAGGCCGTCAAGGTGAAGTCAAAGTTTTGTACCACGCGCCCGGTCTGCCGTTGAACAATTTCGATGGCCGTGCCGGTGAGGTAGCGGCAAAGGTCGTGCGAAGGATTGTAGTACTCGAGCGCGTCAGCCGCCACCAGCGCGATCTCCTCTTCTGCGAGAATGGAGACGATGTCGTAGAGTAGCCCGCAGAAAAGCGATATATCTTTCTTGACCAGGGCAGAGTAGATATCGCGGTCAGCGAAGCGGCCGTAAATCGGTCCCGGTGTTGCGCCCGCACTGGCGAGCAGAGCGGTTGTTGAAGAAAGCCGGGAATGCTCGCTGGAACCCGAGCCGTCGGTCAGCACCAGCACAAGGGGTTTCGCCCTTTCCAGCCAATGGTGGATGCGTAATTCGTGGCCTGGATGACTGACGATCAACAGCGCTTTGTTTTCACTGTGGCGATCCATACCAACATTGTCTGCCAGGAACAGGGAACATCAGTGTACAATCTTTCGCTATTATTCCAAGCTAAGATTGGCAGATTTTTTGGCGCACTACCGCCCGCAATTCATGAGAACGGATCGCATTCAAACAACACTGTGGAAGACCGAACGCAACAAGTCGCTCTATGGCCAACCGGGCCTAAGTTTCTGCATTTGGATATGGTGCATGATGCGCTGCCAAAAGCGGATCTGATTCTTGCCGAGACGATGACTACCATTCAATAAGTCTCTGTGACCACCCAGTCTATGTAGAGATGTGATTAAGAAGAGGCAAGTTGATCGAGGATAGGAAGCACAGCAATCGTTGATTACTGTTCTGTGTAATATCCGTCTCTCGCCTGCACCGCCAGATCTTTCTGCTTGGTCGCGAGATGGATCTTGCGATAGCCGGTTGCGGCGTCTTTTCTGTCAGGCGTGTAGCCCAGGCTGTATTGATTGCGCAGCTCTTCGCTGACCTGGCTGTAGATTTGATCGATAGGCTCTTTCTTGGAAACTTCAAAAAGACGCCCGCCGGTTTCTTTCGATATCCGCGCGAGAATCTTCTTGCCGTCGGGGCGTTCCTGCTCCGGATTTCTGCCACGCCCGCCGCCATGGCGTCCCATCCCTCCAAAGCCTCCCCCGCCACCGTAAGCCTCGGCATCGGAGAACAGGATCGAATAAACCACGGTGTCGGCGCGCTGGGCTGCTTCGATCGCGCTCTCCAGGGTGGTCTTGCTGCCCATGTCTACACCGTCGGAAAGAATAATCAGCGCTTTGCGGCCTGATTGCTTTTTCATCAATTCATCGGAGGCCAGGAAAACGGAATCGTAGAGCTGCGTGCCACCGCCCCAATGGCCTCCTCCACCATGGCCTCCTCCACCGCCGCCACTACCGCCTCTGCGGCGCCCGCCCGGCCATCCCCCACCAGAGCCGGGCCAGCCACCGCCTCCGCCAGGACCAGGAGACTGCCCAGGCGATTGCCCCGGCGAGTTACTCCCGCTGTTGTCGTTGAGCTCCGGCGTCTTGAGCAGGTTCAGCGCCGATTCCAGCTTTTGCCGCGACGAGGTCAGGTCTTGCAGAAGCTCTACCTCGCGGTCGAAATGAATGATGAATGACTTGTCCTTATTTTCGCGCAGCATCTGGTCGAGAAAGCTTTGGCTGGCGCTGCGCTCCTGATCAAGAACGCGCCTCTGGCTCAGGCTGGTATCCACCAACAGGCCCAGCGTCAAGGGAAGATCGGTTTCCTGCGAAAAATAATGAATGGTCTGGGGATGAGTGTCTTCCTCAAGTATGAAATCGTCTTTTGTAAGATTGTTGACAATCTTTCCATGCTTGTCGCGCACCGTCGCCAGCACGTTGACCACTTTGACCTGGACGTTGAGAGTCCCGGCGTTCGGCTCTTGCTGGCTGTGCAACTGCCCGCCGTTTTGCAACCAACATGCTAGAAGGAACAAAAGAAAATATCTGCGCATATCCTGGTCCTCTGGAATTTCGCACAATAGGTTTCAGGGCGAGGCCGCGGGAGACGATCGCTGGATTCCCATCTCCTCCGCCAGGTTCCATTGCTCGCTTTGGAATTTTGCCAGCGCCCTTTCAAGCCTTTCAGCCGTGGCCGCTGCATGCTTGCCGTCGAGATTTGCGCCCGGCGGGTCATGATCGAGCGCGCTTCTTTCTTTCACCAGATCAGACTCCGCCTTCGCCAACTTTTTGGTGAACTCTTTCAATCCCGAAACCTGGACACTAGAAAAACTCTTTACGAAATAATCATTCCAGTTGCGCGCATCATCCACTGCATTCTTCAAGGCAGTGGTCTGGCTGGTGAAGTCGGTGGAAGCGTTTGTATTCCCCGCCTGCTCCATCAGATCATGCGCCTGCCTGGTGGCAACTTCGGTGCTCCTGGCTACCGCCTGGAACTGCTGGGTCTGGCTTTCGGTCGCCTGTATGGCCATGAGGCGGTTGAAGTCTTTGATCTCAGTCGGGTCGGCAGCCGGTCCGCTGGAACTGCCGCCGGCGCCGCGTGCCCCACGGCCTCCGCCCCGCCCGCCTGAACGCTGGGCCGACAAGCTGCCCGCACACAACAGCAACGCTATCATCGCGATTGCAATGATCCTAAAGTTCGGTACAAACCCGCGCTGACGCCGCTTACCTTGCTTTGGCATTGCCTGAAATTCAATCACGCTTGCGCAGGAAGAGCCGTAAAGAATGGTTAAGGTTTGTAAAGCACTGCCGTTGTCCAATAGAGCTGGAGCCGGCTGGCAGCGACGCAATTGAAAACGGGTTGGAATCTGATCACTCAGCATTCCAACCCGTTCAAATTCAGCGAAGAATGTTCTTAGCGCCAATCGCGGTCGCGGTCGCGGAAACGATCGTCGCGGTCATGGCCCCTGTAATAGCGGTCATCGCGGTCGTGGTCGTTGCGCCAGCCGTTGCCGTAGCCGAACCAAACGTGAACTCCGTTCCAGCAGCGCTCGCGCTCGTAGTCCAGATCGCGCCGGCGATCATACGCCTGGTGGCTGTAGTAGCCGTGGTCTTCGATAGCGTCCCGCAGCCTCGACTCGGCTCTTTCAACCCGAAACTGGCACGTTCGCCCATCCTCGGCTTGCGCCTTCGGCGTTGCCGCAAAAAAACAAAGCGCGCCGAAGGTTGCGGCGATTGCGATTCTCTTTCCATAACCTGCCAACTTTAATTGTGTGTTCATCGTGCTCCTCCTCCATTTCTTCGGCCATGCTTGATTAAGATGCGTGCTCTTAATTCCAGAGCTACTTGCAGCAGCTTGAAGAGTTGTAAAGATTCACTGAAAATTCGATGAAAGCCGGGAAGTCAGCAGATACTTACTTTGGGGACCGAGCGGCATTGACCTTTAACCCGAATTTCTCATGAGCGCTAACGATTCGGACTGAAAGATCGTGAAACAATTGCCGAAAAAAGCAAACGGGCCGGAGCCCCGAAAGCAAAACTCCAGCCCGTTGCATAACACTGTTAGCGCAGTTAGCGGAAATCGCGATTGTAGTCGCGGTTCTGGAAGTGGTTACCGTAGTCGCGGCCGCGGTCGTCGCGGTCCCGGTTGCGGTCATCGCGGTCCCAGTCGCGGTCGTTGTGCCATTGATTGTCATGGCCATTCCAATAACTGTGAACCTGGTTCCAGCAGCGCTCCCGCTCCCGATTCAGGTCACGCCGCTTGTCATTGGCCTGGTGGCTATATTCGCCATGCTTGCGGATGGTATCGTCAAGCTTGTGTTCCGCCCTCTCAACCCGTATGCGGCAACTGTCTCTGTCGTCAGCTTGCGCGCGCGGCACGCCGGCAAAAAAGCAGAGTGCGCCGAAGGTTGCGGCAATGGCTATTCTTTTCCCAATCCCTGCAAAGTTTGATGGTATGTTCATGAATTCCTCTCATTCTCTTCGGCCATGTTGGTTAAGATGCCTGCTCCCTTTCCGGAGCCGGTTAAGAGATGTAAAGCCTTTCTGAAGATTTCATGAAGGGAGTAGAAGCTTCGAAAGAATTCAAGAGACCGGAAACAATCACGGCACTTCAGCGGAAATTATGGGCACGGTTTGCTATCGGTATCACTGCTGCCATTGTGCGTAGCCTGCTGAGCGTGGCCGTGGTTCTTGTTGTTGGGCGGGGTGCCTTGCCGCTCACGCTTGTTCTTCTTCTCGTCTTTGCAGTCACGATCTCGTTCGCGTTCTTCGTAAAGATTGATCGGGTCCCGTACCGTCGGGACCTGATAGCCATGATCGGTCCAGTTGCCGCCAAAACCCGTGAGCGCACACCGGTTGCGCAAGTCGTCAAGTTCGCGCTGCCGGTTCCGGGCGTCTGGGCTGTCGGGCCCATGCTTGCGAGTGGCATCTTGCAGTTTCCTGTTTGCTTCCGCAATGCGTGACTGGCATAGTTGAAAATCGCTGGATTGCGCAACTGCGGCGGGAGCCATGAAGAAAAACAGCCCTGCAAATACAGCGAACCAGGCTTGTCTTCTGAGCTTCCCGAAGGCGAATGGTGTGTCCATAGGCGACCTCGAACTTCACTCAAAGAGATGCGTATTTTGCCATTCCAAGCCACTAAAGTTTATCCCGTTTTGTGGAAACATTGCACCGCCATTCTTCCCTCTCACTACAGTCCTCACACGGCAGGTTCAATGTGCATCTGCCTGTGGCGTGGGAGGGTCGTGGCGAACAAAAAACTGCCACTTGTCCACATTCGCCGGCACCGCGATATCGAAGAAGCCCACCATCATTTCGTTGTAGGTCTGGTCGCCCCACTCGACCGGGCTCTCAGGATCGGGATTGTGCGGATTGTTCCGCGAATTGTCATACCAGGCAATTGCCTGCAGCTCGGTTCCGGCTTTCAGGAAACGCGGCTCCGCCAGCCGGTAACTCAACTGCCAGTAGAAATCATAGTTCACGCGCAGCAGCGTCTCCCGGCTGCCATCCGGGTTCACCATGTTGTACTCGAAGCGCTTTCCGCGCAGATGCATGTGAGGGAAAAAGCTGAGGAGCGTGGCATCGTTGGGCAGCGTGCCATGGACCTCGACCTGGTAGTTCTCGGCGCCCGCCGGAATCGCAATGGCATGCTGATCGTATGCCAACTGCAACGTCAACACGCGCCGCTTTGGAGTCTGCCTGGCGAAGACCATGCCCACGCTGGTCTGGTCGCTGGCCGCGTGTCCGTTGGTGGTGTAGTGCATCTGGAATACCAGGTCCGAGTGCGCGGGAATAAATTTTGCCATGCCTTCCGGCCAGTGATCAGGCGAACTTCCGGGCGCATATACCAGAAGCATGTCGCTGGTGGTCGAGTGCGCTTCATGCCGGAGTTTTTCATCGCGCAAGCTCGACGCAGTGAACGGAATGCCCACCGGCGCATTACGCAACCATTGCGAATCTGGCGGGCGGATATACACCACCGCATGATGCACGTGCTCGCGGCTCGAGGGCTTGACCTCAGACATCTGCACCCACTTGTCTTCAGCGAAACCAGTGGGCACGATCTCATAGGTGTATTCCACGTCTCCGTGGGCGGGAAGGGGGATCGGCTTCGGCATCTGCACTACAAGATCCGGATTGGGAATGTTCCAGCCTTGTGTCCACTGCGTTGGCCGAGGCGCGTCGTGCGGATCGCCCGCCGGCGCATGAGCATCAACCCAGGCCACGAGAGTAGCGATCTGCTGTGGCGTAAGCGACGGATCGTCAGAGAAATGCCCATATGCCGAATCGGCAAACCAGGGCGGCATCTTTTTGGAAGTGACATTCTCGCGAATCTCATCTGCCCAGTCTTTTGCCTGCTGATACGTCCGCAGCGGCATAGGCGCGATTTCGCCCTCGCGATGACACATCTGGCAATGCTGTTGCAAAATGGGAAGCACGTCACGATAGAACGTTGGAGTCGAGGCAGGAGGCTTTGCCGCAGGCGCGCTTGCCGGCGGTAACAACAACAATATTATGACGCTGAGGAAAATCGGGAACATCCATCGCGCGCCGTTGCTGGGGAAGTTAGCCATCCAAAAAACAGGCCGTCACTCTATTCTTGAATGACGGCCAGCTTAAAAGCAAATTTCGGCTTATTTACTGCTTGCTCAAAACCAGCAGGGTAAAACTATCAGGCTTCATCGTCGGACGCGGGCGCGGCTGGTCGGTGGTGGCCGCCGGCGGCGGATTGAATTCCGCAGTCACGGTATAAATGGTGTGTGTCTTCGTATCCAGGGTCATGGTGCGCGCGCCCTTCTGGGTGGTCAGGTTCTGCACCACCGTGTACTTGTCGGGCGAATCTTCGTGCACCACGGTCAGGCTTCCGTCGCCGCCGCCGTTGGAGCTGAAGGCCAGCCCGGTGCCGGGGTCAAAGCCGTTGGCATCCACTCCCTCGCCGATGGGAACTGTAGTGATGACCTTGCCGGTATCTGCATTGGTAATGACCATCATCTTGTTGTCGCATCCCGAGAACAGGCGGCGATGTTTTTTATCGATGGCCAATCCTGAAGGCGATTCGCACGGCGCCAGCGGCCAGTGGTTGAGCACGGTCAGCTTCTTGGGATCAATGGAGACCAGCTCACTCTTATCTTCAAGGTTCACGAAGAGCCCGCCTTTGTCATCCACCACGGAAAACTCCGGCTTGCCTCCAAGATCAATGGTCCCGGCAACCGTGCCGGTTGCCGCATCAATCGCCGTGGCGTCGTGGCTCCGGCCATTGAAGGTAAAGACCCGCTTGGAAGTCGGCTCATAGACAATGGAATCGGGATTGGTTCCCGTCTTGACCCGTGCTGTTTCTTTGAGCGTCTTGAGGTCGAAGATGACGGCGCTGTTGTCACGGCCGTTGCTGATGAAGCCTTTGCCCAGGTCCTTGACCAAGGCGACGCCATGAATTCCGTTCAGGTTGGGAATATCTCCCACCACCTTGAGATCGGCGGCGTCCAGCACCATGAGGTGCGTGCCGCGGGTAATGTACAGGCGATTGGCTTCGCTATCCATAGCGAGGTAGTCCCAGCCTCCTTCGCCACCCAGCGTGCTCTTGGTCTTGACCGAGTACGGGCCGCTGCCCTTCTCCGCCAGGAGAAGGCCGAAGGTGAAAAGAATAAACACAAAGCAGGAAAAACGAACCAGCTTGGAAGTTTGCATGAAGTGAATCCTCCTGATCATAGAATTGCGCAGGCAAGTGTAACGCAGCGGATTCATGAGCGAATGTTAATTCTTATTCATGAAACTTTTTGCTGGTTCTTCATTGATTCTTCATTTTTATTTCAGTAGCGCCGGCAGTCGCGCAGGTGTCTTGAGCCGCATTGCCGCGTGTGTAAGAACTCGAAAGCCAAGCGTCGTCCCTGGCGGGACTAGAATCATTTTCTATGCTACCCAGCGTTGAAACGCTGGGCTATAGTACGTCGCCCCTTTCCGGGGCTGTTCTCTTCCGTGCTTTCTGCAATTGAGTTGCGTGCAGATTCTTTACTTTGCGGTCTGTGCGCTGTTCAAAACGCACCTGCTTATTTTTCCTGGGTGTCGGTGGCGGGCTCCGGTGTTTCTGGAATTTCCACTGCGCTGCCGTGGATCTCGAAGGTCAGGGGCGCGCTGCCTGTGGGTTCAAAGGTGACGCGCGCCGGCTGCCGCTGCCACTTCGGAGCAGGACATTCCGAATCGGGAACGTCGCTATTATGGGCGGCGCCGACCTCTTTGCGGATCAGGGACTTTCTGCGCCCAATCTGCTCTACCACGGCGTAAACCTTCTCGGCATCGCTGGAGATGCCGCAGTAGGCGGCATAGTCCCGATACCAGCTCACGGCGGAATAAAAAGGATCGAACTCCGCCAGGTTCAGCGCAGAGACGCGACCGGTCTCGCGATCTACCAGCAGCCATCCGCTGCGCTGCCACTTCCATTTGGGGACCGATTTAGGATCGTCGGGCAGCCAGTCATTCACCCGGTAAACCCGCCGGACGACGAAGACGCGGTCGGTGACATCGTGCGAATCGCCCATGGTGAATTCGCGCAGCTTGGAATCCACATAGAGTCCGCGGATCTTGATGTCCTGGGCCTTGTTTTCTGCCGGCCCTACGAACCACTTCACGTTCATCCACTGGCCAAAGGCAACCGTATGCTGCCGGGGCGCGGCAAACGCCGGAGCGCAAATTGCTATAAGGAAGAAAAAGTTGCGAGACAGTGCTTTCATCGGTAGAGATATATTAACTGTTCAGCAGTTTATCCGCATCGTTCCGGATAGTGCTGCCATGCAGCCTGAAACGATCCGCGTTCGACGTCACCGTTCTTAAACTTCAATTCATAGCTCCCGCTGATGCTGCTGTCGCTGTAACTTGTGAAGGTAATCGTAGCGCCGATGGCCGCCTCGCAGTCTTCAGCATGAAGACAACGTGTGGCTACTCCGAGCCCGCCGCTTTGCAGGGAAATCGGCTGGTTGATGGGTGGCGGCAGCTGCCGCCACAAATTAATTGTTATTGAAGGCTCAGGAATTTCGCGCGCAGTGACCTTCGACTTTGTCAGATAAATTGCGACTGCTGGTCCATCCCAGGGTGCGCACGAATCGCGAACGACCGCATAAGGATAAGTTTCTCTGGTTTCTGCCGGCGCCGGTAGCGGTGCAGGAGCAGGAAACGCACCCGCATCTACGCAGCGGTTTTCGCGGCACTTGGCCTGAAAAGGAATCGGACTGCAAGCGGGACGCTGGCTCCACGACTCCGCGCAAGCGGCGCGAACCTGCGCCTGCAACTTCAGCAACTCCGCCTCTCGCGCCTTGCTTATCCCGGGCTTGGCCAGCACCACGGGAGCAGCGCAAGAATCGGCGCGAACGTAATATCCGTCACAATCGGCATCACGGATGCAACGGTTTGGCTGAGCGTTCACAAATGTGTCCAAAGCAGCCTGCTTTGCACTGCAGGCATCCCCCGCCCAGGCCGGTGGAAGCAGCAGGATTGATAATGCCGCCAGAACTGCCAGTGCCTGGCAAAAGCGTGTCTTCCCAGCAGATGGTAAAAGCAAAGTGGCCATACTCTTAGAACGTAGCAAACTGGCAAACTTGCATTGCCTTGCTGCCGCCCATTGCATCCCTCCCTTCTGGGTGCAACGCGGAATCATTCCAAATAAAAAGCGGATGAATGCTGTTGTTTTACCACGTTGCAAGCAACCCTTCAACCGAAGTATCCTTCCCAATCACAATACCGATGATGGCCACCGCGACTCTTCCCCGCCGCCGCGCGCAGAAAATCCTGATCGTTGACGACAATCTCGATAACCTCGTGATTACCGGCCACCTGCTCCGCGCCCGCAACTATGAGGTTCAAACCGCAAGCAGCGCGGAGGCAGGACAAGAACTCATTCGGCAGGAGCCGCCTGACCTGATCCTGCTCGATGTCATCTTGCCCGGACGCAGCGGCTATGAACTTTGCCGCGAGCTGAAAGACGACCCTGCCACGCGGCTGATCCCAGTGGTCATGATCACCGGCCTGAGCGACCGTGAAGACCGCGTCCGCGGCCTGGAATCTGGCGCTGACGAGTTCCTCAGCAAGCCAATTTTCCCCGAAGAGCTTTTTGCCCGCGTGACGTCGCTGCTGCGCCTGAAGGAATTTACCGACGAGCTGGATAACGCCGAGGCCGTGATCTTTTCCCTCGCCCTGGGCGTGGAATCGCGCGACCCTTACACCGGCAACCATTGCGAGCGCCTGTCGCGCTACGCCAGCGATTTGGGCCGCCACCTGGGGCTCGATGCCGATTGCGTGCTCGCCCTCAAACGCGGAGGCTATCTACACGATCTGGGAAAGATCGTGGTGCCCGATGAGATCCTCAAGAAAGGCATGGACCTCACCCCACAGGAATGGCTTGTCATGAAGCAGCATCCGGCCACCGGAGAAAATATCTGCCGCCCCCTCAAGTCGTTGCGCATGGTGCTGCCTATCATCCGCCATCACCACGAACACATGAACGGCAGCGGCTATCCCGACGCATTGCACGGGGATGAGATTCCCTTGCTCGCCCGCATCCTGCAGGTAGTGGATGTCTATGATGCGCTGCGTACCCGGCGTCCGTACAAGGAAGCTTTGTCTTTTGAACAGACCCAGTGCGAAATGCTGAAGGAAGCGAGCGCTGGCCTGCTCGATCCCTCACTGGTCAATGAGTTCTTCTCTATGCTGAAAGCCAGCGAACAAGCGGCGTAAAAGCAGTTTCGGGTTGTTAGTTTCAAGTTTCGAGTTTTCCACTGCAATTTAACCGCAGGTACTCAGGTTCGCGCCATTGTTATCCACACGAACGGGGCGAAACGCGCTTTTCTCCTGCGCCTCTGTGGCGATCCAAGTCCGACCTTAGATCCATGTTGACATTCCTGGCTTGAAACTCGAAACTTGAAACTTGAAACTTTTTACAGCAGCTCACAACGTCCCTGCCAGTTGAGCCGTCTAAGTTGCACATGGATGAGTACGTGAAATATAGCATCGTCATTCCGGCCTACAATGAAGCCGCCCGCATCGCTCCTACCCTGGAGAAGGTGCTGGCGCACGCCGCCCAGCAGGGATGGCAGGCCGAAATCATCGTGGTCAATGACGGGTCGCGCGATAACACCGCCGAAATTATCAGCGATTGGGCGCGGCGCAACCCGGCGGTCAAGCTGGTGGAAAACCCCGGCAACCGCGGCAAAGGATACAGCGTCCGCAACGGCATGCTGCACGCCCAGGGCGATATTCTGCTGTTCAGCGATGCCGACCTCTCATCGCCTATTTATGAAGCCGGCAAACTCTTTGCCGCCCTCGAAAACGGGGCCGATGTGGCCATTGGTTCACGCTGGATGAATAGCGCATTGCAGACCGAACGGCAGCCGCTTCATCGCCAGCTTTTTGGGCGCATCTTCAATCTGGCGCTCAGAATTATCCTCAATCTGAAACAAAAAGACACGCAGTGCGGATTCAAGACCTTCACCCGCCGCGCCGCCGATGCCATCTTTCCCCGGCAGAGAATCGAACGCTGGGGCTTTGATCCGGAACTCCTCTTCCTGGCAAATCAGCTTGGATTCAAAGTAGCGGAGGTCCCTGTGGAATGGGCTCATGATGAACGCTCGAAAATCAATCCAGTGCAGGATGGCATCAAGATGTTCTTTGAGATACTACGGGTCCGTTGGAACTCGATTACCGGCAGATATAAAGCCCCGCACCTGACCTTGCCACCCCCTGGCGTTTCTGTCACAGAAAAAACCGCGTGAGCAAATAGAAGCGGGGTTGCTAAACTGGTCTGCGCTACCCGTGCAAGAGCACGGCTTGCTTACTTCCATAAACTCAAAGCCCAAGCCATTTGGCTTGGGCTCTTCTAAAAAATTTTTGTTCACTAACGACTTACGAAGCCGCAGCTCGGAAAGTCCTGGGGCGGGGTACGGCGGTCACGCCTTTGCCGCGGTCGAGCATCAGGGTCATGGTGTTGGAGCACCGGCCACAGAGCCAGAAGTGCTCCAGGCGCGGGGTTTTGCGGGATGAAGTAACGAGCTGGGGGCCAGTTGGACGAATTTCTCCCGAACCATCCACTTCCACCTGAAAGATTTTGCCTTCACGGAAGTAATGGAACGGAGTTGAGCAGTTTGGATTGGCGCATTTTGAAACCATTGTCATCCTCCCGAATCAAAATCAGTAAGTTTCTGCAAAATTATCCTGGCAGGGCGGAAGCTAATGGCAATTAAGTTGCTCGGCCAGGGGTTAACAAAGCAATTTGCTGCCTATCTGATGCAGAAACCGGGCGCTGAGTCGCTGGGAAAGTTGAAATTTTTTCAGAAGCGAAAACGCTTCCAAGGTACGTTTCGTATAATGGATCATATCCGCAAACTTCGCCCAAATTCAACCCCCCAAAATGATTGAGGCGCAATTTGAGCAGGAAACTCATGAGCATTACTCAAACCATGCCGGATACGGCGCTACAGCAACCTACTGATCGGGAAAGAGTTTTTGAGCTCTTTCGCCGCTGGGGATACCTTCAGGCCACGCTCGACCCGCTCGGGCATATGTCCCCTGAGCCGCATCCGGAACTTGAAATCTCCGGCAGTGCCGCCGCCTTTGCCACCGAAGCTCGCGCCATTTATTGCAGCTCGATTGGCGCCGAATTCATGCACCTGCCACAGGCCGAGCGCCGTCAATGGGTGCAGGAGCGCATGGAACAGCGCTCGCCAAAACAAGCCCCTGACGCCGGACGCATTCTGGAGCGGCTTGTCCGCTCGGAACTCTTTGAACAGGTCATCCAGTCGCGCTACCTGGGAACCAAGCGCTTCTCGCTGGAAGGTTTGTGCGGCCTGGTTCCGCTTTTGGATGAAGTACTGGAAGTTGCCGCTGCCCAAGGGACCGTCGAGGCATTGATGGGCATGAGCCATCGCGGGCGGCTGAATGTCATGCTGAACATCGTAGGCCGCGATGCGGCTGAGATTTTTGCCGGCTTCGAAGACGTAGACCCGCGCAGCGTTCTGGGCGCCGGCGACGTGAAGTATCACATGGGCGCCACCGGCGAATTCAGCACGCGCAGTGGAAAGAAAGTCAGCATCCATCTGGTTTCAAACCCCAGCCATCTGGAATCTGTAGACCCGGTCGTGCTTGGACGCACCCGCGCCAAGCAGACACGTTACCACGACGCCGATCGCACGAAGTACCTGCCTATTGAGCTCCACGGCGACGCCGCCTTTGCCGGACAGGGAATTCTGGCAGAGACGCTCAACCTTGCCGGCCTGCCTGCTTATGATGTCGGCGGGACGCTCCACATTATTTGCAACAACCTGATCGGCTTTACTACCAACCCCAGTGAGCTGCATCCTACGCGTTTTGCCTCCGATGTTGCCAAGCGCCTGCCTATTCCCATTTTTCATGTCAACGCGGAAGACCCGGAAGCGATTATTCGCGTTGCCAACATGGCGGCTGAGTATCGCTACGAGTTCTCCAGCGATGTGGTGATTGACCTGATCGGCTTCCGCCGCCACGGACACAGCGAGGTTGACGACCCCACCATCACGCAACCGGGGCTTTACAAGATCATCAATCAGCATCCGCCGCTGTGGGAGATTTACGCACAGAAAAATAAGCTCGACCCGGCGCCCATCATCGAACAGATCAAAGCCGAACTGCAGGACGCCCAACAGCGCGGCAAGACCATAAAAAAGAAGCCGACCTTTTATTCCCTGCCCAAGTACTGGGATAGATTCGTCGGCGGCAACTACAAGCCGGAATACGAAGTCCGCACTGGGCTGGATGCCGCCGAACTCGGCGCTATCACTCAGGCATTGACTACGGCGCCGCAGAACTTTACTCCGCACCCTAAGATCAAACGCCTGCTGGAAGAGCGCGCCCGTATGGGCTCAGGGGCCAAGGCGGTGGATTACGGCATGGCCGAAGCGCTGGCCTTTGGCTCGCTACTGAAACAGGGCGTGCCTATCCGCATGAGCGGACAAGACAGCCGCCGCGGAACCTTCAACCAGCGCCACGCCGTGCTCATCGATGTAGAGAACGAGCACGAATATATTCCGCTTTGCCATGTGTCGAAAGACCAGGCAAACTGCGAGATTTACAACTCCACCCTCTCGGAGGCCGCCGTGCTCGGCTATGAGTACGGCTATAGCCGCGATTATCCCGAAACCCTGGTGCTGTGGGAGGCGCAGTTCGGCGACTTCGCCAACGGCGCCCAGGTGGTGATTGACCAGTTCGCCAGCGCCGGCGAAGACAAGTGGAACCTGTTTTCCGGCCTGGTTCTGCTGCTGCCGAACGGATACGAAGGCCAGGGACCGGAGCACTCCAGCGCCCGCATCGAACGCTATCTGCAACTGGCGGCCGAAGATAACATGCAGATTTGCCAGCCCTCGAATGCCGCGCAGTATTTCCACCTGCTGCGCCGGCAGGCGTTGCAGAAATGGCGCAAGCCGTTGGTTGTTTTCACTCCAAAAAGCATGTTGCGGCATCCGGACGCCAGCAGCAACCTCGACGACTTCACCCGCGAACGCTTTTGGCGCGTCGTGCCTGACGGCGGGGCCGCAGATGCATCGCGCCTGTTGCTGTGCAGCGGCAAGATCGGACACGAACTGCGCCAGGCTCGCGCCGCGCGCAAAGATGCGAACACGGCCATCGTCTTTCTAGATCAGCTCTATCCCTTCCCGGAAAAAGAGCTGGCAGCGGAGCTGGCGCGGCACCCTAAAGTCCGCGAGATTATCTGGATACAGGAGGAGCCGGCCAACATGGGCGCTCATTTCTACGTGCTGCCCTGGCTGGAGCGCGTGGCCCGCAATATCCCCGTGCGCTCGATCAAACGCTCAGCCAGCGCCAGCCCGGCAACCGGCTCGGCCAAAGCGCATGAGATGGAACAGAAGACGCTGATCACGATGGCGTTTGGGAAATGAGCCGAGCTGTTAGCTCTTAGCCTTTAGTTCTTAGCCTTTAGCTCTTAGCTTTGCTGGAAACGATTCACAATCCTGAAGTCCCACTGCCATAAAACAGTGGGACTTCAGGTCTGTACGGTAACTTAATTTTTGGCACGTAAAGGGGATAATCCCGAAGTGTATTGTGTTCGAATAACCCCGAAGGGCAAATCGCAAGAAAGAACAGCCCCGGCAGGGGCGACGTATTATAGCCCAGCGCTTCAGCGCTGGGTGTGAGCAAAAATATGTTCGTCCCGTAGGGACGATGCCCTTCAGGTCCTCGCACAAACTCTTCAGACCCCAAGCGGGCAGGCACGCCGATTCTGGAATTGCAATGGCTAAAGGCTAAGAGCCCCTGAAGAGTAAAATTAGTATCGAGCAATTAAGGAGCATTACATGGCAAATGAAACGGTACAGGCGAAGCGCATGGTCCATTGCGTGAAATTACATAAGGAGCTGCCCGGGCTCGATGAGCCTCCCTTTGACGGCGAGCTGGGCAAACGTATCTATGACCAGGTCTCTGCCGAGGCATGGCACGGGTGGAGCGAATTCTGCAAGATGGTCCTGAACGAATATCGGCTCAATCCGGCCAGCCCGCGCGACCAGCAGGTTATCGTGCAACACATGGAACAATATTTCTTCGGCCAGAACCAGGCGGCTCCTCCGCCGGATTACGTGCCGCCCAAGAGCTAAGATGGAAGCTAGTGTGAGCCTAGAGTGAAAGCACGGACAATCATCGTATCGGCGACCATGCTGGGACTTTTGATGCCTTTGTTCTGGGGAATTTTAGGGTTCATTTTTTTCAATGCTCGCAACTCGCGCTGGACAGACTTTTTTTGGAATGCCTACCACTTTTCCTGTCCGTTCTGGAACATACAGGGCGATATTGGCTTCATATTGACGCCGCTGCTCAATGGCTTCCTATACGGCTTCGTTACTTGCCTTGCCGTGGGGCTCAAAAGTTTGGTGAGCTTCGCTAAGGAGTAGTTATCTTGATGAACGTCCTCCATCTCGGTCTGGTTGACTACGAAACTGCGCTCAAACTGCAGCAATCGCTGGTCGAGTTGCGCAAGCAAGACCGCATCGCCGATACGCTGCTGCTGCTGGAGCATCCACCGGTCATCACCCTGGGACGCAACTACAAGCCCGAGAACCTTCGAGCCTCTGCGGAAGAACTCGCCGCGCGCGGAGTGCAGATTTTCGAATGCAACCGCGGCGGCGATATCACCTTCCACGGACCAGGGCAGCTCGTAGGCTATCCCATCTTCAACCTGCGCGCATTCACCGATGAACATGGCAACCGCAAAACGCTGGGAGCGGTAGATTTTGTGCGCCGCATGGAAGAAGCGCTTATCCGCACTTGCGGTGATCTCGGCATTCCCACGGAGCGTATCAAAGGATTGACCGGCGTTTGGACAACGGTGGATTCACAACAGGCCAATTCACCGCGGAGGCGCGGAGGCGCGGAGAAAAATTCTGCGGATCAACAAGCTAAGATCGCCGCCATTGGCGTACATATTTCCCGAGCGGTCACTTCGCACGGCTTCGCTCTGAATGTCAGCAACGATTTAGACTATTTCAACTTAATTATCCCCTGCGGAATCCCCGACAAGCCCGTGACTTCCATCGAAAAGGAGATCCGCGAAAAGCGCGCGTTGCGCGAAGGAGAAATTCCCACTATGCAGGAAGTAGCCCATGCAATCGCCCGTAACTTTGGCCGCGTCTTCAAGAAGCAAACTCTGTGGCTGGAATCGCTGGAAGATTTGTTCGCCAGCGCAAACCCACCCCTTCCCGCTAATCAGGATACGCCCGCGCGTCCCCCGCGCGAACTCGAAGAGCTGCATGAAGACAGAACGTTCCTAGCCTGAAACAAGTACACGACTTTGAGACTTGTTGTGCAGCAGCCTAATAAATTTGTGGCCGAAATGTACCGAAAAGAAAGAACACCAAATAATTCCGGCGATTCTGATAGCGTTCAGAGAATAAGACAGTGACTTCAGCGCCGACTTGGGGCTTACGTGCCACCAATAAGAAAAATCAGGGAGAGACTGCAGTAGCCCCTGAAAACAAACGATCATGAAAAAGACTGAAACAATTGTCAGGGCACAATCGGAAACAAGCGGGGGAAGACCGTTCTGCTGGAATGGATAATTGAGCAAATAAATCATGATAGGCACAACGATTACATAGCTCAAAGCGATTGAATTGCCCGCTGTGCTCCATACGGCTCCCAGAAACATGAGTGCCGCGCCCAGCGAAGCCACGGCAAGCAACAGTTTTGGCCTCAGGCGGAAAAACCCGGTAAATCCTAATCTGCGATCGAATTTAAGACCGACCCAATACCAAAATAAGACGACGTTGCAGAAAAAGCAGATGTCGTAGGCAGACAAATAGAGGCTGCCGCATTCACAAACCCAAGCCCCGTCCGGCGCTCCCCAAACGGTTGCCAGCTTTGTTGCCAGCAGTGCGGGAAAATTCAGGAAGTCGCTTACTAATTCCGCATGAGTCACAAAATCGGGTATGGGCTCGTAGAAATGCATGGCACGGCGCTGCAACTGGCTCAGCGAGAATAAGGAAAGCGCAAGGGCAAGCTGCACTATCGGAAGAACTCTGCGCCAGGCAACTCTTCTTAAAGAGAATGTCACATCGTGATTAGACGCCAGGCTGGGCGCGTTTGTTCTTACTTTTCCAACGCAGGACTTCACCGGGCCGATCCACTTCGCATGTCTTGCGCGAAGTTCTGAAATGCAACCAGGTCTTCTGGCGTTCCCGACGCTCCCAGGTCGCTCCGTCTTTTGAGGGCATCCCGGGCCGCATCTTCCGGCGTCCAGTACTTCCGGAAGACGCCCTCTCGCAGGTATCGCAGCTCTTGCAGCGTTGAATCAGAGGCGCCTGCATATTTGTCGGCCTGAGACAGGAAGAAGTCGAAGAGCGGTTTAGGAATCTCAAATGAATCGGCGGCATCCCGGCGACTGTATTCGTAAATCGTCTTCTGCTTCCAGGGATCGAATTTCCTCGTCCCGAGCGAATCGGTTACATCGAGAAAGATCTGCGAAGTAGGCACCACCACGCGCACCGGCAGTCCACCCGCCGGACGCAATACCCAAACCGCCACCGTATGGTTCGCCGCCGGCCAGAACAACCCAACGCCCTTGATCCCGGCGCGTTCAGCGAGAAATGCATACAGAGCCGAAAGCTCGTCGCACTCCGCAGAAGCCGTGGGTACGGTTGAAGAGGGTTTCCCGACACTGCGCCACTGCTGCCAGATTTTGTCGGAATTAGGCGGCTGGTTGGTGATTGTCCAATGAAGGTTCCAGAACCCCGCGTCACGGGTCGCCTCGTATAGCAGACGCACCATCACATAGTCGGGATAGCTCACACTTTCAGGCCGCAGCTTGTATGTCGATGTGAAAGATTGAAAACTAAGCCGCATGCCTGTGCTACCCTCGAGGCTCTTGGCTTTGCTGCGAAGTATGCTGACGAATTTCGGCAAGCTGGTGTCCGAAGCAGAACCGGGATGAGCCGGCCTTGGCTCCGCCGCGTAAAGCAAGGCGTTGACAGTGACCAGAGCCAAAGCCGCATAACCCTTTACGTTTGCCATTTTGCCATTCCCGTTTGTATCTCGTGATTCCTCAGCGCCGTTTTTTGGCGCGAAGGATCTTTGTGGTTTCTTGTTCGGGCGATGCCGTTCACTGCTTACAATAAAAATTCAAAAAATCCCTTTAAAACATGTAGACACCAGCAGCGGGCTTTTTGTTCCACAGCACGAATCCAATCAAGACCGTATCAGGCGTAAAATAAAGCCTGCGCCGGCGCATGAAGAAAACCCCAAGGCCGAGCTCGAAGAAGACTTCAAAGAACTTGAAGACCCGTGTGGGGTCACGCCCTGCGGGCTCCCCGGCCGCGGGCGATGGCGCATCGCGGAAGGCCTTGTCTATTTCCCATCCAAACAGAGCCTCGCGTAACGGCGCGTCATCCCAGCCGGTCTCCAAAAACCCCCATGGCATTCCCGACTGGCGTCTCGAGCAGCCCGATTTCACTACGGTTGAAGTCAGCAAGAATGGCAACGTTCACTATGAAGTCCGGGGAAATCTGCGCGCGCCCGCGCCGCCGATCCGAGATTCCAAATACTTGAAGCCCGAGCAATGCGTCGAACTTTATCGCTGGATGCTGCTCAACCGCAAAATGGAGCAGACCCTGGAGACGCTCTACAAGCAGAGCGAAGTCGTGGGCGGCGTTTACTTTGGCTTGGGACAGGAATCCTGCTCCTGCGCCTCGGCCTACGCGCTTGGCAAAGATGACTGGTTCGCGCCCATGATCCGCAACCAGGGGGCGCAACTGGTGCGCGGCTTCCATGCGCGCGACATCATGATGCAGTACATGGCCAAGGCGGGCTCGCCCACCCACGGCAAAGACGGAACTTCCCATTATGGGGATATCGAAAAACGCCACATGGTCTCGCCCATCTCGATGCTCGGCGACCTGATCCCGGTGATGGCCGGCGTTGCCCTGGGCGCGCGCCTGCAGGGACGCAACCTCGCTGTGCTCACCTGGATCGGCGATGGCGGCCAATCCACCGGCGTGACCCACGAAGGCCTGAACTTCGCCGCCGTGCAGAAGCTCGGCCTGGTGCTGATCGTTGAAAATAATCTCTGGGCATATTCCACTCCCACAGAAATGCAGTTCGCTGTGAAAGACCTGGCCGACCGCGCCATTGGATACGGAATCCCCGGCGTAATCGTTGACGGCACCGACGCCTGCCAGGTCTATGACGCAACCTACGAAGCCGTGCAGCGCGCCCACCGCGGCGAAGGCGCGTCATTGATCGAAGCCAAGATGATGCGCATGAAAGGCCACGCCATCCACGACGCCGCAGCCTATGTCCCGCAGGAGCTGATGGAATACTGGCGCAAGCGCGATCCCATCGCCCGCTTTGAAAAATATTTGCTGGAAAAGAAATGGCTGACGCCCAAGCAGAACGAAGCGCTCATCGCGGAAGTAGAAAAAGAAGTAGAAGAAGAGCGCGCGGTGGCCGAGGCCTCACCCATGCCCAATCCCGAAGACGCAGCCAAAGGCGTATGGTGCGAAGGCTGCCACGAGGTCAAGCCAAAATATGGAACGCCGAAAGTTGTGAAAGGTTCCGGAAAATTGAAAGAATCCGAAGCGGCAATACATTTTAAGTAGCAATCAGTATTTAAATGACTCAATTTTTTCTCTGTGTCTCTGTGCCTCTGTAGTGAACTTTCTTTGGCTGAGTGCTGAATGCTAATGAGTCCAACCACCTATCTCGAAGCCATCCGCCAGGGAATCTGGGAAGAGATGGAGCGCGACCCTGCTGTCTTCTGTATTGGCGAAGATATTGGCATCTACGGCGGAGCGTTCAAAGTCACCGAGGGGTTCATTGACCGCTTCGGTGCTGCGCGCGTGATTGATACGCCCATTGCCGAGTCGGCGATTGTGGGCGCGGCCTACGGAGCGTCGCTGACGGGCTTGCGCCCCGTGGCCGAGTTCCAGTTCATGGATTTCATCGGCTGCGCCTTCAACCAGATCGTCAACATGGTGGCCAAGTCGCACTACCGCTGGTCGGCGCCCGCTCCACTGGTGCTGCGCGGGCCCTGCGGCGGCGGCGTGCACGGCGGGCCTTTTCATTCGCAGAACCCGGAGATGCCTTTCGTGCATACGCCAGGGATGAAAGTCATCGCGCCGGCCACGCCACGCGACGCCAAGGGGCTGATCAAATCCGCCATCCGCGACAATAATCCGGTGCTCTTTCTGGAACACAAGCTCCTCTATCGCCGTATCAAAGAAGAGCTTCCCGAAACGGGAGATGAGATTATTCCCATCGGCAAAGCGCGGATAGCGCGCGTGGGAAAAGACATCAGCGTAATTACTTACGCCGCTATGGTGCACACCGCGCTCGAAGCGGCAGACATTCTGGCCAAAGAAGGAATCGAGCTGGAAATCGTTGACCTGCGTACGCTGCTGCCACTCGATCGCCAAGCGATTGCCACGACGGTGAAGAGGACGAACAAAGTCATCATCCTGCACGAAGACACTAAAACCGGCGGCCTGGCGGGAGAGATCACCGCCATCATCAACGAAGAGGCCTTTGAAGATCTGGATGGCCCTATTGTTCGCATCGCCTCGCTCGACACACCCGTGCCATTTTCTCCTCCTTTGGAGAAATTCTTTTTACCCAAGGCAGAAGACATAATGAGAGAGGCGCGAAAACTGCAAGCCTATTGAGGAACCGAGGATTCCATGGAAGCCACGCTCAAAAATCTGCGGATCATACAGATGGCGCTGATAGGCTCACTCGGACTTTTGGTCTATCTTATTGAACGTATCCACACGGCGCCGGCAATCTTAAAACCTGCAGTTCTCATGGTGTTCATTGCTCTGGCTATTTACCTTACATTCTCTATTATTTCTTTTCGAACGCGATTTCTTTCCCGCGCCGAAGAGAAGCTGCGGCTTCAGCCGACTGATGCGGCTGCATTGAAAAAGTGGCGGGTATTGCACATCGCGATTTTTGGAATGTGTGAAAGTCTCGGTCTTTACGGAATCGTGTTAAGAGAGATGGGCGCTTCTTTCTCTCAAGCTGCGGGTTTCTATGCCGGCGCAATCGTTCTCATGTTGCTTTCCACGCCACGCCGGCCATAACATTTTTGTTGAGAAAATTTCACTATGAAAATCAACCCTATCGCCTGGTCAAGCGTTCAACCTGAAGCCATGTCGCCGCTGGTGACGCGCCAGTATGTCTCGGGCGAGCAGATCACGCTGGCTCGCTTTGAGCTAAGGAAGGGTTCCGTAATTCCCGAACACAAGCACGCCAACGAACAGATCAGCTCCATCGTCTCTGGCTCTCTCGTCTTCCACATGGATTCGCGCGAGATTACGGTGCGCGCGGGAGAGTTTCTGGTGATTCCACCCAATGTGCCGCATGCGGCCGAAGCGCGCGAGGATTGCGTTGCCATTGATGTCTTCAGCCCTCCGCGGGCCGACTGGGCGGCGAAAGAAGATAGCTATTTGCGGGGAAAGTAGAAGAACAGTTTCAAGTTTCGGGACTCACAGTAAGACATCCGCTGCCAGGCGAATGAGAAAAAACCTCCGATCAGGCCTGCAAGACAGGCTCTTCCCAAGCCACTGAAAAAGTTGAAAGTGTTTTCTAAGCGGTAACGATTTTCTCGTCGCCGCTCTTTTTCGCTCCATCCAGGACTTCAATCTGGTGGAAGCGCTCCAGGTCAACCATGACGGGTTTGCCGCCGGGGTGTTTGGTGAACACACTGGCGAAGCGCGCGTTCCAGACGATCTCGTCGGCGGTATAGGAAGTGCGGCTGTACACGATCTGAGCAAAAGCTTCGTCCACGCCGTTCATCAGGATGAGGAACTCGCCCTTGGAGTCGTATAAATCCTGTGGCTTCAGGCCGTAGAGCGGGCTGTTCCCGTCAATGGGATGAACCACGGTCCAGGTCAAAGGAAAGAAGGTCACCTTCTCGCGCTCCAGCGCCAGTTGATAGTACTGCCGTATGGTGCCGTGATCGGTGTGTTCGAAGCGTGAGAACAACAGTTTGGCCTGAACCTCGATAATCTCGTTGCGGCGGCCGTTGACAATGCGGAATTGAAAGGCAGTAATGCCGCGATACGGTGCAATGACGGCATGATCGCTGTAGATGATCTTTGCCGTGGGACGCGAGAAGCGGGCGAAGAGGACGCCGGCCACCAGGGCGACCGCCAACAAACTCACAAAGGACTCCAGCGAAGCCAGCACATTGGCGCCAAACCCCACCGGAACCACGTTGCCGTATCCGATGGTGGTGAAGGTCTGGATGCTGAAGAAAAACGCCCGCCAGAAACCGGCGCCAGTGTTCGAGTTGCCCTGCAGTGCCAGTGGACCAAGCGCCACGAAGCTCAGCGCAAAAAGGACATTGATGAGTACGAACGAGCCCGCCATGACGACAGTAAACCGTAACGCGCTCATGGTCAGCAGCAACTGGTAAGCGTGCAGCGAACGCCAGAATCCCAATCCATGGCGGCGCACGTTAAAGCTGCCATCGCGGTTCAGCAGGCGCTGCGCAGACTCCTGCGAAACCACGCTGCCAAACCCCAGGTCGCGGTTTTCTCTTTCCACGTCAACCGGCGAAAGCTTGGTATTAAGTGTCGCCATTGCTTAGATTGTACAGAAAGGGCTTTTATCTAAGGGCTCCGCAGCGCTGCACTCCGTCCCGCTGCGGCGATCTGGCGGCGGTATTTGGCTCTTGGAATATCCGAAAAGCCGGGTTAGAGTTGTGCCGTGACACTGGCTTATCTTTATGCTCCGGCGCTGCTGCTGGTCTATTACACGGTTGTGTGGTTTTTCTACGGACGCGACCCCAGGCCCGGGCCCGTGATTACCCGCTACACGCCTCCGCCCGGACTCACGCCCGCAGCCGTGCGTTATCTGCTGTTGAACAATACCGATGGCCGCAGCCTGGCCGCATTGCTGGTCGACCTGGCGTGGCGCAAGCGCATCACCATCGAACCGCTGGATAGCAAATATCGCGTGCGCTTCGTGAACTCTTCCACCCCGCAGGAACCGCTGCCGCCAGAAGAACAAATCGCCATGGAGCTGCTGCTGGCCTGGGATACGCCCACCACCGCCGGCCCCATAACCCTCGACATGGACTACGCCCCTCGCAACTCGGGGCTCATCATGGGAATTTTAGGCTCGTTACAAAAGCAATACGACGGCGTGTTTTATACGAACAATTACGGGCTCATAGCTTTGGGAGTGCTGGCCACCTGCCTGTTGACCGGCGGTATGGTATTCACCATGCCGCCAACCGGCGGCGAGATTACATTCCTGGCTCTATGGTTTTTGTTATTGTTTTTGATATCGGCCATTGTTCTCTCTACGGCAATAAATGCCATGACCGGAAGATCGGCCATCAAGAATGTGATTTTTGTTTTTGTACTGCTGTGCGCGCTATTGGGGTTGTTGGGTTGGCTGGCCTTCCACATCGCGCAGCGTTCGTCATGGGATTTTGTTGGGGCGCTGGGTTTGCTGGCCGCGATCAATATGATTTTTGTCCCCCTGATGAAGGCCCTCACCAAAAAAGGCCGCGATCTGATGGATTATCTCGCCGGCTACCGCCAGTACCTGATCGCGGTAGAAAGCGACGCCATGAGCCGCATGAATGCGCCCGCCAAACCACCTGGCTTGCTGAATGAGCATTTGCCCTACGCTATTGCCCTCGATGTAAAAGTAAACTGGGGCGATCACTTCAGCAGCGCCTTCTTCTTCACAGCAGCAGCTTCAAATGATGCATAACGATTCCGAAAGAGAACCAAACTATGTTCTATCTTCTGAAGACCGAGCCCTCTGAATATTCTTTCGCTGACCTGCAACGCGACGGCGCAACCGTCTGGGATGGGGTCACCAACCCCGTGGCGGTAAAGAACCTGCGCGCCATGCAGCCGGGAACGCAACTGGTCATCTATCACACCGCCGACGAGAAGCGCGTGGTTGGCACGGCCTCGGTGGTCTCCGTGGATGGCAGCGATCCTAAGAATCCCAAGGTAAAGATCAAGGCTGGCAGTGCTCTCACCCGGCAACCATCGCTGGCAGAGATCAAGGCGAACAAGCTGTTCCAGGATTCTCCGCTGGTCAGGCAGGGCCGGCTTTCGGTGGTGCCTTTGACCGAGGAGCAACACCGGTTCCTGGTTAAAGAAAGTTAGTATCAAGGAACTTTCGGCTGGCTGCGGGTAGAGACCCGGTATGCTCCCAGGAAAATTCAGGAGCGGGAACGCTGTTTCTCCCTGCGCTCGTAGAGCTTAAAAATAATCAGCATGGCCAAAATCCAGAGAACAAATCCAGCGGCCATGAAGAGCAGCATCCATCCCAGCATGGCGATGCCGTTTCTGGGGCGCTGAAACAATGCTGCAATCAGCGGCAGAAACATCACCAGCAGAATAAAAAGCCACTCAGGATACTGATATCCCAAAAAGCTTCCTGGCGAGCGCGGCTCTTTGCCAGATGGATCTGGGGTTGACGATGGCGTTTCGTCGGGCATGCGCCTAACCATAGCACAGGCCAAGCGGATACACTTTTGAAGATATGAGATTGCCGGCCGCGCTCGAACATGGCATCGAAGATCAACTCTCCGCATTCGACCGCAAAGGGCTGGCGCGGGCTGTAGAAGAGCTCTCACGCAGCTATCGGAACCCATCGGCAAGCGGGGGGCTTTCCACTGGGTTTATCAACAACGACTTGCAGCGCGCTGCTTACCTGCTCACGCGCCTGCCCGCGACCTACGCGGCCATTCATGCCGTGCTGCGGGAAGTCAAGGAACGCATGCCTGGCGTTGAAGTCCGTAGCCTGCTTGACCTGGGAGCGGGTCCAGGAACGGCCATGTGGGCAGCAGCTGAAATTTTCAGCGAATTGGAACAAATAATGCTCATTGAGCAATCTAACGGGTTCATCCGCTTGGGACAAAAGTTCGCTGCCTCTGCTCCCTCTGCTGCTATTCAAACCTCCCGCTGGGGAGAAGCCGACTTGAAACATGAAACCCAGCTTCCCGAACACGATCTAATAGTCATCTCATATGCTTTGGGAGAGCTGCCCTCCACGAGCCGCAGCCGGCTTTTGTTGAGCGCATGGCGGGCTGCAGCGAAGGTAATTGCAGTGATTGAGCCGGGGACTCCGCGCGGTTTCGAAGTCATATTGCATGTGCGGGATGAGTTGCTGCAGAAGAAGGCGCATCTGATAGCGCCCTGCCCCCATGAGAAGCAATGTCCTATGAGCTTGTGTGGCACAGCCGTCCCCGGCTGTGTCTCGCCGGCCTCGAAGATAAAACAGGATTGGTGCCACTTTGCGCAACGGCTGGAGCGCACTTCGCTGCACAGAAAATTGAAAGCTGGTGAGCTGGGGTATGAAGACGAAAAGTTTTCTTACATCGCAGCCAGCCGGCAATCTGTTCCGTTGGCTGAAGCGCGAGTTGTCAGGCATCCGATCCAGCTCAAAGGACATATCAAGTTGGAGCTGTGCACGCGAGAAGGCTTGAAGCAGGAAACCGTAACCCGCAGCCAAGGCGGCGTGTTCAAAATTGCCCGTAAGGCGAAATGGGGGGAAGAGTGGGCCCCGGACCGCGATAGTCCTCCGAATACATTGGAATTCTAATTTGTCACTAACGGACTCTGGCATGCGCTCTCCTCATGCCATGCTGTAAAATAAATATTTGCTTACTGTCATCCACGCAAGCTAGAGGAGCACCATGCCCACAGATGTAATCATGCCTCAGATGGGGGAATCGATTTTTGAAGGCACGCTAACCAAGTGGCTTAAAAAGCCCGGCGACAAGGTCCAGCGCGATGAGCCGCTGTTTGAAATCTCGACCGATAAGGTAGATGCCGAAATTCCCGCTCCCGCCAGCGGTGTTTTAAAAGAAGTCAAGGTCGCCGAAGGCGCCACCGTGCAGGTGAATACGGTCGTGGGCGTGATTGATGTCGAAGGCAGCGCCGTGGCGGCCGCACCCAAACCGGCGCCGGCTGCAACCCAGCCGCAAGCGCCGCCTCCGCCTCCATCTCAAAGCACGAAGGCTCCTGAGCCTACCAAACCACCTGTACCTGCCGCTCCTGCAGCAACGCAAGCTCCCGTGGCTGCCGGCCCAGGAACCAACGTGGTGATGCCGCAAATGGGCGAAAGCATTGTCGAAGGCACGCTGACCAAGTGGCTAAAAAAGGTTGGCGAAAAAGTGCAGCGTGACGAGCCCTTGTTTGAAATCTCGACCGATAAAGTCGATGCCGAAATTCCCGCACCGGTGGGCGGAATTCTGACCGAAATCAAAGTTCAACCCGGCACTACCGTGCAGGTAAACACGATTGTGGGGGTGATTGGCGGGTCTTCATCTGCGGCCGTAGCCGCTCCCGTAAGCGACGGGCGCAAAGGCGAAGCAGCCCGTACCGGCGGTGACGTAACCAGACAACGCGCGGGCGAAGAAGAGATGGAAGTCTCTACTACAATGCGCCAGCGAGCGGCAGTCGAGCCAGCGGCAAAAGCACAGGAGCGCAAGGCGGTAGCCCAGCAATCCAATCAGGTGATCTCGTTCCCGGCTGTGGACCGCGATCAGCAAGGCCAGCGCATCCGCTCCAGCCCGCTGGTACGCCGCATTGCGCGCGAGAATAATGTTGCTTTGGGCAATATCCCCGGCACCGGCCTGGGCGGACGCATTACCAAGAACGACATCCTGGGCTTCGTCGAAAAATACGGCCAGGGCGGCATTCCGGCTTCGGCGGCGGCGGCGTTAAGTCCGACTCCGGTCTTGACCGCAACCGCTCCGGCGCGGCCGGCAGCTCCGGCGCAAACATCAGCGCACATGCCCCCTGCCGTCGCAGGCGAGCTGGTGCCCATGACGCCCATGCGCAAGAAGATTGCCGAGCGCATGGTGGAATCCAAGCACACCAGCGCGCATGTGCACACCGTATTCAAAGTAGACATGACGCGCATCGTCAAGATCCGCGAGCGCGAACGTGGCAAATTCGAGCAGGCCCATGGGGTCAAGCTGACCTACATGCCGTTCATCGCCAAAGCCCTGATGGCGGGAATCAAGGCGATGCCCATCGTCAACGCTTCGGTTGAGGGCGACAGCATCCGCTATCATCGCAACGTCAACATCGGGATCGCGGTGGCGCTCGATTGGGGATTGATTGTGCCGGTTGTGAAACAAGCGGAAGAGCGCAGCTTCCTGGGATTGCAACGCGCCATCAACGACCTGGGCGAGCGCGCCCGCAACAAGAAGCTGGTGCCCGATGAGGTGACCGGCGGGACCATCACTATTACCAATCCGGGAATCTTCGGGCCGCAGTTCGGCACTCCGATCATTCTGCAGCCACAGCTCGCCATTCTGGGCATGGGCGGAATTTTCAAGGAGCCTGTGGTCGTGACCGATAAAGACGGCAACGATTCCATCCAGATCCGTTCCATCATTCGCTTAACTCTGGGATACGACCATCGCGTCATTGATGGCGCCGATGCCGATAAATTCATGGTCGCGGTTAAACACTACCTGGAAAACTGGAACGAAGAGATCGGATAAATCCATTTTTGGCCATTCCGCAAATGGAACTTTGACGGCAGGCGGCTGGCCTGCCGTTCTCGTTTACAAATCTTTACACGTCAATCGCCAATATAGTTGATAGTGCAACTAACTATCGGGGCCGTAATTGTCAGACTAATTAGTTCCAGTTTGGAACTATGAATCCCAGTCAACCAAATTCTTCGAAGTTTCATCTATACACTCGTATGCAAGAAGAAAAAATTCTCTGGCTGAATTGCTAATCCGCTCCGCCGATTCTTATTCCTCCTGGAGCGGCTTACAAATCCTGTATATGGAGAACGCGCAAACACCGCGCTCAGCGCGGGCAGAATTATTGCGTTTAGAAACATGACTGACCAGCTATGTTTGCCGGGCGCCGCGGTTCCGCGCTCGGGAATATATCTCGCGTTTCATAACCGCCATCGCGCAGTCCATGAAATTCTATTTCTGAAAGGCGAATCTTTCCCTCTGTGCAACGGTTGCCACAATGAGGTGCGTTACACCCTCAAGCAGGCCGCTCCCCACATTATGGAAGACGATGACTTTCGTTAACAGCCGCGTTCTGATTCAGCGGCGAACCAGGGAGGGCCGCTTTTTTTCATTGCTCCAATTCTGAAATGGATTGCGCGAAGAGAAGCGAAAGCTTTCAATCAGCTCACGCACCCGCTGGCGCCGCTGCAGCAGCTTTTCCAGCAGCCGCTGAAGGGTCGCGGTATCGTGCTCGTACCACTCCGCCGGCACATATTGGGCTATGTCCCATAGCGTATTCGGGTCGAGCTTTTCGATGCGGCTCAGCCAGGGCTCGAATGAGTCCCATCCGATCACGCCCGCATAGACCGCGTTGGAAGAAAAGATGCCGCGCAAGGGCGAGTCGGGAAAGTCCCACTCTCCGGCATTGAAGCAATGCCCCTGGTCCACCAGGGCTGCGGTGTGTTTGCGCTCGCGGGTGCGCTTCCAGTAGATCACCTGGCGGCTATCGGTATTGCAGCACCATTTGTCGAAGGCAAGGGCGCCGGCAAAGACCTCCGGATTGCGCACTCCGCCGGAATCGTGAAGCAGGAGCGAATCCGGCATATATTCCAAAACGTGCCCATCGCGTGGATCAACGATAAAACGCGAGCCGAATTGCAGGCCGGGAGCGCACGGTACTTTCTTGCTGGCCAGTTGAATATGCAGCTCGGCAGTTTCCTGGATCAGCCAGTCGCTGACCTCCACAATTTCAGCCACCGGCACCGGCAATCCGATGAAGCCCGCCAGCCGTGTGGCCAGCCACTCGTTGGCCAGGATGCGCGCATGTTGGGGATTATTCTGGAACTTTACGACGTAGAAGTTGCCGTCAGCGCCGCGCATGAGATGTGATTGCGCGCCGCCCCGCATGCGACGGACGTGTTGTGTGATCGGAACCGGCACGTTATCGCACGCAGCGAACTCTGATGCCAACAGCAGCCCAGTGTTTCAAGTAATTTATGGGAAAAGGTTATCCCTGAATATAACAGTAATACCATAGACCGGAATTGCTGCTACAAGATTTTAAGACAGGACTAGCCTGATTATTTATATATAACAGCACATGATGTCAGAAGCTCTGCGGTTGAACGCCGAGGGGCGACAGAGCGTTCTCATCGAAAGGTTAGGGCGTACCCTTCGAACTGGCAATAGAGTCGTTGGCCGCTGAAGCGCGCAGAAAGTTGCGTACGCTTTCCACGTACACATCCTTCCAATCCACCACGTATCTGCGCTCCAGGATGTGGGTCTGCGCCTGCTCCAGTTCCCAGCCTGATGAACAGAGAACCGCAAGGGCCATCATGGGCGCTCGATGGACGCCCGCCGCACAGTGAATATAAAGGCGTGATTTGGGATCTTGCACCGCCTCGCGGGCAAAATCCGTTCCGTATTCAAAAATCTCGGGGGATTTGGGCTGGAAATCGTCGTCAATCGGGACCCACAAAACCTTGATCTCCCAGGGCTCGGCCAGGGGGCGGTCGTCGAATTCCACCTGCATATTAATGATGTGGGTAATACCCAACTGGACCACTTCCAGCATGTTCTCTTCATTCCAAATGCCGCCGCCGACGGCAATCTGCTCCGTGATCCAGGTATAGTCCATTCTCTTCCCAAAGAAGTCCAACAGGGTTGGATGCAGAATCAATGCAAAACAAATTGAGTTTCGTCCTTACAGTATAAATTGAAATTGGCGGCAATTCTCCTTTATCGGCAAACTCTCATGCGTGTGCGCTGGTCGTTTACTATAGCGTTATAGCGTTACGCTATACTTCCTAAAGATGAAATTCAGGACGCTGCAGGACAATCTGCGCAAAATTCTGCAGGAGCGCATTGAACGCCGGGAACTCAACGGATTGAGGCTGGCCCGCATGACCGGGTTCAGGCAGGCGCACATTTCCAACTTCCTCAACCGCAAACGCTCTCTCAGCATGGAAGGGCTCGATAAAGTATTACAGGTTCAGCGCCTTTCCGTGCTTGACCTGCTCGATCCTGCCGAGATCAACAAGCGCGCCAGTATATTGCCGCCTTCCGAAGATGAGTTTGACAATGTTTTACTGGTGGAAGGCGCAGTGGCCGCCGTTCAACCCCTGGTGCAGAACCAGGATGTCAAAGAGATTTTGAAATTCAAAAAGACATTTCTCAAGCGGCTGCGTCCCCACCTCTATAACTCCTCGCGCAACGGCTGGTCCCGATTTGTCATGGTAAAAGCGGATGCTCGTGACGCGATGGCGATGGCTCCCCGGTTGCTCCCGGGGTCAACCGTCTTGATCGACCGCCATTACAACTCCCTGGAGCCATATCGCAAGGGCGAACGTAACATGTACGCCGTATGCAAAGACAATGGCTGTACAGTCCGCTACGTCGAAGTTGCGGAACGAACGCTGGTGCTGCGTCCGCATAATCAGGATTTTCCTATTGATGTGATTCAGATGGAAGCCGGCAAATCGTTTGCCGAATACGTGATTGGCCGCATCTGCCACGTGGCGATTGAAACGTAAGCAGGCGGCGATCAGCCCTCCGGCATCAGTTCCGAAAAGCAGCAATTAGCACTTGGCATTTAGCCCATAGGGCACACTCAAGCTGCCAAAGAAGAGGGTGAATCTTGTGTCTTCCGGCTCCAGCCCTGGTTAGGGGCTAAATGCTAACGATTAAATGCTATTTGCTGCGTTTGGTTGAATTTTTCATAGCCGCAGCCTGGGCAGCGCGGCGGAGAAGCGAGGCCAGCACGACGCGATACATTTCGTCGAAGGGGGCCGGCTTGCCGGTCCAGATTTCGAACTGGCGGGCGCCCTGGTGCACAAACATCTCCACGCCCGAGATAATGTGGACATTCTTGCTGCGGGCAATCTTGACCAGGCGCGTTTCAATCGGGTTATAGATCATCTCCATCAAATACTTGGTCTTGATCTCTTTTTCGCTCAACGGGGCATCGTCATTTTTCTTGGAGGGCGCTTCATCCATGCCGACCGGGGTGGCGTTGATGATGACGTCAAACTCCAGCTTCTTGAGCGCCGAGCGCTGAATAAATTTGGCTTTGGCCTGGCGCGCCAGTTTTTCAGCCGGACCGGCGCTGCGGTTCAGGATAAATACCTGGGCATTGCGCTCACGCAATCCAAAAACCGCTGCCCGCGCAGCCCCGCCGGCGCCGAGTACAAGAATGCGCGCATTCTCCAGGCTCATGCGCTGCTCCAGCGGCCGCAGCACGCCAAAAACATCGGTATTGAAACCATACAGTTTGCCATCCTGCGAGCGAACCACGGTATTGCAGGCCCCCACTTTGGCGCTCAGTGGGTCGGTATTATCCAGGTGCTCCATGATGGCTTCTTTGAAAGGCATGGTGATGCTAAGACCGTGGATGGGAATTGCGCGCACGCAATTCATCAGGTCTTTCAGGGTATGCGCGTGCAGGTGCAAATATACGGCATTGATGCTTTCGCGGCGCAGCGCCGTATTCATCATGATGGGCGACAGCGAATGCGAGACCGGATCACCCGCGACGCCGTAAACTTTTGTGGCCGCATCCACCTGCTCTACGCGATAGGTTTCGCGAAGCGTGCGGCCGGTGACCTGTCCGGGAGCGGTTTCTTCCCCCGGCGTGGCTGAAGCAAAGGTGAATTGACTGCCAGCGCGCAACCCCAGAATACGGCTGATAATTCCCTGCTCACCCATGCAAACGCCTACCATGGAACGCTTCTCGCTGGTGCGCTCCAGGAATTTCATCATGATGACGTTGTCATAGAGATTGGTAGCCGTGCTGATGACCTTGATGTAATCGGCTGGAATGCGTTCCATTTCGGCAAAAGTCTCGTCGAGTTTTTTGGTGGTGCGGAAGTCGTGGAACGAAAGAATGAGCGCGGCCTTCTGGCGGATCTTCTGGATTTCGGCCGGCTTGAGTTTCTTGGCGCTTTGTATGTCGAGATCTACAAGCTGGCAGCCCATATCGGCGGCCTTGAGCAGAATGTCAACCTCAGACTGCACCGAGCCGCGGAATTTGCCTCCGCTTTTCACCCTGCGGCAGGTGGCAATTGCCAGCGCCTCGGGGTGGAACTCCAGAAAGCTCTTCAGCACCGGAAAGGCCGACCCCGGACGCGAGAGATAGTCCAGACGGAATTCGATAAAAGGGTTCTCCCGGACAACGGCCTCCGCTTTTTGCGCCAATTCCGTGGGAGTGGCCCCAATCAGAGCCACGCAGACACGCGGCAACCTCAGCAGCCGCGGGTTAAACCGGGGTGCTGGCTCAAAACTGGCAGATTTAATGGCACTTGGCATTTTGAGAGACTGGCGCGTCATCATACAGAATGCACCATACCAGATGCAACCCGCGAGTCTTTTCTGTCCTAACCCAAAGGTACGTATCAGTTCAGTTAACAGGGTGTCCGGGAGTTCCCTTGACCCATGTCCTTAGCTTTGTTAGCGTTGCAACCGGATTACTAGCTTTTTCGGCAGGCGTTTCCCGGCATGGCAGGCATGACTTCTGCCCCTGAAACGGCTGCTGGCGGCGTATTTCCCGGAGGGATCATGAGAAAAACCGGTTTTGTGCTGTTTATTCTGGCCTTTGCGGCGCTTGCCACCGGGCAGCAGACGCAACAGCCAGCTTCGCAGCAGCCACAGCAGGCGCCCGGCTCGCTACAGCAGGGCCTGCAAGAGCCCTTGCCGCCGCCACCACCGCAGCCTGTGGTCGCCAAGACCAATCTGGTGGAAAAGGCAGACGCCCCCACCTACAGCGACGTCAACTGCGCCGGATTTATTACGAATCAACAGGTTCCCGAGGGAACCTATGTAACGTCTGGATGGGATACCCCTACACAAACCCGCTATGCCCAGGGCGAGTACATTTACCTGACCGGTAGCGGTTTCCAGGAAGGCCAGCAATATTCGATTCTTCGTAAGCTTACAGACCCGAACCGTTACGAATCCTTCAAGGGCCAGCATGGGGCCGTTGCTGCTGCAGGGCAGCCCTATTCGGAAATCGCTCACGCCACCATCGTACAGGGAGGGGTGCGAGGCAATACCGCCATTGCACTGGTCACCTTTACCTGCGACGGAATTGTACCCCATGACTTGGCCGTGCCTTATGTCGAACGTGTAGTCCCAAAGTACAAAGACCCAGGACCTTTTGATCCTTTTGCGCCTGCCAATAGTAAGACAACCGGAAGAATAATTTTGGCCAAAGATTGGGATCAGCTTATGGGGAAGGGACGCATCGTCTACCTGAATATTGGAGCAGACCAGGGAGTCAAGGTAGGCGATTACTTCCACGCCACCCGCCTTTATAACGATCTGGCCAGCGACCCGGTTGATAAACTTTCATTCAAGGCTTCCACTCTTGAGGACACGCAGGCGCTGCCCAACGTGCCGAACTCCAAGATTAATGAACTTCCGCGGCGCTCTCTGGGAAACCTGATGATCGTGAATGTAAGCCCCAAGAGTTCTACCGGCATACTGACTTTCACTTTGGAATACATCAAAGTCGGGGATAGCGTGGAGATGTTCGAGCCGCCGCCACCGCCGCCGCCGCCGCCGGCTGTTTCGACGATTCCGACAATTAATTGCACGCCCAATCCGGCTACCGTGAAACGAGGCGAGAGTTCCACCGTCACCTGCGATGCCACCAGTCCGGATAATCATCCCCTGACGTTCTCCTACAGCACCTCTGCGGGCCGAGTGACGCCTCGCGATAACACCGCCGTGCTCGATACCTCCGATGTGGCTCCTGGCCCTGTCGGGGTGACCGGAACTGTAACCGATGACCGCAACCAGACGGCAAGCGCAACCGCAAACATCAACGTAGAAGCGCCGCCGGCAGCGCCGACGCCGACTTCGCAAAGCATCAACTTCAAACGCAACAGCGCTTACGTGGATAACAAGGCCAAGGCCATTCTGGATGGGGTGGCGTTGCAACTGCAGCAGCAGGCCGATGCTACTGCTGTAGTGATTGGGCATTCCGACACCGGGGAGCGCAAGTCCCTCGCCATGCTGCGCGCCACCAACATCAAGAATTACCTGGTGGGCAAAGGCATTGACGCCAAGCGAATTGAAACCCGTACCGGTGCAAATCCAGGGTCCGTGGCTGAAGTCTGGATTGTGCCTGCCGGCACCACCTTGCCGCCAGAAGCCGCTCCGGAACCAGCTCCGGCTGCCGAGGCTGCGCCAGAGGCGCCCGCTGCGGAAACACCTGCAGCAGCGCCGGTTAAGAAAAAACGCAGCCGCAAGAAATCTGCGGCGCCCGCGGCCACTCCGCAGTAAGCTCACACAGCACTACCCTACAGGCGCATGAATTTTTCATGCGCCTTTTTTATTTGATCACTAAAGAATTTAGAGATGGAAGAATAATTGAAACAGACAGCTTTTACGTTTTTGCTTTTCTCTGTGTCTCATTGTCTCTGTGGTAAGCCAGCTCTTGCGGTTTCTACCACGCCCACCTGGGTGACTTTCATGATCATGAGGACTTTGTCGTCTATATGGGTTCCGCTGCGGGAAAACTCGCTGACCTCGGCCAGCACGGCGTCCACAATCGCCTGCGCCGGTTTGACGCGATGGCTGGCTACGCACTCGGCCAGGCGCTCAGTGCCGTACTCGTCTTCCTGGGCATTCATGGCTTCGAGGATTCCATCGGTGCAGCAGACCAATACATCGCCCGGCGTCAGGCTGGCCGAGCCGCGATTGTATTCCGCGGTGGGAAACAGGCCGACCACGGTTCCGCCCTCTTCCAGAAGCTTGTACTTGCCGGTTTCCCCGTTGATCAGGATAGGCGGCACGTGGCCGGCATTGATGTAATGCAGTCCGCTGCGCCGCGTATCCACCAGGCCGAGAAAGATGCTCAGATACTTTTCAGACTTGGTGTCGTTATAGATCATTTCGTTCAGCGACAGGGCCAAAACCTCGAGCGAATGCAAGTGCATCACCAGGGCGCGCAATGTTGCCTGCAGGTTGCTCATGATGAGCGCGGAAGAGACGCCCTTGCCCTCGACGTCGGCAATCACCAGCAGCAGGGTTTGCGGCCCCAGGTTGAGAAAATCATAGTAGTCGCCTCCCACTTCAAAGCAGGGCTCATTCAAAACGGCGAGTTCGTATCCCGGAACCACGGGTGGGGCCTCAGGCAGCAGGCTCCTCTGGATCGTCCGCGCCAGCGCCATCTCTTTTTCCATCCGCTGCTTTTCGACGATCTCGCGATGCAGGCGCGCCTTTTCCAGCGCCATCGCCATGTGGCCGGAGAGCTTGTTGAGAAAATCAACATCGTCGCTGGTGAACCTGCTGGCGCCGCCCTTGTTGAGCAACTGGATCACGCCCACGATTTCACCGTCAAAATGCCGAATCGGCAGGCAAAGTAAAGAACGCGTGGTATAACCGAATTTCTTGTCGTAGCTGGAATCAAAATAAGGAAGGCTGTAGGCGTCTTCCACATTGATGATATCGCCGGAGGCCGCCACCATGCCGGCTACACCGCGTCCAATCGGTATGCGGATCTCTTCGTGATCGAGGCCCGAGGCAACAATGGACCACAGCTCTTTCGTCTTGTGATCTGCCAGAAACACCGATCCACGGTCGGCCTTGAGTTCGGTGCGGGCAATCTTGAGAATCAGCTCCAACAGCTCGGCCAGATCGAGGGTGGAATTGAGCAACCGCGTGGCCTCGAACAAAAGCGAGAGCTGGGTAATGGTCTTGAGGCTCCCCGCCTGGTTGAGCACTCCATGCACAGCCACACTGCAAACTTCGGCATAGAGCCGCCACCAGTTCAGCACCTCGGGGTCAGCAGTTTCTTTGCTGTAGTTGGCAAGCACCCCTATCAGCTCGCCGCGCGCCATAAGCGGAAAGGCGGAAATATTGCGCAACCCGACGCGCGAAGCAAATTCTTTGTCGAAGTCCGACAGCGAACTCAAGGCGATGTTTTCCAATGGCTTGCGCGTCTGTGCCACTTTGCCAATGGCCCCGCTGCCTGGCGATACATCTTTGTGCAGCCTTCCAGCTTCTATCCCCGCGCTGTGAGCGAGGCGTGCGGAAGAGCAGGCGGCGTCCCATAGCCAAAGCTCAGAGCGCAAAGACGCAAAGTCAGAGACCATGAACTCAGGAACCAGCGGCAGAATTTTGCTTGAATCTTCAGCAATGAACCGCGCCACTACATCGGCAAAGGCAGCGACGTAATCTTTGCGCTTGGCTCGAGAAGGCCTGGCCGCGCCCTTGTGTGCAACCATTGGATTCAAAGCTAAACCTTTTCCGCTGGGAAACTTGCCCGTGCCCATCCACAAAGTTCTGATGGGTGTATTTGGCTATTTACTATATGCGGGCCGGCAGTGCTTGTAAATAAGAGGATTGTTAAAGAGCATCACGGCATAGCAGCGGAAAGGGCTCTCATTCACTAAACTACTGGTCATAGTGCAGCAGCGCAAAGACGTCGTATTGCGAGAGCTTGTCGCGGCCTTTGAGGAAGTCCAGCTCGACTACAAAGCCCAAGCCTGCAATCTCGCCACCCAGGGATTTGACCAGTTGCACCGTAGCGCAAGCAGTACCGCCGGTGGCGAGCAGGTCATCTACGATGAGCACTCTCTGGCCGGGGCGGACCGCGTCTTTGTGAACTTCCAGGGTATCGCTGCCATATTCGAGGTCATAGGTCACCTTGGCAGTCTCGGCAGGAAGTTTTTTGGGTTTGCGCACCGGCACAAAGCCTGCGTTCAGGCGATAAGCCAGCGCCGGGCCAAAGATAAATCCGCGCGCCTCGATGCCCAGAATCAGATCGATGTTCCGGTTGAGGTAATACTCGGAGAGAGCATCAATCAGGGTTGCAAATCCCAGCTTGTCTTTCAATAGGGTGGTGATGTCGTAGAAGAGAATGCCCTTCTTGGGAAAGTCGGGGACTTCGCGAATCAGTTTTTTTAAATGATCACAATTGGTCGCCATCTTAGATTGCATTCGTGTTGCGCTCCAGCATATGGATTGTCATCAGAAACTTTGATGACCGGCAATGATATTTCAGGAATCCTCAATTTACAAAACTGCCGAACCCTCTCGCTTACCAGGCCCCCTCAATACGGAAGTTGCTGAGATTCGGGGGGGCCTCGGCGGGGCTCACTTCCAGGTCGTCTACCCGGGCGGCGCGGGGACCCTGTTTGAGTTTGGCTTCAAGCGCCGCGAGTTGCTGTTCGCTGCCGCTGGCCAGCACTTCCACCGCTCCATCAATATTGTTTCGCACCCAGCCGGCCAGACCTAACGCCTCGGCCTCGCGCTGCACAAACCAGCGGAAGCCAACTCCCTGCACCCGGCCTCGAACCACGTAGCGTTTTGTAGTCAAAGCTTCTAGCCTCTAGCTGCTAGCTTTGGTTGGATGGATTAAGCTCGCGACAGATATGCGCCTTCGGCCGTGTCGACCCTGATTTTTTCGCCTTCATTGATAAACGGAGGCACCTGCACGACCACGCCGGTCTCAAGCTTGGCGGGTTTGGTCACGCTGCTGGCGGTGGCGCTCTTCAGGCCCGGCTCGGTCTCGATCACGGTCAACTCAACGGTCTGTGGAAGCTCGACGCCGACGGCCTTGCCATCGTAGAACTCCACTTTGATTTGCAGATTGGCGGTCAGATAATCGGTAGCGTCTCCCAGCACGTCTTTATTCAAATGGATCTGCTCGTAGTTCTCGGTATTCATGAAGTAATAGTCTTCGCCATCGGCGTAGAGAAACTCCATTTCCACCTCATCCACCACGATTTTTTCGATGGGATCGGGCGAGCGGAAGCGGTGCTCGAACATGGCGCCGGTGCGCAGGTTGCGCAGCTTGGCCTGGATAAACGCGCGCAGGTTGCCGGGCGTGCGGTGCTCCACGCTGAAGACCGCATGCAGGTCATTGTTGTGCTTGATAATCATCCCGGGGCGCAATTGGGTTGCTGGAATTGACATTCCAAACTTCTCCTCAATGATTTGGGTCTTTGCAGGCTGGCCGCGCGCACAGCGCGAAGCAGAGGCAAACACAATATTGTACCTTATCTGCCCTGCTCTTCACGAGAGCTGCTGCTGATTGCCGCTTAGATATTTCTTTCTCTGGGACAACACTGCCCGCTCGCAGGTTTTCTAAATACACATTGCCGTAAGGTGAGAGACAGTGGGCTGTTACACGTCCCTTCCTGACGACCAACAATTTTGATCTTGGGAGGCCCCATGACCGACTACGAACGTTTTGGCGAATATCAATCCACCGAGCAGCAAGCCGGCGGCGGAGGCGTAGGACTGGGCATCACTATGCTGTTGATCGGCTTGGGTGCCGGCGCATTGACAGCCCTGCTGCTCGCGCCCCGCTCCGGACGCCAGACCCGCCGCATCCTGCGGCGTAAATATGAAGATGCCGTCGAGAATCTCAACGAACGCGCCGACGAGTGGCGTGAGCGCGGCGCCGGATGGGCCGAAACTGCCCGTGGCTGGGTGGGCGCGGCAAAAGACGCGGCCGAAAATGCCTCCGAAAAAATCAAGCCGGTTGTGAAAGAAGTGAGAAGGCGGGTTGAAAAATAGCAATCAAGTCAGGATTTACGATTTAAGAAGTACGATTGACGATTTTTCAAATCAAATCTGACTTCTTCAATCGTACTTCTTCAATCGCTAGAGTGTATTCATATTGAAGTCCACATCCACACCCACTCGTACTGCGATTGGCTGGCCATCTTTGCGCGCAGGTTCAAAGCGCCACTTGCGGACCGCTTCCATTGCCTTCTCATCCAGGCCAAATCCCATGCCTCGCACCAGGTGAACGTCCTGCACGTGTCCGTCAGTGGCCACTACGATCCACAGTGCCACCGTGCCTCGCAGTTTATTGAGACGCGCTGCGTCAGTGTAATCCGGATCTGGATCGTAGATGACCCTGGGAATCGAAACCCCGCCTTTGCCGGCAATAGGATATTCGCCGGCATCGGTTCCCGTGCCTGAACCTACACCTCCGCAACATCCTTGCCCAATGCCGCCTCCATGTCCAGTACCGTCAGAAGGCAAGCTCAGTACGCCATGAAACGGATCTCCCACCGGCGTGAGATCGGCCTTCACAACCGGAGCAATAATACTTTGCTGCACCGGTAGAACCGGGGTAGGAACCGTCTGGGTCGTCAGCGGTGCAAGCGGTTGCGGCTTCGCCGTTGGCAGGGCGCCCCGTGAAGGCGCCAACAGCGTGTGCGCTCCTCCGCCGCCAGAACTGGGAGCAAAAACCACCTCCGCAATGTGATAAGAACGCCGGCTCTGGTTGTTCATGCGCCACAGCGCGATTTGGCTGAGCCATAGCAGAAACAAAAGTGCAGTGCCGTGCAGCACCACCGACCAAAGAATTTTGCTGGAGCGGGAGGAATTGGAATGCGTGATGCCGAAAAGGCTGGGCAAAATATGCTGATGAGACCGCGGCGCCAACGGGGGGTGAGTGGACATAAGCTGTGCTGAAATTTAATTAGTATACTGAAGAACTCAGTATAAGTGGAAATTAACGTCAACGTTAACTTGTACGGCCACCGGCTGGCCATCTTTCCGGGCCGGTTCAAAGCGCCAGGTTTTCACGGCTTCCATGGCCTTTTCATCTAATCCCAGGCCTAACGAACGAACCACGCGCATATCGCGCACATGCCCATCAGGGCCGACAATGATCCATAGCACTACATCGCCTTGGTATTTCGCCTTGCGCGCCTCTTCCGAGTATTCCGGATCGGGCTGATAGATGATCCGCGGAGCGCTTACGCCGCCACCAATGCGATAAGCCCCACCGCCCATACCGCCGCCCCATCCTGGCCCAACGCCCGGGCCGTTTCCTGAGCCGACGCCTGTCCCGGAACCACTTCCAATACCGCTGCCCGAACCAAGCCCATTGGAGGCGGGCGCAACTGCCGCCAGTGGATCTCCCATCTGCGGCAGTGGCGGATTGATCGTTTGCGGCGCAACCACCGTGGGAGCAACAGGCAACTTCGGCTCATTTGGTTGAACCACTGTCGGCGGCGTTATCTGGTCAGGCGCCGTTTTGGGCAAAGCCCCCTTGGAAGCAACCAGCTTTTCATGGCTGCCGCCACCTCCGCCGCCGCCGGAAGGTCCTCCGACAGATGATGGAAGATAAGGACTGATGTCAATCACCGGTCCAAGCTTTTCTGCAATGATCTTGGGATGCTGCGCAATATAAGTAGTAATCAACACGACCAGCACGACAGCCAGGGTGTGAATGATAAAAGAGTAGATAAAATTTCTGGGCCGGGTCTGGTAGATTCCATAGCCCGCGCCGAACAGTGTAGGCAGAATGTCTGGCTGGCGTGCACCCGCGCGCGCTGGAGAAGACGTAGGCACTGGGGCATCACTTTTGATTGCAGGACTCGCCATGTATCTCTGAAGCTACCCTATGAATAACAGTATAGACGTGATTTTGCCAATTTTGGGTGCAAAAAAACCCCGAAGTACATACGCCTAAAGTACATTAACCGAGCATAAACAATTGTTAAATAGTATTAACTGGCGTGAACTTTCTCATTCTAAACCCCTATAAACCCATAGATTATCGCCGGGTTGCAGAATAGACAAAAATTTGACAACAGGGGTTCGGGAGGTTTGTAACCCGACTTGACTTGATGATGTCTTTGAATCTGCGGTGCATTCGCCGCGGATGCCCAAGACTGTCTGCTAGTAATACGCGGCGCACGGTGTTGCGGCTCCGCCCAGTGGTACGAGCGATGGCCTTGATTAAATGCCCCTCTTTATGAAGTGATCAACTGTCCATCCATTCCTCCAATTTGAGCAACCGCTCATTCCCCCTTCTCCACGGATCAAGGTACCGGTGCGGCTTTAATAGTGGGACGGGATTACGGCCCGCCCCACTGCCATATGGAGGGGTCAATTCTTCATGATCGTAAAGGGGTCAGTTTTAAATGAGCGCTGCCAAATTCATAGGCGATTGATACAAAGTTCTGACCATGCCTTGGGGACTCGAGAGTTTTCAGCAAGCCGGGTCAAGCGGGGGTGAGCCAAATGTGAGCGCCGAACCAGCGCGGACATTGGCGAGGGCGCAGCAGCGAAGCGTTGCGGAGCCCTTAGATCGAAAGAGCAGCTTTCGCCACTGGCAAACCGAACTGATAGGCAGAGTTGAAATAGAATCTCCGTGGACTGCGCGACGACTAGGGCGCTTGGGAAGAATTCCCAGGCTGATTCGAGAAGGAAGCTAAACTTCTCCACCCTCCGTTTTTTCGATATACGAAGTACGCAAATCAGATCAATATTTTAGGGCGCTAGCGGGGTGGCCCACCCGGCGAGGGTGTACGGAGTAATCCATGTCCCTGCCGCGACTGTACAGCACGTTCATGGTTTAATGTAATCTTAGCGAACGGATATTTACCAGCTATGAATCTGCTTAATCGGATATTCCGGGATGAAGGTCAATCCGAGTATTATTGAAAATCCCAAGTTGCTTGCGGCAATCGAGGCGGTTGTGAAGGATGACAACATCGATACACGTGATCGACTATACGCAGCACTCCTAGATGCGACTTTCTTGGTTCCCACGCCCGAGCTACCCCTCCAGTGGTGTACTCCGGGAGATCATGTTGTCGATGGCAAAACGGGATTTAAGATCGTCACTGTTAACAAAGTCCGATGGGAAACAAGTTACCCCGATATTCAGCGATGAACCTGTCCTTCGGAAGTGGACCCAAATACTCCCTGGATCGGGCTCAGAGCACGCGACTACTTCCCTCTTGTGGTTCAATTCCCTATCCAGGAAATAGTGATTAACCCGTTTGACCCGATCCGAAAAATGATTCGTCCCGGCGGGACTATTGCACGGTGGGAGATGGAATCATTGGCCAAGGGTAAGTTTCCGAATGCATATCGGGTGATTTAGTTAAGAGTTAAGATGCTTTCCTAAAACATTCCCAGTGGAATCCACCACGATCATCATCCAGATACAAATACTGCCTTTTGTCGATCCTCGTCACTACCCAGTGAGGTTCCTGGACCGCCCACACGTTTAGATTTCGTTGGATACAGAAAAACCCCACCCTAGCAAAAGAAGCTAGGGCGGGGCACCCTCAAAAGTAATTTGAAGACAACTGTTTAGGCCCGGCCACCCGCCCCGGTCGGCGGAAGTGTATGCAGCTCGAAACTGTCAGCTCCTTAGGTAACCCTAACCTCGATCCAGTCCTGCATCCCTCAACTGTTTTAGAGCGTCCCAATTGGGTGGAGGACTTATCGTCTTGCTATGCCACGGCGCACCAGCGGCCAGCCACAATTTTCTAAGTTCTGTATGCGACTTCGTTGCATCGTGGTAGCCAAACTCTGTTCCGCAGGAGGGGCAGATTTCGAAGGAAGCACATCCTTGTTGATCATATGGAGCTTCGAAGAGTTCAGCGAATCCACAAACCGGGCAAAACGTTGTATCACTATTGCGCATTGAAATAATCCAAGTTTGTCGGCAAGCCGTGTACCGCGGGATCCGGTTTAAAATATGTGCGAATCGTTCCATCCGCCCTAGCCACTCCAAATTCCTCGGTGGCAGGATTGTATCGCACGATGTCTCCATTGGAGGGTCGAATCTTCTCCAGAACACCCGATCCCCGGGGACCGTTCAGGAACTTGCTAGCTTGTTGTTCGTATTCCGCCTTTGTTTTTGCACCAAAGTCGGTACCGTGATCCGCAAAATGGCTTTCCAAAAGGGCACCGTTCGCGAAGTGCCCAACCGCCATTGCAGCTACTGCTGCCGACGGTGTATAAGTATTTACTTCGCCGTCTTCGGAAGCCAAGACCGCTCGCCAGTAGTGGACCCCGAGGTCTATAACTTGGCTGTCGGGAACCTTCGCTAAGTTGACCTGAACACCATTCTGGTATATTTTAACTCCCCTGTTTGCAAGCGCTTGTCTGGTAACGTCCGCCTCCTCTTTCTGCGTCTGAGCAAGTCCAATTGCGTGGAAAAAGCACCACGCTTTACCATGATGTTCGTGATCAACATCGCAGTGCCCATCGGGATCGCCAAACGTGGTGGGATTATTCTTGACATAGCTGTACAGGTTGAGACTCTGCGGGTTGCCGAAGTTCGCATATGGCACGGTGACAGGCTTCGCCGCCCAGTCCGGCGTGATAAATCTTCCAATACTGCTGCCGTAGTAACGAGCACCGAAGTAGTCGAGACCGGTCTCAGGATCGCGTTCTTTGCCGGTGAACTTGTAATGGTTATCGATGCCCAGATCGGTAATGTCGTGCTCGCCGCCCCAGGGGTAGAACTCCGTTTCGGCTTCGATCGTGCTGGCGTCCGAATTCGTGATCACATCGGCCGAGCCCAAGTGGTCGGCAAAGTAGTAGTGGACCGGGAAGGTCAAGCTGCAAGGGTTGGGAAGATCAAGCCTTGCAATGCGCTTGCCGCCCGCGAAAATGTAATCGGCGGTCATGTTGCCCGCAAGGTCGGTCTCTTCCAGCGCCTCTCCGCCCGGCCCGTACCAGTACAGCGTTCCTGAACCGTCAGGATTGATTTTGCTGACCCGCTGGCCATCGGCATCGTAGTCATAAGAAGTCGTGGTCGTGGTTCCTTTGACTGTGTACGACGTTAGGCGATTTTGCCCATCGAAGACATTTTCGTACGCCTGCGGGGTGGGCTGCGTATAACTGGGGCACGTCCCGCTTGGCCCCACAATATTTCCGGCAGCGTCATAGCACCAGCTCGTCACCTGGTTATTGACGTTGACCGTTAATGGAGGATTGAACCCAAACTCCGTCGGCAGGAGCGATCCACTAACATTCTTCTGCAATAGGTTCCCCCACGGATCGTACCCAAAGCTCTCACTCCAGTTGCTGGAAGTCGCCGAAAGCAGCCGATTCAGGTTGTCGTAGGTGAAGCTCTGGTTGCGCGTGGCGTCTCTTCCATTGATCAGCTTGCACACATTGCCGTTGTTGGTCTGGTTGTAGTTGCAGGTGCCAAAATCGTAGCCCACGCTCAACACGGTTTGTGTCGGCGATGTGGCCGAGAGCAGCGTCGGCTGCATGCGGATGTTGTAATTGTTAGTCCAGGTGATGCCCGTAGAATTCGGTGTCACTCCATAGATCATGCTGCTGGGCGCGCCAAACGCTGTATATAGCGCGCCAGTGTAGTAGTTGATGTGATCCTGCGCGTCAACAGCAGAGACCGGCCGCTGGGCGCGATTGTAACCATAGTCAATGCGGATCGGGCCGGGATAACTAATACTGGGATAGATAATGGATTTGAGCGAGCCATCCAGGTTGTAAGCATAATTAAACTGCTGGGATACGGTGTGGTCACTGCGATTCGGATATTGCACTTCAAACTCGGTGCGTCCCATGACGTCGTAGCTGTGGATGGTGTCCACAGTTTTCTCCCCTCCAAGTACGATGGAATGGGTTGCCGAAGAGCTTAGCACCAGTCGGCCGATGGGATTATGGACAGGTATACCTTTGACCGTACCCAGGTCATAGGTGAAGTTGTCGGTTAGCTGGTGCGAAGCCGAACGCGAGAGCAGCCGGTTTAATTCGTCATAGCTGTAGTCATACCTGATTGTCAGAATAGAGCTTGTTTGGTTCGGCGCGGGCGAATCCTTTTCGATGAGATTGCTGTTGGCATCGTAAAGGTAATTGATCGTTCCCGATTCGGGGTTCACGGCCGTCAGCAGGCGTGAGAGCGAGTCATAGGCAAAGCTGCGCAGGCGCGGCTGGCTGCCGTCCCCTTTCTGATTCACCTGGGTAAGATTATCGAGCGCGTCATATTGATAATCGGTCTCATACGAGAAGTTACCGCCGGCGTCTGGCTCCCAGACCATGGTCAGGCGGCCGAGAGCGTCACTTCTGTTTTCCCGTGCGCGTCCGGTTTCGTCGGCCGTTTTGACCGTAGGAAACTGGGTGGAATCAGTACTGACCACATTGTTGTCAGCGTGGGTGACTGCTGTCACACGCCCGAGCGCGTCATAGTTGAAGGTATCGCCCGGCTGCTGCGAATTGTTGCACGCCTTGCTCGCATTAAATCCGGTGGAGCGATACGGATAGCTCGTGTAATACTTCTGTCCCAAGCCGTCATAGCAGGTATCCACCTGGTCGTAAGGGTTGTTCGGGTCCTCATCATTCCATGTGGCCGTGCGCGTCGCCCGGCCGAAGCCATCAAACAAAGTCCAGGACAAAGTCTGGCGGCCGTCAATGTTCTGCTGCACGGTGGACACTGGCGGGGTCGGCACATCGTAATAGGTATAGATCGTCTGGCTGCTCTGCCCGCCGTTGTTAGGATCGGGCGGCCCGGTCACGCTGGCCAGCCGCGCCATGTTGTCATACGCGTAGGTGGTGGTCTGTTGGTTCTGATCGGTCGACCTGGTCTTGAGGCCGGTATTGAAGTCATACCATGCCGAAACGCTGTGCTGAACGCCGTTTGAAGTTGTCGGCATCTGCATCGTTGTGACGTAAGCTCCGGCAAACGCTGGATCATAAGAGTACGTCGTCGTATAGCCCCTGGCGTCGGTGGCCTGGTAGGGCATGCCGGTGTCGTAATACGAGGTGGTTGTGTTGAGACCCAGTTGCTTGTGTTTACAGCAGTCTTAGGGAATCTGGAGCTGCTTTGTTAGAACGATGTGAAAGTTACTCTTTGCAGGTTTTTGAAAAGCAGGCCAGAGGCTCGTCTCAAAGAAATTAATACCCGCACGTGGGGCCCGATTTTGCTATTGAAATAACAACTCTAAAGAGAAGGTTAAATATCGCCAATCCAGGATATTTTGCCAAGAAGAGACTTTATCAAAAGAGTTTAACAATAATTTCCCTAAATGGGAATCGATGTGCAGTAAATTGCAACCTGATATCCGAATGTCCGTCCATCTTAGGGCAGTGATATCACAAGATTGATTGTTGAAGAATGATGAGCCATCATGACACGGAAGTGTATCTGGCATCCCAGAAATACCGGGACAGGGTTATTCGACGGCGGTTTATGTCGCCCAGCTCTTGCCCTGAAGAAAAAAGGTCTTTGAAAATTTGCGGATTTGGTTACTCCCTGACTACTCGGTTTCCCGCCACATCTTTTTGATTTTAAGTGGTTTATCGCTGCAAAGACTACTTGAAGTAATGGGGGGAGGGGGGGAATTACTTTGAAGAGATAACATCACCGCCGGAACCGTGCGCTTCATTGGCCTGTCGCGCCTGGTCGCGGACTGAGAGCAAATCCCTCCCAGCGTTTTGACTAGTATTCGCCGCGGATGCCCAGGACCTTAAAGTCTTTCAGCGATTTTTTTACCACGTAGGTCATCATGTTGTTGCTTTGCGGGTCCGGGGGCTTGAGGAAAAAGCCGCCATGCACGATGAAAGGCAGGGAGTTGTGCACCACGCCCTCGGTGACTTCATTGTCGTGAAATTGAATCCTGATCCACAGGCCTTCGATTTCCGGATCGGCCTTGAAGAACTTCACCTCTTTATAATCGGAACGGCCTTCAAAGGTCTTGACGAAGAAAAGAGCCTTGGTGCGGCCGAGATCGACAACCTGGGTGCCGCCATTGACCAGCCGCAGTTCCACTTCGGGAGGCAGTGGGCTGCGGGCAACCAAAGACTCGTCCGCTGAATTTTTCATAAAACCTTTCACCAGCGAACCATCCTCAAGATGGGCGACAACCTTCACGTATGCATGCTCCTCAGACACTAGAGTTTCCCCAGGGTTGAATGCCAATGCTTTAAGGCTTCATTCCCCGGTTAAAAACCGGGGATACGCGCCGAAACGCGCACAATGAGCATTTTAAAACAGGGGTCCCACAGAAATCTTTTCCAGCGGCCAAACTTCTTTGTTCGTTGGGCTACCGAAGTCCGATGTCGGCTTCGCGCATGGGCCGGGGTGGAAAAATCTGGTACTGTTTCATCTTGTAGAGCAGCGCTTTATAGCTGATGTTGAGTTTCACCGCAGCCAGCTTACGGTTCCAATTGGTTGCGATGAGCGCCTCTTCGATCACCTTTAATTCGGTCTTGTCCTTAAGATTGCGGACCAATGACTTCAATCCCTGGTCAGGAGTTCCGCAATTAACATCTTCCGAGACTCCGGAAAAAGCCAATCCCCTGCTTTTTGCCTCCAATTCAAGAATGGCCAGGGCTTCATCCTGCAGTACGATATAGCGTTTCACAAAATTTCCCAGTTCGCGCAGGTTTCCCGGCCAGTGATATTGCATGCAGGCGTTAATGAGTTTTTCCGAATATCCCATGGCAGGTTGGGCGTAACGCTCCGCAAAACGGTTCATGAAATGTTTGAATAAGAGCGGTATTTCCTGCCGCCGTTCACGCAGAGGCGGAATGTTGATGGTAAAGGCATTGAGCCGGTAGTAAAGATCTTCGCGCAGGGTTTTGTTGGCGATGGCTTTCTGCACATCAACATTGGTGGCGGCCAGTACGCGGCAATCGACAGTGATGTTGGAACGGCTACCCAGGCGCGAGAACTGCCCGTCTTGCAGGACGTGAAGCAGCTTGGCCTGAAGCACCGGACTCATCTCCCCAATTTCGTCGAGCAGGATCACACCCTTGTTGCACAGCTCGAATTTACCCGGCTTGGAGCGGGTCGCGCCGGTGAAGGCGCCAGCCTCGTAGCCAAAGAGTTCGCTCTCGAGCAGCTCCACGGGCAAGGCGGCGCAGTTTACCTTCAACAGCGGTTTGTGCGCGCGGAACGACAGCTTATGAATCAGGCGGGCAAGAATTTCTTTTCCAACTCCGCTTTCACCCAGCAGAAGCACGGGGACATCCACTTTAGCTACCAGCGAGACCTGGGCCCGAATCTGTTTCATGGCAGGGCTGGCAGCAAGGAAAAACAGGTCATCTTCCAGATTTTCTACCTGCTCCTGAGGATTATTGCCGGCGTACTGGACTGCCTTGGCGCACTCAGCCGGGTTCGGCTCCAGGCAGCGCTTCAGCACCTGGTCCAATTCCGCTTTGTAGAACGGCTTGGTCATGTAGTCGAGGGCACCGAGCTTGATTGCCTGCACGACAGTGCTGGTATCGGTAACACAAGAGATCACAACGATTTTCTGTGAAGGCAAGACTTTTTTGCAGGCTTCGATGGTCTGCAATCCGTTCATGGCAGGCATGGCCATATCGAGCAGGATCAGATTCGGGGCGGCGCCATCCTGCACGCGGCGGAGCGCCTCTTCGCCGCTGCCGGCCGTATCCACCTGGTAGGAATCCATTTCCAGCAGAGTCTTGGTGTACAAGAGCATGCTGGGTTCATCGTCAACAACCAGAATCTTTGCCTTGCCGGAATCAACAGTATGTGAGGTCATAATTCCTTTGGCTTTTCGGTTACTGGAAGTAAGAAAGAAAACGTACTGCCCCTGCCAACTTCGCTTTCCACCCAAATTTTGCCTGCATGCGCTTCCACCAGACGGCGGGCAATTGCCAATCCCAGGCCCATTCCGGAGTGTGAGCGGTTATGCAAACGCAGAAAGTCGCTAAAGATCTCCTGGTGAAACTCGGTCGGAATGCCCGGGCCGTTGTCGATTACGCTTACGCGTACCGAGTTGTAGTCCAGTTGCCGGACCCTGGTCCGCCTCTCGCCGGTGAAGATGGCGGATTGCGTAAAACTGCGCCGCTCCCAGAGATGGCGCTGGGTTGTAACTTTTATCTTTCCTCCTGCGGGAGTGAATTTCAGGGCGTTATCCAGCAAGTTGGAAACGATATGTTGCACTTTCAGCGGATCGAAAAACATTTGTTCAAGGGTCTGATCAGGCACATATTCACAGCTCAGGCCATGCTGCATAAAGGGTATGGCCCAGAACTCCATCATCTCGGCGATACATTCGTTGAGGTCGCCCCATTCCTTGCCGATATTGAACTTACCGGATTCGAGCGCGGCAAAGCTGAGAAAATCATTAATAAATCGCTGCAGCCTGACGGCGCTGCGCTGCATTTCTCCGAGCACGCTCTTCTGGCTTTCATTGAGCGCCCCCAGACGTTCACCCAACAACAGGTCGGTATAGCCCGACATGACCGCCAAAGGAGTTTTTAGCTCATGCACGGCAGAGGCTAAAGCCAGCGCCCTTTGAAATACCTCTTGTTTTAAATCATCTTCCTGATTGAGAACACGAGGCGACGGAGACGCACTCCCGGATGATTGCGATTTAGACACTACCTCATTTGGCACAAACACACTCCCCCCACAGGCAGTTTACTGCCACAATTTGAGTTCTCTAAGTTGCAACAAAAAAGACTCGCTGCTCTCCTTCGGGGGGAGAAGGGACATCAAAAACAGCGATAACCTGGGCCAACCACGACACAAAACTACAGCAACTCCCCTAAAAAGTAAATATGTTTTTGGTACATGGGTAAAAGCTTAAAAATGCCGTAAGCCATTACATTTGCAGCCTTTAAAACGGTTCAATAGGTTATCCACATTGTTAAAAGTCTGTAAACGTCTCACATTGAAAGACGCCAAAGGTAAAAAAACTCGATGGCAGTAGAAAAAAAGCCAACCGGCAATTTTTTAGCATGCCCAGATTGGGAAAATTATTCAATGTCCGCAAACACTGGGCTGGTTTGCCAATCCGGGTAGTTGAATATGAACTCAAATTCATGGAGGCTGACGGCAATTCCTACGATCCCGCCCGGAGTACATATCTCCGAGCGTACGACCCTGGCCCGGCAGGCCACCTCCAGAGGCGCCGAAGTCAAGGCGGGAGGAAATTTCATCGTAAATTCCACCTCTTCCTGCTCGGCTATGATCTCGTCGGCATGAAAGAAAATGCCGCCTGCACTGGCGTTGCAAGTCCGGGCAGCAATCTTCACCTGGGTGTCTGACAGAGTGAGCAAGACCGGAATCTGCAATGAAAAACGAGGCAAAAGACGCCGTTCGACGATCAACTTAAAGCTCCCTCCACAATAGCTCGCGGCATGATGCCCGATTGAAGAGGGCAGTGACCCCAACGGCTTTTAGTTCCAGATGCAGTTGGTTCGCCAATCTTTTCTCGCAATGAATCTGCATGAATAGAATGGGTTAGCTACAGCTTCTTAATGGTTTCTTCATCTGGAGTGCAACTCGATTTCATTCAAAATGAAAGAAATTGCAACGCAGTCATCAATTCGGGAAAGAGTTCTGCGATTCGGTTGAGGAAGCAAGAATACCACCTAGGTGTGAAAAAGATTTCACATCAACTGTGGTTTCTTTTCGGCGCGGCGCCCAATAGCAAGCCCTGCCTCTAGCGCAGAGGTCTTAAATATAGAATCGTTTTTGCAAGGACACGGCTTCAGGCATGCCGTAAGCCCAATAAGAATCAGGCTTTTAGCCCCTGAGGCAACTGAGCGGGCGGTTAAAGCACGTGAATGAAACCAATATTCTGTTTGGTCATGGTTGAACCTGCTTTTTAGAAGTCCCCGGCCCTGTGGCAGCATAAATGCATTACCCCTGGTTGCTATGAACACCTCCACATCAACAGTAGCTTTAAGCAGCGCGGACCTGCTCAAAAACAAGATTGAAGCACGTATCGCAAATATCGGCATTATTGGACTGGGGTATGTTGGCCTTCCCCTGGCGCTTTTGTTCAGCGAACAGAAGTTCAAGATCACCGGCTTCGACATTGATGAAAGAAAAGTCAAGACGCTCTCCGAGGGCGGATCTTACATCGTCCGCATTCCCGGCACCGAGATTCAGGCAGCCGCCGCCAACGGCTTCAACGCCACCAGTGATTTTGCCCGCGTTTCCGATATGGACGCGGTGATCATCTGCGTGCCTACCCCGCTCAATGATCATCACGGTCCGGACCTGACCTTCATCGAATCCACGGCGAGGAGCCTGGCTCCCCATCTCAAAGCCGGCCAGTTGATCGTGCTGGAGAGCACAACTTATCCCGGCACCACGGAAGAGCTTCTTATTCCCATTCTGGAAAAGAACCCCCGTGGACTCAAGGCCGCCAGAAACGGCGATGCCTCTGACCAGGAATTCTATGTCGCCTTCTCGCCCGAGCGCGAGGACCCGGGCAACGACACGGTTGCGCGCCGCGACATACCAAAGGTGGTAGGGGGGCTGAATGCTACGGCCACGGAGCTGGGCAGCGCGTTGTATCGCAGCATCTTCAATCGCGCTGTCCCGGTCTCCGCTCCCGCGGTAGCGGAGATGACCAAGCTGCTGGAAAACATCTATCGTTGCGTGAATATCGCCCTGGTCAACGAGCTCAAAGTCCTCTGCCTGCGCATGGGCATCGACATCTGGGAGGTGATTGAAGCGGCTTCGACCAAGCCGTTTGGATTCCATCCCTTCTATCCTGGACCAGGCTTGGGAGGCCACTGCATTCCCATCGATCCGTTCTATCTTTCATGGAAGGCCAAAGAATACGACTTTCACACCCGCTTCATCGAGCTGGCCGGCGAAGTCAATTTAAGCATGCCCTATCACGTGGTAGCTTCCACAGCGACCGCGCTGAACCGGGAAAAGAAAACCCTGAACGGCGCCAGGGTCCTGGTGCTGGGCGTTGCTTACAAGAAAGACATTGACGACCTGCGCGAATCGCCGTCGCTCACCGTGATCGAGCTGTTGCAGAAAGAAGGAGCAGAAGTAAGTTACAACGACCCATATTTCGCCTTCGTAGGCCGTGGACGCAAGTACGACCTGCAGATGTCCAATACCCCCCTGGACAATCTGCAGCAGTATGACGTGGTGATGATCGTCACCGACCACTCCGACTACGACTACGAAAAAATCGTGCGCGAATCCCGCCTGGTGGTTGATACCCGCAACGCCACCAAGGGCATCACCGCCGCGAATATCGTTCGTTGCTGAAAAAGTTCTTCCCGAGAAACTGCGGTTAGAAGAAAAATTCCGGCCAGAGGCGCACAACGTCTCTGGCCGGAATTATTTGGGGTCACGCTTGCAGCAAGGAAACCGCCAGATCAAGCGGCAGCTTGCGACCAAGAAACTGCTGGAGTGGAAGCCGAATTCATGGCGTCAGCTCAGTAAAGCGACGGATTCTGCTGCAGCAGCCCACGACGCGGCCAAGTACCACAGCTTTACATTTCTTAAACCATCCAGCTCTGGGGCAAGTCATCTAATAAATTAGGAGTTCAGACCCATGAATAGAGTGAAGAAAATATTATTGGCCGGCATTGCCGGGCTGTTGTTGACGGCGCCGCTTATGGCTTATCCGCGTCACGTTGTGGTGGTCAGGCCGGGGTTTGGCTGGGGATGGTACTCGCCATACTGGGGGCCATACCCGTATTCTTATGGCTACTATCCTGCGCCCGCTACGGGCGAAGTAAAATTCGATACCAAAGTCAAGGATGCGCAGGTCTTCATTGACGGCGCCTATGCCGGCACCGTTGGCAAGCTGAAAAAGGTGGACCTTGCTCCTGGGACATATAACCTCGAGTTGCGTGTACCAGGCGAGCAGAGCTATGCAGAAAAAATCTACGTCATAGCAGGGAAAACCTTGCACATTAATCCGGATGCGGAGAACAGATCGCAACGCTGATTGCGTAGGAAGCGGCTATAAGTCGCAATTTCTCATCGCGGAGGCACGCATCTCCGTGGTGAGAAATCCTGGCTGGAACGCTTCCCCAGCGTTGCTGTCAAAAATCTCAAAACACGCTCAAGGAAGCTCTTCCCGGGAAAAGTTACGGATAGAAGAAAATTCCGCCCAACGGCGCAAAACGCCTCTGGCCGGAATTATTTGCCTTTGGAGTTATTGTTTATTCTACGGTGACCGACTTGGCCAGATTCCTGGGCTGGTCGACGTCGCAGCCGCGGTCTACGGCCATATAATAGGCCAACAGTTGCAGCGGCACGATTTCCAGAATGGGAAGCAACAGCTCCGGCGCCTGGGGAATGTAGATCACATGGTCTACCGATTCTTTGATCTCCTCGTCTCCCTCAATGGCAATTGCAATCACCTTGCCCTCGCGCGCCGTAACCTCTTTCACATTGGAAATGGTCTTTTCATAGCGAGTCATTGAGTTGGCGTCATCGGGGTCTTTGGTGGCGATTACGACCACGGGCAAACGCGCGTCGATGAGCGCATTGGGGCCGTGTTTCATTTCACCGGCAGGGTAGCCTTCCGCGTGAATATAAGAAATTTCTTTCAGCTTCAGCGCTCCCTCGAGGGCCACCGGATAATGAATACCACGTCCGAGATAGAGAAAGTCCTGCACGCCCGAATAACGCTGTGCCAGGCCGCTGCACTGCTCATCGCGCTTCAGCACGGCTTCGAGCTTGCCGGGAATCTTCACCAGTTCGCTGATATATCTGCTGGTTTGTTCCGGGGAAATTGTGCCGCGCAACTGGCCCAGGCGAAGTGAGAACAGGAACAGGGCGGTCAACTGGGCGGTGAAGGCCTTGGTAGAAGCCACGCCGATCTCCGGTCCGGCATGAGTATAAAGGGTGCCGGCCGCTTCGCGCGTGATTGCAGCGCCAACCACATTGCAGATAGCCAGTGTCTTAGAGCTTTTTGCCTTGGCCTCGCGCTGGGCTGCAATGGTATCTGCGGTCTCGCCGGATTGGGTGATCAGCAGGGTAACGTCTTTGCCCGATGTAATGGGATCGCGATAGCGATATTCGCTGGCGTAATCCACTTCCACCGGGATCCTCGCCAGCCGTTCGATCATGTACTTGCCGGCCAGCGCCGCGTGCCAGCTTGTGCCGCAGGCTGCGATGTTGATTTTGTTAACGTCGCGCAGCTCCTGTTCGGTGATCTCCATCGCTTCCAGAACAACGCTGCTCTTATCAGGAGAGATGCGGCACATGGCGGTGTCCCTGACGGCGCGCGGCTGCTCATGAATTTCTTTGAGCATGAAGTGCTTGTAGCCGCCCTTTTCTGCCATCATCGGGTCCCAGGTAATGTGCTGCACCTCGCGGGCAATGGGTGCGCCTTCAAAATCCGTTACCAGCACGCTGCCGGGAGTGATGACCGCCATGTCGCCATCCTGCAAAAAGAACAGATCGCGCGTGTGGTTCAGGATTGCCGGCAGATCGGAGGCGACAAAATGCTCATTCTTACCCAGCCCTATTACGGCCGGGGGCCCATTGCGCGCCGCCACAATCTTGTTGGAGTCATCTACTGAGATCACTGCCAGGGCAAATACACCGGTAAGCTGCTTGACGGCGTTGCGCACAGCCTCTTCCAGCAGGACACGATGGCCGTTTCGGTTATGAAAATAATATTTTTCGATCAAATGGGCGATGACTTCGGTATCGGTTTCAGTGGAAAATTCGTGCCCCTCTTCAATCAGCTTTTTCTTCAGCGGCAGGTAATTTTCGACAATACCGTTGTGGACGACCACAATCCTGCCGGTGCAGTCGCGATGGGGATGAGCGTTCAACTCTGTCGGGCGCCCATGGGTGGCCCAGCGAGTATGCCCGATGCCGTAGGTGCCTTCCATCGGCTTCAACCGGATGGACTCTTCCAGATTGCGCAGCTTGCCCGGCGCCCGGCGTATCTGCAGGCCGTCTTCATTGCCGGCCACGGCGATGCCAGCGGAGTCGTATCCGCGATATTCCAGCCGACGCAAGCCGTCCAGAATGACCGGTACTACCTCTTTTTCACCTACATACCCAACAATTCCACACATAGCTCTTCCTTCCGCATCTTATTGCCCAAAATAAAACCGAATGTTCCCCGGCCAGAGACAATAGCATCTATAGAGCACGAGAGTTGCCACTATTTATTGTTAGCTCCTGCCAAGGCTATCACTAACAGCTACAAACACTTATACGATGTTAAAGTCGCGGTTCCTGAGCGGGCAATTTCCTGCAAACAGGCCTGGCGGAGGATTTTTCTTCCTCTTCTCACCTTGAGGCAACCAAGGAAATCAAACTAACGTCTCTGTTTTCATATAGATGGGAAACCCATACCAGAAATCAAGCAAGACAATGAATTGATCTCTGGTGTGAAAAGCTTTGCTCACCCACCTGTGTCTATAGCAACACGATTCACCTCCAACGATCCACCAGGTTCCACCAGATGACGCGAATCCATTCTTTCAGCATGGTTTTTGTCCACTAGCGCTGGCGCCACCATTGGGTCCCAAATAGCCGGGGATCATGGGGTCGCAGCCACCGACCATTGGTGTTGCGATAACCGGTGCCTAAGATTCGTTTGTATGCGCTGCGCGTGCAAGACCGGGTGATCCGGTTGGAGGAGCGTCTTCGGCTAATGGCCGTTCTGAAAGATCCGCTGCCCTCGCGGATTGGGAACTGACCGGTTCACAATTGATCGCTCTGCGCTTCGCCTCTGATACCGAACCGGCTCGTGGAACTGGCCCTTCAGGAAAAGCTAAGCCGCGCGGAAATAAAGAAATCGGTGATTGACTGGCGTCCGGATTATTCGCGGATTTAGAACGCGAATGGAGCGCCCGGCAAAATTCAAAATCCCGTGTCTTCCGCCAGTGTAGATCTGTGACAATAATGTTACATCCTCTTTACACTGGAGCATTTCAGCTTTGCTATAATCCGCGCATAGCCATGAAAACGCCATTGATTCGCTTGCTTCTTACGTTGATCCTTTTCATATTGGGTCCACAAAGTTGGGCCACTTGCGGAGGCGGTGGCGGCGGCGGTGTGGGTGGAATGGGCGGGGGTGGCACAGGCTCGGACCCGCAGGTATACCCGGTGCCGTGGCACGTCTTGAATCCCAAGGACGCGCCCATCGACACCGGCCTGGTGCTTTACTGGTTCCCCTCTTCCAATAATGAGCTGCAGCAGTCCAGTCTGCGCAACTCGCGCCAGCTTACGCTCTATGCTACGCAATGCGTGGCCATGGAAATATCTGACGTTGGCACTCCGGCAGGACAGAAATTCGCCGCCGACGCCAAGCTGCCGATTGTAGTGCTGACCTCCGCCGACGGAACACAGCTTGGCAAGGTCGAGAACACGGACGGCAAGCTCAAAGTCGAGCAAGTGGAAAAGCTGGTCGATCAGGAAATGAAGCAGCGCGAGAGCGCTCTCGACAAGCAAATGAAAGACGCCAAAGGCAAAGCCAAGGCGGGCGATAACGCCAGCGCTATCACGATATATCGCGGAGTCGTTGACCAGAAATGCCTGTTCCCAAAAAAGGCAAAAGACGCAGCCAAGGAGTTGAAGAAACTTGGCGTCGATGACGTTGGCCAAATTCCCGACCCACCGGTTTTCGATCGCGTGAAGAGCGCGCAGGTCGAGCGCACCATGATCGCCGGACTGAAGGCCGAAATGGACGCGCAGTATTCTGAAGCGGAAAAATTGTATTCACAGGCACACCACATGGATCCCGCCGACCCCGCGCCGCTGCGCTATCTTGGCGAGGTTTACCGCCACGAGACCGGCGAGTGGTCGAAGGCCCGGAAAGTTTTTGAGACGATCCTTAATATGCCGGCGGATCCGCTGTCCCGTGCGGTCGCGCTGCATGGCCTGGGGAAGATGACCATCCACGATGGTGAGTTTGCCAAAGGATTGGCGCTGATGGAAAAGTCTGTCGAAACTTATCCGCTGGCGCTGGCCAACCGCAACCTGGCGGTCTATTGGAACTCGGAAGGCGACACGGCCAAAGCCGACCACTACGTGCACGAAGCCCTGGCTCTTGACCCGAACGATGCCTACAATCTCATCTTCGCCGCCGCCTTCATGGCCGCCAATGGACACGGCGATGAGGCCCTGAAAATTGCCCGCGAGAATGAGTCGATGCTTCCCGCTTCCTACAACCTGGCCGCCATCTACGCGCAGACCGGCCAGCGCGACAAAGCGATCGCCCTGCTCAAACGCCACTTCTTCGAGTACGAACGCTACCAGGCAGTGCGCGCGGAAGAGATGATGGAAGCGCGCGTAGATGCTGTGTTCGCCTCGCTGAAAAACGATCCTGCATTCGTCGCGCTCACCAGCGGGGCGGATGGAAAGTTAGATGCTACTAAAACCATGGATCCGCGGCGGGGAACCGCTCACTAAATTTAGAACCGAATCAGCATCCAGGCGACTAAAATCCTGCATTTCTGGCAAAGACCACAATTGCATTTGCTGGAATAACAATCGAGGCCGAAGCCGGCATTCCGTCCATTGGTACAGCATCGGCCCACACCGAGCCGTGATTGCCCGCGACGATGGGATTGACCCAGTTGTCGTAGACGTCGCTGTTGAAGACCTCGAGCCATTGGCCGGCGCCGGGGAAGCCGATGCGGTAATCCCAGAAGGTTGATTCCCGCAGGCTGGCAACTACGATCACGTCGTTGCCGTAGCCTTCAATCCAGCGATGAAAGGCGATTACCCGGTCAATATCGTTCACATAGTACGCCCGCACATTTCCGTCGCAGAAGACAGGTTGGCGCCAACGCAGGCGAATCAAATCAGTTGTGAAACGCAGGTGGTCGGCCATGGCTTTGTCTGCGCCTTCCAGGCCGCTCCACCAGATCAGGTTTCCCGAGTTGGGATCATCGCTGAATTGCTTGTCTTCCAGAAACTCCTGTCCCATGAAAAGCATGGGAATGCCGGGCGCGGTCAGAAGCAAACCAGTGGCCGCGCGACTCCGGCTGCGCGCATACCAGGAGCGCGAATCTGACGGATCGGCGAGGCGTGGAATGCGCTGGCCTTCGCCGCGCTTGATGATGTCGTGGTTTTCGACGCATTGCACCGAACGCCAAGAGGCTGGCAGGGTTTGCGACCCGAGCGCCGCTGCGATGCTCGCCATGTCAACGGCCGCGTTCCCGCCACCACTTGCTTGCGCAACCGCGCCGCGCACGGCATCGCGGAGTTCGTCTTGCCATGTTGCATCGAATCCGGCGCCGCCATTATCAGTGGATTGCACCACGGCGGGGTTTACCGGCCAGTACTCGGCAATCTGAATGGCCTCGGGTTTCACGTAACGAAGCGTTTCAGTGATCGCCTGGCAAGTAGGCCATCCGCCGAAGCGGTCCATCACGCTGACTTCATCGAAGCGAAAACCATCGATCCGGTACTCTTCGTAAAAAAATCGTGCGTTATCCACCAGGAACTGCTTGACATTGTTGTTCCAGTAAGCGAAGGCCAATCCTCCGGCCCATCCCTGGTCGGTAAAGTAAAGGCTGTTATTGTTGTCGCCGCGCGCCATCTGGTCGAAAAAATAGAGGCTTTGATCGTCAAACCCGCCGCCGCCATGGTTATAGACCACATCGAACAGGACCGCGATTCCATACACGTGGCACAGATCAACCAGAGCGCGCAACTGGTGATCGGCGCAGGCGAACAGGCCGGGATTGGCATAAGGCCCGTAGCCCCTGGCGGCAAGAAGTTGATTGGCAAGATCAAAATAATTTTTGGTTTTTGCCGGGTCGCTTTCGGCGTAATCGTTTTCAGGACTGAAGTAATCCGTACCGTTATACCCCAGGCTGAAGTTGGTCGGAAATTCCACAATGGGCATCAACTGCAGACCGTTCACCCCCAGGGCCTGCAGATAAGGCAGGCGCTCCATTACATCGAAGAACTTGCCTTCGGTATTCCCGGCAGCTATACGAAAGGTGCCGACGTGAAGCTGATAAAGAATCAGCTTGTTGAAAGCAGGCGTGCGATATCCGGTCTGGTGCCAGGGGAACGATGCCGGGTCGCGCAAGATGCAGTGAGAGTTGGGAAATGGCGGTTGAAAGCTGAGGACCCGCGCGTGCGGATCGCGCTTTGGCCCCTCTCCGCCCGGGCCGCGAACATGAAACATATACGCAGCGCCATCTTTGACTCCGGCCAGAAACCCTGCCCAGGTCTCATCGCCCAGGGATTGCAGACGAAAATTTTCGTCAAGGTTCCATTGGTTGAAGTCACCAAGAAGATAGATGGCAGTCGCTCGCGGCGCCCACGCTCGGAATACAGCGCCGTCGGTCACAAGTGTACCGCCCATCGGGACGCTTGAAGCTTTTGGAGGAAGCGGCAGCATGACTCATCCTATCGGTTTGGATATGTACCACACAATCATGCGTGATAGTGGCGGACGGCAGGAAACCGTTGCAACGCGATGATGCTCTATCATTGGATAAGAGGTTTTTATGCGAGCTCTCGTGCTCAAAACTCCCGCGCCTGTCGACAGCAGTCCGCTGGTCTGCGAAGACGTTCCCATTCCGGAACCCGGTCCAGACGAGATTCTTATTCAGGTGCTCGCCTGCGGAGTCTGTAGAACAGACCTGCACGTAGTCGAGGGCGAGCTCCCACCAAAGCTGCCCAGCATTACTCCAGGCCATCAGGTTGTAGGGCGAGTGGTTCGGGGCGGGGCTGACGCCAGGAAATACGAACCGGGTGCACGAGTTGGCGTGCCCTGGCTGCATCGCACCGATGGCACGTGCGAGTATTGCGCGCGCGGTCACGAAAACCTGTGCGTGAATGCTTTGTTCACCGGCTACAGCGTGCAGGGCGGATATGCGGAATATATTGTTGCCCCGGAGCAATTCGTCTACCCCATTTCATCGAGCTTCGAAGATCTCCAGGCTGCTCCTCTACTCTGTGCCGGGATCATCGGCTTCCGCGCGCTTCGTCTGGCGAACCTGCAGGCAGGTGACACCCTGGCCATCTATGGATTCGGAGCCGCCGGACACGTCGCCATCCAGGTCGCGCATCATTGAGATCAAGGTCGCGGTTTGCACTCGCGAAGAAAAGCACCGCAAGCTGGCGCGCGAACTGGGAGCGGAGTGGGTGGGAGAAGCCTACGACACCCCGCCGATGGGGTTGAACGCCGCCATTATTTTTGCACCGGCGGGAGAGCTGGTTCCGGCGGCATTGAAGGCATTGAAGAAAGCGGGCTCGCTGGTCCTGGGCGGAATTCATATGAGCCCGATTCCCTCTTTCCCTTATGAATTGGTTTATCACGAGCGCGTAGTGCGCAGCGTGGCCAACAATACGCGCCAGGATGGCATGGATTTTCTTAAGGTCGCGGCAGAGATTCCCATACGAACACAGGTGCAGGTATTCCCTCTGGAGCAGGCCAATCAGGCATTGCAGGCGCTCAAGCACGATGCCATCCGAGGAGCAGCAGTGTTAAAGGTTTCCGGCGAGTGACCGCCGCAAGGTACATTGATTTTTATTCTTAAGACCCGCTTCTTTTGTTATTTCCGCTATTTCAGAACCGCTCATGTCAGGCTAAACTGGATGAGGCAAGACTGAGCATTCTGTCCAGGAGACCTCAGTGAAAACAGTATTCGTAGTGGGAGCGGGCCCGGCGGGAATGTTTGCGGCTCAGAAGATCGCCCAGGCCGGGCATGAAGTCATCATCCTCAACCGCGACATCAAGCCAGGTGGCCTGGCCGAGTATGGCATTTATCCCACCAAAGACAAGATGAAGACCGGACTGCGCAAGCAGTTTGCCAAGGTACTCAGCCTTCCTAATGTCCATTACATCGGGCACGTGGCCGTATGCGAAGGCTCACCGGTCACTATCGCCGATTTGCGCCAGTTCTCGCCTTCGGCCCTGGTGTTTTCCGTGGGCGCGCAAGGCACAAAGAAGCTGGGACTCCCCGGCGACGACTCGCGCGGCGTCTACTGCGCCAAGGATTTTGTCTATTACTACAATCAACTGCCGCCATTTGCCGCGCAGGATTTTTCCGTCGGCAAGCGCATTGCCATTGTGGGAATGGGCAACGTGATGGTGGACCTTGCCCACTGGCTGCTGATTGACGATCCTCAACACACTGCGGAAGAAGTTATCGTGCTCGCACGGCGCGGGCCCTTCGAAGCCAAATTCGATCTGAAGGAATTTGTCTACGTGGAAAGATTTCTCGATCGGCAGGCCTTCCAGGAGGAACTGAACCGCATTCAGCCCCAGCTCGCCGCCGTGGGGCAGGACATCGCCAAAGTCGCCGACGATACATTTCCCATTTTGAACAAACCGCCAATGCCTTCTGAGCGCAGCCGCCTGCTCTTCCGCTTTTTGTGCTCGCCACAAGCCATCCATGCTGACGCCAGCGGCCGCATCAACCGTATTACCGTCGCCGAGAATGTTTTAGTCGAGCGCGACGGCAGCATCGCCTGCAAAACCACAGATAAAACGACCGACATTCACGTGGACACCATGATCTTCGCCATTGGCGACGTGGCCGATCCCACTTTGGGATTGCCTTATCACAAAGACTGCTATGTAACCTGCTCCGATCCGGCTGATCCCAAGCGTCCTATTTACGAGGTCTTCGACCCGCAGAGCGGAGAAGCCATGGAGGGAACCTACGTGGTCGGCTGGGCGCGCAAGGCCAGCGAAGGCCTGGTGGGCATTGCCCGGCACGATGGTGAGGTGGGCGCCGCCGGAGTAGTCAAGTATCTGGAGAGCGCGCCGGAAAGAGCTTCCGCTTGTTACGACCAGCTTCGTCACCATCTGACCGCCAAGGGCGTACACATCGTGGAGAAATCGGACCTTGAGCACCTGGCCCGCGCGGAAGAAAAACAGGCGCAGGAGCGGGGGCTGCCCTGGTTCAAATTCTCCGACGATGAAGCCATGCTGGCCGCGATTGAGCAGGAAAAAGCCAAGGCAGCTTCGGTGGTGGTGGGGTCGTAAAATAGTTTCGAGTTTCTGGTTTCGAGTTTCGAGTTGCTTTTCAGGCACTTCGCGCAAAAGATAACCACCCTTCGGCTTCACTCCGGGCAAGCTCCGGGCACAAAGGAATACACAAAGGACAAGAAGGATTTATCAATCTAAGGGTTTGAGCTCTCCCAGCATCGTTGGAACTAGTTCCGATACCGTGGGATGAATATGCACGGCGCGTTGTATGACTGAGTAAGGCGCTTTGGCGTACATTACATCAAGAATGCAGTGGATGACCTCATCTCCGCCTGTTCCCAGGATTGAGGCTCCTAAGATCTGCTTTGTCTCCGCGTCGACCAATACCTTCATGAATCCCTGGGTTTCGCCTTTTTCCACGGCGCGGCCGACCTTAGTCATGGGCCTCGTTCCAATGAGCGCGCGCTTGCCAGATCGACGCACATCGGCTTCGGTCAAACCGGCTCGCCCCAGCGGCGGGTCGATGTAGAGACCATAGGCGAGTATACGGTCGGAGACGCGGCGCGGGTCATGATCGAGAAGGTTGGCGGCCGCGATTTCAAAATCGTTGTAGGCGGTGTGGGTGAAGGCGCCCTTTCCGTTGCAGTCTCCCAGCGCCCAGATGCCGGGTATATTGGTGCGTAGCTCATCGTCTACGATGATGTAACCATGTTCATCGGTTTTGACGCCAGCTTTGTCGAGGCCAAGGTCATCAGTATTTGGACGGCGACCCACCGCCAGCAGCACGTGGCTGCCTGTCACCTCGGAAGAGCCGTCGCTACAATCCACGCGCACTGCAATTCCCTGCTCGTGCTTTGCAAAAGCGATGCACTTTGCATTCAGGCGAAGCTTGATGCCTTCCTGTTCCACGATCTGCCCAATGGCGGCGGAAACGTCTTCATCTTCGCGCGCGACTAATCGCGGCTTCATTTCGACAATGGTCACCTCGCTGCCGAAGCGGCGGAACATCTGTCCGAACTCCAGTCCGACGTAGCTGCCCCCCACGATCACCAGGTGGGGCGGCAGGAAGTCGACTTCCATCATCGAGGAGTTGGTCAGATACATAATCTGGTCGAGGCCGGGCAGAGGAGGAACGAAGGCCCGGCCGCCAACATTAATAAATATGCGCTCCGAGCTGAGCAGCTCGTCTCCTACACGCACCTCACGCGCGGACTCGAGGCGAGCATGGCCCTGGTAGACGGTGCAGTTTTTCATGTTCTTCAGCCAATTTTCCACGTTGTTGCGCGATTTGCCCGAGATGGCATCTTTGCGGGCCTTTACTTTTTTCATATCAACCCGCACGCCGCCCTCAATGCACACACCGTATTCGCCGGCGCGCTGCGTCATGCGCGCGGCATAGGCGCTGGCCACCATGGCCTTGGTGGGGATGCATCCGGTGTTGACGCAGGTGCCGCCGAACAGTTTGCGCTCGACGATAGCGACCTTCATTCCGGCGGCGGTGAGCCGTCCCGCGAGGAAGGGTCCTGCCTGCCCGGTACCAATGATGATTGCGTCGTAGACGTTGGCCATGAGGAAACTCCTTGCGACTGAGATGCGAGCTTAACCACAGAGGCCGCGGAGGAATGCTGAGGTTAATCTTACCGGATCAGGTTCAGCACAACCGGATCGAGGCGGTCGAAGGCTTCGGCCAAGATGCGCCGTGAAGTGGCAAACGAGAGGCGCAGGTGTCCGGCGGCTCCGGGGCCGAACCAGCGCGGCGCGCCCGGAACCAGGGCCACGCGCGCATGCTCGCGCAGGTATTCGCACAGACGTTCAGCGTCAGTGCCGAAGCTGCGGCCCAGGTTGCGAACGCAGGGGAAAACAACGTACGTGCCTTGCGGCTGATGCACGCTCACGCTCGGCCACTTCGACAGGCGATCCATCACATAGTCGCGTTGCGCTTGCAGGTGGCGAAGAAATCCGGCCAGCCACCCCCCGCCATCATGCAGCGCGGCGATCACAGCGATTTGCGACAAAACAGAGACGCCAAAGACCGTGCTGGCGGCGTCAGAGGCGGCCACGATCTGTTTTTTCCATTCCGCATCGGCGCAGATGACGCAGCCTGCCCGCAATCCTGCCAGGGCAAAGTTCTTGGAAAAGCCATACACCGTGACCGTGCTGTTGGCAATTTCGGGCGAGAGCGCGGCCACGCTGGTGTGATGATGGGGCGTGTAGATGATGTCTGACCAGACTTCATCCGCCAGAATTCGCAGACCGTGCTGCACCGCCCAGGCCGCAACCGGTTGCAGCCAGGTGCGCGAGTAAACCACGCCCAGAGGATTATGTGGGTTGCACAGCCACAACATGCGCGTGCGCGGCGAGAGACGAGATTCCATTGCAGCGATAAACTCTTCCGAGGTGGTTGACGGATTCACGCTTATCTGTACGGGTGTACCCCCGGCGCGCTGAATAGTGTGCTGAAATAAAAAATCAACCGGGTCGGGGATCAGCACCTCGTCGCCCCCGCTCAGGCTGGCGCGCGCTACAACGGCAATGGCCGCGGCGGCGCTATCGGTAGCAAATACGGCGTTGGGCGTGCATTCCATCTGGCGGGTGGCGCACATCCAAGCAGAGACAGCTTCGCGAAATTGCGGCAAGCCTTCCGGCGGAGTGTAACTGAGCACTCCCTCGCGCACGTAGCGTACCAGTCGTTCTTGAATAACATCCGCGACGGGGAAATCAGGATCGGCTGCGGTCAGCGGAATCACGTCAGCGGGTTGCTGTGCCCAGCGCAGATTGAATGCCCGCTCGCGCAGCAGGTTGAGTGGAACGGCATCGTCGGAAAACCAGTGGCTGTTCATGGGAGATGATTGTATTAAGCTACTGGCAATAAAGCACCACTCAACACTTGCGGCGTTAGAAAGTGCTGGGCCAGCTCCCGCCCCTTGGCAATGTACGGCACGCATTGTTCGCGGCGCTCATTGGAGTAGTGGGCGAGGGCAGCGGCAAGTTCCGCCTCCGAATTCATCGCTTTGCCGTGCATCGCCCTGGCCAACGTAACTGCGTCTGCAATCGCAGCCGATACTCCCTGGCTGGTGAAAGGCAAAAAAGGATGCGCCGCATCGCCAACCAGAACCAGGTTGCCCTGGTAAAAGTGCGGAACCAGGTCGGTATCCATCGGGCGCCAAAGATACACGCGCGCGAAGTCGGTGATGGCGAGCAGATGTGGAATCGGTTCTGCCCAGCCTCCCACCAGGTTTTCTACGAAAGCTTGTTTGGCAACAGGGGTGGCGCTGCCGTTTTCACTGGGGGACGGGAATCGATTTGCGTCGAATTGCAGATACCAGACCACATGTTCGCGGTCTGCCGGAAGCACACCCAGGGCGATGCCGCCGCCACCGGCATGAAATTTGTTGAAATCGCTGCCCGCCCAGCGAATGGTGTCTTTGCAGCGCGCCAATCCCACGACTTCGAGCACTTGGGCCTGTTCCACCGGCCAATGGGGAAACAGGGCGCGCCGTCCATGGGAGCGTATTCCGTCAGCTGCAATGTATAAATCTGCCCGAATGCGCTCGCCTGAGTTCAGGCGAGCTGAAGTGACGCGCTTGTTCTCGTTAAATTCCAGGCCGGCGAGTTCGGCGTCAAAGGTAAGCGTTTCACCCGCGGGCAAAGCTTCCATCAATGCGGCAATCAGGTCGTGGCGGCGAATGCTGAGTGTCCCTGCAGGCAAGGGCAGTTCATGCACAATCTCGCCTGCGGCATTGCGGCAGCAATAACGACGCAACGGCACTCCGCTGAGAGCGCCGGCCAGATGCACGCCGAATCTTGCGAGACAGGCGGCAGCTTCAGGCAACAGGATAAATCCCATGCCGGTTTCGTGGCCCTGGCGAAGCCGCTCGTAGACGCGGCATTGGTGCCCTTGCGCTTGCAAGGTAATCGCCGCCGTCAAACCGGCGATTCCGGCGCCAAAAATTGCGACATCCATAGGTTGCTCTTGGGAAAATTTGGATTCGTCTGACTTGATTAAGAGTGAATTGCGGCAGGGAATCGTTTCGTCGGTGCTGATGAGAGCGATGAGCGAGCAAAGGCAAAAAGATAAACACAGAAGGCACAAAGGACGCAAAGGTAAATCCGTGCCCGAAACAACGCTGTTTATGAACCAGCTCTAATGGATTGACGCCCGTGCCGGAATAATCTTGCGAGCCGCTGCCTGACGGCGATTGCCCGCGAGAATCTGCTGCACGTTTTCTGACGCAAAAAATTCCGGCACCGGTACGGTGAGGGCAAAGACTCCGAAAAAGCGGCGGGCCTGCTCTGGGTTTTCCCGCAGCGCAGCCAGCAGTTGTTGCATCTCGGGCGAGGGTGGTTCCAGCGTTGCCAGTTGTGAGGTGAGCTCATAAAACGGCAGTGCGGTCTGGTTGCGCTGCTGCTCATAGCCGGCCAAAGCTTGTTCGATCGCCTGGCGGCCGCTCAAGCCGGCGTCGATGGCTTCGGCAAGTAGCTCGGCACTGCGGAATGCATCGGTGATTCCGGAAGCCGTGCATGGATCCTTCTGATAGCCTGCGTCGCCTACCAGCGCCCAACCGGGGCCGTAGGGTTTGCGCAGATAACCTGGGATCGCTCCGCCCACAAACTTCGATTCACGATGGCAGCTTCGCATCTGCTCAAACAGGTCGGGCGCGCATTGGGCAACCGCACTCATGTAGTGGCCTTCAATATCGGCGCGCACCACCGGCAAATCGCGCGCGGCGAATGCCGAACCGACGAGGGTAAGATTGTCGTTGGTGCTGTAGGCAAAGATCACGCGATGCGGACGCAGCCACAGGTGCCAGCCCATCATCCGCAGACCGCTCCAATAGGAGTACCATGAGCCTTCCAGCGGAGGCTTGTTGTTATACTCCGGCGCCTTCACCGCCTTGGCCACGGTCGAGAACATGCCGTCGGCCCCGATGGTGATGCGCGCATTCTCAGTCACCATTGCACTATTTTTGCCGTGCCCCCGAATTCCGGTGACGCGGTCGTTCTCCCAGAGCACTTCCTGCACCGAAAAATTTTCCCGCAACTCTGCCCCGGCCTCGACTGCGGCTTCAACCAGAATCGGGTCGAGCACTTTCCGTCGGGGCGCATAGGCTTCTCTCATTCCGCCTTCAGCGGGAGGAGGCGAGCCGCTGAGGGTAAAGGCGCCGTAATCGAAATAATCGGTTGTGATAGCAGGACAACCTGTTGCCGCAAGTTTATCAAGCAATCCCCAGCGCTTCAGCCTGGCGGTTCCTGTTTGATGGACGAAGTGATTGGAAAATGCCATGTCACTTGGGAACGACCCGCGATCCAGCAGCAGGACCTTGTAGCCCTTTCGGGCCAGCAACAGGGCCGTGGAAGCGCCGGCACAGCGAGCGCCCACGATAATGGCATCGTACATGGGGAAGTCTCCTCTACAATCGTGACTCTTATTGGTGCAGCAAAGTGGAAAGGCGTATCACCTATGCAGTCCGATATTTTGGGTGTCACAAACAAAGTAATCATAAAAAGCGGCCGAAACGTCAGGCATACTAATGATCACTTGTTAAAACCCAATCGAGGGGCGGCGCATGAAGACAAACCTGGAAATTATCAAAAGCATTTATCTTGGGGATGCAGAGCAGAACGCGAAAAACCTGAAGGCGGTTCTTGCCGCCGAGTTCGAATGGCGAGAGACCGCAGGCTTCCCTTATACCGGGATTTTTCACAGCTTCGAAGAGGTCTCAAAGAACCTGTTCGCTCCCCTTGCGGCAGAATGGATCAACTTCCGCGCCCAGGTTGAAAACTTTCATGATGCCGGGCAAACCATTATTGCGACCGGTTTTTACCATGGCACATATAAAAAGACGGATCGTCCCATGAAAGCGGGATTCACTCACGTATGGACTCTGAAAGATGGCGCGATCGTGGCCTACCTCCAGTGTGCCGATACCAAAAAGGTCTGGGAGGCAATGGACAACATATGAGGTAAAGGTAAAGATGCAACAATCCGATTCTGTAACAAATTACATTTGTTAACAATTACTTTACTTGTGGAATCGGCCGGGATGTGGCATACAGTCCTAGTTCCGGAAGTCCCGGTTTATGGACGACAGAATCGAGACGTTTCGGATCTCTAATCTGGAAGAAACTTCCGTAAAACATTTTGACCAATTGCGGGTTTACTGAATTACCCCGTCAAAAGGAGGACGGATAACTATGTTAAAAAAAATCTCAGCAGTAGTGCTTATGGTAGGTTTGATGAGTCTGACGCCCGTGACATTGAAAGCCCAGGGCGATGAGGGCAAGCAGGAGGAGAGGCACGAAGGAAGAGAGCGCCATCCTTCAATTCGCGCCGCCATCCGCGCGCTGGAAAAGGCCAAGTCTGACCTGCAACATGCTGACCATGACTTTGGCGGCCATCGCGAAGAGGCCGTCGAAGCCATAGACAATGCCATCAAGCAGTTGAACGAAGCGCTGAAATACGACCGGAAGTAATCACCCTTTGCGACAGTGGGCGGCGTCAAGCCGCCCTTTTTTATTGAGCATACAATGCTGCGTTTCTAGCGCGGCGGTATAGGAGTGCGATTAGGAGTTGGGGGAAGAATTTGCGGCTCTTTTGACTCAGCTCGGCCGTCAATGGTGGTGCCGCGCTGAGTGGTGATATAGAGAACCGCGGCAGTCCAGGTTGGAAATAAATCCAACCCTGGAACCAGCTCAGCAATGAAGGAGGGCAGCAAGGCCCAGTGCCATCCCAGCAGGCGGAGCAATATTGCCCCTGTGGCTACATCCAGCACCGCATCGATCGGCTCGAGAGCGCCCAGGCCGAAAAACGGGAAAGCTACGAGCTGAATTAAATCCGCAGCAATAGCGACGAACCATGCGGAACGGTGCTCGGGAGACTTGAGAGCCCTCGAAAGGGCATTGGAAAGATCAAACATCGGCATACCACTCTTTACTTAGGATACAGCGACTCAGGCTTGTTGGGAAAGAGTACATGCCTGTTAATTTCTTGTCATTCCGATCCGCAAAGCGGAGAGGAATCCCTATTGTCTCGCGGATTTATGGCACGTCACCCATAAACCTTAAAGCTCACAGGGACTCCTAGTGACGCTGAACGGATCAACTTATCCTAATTTTTGGAATCAACATTTTTAGACTCTACCTTGTTGCGTAGCTCCTCAACAGCCTGCATCAGCTTGCGGATCTCCTGCTCCTGCTGGTCATTCACGCGCTGCTGTTCAGCCAGTTCGGCATCTTTGGCTTTGAGCTCGGCTTCAAATTTCTGGTTCAAGCCCTGGATAGCGGCGAGGGCCACGCCGCCTTCATCGATCTCGGTAATGTGGCGGTTATCGTCGCCGACATTGAAGGCGGCAAAAAAATCTTGCGCCGCCGGGCCGATGTGGCGGATGGCTGCCGCCTGCGACTTGTAATTCCAGATGGTGATAGGCAGCCGCACAACATTGGCCAGCACCTGTATGGCATCAATATTGACGAAATGCTCTTTCATGCCGCGATCGCTCAGCGAACCCCACGAACCGCTGCCGGGCACGAGCACCACTCCGGAACTAAGGGCGGCATTGCTGTAGAAGACCACGCCTCCCGAGCTGCGGGCCACGAATTGGTTGGCGGCTGTGGGCCTGACGTCGGTGGGACTGGAATCATCGCCCCAAACGAAGGTGCCGGCATCGCTGCGCGAGCTGGCATGGTGTCCGCCTACAAAGCTGTAATTGCCGCCCGCGCTGTTAGAGGAGCCTCCGGCGACGAACGCGCCTTCGCCGTTGGCGGTGTTTCCTACGCCTCCGGCAATTGCGGCCCCGTTGCCAATGGCCGCGTTTTGCGAGCCTCCGCTGACCGTGGCATTGGGTCCCATGGCGTTATTATTTTGTCCTCCAGCCACGGTTCCAGATGCCCCGTTGACCATGTTATTCAGCCCGCCCCCGACGGTGCCGAATTTGGCGGTCACATTGTTGGCGCCGCCGGTTTGGCCACCACCGGCAACTGTGGCGCCCATGGCCCCATCTGTAGCCGCATTGCCGCTGAAGCCGGCAATCACGTTGGGAATAAAGTTATTGCTGGCCGCATCAAACTGCGGCTCAATCCGCAGCGCACGCTTGCCGCCTACCCGGATTTCAAAGGCGGCATTATCGTTTGTCCCCAGATAATCTCTGCAGGGCGAAGCTGCGCAATTAGCGCCATTATTGCCGCTTAACAGCCACGCTCCGCCTGCCGCAGAGCCCGTCGCCGCCCCAACGCTATACAACACACGACCGTTAGCTGGCGTGCCCGGGTTGGCCGGGGCCTTGGGCTGCGGCATGGAATTATCGCGATAGACAATCTGGTACAACACCGGACCGTCAAAATTCGGCCCTGGGGGTGAAGTCTGCTGCCAGGAAAGTCCGGGCCGCAAGCCGGCAATCTGAGTCTGAGAAAACAAAGGTAACGCCGGGAATACGATGGCGCACAATACAACTATGACGGTGGAACAACGTAAGTGCATGGGGCCCTCCATTCTCAAATGATGGACCTGACAAGTTAGAGTTCTACTAACAACTGGGGAATTTGGCCTCATTCTAGCTCTGGTGAATGTCAATGTCTAATTCAATTTGCGGATTTAATGAAAGAGTAATTAAATTTGCTACCTGTACTTAAATGTAGTTCTCGGTTCTCAGTTCCCGGTTCTCAGTTCCCGGTTCTCAGTTCCCGGTTCTCAGTTCTCGGTTCTCAGTTCCCGGTTCTCAGAGTGAAGTGCTGTTAGTATCTATTGCTGGCTGTTGGCTTTGGCGGTGCTGGAGCAAGAAGCATTTGGGGGAAACGACTTGAATTCGAGTCCGAAGAGCATGCCTGCCGATTCCATCCATGTATCGCAGGCTGCGGCAGCAATTGCCGGTCCTGTTAAGAATCCAAATACTCTTGGCCGCAGAATTGCGGCTGTGCTGGATGGCGCGATCTTCGCCTGCTTATGCTTCATCGCCGCCCTGGCGCCGCACAATGTGCATTGGCCCTTCGTCGCCTTCCAGATTGCGCTGGGGCTTTGGGCGCTGCGCTCGCTTTCAGGCAAGAAATTTGAGGCGCAACCTTTCATCTGGCCTTCACTCATTTTCCTGGCCCTGGCTGCGGTGGCCACCCGGCTCTCCTACGCCCCAACCCTGAGTTGGGACCGTCTGGGCTGGTTCATGTTGCTGCTTCTGGCAGTCGTGGTGGCGCAGAACGTGAGCAGCGTGAAGCAGGTCAAGCTCCTGATTCTTATTTTGCTTGCTTCGGCCACGGTCAGCGTGGCCCGCACCGGCTGGCAGTACGTACATGGAATCGGTACGGAACTGGTGACGATTGCGCCCGATACGACTCTCTATCATCGCGGCTTGCGGTCGGGCGATATTATCCAGGCTATCAACGGACATGCAACGCGAACTCCGCAACAGTGGAGCGATGCGCTCAAAGCTACCCAAGCAGACAAAACCCTTGCCGTTCGCTTTGCCCGCGATGCGCCATTGCAAATCTACACATGGGAAGTTGATGGAAATGATTTTCGGCAATGGCTGAGCCGGCCCGATGCCAGGGTGCAGCGCGGGCGGCCGCCGCGAGCCCAGGGCCATTTCTACCACTACATTCCCTACGCGGGCATGTTACTGCAGATTGGGCTGCTGACGTTTGGGTTGCTGGCTTCCAGTTGGAAGGAAGCGAGCCGAACCCGGTGGGTCCTTATCATGGTTTTTCTTGGGACCGCCGCAGCGTTGCTGGCCACCGTGACCCGAACCTATATGGCGGCTCTGCTTCTGGGGTCCGCCTTTATGGTATGGCTGATGTACAAGAAGATTCGCACCACTGCGCTGGTCGCATTAGCTCTGAGTTTCATTCTGGGAACGGTGTGGATCCAGCACCAGCGGCAGATGGGATGGTTCGCTCCTGCCGATGCCGGAAGCGAATACCGCTGGCTCATGTGGAAAGATGCCCCCCGGCTCATTGCGCAACATCCTGTCTTTGGCGTCGGACCGGACAGCGAATTCATGTATGGGGAGCAGTGGAAGCTGGCAGCGTATGAAAAATTTCCACTGCGCAGCCATTTTCATTCCACCTTCATAGAATTAGCGGTGGATTGCGGATTGCCATGCCTGGCAGCCTGGGTATGGCTTATGCTGGCCTACCTGCTTTTCCTGGGACGGCACTGGAAGCAGGCCGAGCATTGGGATTGGGCGCCGCGTGGTATCTTTTTGGGAATTTTCGGCGGCGCGATGGCATTCATGATGAGTTCCTTCATCCAGTACACTCAGGGAGATGCTGAAGTCATGCTCCTGGTCTGGCTGTTTATGGGAATTGCGATTGCCCTCGTGAGAATATCAGGACGGAGCGCAAAGCCGCCGGAAAAAGCCGCATGAACGGGCAGCCAGAAACTTTATCGCCAACTCATGAGCACGCCGCCATCAAGAGGCATGCAGTCCCCTGGCCGTTGCTGTTCGTGTTGCTCAGTACGGCCCTGGTGGCGGCGCGCTTGTTCCGGCTGGTGAATCGCTACGCGGTCAACATCCTCTTTTGGGATCAGTGGGACTTCAGTAACGCCACCCTGTTCCAACAACATTCCCTGTGGCAGATGTTTCGCTGGCAGCACGGGCCGCACCGGCAGGGCGTGGGCGCGATTGTTGCATGGCTCATCGAACCCATGTTTCGCTGGAATAGCCGGGGCGAAGCGTTTCTGGCTTGCACGATCTTTGTGCTGGCTGCGCTGCTGGCGCTGTATTTGAAGAAGCGCCTCTACGGACCGGTCACATATGCAGACGTAGTGGTTCCTCTTATCTTCCTCACCCCTCTGGAGTACGAAAGCCTGTTCGGTTCTACCAACCTGTCGCATGGGCCGCTTCCTGTTCTGTTGCTCATGATCTATTGCATTGGCTGGACTCAGCCAGGCGTGCGAGCGCGCTACGTCTGGATCCTTATTACCAACTTCCTGCTCATCTACACCGGGTTTGGTTTGTTTGTTGGTCTGATCACGCCGGTCTTGCTGGTGCTGGACTACTGGACACACAAACGTCGCGATGCCCGCGGCCCTACGCTGGTGGGATCACTGGTCGCGCTGGCGATTGCCGCTGGTTCACTGCTTTCTTTCTTCATCGGTTACAAATTGGATCCCGCAGCAGCCTGCTTCAAGCCTTTTTCCGAACCGTTCCTGCAATATCTGCAATATGTGGCCCTGATGTTTGTGAACCTCACCGGTATCAAGGGTGCGGGTGTTTTTCCTACACTGCTTGGCGGCTTGATCCTGGTTTGGATTGGTGCTGCGTTGGCGGCCACATTGACACCAATGGGGGCAACCAAGGAAGAAGGCGGTGCGGGGAACATGGTAGGCGCGACATTGTTCGTTTTCTCGCTGCTGTTTTGCGCCAATACGGCCTTGGGCCGGCTTTGTCTTGGGCTGCTGACCGCGCAGAGCTCGCGCTATGTTCCCTACCTGATTCCCGCTTTTCTGGGCATTTATTTTTCCTGCCTGGCGTCTGGACGCAAGAACTGGAAGACGCTTGGAACGATCGGGGTTTGGGCAATCGCTATCAGCGCCGCGCTGCCGGTGCGAATTGGCGACCGCTCTATGATGGCGCAATACCATAACGTGAAAAATAATTGGCGTGAGTGCTACCTGCAGCATCATGACATCCAGCAATGCGACACGTTAACGGGTACAAAGATATATCCGTGGCCCGAGTCAGGCCACCTGAAAGAGAAACTGGATTTTCTGGAAGAGAAAAGGCTGAACTTGTACGCAGCGAAGAAGTAAAAGTTCCCACCAAACACAATTCACCGTTTGAGCCAGTGGTAACTCACCGTTACATAAATCTGGTTGAAGCCGGGGTTATTGGATGCCATATGGGCGTTCGAGATGTGCAGAAATTTGACCGCCACCTCCGTGGTCGTGTCAGGATTCATGAAGATACGCGTGCCAAAGCCGCCCTGGGCGTTGAAGTTGAAGTTTGATGCCCCTCTGGGAACCTCGGTCGTGCTGAAGATGCCGCCAACTGCTGTTTCCATAAAGGGCGCAAATTTCTTGCGTGGGGCCATGTTCCACACCAGCGCAACGGGATTAACGCCGCCTCCGTAGACGGTATCGTGCCGGTCCAGCCGAAACAGATACACGGGAACCAGGTCGAAGCCATATTCCAGGCTCCCCCGCAACCAGCCTTTGCCATGAAGGTCGGTAATGACTCTTCCCACGCGGAATCCGGCGCTATAGAGCCGCGTGCTCTGGGTGGCGCTGTAGATGCCAACTCCGGCGCCATTCCCGAGGCCGAAATCCCAGGTTCCATTCGGGAGAGGATTGGAAGGCATTTCCTGGGCGAAGAGGGACGAAACACAAAATATAAACAAAGCCAGAAGAAACTTTCTTACGAACAAGACAACGACCTTGAATTAATAAAATAATGTTATTGGGTTGGATTAATTGAGATCGCCGAATACGCTCAGCAAAAAAGAATCTGACTGCAATCTCCTTAATTTCTTTCCAGGAGTTCAGTTATAGTTTGTGGTCGTGCCAAAGTCATGTTAACTAAGATGATCGAAGGCGGAAAAATCTTCATGATTTGGATTCGTTGTCGCACCGTGACGTGCGTACAAGTGTTTTTATTTATAGGTATATTCCTCTTGCGGTTCCCTGCAATCTCGGTTTTACTGGTTATCAGGCCTCAGCATGCCTCTCAGCAGAACCGAATTTCAAGCTCCCAGTCATTTTTCTCATGGACCGGATGCGCCGGCGAACGCCATAGCGCGGATCTTGCGGCGGCCGGTTGCAATTGCGGTAGTGGCGCTGGCGCTGCGTCTGCTGGTCATGACGGCCGAGCACACGTATAAGACCAGTCCTGACCAGGAGAGCTTTGGCCTGGGTTGGGAGACCGGCAGAATTGCCTATTCCATTGCTACGGGCCAGGGATTTAGTTCGCCATTTCACGGGAGCACCGGGCCTACCGCCTGGGTTGCTCCGCTTTATCCTTATTTCGTTGCGGGCGTCTTCAAAATTTTCGGCATTTACAGCGATCAATCCGCCTGGGTGCTGCTGGCCCTCAACAGTTTGTTCTCGGCACTCACCTGTCTTACCATTTACTCGATTGCGAAGGAAACCCTGGACGAGAAAATAGCATTGTGGTCGGCGTGGCTGTGGGCCGTGCTTCCCTATTCGATGTATTGGGCCATCCGCTGGGTGTGGGAGACAAGCCTTTCCGCTTTCCTGTTAAGCGCAGCTTTCATGCTGGCGTTGCGACTGAAAAATTCTGACAGCGTAAAGACCTGGGCTCTGTTTGGACTCGCCTGGGGGGCGATCGCACTCAGCAATCCTTCGCTGCTGTCGCTGCTGCCATTTGCTCTGGGGTGGGCATGCTATCAGCGTCTTCGTGAACACAAGAAATGGATGGGCCCGGCGGCCGCAGCAATTGTCATCTTCCTGCTCTGTGTGATGCCATGGATGATTCGCAACTATGAGGTGTTTGGCAGATTCGTCTTCATCCGCAGCAATTTTGGAGCGGAGCTGCGGCTGGGCAACTATGAAGATGCTGACGGTTTGTGGAAGTGGCAGCGCCATCCCAGCCAGAACACGGCCGAGTTCGAGGCTTACCGGCAAATGGGCGAACTCAGGTTCGCGCGCCAGCGCGGACACGAGGCCATGGAGTTTATCCGGAAACATCCGGCCATGTTCACGACGCTCTCTCTCAAACGCGCCTATTACTTCTGGTTTGGCACACCACGGGCATCGGGAACGCCAGGGCTATCGCGCAGCCGCTACCTCTTCTTCCTGCTCTCAACCGTGCTGGGGTTTGGCGGATTGTGGCTGATGATCAAACAGAAAAAGCCGGGGGCGTTTCTGTATGCTTCTTTGATTCTGATCTACCCGCTGGTTTACTACATTACCTTTCCGCATCCCCGCTATCGCCATCCGATTGAGCCCGAGATGATGATTCTGGGGGTTTGGTTCATGGTCGAACTTTGCAGATCCGCAACAGTTAAATCCCGATGAAATATTGTGCCGATCTTCTCTGGGTCTCCGTGTCTCTGTGGTGAATCAAATATTAAGATGGCTTAGACCAGCCACGCTTCCGACGCTCGCCACTACCATACGAGCACCGCACGCGAACGCTCAGCAGGCCGTGTTATTCTACGGTTCTGTTAACGAAACCGAGATTCACACGTTCACGAACTCCCTTGAATCGAGAGTCCAGCAAGGCTGTAGAAATTGCGAGCGCTGAAACGAGAGCCGGCAGGCTGACCGGAATTCTTTCTTCACCTCTGGTCATTTTTCTCGCCGCGTTGCTGATACGCCTGCTTGATCTCAGCCTTCATCCCTGGTTTGTTCCCACGCAGTCAAACCATCTTGGCTTCGCTTATGAAATTGGCGAGGTGGCGCAATCGATTGTCGAAGGCCGCGGCTTCAGCTCTCCTTTCGGAGTGCCCACAGGCCCCACCGCGTGGTATACACCGGCCTATCCGCTGCTGCTGGCTGCCATCTTCAAAATCTTCGGCGTGTACAGCGCAGCTTCGGCATGGGCCATCAGCGCTGTAAACAGTTTTTTTTCCGCGTTGACCGCCGCGGTCATCGTGGGAATCGGGAAAGAGACGGTTGGAACCAAGTCAGGAGTCGCAGCCGCGTGGCTGTGGGCTTTGCTGCCTTACATCATGCAATGGTCGGTGCGCTGGGTTTGGGAGACCAGTCTCTCGGCCCTACTGCTGGCTGCGGTGGCGTATGGCACTCTTCGCACGCGGCGCGAGCCGCGTGTGGGATACTTTGTTGCCCTGGGCCTGCTCTGGGCGATCGTGGCCAATGCCAACCCTACGCTGCTCATTCTTCTGCCCGTTTCGCTGGCGTGGATATGGTGGCGGCAGCGGTCTGCTTCATCCGTCAAAGCGGGCATTGCCGCAGTGCTGCTTCTAACCGTGCTGGGATGCGTTCCCTGGGTCGCGCGAAACTATCTCACCATGCGCTACCTGGGCTTACGCAGCAATTTTGGGGAAGAGCTGTATTTAGGAAACCAGCCCGGCGCTGAAGGATTGATCATCATATGGAAGCATCCCATCTGGAATAACGCAGAACTAAACGACTATCAGCGCCTGGGTGAGATTCCTTACATCGCCGGAAAGCGCAAATTAGCAATGGATTTCATACGCAGCCATCCAGGAACGTTTCTCGTCATCACTCTTAAACGAATCGCATACTTCTGGTGTGGCGCGCCCGATGATCCCCGGGTGCATCCGTCGAACGTGGTTGTGCGCACAACGTTTCTCTTCATGATGTCGCTGCTGGGTTTCTGGGGCTGCCTCCGAGCCATCCGCCAAAAAGTTCCAGGAGGCCGGCTGCTGCTCTCCGTGCTGATCTTCTACCCGCTTATCTTCTATATAACCCACACTCATGTGCGCTACCGGCATCCGGTGGACCCCATCTTGCTCCTCGCCGCAGCTTATCTCTTCTTCTCCCATAGCGACGAGAAGCCTTTGCTCTCAAGAGCACATAGTAGAACCTGAAATAACCAACTTGAAACTCGAAACTTGAAACTGTTCTAGCGCACTGGCGGGGAGACGCTCGCGTTCGGATGCGTTTTCAAGTACTGCCTGCGTGTTTCCGCATAGCTCTGATCGGTAATATGGAAGACCACCATGGCATCTCCGGGAAGCTGCCAGTGCTGGTATTTCATCAGCCCGATGCACGTGGGCTCCTGTCTGGTCAAAAAATTTGTCGAGACCGCGGCCCACTGCGGCAGTTCAACTCCCGGGTTATCGCACTTCCACGGCTTGGCCTGCGGGATATATGCCGCCGGTGGAAGAAGCGTAAAGCTTTCTACGTAAATTGTCTGGATTTTCTGCTGTGCCGCGAAGGCGGCCACCGCGGGCAGGGCTTGGCCCCAGTCCAGGTTGGAATCGGTTGTAATTTCCTGTTTCGGAACTCCCAGGCGAAAGTCGTTGAAGTAGGAAATGTAATAAGGAAATGCAGCCACGGCGGTGATGAGGCACGAAAAAGCAAGGAGAGCGACCGCCGAGAAAACCAACCTCCGTTGCTTGGGACTGGCAATCACATTCGCCTGCGGCACAATCAGCGCCAGCAGCACCACCAGAATGGAAAGCGGGACCGAGATGTGGCGCACGCCAATGTTGAGCTTCGAGCGCATGGCGGCGGCAAGGAACACGAAGAAAAACGACATCAGGGCGCGAACGCGAACCCGGTTCACGTAGCTGAGCAGCGGCGGAGGGCTTGCTTCCTGCTCTGGGTGTTCGTGGTGCAAGTGTTCGCGGCGTAACTGCAGCGCCGTGAGCACGCCCAGAAGCAGGAATAGAAGAACTTCGCCGGGAGCAAGTTTGAAGAACGCTATCACCGGAAAGTAGTACCAGACGCCGTGGCCGTGAAGTTTTCCCAGCAGGTAAACAGGCCGGCTGAGTCCGGCATTCAGGTACCCGATGCCTCCCAGGTAGAGCCACAACGGCTGCAATGGTTTTTCCCAACGCGGATGCTTCGCCAGTACGTAAGCGGTGGCGGCAAGAATGCGCTCCGGAGGACGCGAGGCTGAGACGTAGGCGTTGCGGGCATTCACGATCTCACGCGCCGAACTGTGCGAGCATGTAAGCCAGTAAAAACTCGCGGTGAGCAGGATCGCCAAAATTCCGGCAGCGGGCATGTAAAGGAGGAACTTGCGGCTGCCCGGGTACGCTTGCCCTGGAGCTTCAGATTTCAGCCGGGCGCGATCTCTCGGCCCGGTGATCCACATCCAGGCCCAGAACAAGGCGATGGAGGGCACAAGAAGCAGGGCCGAGAATTTAGAGAGCAAGGCCGCAGCCGTCGCCAGCGACAACACAATAAGAGAGGCGAAGCCGGGCTTGGTCCACAAGGCGGCGGTAAACCAGGCGGTAAGCAGACAAAACAGTGCCAGGCCGATGTCGGTAATAACCAGTGATCCGTAGCCAAGATAAAATGGCGAGGTGGCAAATACCGCCAGACTCAGCAGCGCTCCCCACTTACCGGCCAGGGCGCGGGCCATCAGGTAAACAGCCAGTCCGAAGCAGAGCGCCAGAAAGATCATGGGCAGCCGCGCGAGAAATACGATGTGCGCCGGGTCGCGGTTCCATTCGGTAAAGAAGCGCTTGCCAAAGGTCCATTGGCAGTCGAGGCCGCCGGCGCCGCACCAGGAGCGGTCATTGTAGTTGGCGCGTGCGTCAGAGAACAGCAGGGGAAGGGCGGCAATAATTTTCAGCAGCGGCGGATGCTCGAGATTCAGACGTGCATCATGCTTTTGCAGGTAACTCAGGCCTGAGGGTACGTGAACAACTTCATCGTAAGTCGGCGACTGCTGTCGGGAGCCGGCAATGGCGAGCACGGCCATCAGCGCGAGCAGCAGGAAAACGGCGGCATATTCCCATTTGCGCCACCAGACTTTGCCAGGAACCATCCTTATCGCAGCCTCACGAGCGTTGGTTGTAACCAATCAGGTTAACAGAACTAGTTCTCGGGTTCTCAGCAGATAACCTCTTTCCAAAATTTGCTTTCCAGTGCAATATAGGGCATCCCCCATGATGACGAAGCGCAGTTTTCATTTGGTGTTGAGACGTAGCTCGGCTACGTCTCGCTACGGCTGGTCGAAGCTGCTGAAGGAGCAATTGAGTGAAAAAAATCTTTGTTAAGTTCTTGTTTGGGATCATTGTTGCAGGCGCAACCCACCTGCCGGCCCAAACTCCAGGCACGCAACCGGCTTCCTCACAACCAGCCGCCAGCCAGAAGGTAATCAAAGACCCGGCTGAGTACAACGCGTATATCGCGGCGTTCAATACGCAAGACCCTGTGGCCAAGGGGGCGGCCATGGAGGCTTTTGTAAAGCAATATCCCGACAGCGTAGTGAAGCTTGATGCCCTGGAGCAAGCCATGGCCGCCTACCAGCAGGCCGGCAACCAGGAGAAAGTGCAAGCCACGGCCAAGCGGATTCTGGAGATAAATGCCGACCACGTTCGCGCGCTCGCCATTGTTGCCTATATTGACCGTGCCAAGGCCACGCAGGGAGATGCAGCCGCCCTGAAAGAGTCTTGTGCTTATGGAGAAAAGGGGCTTGCAGCCTTGCCTGCGTGGCAGAAGCCGGATGGCGTTTCCGACAGTGATTTTGAAAAGATGCGCAATCAAATGTCAGATATTTTTAATGGTGTTGCCGGCTTCTGCGCCTTGCAGGCAAAGGACTACGCCACGGCGCGCAGCAGTTATCTAAAGTCCGTGCAGATCGATCCTGGCAACATGCAGGACATCTACCAGCTCGGCATTGCCGATATGTTGATGAACCCAATGGATGTAAACGGCTTCTGGTACCTGGCCAAGGCCATTGATATCGCCATGGCGCAAAACAATGCCCCGGCCGCACAAAGAATTGCCTCCTATGCCAAGGCTCAGTACCGCAGATATCATGGCGGCGAAGACGGCTGGGATCCGTTTGTAACCGCTGCGGCAACCCAGACTGCCCCGCCCGTTCCGCTTGGAATTACTCCCAAGCCCACAAACTGTGAAATCGCTGCCGATGCGGTTGCGAAAAACAAAGTGGACGAGCTTTCGTTTAGTGATTATGAGTTTATCCTCGCGCAACGCGATTGCGGACCTCAAGGTAAAGATGCGGCAGATAAAGTCTGGCAAGCCATCCAGGGCAAAGAAAAGGGCGGACAGGCAATGCTCAGGATGGCCGTCATGGTCATCGCCGCCGCCAAAGACAGTCTCGATGTTGCCATTACAGACGAGAACCAACAGGCCAGGAAAGCGGACATGCACGTAGTGATGCAAAAACCCATGCTGCAAGCTCCCGCAGTCGGATCCATGACTGACGTGATCGGCGTGATTACCAGCTATACGCCGGCTCCGTTCATGTTCACAATGGAAAAAGGTGCTCTGCCTGCCCCTGAAAATGGCTCCGCATCCCCGCAGAGGCCTGCAGATCCTAAAAATTAACGGTATTGGAAGCATGCTGAGGCTGGTGAGCGCGCAAGGGGCGGAAAAATCTCGAACAATCGTTGACTGAGATTCTGCTGGCTCCGCAACGGTTCCAGGCGAACCACCCGGCCAGGTAAGGCGTTACCGGCTCAAGCACCTTCTAAGGTTGGGTTTTCATTGACTTTCAAATGTAATTCTCGGTTAACATCATAAAATTTTGGGACTGGCCGGGGAAAGCTGGTTTTAGTAAGATTAGGACGCTATGCCGTTGCAGGCCCTACTTTTTGTACATGACCCGGAAGCATTACGCGTTACCCGCCAGGTTTTAGACAGTGCGAACATTCTCTGTCAGGTGGGAACAAATTCTGCGCAGGCAATTGAGTTTGTGAAGACCCGCCGTTTTGACGCTCTTGTAGTCGATTGTGACGACATGCAGGGCGGCAAAGACGTTTTGCAGCAGTTGCGCAGCAGTCCTTCCAGCAAGCGTGCCATGGCCTTTGCCATCATCAACGGCGGCACTACCGTGCGCGAAGCCTTTGACCTGGGAGCCAACTTTGTCCTGGATAAGCCGCTTACTGTCGACCGTGTCACCCGCACCTTGCGCGCCGCGCAAGGCTTGATGAAACGCGAACAGCGGCGTTACTTCCGCAATTCCATCGAGACCGAAGCCCAGATCACGCTGACCGAAGGCAAAGAAATGCGTTGCCGGATCTTGAACTTGAGCGAAGGCGGCATGGCGGTAAAGCTGCCTCTGCAACTCCAGACGGCCACCCCGTTGCGAGTGCGTTTTTTCCTCCCCGGCGGGTTACGCATTGAAGCCAAAGCCGAAACCACATGGCATAAGCAAAACGAAGGCGTGGGCATCCGCTTTCTGCACATGGACCCTAAGATGCAGCGCGACCTCGAGCAATGGCTTAGCCATCGGTTTGAAGCACAAAACGCTACCCATATCAACGCCACGACCCGCTCACGGTAGAAGAGCACTTCTCAGTTCTCAGACTTTAGGATGTGCGAATGCTTTCATCCCAAGGACCTCAGAGGCTGAAGCCCTCAAATTTCCCGATCTTTTTCGGCACAACTAAAGTTGTGCCCTGACAACAATCCCCTACCCCCTATTCGCAGCCAGACTCCTGGCAAAGAGAACAGTGGAATAACCCGTGAGGTATAGCAGCGCCAAACGCATAAGCATGCTGCAAGAGGAATGAGTGGAATGTTGCTAAATAAAAAAACGCAACCAAGTTCGCTCTTGTTGTCGGCCAACCCCAAGAAACGAACCTGGTTGCGCATCACACCCGTTAGGGGGAGGGTGCTCAGAGTTGATTCTCTCGCATGGTTACCACTTCCCGACAGATGGCCTAAGTACTTTGCACTTTAGTAACCGGCTTCGCTAGTAGTAGTACTTTGATCTTCAAATCCGCGAGGCTTCACTGCCGGGTTTCGAATTTTGTACTCGCGCTGTTTTGACGTTCAGCTAAAGCTCACTGAACGCCCGCACCAGATATTTCACGATGTGATAACCATCGAGATACTTGTAGGGTGATTCGCCGGTGGTGTAGTGGCCACAGGGCAGCTCGACCGCTTTGAAATCAAATTCGCGGCGTGAAAATTCTTCCACCACTTTCCGGGAATACTCAGGCAGGAAGGTCAAATCATATTTCGCATAAATGACCAGAGACTTCTTGGGCTGGCGGGCAAATTGATCGACGTAGGAGGTGGGGCTAATGGACATCCATGCGCGGCGCAGGCTCTCCAGATCGATGGTTGACTCCAGGCTTTCACGGATGTGGCGCGTCGATTGTCCCGTCCAGACCACGTCAGCAAAATAAGTGGAGGCGTGATTGAACACGTTGACGCGCAGCCGTTCGTCGTGCGCGCTGGCCAGGAAGGCGTAACAGGAGCCCAGGCTGGTGCCCATGACGCCGAACTGGGTATATCCCTGCTGGGCGAGCCAGTCGAGGCAGCAGCGAAGATCAATGACGGCCTGGCGGGTCGCGTCAATGGTGCGGGCCACGTTGGAGCTGACCGCGTAGTCGGCGCGGGTCAACTCGACCGGACGGCGGATATCGTGATACGGCGGACTCATGCGCAAAGCCGAGATGCCGAACCAATTTAATGCCGTGCAGATGGAATTGTGGCTGATGGCGTCGGAGTTCCAATGGGGAAGCACCACGACGGCGCGCTTGTTGCCGGCCCCGTTTTTTTCTCTTGCCGGGAACCAGCGCGCGTTCATCAGATTATTTTCCGGATACGGCGTGCGCACAGGCGAGGTGAAGCGCAGGAAGTCGCCTTCTTTATCCTTGAGTCTGTCTTCATCCTGCGGGCGGCTGCGGGTGGCAAAGAGCTGGAGTTTGCGCCGCTCCAGGCGGAAATCCCCGGGCACCGCGTAAGAAAAAAATTCATCGCTGTGGCGCACGATGGTCTCATTCAGGTCGTGCAGGTAGCGCTCATAGGCCTCGGCGGTCTGCGGATAATTACCGTTCACGAATGGCCAGGTACGCGTCCATTCAATACCCCATTCGAAGGGGCGCACAATGCGGTTGGTGTCGGCGGTAGTAAGCCGCGTCTCCCAGTTGGTCATCCATTTTTCGTAAAGCTTGCGCATGTGGAACTAGTGTACCAATCACTAATCAGATTCGAGAAATGCCGCGGCCGCGGCAATGCACGGCAGCGCGCGATTGCCGTGGTTTGCCGCGTGTCATGACTTGCGTAAATCAGTTTGCCGCCGAAGATTGCTTCCAGCGCCAAACCAGCCAACCTATGGTGGCCAGCATGCCCAGCCATCCCAGCGCGCGAACGAATGCCGCGATCTGCACGTCATGCTCCAGTACGCCCAGGTGGGAAAAGATGTAGAACCAATCATGCTCCACGTAGTCGGAATCGCCGACCGTGACCAGCGGCAGCTCCTGGGCGCGTGCATCGGCCATGTAAGTGGCAATGTAGAGTAAATTTTCGAAGAAGAAAAAAGCGCAAAAGGCCGTGGCCGGCGGCTGGCGGCGCCAGGCAAAGTAAACCGCCAGCGCAAAAGGGACAAACAATTCGAAAATGGTGCCGCCCCAGACCATCAGGGTGTAACCAAGATAGCTGAACAAAAGATGTCCAGCTTCGTGGACAATCAGGTTGGCATTATCAATAAACAGAAAACCGGTATGATCCAGGAGCGCGTACAGCATAAATAAGAAATAGAAGACAAGCCAGGCAATGAGGGCCACGGCAGAGATCTTCTGCCAGGGCTCGCGGAATGAATCGAGAAAGTCCAGGGCAAACTTCGAGTTTCCGGCTTCGAGTTTCAAGAAAAACCTTACCGCAGATTTCGCTGATCACACGGATAAACCAAAATCTGTTACTCCACGTATTTTCTGGGCACGCGCTTCGATATGTTACACAGAATCTCATACGGTATGGTGTGACAAATGTTAGCGTGTTCCCATGCGGTAATGTGGCGTCTTGCGCCTTCCGCGTAGAGTTCGAGTATGCCGGGCAGGGCCTGCTCCCACGCGGTAACGCGGCGCTCTTCACTCGACCCGATGAGGATGACCTCGTCTCCAACATCGACGCCGGTGATGCCGGTGACGTCAATCGTGGTCATATCCATGCTGATGTTGCCCACGATGGGGGCGTACTCGTGGCGAACAATCACGCGTCCGCGCGAGGAGAGCTGGCGATTGAAACCGTCGGCGTATCCCACAGGCAGCACCGCGATGCGCGCCGGGGCGGCGGTAACATAAGCCGCGTTGTAACCGATGGGAGACCTGGCGGGAAAATTGCGGACTGAATGGATGCGCGTCTTCCACGTGAGCACAGGCTTGACCGGCAGCTCAAGAGCTTCTTCCGGTGTGTCCGTGGCCGCCGAGGTAAAAGGCAGAAAATAGCCGTAGAGCGCGATTCCCGGCCGCACCATGTTGCGCCAGGTGCCGTCGCGGCTGGCAATGGCTGCGCTATTAGCCATGTGGCAGAAGGTGGGCGTGAGTCCGTTCTGAATGGCGGCGCTGACCGCATCTTCAAAACGGCCGACCTGCGCTTCGGTATCCGGCGCGCCCAGGATTTCTGCCGAGGCCAGATGCGTGAACATGCCCTCGAGAAACACATGTTTTGCCGCTTTGATGGTGGTGGCAAAGGCCCCGATCTCACTCACACCCAAACCCAGCCGCCCCATGCCGGTATCGACCTTGAGATGCACCGGAACGCGCGCTGCAGGTTTGCGCTTGCCAGAGCGCTTGTGCGCCGCGGCCTCCAGCAGCTCGATCTGGCTCCAATCCCAGACCGCGGGCGTAAGATTGTGCTCGATAATGGCCTCCTCCTCGCCGCGCCAGAAGCCCGACATCAAAAGGATGCGGCCGGTAATTCCCTCGGAGCGCAGTTGCAGGCCCTCATCAGGCGAGGTTACGCCAAACCATCCGCAGCCAACCTGCTGCAGGGCGCGGGAGCACTCGGCAGCGCCGTGACCGTAGGCATCCGCTTTGACCACAGCGCATACCAGGGCAAGAGGATCAACGAAGTCCTGAATGGTCCGAAAGTTGTGTTGAAGCGCGGAGAGCGAAACCTCCGCCCATGTGGGGCGCATACGGTTCCTGTTGTGAGCGCATTATAAACGCAGAGGGGAAATCGTGCTTGAATTACGCCTTGCTTTGAAGCTTGAGTGCGGCGGCACTCATCGGGCGCTGCCAATTACTCGCCCATGGCCATGGATTCAAAACGGGTTGAAGATTTGATAAATGCCAGCTTGATGTTGCCGGTGGGGCCGTTGCGTTGCTTGGCGATCATCAGCTCGGCTACCCCACTCACGCCTTTGGCTTCGGCGTCCTCGGCTTTCATGTAAACCTCTTCGCGGAAGATGAACGTAACCACGTCGGCATCCTGCTCGATCGATCCGGATTCACGCAGATCGGCAAGCTGGGGACGATGGTCTCCGCCACGGCTTTCAGGGGCGCGGCTCAACTGCGAGAGCGCGATCACGGGCACGCGCATCTCTTTGGCCAGGGCCTTAAGACCGCGGGAGATGGCGCTGACTTCCTGCGTACGATTCTCAGGACGGCGGCCGCCGGTCGAGGTGATGGACATGAGCTGCAGGTAATCTACGATGAGCAGGTCAAGTTGTTTTTCCGCCTGCTGCAGGCGGCGGGCCTTGGCGCGCATTTCGTGCAGGGAGATTCCCGGAGTGTCATCAATATAGATTTTCGAGTCGCCCAGTTCAGCCAGGGCGTGCGCGAGCTTGTGATAATCGTCGCGCCCGAGAAATCCAGTGCGTAGTTTGTGCGAATCCACCTTGGCGTGTGAGCACAGCAGGCGCATCAGCAGCGCCTCGCGCGACATTTCCAGCGAGAAGACCCCCACCACCTTGCCCCCAAGCACAGCCACGTTTTCTGCGATGTTCATGGCAAAGGCGGTTTTGCCCATCGAGGGGCGCGCCGCAATGATGATGAGGTCAGAAGGTTGCAGGCCGCTGGTCATTCCATCGAGGTCGGTGTAATGAGTTTCAAGACCGGTGATGCGCTGTCCGCGGCTGTAGAGCGCGTCCACCGAGCCGAAGGATTCTTTGACGATTTCTTTGATCCCCAGAAAGCCGCGGCCAATGCGGCTCTCGGAAATCTGGAAGATGGCCGATTCGGCGGCGTCGATAATTTCTTCCGTCGTATCCGATTGCTCGAGCGCATGCGAAATGGCGCTTTGGGCCGCATGGATCAGCCCGCGCAGCAGGGCCTTATCTTTGACAATCTTGACGTAATGCTCAATGTTCTCGCGCCGGGGCAGCCCTTCGGTCAGCGATGAGAGATACGCCACCCCGCCCACGGACTCGACTTCCTTCTTGCGGCTCAGCTCTTCGGTCAGAGTGATGATGTCGATGGGCCGGCCGGTTTCATTCAGCTCCAGCATGCGCATGTAAATGCGGCGATGGGAGTCGAGAGAAAAATCGTCGGCCCGCAGGCTTTCGGCAGCCTGGGGAAGAATGTCGTTATCCAGAAGGACGGCTCCGAGGATGGAGCGCTCAGCGTCAAGGCTTGCCGGCATGCTGCGATCGAGATTCAGGTCGGTGGTGGCCAAGGAAGTCTGAACAGATTATGTTCTTGCTTCGAAAAGATTTACAACAAGTTTTATCAATATTTTGCCTTTATGACGATTCCCAACCCGCATAGGCTTCAGCTAAAGGCCAAGAGCTAACAGCTAAAAACTTCTCAAACAATGAACCGCAGTCCGAGCCAGCCGCACGGACTGCGGTCATTTTTTGGAGTGCACGTGCACCCCACTAGTTGGCGACTCTTGCTCCACCACGCAACTGCGTTGTGGCTGCGCTGACTGGTGCCTGGGTTCCAGGATTCCGCCGGCTTCGCCATGACGGAAGCTGCGCCATCAGCAACCGAGCGCGCCCGAGCGCCAAACTCTGTTGTTGATATGACTGTGCCTCACAGGGAACTCACGCGCAAGGGGCCGTCAAATTTATTTTGTGGAATTGCTGTTGAAAATCGCACTTCCCGGTGGAAAGTCGAGGAAAACAGGGAGTAATTATTCGAAGCAAATTTGTTTGTGGCAAGAAAGAGTCAGACGAGTGCGGGAGCGACACAGGCAGTACTCAGTGTCAGGCCTTAGTAGTAGAATAACTATTCAATACTTCTATCCCTTGCGCGGCTGGAAGCTGCATCTGTTGTGTTCAAAAAAATCCTGATTGCAAATCGTGGGGAAATCGCAGTACGCATCATTCGCGCCTGCCGCGAGATGGGTGTAGGCGCGGTTGCCGTCTATTCTGAGGCAGATCGCGCCGCCCTGCATGTGCAGAAAGCTGATAAGGCGTATTGCATCGGTCCGGCGGCGGTCACCGAATCCTATCTTTCGATTGCCGCGCTGCTGCAGGCAGCGGACCGGTGCGGCGCCGACGCGGTCCATCCTGGCTACGGCTTTCTCTCGGAAAATGCGCAGTTTGCCCGGGCATGCGCCGATGCGGGCCTGAAGTTCATTGGGCCGCGGGCCGAAGCCATGGAGATGATGGGCTCCAAGACCAGTGGACGCCGCACCATGCAGGCCGCCGGCGTTCCCCTGGTTCCCGGTTCAATCCACGCTTTGTCGCGGGATGAGGCGATTCGGGTGGCCCGAGAGGTGGGATATCCCATCATGCTGAAAGCAGTAGCCGGAGGCGGAGGCAAGGGCATGCGGCTGGTGCGCGACCCCAAAGAGCTGGAGTCCGCCTTTGAGGCCGCTTCGAGCGAGGCTTTGCGGGCTTTTGGCAGCGCCGAAGTCTACATCGAGAAATTGATTGTGGAGCCGAGGCACATTGAGATCCAGATTCTTGCCGACGAGCATGGCCACTGCGTTTATCTGGGCGAGCGAGAATGCTCCCTGCAGCGGCGGCACCAGAAAGTGGTGGAAGAGGCCCCCTCCGCGGTGGTTGAGCCTGAATTGCGCCGACGCATGGGCGAGGCGGCGGTTCGGGTGGCCCAGGCCGCCGGTTACACCAACGCGGGTACGGTCGAATTCCTGGTTGATAGTAAACAGAATTTCTATTTTCTTGAGATGAACACCCGCTTGCAGGTTGAGCATCCGGTGACCGAGATGGTGACCGGGCTTGACCTGGTGCAGCTTCAAATCAATATTGCCGCCGGCAAGCCCCTGCCCTTCAAGCAGGAGAATATTCACCCGCGCGGACACGCCATTGAATGCCGCTTATATGCCGAAGACCCGGAAAACAACTTTTTTCCTTCCCCGGGGAAGATCACCCGGCTGATTACGCCCTCCGGGCCCGGCGTGCGCGAAGACAGCGGAGTTTACGAGGGCTGGCAGGTACCGCTGGAGTATGACCCGCTGCTCTCTAAGCTCATTGTCTGGGCGCGCACCCGGAAGCAGGCCATCGCCCGCATGGAACGGGCCCTGGACGAGTACTTCATTGGCGGCATCAAAACCAATCTGGCTCTCTTTCGCAGAATCCTGCGCGACCCGGGCTTTCGCAAAGCCGAGATCCATACCGCCTATCTCGACCAGATGCTGGCGCAGGCGCCGCCGGCGCCTGAGGAGAAAGAGGGAATAAAGCGGCAAAAGGTCGCCGCCATCGCCGCGGCGCTGCTGACTGCAACCTCGAAGAACGGCGCAAGTTCAAATGGAGCGGCGTCCGCCAACGGGCAAAATGCTTCCGCATGGAAGACAGTCGCACGCCGCGAGAGCATGCGCTGAAAGTTTTTCAGGCAAGGGGAGATGTAGCAAGCTACGTCTCTACGCAAGTGCATGGCGCTACAAAGCTGGTAAATGACTTACAAAATCAAAATCGAGGGCCGGTCTTACCAGGTGCAGTTAACCCGCTGTGAGCGCGAAGGTTGCTGGCGCGGAAGCCTGCGGGAAAGCGGCCAGGAAAAAGCCTGGGAGTTCGAACTCGATGCCCGGGAGACCCAGCCCGGCGTGCTCTCACTCTTGCTCGACGGCGGCTCGTACGAAATCAAGGGAGAAACCAGGCAGGAAGGGCTGGTAGTGGGGGTCGGCGCCCATCGTTACGCGGCTGAGGTCTGCGATGCCCGTTCCCTGCGGGCTGGCCGCGCCACAGCCGGCGACCACAATGGACCGCAAAAGATAACCGCCCCCATGCCCGGCAAAATTGTCCGCATTCTGGCGGCTGAAGGCGACCGGGTAGAGCATGGCCAGGGCATCATGGTGATTGAAGCCATGAAGATGCAAAACGAGCTGAAGTCCATGAAAAAAGGCGTGGTCCGCAGAGTCATGGTCCAAAACGGCGCTGCCGCCAATGCCGGCGACGTGCTGGCAATTGTGGAATAGTTTCGAGTTTTTTGCGCTTACTAGAAACCGGAAACTCGAAACTTGAAACTACTTCTGCCCATTCTTCTTCAGGATGTCGTCGGCTAAATAGTTGTCAATTTTGGCCTGGTCAATAATGACTTCGTGGTAAGCGGTTCGTAGGAGTTGTTCCCGGGTCTGACGCATCTGCTCGCGAATGGATTGCTGCACCCGAGGGTCATTCAAATCGCGCTGGCCGGCGGGTTCTTTGGCGATCAATTTCACAATCCGGTAACCGGCAACCCTGTGGGTATTGGGATCGGTCACTTGAATGATCCCGGTAATCTGGCCCGGCCCAAGCTTGCTCACGGCGTCACGGGTTGCAGGATCGATGCTGGTTTTGAGGGACGACTCGGAGACAAATCCCATATCGCCGCCGTTCGAACTGGTCTCCGGATCCTCGGAATAATTCGAGGCGAGGGTGGCGAAGTCGTCTCCATTCTGCAGCCGGTTGAGGATTTGCTGGATCTTGGCCTTGGCCTGCGTGTCGTTCTGCGCCTTGTCATTCTTCAGGTTGTGCAGCCCCGGATCAGGGGCGGCGGAGACGGAAATACGGGCCATATGATAAAGCGGTTCAATCAGGTTGAACTCCGATTTATGCTGATTGTAGTAGTTGGTGATATCGGCGTCGGTGATGTTGATCTTGGAGTTGATTTCCTTGTTGTAGACCTTCTCGATCGTCAGTTGACGCCGTATTTCGCGCTTCAGTTCATCCAGGGTCAGGTTCTGGTCTTTGAGCTTGCGCTGGAATTCCTCTTCGGTGTAAGGGGCCTTGAGTTCGTTGATCTTGCTGTCTACTTCTTCATCGGAGGCAAGCAGGCCAAGCTTTTCGGCCCGCTGCAGCACAACTTCCTGGTCAATCATGAACTTGACGATATTGAGCTTCAGGCTGTCGGCCTGGGCGCCTTCAGGCTTCTGCTGCGACCCGGCGAGCTGCTGGTCGTAATACCTGTCCATGTCCGACTGCAGCAATTTCTTGCCGTTCACCGTGGCGACCACGTCGCTTCCGCGCGCGCCTGCGTTGCAGCCTGACATCCCCAGGAAAATGGCGGCCATGAGCATTATTGCGAGCCATGTAAATGCTCGAAACAAAATACGTGTTTTCAACCAAAACCTCCTGCGCGATGTGCCCATCAGGCACTCACCGGCTGCTCTGTCAAGGATACAGTAGGATGCTTTCATTTTAACTTGTTCGGGAAGTACAGCCCGCCCGGCAGCGCCGGTTACTGTTTTTTCGGGTCGGCCCCAGGCGCGGGTTTTGGATCATCTTTCTTCTCCGTGTCCTGTTTTCCGCCGGCCGCGGTTCCCGCCGTACTGTTGGACTCAGCCTTGGCCTCTGGACCGTTGCCTTTGGCTTCCTTTCCCGGCTCTGTTTTTAACTCCGCCGCCGGCAAGGGGACCCCGGCCTGTTCCAAGGCGGCATTCAATATCCTGCGCATGTCTTCGGCGGGCACAGCCCCATCGAGCTTCGTGCCGTTCACGAAGAGCGTCGGCGTCGCCTCCACCCCAAGGCTCTCTTCGCCGTACTTGAGCGAATTGCGCACTGCCGTCTCATCCTGGGCCTTGATGCAGGCATTCAGGCGCGCCTCATCAAGATTATTTTTCTTGCCATAGTCCTGGGCAGAGCTGTCGAGCGCGGCGAACTGGTCTGGCTGTGAGCGCTTGTCACCGGTAATTTGAGCCTGGTTCCCGTGCACATAGTCAGAGAAGGCCCAGTAAGCATCCGTACTTTGGGCGCTGAGGCAATTCGCATCCACTGCGGCATGAATTGCCCAGGGATGAATCTCAACGAGCGGAAAGTCCTTGTAGGTGACCTGTATCTTGTCTTTGTATTCCGGGAAAATGTCGTTGAAGAGCGTCTGGTATCCCCTGGCGCAGTACGGGCACTCATAATCGTCGTAAACAATCACGTTGACCTTCGCATCCAGGGGGCCTCGGGCCGGACGGTTATCGAGCGCGAACGGGTCTCTGCTCAAATCGATCTTGCTGATTTGCGCCAGGGTCTTGCCGTCTTTCGAAAGCAGAAACGTGTTCGGACTTCTATGGCCCTGGTTGACCAGTGTGACCGTAACCTGGTCATAGCCGGTAAATTCGCTGGGCACCCTCTCCCCGATCTCCATTGTGACCTGGCTGGGGATCCTGAAGCGTGCCCGCAGGTTTTGCTCGATGCGTTGCCGCAGCACCGGGTCATTGATCGAAGAGGCGGATGAAGCGGCCGCCGAAGAGGCCGGCGCCGGGTTACCGGCAGCCGGGACCTGCGCTTCCAGAGACATGGCCGCGCAGCAGATGGCAATTGTTAGATACTTGAGAATTGAATACAAGGGATTCACCTGGTCTTAAAGAGTGTATACAAAAATTATCTCATGGAAAGATGGCATACCCGGAAGATAGTTCCCAGCTAAGTCGCGGTTGCGCCTGCCATCAGGCATGATTTTACGCGAGAATAATCTTGAATTTGTCACTTTGATTACACTTATTTGTGATGGCCTTTGGAACAAAAAATCTGAAGCCGGTTTAATACACTCTTTCCTGGCGCCGCAGGTTTCCAAAGCCTCCGACATTGGCAATGGTAAACATAAAGCGGTATTGATTCTCGTTGCGCAGCGGGCCGAGCGCCAGCCGGCGATATTCCATTGTAATGCCGCAGCAATCCCAGTTATAGGTAGTCTCTACAGACATGCTTTGCAAAAATCCCTGTTGAGCGTCGAATCCAGCCGATGCCGCGGCGGTAAAGCCGGTTTTTCGCGGGTTGCCGTACCCGCCTGACATGCTGTACTGGTTGAAGCGGAAGGGGGCGATCACAGAATCGCCAATCGAAAACCTCCCTGGACTTTGGAAAAGCACGGAGTTGTCGACGATCAAACTGCCCGGGCTCTGGAAAAAATTATGCCCGGCGCCCATGAAGAAATTCCTGAAGTAATAATAAAAAGCAGTGTAGCTGGAGCTGATATGGCCTTTCTTGCTGTCATAGGTCAGGTCCCATTCAATGTTGCTCGACAGGTTGGGGAAGATGCGCAGGCGGGAAACGATGGGAGAAAGATTGCGGCGATCGGTGAGAAATGCGATGCCGGCAAAATCAATGGTGGAGGCAAACACGTTGCGCCGGCCGGGAACCAATGCGCCGCCAAAACCGGGGTCGAAAAAATACTTTTGCGCGATCTCTAAATTCGCGATTTCACGCGCGTTATCTTCGGAGCAGTTCTTCAGGGGCGCGTCTTTTTGGGAAAGGCTTGCGCCTTCGGCAACGACGAGTTTTTCATCGCTGCAATGCGGCCGCAGACGTTTGGCGAAAAGGCGGTTGATGACGCCGACTTCCGCTTCGCTGGTATTGGTGATGATGTCGCGGTCATCGAAGCGAAGGATATTGGCAAAGTTGTCTCCTACACCGCTTACGTAGCGATAAACGACCTGAGGCTCGATGGTGTGCTTGATGCTGTGCCCGAAGACCGGGGTCTGGTAAATGCGGCCCAGGGCAGGAGGCCGGACCTCCAGCGTGCCTTCAAAATCATGGCGGTTGATCGAATCCTGCGAGGGAACCGTTACGCCGCCCACCACATGCTGTTGCTCGGTGTAGAACGTGTCGCGCACGGCAACCTCGGGGCGGAAGGTCCAGCCATGATCCACCAGCGAGAACGAGAGCCGGGGATGCACATCGGCACGTCCTAACAGTTCAGCGGTCCGAAAGGAGGTCTCTGACTGCGGAACGGTTGAGGACAGGAGTTGCGTGTTGGGATCTTCGGGATTGCGAAACAGCGGGTTGTCACGCGAAATGCTTCCCACCGAAGCGTCGTAGCCCCAGAAAAAGCGCGAACCCGCGATGCTGCGGTCTACCGACGAAGTGTCAAAGGTGGGAGTATGAAGAATGCTGACTACGTCTCCCTGGTTCGTGCTCTGGAAATTCTGGTAGCGTGAAGCCAGCAGATTCAGGGAATAACCGTCGTAATTCTTGGTGAGAAACAGGCTCGCGGGGACCTCGGAGTTGATGGCCTGCGAGTAAGTTTCCGCGAAACTTACTCGGAAGCCGAAGGTGCTCAGATACTGCACCGAAGCCACTCCGCGCACATCGTGGGGAAGGATGATGCTGCCGTTCAGCCGAATATCTTCCCCGCTCAGGTCCGTAGGACGCTGCTTACGATCGGTGACGCCAAAATAACTCACATCAAGATAGCTTGTGGCGGTCGGAGTTGCGCGGAACTGTGCTCGCTGCGCCCACCCCCGTGCCGACCAGTATTCTGCTCCCACCGTGGCATCCATGCTGCGATTGATGGCCCAGTAAAAAGAATCGCCGAAGATAATGCCCTTGCGGTTAGAAGTTCCAAAAAGCGGTGTGAGAAAACCGCTCTGCCGTGGCAGCTTTTCCACCGGATGGCGGGCGAAGGGGAAATAGAAGATCGGTACGCCCTTGACCTTAAAAATGCTGTTATAGATTTTTGCCGTCTCTCCCACATCCACCACGATGTAGGTAGCGGAATAGGTCCACTTGGGCTTGGGCAGTTCGCATGAAGTTACAGTGCCACTATGGATGATGTAACGCTCAGGCCCGACTTTCTCTACAACTTTCCCGGTAAAAGCAAAAGGATTGGAAGTGATGAGAGTAACGTTTTTTCCCTGAATACGAATGCCGGTCGTTCCCGCGGCGTCATAGAGCTTTCCCGTCTCGGTGCGGACATTGTATTCGGCCACCGATCCTTCAATATGCTCGCTGTATGCCCCTCCATCCAGGGTGACATGCCCGGTTGCCACCGCATCGCCGGTAGCGTCGTTATACGTTATCTGATCGGCGTGCAGGACTAGGTCCTTATAGTCAATCTCGGCGTCTTCGCGGAGGGTCCATACGTCGCCGTGCTTTTCCTGATGGATGGCGCGGATGGTAGCTTCTTCGCCTGGACCTTTCGAGTATGACACCGGGGGCGCACCGGAGGCGTCGGCAGAGGCCATGGCCTGCATAGGCTCCTGCGCTCGTAACCTACTAGTTAATAGTCCAAATACAAAAATAAGCTGACAGAAGACGACGGCAATGGTAAACCAACGATAGCGGCAACTCATGGAGAACCTCGAAAGTAGCACGCCCCGGTGATATTGGTAAAGTTTCTTGCCGGTAGCGAGGCAGGTTCCCTGAGATAACAGAGTTGTCCTGCCTGGGCTCGAGCGGGGTTTTAGGCGGGCGAGCTTTTGTGCATACCCGCATTTTGGATGCGAAGAGCATGAAAGAGCCGTGTGAGTACCGTGTACTGAGTACTTGCTCTTAGACGATTCTTCCACAACCTGATGCCTTGTCCGGTCTGCCTGGGTGTTTGCCGATGCGGGCGCAGCGACGCTGCCGAGAAACCTGCGGCCAGCGAGCACGTTGCTGTTGTCATTGATCCAGAACATTACGGTTCCAGCGAAGAGCAGTTTGCTGCCAGCCTGGAGCATGCTGCCGACATGGATGTCACCACGGCACTGGAAGCGGCTGCCCGCTCCGAGCGCCTGGCGCAACTGAGGCCAGCTCGCAGGACCATTGTTCTGGCCGAGCCCAGGCTCGGCGAGCGCACGCTTGAACCTGGCGAATGGCGGCGGGAGGTTACATCCCGCGTAACCCGTTATCGGGCCCGCCGGCGTCCGCGTGCGGAGCGTCCACGGTCGCTCGGTCTGAACTTCGATCCCGCGCCTCCTTCCTCCTCACCCACAATTGTTCCATTGAAGAAAGCAGTTGTGCCTGAACCCAGTGCTCCGGTGGCCGATCCCGAATTTTCTGCTCCATTGGCGGATTTGACGGCCATGCAGGTTGAAGCTTATGGCATTGAACGCTGCTGGCCTAACCTCGCTGCGCGCAATGAAAATCCGTTCTGGAAGCGTGCCGCGGCGGTGGTTGAGAGCCCGGATGCTCTGATTGAGGAGAGGAAGTCAGGGGTAGAGGAGCTGGCCAACCCATTCATTATGATCAACGAATTTCCGGTTCCGGAGAGAACGTTCGCAGTTGCTTCTGAACAGCTTGATGGCAGCACATTATCCGACTTGACCGATGCATTGTCTGCGCTCGAACTGGGCAGCTGTACAGACGATGACGAAGATAAGGTCATCAGATTTCCCGGCACAAGACCGGTCGAGCCGGATGCCGGCCTGAGTTCAATGGAAAACGTAGTCAAAGTGAATCCGATCGAGATTATCGAGATCAACGTTGACGCGCCCAATACCGAACCGCCTGCTGAACCAGGCCCATCATTTTTAACAGAAGAGCTGGCCGAGCCAATTCCGGCCGAACCCCATGTCTTTGAGGCGGAAGAGATCAGCCAGGCCGAGTTCGCTAACCATGCAGGAGCGTCGGTGCAACCGGCGCCGCCCATCGCCATAGTGGAACTGGCCCCCATGCCGGAGCGCGCACAAGCTGCGGCTGAGGTTCATCCACTTCTGCCGGTTGCGCCGCTTGTATTACGTATGCTGATGGAGGCCGTAGACTTTTGTATTTCAATGACCGGGTTCCTGCTCTTCAGCGTCATTCTCATGTGGATGGGGGCATTGCCCCAGGGAAAAGCCTTCGCGGTGCTGGCTGCGATATTGCCGGGAATATTCTGGTCGCTCTACCAATACTTGTTCCTGGTGAATGCCGCCAGAACGCCAGGAATGTGGCTTGCGGATCTTAAGCTGGCTGGATTTGACCAGAACGCAGTCTCGCGTCCGCGCCGCCGCGCCCGCGCCTTGAGCATGGTTCTCTCAACCTTCTCGCTGGGATTGGGATTCATATGGGTACTGCTCGACCAGGACCGGCTCTGCTGGCACGACCGCGCCAGCAGAACATTCGTAACGCGTAGATAGAAACTCAGCTACAAGTTGCAAGCTACAAGGAAATAGTTTTCACCGCAGAGGACGCAAAGAAACGCAGAGGAATTTCTGTAAGCAGGTGGAATCTCAGGTTGGAATATTGAATCCACCGTGATCCGCGGTCAGCACTCTTCCTTGGAGCTGAGAGCTTGGAGCTGCTTTTACTTGTTTTTCCACACCGGCTTGCGTTTCTCCAGGACTGCGCGCAGGCCCTCCTGCACGTCTTCCAGGTCCATGAGCTGGTTGAGATAGATATCTTGTGATTTCTTCATGGCCTCTTTCCATGGCAAGCCAAGCGAGCTGGCGATTACGGACTTGGTCATCTCCAACACCGGTCCGCTGAATTCGTTGATGCGGGTTAGAATCTGCTCCACCGCAGCCCGTAACCCCGTTTCGGGAACGACTTTGTTCACGAATCCCAGGCTAAGAGCGTCATCGGCGCTGAGAGCTTCGCCGGTAAGGATCAGCTCATACGTCTTCTTGGGGCCAATCAGTTGCGGTAGCATGATGGCGGCAAACGGCGGGAACACGCCCATTTTCACCTCGGGCTGGGCGAACTTGGCATTGGGCGTGGCAATCACCATATCGCCAAAGGCAACCAGCTCAGAACCTGCGCCGATGGCGGCCCCGTTGACGACTACGATGAGCGGCTTGGAAATATCGCGGACCGCCTGAAAGATGCGGTTGAATGCGTCCAGGGTCTGGAAGACGCGGTCAGCTTTGGAATCTTCCAGTGAGATTCCGGCACAAAAGGCTTTTTGCGAGGAGTCCAGCACGATGCACTTGATATCATTGCGTCCGTTCAGGCTCTCAACCGCCTCGGCCACCTCCACCATCAAAGGCACGGTCAACACGTTGTAGGGCGGATGATTGAGCGTGATGTGCGCCACGAATGTGGACGTATCAAAAATAATGTATTTATAAACCTTTGGGGTCGCAGGAACTGCTGTGCCGACCTGAACCATGGATTACCTCCAAAAATCGAACCTATGCGGCGTGATTATCCGACGAAATCAGCTTTTTCACAAGCCGGAAAGACTCAAAATGAGCACTCCGCAGTCAGCATTCAGCCCCCTGTGCAGCATTCTAAATGCTGCTCAAGGGGCTGAATGCTGATTGCTGACTGCTGAGTGCTCATTACGCCTGCTATACAATCGAAAATATGAAAATTTCGCTCGGGGCCGACCATGCGGGTTTCGAACTCAAGGAAAAAATCAAGAAGTTGCTGCTGCAGCAGGGGTTAGAGGTAGAAGACCAGGGAACGTTCTCGAGCGAGGCGGTGGACTATCCGGACTATGCCCGCAAGGTTGGCGAGCAAGTTGCCAATCACAGCGCCGATTTCGGCATTCTGGTATGTGGCAGTGGAGTGGGCATGGCCATCGCGGCGAACAAGGTTCCCGGGGTGCGGGCGGCGAACGTAAGCAGTGAGTATGAAGCCCAGCTCAGCCGCGAACATAACGATGCGAATGTCCTCACCTTGGGTGCTCGCCTGATCAGCGACCAGAACGCCTTCCAGATTGTCCAGAAATGGCTGGAGACCGCCTTCGCCGGCGGACGACACCAGCGCCGCTTGGAAAAAATAACACAGATCGAAAAGGAAGCCTAGTTTCGAGTTTCAAGTTTCGAGTTGCTAGCTACCGACGGCAAACAGGTGTTCAATTTGATGACAACTATTGCGCGAGATCAATGCAGCCACTGTGAACGATCCTCGGCAACTTGAAACTGGAACTTGAAACTCGAAACTGCCTTTAAAGCCACCCCTTTTGCCGCGCAATGCGCGCCGCTTCCACCCGATTGCTGGCGCCCAGTTTGCTGATGGCCTCAGAAAGATAGTTGCGTACCGTTCCTTCCGACAGGCGGAATTTGGCGGCGATTTCTGTACTGGAGACGCCCTCTCCTGCCAGGCGCAGGATCTGGCGTTCCCGGTCCGTGAGCGGATCGCTTTCACCCCAGGCCTCTGCCGCCAATTCGGGAGCAATGGCTCTCATGCCGGCATGCACACGCCGCACCGCGCTGGCCAGCTCGGAGGCGGGCGAATCCTTCAGCAGATATCCACAGGCGCCGGAATCGAGAGCGCGGCGCAGATAGCCAGTGCGTGCGAACGTGGTCAGGATGATGACTCGCGCCGGCGATTCCTGGCGCTTCAGCTCCGCCGCTACTTCCAGACCGCTCATCTCGGGCATTTCAATATCGGTGAGAAGTAAATCTGGTTTATGCGCGCGGACCATCTTCATGGCCTCCATGCCATTGCGCGCCTGGCCTATGACTTCAATATCGCCCTCGCTTTCGAGCAATGCCGCCAGCGCTCCTAATACCATGGATTGGTCTTCTGCGATGATGACTCTTATCTTCATTGCGTTCCATTCGTCTGAATCGCTATGCGGGGAACGGTGACAATCAGCGTGGTGCTGGGCGAGGTCTTGCGCTGCAGGCTGCCGCCCAGCATCTCTACTCGCTGGCGCATCCCTTTGAGCCCTTCGCCTTCCACGTCAGAGCTCCCGCAACCATTGTCGGCAATTTCCAGGGTGCAGCAACCATTGGCCTGCGCCAACCGCAGAGAGCACTCGGTGGCCTTGGAGTGGCGCAAGACATTCGTCACCGCCTCGCGCATCACCAGGGCCAGCACCCCCTCCTGGGCGGCATTGAGGTCCAGTTGACTGCTGCAGGCCTGCACTTTGATTCCGGCGGTTTCCAGCGTGGCGCGCGCCTGGGCCATCTCCGCATTCAGGCCGGCAGCACGGTAGCCCTTCAACGCGCTTCGCACCTCGGCCAGGGCTTCGCGCGAGATGCGCTCCACGTCGCGGATTTCCTGGATGGCGCGAGGCAGGTCTTTATCAACCATACGAGAAGCCAGCTCTGATTTGAGGATGATGACTGAGAGCGTGTGTCCCAGCACATCGTGCAGATCGCGGGCAATGCGCTCGCGTTCCGCGGTCTTGGCCAGGTGTTCGACTTCGCCCTGCGCCATGCGCAAACGGCAATTGGCGGCTATGCGTTTTGCGTGTTGGATATTCATGGCCCCAACCGCGGCGACCAGGAAAGACATGGAAATCCAGAAGCTCAGCGGCAGGTGAGAGATCCACACCACGAGACTGAGGCAGGCCTCCAGCACAACCAGGATTCCAATAGCGAATTCAGTTCCACCCGCGAACCCTGCAAAAGCGGCTGCGTATACGAAAAGTCCGCAAGCGCCTGAATTCTGTGGAACAAATACGATCCCCAGAAGCGCGATGCCGGCAATAGCCCATAACCTCTGTTTGCCCTTCAGCCAAAATCCCCAAAAATAGAGCGCCAGAAAAAGCAGGGTCGCTGCCAAAGTCAGGAGCCATCTCCCACGAGAGGGCTGATGGTGGAAGGCCGGATCGGCCACGAAAAATGACAGCCAGACCAGCCAGATATAGGGCGTCCAGCCAGCATCGGCCTTAACTTCTTTGGGTAGCAATCGCATCTTTTAACGCATAGCGTATCAAACTATTGAGCCATTGAGTCATCGGAGCATTGAGTCATTGAAATTAAGAAGTACGATTTAGGAAAATCTTCATTGATTTGATTCTCTTATCCAAATCGTACTTCCAACTTCTTACTTCAACCTTAGAACGATGATTCAATCCTCACCCGTATGTCTTTCCCTCATCCCGGCGATAGCCTATTGCTGCCAGCGCTAGAAAGAAAATTGTAAATCCGGTCAACGCCGCGATGTGGACCCAATCAGCGGTGGTGAAGCCGCCTCGAATCCGGTCGAGCGCCAGTTGACCGAGGTGGTAAAAGGGCAGAAAGGGTGCGATGTGTTGCACGGCCTTAGGCAGAAACTCGATGGGCGTCCACAGGCCTGAGGCAAACGACATAGGCAGGTAGATCAGGTTGCACACTGGCGCGGCCGAGTTTGGTCCGGCGAGATACCCGATGGCCAGCCCCATGGCGGCAAAGGGGAGCACACCCAGCAAGAGCGTTCCAGACAGCCCGGCCCAGGCTGTGAACGGCATGCGCGCATGTCCGGCAGCGATGCCCAGGGTAAACAGGAGCAGCAACATGACGAGGCTGAAGAGCATGGCCATTGCAATTTTGGCCGCGAAATAAGCAAATCGCGGCATGGGACTGGCCCGCTTGACCATCATCCATCCCTGGCCCCTCTCCACGGCAACACTCACGCCGAACCCGAACAGCGAGATAGCAATTACGCCAAAGCTGCCGAACGTAGCCAGCAGATAAGCGCCTACGGTCGTTCGTGCCAGTGCAGCCTGGCTGTGGGTCAATCCGAAAAGCGAATAGAAGATAAGTGGGAAGAGAATCGTTGGTATGACGTAGCCAGGCAGGCGGAGCCGAATCAGAAATTCAGATTTGGCCTCGGTGAAATAAATGCGTAGCGTCTGCTTGACGGTGCGTGTGGGTGTTCCTGGCGCCCAGGTTCCGGAATCCAGTGTGGCCACATTTACGTTGGCTGTGTTTGCCGAGTTGTTCATAGAGCGATCTTCTCCATGCTTGCTTCGCGTTGACTGTTCCGGCCATCGCGGCGGGTAATTTCCAGAAAGGCTTCTTCCAATCCGGTGCCGGTGATCTCAACGTTGGCGAGGGAGGCATCGCGGGCCAGCAGCTCGCGCAACACCGCCTCAGCCCGCGAGGTCAGAATCTCAACGCCGTCTTTTTGCACGCGCACGCTGCTTACCCCGGCAATCGCCTGCACTTGGTGGACAGAAAGCGCAGTGGTGCAGCGAATGGTTTTCCCTGCAACCGAAGACTTGATTTCCTTGGGCGTTCCCTCGGCGACAATCGTGCCGCGATTGAGAACAAGAATCCGGTCAGCCAGGGCATCGGATTCTTCCAGGTAATGGGTGGTGAGCAGCACGCTGCGCCCGCGCTCTACAAACGCGCGAATCTCGCGCCAGAAGGCCCGCCGGCTGTCTACATCGAGACCCACCGTGGGCTCATCCAGAAACAGAAGGTCGGGATCGCCGCAGATGGCCAGAGCAAACAAGACGCGTTGCTTTTGCCCGCCGGAGAGTTCGCCAAAGAGGCGATTTTCCAGTCCTTGCAATCCGGCGGTTTCTATTACGGTGGCCAGGGGGAGGGGGCGAGGGTAATAACAGGAAAACAGCTCGATGTGCTCCCGGACTTTTAGCGTCTCCGGGACCTTACCTACCTGCAACATCGCGCCAATGCGCATCTTGGCTGCTGCGGTATGCGGACTCTGGCCGAAGATGCGCACTCTTCCCTGGTTCGGCGCTGCCAGGCCCAGCAGCAGTTTCACAGCTGTTGTTTTTCCCGCTCCGTTGGCGCCTAAGAGCGAAACCAGCTCTCCCGGATGCAAACGGAAACTCACGTTGTTGAGGGCAGGCGTCTCTCCGTAACATTTGCTTACGCCGCAGAATTCCGCCGCTACTTCGGGTAGCAGAACCTGCAGATAATCTTCGATCTTGCTCCGAGTTTTCATGGGGCATCTCGTTGGAATGCCGGGATATCTTCCCCGAATTCGTTGCTAGTATCCGTTTGATTATGACGTGGGGCCAGTGCCGGGTGTCATCAATCGTGTATGACAAATGTCAGGATGCAGCATTCAACCAAAGCGGCTACCTCGCCTTTTGCCCTGTTCCGGACTATCTGAGAGGGGTGGGGTATTACTCGAGTAGTCTCCGGACAAGGTTTTTGTATCCCATTATTGCCAGCGGATTGTCTCGTCGAGAGCGTAGAGTCCAGAGTGTGCGGGGGGAGGGGTTACTAAGTAATCTCTGGAACAAGGTTTTTATATCCGTTGTTCTGATTTTGCCGCCGGCAGAAAAATCGTTGCTGAGAATCGTTTTTCAAATATCTTTAGGCCAGGGGCCCGGCATTTTGGAATGCCAGGATAAGCATGCACCATCTATCGATAGAAGTCAGTAGTTTGATACCAAAATCGAAGAAGGCTAAGAGTTGCTCTTGTAAAAACTTAAAACCGCATCGCCCTGGACCAATTTCCTGAAGCGTTGCAGCTGTCCATAACCATCCGCAGGATCGAAGTGTTTGCTATGTTCAGCGATGACGATGCTGTTTTCGCCCACCACTTGTGCTTTGGCCAGAGCGGCGAGAACTTTTTCGTACTGCTCTTCCATCTTGTAAGGCGGATCAAGGAAACAGATATCAATTGGCTCAGCAATTTTAGCGATAGCCGCAACCGCATCTTGCTGAAAAATCTGAAAGCCGCTGTCGATTTTGAGGGAACGCAGGTTCTGCGAAATCAGCTCTGCCGATTTGCGCGCGGCTTCGGCAAAATAGGCCATTCGTGCGCCGCGGCTGAGGGCTTCAATCCCCACCGCGCCGGTGCCGGCAAAGAGATCAAGCCACGTAGTGCCTTCGATCGGACGCGCCGCGGCAATCACGTTAAACAAGGTTTCCCGCAAACGGTCAGACGTAGGACGGAGATCGGCCCCGGGCAACGAGCGCACCTGCCGGCTGCGAAATTTGCCTGCAATGATTCGCATGAAAACAGCACTTGGCACTTGGCGCTTAGCATTTGGCCAGTAAACATCAATCCAAGCCGAGGGGGCCAAATGCTAAGTGCCAAGCGCTAATTGCTAAGTTATAATCCCACAACTTCACTCGAAGAGCTGCTTTGTGCATTTTCCGGTTTACATTTACGTGGCTGGAGTGCGGATTCATCCGCATCTGCTTTTTGAGAGTCTCGCCTACGTGGCGGGCATCTTGCTCTATCTCTGGTTGCGGCGGCGCTCCGGCGACTCCGTGGCTGATCCTGTGCGCTGGTCGGTGGTTACGGCCGCGGTAGCCGGCGGCGCGATTGGCTCCAAGTTCATGTACCTGCTGGAAGACCCGGCGGCAACGCTGCAGCACTTAAGCGATCCCTTTTACCTGATGGGCGGCAAGAGCATCGTAGGCGGACTGGTGGGCGGACTGATTGCCGTGGAGTGGGTGAAAAAATATCTCGGCGAAAAGCAATCAACCGGCGATCTGTTTGCCATTCCCGTGGCCGTGGCAATCGCCATCGGACGCATTGGGTGCTTCCTCACCGGCCTCAGCGACAACACCTATGGAATAGCCACGCGCCTGCCCTGGGGCGTTGATTTCGGCGACGGAATGCGCCGCCATCCCACACAGATTTACGAGACGGCTTTTCTGCTGGCGCTGATTCCCGTTTTGCAACATATCACGCGCTGCATAGGAAGACTTTCGGCAACAACGGGACCCAGCGGCAAAGATTCTGCTTCCCGCTTCCAGCGCGGCGATGCCTTCAAGTTTTTCATGGCCGGCTACATGGCATTTCGCCTGGCTTGCGACGCCCTGAAGCCTTATGTGCATGTTGCTCTGGGGCTCGGTTCGATTCAATGGATATGCTTGCTGGTTTTGCTCTATTACGCCAAGGACATACGCCGCTGGATTACGCCGCAAAAGCCTGTCTCCACAGAAGTTGCGGAGGTAACGCAAGAAGCGGCAGGAGGAGCGTTCTGAACTCAGATGGAAGACACTAACTTAAGTAACCAGGATACCCAGTTACCACCAGTAGTCTCGAGCCCGCCGCGCAGAAGCGGATGGCGAATCGTCGCGGGCGTTATTGTTTGCATCCTGACTGTTGTTTTGACTCTTGTCCTGTCGTTTCTCTCCATTTGTTTTGGATTGTTAATGCAGAATTCGTCCAGCTCCTACGGCACGGATACGCCGTGGATCTTCGCGCTCTTCGTCATAACCATACTCGTTCCCATTGGTGGAGTCTGGCTGGCAGTGCGGCTGTTTCGTGGACCTAAATCCTTGCGTACCTCGGGCGCAAACGCCGACGCTTCATTGGCTGTTTCAGCGGTGGCCCCAAGAGCATCGACCAAAGAGATCGAAGAGCGGCTGGCCTATCTCCGGCTGGCGATCCTCATCGTGATTCTCGCCCACGCCGCGTTACTGGTGCTGAATCTGTCGCGCCATACCTCCAGCTACGCTCCCTGGAAGCCCATCGTGGTCATGACTTTTGTGCTTTACCAGGTCCCTTATGGCATCGCATTGCTTGGCATACGGCAGCGGGCTGAGCGCTGGGCGCTTGCCCTGCCGTTCATGTTCCCCATTCTTTCTGCATGCTTTTCGGTCTTTACTTTTGCCACTACATTCTGGCGGCTGCGAAATCTGGCCTCGTATCCCTTTGCTTCATACGCCGGCTTCTTTGCGTTGGGAATCGCCCTGGACGCAGCTGTAGCCGTATTCGCCTGGCAGGCCTGGCACGCTTCAGGACCCAGCAGCGATGACGCCCCCCAGCTCACGATCTGGGGCATAGCTTCGGCCGTCTATCTTTTTCTTCTGCAATGGCTCACGCCCCTGTTCTATTCATGGCGGCATTTTTAGAGGAAAGGAAACCTTATGAATGATCGGCCGCCCCAACAGCGCTTTCCTTCCTGGAAGCAGGCCCTGCTGATCTTGTTTAGCGGCATTGTGCTGGCGGGCTCGTCTTGTGCGTTGTTTTTAGCGAACATAAATGCCGGCGGAAACCTGCCCGCAGTCCTGGCTGGAGGTTTTGTCATCGGGGTTATCGCTACCCTGCTCGGATTTCTGCTTATGCTGGTCCGGGCCATTCGCGGTTCGAGGTCTAAGCCATGACCGATAAGGTTCGTCCTTATCTTTTCTACGACGTGGTCGTTTCGATCTGCTCGACTTGTTTTCAGAAGATCGAAGCCAAGACGGTTTTTCAGGACGGGAAAGTTTTTCTGCTCAAGCGCTGCCCGCAGCACGGCCATGAGCGCGTGCTCATTGCCGATGACGTGGATTACTACCGCCGCTCGCGCGAGGTCTTCATCAAGCCGCCGGAGATGCCGCTGGTCTACAACACGCCGGTGCACTGGGGATGCCCTTACGATTGCGGCCTGTGCAGCGATCACGAACAGCACTCCTGCCTGACGCTGATTGAAATTTGCGACTACTGCAATCTACGCTGCCCAGTGTGCTACGCCTCCAGCGGCCCGGAGCGGCAGCAATTCCGCGACCTCGCGCTGATTGAAAAAATGCTCGACGCCGTCGTCCGCAACGAGGGCAGGCCCGATGTGGTGCAGCTCTCCGGCGGCGAACCGACGATGCATCCCGATTTTTTCAAGGTGATTGAGCTGGCCAAAGCGCGGCCTATTCGCCATCTCATGGTGAACACCAACGGAGTGCGTATCGCGAAGGAAGAAGATTTTGTCCGCCAACTGGCCGAGTACAGAGAAGATTTTGAGGTCTATCTTCAGTTTGATTCCTTCGAGCGCGAGCCGCTGATGGCCTTGCGTGGCGCCGACCTGCGCCGGGTGCGCGAACAGGCTATCGAGAAGCTGAACCGCCATAACATCTCGACGAATCTGGTGGTGACCTTGAAAAAAGGGCTGAACGACCACGAGATTGGCAAAGTTGTTGACTACGCCTTACAGCAGCCCTGCGTGCGTGGTGTGACGTTTCAACCTATTCAAGACGCCGGACGCCTGGAAGATTTCAACCCCGCAACGGACCGGCTCACGCTGACCGAAGTCCGGCGCAAGATCCTGGAGCAGAGCAGCGTCTTTAAACCGGAAGACATCATCCCCGTCCCCTGCCACCCTGATTCGCTGGCCATGGCTTACGCCCTCAAGCTGAACGGCAAGGTCACGCCGCTGACCAGCATGATTCCTCCCGAGGTGCTCATCAACGCCGGGCGCAACACGATCCTCTACGAGCAGGAAGAGGCCATCCGCCAGAACCTGTTCAAGCTCTTCGCCACCAACCACTCGCCCCGCTCGGGCGCGGGCAGCCTGCGCGAGCTGCTGTGCTGCCTGCCCCAGGTGCTGGTACCCGAGGGCCTGGGATACGAGAGCGTCTTCCGCGTCATCATCATGCAGTTTATTGACGCTCATTCTTTCGATGTGCGCTCGGTGAAGAAGACCTGCGTGCATATCGTTCATCCCGATGGCCGGCTGATTCCGTTCGATACTTACAATCTGTTTTACCGCGATGATCTGGAGAAGACGCGGTTGGAGCCGCTGCGCAGGAAGGCGGAGTTTGCACATGTCAACGGATGAAACAGTGAAAGGAAGCTCGCCTACGGGAATAAGTATAGCGTTTGGCTCTTTATCCAAAGGCCTTCAGGTGGTGTTGGGGTTCCTGCTTGGGATCGCGATCAATCTTGCTGTGATCTTTGGAACTAACTGGTGGTTATCAGGAGATATTTTCTATTCCAGCGGTCCACGAATGGTGTTCTATTTTTTCTATTTCCTTGGAGCTACACAATTGATCTGGCAGCTTCCCTTGATTTTGCTTCTGAGGAAAAAGCACAATCATGTCGCTCTCGGCGTGCTAGCGGCTGCGGTAACCACAGCGGTGCTCATTACGTTTTTCGGACGTTTAGAGACAAGAGTGTGAATAGAAAACTCGCAACCGGCCTACAAATCGTCTTTGGTTTCGTGCTCGGGACCGCGCTCAACGTGGTTATTGTCTGGGCAGGGTTCCTGGCTTCTTCTCTCATTACCGGTAATGTTGCCCTAGATCAAACCGGCACTTATGGGCTGGTTTTTATCGGAGTGTCACAACTGATCTGGCAGGTTCCTGTAATCCTGATTCTGAGGAGAAAACAACATAAAGCGCTGGCGCTGGGGGTGATTCTGGCTGCCTCCGTGACAGCTCTGCTCAACGCCACCTGCTGGGGCCTTATGTGGTCAGGCAAGATCAAGATTGGGGGCTGAAAACCGGGCTATTTTGCCCCATTTTCAGCTCTCTTTTACGAAACCGAAAGCCTGCCAGCACCATCTAATTAATCGTAAGCATCTGGGTGGGAAGTACTTACTCTGGTACTGGCAACCAGACTATGCTAACATATTGCGGTTTGCGTCTTTTCGCCTGCAGGCTGGCTTAGGCTTGCGGGCTGTACGCATTTATTCCCACCATTTCATAAATACGAATACGCGTACGTCTATCAATACAGGACGAAGCTGAAAAGGAACCTACTTGGCTCTGGACGATAAGTTCGACGATATTAAAAAGTTGATTGATGCGGGTAAAGAGAAGGGGTATCTCACCTACGATGAGGCCAACGACCTCATTCCCCATGATGTGCATTCGCCTGAAGATCTCGACGATCTCATGAGCACCATCAGCACCCAGGGGATCGACATCATTGAAGGCGCCAAACCGCCCGCCACCGGCTTCGACAAGGCCGATGAGCTCGAAGGCGGTGAAGAAGTTGACCTCGATCTCACACCCGGAGCGCTGGAAAAGACCAACGACCCGGTGCGCATGTACCTGCGCGAAATGGGCACCGTGCCCCTGCTCACGCGCGAAGGCGAAGTGGAAATTGCCAAGCGCATCGAGCGCGGACAGAACCGTGTTCTGAAGGCGATCTCGCGCTCCCCCATTGTCATTAACGAAATCATTGCGCTGGGCGAAGACCTCAGGAAGGGTGTTCGCAGCATCAAGGAAATTGTTCCCTTTGATGAAGAAGAGGTCACCGACGAGATCATTGCCAAGCGCCTGAAAGACACGCTCAACCGCATCGACAATTTGACCAAGCACTACCGCAAGGCGCAGCAGCTTACCGAGAAGCTGGTGGATATCCCGGAGAAGAAGAAGCAGCGCGATCACCGCCGCACACGCTGGTCGCTGGGCCGCGAGATCGTGGAGATTTCCCGCGCCATTCGTGGCATTCGCTTCCTCAATCCGGAGCGCAAGCGGCTGATTGACCGCGTCAACAAGACCGTGGACGCCATGCGGCAGTTCGACCGCCAGGTCCAGTCGCTGGAAAAGAAAGCCGAGGCCACCCGCAGCGAGGAGCTGAAGAAGGAATATCGCAAGAACCAGCGGCAGTTCAAAATCGATATGGAGCGGCTGGAAGCCGATGCCGGCGTGGATTATCAGGAGCTGCGCCGCACCCAGCGCGAGATTATCCAGGGCGATATGAACGCCGAGGTCGCCAAGCGCGAGCTAATCGAGGCCAACCTGCGCCTGGTGGTTTCCATCGCCAAAAAGTACACGAATCGCGGCCTGCAGTTCCTCGACCTGATTCAGGAAGGCAACATCGGACTGATGAAGGCGGTGGATAAGTTCGAGTACCGCCGCGGCTACAAGTTCTCCACCTACGCTACCTGGTGGATCCGGCAGGCCATTACGCGCGCCATCGCCGACCAGGCGCGCACCATACGCATTCCGGTGCACATGATCGAGACCATCAACAAGCTCATCCGCACCTCGCGGCAACTGGTGCAGGAACTGGGCCGCGAACCTACGTCGGAAGAAATCGCCCGGCGCATGGATATCCCTGTGGCCAAGGTCCGCAAGGTCCTGAAGATCGCGCAGGAGCCGATTTCGCTGGAGACCCCGATTGGCGAAGAAGAAGATTCGCACCTTGGCGACTTCATCGAAGATCGCGCCGTGGTCTCGCCGGCCGAGGCCGTGATCAACGTGAACCTCAAAGAGCAGACCGCGCACGTTCTGCGCACCCTGACCGCGCGCGAAGAGAAGGTCATCAAGATGCGCTTCGGTTTAGAAGATGGCAGCGAGCACACCCTGGAAGAAGTGGGCCAGTCGTTTACCGTGACGCGTGAGCGCATCCGGCAAATCGAGGCCAAGGCGCTGCGCAAGCTGCGCCATCCCTCGCGCTCGCGCAAACTGCGGGCCTTCATGGACGGCCTGCGCGACTAACGATTCTCATAACTTAAGGAGTGTTTTCAGGGACGTGCTCAACACGTCCCTGAATTTTTTAAAATCTGCGTTTTCCCCGTTGCCTTTTTCTGTTCCTTTCGACCCCACCCTTGCTATACCATTCCTCCGCTTCTTAAATTCAAGGAGAACTCTATGCAATTTCTGCCGGTAGTGGTGGCTGCGCTGTCCACGATGGCCATTGGTTTCCTGTGGTATTCTCCGCTGCTGTTTGCCAAGCCCTGGATGCTGGCTTCGGGTTACGATATCAACAACAAAGAAGAAATGGAAAAGATGCGCAAAGGCGCCGGCCCTTTGTACTTGCGTTCTTTTTTGGCTTCGTTGCTTACCGCCTTTGTTTTGTGGAGGTTCTTTCACATGATCGGAATTGTTTCGATCGTGAACGGAATTGAAGCAGCTATCCTGGCATGCGTGGGATTCAATATCACCACAAAGTACACCGACATGCTTTTTATGCGGCAGCATTACCTGCTGTTCCTCATCAACAGCGGATACCAGCTCGCCTGCTATGCCGCTATGGGAGCGATCCTCGGCGGCTGGCAACTGGCGTAGCTTTGCCGCTGTATCGGTTTAGCTCTTAATGTGCTTCGTGGCCCGCTCAGCCTGCTTCCCTATGGCCATGCTGAGCGCCGCTTTTGGCGCGAAGCGTCTTGCGTTTTTTCGGCGGCAGGCCCAGAGTCGCGTGAAATAAAAAAAGGGCCTGCCGGCCCTTGAAACTGATGTCCCTTGAAGAGAACTACTTATTCTCGTCCATGGTAATACCGCGGTCTTTTTTGTTCTCAGCTTCTGCCTTGGCGCGCTTGATATCCATGGCCTGTTCCACGAACTGATCTGCCTGCTTCAGGTCTTCGGCGCGAAGCATTGGGTCGCCGCATTCGAGGTCTGCCTTTTGCCGGTACATCAGGTTGAGATAAGCTACGGCGTCGTCGTAATCTTTGCGAAGCTTGATTGCCTGGTTGAGCATATCGATGCCCTCTTTGACCGTCGCGTCATTTTTAGTGCGCAGATCTTCGCAGGCTTTCTGGTCCTTGATCGGCTCATCAGGCTTTAAAGACATGCTGGTTCGCACTGCCTGGTTGGGAGCATATGTCTGCGTCCAGTCAATGACACCGATCGAGTAATAGGCCTCGGGATCGGTGGGGTCCTGCTCCAGTACTTTTCGCTGATACTGTTTGGCCTGGTCGAACTTCTTCATATTGAAGTAGAGCGAGGCAATGCCTTTGAGCGCAGTAATGCCATTGCTTTTGCTGGGCTGGCTCTCCAGCACCTTTTGGTATTGCTCAATGGCCTGCTCAGCGCTGTGGTTGTTCTCAGGTGTATCCACGCCCGGAACATACTGGCCAAAGTAAGCGGTTGCCAGATACAGGCGGGCCACACCCAGATCGGGATCGTACGCCACGGAATTCTTGAAGTGTTCGATGGCCTCTTCAAAGCGGCCATTCTTGTAAGCTTGTACGCCTTTGTTCAACTGGTCGCGCGCTCGCAGCTTGTCGCAACCCGTGGCCGACAGCACCACGCATGCAAGCAGACCGATCAACGCAATCCGCAGACCTGATTTCATCGCGTTCCTCATCATCTCCCCTATTCCTCTACATTACGTATCTCAGGGATTCGCAAACCGCTCCCGCGGGATTGCTGCACCCTTTGCGCCGGCAGGCGCGTGATGGCGCGCTCGCCTTCCGCTTCACGCTATCCTTTCAAAAATCTATTCGCCGGCTTCGATCTTGGCGGTAATCAGCCCGACTTTATCCACCCCGACGCCATGGGCGATATCAATGACCTGCGCGACATACTGAAAATCCACGTCTTTGTCGCCCTTGACGAACATGACGCGCTCGGCGCGAGTCTTAAAGATATTATTCAATGTGTCGGACAGATTGTCCCATGTAGCCGGTTCCTGGTTGATCTTCAAATCCGGACGGTTGCCGCTGCCCTGCAAAACCTGCACCACGATGGTGCGATCGTTGGGCGGCGGCGTCTTGTCTTTGTCTTTCGGAGGCTGCGGAACCAGGGCATCCAAACCTTTGGGTGTGAGCGGGGTGATGACCATGAAGATGATCAGCAGCACCAGCAATACGTCAATCAGCGGGGTCACATTGATATCGGCGGAGGGGCCACCTTTTCCGCCTACTGCCATTGCCATAACAAATCTCCTTCTTTACTTCCTGCCCATCCGGCTAAGCCCGGATGGGGCACTCAAATCTCTTTATGAACGTCCGCATGTGGGGGCGGCGGAACCACGCGCCTATTCTGCTCTGTAAGCAGCCCAATCTCGTCAACACTCGCCGACCGAATGTTATCCACCACCTCTACAACCACGCCGTATTTGGCATGAGCATCGGCTTTCACAAATACGTGCTTATCGAGCCTTCGATCCAGTTTGTCTTTCACTTTGGCCGCAAGCTCATCAACCGCAATGCGGTCTTGACCCAGATAAATTCTTCCGTCGCGGCTCACACCCACAATAATCGAATCGTCTTTACCGGCATCGGGCATGGTAACAGGATTATTGCTCTTTGCCATCTCCACCCAGTGCCCGGGCTGCTGAATCAGAGGGGTTACCACCATAAAGATGATGAGTAACACCAGCATGACATCTACCATCGGGGTCACATTAATGTCAGATGTGACCTTCCCGCCTTCGGCTCTATCTGCTATCGCCATAGCTTTCTTAGACACCGCAGCCTAGTTACTCGGTGGCGGCGTTTTCTTGTTATCATCAGGCGGCGGTGGTGGGGTCGATGATTTCTTTTCTTCGGTCAACAATCCAAGCTGGTCCACGCCGGCAGAGCGGACATTATCGACCACATCCACCACTGAGCCGTACTTAGCATGGGCGTCAGCCTTCACAAACACGCGTTTGTCGGTCTTGCGCTCGAGCTTGTCTTTCACCAGGTTGGTGATCTGATCTGCCGGCACCATGTCGCTGCCTAGATAAATCCGGCCGTCGCGGGTGACCGCCACGATGACCGCATCTTCCTTATCGGCATCGTTCATGGCAACCGGGTTATCGGTCTTGGCCATATCCACGCTGGCGCCTTTCTGCAGCATGGGGGTCACCACCATGAAAATGATCAGCAGCACCAGCATTACGTCCACCATGGGGGTCACGTTAATGTTGGAGTTGACCTTGCTGCCTTCGTCTCTTTTTGAAATTCCCATAAGCTTTTAATCCTGCCTGCGACCTCCCTCGAAGTAGCAATCGGGCCCAGGTTGTAACGACCCGGGCCCGCGAGGAGGTCATATCTAAGTTTTGTGTTTCCTGATGGTACAACGCTTACTTGCGCATCTTGCCGCTGCGCTTCAGGAAGTAGTCAATCAATTCGCTCGAGCTGTTGTCCATCTCGACGTCAAAGGCTTCGACCTTGTTGGTGAAGTAGTTGAACATCCAGACGGCGGGGATGGCCACAAACAATCCGATGGCCGTCGTCACCAGGGCCTCTGCGATACCGCCGGCCACAGCCGCCAGACCGGTGGCATGCTGGTTCGAAATTCCGATAAACGCGTTCAGAATGCCGGCCACGGTCCCCAGCAAGCCCACGAAGGGGGCGGTGGAGCCGATGGTGGCCAGTCCACCTAAACCGCGCTTCAGTTCGGCATGCACAATGGCTTCTGCCCGCTCCAGGGCGCGCTTGGAGGCCTCGATTTCTTCGCCCGGGATGTCGGAAGATTCGGTGTGCGCTTTGAACTCTTGCAATCCGGCGGTCACAACCTTGGCTAGGTGGCTCTTTTTGTTGCGCTCGGCCACGCGGATAGCTTCGTCAATTTTGCCTTCGCGCAACGCGCCGGCCACGGCCGGGGCGAACGAGCGCGACTGCTTGCGGGCGGCGCTGAAAGCAAAAGCGCGGTCAATCATCACACCGATTGAAATTGCCGACATGGCAAACAATATGATGACGATGATGCGGGCAAACCAGCCCATGGCGTTCCATAGCGCAATAGGGTTGTCAAAGCCTGCGGCCTGGCCCTCCTGCTGGAATAGCCACATGCCGAAAGCGGCAGTATGGGTGAACAGTAAACTTGCAACGTTAGCAAAAAACATAGCTTATGATCCTTTCCTCCTCGGAGGTTCGAACTACTGAAATTAAAACTGTGTTACTCAGGCATGCCAGACTTCCCTTGTTCCAATTCGTATGGAGGGGTCAACCGGATACCTCTTGCGTCACGAGCCGCTCCTGAGTGCGCGTGCAGCAAAAGGCTGCTCAGGATAGATGCAAATCAGGGCAGATGCGGCTTCACCCTTCCGCCCGAAATTTTCTAATTCTATGCCCCGCCTGTAAGGTTAAAGTTGACAGTAACCGTCGTCTCTACCTCAACCGGCTCGCCATTCAGGATATAGGGCTTGTATTTCCACTGCTTTACCGCTTCCACAGCTGCCGGCATCAGCATGGGATGTCCGCTGATCACGTTCAGGTTCTCCACGTTGCCTTGCTTGCTGATGATGGCATGCAAGACCACCGTGCCCTGAATGCGGGCCGTTTTGGCCAGTGGTGGATAAAGAGGCACTACTTTGTGAATCAGGTTGCCTTCGACCACACCTGCCGACACGCGTACGCGGTTCAACGTAACCTTGGGAACGCTCCCCGTGCCACCCAGCAAGCTGCCGATAACCCCGCCCATGCTTCCACCCGGAACTCCGCCGGCAACTCCGCCGGGGATGCCGGCCGACTCGGCAGGCGGGGCCTCTTCTTCTTTCACCATCTTGATTTTTTCGGGAATCTTAGTGGGGGTACGCAGAGCGCCTTGGTCGAGCTCGGTCTCAATTTTTGCCACTTTTACAACCGCTACCGGCGGTGGCGGCGGCGGTGGTGGCGGCGGCGCCACCAGGAATGTCGTAATCAGGGTCTTGGGCAGCACCTCTGGATAAAGCAATGGAACCAGACAAAAGATTCCAATCACGATCACCAGCAAGCTGGTAGCAATGGTGGTCGTCAAACCACGCTTCGTCTTTAGTCTGCCCGACGATTCAATCAGGCTATCCTCAAACATAACTTCATCTCCCGGAAATGGGTCAACAGAGCTTTATCTGTTATTTAGTCTTCACCAATACCTTTAGACACCGGATATACCCCAAAAAGTTCCCAGTTCCCTTGCCAAAATTTCCGGGCAAAATTGCACCAAATATGGTGCAATTAAGCCTTCGCCCTGACCTTCTCTTTGCGCCCGGAATCAATAACTACCGGGGCAGGGCGCCGGTCAGAGCGGCTGCTGCGCCACTCCTGATAAGCCACCAGCATGGGCGCGGCAATTGCAATCGAGGAGTAGGTGCCAATCAGGATGCCTACTACCAGGGCAAAGGAAAAACCCTTAAGTACCTCGCCTCCAAATAGATACAGCGAAAGCACCGTCAGGAATGTGAGTCCGGAAGTCAGAATGGTTCGGCTCAGGGTCTGATTGATGCTCTTGTTAACGATCTCTGCCAGGCTCTCGCGCCGTAGCAACTTCACGTTTTCACGGATGCGGTCAAAGACCACAATCGTGTCGTTCATGGAGTAGCCAACCAGCGTTAGGATGGCGGCAATAACCGTAAGGCTTATCTCTTGATTCGTCAAGGAGAAAGCTCCGATGGTAATCAGAGTGTCATGGAAGACCGCCACCACCGCGGCCACGCCATAAATCATCTCAAAGCGGAACCATAGATAGACAAGCATGCCCGCCAGGGAATACAGGATGGCCAGTAGCGCCTGTTTGCGAAGCTGGGCACCCACTTGCGGACCCACGATTTGCACGCTGCGCACCCCAAAATTCGAGAGGTAAAAGTCATTCTGCAAAGCGCTCACGACCTCAGGGGAAGTGACGCTTTTAAGTTCATCGAAGCTGCCGAGCACGCCGCCCTTGAGCTTATCGCGATAATCCACAATTTTCTGCGCCTCGGCCTGATAGCGCCCGCCAACGTTCACCCCAATATGCAAAGGATCGCGCTGCACAAGAGAATCTTGTATAGCCGACACGTTGGTGTTGTTGAGGTCCTGCTTCCCTTCCGGGGCGTTCGAGCTCAGCGCCTTGATAATCTGGTTCTTACCCTGATCGAGAGAAGCTTCACTGGTCTCTTTTTGCTCCAGGGCAATCAGGACTTCGTTGTTGCTCGCGGCGCCAAGCGGCTGAAGCTTGGGCTTGTGCAGCCCCGAGCGGTCCAGTTCGCTGCGCAGGGCGTCAAAGTTGGGGGTGGTGGCAAATTTCACGTCAACCAGGGTTCCGCCTTCAAAATCTACCCCGCGGGGAATGCCATGCCAGAAGAAGATAGAGAGCAGGCCGGCGACGCTGAAGATCAGCGAGAAAGCCAGGAAGTACCACTTTTTGCCGAGAAAATCGATGTTCGTATTCTTAAAAAATTCCACTTGATTCAACCTTCTTTGAACTTGGCCCATGGAATCGTTAATCCGATTCTCATCAGACCGTTTTCCTGAAATTACTCAATTACCCGATGATCCAATTCCTCAATCGTCCTAAATACTCAATGCCTGGGTTCGCTGCTTACGCTGCAACACGGCGTCAAAGATCACCCGCGAGACGAAAACAGCGGTAAAGAGGTTCGCCAGCAGACCGACGATCAGCGTGATGGCAAATCCGCGTACCGGACCAGTGCCGAAAATAATCAAAATGAAGGCGGAAACGATCGTGGTCACGTGCGTGTCAATGATCGTGATCCAAGCCTTGCCGAAGCCCTGATCAATCGCCGCCCCGGGACTCTTGCCGTTGCGCAGCTCTTCACGAATGCGTTCGAAGATGAGCACGTTGGAATCGACGCCCATACCGATGGTCAGGATGACGCCGGCTATACCAGGCAACGTCAGGGTTGCCTGGCTGAAGCCCAGAAACCCAAGCAGAATAACCAGGTTCAGGACCAGGGCGAGATCGGCATTGATACCCGCGAACTTGTAATAGAAGAGCATGAAGACCATGACCACAGTCATGCCCACGACTGCTGCCGTCACGCCCTGACGTATGGAATCAATACCCAGGGAGGGGCCGACGCTGCTCTCTTCCAGAATCTTGATTCCCGCCGGCAGCGCGCCGGATTTAAGCTTGATGCTCAAATCTGTGGCACTCTGCTGGGTAAAGCCGCCCTCGATGATTCCCTGATCGTTAATTTCCTGCTTGATGGTGGCGAACTCGATCACTTTATTATCGAGCACGATGGCGAGATAGTCGCCAACATGAGCTCGAGTGAAATCGCCGAAGCGGTTGCCGCCGTCACTGTACAAAGAAAAACTTACAATCGGGGCGCCGGTATCGCCCTTGGTGCTGGGCTCGGCACCGCGGATGTCGCGCCCGGTAACCACCGAACTGCGGCTTAACACGTAAACCTCATCTCTGGGCGCGGTGTCGCGCGAGCCTATGCTGCTGCCATGCATGAGAACTGCATTGGGAGGTAGCATGCGATTGGGTTGCGCATTCATCGCCTCTTGCTCCGAGCCATAGACCCGCTGGTCAACCGCACCGCGCACTTCCAGCATGGCCGTCGACGAAATAATGCCGATGGCGCGGTCCGGATCTACGCCTGGAAGCTGAACCAGTATCTGGTAATTCCCCAGACCATGTTCTTCGATCAGCGGCTCGCTCACGCCCAGCGCGTCAATGCGCTGGCGAATGGTCTCGATAGCCTGGGTGACCGCCTGCTGCTTAATTTCGTCGGCGCGGGCGGGCTTCAAGCTCAGCACATAGCTGTTATCCGGGCCGGAGCTGACGTCATATTGCTGCTGATAAGCGGCCGTATCCAAAACATTGTTGCGAAGGTTGGCGATGGCATCGGGAGGAACGCCTTTGATGACGATCTGCTCGGGATGATTGGCCGGATCGGGCTTATAGATGTCGCCGTAAGAAATTTTGTTTTTGCTGAGCAGGTCTTTGAGGCGCTCGATGGCGATATCGGAATCGGCGTTCACCGCGTCGTTGACCTGCACCTGAAGGATCAGGTGGGTGCCGCCTTTCAGGTCCAGGCCGAGGTGAATACGCTGCAGGAGCGCGTCTTTTAATCCTTCGCCATTCCACCTTTGCGGGATGCCGAAAATTCCGTAAACAAAAATAACCAAGATTGCGATAATGAAAACTGTCTTGCCTAATAAGTTCTTTTGCATGTTGTACCGTCTAAAAAATTCTATTTTTTCTCGCTGTCTTCCGCCGCTGCCAGGGAAACCACCGAACCCTTGGAAACCTCAAGGCGCAGGTTGTCCGGAGGCACGCGCAGATGGATGGCATCATCTTTCAGTGCGATCACCGTGCCCCGCAGCCCGCCACTGGTAATGACCTTGTCGCCGGTCTTCAGACCATCCAGCATGGCTTGCCATTTTTTCTGGCGCCGCTGCTGAGGAAGAATCAGGATCAGGTAAGCGAACACCAGCATGGCAGCTACCGGCAGAAGGGTATAAAGACCACTGCCTCCCTGGGCCTGTAACATTGCGATCATGTGCATGATTTCCATTATTTAAAGCAGCATTTGGCATTTAGCGCTTCGCCAATCCGGGTTCTCAGTAGACCCGTGTTGGCTAAATGCCAAGTGCTAATTGCTAACTGTTTTTTTCAATTCTCCCGTTGATTTCATTCTGCCTGTCTTCAATCAGGAACCCACTTGCTCTCACCTGAACACAACACACGTCTCCAGTCCGGGGAAATACCTTTAGGGTTCTCGAACGGAGTTAAGGACGCCTTCCAGGGAGGAGTTCAGGCTCGAGACTGGAGAGCAGAGTGGAGCACTGAGATATCCCCAAGTAGTATAGAATGCCGCACCCGGCGCATGGTGTCAAGGTAGAAGGCCAGATTGTGAATGCTGTTGAGGGTCATGGCCAGCACCTCTCCATTGGCATAGAGATGCCGCAGGTAGGCGCGCGTGTAGCGGGCACAGACGCGGCATCCGCAATTGGGGTCAAGCGGCGACTGGTCTTGCGCATAGCGCGCATTTTTGATGCTCAGCTTCCCTTCGGATGTATAAAGCAATCCGTGGCGGGCGGCGCGGGTGGGCAGCACGCAATCCATCATGTCCACGCCCATGAGGGCGTAGCGGACAATTTCTTCCGGAGTACCTACTCCCATCACATAGCGGGGCTTCTCTCGGGGCAGGCAAGGCAGAGTAGAATACAGTACCTCTTCCGTCAACGCCCGCGGCTCGCCTACGCTCAGGCCGCCGATGGCATAGCCGGGGAAGTCCATAGCCACAGTGCGCTCGGCTGATTCTTTCCGCAGATCGGGGTACATGCCTCCCTGCACAATGCCGAATAAAGATTGCGAGCAGTTCCCGGCTTTCTTTGCAGAGTTCTCGGTTGTCAGTTCTCGGTTCTCAGAAAAGTTTCGAGTTTCAAGTTTCGAGTTTCGAGTGGTTATCTCATCAGCAGTTTTTTCGGAAGGGCACGGCTTCAGCCGTGCCGAGAGGTTCACTAAACTCGCGGGCTTTGGCGCCTGGGATAGCTGCTGGTTTTCTGAAAAGGACCACGGGACCTCATGTTTATGCGCCTCAAAATTCCGCTTGCTACGCTCGGCCCAGCGCAAGGTGAGTTCCATGGATTGCTGCGCCCGGCTGCGCTCGGCCGGATACTCAGTGCATTCATCGAACGCCATAATAATATCGGCGCCGAGGGAAACCTGTGCCTCCATCGTGCTCTCAGGAGTAAACACATGCGTTGAGCCATCCAGGTGAGAACGGAACTGCACACCCTCTTCCCTCACTTTGCGAAGCTGGCTCAAGCTGAAAACCTGAAATCCGCCGGAATCGGTCAGCAGAGCCCGCTCCCACGACATGAATTTATGCAGCCCGCCAAGCTGGCGCACCTGCGCCGCCCCCGGACGAAGATAAAGATGGTAGGTATTGCCGAGAAGAATATTGACGCCCAGCTCTTCCAGAATTTCCTGCGGCACGCCTTTGACAGAACCCAGCGTGCCGCACGGCATGAAAACCGGGGTCTCTATCTCGCCGTGAGGAGTAATGATCCGCCCGGCGCGCGCCTCGCCGTAGGTGGCTTCGATTTGGAAGGAGAACGACACTGCTCATGATTCTATCGTGTGGGCATAATCCGGGCCGCGTCCTTACTAGCAAAAATCGACCCTTGGGTAAGGCGGTTCGGGCGCTATCCTGCTGGCGTCTACCGCTCGCCGCGGTAACAGCGGTAAGGTGGATGCGCTGATTGACCGCAGGAAAAACAAAGATATTGTCTGGAAGAAGATAAAGTAGCTCGGCCCGCTTGAACTGTGTCGCCGAAGTTGGCATGATGGCCGGTGAGGTTCATCCATGGCTGCTGATCTGGCCCTCCTGGCGGAGGTGCCCTTATTCCAACTGCTCGACGAAGAAGAACGCAAGACCCTTGCCGAGTTGCTCGATACTCGCACTTTTAGCAAGGGTGAAATGGTTTTCGCTTACGGCGACGCCGGCGACGCGCTTTATATTGTCCGCCGTGGCAGCGTGCAGGTTTACGTGGAAGACTGCATGGGCGAGACCATTATTCTTTCTGAGAATTTGAGCGGCGATGTCTTCGGCGAAATATCCCTGCTCGATGGCGGCCCTCGCACGGCAAACGCCGTGGCCACCGATGAAACCGAAACCCTGGTCATGGATCGTGGAGATTTGCTCGATCTCATCACCCGCCACCCGCACGCCGCCATGGACCTGCTGGCCATCATGGGCCGCCGCCTGCGCTCTACCGATGAACTATTGCGCACCCACGTTTCGCGCAACCTGAACCAGGAAGAAGAAGAACGCCTTACCCTGGGCCAACACATTGCCGACCGTGTAGCTTCTTTCGGCGGGTCATGGACCTTCATCATCACGTTTGGTGTCGTACTTCTCTCCTGGGTGGGATTAAACGTCTTCCTGGCCGCACGTGGAGCGCACCTCGGGCTGCCCCCCGAGAAGGCGACGTTTGATCCGTATCCGTTTATTTTGCTCAACCTCGTGCTCTCGATGCTGGCGGCGATTCAAGCCCCGGTGATCATGATGTCGCAAAACCGCCAATCCGCGAAAGATCGCCTCAAGGGCGACCTGGATTATGAGGTGAACCTGAAGGCTGAGCTGGAGATAGCGCAGCTCCACAACAAAGTGGATAGGGTATACGAAGAGATGCAGGCGCATTTTGCCCGTCTGCACAAAACGAACGGAACTTCCACTGAGAATTACCGCGGAACCAAGGTCTGATTCCGCACACGTAGTTCTTAATTACAATCAAAGCCGTGAACCTCGACGACACCATCGTCGCCGTCGCCACGCCGCCCGGACGCGGCGGCATCGGCGTAGTGCGGCTGGCAGGACCCGAAGCGCGCGCGCTCGCCGCCCCTATGCTGCGGCTCGGTCCTAAAGATGGCAGCCACGAACTTGCGCCCGGACGCGCCTCGTTCGGCGAGCTGATTGACCCCGCCAGTGGCGAGCGTATTGACGAAGTTGTGGTCACATACTTTGCCAGGCCTCACTCCTACACTACCGATGACATTGTAGAAATTTCCGCTCATGGCGCCCCCGTGGTTCTGCAGCATATTGTCGCCATCGCCCTGCAGCATGGCGCGCGGCTCGCCGAACCGGGAGAATTCACCATGCGCGCCTTCCTGAACGGCAGGCTTGATCTCACCCAGGCCGAGGCCGTCCGCGACCTGATTGAATCCCAAACTTTGTTTCAGGCAAAAGTTGCAGCCCAGCAACTGGAAGGCGCGCTCTCCAAACGGCTCAAGCCGATCAAACAAAAATTAGTGGATTTAATTGCCGTGCTCGAGGCCGGGGTAGATTTTGCCGAGGATGATGTCTCCGTTTTGCCGGGAAAAGTGATTCTCAATCGCATTACGGCGGTACGCGCTCCGATCGAAGAATTGGCGCAGTCGTTTGCCTACGGCAAGATTGTTCATGAAGGCCTGACTCTGGCCATTGTGGGTCGTCCGAATGTGGGCAAATCCAGCCTCTTTAACCGGCTGGTCGAGCGGGAGCGCGCCATTGTAACCGCCACGCCGGGCACCACGCGCGATCTGGTAAGCGAAACCGTTGCCCTTGGCGGCATTCCCGTGCGCCTGGTTGACACCGCCGGCATTCGCGCCGCGGCCGACGAGGCGGAAAGCATTGGCATTCAAAAATCCTACGAGGCGCTGGCCGAAGCAGATTTGGTGTTAGTCGTTCTGGATGCCGGCAGCCGGCAATCTGAAGTCTTGCATCCCGAAGAAGACTTGCTGTTACGAAACCGCCTGGAAAACCGCGCTGCAGTTTTCGTGCTGAACAAATCAGATTTGGTCAAGACTCCGCTTGCTGCGCCGCCCGCCGGCCATCCCGTATTGCACACCTCAGCTCTGACCGGCGAAGGGATCAGCGAGTTGCGCCAGGCGATCCTGAAGCAGATTGCGGGCGAGCGTGGCGCGCAACAGGAAAGCGGCATGCTGACCAACGTTCGCCATCAGGGCCTGGTGCGTGATTCTCTCTCTGCGCTCGATGCCGCCGCCAGGGCAGTGGACAACTCAATTCCTCACGAGATGATTCTGCTCGATCTTTACAACGCACTGCGTCCGCTGGATGCCATTACCGGGGCAACAACCACCGACGACATTCTGAATTTGATCTTCAGCAGTTTTTGTATTGGGAAATGAAAGCATTCAGCACTCAGCATTCAAATACCAAGTGCTAAATGCTATTTCTTTGGCTGAATGCTGAGTGCTGACTGCTGAGTGCTTCCTTATTTAGGAAAGAAAATCTCCGTCGGGTGATCAAGCTCTTTTTCCGGATGCAGCCAGTCCGTGCCTTCCACCGGCGAAGCAATCACGTCCATCATGCCGCTAATGTCGGCCAAGTCGTCTTTTTCGCGGTCGAAATATACCACCTGTTTTGCCGGGTCGGAGGCGAAAGGATCCAGGAACTTCAACTTTGTAACTGAAAACTCGCGCTGGCCATCGGCGAACTTCAGTTCTTCATAGTTCATTCCGACGTAGAGATACGGGTGCCCTTTCCACATCAGCATCAGCGGACGTCCCGCCTGCGGCGCCAAAATAAAAGGATCGATGCCCTGCGGCAATCCACTGACCGTTGTAGCTTCCAGACGCACATGACGGCCGTCGTCAAGAACATATTCTCCGTCGATGTACTGGGGCAGCGAACTCAGGTCAACGCTGTCTTTGCAGACCTCGCCGCCATCGGCTTTGATGATCCAGAATTTCTGCTTAAGGTCTACGCCTTGCGTGCGCAGAATGGTTTCCAGGCCCGCGGCCCAGGCCCAGTTCTCGCATTTTTGACTCGCGGTCGCGCTTGTCATCCCTGCAATATCCACGCTTTGATCGGGATCAAGTTTGACGTCGGGACGCGGCAAGGGAGTGGCTGCATGCCGGAATGTCAGGAGGTCCCAAATTAACTTGCCGATCCTGGCCATGACCAACGGAGAAACCGGAATCACGGCAAACGAAGGCATGCACAGCCCTACCACCATCACGGCGACGGCAAATGGCCGGGTCCAACGGATGCGACGCATGGCGCAACTATAACGCACTTTGGTTGCCGATAAATAGACATGTACAAAGATTCACAACCATGATGCTACCTGGCCATGGCGGCCAGGGCCTCACGAAAGAGGACTTCAAAGGATTGTTTCTCGCCGTTCTTTCCCGAAGAAATCCGGCTCAACGCGCGCTCGGCCTGGGAGCGCGGATATCCCAGGTTGACCAGGGCCGAGATCACGTCTTCTTCGATGGCCGTCGCCGCCGGAACTGCCGGCGGAGCGGCAAATTGATCGAGCTTGTCGCGCAGCTCCAGCACCATGCGCTCACCGGTCTTTTTGCCAATGCCTGGGATGCGAGTCAGCGCCGCCACGTCATTACCGCGAATCGCCGCAACTACGGCCTCGGCAGACATGCCGCTTAAGATCGTGACGGCCAGCTTGGGGCCAATGCCGCTGACGCCGATTAATTTTTCAAAGAGCTGTTTTTCTTCGCGCTGCAAGAAGCCAAACAACGCCAGCGCATCTTCGCGCACGTGCGTGTAAACATAAAGCGCGACCTCCTGCTCCAGGCCGGGAAGAGCGGAATAAGTGGGAATGCTGATGGCGAGCTCGTATCCCACGCCTCCGGCTTCGACAATGGCATGGCTGGGAGTTTTGGCAATCAGCTTTCCGCGCAGATGAGCAATCATTGCCGTTTATTTTAGCCGCAGATGAACGCAGATCAACGCAGATACAAAATTTTCATTTTGAGGCACTGCGTGTCTCTTCGTGTCCTTTTGTCTTCCTTCGTGCCCTTTGTGGTTTGCTTTTTACTGCCGCCTGCGAAAGAAGATATTGAATTCAAACCCGGGACTCGGCGGAAACAGTTCGTGGATCTTGCGCAGGCGCTCCGCCAGAGCGCTGGGAGCAAGCAGAGGATATTCACGCTCGCGCAGCTCGTAGTAATCCACGTCAATCAGCAGGGTGAGCATGTAAATGGCGATGGCGTCACAGAAGGTCGCGGCAAAATAGTCGTTCTTAGCCTTCTCCGCTCCTGGCGCGGTCGAGGTTGCCAGCTTGCGGAACTCGCTGGCGTCGAGGCTGGTTTCGCCCCTCGCTTTTTCCGACACCTGCTTCCAGACCAAGTCGGCGAACTCCTGCGAGACCCCGGCGCGGTCCACGAAAGCATGGCCTACGTTGATATAAAACTCGAAGGCGACGGAAAACTTGTCGTCCATCAGCCGGGTGGAGATAAAGATGCATTGTGCATCGCCACTGGCCAGGTTGCGATGGCAAACCGCCTTGTCGCTCAGGGCCACGTCATAGCGCTCGGCGATCAGGGTTTCGTCGCCCTCGCCAACCGTGAGGGGGACAAAGTAATAAGCTTTCTTATCGAGCGCCGCCGCAACCGTGCGGGGCACGGCCAGGATCATGCGCTCCAGGTCGGTGGGCGCCAGCGCGGTTTCGCCCAGTGAACTGTAGCAAATCCCATTGGGCGCCTGGGCGACCTGGGCAGTGCGCACCACATCATCAGCGCGGCGCGTGGGAGTATGGGTCTTGAGCTCGGCAGTCTCTGACATGTACGTTATATTTTAGCTTACTGTTTTTTTCCGAATAAGCTGATTTATCGTAAACTTATAAGTGAACCCAATTCACAGAACCTACATTACATGCTGAGCCGGTTGTCGAGGCAAGAAAGGTATTTAAAAAATGCGCCGGAAAGATTTGATGAGTTCTTGGGGTCGAATTCTAGCAGGCAGCGCTCCTATGCTGTCGATTGAAATTACTCGCGAGTGCCCACTGAGCTGTCCGGGATGCTACGCCTATGGAGCTGACCACCTCGGGGGCGAAGTAACCTTGACCCAGGTCTCCGATTTCCGCGGAGACCAGCTCGTAGACGGTGTAATCAACCTGGTACGCAAGCATAAACCCCTGCACGTCTCGTTAGTCGGGGGCGAGCCCCTGGTGCGGCATCGCGAACTTAGCCGTATTCTGCCGCAATTGAGCCAAATGGGGGTTTATACCCTTATTGTTACCAGCGCGGTTATCCCGATTCCGATGGAATGGATGGAGCTTCCCCGGGTCACGGTTGCGGTCTCTGTGGATGGCCTGCCCGAGCATCACGATATCCGCCGCAAGCCGGCGACCTACGAGCGCATCCTGAAGAACATCGAGGGGCGCAGGGTCAATATTCACTGGACCATCGTGCAGAACAACATGCAGCGGCCCACCTATCGCGAGGAATATGTGCGCTTCTGGAGCGCACGGCCCGAGATTGACAGGATCTGGGTAAGCACCTATACCCCGCAATTGGGAGAAAAGACCCCTGAGATGCTTACTCCCGAGTCGCGCCGGCAGTTGAGCGAGGAACTTGCCGCGCTCAACGTCACTTACAAGAAGCTGCTTTGGAGCCAACATCTCTCGGAAGCACTACTCACTCCGCCACAGGACCCGAATGACTGCATCTTTTCCAGGATGTCAATCAATTACACGGCAGACCTGAACCGGCGCATCGAGCCCTGCATCTTCGGCGGCACTCCGGATTGCACGCAATGCGGCTGCGCCATCAGCATAGGCGCGCATAGGATCGGCGATCACAAGGTCGCCGGCATTCTGCCCGCGCGCTATCTCATGGAAGGATCGGTCAAGATCGGCAAGATGGTGGCGCAAATGAACTCCAAATCTCACGAACTGGTGCGCTGGAGCAAACGCCCAACCTCTACCGATGGCCATGACAAGACCTCTGCACCCGATCTCGTGAATATTCAGATGGAATAGACACAAATTCATCTTAGCACTTCCAATGTTGGTCTCAAGGGCGGGCAATTTCAATTGCTCGCCCTTGTTGCTTTATCGCGTTTCCTTCATTTGCTGCTGCGTCCTTTACGGTGGAAGAGCCGGCCTTCAGGCTGGCGTTGAAGCGCAAGACAAATAAGGCTTCAGCGCCGGCGCCGGACGGGGTTAGAGCGATTGGTATATCCCGCCGGGGCGCCCAGGGGGCTGAGTTTGGTGGTGTTTTCTGCCGGCTTGAGTAGTGGGGGGGTGGGGGGGGTTACTAAGTAACTTGAATCAGGCATTAAACCATTCACAATCAATCAGGTACGGGAGGTTACCTGGTGTCACAAAGAGTAGTCTGTCGGGCAAGCCCGGGTCAAAGCTAGCCTTAGGGATCCGTCACGGATCGCGATTGAGGCAAAAGAATTTTCAAAGAAACTTCAAGTTGTAAGGCTCTCTGCCGGTGTTGCGCTAGCGTTTTTTATGGTGCTCGGCCCGGCGATCCTCACCGGAGTTAAGCCTCTCCCGCATTCTGGAATGAGGGCAAGCATGCCTCCAATCATGGCATAGAGCGGGTAAGCAGCAAAGCTTGTGATATCAAATTAAGAACAATTCCAGCATTGGTGTATGTTTGCATGAATGAGAAACTTGAGCTCGAAGTCACATATCCGAATGGTGACCGCGAAGGTTTATTGGTCACTCGGGTCGAAGGAAATTTATTCCGGCTCGAAGAAAGCTCGCTGTTAGAAGACGCATTCTACGGGGACATCGTCGACAAAGCAGTTTCAAGTTTCGGGTTTCTAGTTTCGAGTCCGTGTTCTGGCTTCAAGCAGTAATAAAGGTGCCGGCAAGCTTCTTTACAGCGGAATATTCCCATGCTTCTTGGGCGGATTCTTATCGCGCTTGCCGTCGAGCATCTCGAGCGCCTGGATCAGTTTTTTGCGGGTGTCTCTTGGGCGGATTACTGCGTCGATGTAGCCTCGCTCAGCGGCCACGTAGGGGTTGGCGAAGCGGTCGCGGAATTCTTCGGTTTTTTGTTTGCGCATGGTGGCCATGGCGGCTTCGCGTATCGATGGATCGGTGAAGCCGTTGGTAGCTTTTTCCAGCTCGCGTTTGTAGACGATGTTGACCGCGCCTTCCGGGCCCATGACGGCCACCTCGGCGGTGGGCCAGGCGTAGTTCACGTCGGTGCGGATGTGCTTGCTTGACATTACACAGTATGCCCCGCCGTAGGCTTTTCTGGTGATCACCGTGATCTTGGGGACCGTGGCCTCGGCGAAAGCGTAGAGCAATTTCGCCCCGTGCCTGATGATGCCGCCGTACTCCTGTTGCGTTCCGGGCAGGAAGCCGGGGACGTCTTCGAAGGTAATCAGCGGGATGTTGAAGGCATCGCAGAAGCGCACGAAGCGCGCGCCTTTGACCGAGGCGTTGATATCCAGCGTCCCTGCCAGGAATGCCGGCTGGTTGGCGACCACGCCGACACTGCGTCCGTTGAGGCGGGCGAAGCCTACCAGGATATTTTTGGCGTAGTGCTCGTGGACCTCGAAGAAATAGCCGTCATCCACCACGGCGTGGATCACGTCTTTCATGTCATACGGCTGGTTGGATTCCGACGGGACGAGCGAATCGAGCTTGTCGTCGGAGTGGGCCCGGTCGGCCGGGTCGGTGGCGGCGCGGCGCGGCGGGTCATCCAGATTATTCGACGGAATAAAGCTCAGCAGCTCGCGCACCATGCTCAGGCATTCGGCATCGTCATGGGCCTCGAAGTGGGCCACGCCAGAAGCTTCATTGTGGGTGGCGGCACCGCCGAGCTGCTCTTTGGTGACCTCTTCGTGGGTCACAGTCTTGATGACGTCAGGGCCGGTGACGAACATATAAGAGGTCTTATCGACCATGAAGATGAAATCGGTAATGGCCGGGGAGTAGACCGCACCGCCGGCGCAGGGGCCCATGATAGCGGAAATTTGCGGGATCACGCCTGAGGCCAGCGTATTGCGCAGAAAAATATCGGCGTAGCCGGCCAGCGACATTACCCCTTCCTGGATGCGGGCGCCGCCGGAGTCATTCAGCCCGATGAGGGGAGCGCCGACGCGCATGGCCATATCCATGATCTTGCAGATTTTGGCGGCGTTGGCTTCGGAGAGCGAGCCGCCGAAGACGGTGAAATCCTGGGCGAATACGAAGACCAGGCGGCCATCGATGCGTCCGTAGCCGGTGACGAAGCCGTCACCGTAAATTTTCTGCTCGGCCATGCCGAAGTCGTCGCAGCGGTGGGTGACAAGCTTGTCGGTCTCTTCGAAGGTGCCTTCATCGAGCAGAAACTCGATGCGCTCCCGGGCCGACATTTTGCCTTCGCGGTGCTGGCGCTCACGGCGCTCGGCGCCGCCTCCGGATTCGGCAATGGAATCGCGGCGCTTGAGCTCGGTTAGCTTGGCTTCAAGATCCATGGAAGGATTATAAATAACCGCGGGAGGCGCGGAGACGCGGAGGATTAAATCATTGGGTCATTGATTCATTTGAGGAATTGAGTCAATGATCCGATGAATCAATGACCCAATCTAAAGCGTTCCCCCGCCGGGAGAGTAGCGATACTTCTTTCCGTCCCAGAAGATGAGCGAGCTCATGGTGTCGCTTTCTTCCACCCGAATGGCGTCAACCGCCTTCTTTTTCAGGGTGGCGCGGGCCACCGAGGCCATCTCGAAGGGAATATTGATGATCACATATTTGGCTTTGGGCTTGTCGGCGCGCCAGCCCTCTTTGCCGGAACCATGAATAATGAGCAGGTCGAGGTTGTGGACGGGATCGTGAGCGTTGAAATCCATGGTGACTTCAGGGTTGCCGTATCCGAAGTGGTCGTTATAAGGGTCGCTCACCTTGTAGTGGTAAGCATCGCTTTCAATGAGGGCATTCTTGTTGCGGGCGATGATCACGGCGTCTTCCACGCCGTCGCCGTCAAAATCGCCGGTGAGCAGCGGGCTCCAGCCCGCATTTTCGGGTATGTCGCCCATTGGTTTAGCGCCTCCGATCTTGGCCAGGGGAGGAGAGGTAACAATTTCAAACCCTGCACCGAACTGCTTCTGCACCAGAGCGGCCAGATCGGAAGCGGAAATTTGCGCGCTCGACGCCGAAGCCGCCGGAGTGGCAGGCGCAGAGGGAGTTGAAGGGGCTTGCCCCCAAACCAGGAAGCCAGCACAGCAAATCAGCAAAATAAAGGCACGTTTGCAATTGCTCATAACAGCTACTCTACCCCGCTTTAGGGCGTTTGCAACCAATTTGTACCGATTCCGCCAATATTAATAAATTGGGTCATCGGATCATTGAGTCATTGCGGAATTGGGTGATCGGGTAATTGCGTAATCGACTCGTAAGGCCCCATTCATTGTGGGATGGCTATAAAAAGGCTGCAACTTTGCAGTGAAAATGTGTCTATAATCAGCAACCTGACGAACGCACTGGGAGGGGTAACGCATGTCGCGCCTCGACCCAACAAATCTCGGACGGCATGTGCCTCTCAGTGCAACCTTATTCAACCAACAGCCTGCCTGGCGTACGTAACAAAATCCCAAACAAAATAAGTTTGTGCTACATGCAATTGAGTCATTGGTTCATCGGATCATTGGGTCATTCAATGACGCAATGGCCCGATCACCCAATGACCCAATCATCACAGCAACTCAGTTTAGAATGAGTTAATGTCTATTTCGGTCAGGTCTTTTGCCAAAATCAATCTGGGATTGCGCATTGGCGCACGGCGTGAAGATGGTTTCCACGATCTCCAAACGGTTTACCAGACTCTTGCCCTGCATGACGCCGTGCGGGTAGAAGCCGGACGCGGGGTAGGAATTGAGATACGTTGCCAGAACGCTGCTGTGCCTTGCGATGAAAGCAACACCTGTTATCGCATTGCTGACCGCGTGCTGCATGCCCTGAAGACGCGCTCTAAAATCACCATCACGATTGAAAAACGGCTTCCGGTACAAGGCGGGTTGGGAGCGGCTTCGTCCAATGCCATCTCTACCATGCTGGCCATGGAGCAGGCGCTCAAAACCCATATCCCACCCGAAGAGAAGCTGCGCATTGCGGCCGAAGTGGGATCGGATGTCCCGCTGTTTCTCGTGGGTGGAACCATCCTGGGACTGGGACGCGGCGAACAGGTATATCCCCTGGCCGATCTACCGTCGATACCGTGTGTGATTGCCACGCCCGCGCTGGGGGTTTCCACTCCGAAAGCCTTCGCCGACTGGGATAAGCTCATGGAGCGGGCAGAAGCACCGGGAGGACGTGGCTCGCCACATTCCTCTAAATTGACTGAAAACAATGGGTCAGATACAATCAATGGGTTCAGCCAGAGTGTTTTTTCCTGGCTGTGGAGTTCCGCAACCGGCGTCTCCGCAATGGGCGGAGGCCGGGCCGAGGCACCTCTTCTCGACCTTGTCCGTGCCGGGATCGAAAACGACTTCGAGCAGGTCGTCTTTCCTCAGCATCCCGAATTACGTGACGTGAAGCGTGTGCTTGAAGGTGCGGGGGCGAAATATGCTTCCCTCTCCGGCTCCGGCTCTGCGGTTTATGGCCTGTTTGCCAGCAAAGAAGCTGCGCAGAAAGCCGCGCGCAAGCTGGAAGCAAACGGCACCCCGGCTTTGTCAACAATAACGTTGACACGACGGGAATATTGGCGAAAAATTTTTAAGTAAAGTTGCCGAAGACCAGCACTTGGCATTTAGTCATCCATAGGTTTGATTTGGCTAAATGCCAAATACATAAGTGCTAAATGCTTCACTGGGCGGTCGACTAATGGTAGGTCAAGTGCCTTTCCACCCCACCGCACGAAGCGTGCGGCGGGGACCCCGGCTCAGGAATTTTGGACGTTAGTCGAAGTTGATGTAACACTGGGCGGTCGACTAATGGTAGGTCAAGTGCCTTTGGAGCACTTTGTCTAGGTTCGAATCCTAGCCGCCCAGCCAAGACATTGTGTCATCGGGTCATTGAGTCATTGCGGAATCGTCGTTTCAATGACCCGATGACTCAATGATTCAATGACTCAATTTTCTGAGTACTGACAACTGAGTACTGATTTAATTATGGCTACCACAATCGGCACAGCTACGGAGAAGGCAAAAGTGCAGCCTAAGAGCGAGCGCAAGCCACAGCGCGGACGCCGGGACGATAAGTTTAAAATTTTCTCCGGCTCCGCAAATGAAGCCTTGACCGATGAAGTCTGCAGCTTCCTGGATATGCCGCGCGGACAAGCGCATATGACGCGTTTTTCCGACGGCGAAGTCTACGTGCAGATCCTGGAGAACGTGCGCGGGGCTGATGTGTTCGTGATTCAGCCCACGTCGTTTCCGGTTGACGAGCACCTGATGGAACTGTTGCTGATGATTGACGCGCTCAAACGCGCCTCGGCGCGGCGCATCACGCCGGTGATCCCCTATTTCGGCTATGCGCGCCAGGACCGCAAAGACAAGCCGCGCGTGCCCGTCTCCAGCAAGCTGGTGGCTGACCTGCTGACGACGGCAGGGGCCAACCGGGCGCTGACGGTGGACCTGCACGCGCCGCAAATCCAGGGATTTTTTAATATCCCGGTCGATCATCTGTTCGCTTCGCCGGTGCTGGTAGACCACTTCCGCAAGCTGAACCTGCCGAACCTCACCGTGGTTTCGCCCGATGCAGGGGGCGTGGAGCGCGCCCGCTTCTTCGCCAAAAAAATGGAAGCACCCATCGCCATCGTGGATAAGCGACGCACCGACATGAACGTGACCGAAGTGATGCACGTGATCGGCGATGTGCATGACCGCACCTGCCTGGTCCTCGATGACATTATCGATACCGCCGGCACCCTGGTGAAGACGGCGGAGGCACTGCTGAAGGCGGGAGCGACGAAAGTTTATGCGTGCGCCTCGCATCCGGTGCTTTCCGGAGATGCCATCACACGTATTGCTAAATCGGGGCTGGAAGAGGTCGTGGTCACCAACACGATTCCGCTGACGAATGCGGGCAAGAACGAACCCAAGATCAGGGTGCTCTCCATCGCCGGCCTGCTGGCGCGGGCGATCCAGTCTATACATGAAGAGACTTCGGTGAGTGGGTTGTTTACGTGAGAAGAAAGCTGCTAGCCACTAGCTTCCAGCTGTTTCGAAGCTTGGGCGATGCAGGCTCAAGATTTTGAACCGAGATTTTGAAGGAAAGGATTTCTTTCTAAGCCACCAGAATTCGACACAGCTCGTGGCTAGAAGCTAGAGGCTATTTTATGGCAACTGCAACAGCAAAAAATGAAAACGCAATTGAAGCCCAGGTCCGCACCGAAGAATCGCGCGGCAAGAACGAAGCGCGGAGGCTGCGGGTAAGCGGCAGGATTCCAGCAGTGGTCTACGGCGCCAAGAAGGAAACGGTGGCCGTAAGCGTCGATCCGAAAGAGATTGGGCGCATCCTGCAGTCGGAGAGCGGGCATAACACCATCTTCGACCTGAAGGTGGGCAGCGAGAGCACCAAGGCCATGATCGTGGACTGGCAGTACGAGCCCATCAAGGGCAAGCTCATGCACATCGACATGAAGCGCATTGCCATGGACCAGAAGCTGCGGGTCAAGGTGCCGATCCAGCTTACGGGAACCGCTGAAGGAGTGAAGACACAGGGCGGAATCCTGGAGCAGGTGCTGCGCGAGGTGGAAATTGAGTGCCTGCCGAGCAACATCCCCAGCCACATTAACGCGGATGTGACCGCGCTGGTCTTCGGGCAGGTGCTGCGCGTTTCCGATCTTCCGCATACCGGGGACATGAAATTCCTGACAGATGCAAATCAAACCGTGGCGCACATCACCGCTGTGAAAGAAGAAGTGGCGCCTACGCCAGAGGCCGTTGCCGAAGCCGCCACGGCTGCGCCCGCCGAACCCGAGGTCATCAAGAAGGGCAAGCAGGAGACCGAGGAAGGCGCTGCCGCCGCTCCGGCTGCGGAAGCGAAACCGGAGAAGGGCGAGAAGAAAGAGAAGAAGTAGTAGCCGCGGTCGGGCACAGCCGGGGACGGCTGTGCCACACAGGCATGCACAGCGCCTGCGGTTGCGGAGCCTTTATAGCAAATGAAATTGATTGTAGGGCTCGGCAATCCGGGTATGGAGTATCAGTTCACGCCGCATAACATGGGTTTTCTGGCCATTGACCGGATTGCCGAAAAACATGGCGTGCAAGTGATCAACCGGCATTGCCATGCGCTCACTGCCAGGTTCAAGATCGGCGAAGTAGAAGCCCTGCTGGCCAAGCCGGAAACTTTCATGAACCTGAGCGGCAGGGCGGTGCGCGAGCTGGTGGCGAAGTACGAAGCCGACGTGGCGAAAGATCTGATCGTGATTTACGACGAGCTGGATTTTCCGCTGGGCACGCTGCGCATTCGAGAGCGGGGATCGAGCGCCGGGCATAACGGGATGGAATCGGTGATCGGCGCGCTGGGAACTCAGGAGTTTGTGCGCATCCGGCTGGGTATCGCTCCGGAGCACAAAGTAAGCGACGGCGCCCGTTACGTGCTTTCGCAGTTAAAGAAGGCGCAGTACAAGTTCGTGGACGAAGTCTTAGACCGCGCCGCTGAAGCTGTGGAAGTAATTCTGACCGAAGGCGTAAGCCGCGCCATGAACCGCTTTAATCAGCGGGAAAAAGGCGAGGAAAGTTAATTTTGCTGAAACGCGGGAAGCTGAGCAGAACGGCAGCTAACCACGCATCAAGAATTTTGCTTCATGATTTTGATGAAGCGTGGAGATATAAATGCAACGCACTTACGAAATAATGTTTATTGTCCGTCCGGATATGCCAGACGAGGATGTGGATAAGCTCATTGGCACTCTGGAATCGAACGTGACCACGGCCGGCGGAACGGTGAAGCACACCGAACGCATGGGCAAACGCCGCCTGGCTTATACGGTACGCAAATTCAACGAGGGCCTCTACATCCTGCTGACGCTGGAGGGTACGGGCGAGATCATCCATGAGGTTGAGCGCCGCCTGCGCGTCGCCGAGCCGGTGATTAAGTTCATCAGCGTGCGCGTGGATGAAGAGCACAAGCGCCTCGATAAAATCAAGGCCTTGCGCGCCGCGCGAGTGAAACGCAGCCCGGTGGCCGCCGCAGCCCCGGCGCCGGCAGCAGCCGAACCGGCGCCTGCCGCCGAAGCCGGAAGCGAACCGGCAACGGCCACAGTTTAAGTTAAAAGCTGCCAGCTACGAGCTGCTAGCGGTACCGAAGCTTGAATGGCCGTAATAGACATCTGACCGTGCAACGTTTTGAAAAGAGAATTGAGGAGATTATGGCAGACGAAGAAGTACAGACAACACAGACAGAACAGCCTGAAGGCCGCAGCGGCGGTGGAGGTGGGGGCGGTGGCCGTGAGCGGCGTCCCGGCCCGGGAGGCGGAGGCCGCGGCGAAGGTGGTGGCCGTAAATTTTTCCGGCGCAAAAAGGTGTGTAAATTCTGCGTGGAAAAAATTGACTCCATCAACTACAAAGACGTGCGTCTGTTGCAGCAGTTCGTGGCCGAGCGCGGCAAGATTGTCCCTCGCCGGCTCACGGGGGTATGCACACCCCACCAGCGCCGCCTGACAGCAGCCATCAAGCAGGCCCGCAACATCGCGCTGCTGCCCTTCGCGGCAAGGTTCTAGGAATTTGCTGAGTGCGATTTAGGATTTAAGAAGTACGATTTACGAAGTACGATTTGAAAATCACTGAACGCAACATCGTTCATTGCGTTCGCTCAGAAAGACGATCCCGGCTGTCTTGCCAGGGCGCAGAGCGGGCGAGAGTTGACGAGGAATTTATAGGGAGATTTTCAGCATGGAAGTCATACTTAAAGAAGATGTGCAAAAGCTTGGCCACCGCGGCGACGTAGTCAAGGTGGCTGACGGATACGGAAGAAATTTTCTATTGCCGCGCAAACTGGCGATTGAAGCCACACCCGCCAACCGCGCGGTGATCGAACAAATGAAAGCCGCCGCGGTGCGCCGCACCGCGCGTGAAAAATCTGACGCGGAGGCGCTGGCCAAGCAGTTTGCCACGGTCCATCTCACCTTTCTGCGCAAGGTCGGGGAACGCGACCACCTGTTTGGTTCGGTGACCTCTGCCGACATCGCGCAAGAGATGGAAGCGCGCGGCTTCAACATCGACCGGCGAAAGATCCAGCTCGAAGAGCCCCTTAAGACGCTGGGCGAATTCGAAGTGCAGATCAGGCTGCATCGCGACATCGCCGCCCCGATCAAGGTTACGATCAAGCCGGACACAGAGTAGATTGAGTCATTGAGTCATCGGGTGATTGGGTCATTGCCAGTCACCCGATTGGTTTTTACCCTCATGTCTTGCCCTCCGATTTTCTATCGTCTGTACTGAGCCAACCCTGCCGCTTCTCCCATTTTTTTTGGTATGCTGCTTCGAAACGTCTTATGAAGATTGAATTCAATCTTTCCAGCGATCAGTTTCTTGAATGGCAAAGCTTTGGACGCCGGCAACGGGAATCCAGAGTTCCACTGATTGTCATCATCAGTCTTTTATTTCTTGCGGTCGGATACTTGGTCGCGCGACCGGCGACGGATCGTGGTGGACTCATTGGATCAACGATGATTGGGGTAGGATTGGCCTTGCCTTTTATAGCTGTCTTGGTATGGCTCGTACAGAAACGCCGCAATCCAGAAAAAAACAGGACAAAACTGCTCAGTGCGTTTGGCCGATTTTATTCAGGACAGCGCAGTTTTGAGGCTGATGGCTCTGGTTGGAAGTTTGTATTTGAACAGTCTCAAGATGTACGAGCTTGGAGCAGTCTCGTACTTGTGGCAAAAACGCAAGAACTATATGTCATGCAGGATGCCTATACATCCTACGCATTACCCAAAGCTGCAATGACAGCGGAAGAGCAAAAGACTTTGCTGGAACTCTGCGAACGAGCACTTCTTCCTAACGATAAATTGTGGTCTGTCTCCATGGTTGCAGAGCCTCAGGATTACGTGTCAGCAATGATTCGGGATGCTTGGTGGCAAACTCCCTGGAAAATGCTGGGGTTATGTGGAGCCGGAATGGCTTGCATCTGGCTATTGACGCTGATTGTCGCCGATGCTTATACTCCTTTCCCAACTCCTGTTTCTATCTTCCTCATCTTGTCACTCCCGATCCTGTCACTCCCGATCCTGCAGGGTGTCTATTACCACCAAAGATTCCAGACCTACAGGAAACGCTCTTATCAAATAGTGGAAATTGCCGAAGACCGAGTCTGCTTTTTGATGGGAACACTGCGAGAAACCCGCGAAATCAGGGTGGTCCTTTATCGTTGGCTCCACAAGGTCAGAGAAAGTCGTCGAGTGCTCATGCTCTATTTACATCCAACTCTGGTTTATCTGATTCCGAAGGCCAATTTCAAAGCAGAAGAGCTTGCCAAGTTTCGAGAACTGCTACGTTCTCACAAGGAGCACCAGAGTAGCAATTGAGCATTGTCAATTCACTTTACCTCTTTCTTTTCCAAGGACCTTCCAGGCTTCCCAACTGCTCTCGAAAGCCAGATTTCCGTGGAACTGCTCTTCCCACAAATGGTTTTTACCTGTCATAATTTGCTTACGAAACTGTCTGGTCGCCGTCTATCTTTGTGCCGGTCAAGAAGCGGGAATGAGAGCATCTTGAGGGTGAGCAAAGGTTGAGAGACAAATGCCGACCAAAGCAGTCTTAGGTCCGGAACTGAAGAGTTCAGGATTGAGGGTTGGCGGACAGGAATCCCACCTATGAGTGTTCTTGAGAATACGGTGGGAGCGATAGGCAGTCCCGCGGATACCTCCCCTTTTCGGGGAAACATGGTCAGCCAGGCTCTGAGGCGCGTTGACGATAACGTCCTGATACGCGAGGCGCAGCGCGGCAATCGCGCGGCCTTCGAGGAATTGGTGCGCCAATACGACCATGCCGTGCTGCGGCTGGCGCTGCGACTGACCGCCTCTGAACAGGATGCGCAGGATATCTACCAGGAGGCCTTTCTGAAGGCCTACCGCAACCTGGTCAGCTTCCGCTTCGAGTGCTCGTTCTATACCTGGATTTACCGCATCGTGACCAACCTGTGCCTGGACCACTTGCGCAAGAAGAACGTGCGCAAAGAAGAGGCGCCGGTGGCCACCATGCAGGATGGCAGCGAGTTGAATGTGCTTGACCAGGTGGCCGATGATCGCGCCCACAGCAATCCGGAGCGCGACCTGATGCGGCGCGAACTGGGCCACAAGATTGGCCTGGCGCTCAATCGGCTTACGCCCCGCGAGCGCATGGTGTTTGAGCTGAAGCACTATCAGGGGCTGAAATTGCGCACGATCGGTGAAATGCTGAGCACCACCGAGGAGACAGCCAAGAATACGCTCTTTCGCGCTACGCAAAAATTGCGGGGCGCGCTGGCGGAAATGCGATGAATTTTGGGAGACGTAGCAAGCCAGGTCTCTACGAATCGAGAGATAACCATGAACTGCGAGTTGTTTAAAGAAAACGTTATTTTGCTGGTGTACGACGAGCTGCCAGACGACACGCTTTTCGAGATGAGGCAGCATGCCGAGCGTTGCGCTGCCTGCAATCAAGAGCTGGAATCGGCACAGCGGTTCCGAACAGATGTGAGCGAGGGCCCGGCTTTGGAGCCAAGCCCTAATCTGCTGGCTTCCTCACGCCTGCGCCTGCAAGATGCACTGGAGACTGCCGAACAACATCGAGGTTGGCGGGCATGGATATTCGACCCAGTCGACTGGCTTCGGCAGATCAGGTTTTCACCCGCGCTGGCCGCCGCAATCCTGATTGTTGGTTTTGCCGGAGGAGTGATGACAACCTTCCAAATGCGCCCCCCTTCCGGGGGTGTTATAACACCGCAATCTACTGAAGCCTCCATTGCCGGAATTCGCGGCATCACCCAAGATCCCAACACCAATACCGTTCAAATCAATTACGACAAGCTGCTGCCCGCCTCGGCGAGGGGCTCGATTGATAATCCTGACATTGAAAAGCTGTTGCTTTATGCCGCCCACACGCAGGAGAACCCGGGAGTGCGAGTAGAGTCGGTTTCCATTCTTTCGCAAAAGTGCCATGACGCCGAAGTTCGCCAGGCGATGATGCGCGCCCTGCTTGAGGACCGCAACCCGGGCGTGCGCCTGCAGGCGCTGGATGGGCTCGAGCAGTATGTGAAAGAAGATATCCAGGTCCGCGACACTGTAATCCAGGCCCTGTTGCACGACACCAACCAGGGCGTGCGCACCGAGGCGATTCGCCTGCTGCAGCCGGTAAAGGCAGACAGCGCCGTGCGCAGCGCCTTTGGGCAACTGGCGCGGGAGGATGAAAACCAGTACATCCGCTCCGAATCGGAGCGCACCCTGGCGTCGCTGCCAGATATCGATTAGACACGGAAAGATGCCCGGCTCAGCCGCTAAGGAGATACGAGATTGAAACAGAGAGTACAAATCGTTCTGATCGCTGCTCTTGCACTGGCCGGCATGGCCATGGCGCAAGAGGCAAAGGTTTATCGCGATGGCGATGCCTGGGTGGAGGAGACCACGGGAAGCGTGCCAGCGCAGCGCAATCTGAGGCTGGTGACGAATCTTGGCTCGGTGCATATCCAGGGCGGCGCGGCGGAAAATATCGCTTATGTTGTCAAGAAGCGGGTCTACAGCTCATCGGAGCAGGAGGCGCGGCGCGTGTTCGATCTTATCCACGTCAGCGCCAGCACGCAGGGCGATACCGTTACGCTCCGCGGGCAGGGGCCCAGCAACTACGGACGTGGGCGCTCCTATTCCGCAGATTTTGATATCCGCACGCCAAAAGAGCTTGACGTCTATGCGCGCACCGGAGGCGGGAACCTGGGAGTGAATGCCGTCAATGGAGAGGTGCAGGCTGAGACCGGCGGAGGCAACGTTACGCTCGACGACATTGGCGGCACAATTGACGCCTCCAGCGGCGGCGGCTCCGTGGATGTAGGCACTGCGGGCTCGGGGGTCAAGGTGGAAACCGGAGGCGGCAACATCAACGTGCACTCCGCCGGTGGAGGCGTCAATGCGCAAAGTGGCGGGGGTGCAATCCACATTGACTCCGGCAAACAGAATATTGGCGTGGTAACCGGAGGCGGGCCTATTACAGTTTCCAATTGTGGCGGGGATCTGACGGCGGAGACAGGTGGCGGCAATATCACTGCCGGCAACGTAGGCGGCAAGGCGACACTGAAGACGGGCGGGGGCGCAATTAAGCTGACCTCAGCCAATGGGCCGGTGCAGGCAGAGAGCGGCGGCGGCGCCGTTGAACTTTACAAGCTGATGCGCGGCGCTCAGGCAGCCACAGGCGGCGGCCAGATTACGGTGGAATTCATAGGACAAGGGGCCAACTTCACGGCTTCGCGCCTGGAAACTGCGGCCGGTGATATCCGCGTCTATCTTCCCGAAGACCTTCCGGTAACGGTACAGGCGGCGATTGACATGGCTTCCGGCCAAAGGATCCATTCCGAATTCCCCAGTCTGCAAATTTCTTCCGAAGGCCCGGGGTGGGCCAAAGAGACATACTGCCAGGGCAACATTAATGGCGGCGGCAAGGTGCTGCACATTCATACCAGCACCGGTAATATCGAGTTGCTGAAGCGCACGGTTTCTGTCAGCGACCGCAATCCGAGATAAAGAGGTTTTTATGCGCAACCTGTTGAGCAAAGTTCTATTGATCGTGGTGGCCGTCTCGCTTACGGCCTGGGCCGCGGACGATGAGTATCGCGCGGAGCCGGGCGAGCCCGGTTATCAGGGTCATGGTTCCTATTCGGGGGTTGATATGCGAGACTACACGGAACCGAGCGAACCGGGTGCGGGAACAAGCAGTTATCATTTTACCAGCGGCTCTTATTTGGGAATTGATACGCAAGACATCACGGCGGAACGCGTGGCCCCGCTGAAACTAAAAGAAGAGCGCGGAGTCGAAGTCATGATGGTGGACCAGGATGCTCCCGCCTGCAAAGCCGGCGTCAAGGAACATGACGTCATCCTGGATTTTAACGGCACTAAGGTCGAGGGAGTCGAGCAACTGCGCCGCCTGATCCATGAAGTTCCTCCGGGCCGAACCGTCACCGTGGGTCTCAGCCGTGACGGGCAGCCGGTTACAGTCGAAGTGCAATTAGCGGACCGCGCCAAGGCTATGGCCCACGCCATGCCAAATGTGCATGTCCCCATGCCCCAGATCCCCGCCATGCCTGAGATCACCATGCCGGACCTTGATTTTCCGGTATTCCGCACCGTGCGCTCCGGATTGCAGGTGGAAAGCCTTACCCCGCAACTCGGCGAGTTTTTTGGCGTCAACGGCGGGAATGGCGTCCTGGTGCGCGCGGTGGATAAAGGCAGCCCCGCGGAGAGCGCCGGCCTGAAGGCGGGCGATGTGATTATCCGGGTCGAGAAGGAAAAAATTGCCAACCGCGGCGACTGGAACATGGCCTTACACGCTCACAGTGGAAACAAGATCACGCTGGGGGTGATCCGCGACAAACACGAGCAAAATTTTTCTTTAACCCTTCCAGAGCGATCCAAAGACCGCTCCAGCATCTGGGTTCCCGGCGAAGGAATGCAATGGGAAGATCTTGGCATAGACTTTGACCGCAGCGACCTGCAACGGATCAGCACAGCGGCCCGCCAGGCTGCTGCTCAAGTACAGGAAAAGCTCAAGAAGAATGGCATGCAAACCAAGGCCGCGCTGGACCAATTGAAACCTCAACTCGACCAGATGCGGCGTTCTCTCGAAGAAATGCAGCGCTCTGTAAAAAAGACATTCCAGGAGCTGTAAGCGTGTAAGCCCGCGGCTCAGTTCGTCTGGGGATTCAGCGGCAAAAAGAGAGAAAAGCAGGTTCCGGAATGAACTCCTTCGTTGCTGCCCAGCAGACGAAGCCAGCCATTCTGTTTGCGCACGAGCCTGTGCGTCACCCACAGGCCCAAGCCCGAACCTTTGCCCTGCTTGGTAGAAAACAGAGGTTCAAAAATTCTTTCCCTGATCTCATTCGGTATGCCTGGTCCGTTATCTGCAAATTCAATTTCAACTCCAGGGACCTCTCCTCCCCCGGACTTTCCACGACTGGCGTACGTGTGTATCAGCAGTTTGCCGGTTTCGCGGGGCGCTGATTCCAGGGCATTGACTACGATGTTGGAAAACATCTGCCGAATCGCGCCAGGATTGCCTTGTATCATCCCGTTAAACTCATAGCGCCTTTCGACCGTGATCTGCTTATGGGCAGTCTTGGCGGCATAAATATTGAGCACTTCTTCCAGAGCATTCGTCATCGAGACTGCGACGGGCGTTTCTTCCCGAACCAGGGCCAGGCTCTGGGTCGATACATCAAATGTTCGCGATAATTCGCTCCTGGCAATTGCAATCAGTTCGCGGGAGTGGGATGAGAGACCAGGTTCATTTTCCAGCAGCAGGAGCGCATTGGCCACACTTTGAAGAGAATTCTTCACTTCATGGATGATGCCAGCCGAGGCCAAGCCTAGTTCCGAAAGCGCATTCATTTTCTGATTTAGGGGCTGCTGATGGCCCATGACGACCCCATTCCTTTGTGCCCGCGAACTACCTAGTCCAAGAACCGCCCCTCTGGGGACCTAATGATCTTGGGATGACCGGATGATGCGTCAAGTTGCGCCGATGCAAACCAAATTCCAGAGCAGGATTCGCTACTTAGACCGCCAATTCTATTCGTGAGTTGGATCGCATACTTTTGAAGGGCTATAATGTGGCCCTCTCTGGTTTGCGAGCAGGAGAGTTGCATGAGCGGCACTGGCTGCCGTGGTAGTCGGGAAACGGTATTTCCGCATCCTAAGTCTTAGGCCACTTCGCAACAAATCAGGATCAACGAAGGAGAGATGTTATGCGCAAGTTAGCATTGTGTTTTGCCGTTCTGTTGTTCTTTGCTGTCTCGGGTGTGGCCCAGAGCGACACATCCAGCAGCTCTACATCAACCAGCTCTACTACAACCTCAACTACCAAGACCAAGAAAGCCAAATCGTCAAAGACCGCCGGCGGCGAGCACCAGGTCACTGGTTGCCTGGCCGGACCCAATGACGAGGGTGTGTATACATTGACCAACGGCCGCTATACCAAGGGCCTTGAGGTCGGCGGCAACGATGAACTGAAAAACCATGTGGGACACGAGGTCACGCTCAAAGGCACCTGGGGCACCGCTGAGGATATCACCGAGAAACCAAATACCGCGGAAAATGAGAAGGCCGAAAAGCACATGAAAGTTTCCAGCATCAAAATGGTCTCCGATAGCTGCCCCACCCACGCAGCCAAGAAAGGCAAAAAGGGTAAAGCAGCTCCGACGAGTTAAAAGCAGCTACAAGCTGCAAGTTACAAGCTACAAGGAAATGCAGAGACGCAGCATACTGCGTCTCTTTTTTTGGTTCTTTGCGGTTTTTCTTTGGTTCTTTGTAGCCGTAAGTTGCAGTGTGACTTTTCTTAATTTTCCTTGCAGCTTGCAGCTGTTCTATTCCATCCAGCGTTTGAAGAGCAGGCAGCCGTTGGTGCCGCCGAAGCCGAAGGAGTTGGTCAGGGCGTAATCAATTTTGGCTTTGCGCGCGTGGTTGGGAACGTAGTCCAGGTCGCACTCTGGATCGGGTTTTTCCTGATTGATAGTGGGCGGCAGGCATTGATCGCGCAAGGCCAGCACCGTAATGCCGGCTTCAATGCCGCCGGCGCCTCCCAGCACGTGTCCGGTCATGGACTTGGTAGAGCTTACCGCCAATTTTTTTGCATGCGCGCCAAAAGCCGCCTTGATGGCCATGGTTTCCAGGCGGTCACCCAGGGGAGTCGAAGTACCATGGGCATTCACATAATCCACGGCCTCGGGAGCGATGCCCGCATCTTTAAGGGTATTCACCATGACCCGGTAGGCGCCCTCGCCGCCTTCGGCCGGCTGGGTAATGTGATAGGCATCGGCGCTCATGCCATATCCTACTAATTCCGCGTAAATTTTTGCGTCGCGCCGGCGGGCATGCTCCAGATCTTCCAGCATCAGGATGCCTGCGCCTTCTCCGACCACAAACCCGTCTCGTTCCGCATCAAACGGGCGGCTGGACTTCTCCGGGTCGTCATTACGAGTGGAGAGCGCACGCATAGCGGCGAACCCGCCGATGCCCATGGGAGTAATGGCCGCTTCGCTGCCGCCGGCGATCATGACATCAGCATCGCCGCGGGCAATAATCTTCATGGCATCGCCAATGGAGTGGGCGCTGGTGGTGCAGGCGGTGCAGGTGGCCTCATTGGGGCCCTTGGCGCCCCAGCGAATGCTGACCTGCCCTGCCGCCAGGTTCACGATCGCTGAAGGAATAAAAAAGGGAGAGATTTTGCGCGGCCCTCCGGCGAGTAAAGCGCTGTGCTCGCGCTCGATCACATCGAAGCCGCCGATACCTGAGCCGATATGGACGCCCACCCGGGTGGCGTTTTCCGGGGTGACCTTCAGGCCGCTCATTTTCATGGCTTCATCGGTAGCGGCAAGCGCCAACTGGATGAAACGGGCCATTTTCTTCAGCTCTTTTTTCTCGATGAAATCGAGAGGATTGAAATTTTTAACTTCAGCGGCAATCTGGCAGGCAAACTCAGAGGCATCAAACTGCGTGATGCGCCCGACGCCGCTTTTGCCGGCATGGAGGTTCTTCCAGACCTCATCCACGGTGTTACCCACCGCGCATATCAGCCCCATGCCTGTGACCACCACTCTTCGAGCCGATAAAACCAACTACTTCCCGCCTTTCGAGTTCTTGGCGATGTAATCAATCGCGTCTTTTACAGTCTTGATCTTCTCCGCATCCTCATCCGGGATCTCGATGTCGAAAGCCTCTTCGAAAGCCATGACCAGTTCGACCGTATCCAGCGAATCGGCGCCCAGATCATCCACAAACGAGGCGCTGGGCGTGACTTCGCCCTCATCCACACCCAGTTGTTCTACGATGATCTGCTTTACCTTATCTTCAACATTCTTCTCTGCCATCGAAAAGTTCTCCTTCGCGTGTAATTGGTAATTTGTGAGCCCGGCCAGCACAAGCCGGAATCAAGGCACGTCCCTCAGGGGGCGTCTGTTAAGCTGCTGCAAAATATCTAGTGTAATTTGCCGGAAGAAGGCTTGTAAAGCGAGGCTCATAATGATGACACCAAGGGCGGCTCTCGAGCTGAGCAAATTTGTCCAAACCCCCGTGGTTGACTGGACATGACTTGTCGCCGCCTGCAGTTACGATCATCCTTCCTTGTCGGAACTCTTCCTATCGCACTTCATCGGTGAACACTCGATCCCATTCATGTCCTGGCAATTCGAACGTATCTGCCGGGATGGTACCCGCTGGCGACACCTGGGTGACATGAATCCAGCTTTTCGGCTCATTTTTCTGCAATATTGTGATTTGACGCGAGACCCGTACCCCGCTGAAATCTTCGAACTGAGATCGCTGTGTCTCAATTCCCATAAAGTATGACTTCACTAGCTTGCCCGTCTCATCAAACCAGTATGCCCGTCCCTTCGGATCCACTTTGCCATCCGGGCTGTTATATCCCGCCATTAGCCGGATCGTTTTTACCCCGTCAATCGTATCTCGCCTAATCCTCCAGTCGGACTCTACAAAAGTGTCGAGCGACGGAATTGGTTCCATCGCTTTCAGCACCAGCCGCAGCAGCGGGGCGTTGGGTCCCTCTGCCCACTCGTAACGTTTCTCGCCATGCCTAGCCCGAATATATCGGCTCTCGCCTATTGATGCTTCTCTGCGCCATTGGCTATCGCTTATCCAGGTATCCACATATTTGCCGCCTTCAACTGTCCCCACATCCGTTTTTACCTCAAACTCGGCACGCAGCAAATACGGCACTCCGCTTGCAGCCGCCGGAAAGGAAAGATGCCTGCCACGTTCAAAATAAGTCTGGGCACTCTCAAAGTTCTCCACTCCTGCGGGCCGCACTGTCTTGAATGCCAGCGTGATTCGCGACACGACCTGAACCGGCAAGTCGTTCTCCAGATACGGCTTGAATCGCATCGCCGCAATCGCCGCTCTGGCTACCTCGACCACACCTGGGTTGTTTGCTATTACCGGTCCTATCTCTTGTACCTTTCCCGCGCGATCAATGGCAATCTGTGCGGTTGCGGCTCCTTCAAGAGGGCCGTCTTGAAGCGGAGGCCAGACTACCGGTTCCGAGGGTAGCAGGTTCTTTCGCGAGGAAGCTTCTTCAACCAGTACGGTCCGCAGCGGCTGTGCATCACCGCCCTTTGTTTCCGCGTCAAAAAATCCCGGCGGAACATTTCCCAGATCCTCCAGAGTTGTTACTTTCGCGGTTACTTCTGGATCTCCCGCGCTAACGGTCCGCGCGACCATGCGGTCATGGAAGCTTTGATAATTGCGATATGAGAAGTCCCATCCGAAGCCGCCACCATAGAAGAGCAGGCCGGTACTGTCCGTGACGGCGATTGAACCACCCATTCCCGCTTGTACGTTGCCGTCTGTGCTTATCATCGTCCACTGAAAGTAAGTTGATCCTTTCAATTTTTTAACATCGGCCCCCTTCACTTGCTCCAGCATCTGATCAAGAGAGGGAACAGGTTCGATCAACGCTGCAGCAATCTCTCTCAGCCATTCGGGGAAATAGTCTCCATCGTTCTTCTGCCATTCATGACCATCCTTTGTTACCGCAATCTGCTGAAACTCCGGGGACCGTACCTCTCGTCTCCAGCGCGTTGGCGATGCCCACCATATCTCAACGTCTCCGGTTCGGTTCGACCCTCGATCCGAATCTCTGGTTGGAGCGAGCATCGCTTTCAAATGAAACGGCTTGGTTCCGGGTTGGGCTAGGGTGCTCCGCTCAACCGCTTTCTTGACTATGACTACATCATCTTCGGAATGACCAAGCGCAGGAAATCCCAATACAGCTACCAAAACCGCTATTAGCCTGTACATGCGCATGCCCCGAAAGTGTACACGAGAGTGCCTTTCTGACGCCTGTCACTCAAGCTGGACCAGTTTGAATCGCATGACACTAAAACGCACTGGCTCATTGAGATCGTCTGCCATGCTACAACTTTGCTATTTCCCCAGCGCGGCCAGCACCTCTTCGGCGTGGCCTTCCGGTTTCACGTTTTCAAACACCCTGGCGATTTTACCTTCTTTATCAATCACGAATGTGGTGCGGGCAATGCCCATCACTATCTTGCCGTACATGTTTTTTTCTTTGATGACGCCGAAGGCATTCGCCACTTTCTTATCCTGATCGGCAAGCAGCGTATACGGCAGGTCATGCTCTTGTTTAAACTTAAGCTGGGCGCCGGGCGTATCGGCAGAGATGCCAAGCACCACCAGGCCGGCTTTTTGCAGTTTGCTGTAGGCGTCGCGGAACCCGCACGCTTCCAGGGTTCAGCCGGGAGTGTTAGCCTTAGGATAGAAGAACAGCACCACATCGTGGCCGCGAAAATCCTTCAAATGGACGGTTTTCCCGGTCTCATCCGGAAGACTAAAATCGGGGGCTTTGTCTTTGACATTCATGATTACGCTCCTTGCTTACGAGAAACGATTTTCAATAGTGAAATATTTATACCGGATTCTGGCGGTCACTGTCATTGTTCTGCCGCTGCTTGCGCCCGTGACCTGCGCGGCGCAGAAAAAAGCGCGCAGCAAACTCCGGGCATTGGCGGTGGTGGAGCTTCCCGCCTCCGCCCGCGTCGGTCCCGATATGCAGATGCCTGCTTCGGCCAGGCTGCACGCCGTTACCATTTTCACCAACGGCGAATACCAGGATGCCTCGATCTACGAGGTCAACCCCATGCCCATGGCGCTGGAACCAGGGACAGTTTATGACGTGCAGCAGAGTGGCGAGTCGCTGGGCCTGTTGACTGTTGAAAGCGCAGGCAAGGCAAAAGACGATTGGCTGGCCAGCGGGAAATGGAAATCGGAAGCCAGCATTACCGCAGCCAAGCAGGCGCCGGCGCCGGGGCCAACGCCTGTACAGGCATCCGATGAGCGCCCGCACCTGAAGCGCGGTGGAAACCAGACCGCCGCTTCGCAACCTGCACCTGCGCCGAGCCCGGCGCCAAATCCACCTTCTACCTCCGCCCAGCCCGAACCTACACCCACTCCGGCTCCGGCTCCTGCTCCCACTCCCACTCCGGCCGAAGCAACTCAGCCTGCCCAGGAATCTACTGCTGCCTCATCTTCGACGGAGGAAGCTGACCCTTCCGAAGCTGATCCCAATCGGCCAACGCTGCGTCATCGCACCGGCGCGGCTTCCGGAAAATCCACTCCTCCTACGCAGGTTGAGCGCAAGCATGAAACGGCGCGTATGCCGGTATCAGCACATGCTCCTGTAAGAGGAAGCGCGCAATCTACGGTTCCAGCCTTGAATTTGCCCACGCCTGTGCTGAAAAGAAGAGCTCAGGCGCCGCCGCAGTTCCTGGTGGCCATCTCCGATGCCAGCCCGTACGAGACGCACTCCTACAAATTTCCCTGGATCGCCGACGAGCAACAGCAGCTCACTAGCGCGGTCGAAAAGCAGGCGCTGGCGGAGATGACAGCCTACGCTGCCAAGAGCTCGCGAATCCTGGTTCCCGGCAGCTTCGCAGCCAGTGTTCAGGCTTTCGATCTGTATAGCGACAACAATCCTGAAATGGTAGTCACAGCCAAATGCGCGTTACGCAAAAAGCTCGCACCCGCGAAAACCACCCCGCTGAATGCATATATCACTTACGTGGTGGGCCAGGAGCCGAGCGGAAATTACAGCAAGCTGCTTTCTGACATTACCGACGACGATCACATGGACATCAATGGCCGGCTGGAACTGGTGGATGCCGTTGATGCCGATGGCGACAGCCGCGCAGAGCTGCTCTTTCGCCGAGTGGGAGTTACAACGCAAAGCTTCGAGCTTTACCGGGCTGGGCGAGATCAGTTATGGAAGCTGTTCGACGGAGCCGAGATACAGAAGAATTGAGTCATTGATTCATCGGATCATTGAATCAATGGAGAATTGCGGAATCGGGTAATTTGGTAATTACAATTCTTCAATGGCTCAATGACCCGATGAATCAATGACTCAATTCCAGCTATCCTAACTTTTTCTTCAACAGCTCATTGACCTTTTCAGGGTTGGCCTGGCCTTCAGACGCCTTCATCACTTGACCGACGAAGAATCCGATGATCGTCGTCTTGCCTGCGCGGTACTGCTCCACCTGCTTCGGGCTGGCCGCGATGACTTCATCAATCATCTTTTCGATCGCCGATTCATCTGTAATCTGCTGCGGCTTCTCTTTTTCGTAAACTGCCGGAAAATCCTGATTGCGTTCAAACGCAAGATCGTAAAGATCTTTGAGCATCTTGCCGGAGATGGCGCCTGATTCCACCAGGTCTGCCGAAAAAGCCACACCCTTCATGGTGATGGGCGACTGCTCGATTTCAAGGTTCTGCGCTTTCAGGCGTCCCATAAGCTCGCTCTGCACCAGGTTGGCGACTTTTTTCGGATTCTTTGCCGCGCGGGCGGCCTCTTCAAACTGGTCGGCCAGTGCGCGTGTCGCTGTCAGCACGTGCGCATCTTTTATCGTAATGCCGTATTCGCTGACCATGCGCTGGCGGCGGGCCTCGGGCAGCTCTGGCAGCGTGGCCCTGATTTCCTGCTGCCACTTGCTGTCTACAACCAGCGGCAAAAGATCGGGCTCGGGAAAATAGCGGTAGTCATGCGCATGTTCTTTCGAGCGCATGCCGTAGGTGCGGCCTTCGGCAGCGTTGTAGAGCCGCGTCTCCTGGGTGATGCGCCCGCCCTCTTCCACCACTTCGATCTGGCGCTCGATTTCATATTCCAGCGCCTGCTTTACAAAGCGGAACGAGTTCACGTTCTTGATCTCGGTTTTGGTGCCGAGCTCTTTCTGTCCGCGCGGGCGGATGCTCACGTTGGCGTCGCAGCGCAGCGAGCCCTCTTCCATGTTGCAGTCGCTGACGCGGGTGTAAAGAATGATCTCCTTTAAACGGGTGAGGTAATCGTAGGCCTCTTCCGGCGAGCGCAGGTCAGGCTCGCTCACAATTTCAGCCAGTGGCGTGCCTGAGCGGTTCAGGTCAATGTAGCTGCGCTCGGGATCAGAGAAGCCCTCGTGCAGGCTCTTGCCCGCGTCCTCTTCCAGGTGCAGGCGCGTAATGCCGATGCGCTTGGCCCGGCCGCCGGTTTCGATATCAATATAGCCGTGCTCGGCCAGCGGGCGGTCATACTGCGAGATCTGGTATCCCTTGGGCAGGTCGGGATAAAAATAATTCTTGCGGGCGAAGATTGAAGTTTCGTTGATACGGCAGTTCAGGGCCATGGCTGCCAGCACCGCAAATTCCACGGCTTGTCTGTTGAGCACGGGCAGCGCGCCGGGAAGCCCCAGACATACCGGGCATACATTGGTGTTGGGCGGCGCGCCGAACTGGGTGGAGCATCCGCAAAAAATCTTGGTGGCGGTGAGCAGTTGGATGTGGACTTCAAGCCCGATCACCGGCTCATACTTTGAGCCCGCCTGCACCGCAGCCTGGGAAGCTGTAGACATAACCCTCTGGGAAGCACGATTACGAATTTCGATTTACGATTTTTGATTGCACAAGGGGAATGCTCTCATTCCTGCATCAAAATCTTTACTCAATCAACCAACCGTAATTCTTAAACCGCATACTTCTTAAATCGTAATTCTTAAATCGTAATTCGTAAATCCCTCTTCCTCCTTCCTCCCTTGATTAATCGGGAATCGGGGAATCGGTCACAATCAGCCGCCAGCGAATAGGGCCCTGCTCGGGCTTATGCTGATGGTGGCCTGGCGGGGGTAATGGTCTCTCGATGGTATGAACGACTTCGTGTCCGCAACCCTGGCATCGGTATATGCCCGACCAAGGAACGATCGCGCCGGGTTCATGCACTTCGTCGAACGATTCATTGTCCCATTGCTGCAGGATATTGGGGTCCTTGTAAAGCGCCATTTCTTTTACCCCTCAAACTATTTCGATCTTCATGCTTACCCACATTGGGAAGCTGCGGCACCCACAAAATAACGTATCCAGGCCCAAATTCAAACTGTATTACTCATGATGTCGTCGCTACTTGCTTGATCCTGCCTCGGAATTGGAGGGCGGGCTGGGCGGGCTTTTCGCTTTTTCGACCGACAGCTCGAAGTACAAAAGCTCCTGGCCTTGCGCGTTGCGCACTCCGCTCACATATATGTAAGCGCCTGTAATGGCATCGCTCACCAGGCTGGAATCGAAAAACAGGAAGCCGGCGCGCGTAGTGTGCGGCTCGACAGCAAGAAAGTTAAAACGGGCGCGGTCGAGCTCTTCGCGCGCTTTTTGCGCGTCCGATTCCTTGGATTTGTGGGGCAATGGAATAGGCAGCGGCGAAGGACCCTGTACGTGAGGACGAATCTCCCCGTGACGAAAGAGCCGCTCCATAATTTCGGCTTGGGTGAGCGCCTCCAGCTTGGCCTTCCTGCCGGTCTCCAGCTCGGCTTTCAGGTACCGGACCGAGATAGGCTGGTCTCCATCGTTCGAAATAATTAATTGCACCGGCAGCAAACCGTATTTGAGATAGTCTACGGTGAAGATGTTAGCTTTGGCGCTGTCGTCGTAGGGGTCAATAGCAACGGCAATCTTGTCCGGCGGGTCTTCTTCGTGGGCGGCATATGTGCGGGCGTGCACCACCGGAGGCGCAACATAGGTCTTTTCCTCCTTGGCTTGGGCAACGGAAAAGAGAACAATTGCGCAGGCTATGCCAATCGTCCGGCGAAAAATTTGTGAGGCGGCGCTTGTCACCATGCTTTGATTATCCGGCGGGAAGGAAACAATGGGCAAACTATTTAGCGCTCAGCATTCAGTAATCAGCACTCAGCCCCTAAACAATGCGTTAGACCGCATGTTTCTAATACGCTGCCATTTAGAATAATGGCACTTTGTATGGATCAGCTCTTCCGGCAAATTCCTTTGCCGGGGTGCTGCGATGCAAGAATCAATTCCATTGACCCATGGCGATCAAAGCTTACTGCCTGGACTCGGGGGCGCGGATCTATCCAATTCGCGGGCTGCTGGGCTGTTTCCATCTTCTCTATTCTATGATGACCGTTCAGGGGAAGCTGTACTGATTGACACGGGACTGATAGGCGAAATGCCCCGCCTGACCAGAGTTCTCAAAACTGTTGGGCTGGGTTGGAACGGCATTAAGGCAATTCTCCTTACCCACGGGCATCTCGACCACACCGGATATCTTGCCAGACTGAAAGAACTCACCAGCGCGCCTGTCCTGGCTCATCCCATGGAACAGCTGCATATTGATGGGAAATTTCCCTACCGCGGCCCCAGCCGCGTATGCGGCGCCCTCGAAGCCTTTGGACGCTGGGTGCTTCGCTATCGCGGCACGTCTATTGACCAACCGCTGTACGACAACATGGAATTGCCTTATTGGGGAGGCTTGCGGGTTATCCATCTTCCGGGCCACACGCAAGGTCACTGCGGATTCTACAGCCAGCGTTTTAATCTGTTGTTTACCGGCGACCTATTCGCCAGCTATCCCTGGTTGGCGCATCTTCCTGCACCATTCCTGAATAGTTGTCCTGAATACTTTGACGCGAGTCTTGATGCCGTGAAGGCCCTGGCGCCGAAGCTCATGATTCCCAATCATTATTTCGGCAGAGGCGGCGAGCTGCATTGTAGAAGATTCGAGTCGCTTTATAAACGGCGGAAGTAGTCGGATCCAGGCTCGCATCTCCAAGCTCCAGGGGCTTGTGCCCGAGGCTAGACTGAATGGACATTGTGAGCAATCCTAAGCTTGGAGCTGAAAGCTGGCTCTAGAACCAGCCGCTGCGGTAGGCTATCCACCAGCTCAAGAAGACCAGGGGAATCGTTGCCAGCAGCGACCATATTAGAGGAAGCGCCATGCCGGCGACGAGGCTGAGAAGCGTGAATGTCACCCAAAATATTTTGTGCTGCATAAAGCTGCAACTTGCAGACATTCTAATTGAGTGTGCGCCTGCTTATGCCCCTGAATCTGCGTTTATCGACAGCAAATTTTTTGTGTGCTGATCAAACTTATACGCGGCGAATGAAGATAGTTCACTTCCGTTAGAATAATCCAGACCTCTGCATGTATTTGCTCTACAGTCTGGCCGCGGCTTTGGCGTTGCTCCTCTCAGCGCCCTGGTGGCTTTTTCGTATGCTGCGCTACCACAAGTATCGCGCCGGGCTGCGGGAGCGTTTGGGGTTCGTTCCGGCACGGCTGTGGAATCGAGACGCAGCAAGAGACGCAGCGAGCTGCGTTTCTACCAGTGAGCATGGCTCTATTTGGATTCATGCCGTTTCTGTTGGCGAGGTGCTGGCTGTGGAGCAGTTGATCAAAGAACTGCGCTCCGCAAATCCGGGCAGACGAATTTTCTTCTCTACAACCACAGCTGCCGGGCAGAAGCTGGCGCGCGAGCGCCACGGCGAGGAAAACGTCTTTTATTTCCCTTTGGATTTTGCTTTTGCCATTCGTTCGTACTTCAGGCGCTTGCGCCCCAGGCTTGTCGTTCTGGCCGAGACCGAATTCTGGCCAAACTTCCTGCGGCTGGCCAAAAAGTCGGGCGCCAGGGTTGCGGTGGTCAATGCGCGAATTTCAGACCGCTCTTATCCCGGATACCGCCGCTGGCGCGGAGTATTGTGCGGCGTATTGCAAAACGTGGATCTTTTCCTGACGCAGAGCGAGGAAGATGCCAGACGCCTGGCGGAGATCGGCGCGCATGCAGAACGAATAACGGTGAGCGGCAACCTGAAATTTGACGTTCAGCCGCCGCAATCTGTCCCCCTGCAACAGGAACTCAAAGCGCGATTACAGCAGGCCGAGGCTTTCCCGGTGCTGGTCTGCGGCAGCACGGTCGAAGGCGAGGAGTTTCCGCTGCTGGGCATGTTTCAGCAGGTGTTACGTAAATATCCCAAGGCAATGATGCTTCTTGCCCCGCGCCATCCGGAGCGCTTTGACGATGTCGCGCGGCTAATTTCTTCTTGCGGCGTGCCGCCCGGAACCTATCCTCACCTGCCTGGATTGACGCGGTTGAATTTCTGGCGGCGCTCGCAGCTCGATCCGCAGGCGGCGTTGCGCGGAGGCGTTCTGTTGCTCGATAGCATTGGCGAGCTGGCTGCGGTTTATTCGTTAGCTACAATCGCATTTGTCGGCGGCAGCCTGGTTCCGCGCGGAGGACACAACATTGTTGAGCCGGCCTATTTTGGCGTACCCATACTGGTGGGACCGCACGTGGAAAACTTCCGCGATATTATTGCCATTTTTCAAGCGGCCAATGCCGTCAAAACCGTGCGCGGTTTTCGTGTGGGTGATATAAAAGCCGATTTGAGCGAGGTGGTTTTGCAGCTGCTGGAAGACGCGGCAGAGCGGCCGGCTTTGGGCCGGCGCGCCGCCGAGGTTCTGAAGCTGCATACCGGAGCGACAGAACGAACCGCCAAAGCCTTGCAGGAACTCTTGACGGCAGCTCCTTCTGCGAACCCGCTGGTTACGGAGCGATCAATCCAGTGAATCCTTTTTCCGCTACCTATGGCGCTCTCACGGCTGCGCGCAACCTGTTGTATGACAGCGGATTTTTTTCGGGCAAACTGCGCGGGCCGGTGGTGAGCATTGGCAGCCTTTCCATGGGAGGCGCCGGCAAAACGCCATTTCTCATTCTCCTGGGAGAGTTGCTCAAGGCGCATGGGGTCGCCTTCGATGTCCTCTCCCGCGGATACGGCCGCGCCACCCGCGGTGTGCGCCTGGTTAATTCTGCCGGTAGCGCGCGTGAATTTGGCGATGAGCCCCTGCTGATCGCCCGCAAATTGCAGGTCCCGGTGATCGTGGGTGAAGAACGCTATGATGCTGGTGCTTACGCTGAGCAGAAATTCGGACCGCGATTGCATTTACTGGATGACGGTTTTCAGCACCGCTCCCTGCGCCGCGATTTTGATATTGCGCTGCTGACCGAGCGCGACCTGCGTGACCGTCTGTTTCCCATGGGGCGGCTGCGTGAGCCGCTCGGCTCGCTTGAGCGCGCACATGCCGTGGTCCTCATGGACCGATCGCTCGATTCGCGCGTCGAGGTGCGCGACAAATTTTTGTGGAAGGCAGACCGCAGCCTGCGCATCGGCGATACCCCGCCGGGGCAGATTGCCTTTTGCGGCATCGCCCGCCCCAACAATTTTTTTCGCAGCTTGCAGCAATCGGGCCTGGAGCCGACGGCCACAGTCGTCTTCCGCGATCATCACGTTTACGGCAGAAAAGATATAGACTGCCTGTTGCGCCTGCGCGACCAGAAAAAAGTCCAGGGCTTTGTGACGACAGAAAAAGACGCCATCAACCTGGAAGCATTCATAGAAACGCTGGCGCCGGTTTATGTTGTGCCCGTCCGCATGGAAATGCAAGACTCGGAAGGCGCGATCGACTCCCTGCTGGCCACGGTCATGGCAAGCGGGTAAAGACGCGCTATGAGACAATTTGGGATTAACTCATGACTCATAAACACGGCAATACGTTGGCCAAAATTGTTGAAGGCTTTCCCCGGCTCACGGTTTCGGTGCTGGCCGATCTGGTGGCCGATGAATTCGTCTTCGGAGAAATCTCGCGGGTTTCGCGCGAGGCGCCGGTGCTTATCCTCAAGCACCGGGAGCGAACGGTAGTGCCCGGAGGCGGGGCCAATGCGATCTGCAACCTGGCCGCGCTTGAAGTGAATGTGCTTCCCGTGGGTCTGGTAGGCGACGATGAGCCCGGACGTTTGCTGCTGCAGCAATTCCGCAAAAGGCACATCCCTATCAGTGGAATTCAGAAGGTAAAGGGCCACACCACGGTGACCAAGACGCGCATCCTTGCGGGCATGGCCCACACCAGCCGCCAGCAGGTGGTGCGGGTGGACCGCGAACCACAAGGGCCGCTCGACCGCCATGTGGTGGGAGAGTTGATCCTGGCGGCGCGAAAATATGCGCGGGCAGCGGACGCGCTGCTGATCTCCGATTATGGCTATGGCGCGGCAACCCCGGAGGTCCTGACTGCTATACGCTCGCGCGGCGCGCTCGACGGAATGCCGATCACGCTCGATTCCCGCTACCGCATGCTGCAATATACCGGCATCACCGCCTCAACTCCGAACGAGCCGGAAGTGGAAGAGGCCCTCGCGGTCAAAATTGGCAATGACAATGCGCAACTTATGAGCGCCGGCAAAGCGCTGCTGCAGCGCATGAAGCTGGAGTCGCTGGTGATCACCCGCGGGCGCGACGGCATGGTGGCCTTTGAGCGCACAAAAAAACCGGTTGAGATTCCTATCTTCGGCTCTGACCAAGTTACCGATGTCACCGGCGCCGGAGACACGGTCATTGCCACATTCACGGCGGCATTGGCCGCAGGCGCTGATGCCGAAGCCGCTGCCCGTCTGGCTAACATTGCCGGCGGGATTGTCGTCATGAAGCGAGGGACGGCCACGGTTTCACGGCAAGAGCTGCTGGATGCCATCAATAAAGCCCCAGCCCCTTGATTCGTCGGACGAATGATGGCGATGAAGAACTTACGGCGGGGCTTTTGAGAATTGCGGGACTAACATCCGTTTACCATGAATCACTGCCACTACCATAATTTGTTTTTCTTCGACCCGATAGATAATTCTGTAACTATAGACAATATGCTCGCGAACTGCTTTGTCATCTAGTTCTGGAACCATGCGGCCAGTCAAGGGAAAGCGGCTTAAGTTCCTGGTAATGTCTATAATCTTTTGTACAACTGCACTGGCGTAGGCGGTGGAATCGGCCGCAATGTAACTGGCAATAGACTCCACATCTTGAATGGCGCGTGGAGACCAGACTACTTCGTGAGCCATTTACTCAGTTGTTCCTCGGCCTGCTGCTGGGTTTTAACGCCTTGTGAAGAGGCCGATTCAAGGCCGTGCTGAATTTTTTCCAGGACGTATAAATGATATTGAATATCTTCCAAAGAACAATCGTCAGGGAGCTTATTCAACAACGAAGCAACATCCTGTTTAGCAGTACTCATTAGTGATTTCCTTGCAAGAAGCATAGCATACGTAATGGAGATCACCACGAGAGAGCAGACAAAGGTTTAAAGCCTATTTCACCATGGAGGCACTGACAGAGAGAAGAGCCGCTCTCGTTTCCGGCTTTCGATTATTACATCATGGGCCACAATAAAATTTTCAGCCGTCAGGGAATCGTCAAACAGGTAGCCACGTGGCGCGCTGCCGGCGATAGCATTGTGCTTACCAACGGTTGTTTTGATTTGCTGCACGTCGGGCACGTTCGTTCTTTGCGCGCTGCCCGGGAGCTTGCGCCGCGCGTCCGGGTAGTTGTTGGGTTGAACTCTGACGCATCGGTGCGCACCATTAAAGGCGAAGGCCGGCCCCGCACCCCGGAGGGCGAGCGCGCCGAGCTGCTGGCGGCCCTCAGCGACGTGGATGCAGTCGTCATCTTCAGCGAGCCGGATGCGCGGGCGCTGATCCGCGAGATTCGCCCTGATATCCACGCCAAAGGCACCGATTACACGGCTGAGACCGTTCCCGAACGTGATGTTGTCATCGAGTGCGGCGGCCGGGTGGAGATCGTGGGTGATCCAAAAAATCACTCCAGCAGCGAGATTCTGCGAAAATAGTCGCTTGCGCCCTCAACCTCCATGGAGCCGTATTCTCATCACGCGCATGAGCGCGATGGGAGACATTATTCACAGCCTGCCGGCGGTGGCCGCGCTGCGCCAGGCGTTCCCTTCAGCCATGATCGGATGGGCCATTGAAGACCGCTGGGCCGAACTGATCTCCGCGCCTTCGACGAGCCAGCAGGGCCGCTCTCCTGCGCAGCCCCTTGTGGATGTAGTGCATCGCGTCAATACCCGCGCCTGGAGGTCTTCTCCGCTTTCAGCGGTCACGCGAAAAGAGATCAAAGCGGTCATTACCGATTTGAAAAAATACCGCTACGAGGCTGCCATTGACCTGCAGGCAGCCATTCGCTCGGCGGTGCTGGGACGCTTGAGCGGCGCGCAGGCGCGCATTGGCTTCACTGCGCCGCGAGAGACGTTGGCCAAACTGTTCTATACGCGAACCGTCAGCACGCCGGCTGCACATGTAGTGGAGCAGGGCATGCAATTGGCCGAAAGCATCAGCGGCAAGAACGATCTGCGGATTGAATTTCCTCTTCCCTGCGATGCCGCATCAGAATCCTGGTGTGAGGAGCAACTTCGTGCCAGCGGCATCAGCGATTTTGTGATGATGAACCCCGGAGCCGGCTGGGGTGCAAAGTGCTGGCCGGTCGTCCGCTACGGCGCGCTGGCAAAAGAGTTCAAGAGGTCAGGATTGGCAACGGTCGCCAATGTCGGTCCGGGAGAAGAGACTCTGGCGCGCGAATTGGAAGCAGCCAGCGAAGGCGCTGCCAAAGCAATCTCCTGCTCGCTGGCCCAACTGATTGCCCTCACTCGCCGTGCCCGGCTCTTTGTAGGCGGCGACACCGGGCCGGTGCACCTGGCAGCGGCGCAGAATATTCCGGTGGTCGCTATTTATGGCCCAACGAATCCGGTGCGCAATGGCCCCTATGGACCACATGGCCCCAATCACGGACACATCGCGGTGCTGCGCAATCCTGAAAGCCAAACATCCCATGCTCGCCGCTCCGCGCCGGAGAGCGGATTGCTGCAGATCACGGTGGAAGAAGTATTCTCAGCCGCCTCAAAGCTTCTCGGAGGCGGCTCATGAGCGCAGGCGGGAAAGGCTGGGCAGCGATTGCGCGCCGCATCCGGGTCCCGCTGGGGTTCTTGCTGGCCATAGTTTATTGCTGGCTCGCGCGCCCCAGGTTGTGGTCACTGATTGCCGGCGCGTGCGTCGTGCTGCCTGGAGTATGGCTGCGCGCCGTGGCTTCAGGGCACGTGCAAAAGAACCAGAAGATAACCAGCAGCGGACCTTACGCGTATACGCGCAATCCGCTTTACCTGGGTTCGATTGTCATTGCTGTTGGGTTCGCGTTGGCAGCCCGAAGCATATGGATCGTAATTGTGTTGGCCACGCTCTTCTTGCTTGTCTATGTGCCGGTGATCCGTTCCGAGGAAGCCTATCTTCGCTCCCAATTTCCCGGCTATGAAAATTATGCACAGCGCGTGCCCCGGCTGCTTCCTCGTTTGCGTCCCGCAACAGACCTGGCTAGGGGAGAAGCTGCATTTTCGCGGGAACTGTACCTTAAGCACCGCGAGTACAACACCCTGTTGGGTGTAGCGGCAATGATTGTTGCCCTCATCGTCAAAATAATATGGTTTAATCAATGAAGTCCATTTGAAAGCCATGTTTTGCGCGTCTAAGGGGAAATTCCTTGTTTCTTGCAGCCTGCTGGCCTCGATCAGCTTGAGGCTTTTTGCTCAAGTCCATGCTCAGCAACCAGCCAACGGCAGCGCCTCTCAGCCTGCCGCTCAGGGAGCTGTGATTGAGAATGCATCGCACATTGCCCCACCCGCGCAAGGATTTCGCTTTCCACTGGGTACTACGTTCTACTACAAAGCGGAGTGGAGGCTGTTTTTTGCCGGTGTGGCCACCGTGAAGATGGAACAGGACCCATCCGGCCAGCACCGCGTAGAAGCTACTGCCGATGCCACAGGTTTTGTCGCCCGGCTTTTCCATGTGCACGATACCTTCCAGTCACTATTTGACCCTAAGACGTTCTGCTCGTCCGAGATCAGCAAGCACACAGAAGAGGGCCTTCGCCGCCGCGACAGTAAATTGCAATTTGACTATAGCCGCCACAAGGGAGTGCTGGATGAACTGAATCCCAAATCGGGAGAGAAGAAGCATCTGGAAAACGATATCCCCCAGTGCTCTACTGACGTTCTTACCGGGCTTTTTTACGCCGCTTCCCTGCCGCTGGAGCCGGGTAAAACTTATGTTTTCCCCATCAACGACGGCGGCAAGACCATCGACCTGGCAGCCAGGGTCGAAGCGCGCGAGCAGATCAGGACAGAAGCCGGTACCTTCAACACGCTCCGCGTGCAGCCGGAACCTAATGCCGCCCTGCTGAAGAACCGGGGCCGCATATGGATCTGGTATTCAGACGACGCCGACCGCATTCCGGTGCAGATGCGCGGCCGCATGGGATGGGGCACCATCACCATTCGCCTGGAACATATTGAACGCCCTCCGGCAGCGGCGGCGCAGACGGCGGGAAAATAGATGGCATCCAGAAGATGCTGCTTGCTGCCCTTCCGGACGCATTCATCTACTCGCAGCTCTGCCCAAAGCACTGCTGAACCACGTTGAGTTTTTGGTCGAACTCAAGTTTTCCTGTCAATGAAATCTTGCGGTTTGGATAGGCGTAGCGCAGGTCAGAAAAACGGACCGTGTAAGCGTCCGCCGGATCGGCGTGCGCTTCCGTTTCTATGATCGGATACTGCGCCCAGTTCAGGAAGGCGCGGCCGAGATAAGACTGCTTAGCCGCCTGGGACGCCGGCGTCTCCTCAGGCTTGTAGCGGGTGCGTCCGGTTGCCTGCGGATCCACTTCGCCGGCAAGCGAATCCACCGGCAAGAGCTTGAAAGCATCTTTGGTTTCCACCACTCCATGCCACTGAAATGGATTGAACGGGTATGGGTAAGCCGAGGCGCGCAGCGGCGGCGCGCCGTCATAAAGGAAATTCTTCAGCAACCCAACCGCGCGGCGATGTTCGAAATCGCGCGCCCCCCAAAGCGCGACCATGAAAAGCAGGGCGGCAATGGCGGCGCCGCGTCCGCGAAACTGCCGGCGCCTGCCGGATGAGCCAATTTCGTCTTGAATCAAGCCAAAAAGCGATGGAACAACCAGCCCCAGGATGAGCGCGGCCCAAAGGAGAGGCTCGATGATAAAAACGATGTCCCACGAGTACCACATGCCGGAGAACGGCCAAAGAGGACGCACGCCATAATTGTTGGTAAAGTCGAGCAGAATGTGGCTGAGCGCGCCAATGCATCCATAAATAAATAGTAATCCCCAGCGCGGAGCAAGCGAGGGCGCAGGCTGAAGAGCAGTTTTGCGCTCACCCTCGGACGGCGCAGAGTTGCGGCCCTTCCACCAGCGTAACCAGCCGGGGTAAAGACGCCACAGGGGATACACCAGCACAAGCGTCAGCGCCGCATCGAAGGGCACGCCCAGAAAAGTGTGGGTAAAGCCGCGATGACAGGCAAAGGCGACTACCGGTCCTTTGACCAGGCTGACGACATCGAGGTCGGGGATTTCGGCGGAAATAGCCAGCGTCAGCGTGGCCAGCGCCGTCTTGCGGTTGAATCCGGCGCGGCCGAGACAGGCGCCGGTCAGCAGATGTGTGAGCGGATCCAACTGAAAAGTATAATCCTTGCTATGGCCGCAGGAGCAAAGAACCCAGCCGGCAAAGACGCCGCGCAAGAGATTGAGGGGTTGCGCGAGAAAATCCGCTATCACGAGCACCGTTATTACGTGCTCGACAACCCCGAGATCAGCGACGCTGAGTTCGACCTGCTGATGCAGGAGCTCAAACGCCAGGAAGCCGCGCACCCGGAACTCATCACGCCCGATTCGCCCACGCAGCGCGTAGGCGGCAAGCCACGCGAGGGCTTCCCCAAGATGCAGCACTCGCGTCCCATGCTCTCTCTCGACAATGCCTATAACGAAGAAGAGTTGCGCGCCTGGGGGCGTCGTGTTTACGAGTTGAGCGGACGTAACAAAGTCGGTTTTGTTTGTGAACTGAAGCTCGACGGCATGTCGCTGGCGCTCTGGTACAAAGACGGCAAGCTCGAGCGCGCCATCACCCGCGGCGATGGCAGTGTAGGCGAAGACATTACGAGCAACGTCCGCACCATGCGCTCGGTGCCGCTGAGTATCGACCCCAGGATGCTGAAAAAAGCCGGCATGCCGCCGGATTTTGAAGCTCGCGGCGAAGTGGTGATGCCGCTGACTTCTTTTGAGCGCATGAACGAGGAGCGCGAAAAAAATGGCCTGGCTAAATTTGCCAATCCGCGCAATGCCGCTGCCGGCACCTTGCGGCAGTTGGAGCCCAACATCGTGGCCCAGCGCCGCCTGGATTTTTACTCTTACTTCCTGCTGCGTAATGGCGTCAATATTTTTGACTCGCATGCCAAAGCGCTGGAGGCGCTCTCGGCCGCGGGGTTCAAAGTCAATCCTAACTGGAAGCGGGTGGAGTCGTTGGATGAAATGCTGGAGTTTATCCGGAAATGGGAACTGAAACGCGATTCCCTGCCTTACGAAATTGACGGAATTGTCATCAAGGTGGATAGCACATCCATTCAGAATGAGCTCGGCTTCACCGGCAAAGCGCCGCGCTGGGCCATCGCTTACAAATACGCCGCCCGCTCCGGCGTCACCCGAATTGAAGACATCCTGGTGCAGGTGGGCCGCACGGGAAAACTCACGCCCGTCGCCGCGCTCAAACCAGTTCCCATCGGCGGCACAACTGTGACCCGCGCCACTCTGCACAATCAAGATGAGATCGAACGCCTGGGCGTGAAGATTGGCGACTGGGTGATGGTGGAGCGCGGCGGAGACGTGATTCCCAAAGTGGTTCGCGTGGTGGATGATAAAGACCATCCTCGCGGTACAAAGACCTTCACCATGCCGGAGCACTGCCCGGTGTGCGGCGGCAAGGTGGTCCGGATCGAAGGCGAGGTTGACCATCGTTGCGTGAACGTAAGCTGCCCGGCGAAGACGCGGGAGAGCATTCTGCATTTTGCCTCGCGCTCGGTCATGAACATTGAAGGCATGGGAGAGGCCCTGGTCAACCAACTCGCCGACCGAGGGCTGGTGAAAAACGTCGCCGATATCTATCAGCTCACCAAAGACAAGCTGCTGCAACTGGAGCGCATGGGCGACAAGTCAGCGCAGAACGTGCTCAGCGAAATTGAGGCCTCTAAAAAGTTACCGCTGGAGCGCGTGATTTTGGGCCTGGGTATCCGCTTTGTGGGCGAACGCACCGCCCAGTTCCTGGCCGAGCACTTCGGCTCGATGGATGCCCTCATGAAGGCCAACGCCGAGGAATTGGAAGAGGTGCAGGAAGTGGGGCCGCGCATCTCGCAGTCGATCCTCGAGTTCTTTGAAGAGCCTCGAAACCGCCAACTTATAGAGCGGTTGCGAAAATCCGAGCTGCAATTCCAGGGTGTAAAAAAACTGCGAGGTACGAAGCTGGCTGGCAAGACCTTCGTCCTAACCGGCACTCTGGCGAACTACAGCCGCGACGAGGCAAAGAAAATGATCGAAGATGCAGGCGGCAAGGTGGCAGCTTCGGTCAGCAAAAAAACCGATTACGTGGTCGCCGGCTCCGACGCGGGCTCAAAGCTCGATAAAGCGCGCGAGCTGGGCGTAAAGGTGATTGATGAGCGGGAAATGCTGGCATTGACCCGGGGATAAACGGTAAGCGCACGAGACATTCGGCCTCGCTCAGCATGACACTAGCGCGTCGCCTGTTTTTCTGCCAGCTCTTCGGTCACCAGCTTGACCAGGTGGCGCGGACGCAGGGTGGTCAGGTTCGCGAGGTAATCCAGGAATTCCAGCACCGCGCGCTGGCCATTGCGGTATCCCTCCAAAATAGCAGGCGAGGTGATTTCTCCGTCAAAATCAAGCGAGGTGGCGGCCAGGGGCTGGGTAGGGCTGATGGTGAAGGCCTTGATGTAGCGAAAGCGCGTGCCGGTCATTTCAATTTCAATCTCCTCCGGACGCAGGCTCATAGTGGCGGCATAGCTGGCGCACATGCGGTTGATATAGTCGAGCAGGCGCAAGTCGGCCTTCAGGTTCCGTGACATCAGGATATCCATGGCGCGGACGCCGGCATCCATGAATGTCTTCACCGCCGACCGGTCGGGGGAATTGGCAGGCTGCACCATCACCAGAAACAAAATATCAGCCCCCAGCCGTACCGCCGGACGGATGGGCTGATTGGTAATCACCCCGCCGTCGGTCCACATGCGGCCCATCACGGGAACTGCTTCATAGACGATGGTAAACGCCGAAGAGGCAATTACCGCCTGCAGCAGGTCGTCGGGCTGCACAATTTCGGAGCTTACAAACGATTGCACTACGTTGGGGTCGCGGAGCAGCTCTTGCGCAGATGCATTGCTGAAATAGTTGGCGCTGCCGGCATCGAGATCTGTCGCCGTCATGACTACGCGAATGGGGGAGGCGCGCAGGCCGTCGGCGGCGATGCGTGAGCGTAAAAACTTGGTGCGCTCATAATTGGCGAACAATCCTGAGCGCAGAGGCAGGCGCAGGAATTTGTGGCTGAGCAGGCTCACCCGGTCGCGCATGAGAGACCACAGGGCCACCAGCAACACCACCAGGATGACCGCCAATACCCGGCTGCTCAAATCAAATTCTACCGCCCGGCTGTAAAAATGAAGCTTGGTGAAATTCAGAAAAACGTAAACAAAGCCCCAGACCAGCAGATTAGCCAGCAGCGACCGTAACGCTTTTTTGAGGTCGGGAATCCAATGTCCGCGACGGAGAAAGTTGGAAGCAACGTAAAACGCGTATGGCATCTGGTCATAGAGCAGCAACACTGAGATTCCCGCCAGCATCAGGCTGAGCCAGGTCAGAACAGGATAGCTGCCATGCAAAAAAGTGCCGTGCTCCTGCAGCCAGCCGCGGAGGGCATTAAAGAACCCGGCAGTGGCCGCTACCAGGCCGGTCAGCATGATGACGTAACGCGACCAATCGATTCCCATGGCGGGTGGGCTGACCTGCGTCCAGGATTCGATGAGCGACTCAGCGTTGCCTACAAGTGAGGATGAATGCGAGGCGTAGGAAGCCGCATTGATGCTTCCCACCGATGTCGCCGCCAGGATGTGAGTGGGCATGGCGGCATCCTGAAAGGCCAGCAAGGCGCCGGCTTCAAAGGCGCCACGAGCGCCGCCGCCGGAGAGCACCACACCGATCCTGCCGGTGAACCCGGAAAATAATTTTGAGGGATCGGCCGCGTGCGTAGCCAGTTGGCCGCGAAACTTCTTACGCTCCTGGCCCAGGAGCTTTTGAAATTCTTCCCTTTTCATGGCGAGAGACTAAGGTCCGGCGAAAAGCATATCCCAGATCGGGAGAGTTTAACTCGGTTTTTTGGCCGATGGCCTTTCGAGAGCGGTTCAACGCGACAAAAGCTTAGTCGGCGGCATCCTGTTCGGCCGAATTCAGAGCGCGTTCCGGCTCAAGCTGGCGGCGCTCCAGCAGGGCATAGAAGACAGGCATAACTAGAAGCGTGATAAAGGTGGAAACACTCAAACCGCCGATGACGGCCAGCGCCAGCGGTTTTTGCAACTCGGCTCCGGAGCCGAGTCCGAGCGCCAGGGGAAGCAGACCGAACAAGGTGCAGAGCGTGGTCATCAGGATGGGGCGCATCCTGATTCTGCCGGCCTGCACCAGAGCCTCGATCAGCGGAAGACCTTCATTATCGCGAAGCTGGTGAACGTATTCAAAGAGGATGATTCCGTTCTTGACCACGAGGCCGACCATGAGGATCACTCCCATGAAAGAAGAGACGTTCAATGCCGTGCCGGTGAGCATCAGCATGGCAAAGACGCCGAACAGCGAGAGCGGCGCAGCCGAGAGAATAATGACAGCCGGCTCGAAACTACGGAACTGGAAGACCAGCACGATCAGGACTGCAGCCAGGGCGAAGCCCAGCACCGTGAGCAGGTCTTTGAACGAGCTTTGCTGGCTCTCGTATTGTCCACCGATTTCGTAGGTGTATCCCACCGGAAAATGCACGCTGGAAAGCGCTTTTTGAACTTGGGGAATCGCCCCGCCCAGGCTGCTCTTGGTCTTGTCGAGGCGGGCGGTAAGCACCACCATTAGGCGCTGGTTTTCGCGTTGCAGCACGTTCTCGCCCTGTATTTCGCTGACTTGGCCCAGTGAAGAGATGGGCACAATTTGTTTGGCGGGGGTCAAAATGGGAAACTGCTGGACAGAGGCAGAATTATAGCGGAAGCCGTCAGGAAAGCGGACATGGATCGGAATGGTACGGTCTGATTCGCGGAACTCGGTCGGGAAGACCCCCTTCAGGCCGCTTTGCATCTGCTGGGAAACCTGCTCGATGGTCATGCCCACCCGCGCGGCCTGGACTGGATCAACCTGGACCATCAACTCAGGATTGCCTTTCTCTAATCCTTTAAAATCAACCACACCGGGAATCTGCTGCACCTTCGGGCCGATTTCGTCAGCCAGCGACTCGAGCTGGGTCATGTTATCGCCGAAGATCTTGACCTCAATTTCCTCGGGTGTGCCTTCCAGGTCGCCGATCATGTCTTGCAGCACCTGGACAAACTCAACATCGAGACTGGGGATGGTCTTGGTAATCTGGTCGCGCAGGTCGTTGATAACCTCATCGGCCTTTCGGCTGCGCTGGGATGCCGGCTTGAGCTTCACCAGCACATCGCCTTTATTCTGCTCGGTCGCATAGAGACCCATTTCAGCGCCGGTGCGGCGTGAAAACGCGTCTACCTCGGGAGTCTTCTTCACTATGTCTTCGATCTGGCTGACCAAGCGGTTGGTCTCGGCCAACGAAGTTCCGGGCGGGGTCAGGTAGTCGATGACGAAGCCACCTTCATCCATCTCCGGCAGAAAGCCGGTATGGCTGCTCGTATAAAACGTGTAAATCAGGACCGTACCCAGCAGCGAAGCAGCCGCAATTCCGCCCACTATATATTTATGTTCCAGAGACCAGCGTAGCGCTTTCTCGTAAACGCGGTAAAGAGGTTCGATGAAGTGCGCCGAAGACTCACGGTAGCGCGCCGGCGTCAGAAACTGCTCGGAGAGCAACGGGACCAGGGTCAGAGCAAATAAAAGCGACAGCAGAACCGATGCTGCCAGGGTAAGGGAGAGTGACGAAAAGAAGTTGCCCACCGCGCCCTGCAGGAAGCCGAGCGGCGCAAAAACTACGACCGTGGTGATGGTGGATCCGATGACCGGGCCAACAAGTTCATGGGTACCGTTCTCGGCGGCCTCCATGGAAGACTCTCCCTTGCCGATGTGCCGGTAGATGTTTTCCACCACCACCACGGCATCATCGATCACCAGTCCAATGGCAACTGCAAGACCTCCCAACGACATAAGGTTGAGCGTGCTGCCAAACAGACGCATGACCAGGAAGGTCCCTACTACGGTCAGCGGCAATGAAGTCGCCGTGATAAAAGTGGTGCGAATCTCGCGCAGAAACAGGAAAAGGATGCCCACAGCGAGAAAGCTGCCAATCAGAATGGCGTCGCGCACGCTGCCGATGGCTTCTTGCACGAACTCCGCCAGATCGTAGACTACCGACAGGTGCAGGGTGGAAGGAATCACCTGCGAGGAATGCGCGGCCACATCCTTTACCTGTTGGGAGATTGTAATAATGCTGGCGCCGATTTGTCGAGTGATGTTCAGGATGGCTGCGGGCTTGCCATTGCCATAGATGAGGGTAGTGGGATCAGCCACGCCATCTTGCACCTCGCCAATATCAGCCACGCGGATAGGCGTTGTCCCTTCCGTCCCCACCACCGTATTCCTGATCTGATCCAGGCTGGTGAAAGCGCCACTGGTAAGGACCAGGAACTGCAGATAATTCTTGTCCAGGCGTCCGACTGAAGTAATTCCATTCGTGGCCCGCAGGCGATCGGCAACATCGGGCAGTGCGAGCCGATGCGCAAGCACCTTCTGTGGATCTACGATGACCAGAATTTCGCGCGTATTGCTGGCCTGCACCTCAACCTGGGCAACACCCGGAACGGTGCTGAATGCCGGACGCAAATTGTAGAACGCCCTGTCATAGAGATCGGTATTGGGCACGTTGCCATTGAGCACAAAGCTCAGTATGGGGAACACCGACGGAGAAAGCCGTTCTACACGGAGTTCGGTCTCCGCAGGCAGGTTTGGCCGTGTATCGTTGACCCGCGCCTGCACAAGTTGCAGCGCAACCTGCATATCGGCTTTGTCGTCGAAAAGAACGGAAATTTCCGCATTGCCGCGGATCGTGCTGGAACGCACGCGGCGCACTCCCTGCACTCCCCTTATCTCCTCTTCCAGCGGGCGGGTCACAGAGATCAACATGCTGTCTGGAGCGAGGTCGCCGGTGTGAGCCAGGATCACGACACGAGGGAAACTTAGCTCAGGATAGATATTGCTGGGAAGCTGAAACAGCGCGAACAAGCCGGCAACCACCATCATGGCGGTAAGCAGGTAAACTGCTTTTCGGTTCTCGTGGCACACCCGCACCAGGTTCATTGCTTGACCTTCACCTTGGCCTTTTCGGGCAAGCCGTAACCGCCATCGAGAATCACGGTATCCCCCTCATTGACGCCAGAGACGAGCTCAACCGTGTCTGGGTTTTCAATTCCGAGAGTAACCGGGACCATCTCCGCGTCCTCTCCCTGCACGCGATACACACGCGGCAGCGAGTCTTCCCCGCGATAAATCGCCTTGGCCGCCACAACCAGGGCATTAGGATGGGTTTCAAGCGGAAGCTGCGCGGTCAGGAACATGCCCAGGCGCAGCACGCCTTGAGGATTAGCAATGCGGATGCGAACCAGACCGACGTCACTGCCCGGATCGACTGCCGGGGAGATTGCAACCACGCTGGCATTGAACGTTACCCCTGGCACAGCGTCGCTGGTGACGGGGAATTTCAGTCCGACACGAATTTTTGCCAGATACGTTGCCGGCACATTGCTCAGCAATTCAACCGTCTTCACATTGGCCACTTCGATCACAGGCTGGGCCGCGGTGCCATCCACCTGTTCGCCACCATTGGTGAAGCGCCTCGCCACAATGCCATCAAAAGGAGAGCGTATTTGAGTGCGGGCCAACTGCTGGCGGGCAATGGAGAGCGCTCCCTCGGCCTGGCTGAGGGCTCCCTGGTTGACGGTAACCTGGGTGCGGGCATCTTCCACCTCTTTGCCGGAGGCGATGCCGCGTTGGAAAAGATTCTCCTCGCGATCACGGTTGGCAGTTGCGTTTTGCAGGTTCGCCTTGGCCTGTTCGATGGCTCCTTCTGCCTGCCGCACCTGGTCGCGGAAGGTCTGAGGATCAATTTCCGCCATCACCTGCCCGGCGGAAACGTGATCCCCTTCGGCAACCAAAACCTTGGCGACGCGCCCTGGAACAGGAGAGCTCACTTTAGCATCCTCATTAGGAAGGGCGGCGATGGTGCCGGTTACGGCGAGGGCGCGTGTAATCGTGGCGCGGGTCACCTTGGTAACGGTAACGGTTGCAACCGACTCATCGGAGGCGTCTCCTGCGGCGGTGTGAGAGCACCCTACGGCCGAGGCGAGGAGAGCGATTCCCAGAATGCAGACGAAGAAGCTTTTGCTTGGCATCAGTAAGTTCATGGGCCGAGAGCTACTCCCACAACCTGCTCTAGATTGGCGAAGGCAGATTGAAAAGCGAACAGCGAATCCAGGTACGCGCGCTTGATGTCGTTGGTCTTGCGTTGCGCATCGATCAACGTCAGCACGTTCGATTTCCCCGACTTATAACTATCTTCGGCCATGGCCTCCAGTTTAAGGGTTGCGGGAACAAGATTGTCGCGGTAGAGCTCGACCTGTGTACGCTTGGCGGCTACATCCAAGTATGCGGATTCCACCGTGCCTTCGACCGTTCTGCGGGTTGCCGCCAGCGACAAATCGAGGACGTGAAGGTTGGCGTTCGATTGCGCAATCTCCCCCTGATTGCGAGAAAAAATGGGGAGCGTGATGCCAACCTGGGCGCGGCCGCCCACCTGAAAGTCAGGAGGAGCATCGAGGTCAACGCCTCCCTGAAGGTCGAGATTGGGGACGCGCTGCCATTTAAGCGATGACAGGCGGCTGGCTTCAATGGTGCGCTCCTGAAGAGTGTGTTGAATGTCCGGATTGGCGGCATGCGCCTTCTCGACCAGATCGGTTTCGTCCAAAACCGGAGGCAGGTCGGAAATGGCCCCCTCCAGTTCGCCGAGCGATGCTTCCGGCATGTTGAGCAGGGTCGCCAGTTCACTGCGGGCGGTCTTTTGTTCCTGCAACAAGACTTTGTAATCCACGTCGGCGCGCGAAACTTCCAGGCCGGTCTGCAGCACCTCGAGTTGCGCGATATCGCCGACGGCAAAGCGGTCCTGGGCAATCTGTTGCAACCGTTGCGCCAGTTGGAGTGCTTCGGCAGCCTGGTCGCTTTGAGCACGGGCCAGGAGCACGTTATAGAATGCCTGGCGAGTTTTGCTGCGTATCTGGCGGGCCAGCGTATCGGTCTCCAGATCGTTCAAGACAGTCTCGCCTTTAGCCACTTCAATCCGCTTGGAACGCTTGAGGCCCAACTCAAAAGGCTGGTCCAGCACAACGCTTTCGTGAGGTACATCGCGCGTGCGTGAAAAGGTCACCGTGGGATTAGGGCGTTCCTTCGCGATTGCGACTCCTGCCAGGGCCGCAGCCTTTTTGGCCCGCGCGGCAGCCAGGTCGAGGTTGCGCTGCTCGGCAAGCGTAAGAACATCATTGAGAGTCAGTTTACCGGGCGCCTGCTGCCCGGCGGCTATACCGCAGAAAAGCGCACTGGCCAGGAGGAAGCACGTCGTTTTCAGCAGTGTGTTACAGGTTTTGGCCAATGTCGGGGTGCGGAATCTCATGAGCTTTAGCCAGCGACCTTCAGGCCCTCAATTAAAGCCTTCCATCTTAGCGCATCTACTCTGCTGCAATGTTAAATGTAGATGCTGAATATTCCATGAAAGTCAGGGTTCGCTTACTGAGAGGCTCTTTCGCATAGCTTTCGTAGCAGCTCTTTACCCCGCGGCCAGGGGCCAAATCCGGAAGCAACATTGATGTGGCCTGCCTTGCCGATATTTACTAACTCGCTTCCCCAGCTTTTGGCCAAATTTTCGGCAGTCTTGAAGTCAGCGTAAGGATCATCCGCACCTACCACGACGATGCTGGGAAAGGGCAAGGGATTGCGTGGAATAGGAGCGAAGCCCCATGTCTCGGGCGGGCAGGTTGCTCGCCGTTCTACGTCGGTGGGCGCTACGATCAGCGCGCCGGAAATTTTAGAGGCCTCGTTTCTTTGCGCCCAGTGCGGAATCAGAATGGACGACAAACTGTGTCCTACAAGAACCGCCCGGGAAGGGCATGCATCGACGTATGTGCTGAGAGTAGCTACCCATTCGTCAAGGCTGGTGTTCATCCAATCGCGCTGAACCACGCGTTTGAAGCGCGGATTTTCGTTCAGCCAGAGCGTCTGCCAATGTTCAGGACCGGAATCACCCCAACCAGGAAGAATCAAAACATCCAGATCATGATTCATGTATGTTCGTTTATTTTATAGATTAACGATTTCGCCTTGACTCATTGCGCCCCCGGGGCGTAAAAACTCATATTTCTCCTGGCATGATACCCACGCCTGAAAGCCGTGCTCTTCCACAGTACGCGATCATCGTATTTCCCAAGTGACCCTCCCCTTCAGAGGCCTAAAATAAGAATATTCAACAATGGCATTCCTGATTTCCGTAAATGCCTGGTTTCTTCGCAATTCCCTTGGGAAATCCCCTGTATTTATGGTACTTTACGACCACTCCCAGAGTTGTTTTGCGTAGTAGACTGGGTTATCACTACCTGAGACTCGCAAAAACGCGTACCTTTTCCCCCAACGGCTTTTGCCCGGATGCATGCCGCTTATGCCCGTACCTTGCATGGCACGCCAAGCCTGCGGGAGCGTGGGAAAGCAGGTTAACATTAAGGGAGTAGGGGCCCGGAGTACAGTTCTATATGGCACTTGGTTTCGGATTTAATAAACAGAAGATTCTTGCCTCGGCAGAAAAGGCGGTGCAGCAGGGTAAGCTGCAAAACGCCATTGCCGAATATGAAAAGGTGGTCCGGGAGGACCCCAAGGATCTAAACATCCTGAACACGATCGGCGACCTGCATGCCCGCGTGGGCAACAACGACAAGGCAGCCATATATTTCAAAAAAGTAGGAGACATCTACGCCTCCGAGGGTTTCACGGTCAAGGCCATCGCGGTCTATAAGAAGATTACCAAGCTCAACCCTTCCTCTACCGAATCTTTGACCAAGCTGGCCGAGCTTTACACGCAGCAGGGCCTGTATAACGACGCGCGCTCGCAATACCTGCAGGTGGCCGACGCTGCCATGAAGGCCGGCAACCTGGAAGAAGCTGCCAAGATCTTCCAAAAGATACTTGAACTCGATTCCGACAATACCGCCATGCAAACCAAGCTGGCGGACCTGTATATCAAGCTGGGCCGTAAAGACAACGCCCGCGACATCTTCCTGACCGCCGCCAATTCGCTGTACCAGCGGGGTGCGGTCGATGCTGCTGATGAAGCCCTCAAGCGCGTTACCAGCCTCGATCCGAATAATCTTGAGGCCCTGCTGCTGCGGGGCAGGATTGCCAGCGACTCCGGAGACCATGCCGCCGCGGTTTCTTACCTGGAGAAAATTCCCGATCTCGATTCGCGCCCTGAGGCATTGCGCTCTTTGCTGAACGCGCAACTGTTCATGGGTAAATTTGCCGAAGCCGAGATGGTCGCCAAAAAAATGCTGACCGTGCACAACGATGCCAGCGGGCTTACCGCTTGTGCCGAGTCGCTGCTCAAGAGCGGCTCCCTGGAAGAAGCCCTGCAGCTCTACGATCAGTATTCCGACCGCCTGCTGGCTGCCAACCAGCCGCAATTAATTGAAAGCCTGCTGGCCAGCATGAACCGCATATCAGAGAATGCCAGAGCGCTGGAGCTTCTGCGCGGCATTTTCATCAAAGCCGGCGAGCAATCTCACCTCAACGAAATCAACGAACTGCTGGCCCATACGCTGGTACAGGGAGGCGAATTATCAAGAGCGGCTTCCTTATACAAGGAGCTCTCAGAGCTTGAGCCTGAAAATCCGCTGCATTTGCAGAATTACAAGCAAATTCAGGCCCGGTTGGGGCAAGACCCGACCGTCAGGGAGATGAGCAAGGAAGAGGGCGAGCAGGCGTTCATGGTGGAAGAGTTGGAGCAGGCAGCGCCCGCGCTCGACCAGAAATATTCCGCCGCGATACAGAATACGATTAAAGCCGCCCTGACCGAGGCAGAGTTGTTCGAATCCTACAACATGCCCACCAAGGCCATTCCCCCCCTGGAGCAGGCGCTTCCCAAAGCACCCAAAGATGCGCATCTCAATCAGCGATTGGCCGCTTTGTATGCTCGGGCTGGGCGATATCAGGAAGCGGTCCGCTGCTGCGAACTCTTGCAATCGCTTTATGGCGAGGCGGGACACAGCAAGCAGGCGCGGCAATACGCCGATATGGCGGCAAAATTCAGAGAACGCATAGTACCAACCGCCCCTGGGGCGGTCGCCGCCGCACCCCCACCACCTCCTCCGCCTCCGCCCGTATACGCGCCGCCAGCGGTGCAACCGGCGCCGGTCCAACAAGCTGCACCTCCGCCGTCATCACCACCGGCCATGGCAGCGTTCGAGATTGAAACGTTCCAGGTCCAGGGAGCGCCTCCTCCTGCTTCGCCGGCTGTAACAGAATTCAGCCTGGATGTGCCGCAAACGCCCAGCGTCGAGCAATCCGCACCTTTGCCAATTTCTCCCGGCACGTCGGGATCGCATGAAATCGATTTGAGCGATTGGGAAAGCATGACGGCGATGGAATCGACACCTCAGGAAGCGCCTCCGCCGGCCCCTCCGCCGCCCGCGCAGCAGATGAGCGTGCAAGACCTGGTGGATGAAACCCAGTTTTACCTCAGCCAGTCTTTATGGAAAGAAGCTGGTGAAAGCCTGCAGCGTTTACAAAACGCGGATGCCAATGCGCGGCAAATTCCAATGTTACGGCAAAAGCTGAAAGAAGGCATGGCGCCCCCGCCAGCACCCGTCAGCGAAGCCAACGTGGCGGAATTCTCATTTGACATGAGCTTACTGGAGCCGGCCGTGGAACCGCAGCCGGCAGAACCTGTTCCGCCACCACCACCGCCACCGGTGCGCCCGGCGCCCCCGCCACCTCCTCCACCGCCGCCACCTCCTCCACCACCACCAGCGCCGCCTAAACCTGAGCCCGTCAAGGTAGCGCCAGCCCCCGAGCCTAAACCGGCTCCAGTCCCCGAGCCGAAGAAGCCGGCTGCGCCTGCCGCCAAGGCGGCCCCGAAAGAGGTTGAGAAAAAAGACGACGCTATCTCTGACTTCGTCCTTGATCTGGATGAAGCGCTGGGGGATGACTTTAGCTTCGATGAGGCCAGGAGCGCAAAACCTGCTGCTCCTCAGGCGGCGCCGCCTCCGCCCCCACCGCCTGCTCCTAAGGCAGCGCCGTCTCCACCACCACTACCGCCACCACTTCCAACTCCGCTGCCGACGCCAGCCTCGGCCGCGATGTCGGCTTCGGCTCCGGCGCCAGACCCGGGCAAATCAGCTTCGGCAAAAACTGTTACTGCGGTGCGAAAGATATTTCCACCCGCGGCAAGCGCGCCGCCTAGCGATGCCGGCGCCACGCTCTCGGACCTTTTCGAGGAATTCAAGGATGAGGTGGAGGAAAACGCCAATGCCGCCGAAGACCCGGACACGCATTACAACCTGGGCGTTGCCTTCAAAGAAATGGGGCTGCTCGATGAGGCCATCGGCGAGTTGCAGAAGGTGTGCCATGCCATCGAGAAAGGACATCCTTTCAATCAAGTGATGCAAGCCTATACCTGGCTGGCCCACTGCTTCCTGGAAAAAGGATCGCCCGAAGCTTCGGTCAAATGGTATGAAAAGGCGCTGCGCGTGCCTTCAATTGACGAAGAGGCCAAGTTGGCCGTTTACTATGAGTTAGGAGCGGCCTATGAGGCCGCAGGCAATAAAAGGGCCGCTTTGCAGAATTTCAATGAAGTTTATAGCAATAATATCGACTACCGCGACGTTGCCGAGCGCATCAAAGCTCTGAAGTCGTAGAATAGAAGCCATCAGCAAGATGATGCATTCCACGGCAAAATTCCGGCGAGAGTCCCAAGACCCTTCAGACCCGGCATATGGTAATAAGCCTTTGAGCTCAATGATCACCGACGTAACCCTGGAAACCGGACAACCCGAATTAGCTGCCTCCAGGCCAGCGCCTACACGCGCCGAGATTTGGCTGAACCGCATCTTCATCACGATTTTTGTGCTGGTTTGCGTACAGATGGGCATTATCCTGGTTATCCTGCCCTGGACCCGGCTTTGGACGGACAATAATCTCCTGCTCCACAATTTGTCTCTGCGAGAATTTGCCTTGCAGGATTTTGTGCGTGGCGCGATCAGCGGACTGGGCCTGGTAAATATCTGGATCGGGATCAGGGAGGGAGTCCACTACCGGGAAGGCCAGGACTGAGTCGGCGATCTTCGAAGGCGATCGGTCCGGTATGCACAGTTCATCGATCTCCGTTATCCTGTTTTTCGCGCTAATCACTTATGAACGAACCTGAAATCCTCAAGCCGGCTCCGCTCGCGTACGAAAACAAGGAATTCCTGAACAGCCCCGATGGCCGTGGGTTGCGCATTCTGGCCGAGTACTACGAGCCGCTGTCACGCTTTCGCAAGGAAAAAATCCAGGACACTGTCGTGTTCTTCGGCTCCGCCCGCTTTGCCAGCCAGTCGGAGGCAAACAGCGCCCTGGCCCTCCTGGAACGCCCCGGCTCTGCCCGGCCCGCAGACCTGGAATTGCAACTCAAGCGTTGCCGCGCCGCAGTGGAGATGGCACGCTATTACGAAGAGGCCAGGCAGCTCTCCGGAATGCTGACCAAATGGGCGCAGGAGGTTCCCTCGCGACGTCATCGCTTTGTAGTCACCTCCGGCGGAGGACCGGGAATCATGGAGGCTGCCAATCGCGGCGCCTATGAAGCCGGAGGCAAAACCATCGGGCTCAATATCCGGCTTCCTTACGAGCAGTTCCCCAATCGTTATATTTCCCCGGAGCTGAATTTCGAGTTCCATTACTTCTTCATGCGCAAGTACTGGTTCGCTTACCTGGCGAAGGGATTGGTCGTTTTTCCCGGTGGCTTCGGCACCCTGGATGAACTGTTCGAAATCCTGACCCTGGCGCAGACCCAGAAGCTCGCCAAGAAAATTGTGGTGCTCGTCTATGGCAAAGAATACTGGACCAAGGTGCTGAACCTGCAAGCCCTGGTGGATTCCGGCACTATCGCCGAAGAAGACCTCAACCTGTTTCGCATTGTGGATTCCCCTGAAGAAGGGTTTGAAGTGCTGCGCGCCGGTCTGACCAAATATCATCTGCAGCCACAGCCCTCGCCGCCAAAAGAAAAGGAAGACGATCCCGATATCGCGGCCACGCGCTCGCTGCGCTAGATCGTTGAGCTACTCTCTCAAGATTTTTACCTTCTTTGTGCTCTTCGTCTTTACTTTGTGTCCTTTATGGTTTGCTTTTGGGTTTCTCCGGCGCAAGACCTCGGCCTTCTTGAAGGAACGCGAGATCTTGGGCCTTTCTTCAGAGCGCGATTTGTTTACTCCGGGTCATGCGGGTCGTTAAATATCACCGTGAGCTTGATGCTGCCATGGCCGAACTGTGGGAAATTTGCGGTTGCTGGATTTCCCGGATCGAGGTTAGACGCGGTATCGTCGGGCGGAAAGAGCACGAGCGAGTTCAGGAACTTCAGTAGCGCGTCAGAATCGTGCGGACGCAGCGCAACATAGAGATCGTGGGACGCCTGGGATTCGCCACCGTGACGAAGGATCACGTCATCCAGCGTGATGCTGCGCCCGTCGTGGCCATAGGGCCCGGTAGACCCAACTCCCCACAAGGGCCGGGTGAGGAACTCTTTCTGCAGCGTGCCATCATAGTTGCGCTCGTAGAAGTTCTGGCCGAGGTCGTGGCGCTTGAAGTCGGTGAAGATGTTCTTCACCAAAAACTCGCCGCCCTGCGGCAACTGCAGCAGAGGCAATCCGCTGCCGTCGTTTACCTTGTTTACCAGCGGCGTCGCCGTGGCGAACAAGCCGTTGAAAATGCCGTGCACCGGGTCGTCGGCGGTTTCTACATCTGCCACCCGCCGGTCATGTTCAATCTCCAGGTTCTGGATGTGGCAGGCGCCGCAGCCGATGCGATTGAACACGCGCAATCCCCGCTCTGTGGTCTCATCCTGCTTGTGGAGCGCCGGCTTGAAGTAGTTCAGCAGGTAGAACTCCAGGTGGTCGACCACGGCGGTATCGAGTTCGAAATCTCCGCTTTGCGCATCTGGCGCCGGCGGTGGACTGATCTTGTCTTGAGTGCCATCCAGCACCATTCCTGACGGAGTCGTAACTTTGGAGCCTTGGCTGGCTTTGGCAAGATCGGGATCGTTGATCTCCAAACCCATCTCTTTGTGCATTGCACCCACAACAAACTCGCGGATCGAAATCGTGCTGCCCTCGGCAAAGAAGGGCTTTACTCTCAGATCAGGGTCGACTCCCTCCACGCTTGAGGCATCGACGGAGCCATCCGGGTGGGCGGTAATTTTTCCGAACGAGATGTCTTTGCTGACCAGGGGCAGGGTGACGCTATCGCCCCAGCGATGCGCGGCAGCAATCGCACGATGGCGGATCTCGCGCAAGTCGGTGGTAATCTCGTCGGCCAGCATCTCTTTCAACCCCAGGCCGAACAGGTGAGGAGCGTCGCGGCTATCGGGACGCGTCACCACGTCGCCGCCGGCGCCTGCAGAGCCACGCGGACGTCCGTGGCAAAGAGCGCAGCTATCCGCCAGGCCCGCGCCAATGGCAAGGTTGGTGTTGATGTCGCCAACGCCGTCGCCTTCATTGCCCCCTTGCCCCTGGGCGCGGGTGAACTTGCGCTGAAAGAGCTGGCGACCCCGGCGGATCGCACGCAACGGGTCCCGCTTGATGATGAAGATCGAAGAGCCCGGGGTCATGACATCGCCGCGACCGGCGCCGATCTCGTCGGATAATGATTTGTTGATGCCGCCCTTGGCTAAATTGGGCGCCTGGGTATTATCCACAAGCTGAGCGTGGGCTACACATGCAAAAAGCAAAAACGCCCAGAGAGCCATGCCCCCTGAAACCGAAATACGATTCTTCATCCACATGGGAGTTCCTCATTTCTGCGAAATTGTCTACCGATTGCGGAACAGCAAGCCTTAGACCTGAGAATGGGTCTTGCGATTCGGAGGGTAGTGCGCCCAGTTCAGCTTTCGTAACAAAAGCGACACCTTAAGATTGTCTTAAGCAATATGAATTTCTAACTAACAGGAAACAATGTGTTTGTTCATGGCCTGCGGAAGCAGATGTAAAATAACAAATCCGCCTTGAACAGCGCTATTACCTTGGGGATGCACTTGAGATAATCCTGTATGGTTTCCGGGCCGGTTAGGGTTTCAGATCAAGTCAGCTTTGGCGAGGATATCGCCGGATAAGTTCTACTTACAGCATTCGAATGCGTTGGTCACCATCAAGGTGGAGCCCGCCTTCGACCCGCCGCGGCAATCCTCGATTCCAGGTATCGGTGCAACGCGTCGGGTTCAAACAATGATCTTGTGGTTTCTCCAAACCCCAATTTCACAACTTGTACCGGGGGTCCAAAAAGCGCCCATGTAGATGTTGGCCACCAACCAGGGCTAAGCTAACAATTCAGATATCTGCGCCAGTCTTCATACAGCAGCTTGAAACGCACAACTTCAGCGCCGAGAGTCATCTTCACTTTTAGAAGCGGGCCGTGGCATTCAGGCTTGCCTGAGTTGCTGCGTAAACCCCTGATAAATTTCTATAAGATAGGATCAGCAATTCAAGCCGGCATGGCTTCAAAGAAACTCCATGCTTCACTACTACATTACCGACCGCGCGCAGCTTCCAGGATCGCAATCCGAGAAACGCGAACGCCTGCTAGCGGCGGCGATTGCGGCCGCGCGCGCGGGAATAGATTTGATTCAATTGCGCGAGAAGGACCTTCCGGCGCGGGAGCTGGAAGCACTGGCCCGCGAGCTGATGCAGGAGCTGAAAAATTTTCCGCAGACGCGATTGCTGGTGAATTCCCGCACAGATGTCGCCATAGCAGCGGGAACGCACGGAGTGCATTTGCCGGCCAATGATATTTCAGCCAGCGAAGCCCGCGTGATTTTTGCCAGGGCTGGAGTGGTTCACCCCGTGATCGGCGTATCTTGCCACACCGCTGCCGATGTGGCGCTCACCGAATCTCACGGCGCCGACTTTGCAGTTTTCGGTCCGGTCTTTGAGAAAGAACAAGACGGGAAGAAGATGCACTCTACCGGGTTGGCTGGGTTACGCGATGCCTGCAATCGCCCGCCGGCGGCCGCGGCCCGCATGCCCGTGCTGGCCCTCGGGGGTGTGAGCTTGGAAAACGCCGCCGCGTGCCTGGCTTGCGGAGCGGCAGGAATCGCAGCGATCCGGTTGTTTCAGATGGAAAATATCGCAGAGGTAATCTATCAGCTAAGAAGGCTGACAGAATCCAATCAGAGCCAGCAACCTACGTCGCATCCATATTGGTTCAATACGGCAACAAAAAAATAGCTTCGGTCTTGTCCCGCAACAATGCAAAGGTGAGCTTTCGATCAATCAAGGCTCTTGAACCCGCGAAAGATAGAAAACAGCGCATAGGCATGAAATGCAACACTTAGAAAATCGGACGCTACAAGCAGCAACACGCCATCCAATGCATACAGAATCATGCCCACCAGGAAGGCCCACTTTTGACCTTTGCGAGCAAAAACACCGAACAATGCTACGATGCCGGCAATAAACAGGTTGATGACGAAAGCAATGGCAGTCCCTGACGAGCCCGTAAGGCTGCCAATGCCATCCACTACTTGAGTGATACCCATTCCTACAATGAAATGCCAACCCCCTCCAGACATAGAAATAATTGAATTGACGATGGAGAGCGCGGCAATCCAGAAAAACCAGCTTGCGCCCCGGACTACAGCAGGCGAAACTCCGGTCGCCGTCCTGACAGGCGGTGAAGCAACGCCTGGAGCAGAAGGCCCGCCGTACACCGTGCCTTGCGTCGTTGTGGGACCGCCGTACACGGTACCCGTGCTCCCAGAAGGCTGGGCGAAAGCTTTGTTGTCCATTGCCGGGGCGGAACCGCCGTATACAGTCTCTTTTTTAGGGGCCTGTCCAGTGCCATCACTCATGGGGAATTCTCCATTAAAAATGATTTTGTATTCAGAGAGTAAAGGGGTCGGGGAAACTATATCCTAAAGACCTGCCGCGGGAAAGCAATTTCGTTGATGATTATAGCCGCTTGCGGCGCAAGGTGGGGTCGGGCTTTTCGAATTCGGGAATGCTGGAAAAGGCAATACGCGTGGGCGCGGCGCTGCGCACCTGCTGCAAACCGCCAAGATGAAGGGTGCTGCTGCCATATTTGGCGTTGAGGAAGTCCATGGCTTCCGACAAACGTCCCAATCTGGATTCGTCCCCTAACAGCGAGGCCGTGTGCATGGCATCGGGGACCAGATCGTAGAGGGCCACTCCCACCAGCATGGGAGGACCGAGGCTGGGACACTCCTGCCACATCTTGCGAAAAGCCTCCAGCAGCGTCACCGTATCCTGGCACTCCTGGATGCGCGTGTGGCACTCCCATATCTTCTTCTCGCGCCGTGGAGAAAAACTGACATACAGGGAGAGCCCTCGCGCCCACACCTGCAGCTTGCGCACCCGCGCAGCCGCCTTGTGCAGCAACTTCTGCATGACCAGTTCCGCACCCTCGCGGGTACGAAATTCCGGAGAGAGCACATGCTGGTGGCTCACGCTCTTTTGCGGCGCGTCGTAGTCCTCATCCCAATCGTCGCCCTGCAGCCAGTGCCACAGGCGCTCGCCCCATACGCTTCCCCAAAGGTCATACATCTGCGCGCGGGAGAGAGAGCAGAGCTGCTGCATGGTTTTAATGCCGCGCTTCTCCAGGCGAAGGTTCGTTCGGAAGCCGATGCCAGGCAAGTCGGAAGGATGCAGGCGAAACAGGATTTCGGGGAGCTGGGAGGCGCAGATGGCGAACAGCCCATCCGGCTTCTGCATGTCGGAGGCGACCTTAGCCAGGAATCTGTTGGGCGCGAGGCCCACCGAGCAGCGCAGCTCCTGGCCGACCTGCGCGCGGATCTTCTGTTTGATCTCGGCGCCGAGCTGCAGCGCATTCTGCAGTTGGCGCTCCCGCCCCATCAGCCGGCACGCCATCTCGTCAATGGATGCAACCGCCGTCACCGGGACGCAGCTATGCACCACCTCAACGATGCGGTGATGAAATTCCACGTAAAGATCCTGCCGCCCTTCCACCAGGATTAGCGGAGAACACATGCGCTTGGCTTCGCCCACCTGCGTGCCAGTCCGAACACCGTAAGCCTTGGCTTCATAGCTGGCGGCAATGCAGACGGTCGTATCTACCATGACCGGGACGACGGCGATGGGCTTGCCCCGTAACTCCGGCCGCAACTGCTGCTCGACCGAAGCGAAGTAAGAGTTCAGATCGAGAAAAAGCCAGTTCACCAGGTCGGCGCTGGAGGGGTTGCGGGTTGGAGCGGGGGCTGGCACGCTCAGCTATTTTACCCCTGAAGCGAATGGAAAGCGAATACTGCTCCGATAATGGCTAATTTGAAATTAGCTCCAAGCTACAAATTCGCTGCGCTTATATTACAATCGCCTGCGTCTCTCGTCGGCATTAATACAGGTGTCACTTCCATGAGTGAAAATGGAAAATCCCAGCTCCTGCAGGGCGCCATCGCGCTGGCGCTGGGGATCATTGTCGCCGCCTCCATCGGGGCGTGGGCATTCGTCCACGTGAAGAACCGCGAGCAGACGATTGTGGTCACCGGCTCTGCCCGCCGCCGCATTAAGTCTGACATGATCATCTGGCGGGCAGGAGTAACCGCAAACGCCGGCAAACTGGCTGATGCCTACCAGTCTCTTTCTCGCGATGTGGCGCGAGTCAAGGCCTACCTGATTGCCAAGGGCGTTCCTGAAGACCAGATCATCATCAGCTCGATTACCACCAAGACCGTGCGCCGGGCAGGCAAACAGGCTCTCAGCGAAAATGGGGAGAGTGGCGGCGAGTTGGCAGGCGATATTGCCGGATACAGCCTGCAACAGGAGCTGCAGATTCGTTCAGCGGAGGTGGAGAAAATCACTAAAATCTCGCGCCAGGTTACCGAACTGATGAACCAGGGTTTACTGCTCGAATCCTTTCCTCCTGAGTACTTCTATACCAAGCTGGGCGATGTTAAGGTTGAAATGCTGGGCGAGGCCGCCCGAGACGCCAAGGCGCGCGCCCAGCAGATTGCCTCGAGCACGGGCAATCAGGTCGGGGGACTTCGGGCCGCCGAGATGGGCGTGCTGCAAATCACCCCGCCCGATTCGAACGAAGTTTCCGGTTACGGTGTCAACGACACATCTTCACTGGAAAAAGACATCACTGCCGTCGTTCACATGACGTTCTCGATTGACTGACACGCACGGCAGCAAGCCCCTCTCGTCTCCAAGTCCTTGTCATCCGAAGTACAATAGTTTGTTCTTGAAGGAGTGTTGCAGATGTCTATCCGCACCCGCCATTCCTCTCTATTTGCAACTATCTTCCTGCTGATTACTTCGGCCGCTTTTGGGCAGCAGCCCTCGAATGCATCCGGCAGCCCGGCTCCCGCCGTTCCATCCACCACCGGCGCAGAAAAGTTTGTCGATGAGGCGGAAAAGCGGCTGGCGGATGTGAGTGTCAAGGGCAACCGCGCCGACTGGGTGCAGGCGACTTATATCACCGACGACACCGAAGAGATTGCGGCCGAAGCGGAAAAAGAAAATACCGCCCTCAGCACCGAGTATGCCCTGGGCGCGGCCAAATATACCGGCCTTCAGCTTCCGCCCGACGTCGCCCGCAAGCTGTTGCTGCTGAGAATTTCCATCACGCTGCCCGCCCCAACCAATCCGGCGGAGCAGGAAGAGCTGACCAGGCTGCGCGTCGGGCTGGAGTCGGATTACGGCAAGGGCAAATACTGCCCGGCGCAGCTGGCAGGGGAAGCTGCCGCAGCCGCCGGCGCTTCCACCGGCACCGCGAGTGAAGACAAGTGCCTGGACATCACTGCCATCGAGCGGTTGATGGCACAGAGCCGCGATCCTAAGCAATTGCTCGACCTGTGGGTGGGCTGGCACAAGATCTCGCCGCCCATGCGCCAGCGTTACGCCCGCATGGTTGAACTCTCCGATAAAGGCGCGCACGAGCTCGGCTTCAAGGACGTAGGCGCGCTGTGGCGCGCGGGTTACGACATGCCTCCCGACCAGTTTTCCGCGGACCTGGAGCGGCTGTGGCAGCAGGTCCGTCCGCTGTATCTTTCGCTGCACGCTTATGTGCGCTCGCAGTTAGTCAAGAAATATGGACCGGATGTAGTACCGCCGAACGGTCCTATTCCCGCGCATTTGCTGGGAAATATGTGGGCACAGGAGTGGGGAAATATTTATCCCATCGTGTCGCCGCCCGACCTGAAGGCCCCCTACGATCTGGATGAGCTGCTGAAATCCAAGAACCTTGGGCCGCTCGACATGGTCCACTACGGGGAAAATTTCTTTAAGTCTCTGGGTTTCACGCCCCATCCGCAGACCTTCTGGGAGCGCTCGCAATTTACCAAGCCGCGCGACCGCGACGTGGTCTGCCATGCCAGCGCCTGGGATATTGACAATCTGGAGGACGTCCGCCTGAAGATGTGCATCCAGGTGCGCGGCGAAGACTTTATCACCGTGCATCACGAGCTGGGGCATACCTTCTACTTCCGCGCTTACAAAGACCAGCCATACCTGTTTAAAAACGGCGCCAATGACGGATTCCACGAAGCCATTGGCGATACCATGGCGCTCTCGGTGACGCCGGAATACTTGCATCAAATCGGATTGCTCGACCCGGCGCCGGCCGCAGGCGGCAGCGATGCCGATATTGCCTTCCTGCTGAAGCAGGCGCTCGACAAGATCGCCTTTCTGCCCTTCGGATTGCTCATTGACCAGTGGCGCTGGAAAGTTTTTTCCGGAGAGATCAAGCCGCAGGACTACAACAAATCCTGGTGGGAGCTACGGTTGAAATATCAGGGAGTGGCACCTCCAGTCCCACGCAACGAGGCCGATTTCGATCCTGGGGCAAAATATCACGTCGCCGCCAGCGTGCCCTATATGCGTTATTTCCTGGCGCGCATCTATCAATTTCAATTCCAGCGCGCGCTGTGCAAAGAGGCCGGCTACACCGGGCCGCTCCATCGCTGCTCCATCTACGGCAACAAAGCCGCGGGAGCGAAGCTGAACAAGATGCTGTCCTTGGGCGCAAGCAAGCCCTGGCAGGACGCAATGGAAGTTATCACCGGCCAGCGCGAGGGAGATGCAACCGCCATCCTCGATTATTTCGCGCCGCTGAAAAAGTGGCTGGATGAGCAGAATGCGAAGAACAATGCGCCCGTAGGATGGTAGAGCAAATTTTCACCGCGGAGACGCAGAGGCGCGGAGGAATTATAACCACGGAGGCACAAGAGAAAGGCAGGTTACTTCGAAGCCCTTTATTCAAGAGCGTTTGTCTTCGTGTCCTTCGTCCGCCTTCGTGACCTTAGCTTTTGATTTTGGTTTCTCCGCGCCTCAGCGTCTCCGCGGTGAATTTATTTTGTCTCTGTAGATGGTGGTCCGTAGTAGCGAAAGTGTCCCGTAATCTTCCAGTCGAAGAGCACATCTTCTATCCGCGGGCCCTCGCCGATGTTGTGCACGATCATGTAGCGCCCGCTTTCGGGCGACTTCTGGTCTACGACAATGCCGATATGAGGGATGCTGCGCTTGGGATCCAGGTCCCATGTCACCAGGTCTCCGGGTGAATAATCGCCGGCGTTTTTGGTAATAGGAAGCGTCTCGCCGTTGCGGCTGAAGAAGACCATTAGGTTAGGAACGCGGCGGTGGTCAATGTTGCGGTCAAGGGTACGCGAGCCTTTGGGATAAGCGCTGAAGTACGCCTTCATGTCTTCATGGACCTCTTTCTGCAGATCAATGCCCAGCGCCCGATAGGAGCGGATGACCTCATCGCTGCAGACGCCCGAGTCAGCCGGAACGTCTCCGTTAGGATAGGCGATGCCAACGTATCCGGGATCGTAGCGGACGGTATGATGCGTGCGTTCAATGGCCGCGGCGGAGAGGCGCGCCAGGAAGGCTTGGTGTGGATCAGCAGCGGTAGTCTGCGAGAACAGCGGTGCGCTCAACAGCCATAGATAGACAAATAATAGCCCGAAGGCGTTGCGAAAAGAGCGCATGGGCAGATTGTACCCTCTTCGGTGGACACCCGTTCAATCTGGTCGGCGATGTCCTCGTGCCAGAACGTAATTACAAAACCCGCTCCAATGCCATCAATTTTATGGGCGCCTATCGGGAAATCTTTACGCCCAGAACTTCAATCTTGTCGATGACAGGTGGTTTGGAAAACAGCTCGGGCGCCTGCGCCATGAGCGCTTTGGCGATGGGGCCGCTCAGATGGGCCTGGCATCCGCTTTCGTCGGTAAAGGCGTCGAATACGCCGAAGGTCGTCGGTCCCAGGCGCAGCGCGAACCATATAGGCGTTGTCGTTTCCTGGTTGGCCAGGGCGAGTCCGGTTTCCAGAAACTTCGCGACCTGGCTTTCTTTGCCGGGTTTGGCTTCTAAACGTGCGAACAATGCGACGGTATACATTGGGCTTCTCCTTGGTTGCATCTATGCAACTGTAATCAAGATAGCTCTTGCCCAGCCGGCAGGCCATTGGCAAGATCGCCAAAGTTGATATCATATTTGCCATGAGGATTTATGTGCTCGCGCTGGATGGGGTTTTTGATACGGGCCTTGCGACCGTGCTCGATGCGTTTGAGACCGCCAACGAGCTCGCGGAAATGTCTGGCATGGCTTCGCCCCGCTTTGACGTTGCTATTGTGGGAGTGCGAAAGACGGTCAAGACATCGCAAGGGCTCTCCGTTCCAGTTGCTGCCGCCCCTATGCGGGCCACTCCCGATTGGGTCGTGGTTCCCGCGATCGGATTCAAGATGCCCGGCCCGCTACAGGCGGCCCTCGCCAGATCGGACGTGAGCGACGCCGGCAAGAGGCTGCGCTCGTGGGCGAAGCGAGGCGCCAGCACGGCGGCTGCCTGCATCGGGACATTTGTTGTGGCCGAATCGGGCTTGCTCGACAACCAGGACTCGACCACAACCTGGTGGCTGGCGCCATTTTTTCGTCAGAGATATCCCAAGGTGCGACTGGATGAATCGCGGATGATCGTAAAATCCGGCAAGTTGGTCACGGCCGGAGCGGCCCTCAGCCACATGGACCTGGCTCTGTGGCTCATCCGGCAGAAAAGCCCGGGACTTGCCGCCCTGACAGCGAAATACCTGGTTGTGGATTCACGCCCGTCGCAGTCTGCCTATATCCTGGCCGATCATTTTGCCCACTCCGATCCGCTGGTCGAACGCTTCGAGCGCTGGGCGCGAGGCAGGCTTACGCATGGCTTTTCGCTCGACGATGCCGCGGCCGCAGCCCGGTCGAGCAAGAGGACCCTGGCACGCCGCATGCAAGCCGTGCTGGGGAAGTCGCCACTCTCTTATTTCCAGGAGCTGCGCGTGGAACGCGCGGTGCATCTGCTGAAGACCACCGCCGAGAGTGTAGAAGAGATCGCCGCGCGAGTCGGATACGCCGATGGCGTAACTCTCAGGACCCTTCTGCGGCGCCACCTTGGGCAGGGAATCAAGGAAATCAGAAGAAGCACAGTCTGACACGCCAAAATTACACATTTCCCGCGATGTGCGGAGAATTGAATCATCGCGTCATTGAGTCTCTGTGGCCTCCGTGTCTCCGTGGTGAAATGGCTTTTTGTTTTTCTCCGCGCCTCCGCGGTTAAAATTATTCCCAAAAAGAAAAAGGCCGCATTCATCTCTGAATGCGGCCTTTTGATTTTAATCCGGCAACGACCTACTCTCCCACACGGTTTCCCGTACAGTACAATCGGCCCTGCGAGGCTTAACTTCCGTGTTCGGGATGGGAACGGGTGGAACCCTCGCGGTAAGATCACCGGAAAATTAGCATCGCGCGGCCCCGGTAACAGATTTGTGTCATCGGCCAGTCAGGTTCGGCTGGGGTCCGTCGCGCGAAGGGTTTTGCGAGAATCTCTCGCAAACCAAAAATCGTTTGAAAACCAGCTACTAGCCAGCCGTGAATGATTCTGGTCACAGCCAGCGTCGACTTTGTTTCCTGGTTTTCTTCAAAGAACATGAGGACGATACCTCACTACTGAATAGATTGAGAAACGCAAGGCCAGCGGCCAATAACCACAAGCTAACAGCTAAAGGCTAAAAGCTGCCTTCATACGCTGAATAAATTTTATGGTCAAGCCGAACGGGCGATTAGTACTCGTAAGCTGCGAACATCGCTGTTCTTCCACTTCGAGCCTATCAAACAGGTAATCTTCCTGTGCCCTTCTTGCCCCTTATGGGTTGGGAGATCTAATCTTGGGGAGTGCTTCACGCTTATATGCATTCAGCGTTTATCACAACCGAACTTCGCTACCCAGCTATGCCATTGGCATGACAG